>Ga0209369_1000011_pt1:165000-620515 | contig 620515 bp, 565 predicted proteins | sample EBPBio142010_DNA_FD_185865 | JGI IMG/M metagenome (GOLD analysis project Ga0209369, IMG submission 185865) | Wastewater treatment Type I Accumulibacter community from EBPR Bioreactor in Madison, WI, USA - Reactor 1_10/4/2010_ DNA (SPAdes)... | ecosystem: Engineered > Bioreactor >... | reverse complement strand
CAGCCGTGCCGCTCACACCGGTGATCGTCGTCGGACCGGTCGCCGTCAGCGGGAAGTTGCTGATCGTGGCCGTGCCGCCGTTGTCGTTGATGACCGTCTTGACCAGCGTCAGCGTCGCGGCTTGGTCGTTGTTGGTGATCGAACAGCTCGCGCTCTGGCCATTGGCCAGCGTCAGCTGGTTACCGGACAAGGTCCCGGCCGTGCAGCTCCAGCTGCCCGCGGCGTAGCCGGCTGCCGTCACTTCCGACAACGTGTACACACCGGCGTTGACCGCAGCATTGGTGACCGCAGCCGTGCCGCTCACACCGGTGATCGTCGTCGGACCGGTCGCCGTCAGCGGGAAGTTGCTGATCGTGGCCGTGCCGCCGTTGTCGTTGATGACCGTCTTGACCAGCGTCAGCGTCGCGGCTTGGTCATCATTGGTGATGGTGCAGGTCGCAGCGTCGCCACCCACCAGGCTGATCGAGTTCGCGAGGACGGCAGCACCGCCATTCTTGACGCAGCTCCACGTGGAGGCGGCGTATCCGGGCGCACCGCCCGACTCCGCCAGTGCGTAGGTCCCTGCAGGCACCGCCGCCGACGTGACCGTCGCGCTCCCGGTTGCGCCCGAAATGGTGGTGGCCGCGCCCGTGGCCGTCAGCGTCCAGGCTGTCGCCAGCGCCGTGCCGCCATTGTTGTTGACGACCTGCTTGACCAACGTCAGGCGGGGCAGCGCCAGTACGCCGACCGTCACGGTCGAGGTGTTGTTGGAGGGGTTGCTGTCGACCACCGTTGCCCCGGGGGGCAGTGCAACCGTCGCGGTGTTCTGGACCGATGTCTGCGCGTGTGCGGGAGCAAGGGCCGCCATGGTGGCCAGCAGCACACCACACGTGGTCGCCATGCGGCGGCGGAACGCCGCTTTGAAGAGATGGGTCAGGCCGTACACGGTGGTCCCTTGCGACTGGATCAGGAATAGCCAGCCAGGGACTGCCTCCCCCAAGGCTGTCTTGAAGTTGCTGCCCTTCGTCCGCACCGCAGCGCGGGCGAATCAATGGGTCAGAGTCACAGTTCGCATCCGTGTGGTTAAAGCGGACATAAGTCCAGATAAATCGTGACGCTCACCCCAGTTCACGCCATCTTAACGTCAATTTAATGACATAAACAACTACACACGTGTACATGATCGCACCATTTCAGTGAGCTTCGTCAAGTATTTGGCGCAACGGCCGACGAAATAGCGCACACGGAAACGCCCGCTACACAGTGCGTAGCGGGTATGGGTCTCAAGAACGTGCGCGAATGGGCCGTGACCGGCCCCGGAATCAGTCGCTTTGCAGCTCGGCGACGAAATCGTAGGCGTCGCCGCGGTAGTAGGACCGGGTGGATTCGACGACCCGACCGTCTTCCAGGAAGGCACGCCGCTCGACCAGCAGGCCCGGCGCGCCGACAGGCAGCTCGAGGTGGCGGGCAGCCTCTTCATCCAGGGCTACGGCCCGCAGTCGCTGCAATGCCCGCTTGGGCCGGTGACCGTAGGCGTCCAACGCCTCATAAAGCGAGGTGGTCACGCTGTCCGGGTCCGGCAACAGCGCGTAAGGCACCAGGGTGCGCTCGATGGCGATCGGAGATCCGTCCACGTGCCGCAAACGGTACATGCGCACCACGCCGCTGCCCGGGGACAGGTTCAGCGCCATCGATTCTTCGGGGGTCACTTCCCCCACGGTGCGCTCCAGGAACTTCACCTGCGGGTTCAGCCCGCGCTCGCGCAGGTCGTCGGTGAAGCTGGTCAGGCGGGAGAACTGCCTAAGGATCCGCTCGGCCACGAAGGTACCGGCACCCTGTCGCTGCACGAGCAGACCACTTTCGATCAGACCCGCCAGCGCCTTGCGAATGGTCACACGCGACAGATCCAGCAACTGGGCCAGGTCGCGCTCGCTGGGAAGGGCCTGGCCGGGCCGAAGCACGCCGGCGTCCATCAGGTTCTGCAGCGCGCGACGCAGGCGCAGGTAGGCCACTGCCCGGGTGGACTCACCGGTCTGCAGCCGCTGGTATTCCTCGAGCAGGTTCGTTTGCATGACAATCAAGATACCAGTGCCGTACCAATATCGCAACAATCCTTTCACTTAGCGGACCTGTTGGCATCCTGTGGTACCCCGGTGGTATTGTGATCGCTCATTCCTGTTGCACCGAGACGCTCCCGTGACCGCGAAGACCCTGCCCGTCGACACCTTCGATCTCGTCATCTTCGGCGGCACCGGCGACCTGGCGTTGCGCAAGCTGCTGCCGGGCCTGCTGCGACGCTATGCCGACGGCCAGATTCCGGAAGAGAGCCGCATCCTCGGCGTGGCGCGCGACAAACAAGGCGATGCGGAATACCGGGCAAAGGTCGGCGAAGCGCTGGCCCGCATCGCCAGCGGCGACGAAGCGCTCAAGGCCAAGCTGCCCGCCTTCCTCGACAAGCTCGGCTACATGGCCCTGGATGCCACCAAGGACGAGGGCTGGGACGAGTTCGCCGCCCGCCTGCAGACCACTGGCGAACGCATCCGCGTCTTCTATCTGTCCACCAGCCCCACGCTGTTCGTGAACATCTGCGACCGCCTGCGCGCCCACGGCCTGAATACCGGCAACGCGCGCGTAGTGATCGAGAAGCCGATCGGCCACGACTCGGCCAGCGCCGCGGTCATCAACGATGCCGTCGGCAGCGCCTTCGCCGAGAACCAGATCTTCCGCATCGACCACTACCTGGGCAAAGAGACCGTCCAGAACCTGCTGGCGCTGCGCTTCGCCAACATCCTGTTCGAGCCGCTGTGGAACGCCAGCCGCATCGACCACGTGCAGATCACCGTGGCCGAAACCGTCGGCCTGGAGAAGCGCGCCGGCTACTACGACACCTCCGGCGCGCTGCGCGACATGGTCCAGAACCACCTGCTGCAGCTGTTGTGCATGGTGGCGATGGAACCCCCGGCGGCCCTGCAGGCCGACGCCGTGCGCGACGAGAAGTTGAAGGTCCTGCGCTCGCTCAAGCCGATCCGCGGCGAAGACGTCAGCCACCTGTCCGTGCGTGGCCAGTACCGCGCGGGCGCCAGCAGCGGCGCAGCGGTACCGGGCTACCTGGACGAACTCGGCAAGCCCGATTCGCGCACCGAGACCTTCGTGGCGCTGAAGGCCGAAGTCGACAACTGGCGCTGGGCCGGCGTGCCGTTCTACCTGCGCACCGGCAAGCGCCTGGCCGAGCGCGTCTCGGAGATCGTCATCGCGTTCAAGCAGATCCCGCATTCCATCTTCGACGACAGCGCCGGCCCGGTGATGGGCAACAAGCTGGTGCTGCGCCTGCAGCCGGACGAAGGCGTGAAGCTGTGGATCATGATCAAGGACCCGGGCCCGGGCGGCCTGCGCCTGCAGCACGTGCCGCTGGACATGAGCTTCGCCGAGGCCTTCGGCGTGCACCAGCCGGAAGCCTACGAGCGCCTGCTGATGGACGTGGTCCGCGGCAACCAGACCCTCTTCATGCGCCGCGACGAAGTCGAGGCCGCGTGGGCCTGGATCGACCCGATCCTCTCCGCCTGGGAAGCCGGGCGCGAGACGCCCAAGCCCTACACCGCCGGTTCGTGGGGCCCCAGTGCCGCCGTGGCCCTGGTCGAGCGCGACGGCCGCACCTGGCACGAAGACACCGTCTGACGTCGCCGGCCCCGCCCAGGCGGGGCTTTCCTGGCGCCCCCACGCCGACCTGCCTTCCCCCGGGAAGCCCCCACTCCCGAGTCGCTCCATGCCCCCCACCGATCTCTCGCTGCAGATCCAGCTGCATCCATTCCCGGACGGCGACGCCGTCGCTCAGGCGCTGGCCCAGGCCGTCGCCGACGACCTGCGCGCCGCCCTCGCCCTGCGTGGCCAGGCCAGCGTCGCCCTGTCCGGCGGCACCACTCCGCGCCGCTTCCTGCAGGCCCTGTCCCGGCAGGCGCTGGACTGGGCGAACGTCACCGTCACCCTGGTCGACGAACGCTGGGTCGACGAGGGCCACGAGCGCTCCAATGCCCGCCTGGTGAAGGCGTACCTGCTGCAGGACGCAGCGGCCGACGCCCGCTTCGTTCCGCTCTACCGCGCTGCCGCCACCCCGGACGAGGCCCTGGCCGAGGTCGCCACCGATCTGCCGACTTCGCTTGATGTCGCCGTGCTCGGCATGGGGGGCGACGGCCACACCGCCTCGTTCTTCCCCGGCGGCGACCGCCTGGTCGAAGCGATGGACCCGGAGACCGACGCGACCGTCCTGCCGATGCGCGCCCCCGGCGCCGGCGAACCCCGCATCACCCTGACCCTGCCGGTCCTGCGCGATGCCGGCCGCCTGTACCTGCACATCGAGGGCGGCGAGAAGCGGCAGGTGCTGCAGCAGGCGCTGTCCGGCCAGGGGGCCGGTGCCGGCTACCCGATGCGCGTGGTGCTGCAGGCCCTGCATGCGCCGCTGCAGGTCTATCTGGCGCAGTGAGCCGGATGCGCCGGTGTTGAGGCAAAGACGGCCTCACTGCTTATAATGTGCCCTTGCCCGCGGCGTTCCGGCGCCCGGTCTCGCCTGGAACGCGCCTCGCGCGGACCGTCGGCCCCCGTTTTCGTAGCCATGCACGGCCCTGCGGCCGTGCTGCCAAAGGTGGAAAGTGCGTAACTACGACCTGGAATTCCTCAAGCATTTCTCGATGGTGATCGGCTTCCTGGTGCTGGTCACCGGTGGCCTGATCGTCGGCGCGCATTTCCTGCATGGCGCGATTCCGCCGGAAGTGAACCCCAAGACCGCGCAGATCACCGAGGGCCGCATCGCCCCGGCCGGCGCCGTCTATGCCGGCGAAACCGGTGCTGCCGCCCAGGCCGCCGCCGCTGACGCCGCCAAGGCCGCCGCCGCCTCGCAGGTCGCCTACGGCGGCACCACCGACGGCGGCGTGATCTACCAGAACCTCTGCGGCGCCTGCCACACCAACGGCGTGGGCAAGGCCCCCACCCTGACCGCCGCCGGCATGGGCGCGCGCGTCAGCAAGGGCAAGGACACCCTGTACAAGCACGCCATCGAAGGCTTCACCGGTCCGGACGGCGGCATCATGCCCCCGAAGGGCGGCAATCCGGCCCTGACCGACGAGCAGGTGCACGCCACCGTCGACTGGATGCTGGCCAACATCAAGTAAGGCTTCGCGCCTTCCGCAGAAACGCCGCCTCCGGGCGGCGTTTTTGTTTCCGCCTTCCGGTCATGCATTCCGTTTACCCTTGCCGCTTCGCTCGCCCGGTCCGATCACGATGACGTCTCCCCGCTCGCTGCTCACGCTCGCCCTGCTCGCCTCGCTGTCGCTGCCCGCCTGCGCCGCCACGCCGAAGGAGCGCATCGTGCCGATCGGCGACGTGCAGGGCGATGGCGCGCGCAGCCCGCTGGACGGGCAGACCGTCACCGTCGAAGGCGTCGTCACCGCGGCCTTCGCCAACCTGGGCGGCGTGTTCGTGCAGGACGCCGGCGACGGCAAGGCGACGACGTCCGACGCGCTGTTCGTCGCCTTCGAAGACGGCACGCCCGCCCCGCTTCTCACCGCGGGCGACCGCATCCGCGTGCGCGGCATCGTCGGCGAGCGCAAGGCCGGCGGCGACGACACGCTGACGGCGCTGCATGCGCCGGTGATCCAGTCGCGCGGCACCGGCCGCATCGCACCCACCGTGCTGACCGCCCAGCCCGCCGACTGGGAACGCTACGAAGGCATGCTCGTCCGTATCGACGCCCCGCTCACGCTGAGCGGTACCGATGCGCTGGGCCGTTTCGGCGAACTCACCACGAGCTTCGACGGCCGCCTGTGGCAGCCCAGCGAAGTCGCCGTGCCCGGCAGCGCCGACGCCAAGCGCCTGGCCGCCGACAACGCGCGCCGCACCCTGGTGCTGGACGATGGCAGCACCCAACGCGACCCCGCCACCGTCTGGTACGTGAAGAAAAACCAGCCGCTGCGGACCGGCACCGTGCTGACCGGCGCGCAGGGCATCGTCGATGCGCGCCACGGCGGGTGGCGCCTGCAGCTCACCGTGGCACCGACGATCGCCGCACCGCAACGCCCGGCCGCGCCGCAGGTCGCCGGCAACGTGCGCATCGCCGCGTTCAACCTGGAAAACCTGTTCAACGGCGACGGAAAGGGCGGCGGCTTCCCCACCGAACGCGGCGCCAAGACCCCGGCGCAGTACCAGGCGCAGGTGCAGAAACTGGTCGGCACCATCCGCGGACTGGATCCCGACATCGCCGCGCTGATGGAACTGGAGAACGACGGCTACGGCGCCGACTCCAGCCTCGCCCAACTCGTCGCCGCGTTGAACGCCGGCGGCGGCACGTGGCGCTTCATCGATGCGAAGCAGGGCCCCGGCCCGGACACGATCCGCGTGGGCATCATCTACCGCAGCGACAAGGTGACGCCCACCGGGAAGCCCGCCACGCTGCAGGCCGGCCCGTTCGGCGAGCGCAGCCGCAGCCCGCTGGCGCAGGCCTTCGCGCGCGACACCGGCAAACCCTTCGTCGTGGTCGCCAACCACCTGAAGTCCAAGGGCTGCTCCGAAGCCACCGGCCTGGACGCCGACCAGAAGGATGGCGCCGGTTGCTGGAATGCACTGCGCCTGGATTCGGCGCAGCGTCTCGACGCGTGGCTGAAGACCGATCCCACCCGCACCCGCAGCGACCGCGTCGTCATGCTCGGCGACTTCAACGCCTACGCGATGGAAGCGCCGGTGCGCTGGCTGCGCGACGACGCCGGCTGGGTGGATGCGTTCAAGCAGGCCGGCATCGAACACCCCTACAGCTACGTCTACAGCGGCCTCAGCGGCCGCCTCGACCACGCCCTGCTCAGCCCGTCACTGGCGAAGCAGCTGCGTGGCGCCGCCGAGTGGCACATCAACGCCGACGAACAGGACGCACAGGGCTACGCCGACGGCGATGCCACCGTGCCCTACCGCAGCTCCGACCACGACCCGCTGCTGCTCGGCTTCGATCTCTGACACCGTTCCGTGGGTGCGGCCGGCATCGACGCGCACGCGCCGTCGGTCGACATCGCGGCTTTCAGGTGCGATGTCGAAGCGCTGAGGTGAGCTGACGAGGCTTCCTGCCTCGTGGGTGAGGCGTTTTTTCTCCCCGGCCAGGCATGGATGTGCCATGACGCCGTGTTGAGGTGAGTCGACGACGCATGACCGTGAGATGCCGCACCTTCGAGGTGCGCCATCCGAGGCCTGTGCGTGCGATGACAAGCCGCTGACGTGAGCTGACGAGGCTGTTCTGTTCCATGACAAGGAACAACGCCTGGCGGGCGAAGCAGGAGAGCCTCGAATGTCGAGGGAAAAAGCCTCGTCATGGAACAGAAAAGCCTCGGTCAGGCCTCCACGCTCCCTTCAGCCGCCCACCTTGTCCACCAGCGCCTGCAGTTTCAACACGGTAGCCCAGTTGCGCGTGGTGGCGGCCTTGCCGGCCTTGCCCACCAGCGCCTCGCCAGCCTTGCTTTCGAGGATGCCGCGCGCGCAATGCAGGTAGGCCGCTTCGCTGCCGAGCAGGAACTGTTCCGGCGGCACCACGTGCGGTGCGATGGCGGACAGCGCCGGCAGTGCATCGGCCTCCTGCACGAAGGCGATCAGCAGGCGCGACGGGTCGGCGGCCGCATCGGCCAGCGCGTTGTCGTCGATGATCGTGGCCAGCTCCTTCGCCGACTTCACGATGACGGGCACGTCGATGCCGAGTCGATCGGCGATGGCCTTCGAGATGTCGGTCGCCAGCTTTGCGGACGTTCCCTTGCCGGCCTTGAAGACGACATTGCCGCTGTTGAGCAACGTGGCGACATCGGTGTAGCCGAGCTCCTCCAGCAGCGCGCGCAGGTCCGCCATCGCGATGCGCTTGGCTTTGCCGACGTTGATGCCGCGGAGCAGGGCGATGTAGGTGGTCATGCCGCTGCCTCACTTCCGTCCGGGTGACGGCACGGCGGATTCCGGCGCATCAGGAGATCGACGAAAAAAGGCTCGCACCTGCTCCTCGGTATCCCGATTCCAGATGCGGCTCGCCGTACACAGCCCGTAGCGGGCACGACCGCTCACGTCAGCCACCACCAGGATCGTATCGCCGGGCATCAAGGTCGTAAGCTCAAAGAACACCGCTTGCTTGCTGGCCTTGGGATCGTTGTACTGCCACGTGGACAGGACAGCGCCTACGCTCGACGGATCGCCCTTGAAGACGATCTCCGGTTCCACGGTATGGCGAATCGCCGCCCGGCGATCATGGGGAGTGGCCGCGCTCCGGAGCTGATCCAAGGAAGGAATCAGCGCCGACCTCACCACTGTCCCGACGTAGACCGTCTCGGCTGCCTGCAATTCCGGCTCGAGGGGTTCGATGACACAAGCGGCATTGGCCGTCATCGGCACCAGGGCAGCGACGGCCCACATCAAGGTGGAACGCTTCATTCAGACACCACTGGCGCGAAGCGTCGCACCGCGCGCCCATCCACGATCACGTCTTCGCAGAACATCGCATACGGCCGCACCCACAAGCCGCCTTCGCCATACAGCGCGCGGTACACCACCACCGGCTCCAGCGTTTCGCTGTGCCGCGCCACGGCGACCACGTCGTAGTCGTTGCCTTTGTAGTGACGGTAAAGGCCGGGGGTCAGTTCGGGGAGGGCGGGGAGCGTGGCCATGCGTGTGCCTCGTGGATGAGTAGGGTGGGCCTTGGCCCACCGTTGCGGACATTGTCCACGATCGAGCAACACACGCGCCGGGAGACGTTGGATGCACAAAGACTACGTGTGGTGGGCCGAGGCCCACCCTACGAGCTCTATCAGGATCCGGATCGGCGTTGTTTGTCGAATATTTCCTGTATCGCTCGAACATCCTCCAACGAATTCTGGAGAAGTCCTCGATCCTTGTTGCAGGTTATCCACTCGTATGGCTCCCGGCCACTCAACATCAGCAGGAACGCCTGACCTATCACGACATCTTCCTTGGCCGACGTCAGGACGCGCGTCGTGAAGGTGCTGCCCCTGTACCGGACTCCCTTCCAGCTCTCATCGACGCGCCACAGAAGGGTTTGCCGCCATGCAGCGCCCTGTTGCTTGACCGACTGGTCGATCACCGTCGCTACGACTACCACGTCCGACGTGTCGAATCTTGTAGCCGCGGGAGGATCAAAACACACCGAGGTCGCGTGCCCTGGCAACGCGCTCAAGAGTGCCGCGAACGCTACTGTGATCGCGACTTTGTTCATGAGCTCATCTCCTTGCGCGAAGTTCGTAGGATGGGTTAAGCAAAGCCATACCATCGCTTTACCTTTTGAGGATGAAATGATGGATATCACCTGCCGCTCGGCATGTTGACACCCCTCAATACCCCGCCGCCTGCCCATCCTTGCGGCTTTCACTGGCGCCGTAATACACACCGGTCTCCGGGTCGCGCTTGATGGCCTGGTAGCCGCCGTAGGGGCCGAGGGCCCATTCGACGTGGTGGCCCTTGTCCATCAGCGCGCGGATGGTTTCGTAGGGGTAGCCGGATTCCAGTTGCACCACGCCGCCGTCTGTCATCGCGGTGGCGCTGCCGACCGGTTCGGTGGAACCGTCGTGCTGGATGCGCGGCGCGTCGCCGGCTTCCTGCAAAGTCATGCCGAAGTCGACCAGGTTCATCACGATCTGCGCGTGGCCCTGCGGCTGCATGGCGCCGCCCATCACGCCGAAGCTGACCCACGGCTGCCCGTCCTTCGTGATGAAGGCCGGGATGATCGTCTGGAACGGCCGCTTGCCCGGCGCGTAGCAGTTGGGATGCGGCGTGGCGCCGTCGCAATCGCGCAGCACGAACATCTCGCCGCGGTCCTGCAGGATGAAGCCCAGGCCGGTCGGCGCCATGCCGCTGCCCATGCCGCGGTAGTTGGACTGGATCAGCGAGACCATCATCCCGTCCTTGTCGGCAACGGTCAGGTAGATGGTGTCGCCTTCTTCCAGTTCCTTCGGCGTGCCGGGCTGCACTTCGCGCAGCACCTTGTCGGGCGAAATGAGTTTCGCGCGTTCGCGCGCGTACGGCTTGGAGATCAGGCGCGCGACCGGCGCGGGCTGGAAGGCGGGATCGGCGTACCAGCGCGCGCGATCGGCGAAGGCCAGTTTCTTCGCCTCGACGAACAGGTGCACGTGCTCGGGACTGCCGAAGGGGATCTTGCTGAAGTCGTAACCCTCCAGCACGTTGAGCATCTGCAGCGCGGCGATGCCCTGCCCGTTCGGCGGCAGTTCCCACACGTCGTAACCCCGGTAGTTGGTGCTGACCGGCTCGACCCATTCGCCGTGGTGGGCGGCCATGTCCTCGTACGACAGGAATCCGCCGTTGGCCTTGAAGTACGTGTCGATGGTGCGCGCGATCTCGCCCTTGTAGAACGCATCGCGGCCGCCGACGGCGATCTTTTGCAGCGTGTCGGCCAGGCGCGGGTTCTTCCACAGCTCGCCGGTGCGCGGCGCGCGGCCGCCGATCGTGAACTGCTCGCTGAAACCGGGGAACTTCGACAACCGCGGCACCGAGCGCTCCCAGTAGTAGGCGATCGTCTGGTGGACCGGGTGGCCTTCGCGCGCGTAGCGGATGGTCGGCGCCAGCACGTCCTTCATCGGCAGCTTGCCGAAGCGGTCGTGCAGCGCGAACCAGCCATCGACCGCACCCGGCACGCTGACCGGCAGCGGCCCGTGCGCGGGGATGTCGGTGATGCCCTGCTGCCTGAAGTAATCGAGCGTCAGCGATTTCGGCGAACGGCCCGAGCCGTTGTAGCCGTGCAGCTTCTTCGTCTTCGGGTCCCAGACGATGGCGAACAGATCGCCGCCAATGCCGTTGCCGGTGGGTTCCATCAGGCCGAGCGCCGCGTTGGCGGCGATGGCCGCATCGATCGCGGTGCCGCCCTGCTTCATCACGTCCAGCGCAATCTGCGTGGCCAGCGGATGCGAGGTGGCCGCCATCGCGTGCGGCGCGATCACGTCGGAGCGGGTGGCGAACGCGCGCCCGGCGATGCGGTCGGCGGCGGTGGCGGGCAGCGCCGTGGCAACGGCCAAAGCCGTCACCAGGCAGGGAACAAGGCGGGTGCGCATCATCGGCGGGCGATGGCGCGCACCGTGCGCGCCTTCATCCGCCGATGGTACGCGTTACGGCCAGCGCGGCGGGTTGCTCTGCCAGGCGCCGAGCACTTCGGCCAGCGTGTCGCGGTCTTCCTGCTGCCAGCCCGGCAGCAAACTGCCGTAGTTGCGGGCGTCGGTCCACAGCAGCGGTTCGGTGCGCACGGCGGCGCCGTACCACGCGACGGCCTCGGCCTTGCGGTCGAGCTTCCACAACACCAGCGCGAGCGTCGGCGGTGCCCACGACGGACCGCCAGCGGTACCGAGCAACGGCAGCCACTGCTCCAGCGCAGCCGGATACTCCTTGTTGCGGTACAGGTCCCAGCCGTAGTTCCAGCGGAACGCGCGGCCCAGGTTGCCGTTGGCGTCGCTGCTCCCCAGCAGCACCTGGTACAACTGCTTGCCCAGATCCACGCGGCCCTCGCTGAAAGCCACGTGCGCCAGCTGGGCGGTGGCTTCGGTCGGCTTGCGGCCACGCTCGCGCTCACGGACCAGCGCCTGTACAAGGGCTTCGCCCTCGCCCTGTACCACCACGATCTCGCGGACCGCCGCCTTGTCGTCGTCGAAGTAGAACTCCTTCGGCTTCGGCACGGTCTGCGCGTGCACGGACAGCGCCGCCGAGGCCAGCACGGTGGCCAGCAGCATGTTCTTAGCGAATTTCACGACTTCCCCCGGACTGCAATGGATTCCCCCGGCCCCATCCTAACCGCTGCAACGCACAACAGCGAAGTGACCGGCGTCACACAAAAGGCCGCTGTTACAATGCGCGCCTTCACGCCCGAGGGGTTATCGGGCCACGCCAGCCGCTTGCACGGGCCCGCCATGACCAGCACCGCCGAACTCACCTCGCCCTCGTCCGCCAACACGCCGCAGATCGGGGTGATCGACAGCGACTACACGCTGGAGCACAAGTACACGCGCACCGACGGCCGCATCTACCTGAGCGGGGTGCAAGCGCTGGTCCGGCTGCCGCTGATGCAGCGCCTGCGCGACCAGGCCGCGGGCCTGAACACGGCCGGCTTCATCAGCGGCTACCGCGGTTCGCCGCTGGGCGGCTTCGATCTGGAGCTGTGGCGCGCGCGCAAGCACCTGGAGACGGCGGGCGTGAAGTTCACCCCCGGCCTGAACGAGGACCTCGGCGCCACGATGGTGTGGGGCACGCAGCAGACCAACCTGTTCCCGGGCGCCAAGGTCGATGGCGTGTACTCCATGTGGTACGGCAAGGGTCCCGGCGTGGACCGCTGCGGCGACGTGTTCAAGCACGGCAACGCGGCCGGTACCTCGAAGTTCGGCGGCGTGCTGGCGCTGGCCGCGGACGACCACAACTGCCGCAGCTCGACGCTGCCGCACGGCTCGGAAGACGAGTTCGTCAGCGCGATGATGCCCATCCTCAACCCGGCCGGCGTGCAGGACATCCTGGACCTGGGCCTGGTGGGCTGGGCGATGAGCCGCTACACAGGCCGCTGGATCGGGTTCAAGACGATCGCCGAGACGGTGGAATCGTCGGCCTCGGTGCAGGTGGATCCGTTCGCGCGCGAGATCCTCCTGCCGGAAGACTTCGCCATGCCCGCCGGCGGGCTCAACATCCGCTGGCCGAATCCGCCGCTGGACCAGGAGATGCGCCTGCACAAGTACGCGGTCGCCGCGGCGCAGGCGTTCGCACGGGCCAACAAGGTGGACCGCATCGTGCTGGACTCGCCGCGCGCACGCCTCGGCATCGTCACCACCGGCAAGAGCTACCTGGACGTGCTGCAGGCGCTCGAATACCTCGGCCTGGACGAACAGGCCTGCGCAGACATCGGCATCCGCGTCTACAAGGTGGGCATGACCTGGCCGCTGGAACCGGTGGGCATCACCGAGTTCGCGAAGGGGCTGGAAGACATCGTCGTGGTGGAGGAGAAGCGTGCCTTCATCGAGCGGCAGATGAAGGAGTACTTCTACAACTGGCCGGCCAGCGCAGGCACGCGCCCGTCCATCGTCGGCAAGTACGACGAAGGCGGCGAATGGATCCTGCCCTCCACCGGCGAGCTGACTCCGGCCACCATCGCCGGCGTGATCGGCAAGCGCATCCAGCGCTTCTTCACGACCGAATCCATCGAACAGCGCCTGCGCTGGATGGAGGACAAGGAAGCCGAGATGGCGCTGCCGCGCGCCAACTTCCCGCGCGTGCCGCACTACTGCTCGGGCTGCCCGCACAACACCTCGACGGTGGTGCCGGAAGGCTCGCGCGCGCTCGGCGGCATCGGCTGCCACTACATGGTGACGTGGATGGACCGCGACACCGACACCTTCACCCACATGGGTGGCGAAGGCGTGACGTGGTCCGGGCAGGCGCCCTTCACCGAAACCGAGCACGTCTTCCAGAACCTCGGCGACGGCACGTTCTTCCACTCCGGCTCGCTGGCGGTGCGCCAGTCGGTGGCCACCGGGGTGAACATCACCTACAAGATCCTCTACAACGATGCCGTGGCGATGACCGGCGGCCAGCCGGTGGACGGCACGCTGTCGGTGCCGCAGATCGCTCACATGATGCGCGCCGAGGGCGTGGACACGATCGTCGTGGTCAGCGATGAAGTGGGCAAGTGGAGCAAGCGCGAGATCTTCCCGTCGGGCGTGGAGTTCTTCGACCGCAAGGACCTGGACGACGTGCAGCGCCGCCTGCGCGACGTGAAGGGCGTCTCCATCCTGATCTACGACCAGGTCTGCGCCACCGAGAAGCGCCGCCGCCGCAAGCGCGGCAAGCTGCCGGACCCGGCCAAGCGCACGATGGTCAACACGCTGGTCTGCGAAGGCTGCGGCGACTGCGGCGTGAAGAGCTTCTGCGTGTCGGTGCTGCCGAAGGAGACCGAGTTCGGCCGCAAGCGCGAGATCGACCAGTCGAACTGCAACAAGGACTTCCGCTGCGTCGACGGCTTCTGCCCCAGCTTCGTCACCGTGCATGGCGGCACGCCGCGCAAGGGCAAGAAGGCGAATGCCGCCGACCTGCTGGCCGCATTGCCGGCGCCGGCGTTCAAGTCCGACCTCGACCAGCCCTGGAACATCCTGATCACCGGCGTCGGCGGTACCGGCGTGGTGACCATCGGCGCCCTGCTCGGCATGGCCGGCCACCTGGAAGGCAAGGGCGCCAGCGTGCTCGACCAGACCGGCCTGGCGCAGAAGGGCGGCGCGGTGACCACGCACATCCGCATCGCGCGCACCCCGGAGGACATCCACGCCGTGCGCATCGCCGCCGGCGAGGCCGACCTGGTGCTGGGCTGCGACATGGTGGTGGTCAACGACTACTGGGTGCTGTCGAAGGTGCGCGGCGAGCGCTCGCAGGTGGTGTTGAACACCTACGAAGCGATGCCGGGCACGTTCACCACGCATCCGGACATGCAGTTCCCCGCCACCGACATCATCGCCGGCGTGCGCGTCGCCCTCGGCGGCCGCGAGCCGATGCTGGTGGACGCCACCCAGGTGGCGACCGCGCTGATCGGCGACGCCATCGGCAGCAACCTCTTCATGCTCGGCTACGCCTGGCAGCAGGGCCTGGTGCCGATCTCGTTCGACGCGATCATGCGCGCCGTCGAGCTCAACGGCGCGGCGATCGAGATGAACAAGACCGCCTTCGCCTGGGGTCGCCTGGCCGTTGTGAATCCGCAGGCCGTGCAGGAAGCGGCCGGCCTGATCCGCAACGCGCAGACCGAAAGCGAGCGCACCCCGCGCGCCCTGCAGGTGTTGCCGCCGGGCGAATGGGAAAGCACCGAGTGGGGCGCGAACGCGGCGCCGCGCAATCCCGGCAACGAAAGCGAACTGCGCGGCCTGCCCGAAGACGGCACCCACGGTGGCGACGTGGCCTTCCTGCCGCTGGACGACCTGCGCCTGTCGCGCTCGCTGGACGAACTGATCGCTCGCCGCGCCAGTTTCCTCACCGAGTACCAGGACGCGGCCTACGCGGCGCGCTATACGCAGTTGGTGACGCAGGTGCGCAACGCGGAAAACACCCGCGCACCGGGTTCGACCGCGCTGACGGAAGCGGTGGCCCGCTACTTCTTCAAGCTGATGGCGTACAAGGACGAGTACGAAGTGGCCCGCCTGTACACCAGCGGCGAATTCAAGCGCCGCCTGGAGCAGCAGTTCGACGGCGACTACGAAGTGCACTTCCACCTGGCGCCGCCGCTGTTCGCCAAGAAGGACGCGCACGGCCGCCTGATGAAGAAGGAATACGGCCCGTGGGTGTTCAAGGCCTTCGGCCTGCTGGCGAAGCTGCGCTTCCTGCGCGGCGGCACGTTCGACGTGTTCGGCTACACCGACGAGCGCAAGGGCGAACGCCAGTTGATCGCCGAGTACGAGAAGACCGTGGGCGAACTGCTGGGCGCGCTGGAGGGCGGCAAGCTGGGCCTGGCGGTGGAGATCGCCAGCATCCCCGAGCACATCCGCGGCTACGGACACGTCAAGGAAAAGCACCTGCATGCCGCCAAGGCGCGCGAGGCCGAGCTGCTGGGCTTGTGGCGCAACCCGAAGGCGCTGCACATCGTGCAGGCCGCCTGACGAGAAACCCCGCTTCGGCGGGGTTTCTTCTTTCCGGCATGCATCGGCTCAGGTGCGGATGCCCCGCAGCGTCGTCCAGGCCATGCGCAGCGGCGGCTTGAGTGGCCGCGCGAACAACCGGTAGACGAACGACAGCGCGCGTCGCGTGCGCGGGACCCGCCAGGCCAGGCCTTCTTCGATGGTGTAGACGCAGGGCGCGCACACGCCACACGGCTTGCCGCGCAGCGGCCGATGGCAGAACCAGGTCATCTCCATCAGCGGGCCCCAGCCCGCCAGGCGCGCCTCGCGGTCCATGGCCCGTTTGTCGATGGAGAACAGCGGGAAACTGAAGTAGCGGAACAGCGCGTACTCCGGCGTCGCCGCATGCCCGGGTGCGACGCGCACGCTGCGGTAGGTGCCGGCCTGTTCGAACGCGACCACGCGCGAGGACAACAACGCCTGCACCTTGTCGTCCACGTGCACGCTCATCTCGATCCCGTCCACGCCCTGCTGTTTGCAGAACATCGGCAACCACGCGTACTGGCTGCCGATGTACATGCGCGTGCGCACGTCGCGTAGCGCTCCGGCGATCGCGGCATCGGGTTCCAGCTCCGCGACGCGGAAGCGGCGCAAGGGCCGCAGCAGCGCACGCGTATGCGGGTACTGCGCATGCAGCGCCTCGGTAATCCGCGCGATCGCCTCGAGTTCGGTCGCCGTGGAAGCGCGCGTGTCGTCCTCCAGGTAGTAGGGGGTCACCGGCAATCGATGCAGCAACAGCAGGCGCAGCAGCTGGAACGTCGAATCCCAACCGCTGGTCCACAGCAGCCGCACGCCATCATCGGCGTGCGCTTCCGAGGAGTTGCGTGCCGGCACGGGCACATGCGCAGCGGCGTGCGATCGCGTCATGGCGACGATGCTAACAAGCACGCAAGGCGCGACAGGAGGCTTCTCTTCACATCCATGAGCCTTGGCTCACGCGCATGCGCCGCAGAGAAATCGTCTTCCCCATTCATCTGCAATGTGCACGTTCTACTCACGCCGGCCGTCTCCATCATCGTGAGGACGGTGTACACGTGCGTTTCCGCCGCGTCGCGCCACGCCCACCCCCAGGAGCGAGCAATGCAAGATCTACCCACGACCCGGGAGCAATTCTGGCGCGTCGCCGACGCCGCCAAGGAAGCCACTGAGGCATTGGCCGCGCAGCGCATGCGCATCCTTCCCAGCCTCGAGATCGAGGAGCTGCGCGGCTTCTGCGTGCAGTACCGGTTCTTCACCATCGACTACATCACCGACCTCGCGCTGCTGGTGTCGCGGTTGCCGTTCGGCGGCCTGCGCAGCCTGCTGGGCCAGATCCTGTCGGAGGAACTCGGCGAAGGCGATCCTGCGCGTGCGCATCCGACCGTGTACGACCGCTTCCTCTCCAGCATCGGCGTGGACGACCGCGATATCGAACGCGTGCTGCCGGCGAACGCGCGCATCCTGCAGGGCTTGACCCGCGACCTGACGCGCAATCCGGTGGCCTATGGCGTTGGCATGCGCGGCATGGGCGGCGAATGCCTGTGCCAGACCTATCTGTCGGTGATGTTCGAGCACATGCGCACGCATCCTTATCTGCGTGCGAACGAAGACCGCATCGACTGGGAGTTCTGGACCATCCACACCGGCGAAGAGGACATCGTGCACGGCGAGCTGACGCGCGCGGCGATCGACGAGTACCTGCGCCACGACCCCAGCGTGCTACCGGAATTGGCGCGCGGCTACGAACGCAGCATCAGCGCGTGGAACCTGTTCTGGCAGAACATCCTCGACGCGCACGCGCCGCAGCTGGAGGTCGCCTCGTGAACGCGGTGGCCAACACCATCAGCCAGTTCCACCTCGCCTTCCCGGTGCGCGACCTGGACGAGGCGCGCCGCTTCTACGGGGACACGATGGGCTGCCCGATGGGCCGCAGCGATACGTCGTACCAGGACTTCGATTTCTTCGGCCACCACCTGGTCGCGCATATCGGCGGCGATGGCCGGCCGCTGCACAACGGACGCTTCGATGGCGAGGCCGTCCCGGTGCCGCACTTCGGCATGAACCTGGACCGCGCTGCGTGGGAGGCGTTGGCGATGCGGCTCAAGGCCGCCGGCATTGCCTTCCACGAAGAGCCGCACCTGCGGCTCAAGGGCAAGCCCGGCCAGCACGTCACCATGTTCCTGTTCGATCCGTCGGGCAACGCGCTGGAGTTCAAGTCGTTCGACGATCCGGAACAAACCTTCATTCCCTGATCGTCAGGCGGTCCGTTGCCAGACGATGCAGCGATTGTTGGCCGGCATCGCGTTGTCTTCCACCCGCACCAGGCCGATGCCGCGCGCCAGTGCGTCGACCGCCTCGATGTCGCGGATGCCGGAGACGGGATCGCGGTCCTTCAGCCATTGCTCGAACGCGCGATTGCTCTCGCTGGTGAATTCGCCGCCGACGTTGAAGGGGCCGTACACCACCAGCAGGCCACCCGGTTCCAGCACTGCGCCGACCCCGGCGAAGAACGCCTCCACCTGCGGCCAGCCCATGATGTGCAGGCTGTTGGCGGTGAAGACCGCGTCGAACCTCGCATCCGGCCATCGGCCGTCGACATCGAGTTCGATCGCCGGTGGCGTGTTGGCCAGTGCGGCCTCGTCGAGCCAGAGCGCGATGCCGGGGAGATAGTCCGCACGGTCACTGGCCTGCCAGGACACGTTCGGCATCGCCGCGGCGAAGTGCACGGCATGCTGCCCCGTGCCGCTCCCGACTTCGAGCACGTGGTGCGTACCGTCGAAATGCCGCTGCAACACCTCCAGGATCGGGCCCTGGTTGCGTTCGCACGACGGAGCGACGGGCTTGTCGGCCGGCATCAGGCCGCCGAGCGCACGTAGACGCGCTTCAGCCCATTGTCGCCCGCCCGCTCTTCCACGATGAAGTGGCGCGGGTGCGCCTTCAGCAGGTCGCTGAGTTTCTTGTGGCCGTACAGGCGCGTGTCGAAATCCGGGCGCACTTTGTTGAGGTAGCTGCCCACGCTGCCGAGGAAGGCCCAGCCCTGGTCGTCGCTGGCCTCCTCGATGGCCTGCCGGATCAGCCGCAGCGGCAGCGATTCGTGCTTGCCCTGCTCCACGACCGGCGCCGCGGTGGGCTCGGCCTGTGCGGCCGGCTTCTTCGCCGCGGGCTTGGCCGCTTTCTTCGCGGGTTTCGCCGGCGGCGGGGGCGGCGGCGCAGACACCTCGCTGCGCAGGACTTCGACGTAGATGAACTTGTCGCAGGCCTGCACGAACGCATCCGGCGTCTTGCGTTCGCCGAAGCCGTACACCGTCAGGCCTTCCTCGCGCAGCCGCTGGGCCAGGCGGGTGAAGTCGCTGTCGCTGGAGACCAGGCACACGCCGTCGAAGCGCCGCGTGTACATCAGGTCCATCGCATCGATGATCAGCGAGCTGTCGGTGGCGTTCTTGCCGCTGGTGTAGGCGAACTGCTGCACCGGGTTGATCGAATGCTTCAGCAGCGCCTGCTTCCACTGGGTCATGCGCGTGCTGGTGAAGTCGCCGTAGATGCGCTTCACGCTGGCCACGCCGTACTTCGCCACTTCGGCGAGCAGGCCTTCGATGACGGCCGGCTGGGCGTTGTCGGCATCGATCAGCACCGCGAGGCGCGGTTGTTCGTCGTCGTTCTCGGGCTTGGCGACCGGGCGGAGCTTCATGCGCGCCGACTCCTGCAGGGGGATGGTCCGCATTGTGCACCACGTCACCCGGCCATGACCGGCGTCACTTGACGCTACGCGACACGCCGACGACAGTCCGGTGCTCCCTTCCTCCGGACACGCGCATGCAGCGACGCGACTTCCTGACCCTCGGCGGCCTGGCCTTCGCCGGGCTCGCCCTGCCCGGCACGCGCGTCATCGCGGCCGAAGCGCTGCTGGAGCCCGGCAACGTGGCGAAGAAGAAGCGCCTGGCCGAAGCCGCGCTGTCGGCCGCGACCGCGGCGGGCGCGAGCTACTGCGACGTGCGCGTCGGCCGCTACCTGCGGCAGTCGTTGATCACCCGCGAGGACAAGGTGCAGAACGTGGTGAATACCGAATCCTCCGGCATCGGCGTGCGCGTGATCGCGCAGGGCGCGTGGGGCTTCGCGGCGACGAACGACCAGACACCCGATGGCGTGGCCGCTGCCGCGCGCCAGGCCGTGGCGATCGCCCGCGCGAATGCGCGCATCCAGGGCAAGCCCGTGCAGCTGGCGCCGTTGAAGGGTGCGGGCGAAGTGGCCTGGCGCACGCCGATCGTGAAGAACGCGATGGCGGTCCCGGTGAAGGAGAAGGTGGAGCTGCTGCTGGACGCGAACGCCACCGCGCTCGCCGCTGGCGCCAGCTTCGCCGCATCGCGCATGTTCGTGATCAACGAACAGAAGTATTTCGCCAGCACCGACGGATCCTGGATCGACCAGGACGTGCACCGCATCTGGGTGCCCTTCACGGTGACGGTGGTGGACAAGGCGACCGGCAAGTTCAAGACGCGTGATGGGCTCTCTGCCCCGATGGGCATGGGCTACGAGTACCTGGATGCGAATCCGGCCGACAAATTTGCGCTGCCGGGCGGCGTGGTGGCCTATGGCGCGTCGTACGACCTGCGCGAGGACATCGTGGCCGCGGCAAAGCAGGCGCGGACCAAGCTGACCGCGCCCTCGGTGAAGCCCGGCAAGTACGACCTGGTGCTGGACCCGTCCAACCTGTTCCTGACCATCCACGAGAACGTCGGCCATCCGCTGGAGCTGGACCGCGTGCTGGGGTACGAAGCCAACTACGCCGGCACCAGCTTCGCCACGCTGGACAAGCGCGAGCAGCGCTTCCAATGGGGCAGTCCGATCGTCAATTTCACCGCCGACAAGACCGAGCCGCGCAGCCTCGGCGCGGTGGGCTACGACGACGAAGGCGTGAAGACGCGCCGCTGGGACCTGGTGAAGGACGGCGTGCTGGTCAATTACCAGGCCACGCGCGACGAGGTGCATATCTTGGGCGAGGATGCGTCGCACGGCTGCAGCTACGCCGACTCCTGGAGCAGCGTGCAGTTCCAGCGCATGGCCAACGTGTCGCTGGCGCCGGGCAAGACGCCGCTGGCGGTGGCCGAGATGGTGAAGGACGTGGAGAACGGGCTGTACATCCACGGCCGCGGCTCGTACTCGATCGACCAGCAGCGCTACAACGCGCAGTTCGGCGGGCAGCTCTACTTCGAGATCAAGGACGGCCAGGTGACGCGCCAGGTCGAGGACGCGGCCTACCAGATCCGTACGCCGGAGTTCTGGAACGCCTGCACGGCAATCTGCGACGCGCGCGATTTCCGCCTCGGCGGTTCGTTCTTCGACGGCAAGGGCCAGCCCAGCCAGGTATCGGCCGTGTCGCACGGCTCGGCCACCACGCGCTTCAACGGCATCAACATCATCAACACGGCGCGCAGCCTGGGGTGATGCGAAGGCGTCGATCCGGGCATCGCGACACCGTGTGTATGCCGAAAGTCATTTGACGCTGTCTGCACGCGGGCGCAAGAATCCGGGACGACCTGCGCGGTGGTGAAGGCGCAGGCCGGAATGCTCCCGTCGCAGTGCCCCGCCTGCCGCCCGGCAGGCCCAACCGGTGGAGAATTGCCTTGCAACGTCGTGACTTCCTGGCCATGACCGGCCTCAGCCTGGGCGGCCTGATGGTGCCGTCCTTCCTCGGCAAGGCGATCGCCGCCGAGCAACTCCAGTCCACCCTCGACGTCGCCTTCAAGAAGCGCCTCGCCGATGCCGCGCTCGCCGCGGCCAAGCAGGCTGGCGCGACCTACTGCGACGTGCGCATCGGGCGCTACCTGCGCCAGTTCGTGATCACCCGCGAGGACAAGGTGCAGAACGTGGTGAACACCGAGTCCACCGGCGCCGGCATCCGCGTGATCGCCAACGGCGCCTGGGGCTTCGCCGCCACCAACACGCTGACCGCCGAGGGCGTGGCCGCCGCCGCGCGCCAGGCCGCCGCCATCGCCAAGGCCAACAGCAAGACCCAGACCGCGCCGGTGCAGCTGGCCAAGGCGCCGGGCTTCGGCGAGGTGTCGTGGAAGACGCCGATCAAGAAGAACGCGATGGACGTGCCGATCAAGGACAAGGTCGACCTGCTGCTGGGCGTCAACGCCGCGGCGATCAACGCCGGCGCGGACTTCGTCAACTCGATGATGTTCCTGGTCAACGAGCAGAAGTATTTCGCCAGCACCGACGGTTCCTTCATCGACCAGGACGTCCACCGTATCTGGGTGCCGATGACGGTCACCGCCATCGACAAGGCCAGCGGCAAGTTCCGCACCCGCGACGGCCTGTCCTCGCCGATGGGCCTGGGCTACGAATATCTCGATGGCGACGCCGGCCAGAAGTTCGCCACGCCGAACGGCGTGATCAACTACGGCCTGTCCTACGACATGAAGGAAGACGCCATCGCGGCGGCCAAGCAGGCGCGCGCGAAGCTGACCGCGCCGTCGGTGAAGCCGGGCAAGTACGACCTGGTGCTGGACCCCTCGCACACCTGGCTGACCATCCACGAATCGGTCGGCCATCCGCTCGAGCTGGACCGCGTGCTCGGTTACGAAGCCAACTACGCCGGCACCAGCTTCGCCACGCTGGACAAGCGCGAGCAGCGCTTCCAGTACGGCAGCGAGCTGGTCAACCTTTTCGCCGACAAGACCCAGCCCGGCAGCCTGGGCGCGGTCGGCTACGACGACGAAGGCGTGAAGACCAAGCGCTGGGACCTGGTGAGCGCCGGCAAGCTGGTCGACTACCAGACCATCCGCGACCAGGCCCACATCCTGGGCAAGACCGAATCCGACGGCTGCTGCTACGCCGACTCGTGGAGTAGCGTGCAGTTCCAGCGCATGGCCAACGTGTCGCTGGCCGCCGGCAAGGCCAAGCTGTCCGTGGCCGACATGGTGAAGAACGTCGAGAACGGCATCTACATCATCGGCGACGGCTCGTTCTCGATCGACCAGCAGCGCTACAACGCGCAGTTCGGCGGCCAGCTCTTCTACGAGATCAAGAACGGCAAGATCACCCAGCAGATCGAGGACGTGGCCTACCAGATCCGCACGCCGGAATTCTGGAACGCCTGCGCCGCCGTCTGCGACGAAAGCGACTACCGCCTGGGTGGTTCGTTCTTCGACGGCAAGGGCCAGCCCGGCCAGGTGTCCGCGGTTTCGCACGGGTCGTCCACCGCGCGCTTCAACGGCATCAACGTCATCAACACCGCCCGCTCGCTCGGCTGACCGGCGCAAGGAGACCCTAGAACATGAGCATCCTCACCGAAGCGCAGGCCAAGGCCATCCTGGACAAGGTCATCGCGCTGTCCACCGCCGACGAATGCACCGCGTCCCTCACCGGTTCCGTCGACGGCAACATCCGTTTCGCGCTTAACAACGTCTCCACCAGCGGCATCGTCAGCAACACCGACCTTGGCGTGCAGGTGGCGTTCGGCAAGCGCGTGGGCATCGCGACGATCAACGAGTTCGACGACGCCGCGCTGGAGCGCGTGGTCCGCCGCGCCGAAGACCTCGCCCGCCTGGCGCCGGAGAACCCCGAGTTCATGCCGGCCGTCGAGAAGCAGACCTACAAGGCCAGCCCGACCTTCAGCGAATCCACCGCCGCCATCACGCCGGAGTTCCGCGCCCAGGTCGCCGCGGATTCGATCGGCCCCTGCAAGGCGGAGAAGCTGATCGCCGCCGGCTTCCTCGAAGACGGCCAGAGCTTCGTCGCCTTCGCCAACAGCAAGGGCAACTTCGGCTACCAGCGCGCGACCGCGTTCAACTACACCTGCACGGTGCGCACCGAGGACGGCCGTGGTTCCGGCTGGGTCGGCCGCAACCTGAAGGATGCGAACGCGTTCAAGGCCGATAGCGACATCCGCACCGCGATGCGCAAGGCCAGCGAATCGGCCGAAGCGAAGGCGCTGGAGCCGGGCAAGTACACGGTGATCCTGGAACCGGCCGCGGCCGCGGGCCTGATCTCGTTCATGATGAACTTCTTCGACGCGCGCCAGGCAGACGAAGGCCGCAGCTTCCTGTCCAAGAAGGGCGGCGGCAACAAGCTGGGCGAGCAGGTCTACGACCCGCGCGTGAACATCAGCGCCGACCCGTGGCACCCGGGCGCGGAAGTGATGCCGTGGGACGGCGAAGGCCTGCCGCGCGAGAAGATGGCCATCGTCGAGAATGGCAAGATCGCCAACCTGGAGTACTCGCGCTTCTGGGCGCAGAAACAGGGCAAGCGCGCGATCGGCTCCCCCGGCAACCTGCTGGTGGCCGGCGGCACCAAGTCCACGGCCGAACTGGTCGCCGGCACGCAGAAGGGCATCCTGGTCACGCGCACCTGGTACATCCGCATGGTCGATCCGCAGACCGTGCTGCTGACCGGCCTGACCCGCGACGGCACGTTCTACATCGAGAACGGGCAGATCAAGCACCCGGTGAAGAACTTCCGCTTCAACGAGTCGCCGGTGATCATGCTCAACAACATCGAGGAGCTGGGCAAGCCGGTGCGCGTGGCCGGCGACGAGTCCAGCTTCGTGATGATGATCCCGCCGATGAAGCTGCGCGACTTCACCTTCACCTCGCTGTCGGACGCCGTCTAAGCGCCCTTGAGGAACCGCCCTCCCGCATGCCGGGAGGGCACCCCCCATGAACCTCACGCGCGCGCAGTTCCTCCGCCTGCTCACCGGCGGCCTGGCTGGCGCCATGCTGGCCGGGCCGACGCGGAGCGCGCGCGCGGCCGGCCACTACGATTTCCATTTCACCCGGCTGAAGTACGACTCCGGCGACTGGGACGTGGATGCGCGCATGCCGTCCAACCTGATCACCTCGCTGATCGACTACACCACGATGCGCGTGGACCCGAAGGAACACGTGCTGGCGCTGTCCGACCCGCGCATGCTCGCCGCCCCGTTCTGCTACCTGGCCGGGCACAAGCTGGTGGAGTTCAACCCGGTGGAGCGCCGCCACTTCGAACGCTACGTGCGCAACGGCGGCTTCGTGTTCGTCGACGACTGCAACCACGACATCGACGGCCTGTTCGCCAAGTCGTTCGAGGCGCAGATGGCGTCGATCTTCGGCGCGAAGGCGATGAAGAAGCTCCCGAACACGCACGCGATCTATTCTTCGTTCTTCAAGTTCGATGGCCCGCCGGCCACCAGCTTCGAGCTCAACGGCTGGGGCGACGACCTGGTGCACGAGTACCTCCAGGGCATCGAGATCAACGGCCGCCTCGGCGTGCTCTACAGCAACAAGGACTACGGCTGCGAGTGGGACTACGACTGGCGCAACAAGCGCTTCCTGGCCGAGGACAACACCAAGTTCGCGGTCAACCTCGTGATCTACGCGCTGACCACCTGACGCACTTCTTCCCGGACCCCCATGAACGCACCCATCACCGAATCCGACCTCCAGCAGCAACTCGCCACGCTGGGCGAACTCCGCGCCGCCATCGGCCAGGCCATCGTCGGCCAGCAGGACGTGGTGGAGCAGTTGCTGATCGGCCTGCTTGCCGGCGGCCACTGCCTGCTCGAAGGCGTGCCCGGGCTGGGCAAGACGCTGCTGGTGCGCTCGCTGGGCGAGGCCCTGCACCTGCAGTTCCGTCGTGTGCAGTTCACCCCGGACCTGATGCCCAGCGACATCCTCGGCACCGAGCTGCTGGAGGAAGACCACGGCACGGGCCATCGCCATTTCCGCTTCCAACCCGGTCCGATCTTCACCAACCTGCTGCTCGCCGACGAGCTCAACCGCACGCCGCCGAAGACCCAGGCCGCGCTGCTGGAGGCGATGCAGGAACGCACGGTCAGCTATGCCGGCACCACGCATGCGCTGCCGTCGCCGTTCTTCGTGCTGGCCACGCAGAATCCGCTCGAACAGGCCGGCACTTATCCGCTGCCGGAAGCGCAGCTGGACCGTTTCCTGCTGCACATCCGCGTGGACTACCCCACCGAGCAGGAAGAACACGACATCCTCGCGCAGACCACCGGCCGCGCCGGCGGCGCGGTGCCGCGCGTGATGGAAGGTGAGGCCGTCCTCGCGCTGCAGAAACATGTGCGCGACGTGCATGTCAGCGAGGATCTGCTGCGCTGGATCACCAAGCTCGCCCGCGCCAGCCGTCCTGGCGATGGCGTGCCGGAGGAGATCCGCAAGTACGTGCGCTGGGGCGCCGGTCCGCGCGCCGGCCAGTCGCTGGTGCTGGCCGCGAAGGCCCGCGCCTTGCTGCACGGCCGCCTGGCGGCCACGCGCGAGGACATCGTCGCGCTGGCAAAGCCGGTGATGCGCCACCGCCTGCTGCTGTCGTTCGCCGCCGAGGCCGAACAGGTCAGCGCGGACGACGTGATCGCTGCGCTGCTGCGCAGCGTGCCGCTCGCCGCCTGATCGACCGCCCATGGCGCACGACCTGATCCCCGCCGACGTCCGCAGCCGGTTGAAGGACCTGCGGCTGACCGCGCGCCGTGCAGTCGGTACGCAGGGGATCGGCGTGCACCACAGCCGCAGCCGCGGCGCCGGCCTGGAGTTCGCGCAGTACCGCGCCTACGAGCCGGGCGACGAGCTGCGCCAGATCGACTGGAAGCTGTACGCGCGCTCGGACCGCTTCTTCGTGCGCGAAGCCGAGCGCGAGAGTCCGCTGACGGTGTGGATCGTGCTCGACGCGACCGCGTCGATGGCGCAACGCGACGGCGCGCGCGGTACGCGTTTCGACGCTGCGCGCAGCCTCGCGGCCTGCGTCGCCGAACTCGCGCTGCGCCAGGGCGACCGCTTCGGCCTGCTCGTGCTGCACGGCGATGGCGTGCGCCTGGTCGCGCCCGGGAACGGCGCGCGCCAGCGCGACCAGCTGCTGCTCGCGCTGCATGGCCTGCGTGCGGACGGCGCGTTTCCTGCGCAGGAACGGCTGGGCCCGGTGTTCGAACGCATCGGCGCCGGCGACCTGGTGCTGGTGCTGAGCGACTGGTTCGACGATGCGATGCCCGCGCTGGTGGAACGGCTCGCCGCCGCGCGGCGCGAGGTGCTGGGGATCCAGCTGCTGACCGCGGAAGAACGCGATTTCTCCTACACCGGTGGCCATCGCTTCCGCGATCCGGAAACCGGCGAGGAGCTGCTGGGCGATGCGGCGGCCCTACGCGCGGACTACCTGCGCCGCTTCGCGGATGCGCAGGGCGTGCTTGATGCGCGCCTGGACGCGGGCGGCATCCGCCACGCCCGCCACTACACCGACCAGCCGCTGGACCTGCCGCTGCGCCGGCTGTTCGGCGCGCGTGACGCGGCGGAGTACGCATGAGCCTGGCGTTCCTGCTGCCGGCCGGCCTGGCCGCGTTCGCGGCGTTGCTGCTGCCGCTGCTGCTGCATCTCGCGCGCCGGCACGAGCAGACGCCGACCGATTTCGCCGCGCTTCGATGGCTGCGGCAGAAGCCGAAGCCGCGCCACCGCATCCGCTTCGACGAATGGCCGTTGCTGTTGCTGCGCCTGCTGCTGCTCGCATTGCTCGCGCTGTGGCTGGCCCGGCCGGTGCTGTCGGGCCTGGACGACACGCGGCCGTGGACGGTCGCCGTGCCCGGCGTGGATGCAGGCTTCGCACGTACGACCTCCGATGCGCGCATGCGGCTGCACTGGCTGGCGCCGGGCTTCCCGTCGCTGGATGCGCCGATGCCTGCCGGCACGCCGGCCATCGGCAGCCTGCTGCGGCAACTCGATGCCGAACTGCCTCCCGGCGTCGCGTTGACGGTGATCGTGCCTGCAACCTTGCAGGGTGCGGATGCCGAAAGGCCCGCGCTGTCGCGTGCGGTGACCTGGAAGGTCGTCGACGGCGCGATGCCGGCATCGTCGGCGAAGGCCTCGCCATCGCCTGCATGGGCGATCCGCCACCCTGTGGGCGACGAACATGCGCTGCGTTACCTGCGCGCCGCCGCACGGGCGTGGCAGCCGAACAGCACGACGGCCGTGCAGATCGGGACCACCGACGCGCCGTTGCCTCCGCCGTCGCAGCCGCTGGTGTGGCTGGCGCGCGGACCGGTGCCCGCGCCGGTCATGCAATGGATCTCGGCCGGCGGCGTCGCGTTGCTCGCCCATGAAGCGACGGTAGACGGCATTGCGATGTCGTCGTCGACCTGGCGCGACGCCGAAGGTGCGCCCCTGGTCGAAAGCGCCGTGCTCGGCCGGGGCCGGGTGATGCGCTTCACCCGTGCGCTGCGGCCCGACGCGATGCCGGCGCTGCTCGACGCCGATTTCCCGCACCGCCTGCGCGCCCTGTTCGACGGTCCCGCTGCCGCACCCACGCGCGTGCTCGCGAAGGACTACGCGCCGACCCGGGGTGGCGCGACCTATCCGGTCGCACCACGCGACCTGCAACCCTGGCTCGCGCTGCTGATCGCGGTGTTGGCGCTGGTGGAACGCTGGATGGCCACGCGGCGCACGCGAAGCGTGGCGCCATGACGTTGTCGGCCTTGGACCGTCTCGCCCAGGTCCGTCGCCATGCGACGCTCGGCCAACTGGTGTTGGGAGCACCGATTCCCGTCGCGCTCGCCGGTGTGCTGTGGCGCTTCGCATCGCCCGCAGTCGCCGTGGCCATCGCGCTGGGCGGGATCGCGGTACTCGCCGCGCTGGCCTGGCGACGCGCACGCGCGTTCGACACCGCCTGGCTGGTGCGCCAGCTGGATGCGCGCCGCAAGGATCTCGACGACAGCAGCGATCTGCTGCTGGCACCACCCGCTTCGCTGACGCCGTTGCAACAGCTGCAGCAAGCGCGCGTCCGCGAACGGCTGCGCAGCCAGCCGGCACCGGACCTGCGCACGCCGTGGCCGTGGCCGCGCATCGTGGCGATGTGGCTGGTGGCCGGCCTGGTGATCGCCGTGTCGGCGTTGTGGCCGGCGCGCGCACCACTAGCAAGCACGCTCGCGCCTGCGGACGAAGAAACACCGGTTGTTCCCGGCGTCCCGCGCCTGGTCGGCCAACGCTTGCACGTCGCGCCGCCGTCCTACACCGGCCAGCCGGCGCGCGACGAAGCCACGCTCGATGCGAAAGCCCCCGTCGGCTCGCGACTCGCCTGGACGCTGCGCTTCGAACCGCAACCGACCCGCGCGGATCTGGTCTTCCACGACGGCCAGCGCATCGCGCTGCAGCGCGACGGCGATACCTGGCGAGCGACGCATGGCCTCGCGAAATCCACGCTGTACCGCGTGGTGGCCGCCGGCACCGAGGCGCAACCGCCATCGAAACTCCGGCGGCTGGATGCCATTCCCGATCGCGCGCCGCAGGTGAAGGTGCTGGCCCCCGACCGCGGCCTCAGCCTGGTGGCGGTCGGACAGACGCGCTGGGCGCTCGCCTTCGAAGCGCGCGACGACTACGGCGTGGCCGCGACCGCCACCTTGAAGCTGACGCTCGCGCAAGGCAGCGGCGAGAACATCGCGTTCAAGGAACAGGCGATGACGCTGCACGGCACCGGCCCCGCGACCGCGCGCCGGTTCGCCGCCTCGCTGGACCTGAAGGCGCTCGGCATGGCCGTGGGCGATGACCTGATCGCACAGCTCACCGTGCGCGACACGCGCGCGCCGACGCCGCAGACCGCGCAGAGCCCCGGCCTGATCCTGCGCTGGCCGGCGGACCTGGGCGAGGAAAGCACGGGCCTGGAAGGACTGGTGAAAAAGGTGATGCCGGCCTACTTCCGCAGCCAGCGCCAGATCATCATCGACGCCGAAGCACTGCAGAAGCAGAAACGCGGCCTGGCGGCGGACACGTTCGTCACGCGCTCGGATGCGATCGGCGTGGACCAGCGCATCCTGCGCCTGCGCTACGGCCAGTTCCTCGGCGAGGAAGCCGAAGGCGAGCCGCAACCGCCGCCGACCAGCGACACCGACGACGACCACGCGGACGACGACGGACACGATCACGCCGGAACCCCGACTGCCGCGCAGGACGATCACGACCATGCGACGTCGGCGAGCGGCGCCAGCTTCGGTCGCGAAGCCGACGTGCTGGAAGCCTACGGCCACACGCACGACCACGCGGAAGCCGCGACGCTGCTCGACCCCGACACGCGCGCCACGCTGAAGAAGGCGCTGGACCAGATGTGGCAATCGGAACTTCACTTGCGCCAGGGACAGCCGGACCGCGCACTGCCGTTCGCGTACAAGGCGCTGGAGTACATCAAACAGGTGCAGCAGGCGACGCGCATCTACCTGGCCCGCGTGGGACCGGAGCTGCCGCCGATCGACGAGACGCGCCGGATGGGCGGCGATCGCAAGGGCATCGGCTCCCGCGCGCTCGGCCCGCTCGCCCCGATGCCCGACGACGTCGACGCGGCCCCCGCTCGCGCATGGCGCGCCCTGGCCAACGATCGCGCGCCGGCGGATGGCGCGGACCTGGAGGCGCTGCACACCTGGCTGCGCACGAACGAAGCACGCGTGCCGGATGCGCTGGACCTGTTCGCGGCCATCGATGAAGTGCGCGGCGATCCGGCGTGCGCGCCCTGCCGTGCACGCCTGCGTGCGCTGCTGTGGTCGGCGTCGCCGCAACCGCCCGCACAGGTCCGCCGTCGGGCCGCGCCGGACGATGCCGGCCGCCGCTATCTCGATGCCCTGCAACAGGAGCCCGCGCGATGACCCTGCCCGCGCTCCTGCCCTGGCTGCTGGCCGGCCTGCTCGCGCTCGGCGTGCTGCTCGCCTGGGCGCAACTGATCGCGCGGCGTCGTGGTGCTGCCACGGACGAGCGCGGCTCCCGCTCCCGCTTCCTGCTGCTGTGCGCATTGCAACCCCTCTGCGCGCTGCTGCTCTACTTCACCCTGCTGCCGCCGCGGCACGCATCGACCCCCGGCACGCTGGTGGTGATGACCGCGAACGCCGGACAGGTCGCCCTGCCCGCGGCGCTGCAGGGCCAGCCCCGCGTCGCCCTGCCGGAGGCCGCAGCCTCCGACGGCAGCGAGCGCGTGCCGGACCTGGGCACCGCGCTGCGCCGGCACCCCGACGCAGGCACGCTGCACGTCATCGGCGACGGACTGGAAGCCCGCGACCGGGATGCGCTCGGCGACCGGCGCGTCATGTATTCGCCTACCGCCTTGCCGCGCGGTGTCGTCGAACTCGCGCCGGTAGGGGTCGTGGCGCCGGGCGACACCTTCATCGCCGGCGGTCGCGTGAACGATGTGCCGAAGGCGACGGTGGTGCTGTTCGACCCCGCAGGCCAGCGCATCGACGCCGCGCCGGTGGACGAGCAGGGTCGCTTCCGCCTCACCGGTGTCGCCCGCCTGCCCGGCCCGGCGCTGTTCCGGGTGGAGGTGCGGGAAGCGCGCGGTAGCGCGGCCGATGCCGCGTCGCTGCCGGTCTGGACGCAGCCCTCGACGCCGCCCCGCGTGTGGGTGCTCGCCGGTGCGCCCCATGCCGAGGGCAAATACCTGCGTCGCTGGGCGACGGACGTGGGCATCCCGCTCCACCTGCAGGTCAGCCTGGGCGGCGGCATGCAGCTCGGCGATGCCCCGTTGCCGATGAACGCCGAAACGCTGCGCCGTTTCGACTTGCTGGTGCTGGATGCGCGCAGTGCCGCGGGACTCGGCGAAGCGCAACGTGCGGCGCTCGGCGCGGCCGTGCGCGACGGACTGGGCGTGCTGGTGCGCGCCGACGGACCGATCTCCCCGCCCGTGCAACGCCTGCTGGGCGTGCCGGCCGTCGGCAACGACGAGTCCGAGTTCCGCCTGTCCCGTCCTGCGCCGGACGACGACGCCTGGCGCGCACGACGCGGCGCGGGCACGGCGGATCTGCCGGTGGATGCCGACGCCGTGCCGGGCGGCCTGCCCGTCCTCACGCGGCGGGCGGTGCCGATGCCTGCAGGCGACGATGTCGCACTGCTGCGGGACGCCGCCGGCGCACCGGCCGCGTGGTGGCACGCGATGGGCCGCGGACGGGTCGGCGTGTGGACGCCGGCCGATACCTACACGCTGGTGCTGGCAGGCCACGCCGACGTGCACGCCGCGCTGTGGTCGCAGGCATTCGCCACGCTGGCACGCGCGGGCGCGCAGGCCATTGCCGCGACGCCCAACGGCGCGCGCGTGGGCGAGCGCGTGGCGCTGTGCGGCATCGCAAACGACGCACGGATCGTCGCACCCGACGGCATCACGACGCAGGTAGTGCGCGATCCCGCCTCCGGCAGCGCGCGCTGCGCAGGCTTCTGGCCGCGAAGCGCGGGCTGGCATCAGCTGAGGGTGGGCGACGCCGCGACGCCATTCTTCGTCCGCGCCGAAGACGATGCGCCGTCGCTGCATCGCGCCGAGCTCCAGGCGCAGACACGCTCGCGCACAGGCGTCGCGAGCGCAGTGGTGGCATCGCCATCGGCCATGGAAGGCGTTCGCGGGCCTGCCTGGCCATGGTTCCTCGCCTGGCTTTCCGCCAGCGCGCTGCTATGGTGGCTCGAACGCAGGCGCGCACCGGCCGGTTAACGACTCTCGAATGTCCGGTGCGTAATCCTTCCTTCCATCTCACCCTCCGGAGTTACGCATGATCCGAACGGCGATTCCCGCCCTGCTGTTGACCCTCTCGTTGGCCGCCTGCTCTTCGCCCGAGGCCGACGAACAGACCGCCGCCGCCGAGCAGTCCCAGGCTGCGGCCAGCGAAGCGGCCACGCCGCCCGCCGCCGAGCCCGCGCCGGCCGAACTCGCCGGCAGCTGCGACGACACCCAGGCGCAGTGGATCATCGGCAAGACCGCGAGCGAGGCCGACATCGAACAGGCCAAGGCCGACAGCAAGTCCGACGCCGTGCGCGCGCTGAAGCCGGGCGACGCCGCGACGATGGACTTCAATCCGAACCGCCTGAACATCATCCTCGACGAGAAGGGCGCGGCGACCTCGGTCAACTGCGGCTGACGCTTCGCGCCACGTCCATCGGACGACGAACCGCCCGCGGCGACGCGGGCGGTTTTTTGTTGTCCGGCGGACACGGTTTTGCCTCGTGAAAAGTTGCCTTTGCAACCAACAGGTGGTGCGCCATAGGTGTTGTTGCGGCGTCGCAACATCTATGGTCTAGTCGGATTTCCGGTGACATTTCGAAGTGCCGCTGCGTGGGCAGGGCACGGTGTCGCCGTCACTCCGGTTTGAGGCAAGACATGGCCCCTCGCAATCGCCAAGGCGGCTTTGAACAGGGTCTCTACGACCCGAACGACGAACGCGACGCCTGCGGCTTCGGCATGATCGCGCAGCTCGACGACCAGCCCTCGCGCGCGCTGGTCGACACTGCGATCGCTGCGCTCTCGCGCATGACCCATCGTGGTGGCGTGGCCGCCGACGGTCTCACCGGCGACGGCTGCGGCCTGCTGATCCGCAAACCGGAGGCGTTCCTCCGCGCGCTCGCCGCCGAATCCGGCATCGCATTGGGCGTGCGCTTCGCCGCCGGCCTGGTGTTCCTGCCGCACGACGAGGTGCAGGCCGAGCAATGCCGCGCCGCGCTCGAAGCCGAACTGTTCCGCACCGGCGTGGCGGTGAAGGGCTGGCGCGTGCCGCCCACCAACGACGCGGTCTGCGGCCAGTTGGCCAAGGACACCCTGCCGCGCATCGAGCAGCTCTACGTCGAGGCAGAGGAAGGGCAGAAGGACGAAGCCTTCGCGCTGGCGCTGTTCCTCGCGCGCCGCCGGGCCGAACAGCAGCTGCGCGCGTCCGTGCCCGACTTCTACGTGGTCACGCTGTCGCCGCATGCGATCGGCTACAAGGGCATGGTGCTGCCGGACAAGCTGTCGACCTTCTTCCCGGACCTGCAGCGCAGCGACCTAGCCAGCAGCGCGGTGGTGTTCCACCAGCGCTTCTCCACCAACACGCTGCCGCGTTGGCCGCTGGCGCATCCGTTCCGCCTGCTGGCGCACAACGGCGAGATCAACACCATCGAGGGCAACCGCCGCTGGGCGCAGGCGCGCAGCAAGGTGTGGAAGACGCCGCGCTTCGACATCGGCGAATTCGACCCGGTCATCTCGATGCACGGCTCCGATTCGCAGAGCCTGGACAACATGCTGGAGCTGCTGGTCGCCGGGGGCATGGAGCTGATCCAGGCGCTGCGCATCCTGGTGCCGCCGGCGACGCAGTCGCTGGAGTTCAAGGACGCCGACCTGGCCGCGTTCTACGAGTTCTACGGCCTCAATACCGAACCGTGGGACGGCCCGGCGGGCATCGTCTCGATGGACGCGCGCTACGCCGCGTGCACGCTGGACCGCAACGGCCTGCGCCCCGCGCGCTGGATGCTGACCAGCGACCGCCACTTCATCGTCGCCAGCGAAGCCGGCGTGTGGGAAGTGCCGGCCGAGCGCGTCACCCGCAAGGGCAAGCTCGGCCCGGGCGAGATGATGGCCATCGACCTGCGCCGCGGCGACCTGCTCGACAGCGAAGCCGTGGACCGCATCAACCGTGGCCGCGCGCCGTACAAGCAGTGGCTGCACCAGGGCGTGACCTACCTGCAGACCGAACTGATCGATCCGTCGCTGGTCGAGGAACCCTTCGACGAGCGCACGCTGCGCGGCTACCACAAGCTGTTCCAGCTCTCGACCGAGGAAGTGGAGCAGGTGCTGCGCCCGCTCGCCGAGACCGAGCAGGAAGCCACCGGCTCGATGGGCGACGACACCCCGATGGCCGTGCTCAGCCGGCAGACGCGACCGCTGTACGACTACTTCCGCCAGGCGTTCGCGCAGGTCACCAACCCGCCGATCGATCCGTTGCGCGAAGACTGCGTGATGTCGCTGACCACCCAGCTGGGCCGGGAGACCAACATCTTCCACGCCGGCCCGGAGACGGTGAACCACGTCATCCTCAATTCGCCGGTGCTGAGCCAGCGCAAGCTGCGGCAGTTGCTGAAGATGCCGCAGTACGTCGAGAAGAACCGCCTGATCGACCTGTCCTATTCGCACGAGGAAGGCCTGAAGGCCGGCCTGGAGCGGATCTGCCGCGAGGCCGAACAGGCGGCGCGCGATGGCGACGTCATGCTGCTGCTGTCGGACCGCTACCCGCAGCCGGGCCGGCCGATGGCGCATGCGCTGCTCGCCACCGGCGCGGTGCACCACCACCTCTGTCGCGTGGGCCTGCGCTGCGACGCCAACCTGATCGTCGAGACCGGCACCGCGCGCGATCCGCACCACATGGCCTGCCTCATCGGCGTGGGCGCCACCGCGGTGTATCCGTACCTGGCCTACCAGACGCTGTTCGACCTGGGCCGACGCGGCATCCTGCAGATCAAGAAGGGCGGCGAGCAGGCGCAGATCGGCCGCAGCTACCGCAAGGGCATCTACAAGGGCCTGTCGAAGATCATTTCGAAGATGGGCATCTGCACCATCAGTAGTTATCGCGGCGCGCAGCTGTTCGAAATCGTCGGCCTGGATCCGGACGTCGTCGACCTGTGCTTCGCCGAAACGCCGTCGCGGATCGGCGGCGTGGGGTTCGAACGCCTCGACCTGGAGGCGCGCCAGCTCGATGCGCGTGCGTGGAACGACCGCGAATCGCCGGAAGTCGGCGGCCTGCTGAAGTACGTGCACGGCGGCGAGTACCACATGTACAACCCGGACGTGGTGATGACGCTGCAGCGCGCGACGCGCACCGGCGACGCCCGCGACTGGCAGGCGTACGCGGACGCCGTGAACTCGCGCCCGCCGTCGGCACTGCGCGATCTGTTGCAGCTGAAGAAAGCCGAGGTGCCGACGCCGATCGACGAGGTGGCCGACGCCACCGACTTGCTGCGTCGCTTCGATACCGCGGCGATCTCGCTCGGCGCGTTGTCGCCGGAAGCGCACGAAGCGCTCGCCATCGCGATGAACCGGCTTGGCGGCCGCAGCAACTCCGGTGAGGGCGGCGAAGACCCCGCGCGCTATGGCACCGAGAAGCGCAGCAAGATCAAGCAGGTCGCTTCCGGCCGCTTCGGCGTGACGCCGGAATACCTGGTCAATGCCGAAGTGCTGCAGATCAAGGTCGCGCAGGGCGCCAAGCCCGGCGAAGGCGGCCAGCTGCCGGGCCACAAGGTCAACGAGCTGATCGCGCGCCTGCGCTACGCCAAGCCCGGCATCGGTCTGATCTCGCCGCCGCCGCACCACGACATCTATTCGATCGAAGACCTCGCGCAGCTGATCTACGACCTCAAGCAGATCAACCCGACCGCCCTGGTCTCGGTGAAGCTGGTCAGCCATGCGGGCGTGGGCACGATCGCCGCCGGCGTGGTGAAGGCCGGCGCGGACCTGATCACCATCTCCGGCCACGACGGCGGCACCGGCGCCAGCCCGGTGAGCTCGATCCGGTATGCCGGCGTGCCGTGGGAACTCGGCGTGGCCGAAGCGCACCACGCGCTGGTGGTGAACCAGCTGCGCGACCGCACCGTGCTGCAGACCGACGGCGGCCTGAAGACCGGCCTGGACGTGGTCAAGGCCGCGCTGCTCGGCGCCGACAGCTTCGGCTTCGGCACCGGCCCGATGATCGTGCTCGGCTGCAAGTACCTGCGCATCTGCCACCTCAACAACTGCGCCACCGGCGTGGCCACGCAGGATGAGCGCCTGCGCACGCAGTACTTCACCGGCCTGCCCGAGCGCGTGGAGAACTTCTTCCGCCTGCTGTCCGAGGAAGTGCGGCAGTGGCTGTCGTACTTGGGCGCGCGTTCGCTCGACGAGATCGTCGGCCGCACCGACCTGCTGCAGCAACTCGATGTATCGCCCCGCGAAGGCGTGAACGTCGATCTGTCGCGGCTGCTGAAGGGCGCGCAGTTCGACAGCAGCAGCTGCGCGGCGCAACGCCTGTACGAATCGCCGGACAGCCTGGCCACGCAGCTCGATGGTTTGCTCGCCGAGCCGATCCGCAAGAAGAGCGGCGGCGACCATCGCTTCCTGATCCACAACACCGACCGCAGCATCGGCACCCGCCTGTCCGGTGCCATCGCGCGCCAGCACGGCAACCAGGGCATGGCCGACGCGCCGCTCAACCTGCGCTTCCGCGGCACCGCGGGGCAGAGCTTCGGCGCGTTCAACGCCGGCGGCCTGCAGATGGAGCTGGAAGGCGAAGCCAACGACTACGTGGGCAAGGGCATGGCCGGCGGCCGGCTGGTGGTACGCCCGCCGCGCGGCGCGCGCTTCGAGGCGCGCAACACGCCCATCATCGGCAACACCTGCCTGTACGGCGCGACGGGCGGCGAACTGTTCGCCGCCGGCCGCGCAGGCGAACGCTTCGGCGTGCGCAACTCCGGTGCGCTGGCGGTGATCGAAGGCGCCGGCGACCACTGCTGCGAGTACATGACCGACGGCATCGTGCTGGTGCTGGGCAAGGTGGGCCTGAACTTCGGCGCCGGCTTCACCGGTGGCCTGGCCTACGTGCTCGACCTGGACCGTGATTTCGTCGACCGCTACAACCACGAACTGATCGACATCCACCGCATCAGCCCGGAAGGCTTCGAGAGCCATCGCCAGCACCTGCACACGCTGATCAGCCGCCATCGCGAACTGACCGGCAGCATCTGGGCGCAGCAGATCCTCGACGAGTTCCGCGACTACGTGGGCAAGTTCTGGCTGGTGAAGCCGAAGGCCGCGAGCATCGATTCGTTGAACGAGACCCTGCGGAGAGCAGCATGAGCAAGAAGCAGGTATTCCAGTTCCTCGACCTGCCGCGGACGATGCCGCAACGCATCCCGCTGGAGTTGCGCACGTCCGGCGACTGGGGCGAGCTGTACGGCAAGTTCGGCAAGGAGGAAGCGCAGTACCAGGCAGGCCGTTGCCTCGACTGCGGCAATCCCTACTGCAGCTGGAAATGCCCCGTGCACAACGCGATCCCGCAGTGGCTGCAGCTGGTGCAGGAGAACCGCATCGAGGAAGCCGCCGCGCTGTGCCACTCCACCAACCCGCTGCCGGAAGTCTGCGGCCGCGTGTGCCCGCAGGACCGCCTCTGCGAAGGCAGCTGCACGCTGGAGGAATTCGGCGCGGTCACCATCGGCGCGGTGGAGAAGTACATCGTCGACACCGCGCTGGCCAATGGCTGGCGGCCGGACCTGAGCGACGTGCAGCCGACCGGCAAGCGCGTCGCGGTCATCGGCGCGGGACCGGCGGGCCTGGGCTGCGCCGACCGCCTGGCGCGCGCCGGCATCCAGGCCGTGGTCTACGACCGCTACGAACAGATCGGCGGCCTGCTGCAGTTCGGCATCCCCAGCTTCAAGCTCGACAAGAGCGTCATCGCGCAGCGCCGCGAGGTGCTGGAAGGCATGGGCGTGGAATTCCGCCTGGGCGTGGAAATCGGCCGCGACCTGACGCTCGCGCAGCTGCTGGAAGAGTACGACGCGGTCTTCCTCGGCACCGGCGCCTACCGCTATACCGACGGCGGCCTGCCCGGCCAGGACCTGGACGGCGTGCTGCCGGCCCTGCCCTTCCTGGTGCAGAACGGCCGCATCGTGAGCGGCAACGATCCCTGGGGCCGCGCGATCGCCGGTTGGGAAGACAAGCTGCAGCTGCCGGACCTGCAAGGCAAGCGCGTGGTCGTGCTCGGCGGCGGCGATACCGGCATGGATTGCGTACGCAGTGCGATCCGCCTGGGCGCGGCGAAGGTGACCTGTGCCTACCGCCGCGACGAGGCCAACATGCCCGGCTCCGCCCGTGAAGTCGCCAACGCCCGCGAGGAAGGCGTGCGCTTCCTGTTCAATCGCCAGCCACTTGGCATCGTGGCCGGCGACGACGGCACGGTGGCCGGCGTGCAGGTGGTCGAAACGAAGCTCGGTGAGCCGGACGAACGCGGCCGCCAGAACGCGGTGCCGGTCGAAGGCAGCGAATCGGTGCTGGAAGCGGACGTGGTGATCATCGCGTTCGGTTTCTCGCCGACCGTGCCGGCGTGGTTGGCCGACGTCGGCGTGGAAGGTACGCCGAACGGACGCATCGTCGCCGGCGGCGGCGATCGCCTGCCGTTCCAGACCACGCATCCGAAGCTGTTCGCCGGCGGCGACGCCGTGCGTGGTGCCGACCTGGTGGTCACCGCGGTCGCCGAGGGACGCGACGCGGCGGGCAGCATCGTGACGCTGCTGCTTGCATAGGGTGCGCACGGTGCACGTTGCCGCGTCTCGTGGACACGCGCTGACGCACGACGACAGCGGTGGCGGGCCAGGGCCCGCCCTACGCTAGACTCGCGGCTCTCTTCTCGTGACCTCGACGATGCGCCTGGGCCTGGCTGCCAACCGCCTGCATCACCACACCGAGGACGCGGCGCTGTTCCGCTGGCTGCGGGCCTGCGAGCCCGGCATCCGCGACCTGCAACTCGCGCTGCATGCGGTGGGGCGCACGCATGATGCGATCGCCGCCGCCGGCATGCTGCGCGGCTACGACGGGCTCAAGCGGTATCCGTACGGCCGCGATGGCGGACTGATGAAGCTGGTGGCGGAAGTGGTCGGGCTGGAAGGCGCCGAACGCAGCCTCGATGGTGCGATCTACTTCATCGATCCTGTCGATCCGTCCTCGATCTTCCCCGAAGCCACCGCGCTGAAGCGCCAGTGCGTGATCCACGGCAAGCCGTTCCTGTCGACGGTCGCCTCGGCGCGCGACTGGATCGAGATGGAACGCATCCATGCCGGCTTCGCCCCCGACCGTGGCGCGGATCGGTTCCATGCGCTGGAATCGCAAACATTGGCACTGATCGCGCACGATGCGATGAAGCCGCAGATGCTGGCCTTCGCCGACGCGCACTTCGACGTGCTGTCCCGTTTCGCGCACCGCATGGCGACCGGCACCACCGGCCTGCGCCTCAACGAACTGGCGTGGAGCCGCGGCTGGCCGCAGGACGTGCCCTGGGTGGAGCGTTTCCAGAGCGGTCCGCTCGGTGGCGACGCGCAGATCGCCGACCGCGTGCTGGAGCATCGCTGCCAACGCGTGATCTTCTTCGAGGATCCGCATGTGGCGCGCCAGCACGAGGCCGACATCCAGTTACTGGAGCGCGCCGTGACCACGGTGACCGACGAAGCGGTGTGCACCACGTCGCTGGCCGTTGCGCGCCGCTGGTGCGAAGCCGTCGGCATGCGCAAGGCACGCGCGGGCGCGCCATGACCGCTGCTTCCCGCCACCTGCTGAAGGATCTCTCGCTGTCCGCCATCGCGGCGGGCTTCGTGACCGTGCTGGTTGGCTTCGCCAGTTCGGCCGTGATCGTGTTCCAGGCAGCGCAGTCGCTGGGCGCCTCGCCGGAAGAAATCTCGTCGTGGATGTGGGCGCTCGGCCTGGGCATGGGCCTGACATGCATCGGCCTGTCGTTGCGCTACCGGATGCCGGTGGTGACGGCGTGGTCCACGCCCGGCGCGGCCATGCTGATCAGCAGCGTCGCCGGGCTGCCGCTATCGGACGCGATTGGCGCGTTCCTGCTGTCGGCGTTGCTGATCGCCGTGTGCGGATTCTCGGGCTTCTTCGAACGGATGATCAGCCGCATCCCGGTATCGCTGGCGTCCGGCATGCTGGCCGGCGTGCTGCTGCGTTTCGGCATCGACGCATTCGCGTCCATGAAGACGCAACTGGGCATGGTGCTGACGATGTTCGCGGTCTACCTGCTCGCCCGCCGTCTGCTGCCCCGCTACGCAGTGATCCTGACGTTGCTGGTCGGCATCGCGATCGCCGGTGCGCTCGGCTTGCTGCGCATCGACGGCCTGTCGTTGCAACTGGCGAAGCCGATCTTCACCACGCCGACGTTCTCGTTCGCGGCGGTCGTCGGTATCGCCTTGCCCTTGTTCATCGTGACGATGGCCTCGCAGAACGTCCCCGGCGTGGCGGTGATCCGCGCATCCGGGTATCCGATTCCGATTTCGCCTGTCGTCGGTTGGACCGGCGTGGTCAACCTGGTGCTGGCGCCGTTCGGTGCGTTCGCGCTCAACCTGGCGGCGATCACGGCGGCGATCTGCATGGGCCGCGAAGCGCACGAAGATGCCGCGCGTCGTTACGTTGCGGCCATCGCGGCTGGTGTGTTCTACGTCCTCGTCGGTCTGTTTGGCGCGACGGTGGCGGCCTTGTTCGCCGCCTTTCCGAAGGAACTGATCCTCGCCATCGCCGGCATCGCATTGCTGGGCACCATCGGCAACAGCCTGGCCGCCGCATTGCGTGAGGAAGCGGAGCGCGAGCCCGCGCTGGTGACCTTCCTCGTGACGGCATCGGGCTTGTCCCTCGCGGGCATCGGCTCCGCGTTCTGGGGCCTGCTCGCGGGCGTGGTGACACTGCTGGTATTGCGCCGCACCTGAGCCTCGTTCGCGTTCCGCTCATGCGGGTGAACGCGGCGTGGAGTGTTCAGTTTCAACAGCGCGGATTCACCTGGGGGTGATGCGGGCGTGGGCAGGATCGGCCCACGCCATCCCGATAGGAGATTTCCATGCAGACCATCCGTTACCGCCATCGCCTGTTGACGCTCGCTGCCCTCGCCGCGCTGTCCGGCGCCGCGTTCGCGCAGGCGCCTTCGCCGACCGCCGGCAAGGACGCGCTGAAGGAGCCGCAGGTGCGCGCGCTGCTCACCGAGAAGGGCTACACCAACATCGACGATCTCGATTTCGAGGACGGCCAGTGGGAAACCGATGCGACCAGTGCCAACGGCGACCGCGTCGACGTGCGCATCAATCCGGCCAGCGGCGACATCGTGGCCGAGAAGCTGGTGTCCAACCTCAGCGAGAACGACGTCAAGGCGAAGCTGGCCGCTGCCGGCTATTCCAAGGTACACGACGTCGACTTCGACGACGGCGTCTGGAAGGCCGAGGCCGAGCGAGCCGACGGCAATGACGTCGAGATCCACCTGGCCGCCAACACCGGCGAGATCATCCACGTGGAGAACGATTGATCCAGCGCGTTTGTCGCGCAACGAAGAAGGCCGCCCCAGGGCGGCCTTCTTCGTTTCAGTGCGCCGGATGCGACGGCGATCTCGCGAATCGCCAGCCCACGAGCCAACCGATGGCGAGCAGCAGCGCCGCCAGCAGCCAAGGCGCGCCAGGCACGTGCGCGGGCGCGGACTTGCCGATGAACAGCGCAAAGGTACCCGCGAACATCATCGGGCCGACGATGCCGGCCAGGCTGACCAGGCTCATCAGCGCGCCCTGCACACGGCCCTGAACGTCAGCGCCGACCTGCTGCGTGATCAGCGCCTGCGTCGCCGGACCGGCCAGGCCCCACAGTGCGCTGATCGGCAGACCGATCAGGAACATCCAACCGAGATCGGCCGCGCCGTAGATGCAGAAACCGATCACGCCGCAGGCCAGGCCGAATAGCAGCGTGCGGCGCTCGCCGAACTTCGGCACGACGCGACCGACGAGGCCCGCCTGCACGATCACGCTGCACACGCCGACGGCCGCGAGCACCCAGGCAACCTGTTGTTCGTTCCACCGGTACTGATACTCGGCGAACAGGACGAACACGCTCGGATAGACGTAGTGCGCCAGGTTGGCGATCAGCACCACGGCCGCCAGTCCGAACACCTGCGGGTATCGCTTCAACAGCGCCATCGAGCCGATGGGATTGGCATGCGACCAGTCGAACGTCGACGTGCGGCGCTCTTTCGGCAACGACTCAGGCAGCACGAACCAGCCGTACAGGAAGTTCAGCAGCGCCAGCCCTGCCGCGAACCAGAACGGGAACCGCAGGTCGATGGCACCCAGTTGCCCGCCGATGATCGGACCGATGATGAAACCCACGCCAAAGGCGGCGCCGATCATGCCGAATGCTTGCGCACGCTTCTCCGGCGCCGTGATGTCGGCGATGTAGGCGTTCGCGGTGGTGAAGCTGGCCGAGAACACGCCCGAGAAGATGCGCGCGACCAGCAGCCACGGCAACGATTGCGCCAGCGCCATCAGTACGAAGTCGATGCCCAGGCCCAGGCACGACAACAGGATGACCGGTCGGCGACCGAAGCGGTCGGACAGCGCGCCCTGGATCGGCGTGCAGACGAACTGGATGGCGGCGAACAGCATGCCGAAGGTGCCCACCCACCACGCGGCCTCCACGAAATCGCCGCCGGTGAACTGGCGGACCAGGCCGGGCAACACCGGGATGATCACGCCGAACGACAGGATGTCGATCAGCACCGTGACGAAGATGAAGATCAGGGCGGCGCGGCGGCCGGCGTGTGCGGGAGCTTCGGCGTTCACGGAGCGGACCGGCGAAAAGGTGCGCAAGTGTAGGGCATCGCCCTTGCCGATGGCGCGCCGCGGCCGGTTACAACGGGGTCGCGGAGATCACGTGGCTCAGGCGGTGGCGCTGGCCTGGCTCCAGTTCGATCGCGTCCTCGCTGGCGTTCGCCGCCTCCAGGCAGACGAAGGTCCGCCAGCCCTCGTCGGGCATGTCGCCGATGGCGGCCGCACCGGCGTCGCCCGGGTTCCAGACCACCAGCGAACGACTGCCGAAGGTGTCCAGCCGGATGCGGCGGCGGCCGGCGGGATCGATGAGGTCGAATCGATGGCCGGTATCGGTATAGATCCGGTCGCTGCGGCCCGGATCGCGCGGGTCGTGCAGCGTCCAGTCGCCGGCTTGCACGTGCATGCCGCCGTCGTATTTGTCCGCATAGCGCAGGCCATCGAGGCCCGTGACGCGCACCTGTGCCGCGTCGGCCACGCGGAGATACGTGTGGAGCGCCTGGGTCAGCACGACCGGCGCCTCACCGCGATGCAGGGTGTCCAGGCTCTGTCGGAGGTCGCGACCGACATGCACGGTCTGGATAAGTTCGAGCGGCACGCCATCCCGCAGCGGCAACGCGAGCTTGAGCACGACGCTGCCATCGGCCTCGCGCCGCACGTCCGTCAGCGGCCAGCGCGATACGCGTGCATGACCGTGCTGGGGTGCATCGTCGGGTTGTCCCTGCCGGCCGAAGTAGGGCCAGCACACCGGCACGCCGCCGCGGATCGCCTTCGGCGGCATCGCCGTGGTCGGCGATACCCAGAGCAGGTCGTCGAAACCCGTCGGCGCGAACGACAGCACCTGCCCGCCGTGCAGACTGATGCGAGCAAGGGACATCGGAGTTTCCACCCGCAGCACGTCGATGTCCTGCCACCGTTCCTGGGTAACGCCTTCGGGTAATGCACTCACGGCTTTCGCGGCTCCGGTGGCGCGACGGGCGGCCCTTCCGCCTTCAGCGCAGCGAGTATTTTCGCACCGGCCCGACCGTCCGCGGGCTGCAGGCCCAGGCGCTGCTGTTCGACGACGATCGCGCGCCGCGTCTGCGTGCCGATCATGCCGTCCGCCGTGCCGATCGCGTGGCCTCGCGCGAGCAGCAGGGTCTGCAGTTCGCGGCGCTGCGGACGACCCAGGCCGGGATCGTCCGTCGGCCAGGCCGTCACCAGCCCCCTGCCGCCACGCAGGCGATCGGCCAGCAACGCGATCGCCAACGCATAGCTCTCGGCCGCGTTGTACGAGTAGATCGCGTCGTAGTTCTTGAACACGAGGAACGCAGGACCCGCGATGCCGGTCGGCACCAGCACCGCCGCGGCGCGATCATCCGCAGGCAACGGCTGCCCATCGACGCGAGCGATGCCCTGCGCAGCCCATTGCGGCAACGGCTTGCGGCTGGTGCGGCCGGCCTGCGCGATATCGAAGCCCGGTGGCAGCTTCACCTCATAGCCCCACGGCTCGCCGGTGCGCCAGCCGGAGGTCACCAGGTAGTTCGCGGTCGAAGCCAGCGCATCCGGAATGCTGTCGATCAGGTTGCGCCGCACGTCGCCATCGAAATCGACCGCGATGCGTTCATAGGTGCTCGGCATGAACTGCGTGTGGCCGAACGCGCCCGCCCATGACCCCGTCAGGCCCTCGGCGCGGATGTCGCCGGCCTGCAGCAGCTTGAGCGTGGTGAGGAACTCCCCACGGAAGAACGCCTGTCGCCGGCCGAAGCACGAGAGCGTCGACAGCGACACCAGCAGCGGCCGCTTGCCGAACACGCGACCGTAGTCGCTCTCCACGCCCCACACCGCAACCACCGTGGCGGCATCGACGCCGTAGGCCATCGCCACGCGATCCAGCAGGTCGCGGTGCGTCGCCAGCATGGCCTGGCCGTCGGCGACGCGCTGGTCGTCGACCAGGGCCGCCAGGTAGTCCCACAGCGGCGTGGTGAATTCGGGTTGCGCATCCAGCAGGTCCAGCACGCTCATGTCGGCGGCCAGGTCTTTCGTGTACGTGTCGAAGTTGGCCGGTGCGATGCCACGCTTCTCCGCGACGGTACGCAGGTCGGTGATACACGCGGCGTACACGGGATCGCGCACGGGCACAGGCGTTGTCACCACGGGCGACGGCGAGACAGGAGGTGGAACCGGCGGCGCCGCGCTGGATGCGGGTAGCGTCTGTGCGATGCCGGGCACCGCCATCGCCATCGACAACAGCAGGAAGGTCGCGTTGAGCGTCATCTCGGCCTCCCTGGCCTTCGGGGGAGGCTTCACTTTGCCTTGCGCGGAAAGCGAATGCGACCCTGCGACGCCGTCAGCGGACGTGGATCTCGTACTCGGCCACTTCCACCGGCGGCACTTTCTCCCAAGGCCGCCGGTATTCGAGCCGCACCGTTGTCTGGCCCGGCTTCTCCGCGCGGAACCACCAGCGTGCGATCGACGATGCGCCGGGCATCGGCGGCTGTGTATCCATTGGCGGCGGCGTGGCCGGGCCGGTGGTGCGGGCCAGTACGGGGGCGCCGTCCGCGGTGAATTCCCACTGGTAGCCGGTACTGGCGTTGGACGTCAGGGCGATCTCCAGCACCTGGCCGACGCGCATTGCCACGGGCGCCTTGCCCTGGGGCCGGATGATGCCGTCGTCCGGCAGCGTGTCGGACGGCGGTCCGCCGCCCGTCGCCGGTCCGCTGGCGCAGGCCGACAGCAGCACGCAGAACCCCGTGGTCAGCCATGCTTTCATCGTCGCGCCCTCGCTGGAGACCAGGGAGTTATACACCGCCGCTTTAGGCGCCGTCCGTAGAATGGCGGCATGAGCACTCCCCAGGATTCCTCGTTGGGCCGCGAGGTCGCGTACCCGACGCAGTACGACCCCACCGTCCTCTTCCCGATCCCGCGCCAGGGCGCGCGCGACGAGATCGGTATCACCGCCGATACCTTGCCGTTCGTCGGCCACGACCGCTGGCATGCGTACGAGTTGAGCTGGCTGGATGCCCGGGGCAAGCCACGCGTGGCGACCGCCACGCTGACCGTACCGTGCACGTCGCCGTGCCTGATCGAATCCAAATCGCTCAAGCTCTACCTCAACTCGCTCAACAGCACGCGCTTCAACAGCGATGCCGCGGTGCTCGAGCGCATCGCCACCGACCTGTCGGCGCGCGCCGGTGCGGACGTGGGCGTGGTGCTCGGCTTGCCGCCAATGGCGGACGCACCGGAAGGCGAATCCCTCGATGGCCTGGATGTGGAGATCGACCACTACGGTCCGCCGCGCGCGGACTTCCTGGCCGCCGATCCGGAAGTGCAGGTCGACGAGGTGCTGTCGTCCGAACTGCTGAAATCGAATTGCCCGGTTACCGGTCAGCCCGACTGGGCCACGGTGGTGATCCGCTACCGGGGCCCGCGCATCGACCGCGTCGAACTGCTGCGCTACCTGGTGAGCTTCCGCGACCATGCCGAATTCCACGAGCAGTGCGTCGAACGGATTTTTCACGATCTGCTGGCGCATTGCCGCCCGGCGTCGCTGTCGGTGGAAGCGCGTTACACCCGTCGCGGCGGCCTGGATATCAATCCCTGGCGGGCCACCGACGACATGAATGTCCCGCTCATGAAGCGCGATCTGCGACAGTAATGTTGCACGTCTAACAATTGAGGCGATTTCACGCCCGCGCTATGGATTCTTAACAACGCGCGTGCAACGCTTGCTCATCCCAACAGCCCGCCAGGAAGGGGTGGTTGCAATGAGCACAGACAAGAAGGCCGACTTCTCGGGCGTGACCGCGAAGGTGGATTCGACCGAACAGATCGTGGAGAAAGCGGATTTCTCCGGTGTCACTGCGCGCGTCGACAGCACCGAAGAGATCATCGGCGAGCAGAGCTACACCATCGAGAAGGGCGACACGCTCTCCAAGATCGCGAAGGCGCACTACGGCAGCGCCAATGCGTGGAAGCAGATTTTCGAAGCGAATCGCGACGTCATCGAAGATCCGGACCGCATCTTCCCGGGACAGGTCATCAAGCTGCCGCCGAAGCCGGCCGACGCCTGATCGCCCTCCACTTCATCCACAAGGACCGAACCCATGAAGCAGAACCGCATCTCCTACGCCTTGGCCGCCGCGCTGGTCGGCACCGTTGCCCTGGTCGGCTGCAAGAAGAAGGAAGAGCCCGTCGCAGCGCCGCCCGCCGTGACCGAACCGGCACCTGCGCCGGCTCCGGTTGAACCCGCTCCGGCGCCCGTCAGCGCCACCAGCGTCACCGTGGGCAACATGGCCGCTGCAGACAAATCCGTCGCCGCCGTCAGCACCTTCGGCACGAAGGACAAGATCATCGTCTCGGTGAAGACCGATGCCTCGACGCCGGCGGACGCCGCCATCGATGCGAAGCTGACGTTCCAGGATGGCCAGGTGGCAGGTCAGCAGACCGCCAACGTCAAGGCAGAGGACGCTGGCACGACCAACGTCGAATTCTCGAACACCAACCCGTGGCCTGCCGGCAAGTACAAGGTCGACGTGACCCTCAATGGTCAGCCGGTCGGCATGACGCAGGAAATCGAAGTCAAGTAACCCGCAAGGCAAGTCTCTCTCCCACGTGTGTGGGGCAAGCTCGGGCGTGGAGCGATCCACGCCCGCTTTTTTTGTGCGGCGCCCCGGTGGCGGACGGTTCCTACGGCAACCGTCCCCGGCGCTGAAGGGTGTCTCGGGACACGTGGGCACCATCCATACCCCCTCGTTTTGCCCTGCGTGCGGCGACACGCGACAATGGCGCGCTGAGTTCCCCATCGCCCCTTGTCGAGAGTCCTGATCCCCATGTCGGATACGCCCCGCATCATCTACACCCTCACCGACGAAGCCCCGTTCCTCGCCACCCAGTCGCTGCTGCCGATCGTCGAGGCGTTCACCGCCCCCGCCGGCATCGCCGTGGAAACCCGCGACATCTCGCTGGCCGGCCGCATCCTGTCGCAGTTCCCCGAGTACCTGGCCGACGCGCAGAAGATCAGCGACGACCTGGCCGAGCTGGGCCAGCTGGCGACGCAGCCGGAAGCCAACATCATCAAGCTGCCCAACATCAGTGCCTCGGTGCCGCAGCTGAAGGCCGCCATCAAGGAGTTGCAGGCGCAGGGCTACCCGCTGCCGGACTACCCGGACGAGCCGAAGGACGAAAAGGAAAAGGACGCCAAGGCGCGCTACGACAAGGTCAAGGGCAGCGCAGTGAACCCGGTGCTGCGCGAAGGCAACTCCGATCGCCGCGCGCCGCTGTCGGTGAAGAAATACGCCCGCAAGCACCCGCACCGCATGGGCGCGTGGAGCGCGGATTCCAAATCGCACGTCGCCCACATGGCGGCCGGCGATTTCTTCGGTAGCGAACAGTCGGCCACGCTGGCCAACGACGGCGCGCTGAAGATCGAACTGGTCGCCGCCGACGGCACGGTCACCGTGCTCAAGGACAAGGTGAAGGTGAAAGCCGGCGAGATCGTCGACGCCGCCTCGATGAGCCGCAAGGCGCTGGCCGCGTTCGTCGCTGCCGAGATCGCCGACGCCAAGGCCCAGGGCGTGCTGTTCTCGCTGCACCTCAAGGCCACGATGATGAAGGTCTCCGACCCGATCATGTTCGGCGTGGTGGTCAACGAGTACTACAAAGCGGCGCTGACCAAGCATGCCGCGGTGCTGGAGCAGATCGGCTTCGACGCCAACAACGGCATCGGCGACCTGTACGCGCGCCTCGGCGCACTGCCGGCCGACCAACAGGACGCGATCAAGGCCGACCTTCAGGCCGTCTACGCCGATGGCGCCGCGGTGGCGATGGTGAATTCCGACAAGGGCATCACCAACCTGCACGTGCCGAGCGACGTGATCGTCGACGCTTCGATGCCGGCGATGATCCGCGACTCCGGCAAGATGTGGAACGCCGAAGGCAAGCTGCAGGACACCAAGGCCGTCATCCCGGACCGCTGCTATGCGGGCATCTACCAGGCGGTGCTCGACGACTGCCGCAAGCACGGTGCCTTCGATCCCGCCACGATGGGCAGCGTGCCCAACGTCGGCCTGATGGCGCAGAAGGCCGAGGAATACGGCAGCCACGACAAGACCTTCCAGATCCCGACCGACGGTAGCGTGCGCGTCACCGACGACGCCGGCCGGGTCGTGTTCGAGATGAAGGTCGAAGCCGGCGACATCTGGCGCATGTGCCAGACCAAGGATGCGCCGATCCAGGACTGGGTGAAGCTGGCCGTCGGCCGCGCGCGCCTGAGCAAGACGCCGGCGATCTTCTGGCTGGACAAGGACCGTGCGCACGATGCGCAGGTGATCGCCAAGGTCGAGCAGTACCTCAAGGACTACACCACCGACGCGCTCGATATCCGCATCCTGCCGCCGGTCGAGGCGATGAAGGTGTCGCTGGAACGCACCCGAAGGGGCGAGGACACCATCTCGGTGACCGGCAACGTGCTGCGCGACTACCTGACCGACCTGTTCCCGATCATGGAACTCGGCACCAGCGCGAAGATGCTCTCGATCGTCCCGCTGATGGCCGGTGGCGGCCTGTTCGAGACCGGCGCCGGCGGTTCCGCGCCGAAGCACGTGCAGCAGTTCCTGGAAGAGGACTACCTGCGCTGGGATTCGCTGGGCGAGTTCCTCGCGCTGGCCGCATCGCTGGAGCACCTGGGCCAGCGTTACCTCAACACGCCCGCCAAAGTGCTGGCCAACGCGCTGGACGTCGCCAACGGCCGCATCCTCGACGAGAACCGCTCGCCCGCGCGCAAGGTCGGCGAACTCGACAACCGTGGCAGCCACTTCTACCTGGCCCTGTACTGGGCGCAGGCGCTGGCCGCGCAGGACGAGAATGCCGAACTGAAGGCGAAGTTCGCGCCGCTGGCGAAAGCCCTGGCCGACAACGAAGCCGCGATCATCGGCGAATTGAACGGCGCGCAGGGCAAGGCGCTCGACATCGGGGGCTACTACCACCCCGACATCGCCAAGACCGCCGCCGCGATGCGTCCCAGCAAGACCTTCAACGACGCGCTGGCTTCGCTGTAACGTCCGGTCCGCCGGACGCAGCCATCCCGACGCCCGGCTTCATGCCGGGCGTCGTGTTTTGAACGGCCGTCCGCTCAGCGGAACAACGACAGCGAGGTCATCGCACGCAGCCGCCGTGCGCCGAGCCGCTGCACCGCTTCGCGATGGCGCGCCTGGCCCGCTTCATCATGGACATGGTGCCGGTGGGCGGGTTCGGGCGGCGGGCTGTCGGTATGGGCGATATGACCCTGCAGGAACAGCATGCCCTGGCTCATTCCACCCAGCTGCTGCCACCACTGCTTCCTGGTTTCGGTTTGCATGGGACTGCTCCGTGGCGCCGGTGTCCGGCTTGAAGGACTCCCAAGGTAGGCGCATGATCGGCCCCGAAAAAGCGAAAGCTCCGCAAGCCAGCCTTGAGGTGGATTCAAGATGAGCCGACTGCCGCTGGACCAGGTGGACGCCTTCGTCACGGCCGCGCGCCTGCGCAATCTCACCCGCGCCGCCGAGGCCATGCACCTCACCGTCAGCGCGTTGAGCCACCGCATGCGGCTGCTGGAGCAGCGGCTGGGCCACAAGCTGCTGGCGCGCGGACCCCGCGGCGTGGAGATGACGCCGGAAGGCCAACGCCTCTTCGATGCCATCTCCGGGCCACTGGACACCATCGAGCATGCGCTGCGGCGCGCCACGTTGCGCAACGACCACACGGTGACGCTGAGCCTGATCCCTTCGATGGCCACGGCCTGGCTTGTGCCGCGCCTGCCGGCGTTCCTGGCCCAGCATCCGGAGCTCGGCCTCAATCTGCAATCGAGCACGCACGTGGTGGATTTCGAGCGCGAGCCGGTGGACCTGGCGCTGCGGCTCGGCGGTGGACGCTGGCCGAACGTGCACGCGGAGTTCCTCTTCCACGAATGGATCACCCCGGTCGCCAGCCCCGCCTTGCTCAAACAGCACGGCCGGCCGGCACCGGACCAGATGGCGAAGTTGCCGCTGCTGGGCGACCCGGCCAATCGATGGAAAGACTGGTTCGAACATTTCGGCGGGCAGCCGCCGGCGCGCTATGTCGCGCAGTTCGACGACACCGAGACACTGCACCAGGCGGCGGCGCAAGGCGTGGGCGTGGCACTGGCGCGCTGGACGCTGGCCGAGCCGCTGGTGAAGGCCGGGCGGCTGGTGACGCTGACGAAGAAACGGCTGCAGGCCGACTTCGCCCACTACCTGGTGTATCCGGAACGCAGCCTGGCACACCCCGGTTTCCGCAAGGTGCGCAGCTGGCTGCTGGAGCAGGCCGGCATCGCAGTGGAGCGATGACTCCAGCGCGTGCCGGCTAACATCGCGCGCATGGTCCCCGCCAATGCCATCGCCCGCCTGATCCACGATGCCTTCGCGGATTACCACGCGCGCTTCGCCGAGATCACCCAGCGCGCGAAGATCAGGTTCGAGACGCAGGACTGGACCGCGGCCCGCCACGATGCCGTCGAACGCATCGCGCTGTACGACCAGTGCATCGCCGAATGCGCCCTGCGCCTGCAGTCGGCGCTGCTCGGACGGGCGCACGACCGGGTGCTGTGGATCGCCGCGCGCGACGCGTTCGAGGTGCTGGTCGCCAGCCAGATCGACCGCGAGCTCTACAAGACCTTCTACAACACGCTGAGCCGCCGCTTCCTGCGCATCCGCGGCGTGGACCCGGCGCTGGAGTTCGTCGCGCTCGATGTGGAACCCACCGACGCGATCACCCACCCCGTCGCACGCCACAGTTACGCGGTCTCCGAGCATCGGCCCACCGACACCTTCGCGCGCGTGCTGGCGGACTACGGCTTCGACGTGCCGTATGCGCACCGCACCCGGTGCGCGGCGGCGATCGCCGTGCGACTGCAGGACGACCTGGCGCACTGGGGCGCGCAGCCGGTGCGCGGCATCGAGCTGCTGGACACGGTGTTCTACCGCGAGCGGCGCGCCTATCTGGTCGGCCGCGTGTTCGGCGAACACCGGTTCTCGCCCTGCGTGATCGCGCTGGTGAACGACGGCGGCCAGCTGAGGGCGGAAGCCGTGCTGACCCATCGCGCCGACGTGGCGCACCTGTTCGGCACCTCGCGCAGCTATTTCCACGCCGACCTGGCGACGGTCGGCGATGCGGTCGTGTTCCTGCGCTCGTTGTTGCCGGGCAAGCCGATCGACGAGATCTACACGGTGCTCGGCCGCGCCAAGCAGGGCAAGACCGAACGCTACCGCACGTTCTTCCACCATTTCGCCGCGCACCCGGACGAACGGCTGGTGCATGCCGAAGGCACGCCCGGCATGGTGATGGCGGTGTTCACCCTGCCCAGCTACCCGCTGGTGTTCAAGGTGATCCGCGACCGGTTCGCCTATCCGAAGGCGATGAGCCGGCAGGACGTGGAAGACAAGTACGACCTGGTCTTCCACCTGGATCGCGTCGGCCGGCTGCTGGACACGCAGGCATTCCGCTTCCTGCGCTTTCCGCGTGCGCGGTTCGCGCCGGCCGTGCTGCAGGAATTGCGCGAGAGCTGCGCGCAGAGCATCAGCGAAGACGGCGACGACCTCGTTATCGCACTGTGCTACGTACAGCGGCGGTTGCGACCGTTGAACCTCTACCTGCGCGAGCAGAAGCCCGAGGCCGCGCGCGCCGCCGCGCTCGACTACGGGCAGGCCATCAAGGACATGGCGCGCAACAACATCTTCCCCGGCGACATGCTGCTGAAGAACTTCGGCGTGTCCCGGCACGGACGCGTGGTCTTCTACGACTACGACGAGCTTCGCCTGGTCACCGACTGCCAATTCCGCGACTGGCCGCAGGCGGAGAGCTACGAAGAACAGATGGCCGATGCGCCGTGGTTCCATGTGGACGCCGGTGATGTGTTCCCGGAGCGGTTCCCGCAGTTCCTCGGCCTGCCCGAGTCGCAGGCGAAGGCGCTGAAGGCCGCGCATGGCGCGCTGTTCCAGCCTGGCTGGTGGCGCGACCTTCAGTCGCACCTCGCGGCGGGCGACTATCCGGATACTCCGCCTTACCCGGACACGCTCAAGCTCGCGTGACCGCGCGCATGCCCCTGCAACAGGCGGCGCGTTACCCTAGTCGCCACGTGGAGACCGCCTTCCCGCCATGAGCACCTACCGCCTCGACTCGATCTTCCGCCCACGCGCCGTCGCCGTGGTCGGCAGCCAGTCGCGTCCGCGCTCGGTGGGCCGCGCGGTGGTGGAGAACCTGCGTGACGCCGGCTTCGCCGGTCCCATCGGCCTGGTCAACAAGCACCCGTCGCCGATGGACGGCGTGGCGACGGTGCGCCACCTGCGCGATCTGCCATGGACGCCCGACCTGGTCGTGATCGCCACGCCCGCAGCGACAGTGCCGCAGCTGGCCGCCGAGGCTGCGGAGAAAGGCGCCGCCGCGGTCGTCGTGCTCACCGCGGCGATGGGCAGTGGGCCGGGCTCGCCGGCCGCGCAACTGGAAGCGCTGACGCGCGAGAAGGGGTTGCGCGTGTTGGGCCCGAATTGCCTGGGCGTGATCGCGCCACATGCGCGCCTCAATGCCAGCCTGGCGAGTCGTTTTCCGAAGGCCGGCGACCTCGCGCTGATTTCGCAATCCGGTGCGATTTCCGGCGGCCTGGTGGAATGGAGCATGAGCCAACCGGTCGGCTTCTCCGCCGTCGTGTCGCTGGGCGATGCACTGGATGTCGATTTCGCCGACCTGCTGGACTACTTCGCCACCGACCACCGCACGCGCGCGATCCTGCTGTACGTGGAAGCGATCCGCGACGCGCGCAAGTTCATGTCCGCCGCACGTGCGGCCGCACGCACCAAGCCCGTGGTCGTGGTGAAGTCCGGCCACAGCCGCAACGCCAAGGTCACGCCCGCTGGCAGCACGCACACGCAGAACCTCGCCAAACCCAACGCGGTGTACGGCGCGGCCTTCCGGCGCGCTGGCCTGCTGCGGGTGCGCTCGCTGCACGAGCTGTTCGCGGCGGCGCGCACGCTGGGACAGGTGCGTCCGTTCCAGGGCCGGCGGCTGGCCATCCTCACCAACGGCGGTGGCGTGGGTGCGCTGTCGGTCGATCACCTGTACGAACAGGGCGGCACGCTGGCCACGCTGTCCGATGCCACGCGCGATGCGCTGGATCGCATCCTGCCGGTCGGCTGGTCGCGCACGAACCCGGTGGACCTGCTGACCGACATCGATGCCGAACGCTATGCGGCGACGATCGAAGCGCTGCTGGCCGACCCCGAGAACGATGCGCTGCTGGCCGTCAACGTGCCTACCGTGTTGTCGTCCTCGGCGGAGGCCGCCGATGCGGTGGTCGGCGTGCTGGGCAGCGGTGCCGCGGCCGCGTCGCGCAAGCCGGTGTTCACCGTGTGGCTGGGCAACGATCCGCAGGCCGAAGCCGTGCTCGATGCCGCGCACGTGCCCCGCTACCCCAACGAGTCCGATGCGGTCGCCGGCTTCATGCACCTGGTGCGCCACCGCGAGGTGCAGGCCGCGTTGATGGAGACGCCCCCCAGCCTGCCGGAAGACTTCAGTCCCGATGTGGCGATGGCGCGTGCCCTGGTCGACACCGCGCTCGACGCCGGCCAGACCTGGCTGGATCCGCTGGCCACCACGCAACTGCTCGCCGCCTACGGCATTCCGATGGCGCCGCTCTGGCGCGCGACCGACGCCGAGGATGCCGCGCGCATCGCCGCCCCGCTGCTCGCCGAAGGCAGGACGGTGGCGGTGAAAATCCTGTCGCCCGACATCCCGCACAAGTCGGACGTGGATGGCGTGCGTCTCAATCTGCCGAACGCACACGCGGTGCGCGAAGCCGCCGCCGGCATCCTGCAGCGCGCGCGTGAACGCCGTCCCGAGGCGCGTATCGAAGGGGTGCTGGTGCAACCGACGGTGCTGCGCCCGAAGGCGCGCGAACTGATCGCCGGCATTGCCGACGATCCCGTGTTCGGCCCGGTGATCGCGTTCGGTCGTGGCGGCACGGCGGTGGAAGTCATCAACGACCAGGCCGTCGCCCTGCCGCCGCTGGACCTGCGCCTGGCGCACGAACTGATCGCACGCACCCGTGTGTCGCGCGTCCTGAAGGCGTACCGCGACGTGCCGGCGGCCGACGAGCGCGCCGTCGCGCTGGTGTTGGTGAAGCTGGCGCAGCTCGCGGCCGATATCCCGGAGATCCAGCAGCTCGACATCAATCCGCTGCTGGCCGACCGCGACGGCGTGGTCGCGGTGGACGCACGCATCGCCGTGGCCCGCGGCCGCGCTTTGCACAAGGGCCGCGGCCATCCGCGCTTCGCGATCTTCCCGTATCCGACGGAGTGGGAAAGGACCATCGAACTCGCCGACGGCCAGCCCGCGCTGGTCCGCCCGGTGCGGCCGGAAGACGACGCGATGTTCCGCGAGTTCTTCACCCACATCACCGACGAAGACCTGCGCCTGCGCTTCTTCCAGTCGGTGCGTCATTTCAGCCACGAGTTCATCGCACGCCTGACCCAGCTCGACTATGCGCGCTCGATCGCGCTGGTCGCGGTACATCCGGGAACCCACGAGATGCTCGGCGCGGTACGCCTGCATGCCGACGCGAACTACGAGAAAGGCGAGTACGGCATCCTGGTGCGCTCGGACCTCAAAGGCCACGGCATCGGCTGGAAGCTGATGCAGATCATGATCGAGTACGCGCAATGGCAGGGCCTGAAGCTGATCGAAGGCCAGGTGCTGCGCGAGAACCGCACCATGCTCGCGATGTGCGAAAGCCTGGGCTTCACCGTGAAACTCGACCCGGACGACCCCACGCTGATGAACGTCAGCCTGCCGGTGCCCTCCTCCGCATGAAGCGTCGCACCGTGCTGGTCGCGACGTCACTGGCGCTGACAGCTTCGGTCGCTGGCGTCATTGCGTGGAAGGCCGCGCCCACGAAGCGTACTTCCGTGCCCAAGGCATCGATCCCGGACGACGCGAGCCTCCTGCAGACCGCGCACTACCGCGTGCACAGCACGGCGACGCCCGCGCAGACCCAAGAGATCGCCGCCGCCGCGGAAAGCCTGCATGCCGCCTACCTGTCGCTGTTCGCGGACCATGTCGCGCCGTCGACCACGCCGCTGATCCTGGTGCTCTACCGCGACGCGGACGAGTTCGCGCGCAACAACCGCAGCCGGCCATGGGCCGAAGCCTATTACCTGCGCCCCGCATGCTATGCGTATTACGGGAGCGGCAGCGCGAACCCGTACCATTGGATGCTGCACGAGGCCGTGCACCAACTGAACACCGAAGTCGCCGGCTGGCGGTTGCCCGCGTGGGCCAACGAAGGCGTCGCAGGCTATCTCGGCGCGAGCTGGCTTGAGAACGGTGTGCTCACACCGGGTCGCAGCGATCCCGACACCTATCCGATCTGGTGGCTATCGCGCATGAAGCTCACGGGGAGCCTCGACGCCGACGTCGCGGCCGTGCGTTTCATCCCGTTGCGGGAGCTGGTGGAAGGCCGCGGCCCGGGCATCGACCAGCACGTCAATCTGTACTACCTGCACTACTGGAGTCTCTCGCACTTCCTCTTCCACCACCGGGATGGGACGTACGCCAGCGCTTACAAACAGTTACTTGCCCTGGGCGCCTCCACGCCCGACTTCGAACGCCTGATCGGACCGCTCGAGGAGATCGAGAAGGCGTGGTACGCGTATCTGCTGGACGCCATCGCGAAGATGCAGGATTACGAAGCCGAGCACGGGATCGAGCGCTGAGCCGCAGTGTTCAGAGCTTCACCACCACCTTGCCGAAGTTCTCCCCGCGCAGCAGGCCGATCAGCGCGCGCGGTGCGTTCTCCAGGCCTTCCACCAGGTCCTCGCGGTAGCGGATCTTGCCGTCGGTGAGCCAGGCGCCCATGTCGCGCAGGAACTGCGGGTACAGCGCGATGAAGTCGTACTGGATGAAGCCGCGCACGGTCAGGTGCCGGGACAGGATCTGGCCCATCAGCATCGCCATGCGATCCGGCCCGGCCGGCAAGGCGGTGTCGTTGTAGTGCGCGACCAGGCCGCACACCGGGATGCGCGCGAAATCGTTGAGCAGCGGCAGCACCGCATCGAAGACCGCGCCACCGACGTTCTCGAAATACACGTCGATGCCATCGGGACAGGCGGCACGCAGCTGGTCGGCGAAATCCGGTGCGCGATGATCCAGCGCGACGTCGAAGCCGAGCTCATCGCGCAGGTGCGCCCGCTTGGCTTCGCCACCCGCGATGCCGACGGCGCGCGCGCCTTGCAGCTTCGCGATCTGCCCGACCGTCGCCCCGACCGGACCGCTGGCTGCGGCGACCACGACGGTTTCGCCGGCTTGCGGTTTGCCGATCTCGTGCAGGCCGACATACGCGGTGAAGCCCGGCATGCCGTACACGCCGAGCGCGGTAGTCAGTGGCGCGACGCGCGCATCCAGCTTGCGCTTCAGCGTGCCGCCCTGCGCGACGGCATGGGTCTGCCACCCGCCATGCGCGAGCACGAGGTCGCCGGGCTGCAGATCCGGGTGGCGCGAGACGATCACTTCCGACACCGTGCCGCCGTCCATCACCTCGCCGATCTCCACCGGCTTGGCATACGAACGTCCGGCATTCATGCGGCCGCGCATGTACGGATCCAGCGAGAGGTAGCGATTGCGCAGCAGCACCTGGCCGTCCGCGGGTTCGGGCAACGGCACCTGCTCGAGGCGGAAATCGTCGGCGGTCGGTTCGCCGCGCGGCCGCGATGCCAACACGATGCGGGTGTTCTGCGTAGCGTCGTGGCGCGTCATGGCGATGACTCCGTAGATGGTGCGCCCCAGTCTAACGACGACGATGGGGCGTGCGGTGAAGCGTGCCCGTGCTGCGACGACCGCCATGCCGCCTGAACATGTCGCGTGCTAGGCTCCGCGCACCTTTCTGGAGGGCTGACGCATGACGACCCGTATTCCGCTGTCCCTGGCCCTCGTGGCCGCACTCGCCGCATCGCCCGCCGTGTTCGCCGCGTCGCCGGCGAAGACCGACGCTGCAGCGAAGGCGCTGCCCGCCACCGATGTCGCCGCACTGGATGCCGCGCTGAAGGGCGACTGGCGCGATCCGAAGAACGCGGCGCGCGATGCGTACCGCCATCCGAAGGAAACCCTGTCGTTCTTCGGCGTCACGCCGTCGCAGACCGTCGTGGAAATCACGCCCGGCGGCGGCTGGTATTCCGAAGTGCTGGCGCCGTACCTGAAGGCGAAGGGCAAGTACGTGGCCGCGGTCGTCGATCCCGCCGCCGTGGCCGAGAAGAGCCGCAACTACTACCAGCGCGGCGTGGACAACCTGCAGAAGAAGTTCACCGACGGCCCGGCGCAGTTCGACAAGGCCGCGACCGTGAAGTACGACCCGGCCGCGCCGGTGTTCGGTGCCGCGGGTTCGGCCGACGTGGTGCTGACGTTCCGCAACGTGCACAACTGGCGCAAGGCCGGCCAGGCCGAAGGCATGTTCAAGGGCTTCTACGAGGTGCTGAAGCCCGGCGGCGTGCTGGGCGTGGTGGAGCATCGCGCGAAGGCCGATGTGCCGGCCGACGATGGCACCGGCTATGTCGGCGAAGCGCAGGTGATCGCGCTGGCCACCGCCGCCGGTTTCCAGCTGGCGGGCAAGAGCGACGTCAACGCCAACCCGAAGGACACCAAGGACCATCCGAACGGCGTGTGGACGCTGCCGCCGACCAACGACCATCCGGAAGCGGACCGTGCCAAGTACCAGGCCATCGGCGAGAGCGACCGGATGACGCTGCGCTTCATCAAGCCGGCCGCCAAGTAAGCCGGAACGCACGCGCCGTCGCGGCCTGCCGGGTCGCGACGGCGTTGTCGTCTTCGCCGATGCTCATCGCCTTCAACAAGCCGTTCAACGTGCTCTGCCAGTTCACCGACCGCAGCGATCCGCCGCGGCGGACGTTGGCGGCGTTCGGCTTGCCGCCGCGCGTGTACGCCGCGGGCCGTCTCGACTACGACAGTGAAGGCCTGTTGTTGCTCACCGACGATGGCGCATTGGCGAACCGTCTGACCGATCCGCGCCACAAGCAGCCCAAGACCTACTGGGTGCAGGTGGAAGGCACGCCGACGGACGCGCAGCTCGAGCAGCTGCGGCGAGGCGTGGTGTTGAACGATGGGCCGACGCTGCCCGCGAAGGTCGAACAGCTCGCGACGGCTCCTGCGCTATGGGAACGCGATCCGCCGGTGCGCTTCCGCAAGACCGTGCCGGATGCGTGGCTCGCGCTGACGATCACCGAGGGCCGCAACCGCCAGGTGCGCCGCATGACTGCAGCGGTCGGCCTGCCCACGCTACGGCTGGTGCGCGCGGCGATGGGCGATGTGCGGCTCGATGGTCTCGCGCCCGGCACGTGGCGGGCGCTGTAACGATCAGGTATCGGCGGAACGCGACGCGGTGCTGCGCGGACGGCGCGGCGTGCCGGTCTTGCGCGCTGACGATCCGCTGCCGTTGACCTTGCGCGCTTCCACGCGGCGCGACTTGCCTTCGATCGGCGCGTTGGCCTCATCGCGCTTGCGCTTGCGGTAGGCGACCAGGGCCAACAGGCCCACGCCGATGCCCGCCGCGACCGCGACGGCCGGGTTGCGTCGGACGAAGTTCACCGCGAGCTTGCCGCCGGTCTTGGCCACGCCCAGGGCAGCGCCGGTCTGCAGCAGCTTGTCCGCGCCCGGAACGGCATGCTTGATGCTGCTGCCCGCCTGGCTGGCAAGTTCCAGTGCGCGGTCGGTGATGGTGGTCAGCTTGCTCATGGGGCCTTCCCTGAAGAGGTGGGTAGGTCGCCAGTGTCCGGGCGAGGATGTTTACGGGGTGTTAGTTCGTCGGCGCGGCGCTGGCCGCGGGCTGAATGGACGCGTCAGGTACCGCGCGGCTTCGCCCGATGGGTGGCCTGGGCGCTCCACGGGTTGTCGGGCCGCGCCGAGTGGAACCCACCGCCAACGTAATGGGTGCGCCGCCGCCGCGGCAGGCGATAACGACGCGCTACGTACCGCGCGGCTTCGCCCGATGGGTGGCCTGGGCGCTCCACGGATCATCCGGCCACGGATGCTTCGGATACCGCCCCTTCATCTCCTTCTTCACCTCGGCATAGGTCGAGTTCCAGAAGTTGCGCAGGTCGGAGGTCACCTGCAGCGGTTTGCCGCCCGGCGACAGCAAATGCAGCAGGACGGGCACGCGGCCGTCCGCCACGCGCGGGGTGTCGGCCAGGCCGAACAACTCCTGCAGCTTCACCGCCAGCACCGGCGGTTGGCCGTGCGCATACTCGATGCGGCGCTCCATGCCCGACGGCACGGTGATCCGCGTGGGTGCGAGCGCATCGATGCGCTGGCGCAGCGACCAGTCGAGGCCGGACTTCAGCGCGTTCGCCAGATCGTCCTCGCCCAGCGCATCCAGCCGCGTCTTGCCGGCGAACGCGGGCTTCAACCAGGTGTCGAGCGTCGCCACCAGCGCCGCGTCGGACAGGTCGGGCAGGCCGAGGTCCGGCATCCACTCGCGCAGGCAGCGCACGCGTTCGCGCCATTGCTGCAGCGATTCGGGCCATGGCAACGCGTCCAGACCGAGGTCGCGCACCGCATCGGTCAGCGCGGCGGCGGCGAGCACGGGATCCACGCGGCCGGCGGGCCGTGCGTCGAACACGATCTGGTCGAAGCGCGATTCGCGTTGCGCCGACAGCGCGCGCCGCGACGCATCCCAGCGGACGGTGTCCTCGGTGACGAAGCGATCGGCGAAGTCGCGTCGCAGGCGCCGTTCGTCCAGCGGTGCGGCCCGCTGCACGAGCGCGTCGCGCGCTTCGTGGCGAAGCTCGCTCACCACGATCCACGGCTCGCCGACCATCGCACTGTCGTCGAACAGCCGTGCGCTGCGTCCGTTCGCCAGCAGGTAGCGACGTGCGTCCTGGGGATGCTGGAAACCGATGCGGTCCGGGAATGCATGCATCAGCACGTCGCCCAGGCGATGCGCTTCAACGGAAGAGGGCGGCGCTGCGTTCTCACGCACGCGGCGCCGCCACTGCTTCGCAGCGGCTTCGATCGCGGCCAGGCCGGACCGGTTCGCGTCCTGCGACGCGCGGCCGCTGCGGAACGCCGCCAGCGCACGCCAGCGCGCGGCCAGCGCATCGCCGCCCATCCGCAGCGGATCGCGCGCTTCGACCAGCGCGGCGAGGTCACAGGCCAGCGCGCGGTCCTCGCCCTCGCCTGCCGACAGCAACATCGCCGCGAGCCGAGGATGCGTACCGAGCGCAAGCATGCGCTTGCCCAGCGGTGTGATGGCGTTCGTCGCCGTCAGTGCGCCGAGGCGGCGCAACAGGTCGCGCGCGGCGTTCATCGCGCCGGGCGGCGGGGCATCGACGAAGCGCAGGTCGTCGCTGCCCCATGCAGCCAACTCCAACGCCAGCGCACCGAGTTCGACCAGCGCGATCTCCGGCCGTCGCTGCGGATCCAGCCGCTGCGACTGCGGCCACAGGCGATACGCCCACCCTTCGGCCACGCGACCCGCGCGACCGGCACGCTGGTCGGCGGAGGCCTGCGAGATGGTCGTCACTTCCAGCCGCGAGAAGCCGCTGTTCGGGTCGTATGAAGGCTCGCGCGCCTGTCCGCTGTCGACCACCACGCGCACGCCGGGCAGCGTCACCGACGATTCCGCCACGTTGGTCGCCAGCACCACGCGGCGTCGGCCCTGTGGATCCGGTTGCAGCGCTTCGGATTGCTTCTCCACCGGCAGTTCGCCGTGCAGGGCGAGGACGACGATGTCCTGCGGCAGTGCATCCGCCAGCATCGTCGCCACGCGCGCGATCTCGCGCTGGCCGGGCAGGAACACCAGCACGTCGCCGGGATGCGCCTGCACGGCCTGTTCGATGGCGCGGCGCGCCTGCACATCGGTGGGCTCGTCGCGGCGCGCGGGGAAGTGCGCGACCTGGACCGGGAAGCCGCGGCCTTCGCTGCTCAGTCGTGGCGCATCGAGGAACCGCGCCAGCTTCTCGCCGTCGAGCGTGGCGGACATCACGACGATGCGCAGGTCCTCGCGCAGCTGCGCCTGCACGTCGAGTGCCAGCGCCAGGCCGAGGTCGCCCGCCAGGTGGCGTTCGTGGAATTCGTCGAACAGGATCGCGCCGACGCTCTCGAGCATCGGATCGTCCTGGATCATCCGGGTCAGGATGCCTTCGGTGACCACTTCGATCCGCGTGTCCGGCCCGATCTTGTTCTCGAACCGGATGCGGTAGCCGACCGTGCCGCCGACCGCTTCGCCCCGCTGCTTGGCCATGAACCCGGCCGCCGCGCGTGCGGCCACGCGGCGGGGTTCCAGCATCACGATCTTGCGGCCCTGCAGCCACGGCTCGTCCAGCAGCGCCAGCGGCACCTGCGTGGTCTTGCCCGCACCGGGCGGGGCTTCCAGCACCAGGCGCGGATGGTCGGACAGGCTGCGGACGATATCCGGCAGCAGCGGGGTGATCGGGAACGTGGGCGACGGCATGCGGCGCAAAGGATACGGCTTTCGCGCCAGCGCGACCCGACCGACTAAAATGCGGGCATGGATCTCATCGACATCGGCGCCAACCTCACCCACGAAAGCTTCGACCACGACCGCAACGCGGTGCTCCAGCGCGCGCGCGAAGCCGGCGTGGTGCAGCAGGTGGTCACCGGCGCCAGCCGCGAGCATTCGCCGACGGCCCTGCGCCTGGCGCAGGCGCATCCGGGCGAGCTGTTCGCCACGGCAGGCGTGCACCCGCACCACGCCACCGAGTACACCGACGAATGCGACGCCGAGATGCGTGCACTGCATGCGCATGCCGAAGTCGTCGCGGTGGGCGAATGCGGGCTGGATTATTTCCGCGATTTCTCGCCGCGGCCGGCGCAGCGCAAGGCGTTCGAGCGCCAGCTGCAGATCGCGGTGGACACCCGCAAGCCGCTGTTCCTGCACCAGCGCGACGCGCATGACGACTTCGTAGCGATGATGAAGAACTTCGACGGCCAGCTCGGCCCGGCCGTCGTGCACTGCTTCACCGGCACGAAGAAGGAACTCTTCGACTGCCTCGACCAGGACTGGCACATCGGCATCACCGGCTGGCTCTGCGACGAACGCCGCGGCCTGCACCTGCGCGAGCTGGTGAAGAACATCCCGGCGAACCGGCTGATGATCGAGACCGACGCGCCCTACCTGCTGCCGCGCACGGTGAAGCCGCAGCCCTCGCATCGCCGCAACGAGCCGATGTACCTGGCCCACATCGTGGCCGAGCTGGCGCGCGACCGCGGCGAGGACATCGAGGTCACCGCCGCCGCCACGACGGCGACGGCGCGCGCGTTCTTTCGGCTGCCGCCGACAGGGTGAGCGCCACGGTCGGGTAGCGCTCGACCCCGGGCGTCCGCATCAGCGACGCCTCGGCCGCAGGTAGTGGCGGACCACGTAGTTGCCGATCTTGTTGCCCTGCTTCAGGCCGTCCATGCACGCGGTGCGGAAGTGGATGCCGGCGTAAACGCGCGACATCGCCGCTTCATGTTCGGCCTGCGACAGCGTGTCGAAGTGGCGTTCGATCCCCGCGGCGGACAGCGTGTAGGGCAACGCGTCGGTGCCCAGCAGGCGGCGCAGCACTTCCATCGCGCTGGCGGTCAGCCCCGACAGGCCACTGGCATAGTCCGGATACGGGGGCGTGACCAGGTACGGCAACCACTGCGCGTTGCCGGCCGCCTGGATCGCAGTGACCGGCCGCCAGAAGAGGTAGCGGTACTTGCCTTCGAACAGACTGAAGGAGGCATCGGCCTGCGCCATGTTCATCAGGGCGAACAGGCGCGCGTGCTGCCAGAGGTCCAGGCCACGCCCCGCGACGACCTGCTGCGCGATGGCATTGGCATTGGCGCCGCCGCCGGCCCAGTAACGCGCCGCTCGGCTTTCGTACGAGTCGACGTTCTGCGGCGCTCCGCGCACCGCTGCGCTGCCGACCGCCATCACTTCCTGGTAGTCGCGCCTGTAGGTGCCGCTGCGCAGGTTCATCAGCGGCGAGGGTCCGGCGCCGAACTGGGTGACGCGGCCCAGCGCGAACGGCTTCACCTTGCCCCAGTTGCCGAATAGCGGGGCCGCGAAATTGGGCGGCGTAGGCTGGTACACGCCAGGCAACAGCGGAGCCGCGTACGGCGCGTGCGGCGTGGCGGCGCCGTCGTTGGCCCGCAGCGCAAGGATCGCCTCCGCCGCCGCTGCACCGACCGCGATGCCGTCGCTCACGCAGCCCGGATACGCCGCGGGACACGAGAGCCCGGCAAGATAGGTGTCGTACGTGGTCTCCAGCGCGGCCGCCTGCGAGGGCACGGTGATCGACAGCGTCATGTAGGCGGCGGTAGCGACCGCTGCCTCGGGCGAAGCGCCGCGCGCGGCGGGATGCGTGCCCGCATACGGCTCGTAGCGCGGCTCGATCGAATTCAGCGCATCGTGGATCGCCAGATGGGTGATCGCGTTGACGCGCGTCTGGATCGGCGGCGCTCCGGCGGCAGTGGCGGTCTGCCAGGCCGTGGTGTTCCAGTCGGTGACGGCATCGGCCTGGGCCAGGCCGGGCAAAAGCGCTGCGAACAGCAGGACGAAACGACGTCGACGAGCGAAGCTTCGCCGGGCCGCGTTGGACATCAGGTTCATGGTGGACTCCTTTCGGGGTAGTGAAGGGCCGCCTGGCAGGGCGGCGATCGGTCCGCGCCGGAGGATGGCGGTCCGGAGCGGGCGTGCACGGCGGCGCAGCTCAATCGCTGCGCCGGTTGTCGGCCACGCGGCGCGCTTCCGACGAACGGGACGGCGCGCGTTCGAACACCACGCGGTGCGGCCGCGCGTCGTGGCGGCGGCAGGCGCGGCGGGCTTCGGCCATCAACGCCGCGCGGCTGGCGTAGACCTGGCCGATGTTGTGTTGACCCAGCAGCGCGCCCACCTCGTGCTGCGGCGGCAGGCGTGGATGCGCGCAGTCGATCGCGATGCGCGGCGCGGCGGCGTCATCAGGGCCGGCGGGCCCGGCGATCGCGGGCGCGGCAGTGGACAGGACGACCAGGGCGACGATGGCGGCGTGAAGCTTCATGGCGTTCTCCTCGGCCCGGGAATCGGGCGTCGGCGGCCAGCGTCCGCCCCACGGGACGACCGGTCTTGAGGAAACGCTGAGGCGGGCGCGGAAATACCGCCCGGAAGCTTGGGGAATGCTTAGGCCGACCCTTCCCGCGCGCTGCGTTGAAGGAAGACCGATCCCGGGGATGCCGCGCCGCCATGTCCTCGCCCGCCCATGAGCTTCGCTTCGGCGACACCACCATCGACTTCACCGGTCGACGACTGTGGCGCGCGGGCGAAGAACAGGCGCTGGAGCCGAAGGCGTTCGCCGTACTGGCCCTGCTGGCCACCGAGCCCGGTCGCGTCTTCACCCGCGATGAGATCCTGGATGCCGTCTGGGGCCACCGCCATGTCACCCCGGGCGTGCTGAACCGGATCGTCACCCTGCTGCGGCATGCGCTGGGCGAAGACGCCCAGCATCCGCGCGTGCTGCACACCTTGCATGCCGTGGGCTATCGCTTCGATCTTCCCGATGCCAGCGAACCCGTCACGCGCGACGACGTGCCTGACCGCGTGTCGAGTACACGACGACGCACCGCGCCGGCGGCGCTCTGGTATGTCGCGCTGCTGGTGGCGAGCAGCACCGCCGTCGCCTGGTGGTGGTCGTCCGGCAGGACGACCACGGCGCGTCTCGTACCGTCCGTCGCGGCCGTCGCCGCGCCGCCGACGCTGGTGGTGATGCCGCTGAAGCCGATCGGCGACGGCGAGAGCGTGCGGATCATCGCCGACGGCCTCGGCGAGGAGCTCATCTGCAGCCTGGCGCAGGTGGAAGGCCTGCGGGTGATCGCACGCGACTCCACCCGGTTGGCCACCGGCGCTTCGGCCGACCCGGCCACGCTGGTGCAGCGACTCGGCATCACCCACGCACTGGAAGGCAACCTGCAGCAGGCGGGCCAGTCGCTGCGCGTGCGCTTGCGCCTGGTCGATGCGCAGGGCGGCGGCACGCTATGGACGAAGGATTTCGATCGGGACGCGTCCGAAGTCCTGCTGCTGCAGCGGGACATCGCCGAAACCGTCGCCGGTTCGCTGGCGCTGCGGCTCGGACTGACCGAGGCGCCCTCGCGCAGCGGCGATGCCGAATTCCTGCGTCGCTATCACATCGCACGCGCCTTGGTCGGACTGCGGGAGTTGCCGCCCGAGGCCTCCACCGAGCGCGCCGAACGCGAGTTCCGCGCGCTGCTGCGCGAACGTCCCGACGACGCCCGCGCCCATGCCGGCCTGGCACTGTCGCTTGAGATACGCGCTCAACGACGGCCCACGCTGGCCGCCACCCTGCGCGAGGAAGCCGTGCGCGAAGCGACGCTGGCGCAACGCCTGGATGCGACCCTCGCCGAGCCCTACTTCGTGCTCGCCGCGAACGCCTGCATCGCGGACGACTGGGAACGCTGCCTGTCCCTGCAGGAGCGCGCATTGCACGTGAATCCCAGCAATGCCGAGATGGGCTTCGGCCTGACCCTCTCGCTGGCGCGGCTGGGCTATCTCGACCGCGCCGAAAAGCGCGCGCGTGAACTGCAGGCCCGCGATCCACTGGGTCGCAACGGTGGCTTCATGATGGCGCGCGTACTGGATACCTTGGGTCGGCACGACGAAGCCCGCCGACTCCTGGAGCCCCTTCCCGCTTACGCCGCCTACGCGCGGTGGTTCAACGCGGTGTGGCGCAAGGATTACGCCGGCGCGCTACGGATCGCGGAAGCTGAGATCGGCGGGCCGAACCACCCGGACGCGTACGCGAAGCGGCTCGCGCCCGGATACGTCGCGGCCTCGGAGGCGTTGATCGATCCTTCCCGCTGGCCTAATGCCGTCGCGGAGTTCGAGGCCTACGAAAAAGCCACCGGCATGGCGAACTTCTCTCGCGTGCTGGTGCCCGGTGCCGCCGACAACGCGGCCCCCCTGATCGACGAACTCAATGAAGTGCGCCAACGCGGCTATTCCACGTGGGACTTGTTGCTGTGGACGAAGGACCTGGCTTACCTGCGGCGCGACCCGGCGTTCCAGCGCTTCCTGCGCGACAACGGCATCCTCGCCTACTGGCGTGCGCATGGCTTTCCCATGCAGTGTCGTCCGGAAGGTGAGGGAGCGGTCTGCGATTGAGCCGTCGTCTTCGCGGCCGCCTCAGACCGAAGCCCCGCGCCCCTCGCCCGCCTGCCACAACGCCTCCAGGCCCTGGCGATAGTCCGCGTGGCGCGGATGCCAGTGCAGCGCTTCCTGCGTCTGCCGTGGATCGATGCGCTTGCTCGCACCGTAGAAGCGCTGCCGTGCGGGCGAGGCGCGCGCGGCATCGTAGGGCTCCGCCGGCGGAAGTGGCAGGCCGCTGAGGTCGGCGGCGAACGCGAGCACGTCCTGCGGCGGTGCCGGCAGCCCATCGGCGAGCAGGTAGATCGCATCGGGTGTGCGGGTATGCCACAGCGAAGCGATGAGCGCGTCGCACGCGTCTTCGACATGGATGCGGTTGAACACCAGCCCGGGCTTCACCACATGCCGCGCCTCGCCATCGGCGAGCTGGCGCAGCGCGTTGCGCCCGGGACCGTAGATTCCCGCGAGCCGGAATACGCCGCATGCGATGCCGCGCCGGTGCGCCAGCGCCTGCCACTGCGCTTCGGCACGCAGCCGCGAACGCGCCGCGTCGTCGTTGCCGTCGGCGACGGACGAGGCATCGACGATGCCGCCTTGCCGGTCCGCATAGACGCCGGTGGAAGAGAGATAGCCCAACCAGCGCAACCGATCGTTCGACGCCAGCACGTCGGCGAGCAACGGCAGCGCGGGGTCGCCGTTCGCTTCCGGCGGCATCGACCCGAGGATCGCGTCGGCGTTCGCCAGAGCTGCGAGCAGGACCGCATCGACCGGCGTGCCGCCCTCGAAACGGCGACGCGAGGCATCCGAAGGGTCGGGCGTCCGCGTGGTACCGACGCAATCCACGCCCAGCGCGCGCAGGCGCTGCACGAAACGCGTACCGGTGTAGCCCATGCCCAGCACCACCAGCCGCCGCAGCCAGGGCGGCGGCAACGACATGCTCATGTGCTCCGCTGGGCCTCGTACGCCTGCAGCGAGATCCACGCGGCCTGCAGCCGCGGCGCGTCGATACCCTGTGCGATGGCGCGATGGAGCATGTCGCCGACGATGTGCGCAGCTTCGACGCGCTGGCCGGCTTCCAGATCCCGCAGCATCGACGCCTTCATCGGCGAACCGGCGGTCGTCAGCGTTTCGCGTGCCGATGCCCGTGCCGGCGGCGGCACCGGCTGGCCCGATGCGGCGGCGACCGCCAGGCATTCTTCATGCAACGCGCCCATGAACGCCGTGCCGCCCTCGCCCGCCACGATCGTGCCGATCGGCGCGCGCATCAGGCAGGTGCCGGCGGCGAGTGCGGTAAGGAAGCTGTACTTCGTCCATTGCGCCTGCGCGATGTCAGGCGTGTACAGGTGATCGACGCCGGCCTGCGCGCACGCGGCGGCGAACGCTTGCAGGCGGCCATCCGCGGCCTGCCCGTCGCGTTCGCCGAAGGTCATCGATGCGGGTTTGCCGAGGTGCAGGATTTCGCCGTCAGCGCCCAGCGTGGCGCTGATGAAGCACAGCCCGCCAAGCACGTTGTCGAAGCCGAAGCGCGCGTCGAGCGGTTCGTAGTGGCGCAGGCCGTTGAGCAGCGGCAGCACGCGGGCGCCCGCATCGACCGCCGGCGCGATGGCCTCCATGGCGCTCCCGAGGTCGTAGGCCTTGCAGCTCAGCAGGATCAGGTCGAACGGCGCGGCATCCCGGAGTTCATCCGCAGTGATGACCTGGGCGGGCACATCCGCATCGCCCAGCGGGCTGCGGATGCGCAGACCGCGTTCGCGCAGCAGCGCCGCGCGCGCGGGACGCACCAGGAAGCTGACGTCGATCCCCGCCTGCGCCAACCGGCCGCCGAAGTAACCGCCGGTGCCGCCGGCGCCGAGCACGAGCAGGCGCATCAGCTGCGCAGCCCCACGCCCTTCTTCAGCAGCCACAGGCCAAGCGCGGCCAGGCCGAACACGAATGCCAGCATCAGCGCATAAGCGATCCACAGCGGCACGTCGCTGGTGCCGAGCAGGCCGTAGCGGAACGCGTTGACCATGTAGAAGATCGGGTTCGCGTGGGTCAGCGCTTCCGCCCAGGGCGGCAGCAGCGTCACCGAATAGAACACGCCGCCCAGGTAGGTCAGCGGGGTCAGGATGAAGGTCGGCACGATGGCGATGTCGTCGAACTTCTTCGCGTAGGCCGCGTTGACGAAACCGGCCAGCGAGAAGATCGTCGCGCCCAGCAGCACCGTGGTGATGGTCACCAGCGGATGCGGGATGCGTACCTTGGTGAAGAACATCGCGATCACCAGCACGATGGCGCCGACCATCAGGCCGCGCAGCACCGCGCCAGCCACGTAGCCCAGCAGGATCACCCAGTTCGGCATCGGGCTGACCAGCAGTTCCTCGACGTGGCGGCCGAACTTGGCGCCGAAGAACGAGGAGGAGATGTTGCCGTAGCTGTTCTGAATGATGCTCATCATCACCAGGCCCGGCACGATGAACTCCATGTACGTGTAGCCGCCCATGTCGCCGATCTGGCGGCCGATCAGGCCACCGAAGATCAGGAAGTACAGCGTCATGGTGATGGCCGGCGGCACCAGGGTCTGGCCCCAGATGCGCAGGATGCGGGCGACTTCGCGGCGGACGATGGTGCCCAGCGCGACCATGTTCGGGGAACTCATGCCGCCTTCTCCTTTGCGCCATCGCCATTGCCGGTCATGCGCACGAACAGCTCCTCGAGGCGGTTGCTCTTGGTGCGCATCGAACGCACGCGGATGCCGGCGTCGTTGAGCGCGGCGAACACGCGGTTGAGATCCATCGCGCGCGGCATGTCCAGGTCCAGCGTGTGCGCGTCGGTGGCGACCAGCGTGGTGCCCTCGATCACCGGCAGCTGCGCGGGCAGTTCGCCGTCGATGTCGAACAGGAAGCCTTCCACGTCCAGCTTGGCCAGCAGCGCGCGCATCGGGCCCTGCTCGACGATCACGCCGTGGTCGATGATGGCGAGGTTGCGGCAGAGGCTCTCGGCCTCTTCCAGGTAATGCGTGGTCAGGATGATCGTGGTGCCGGCGGCGTTGATGTCCTTCAGCGTCTTCCACATGCCGCGGCGGATCTCGATGTCCACGCCGGCGGTGGGCTCGTCCAGGATCAACAGCTTCGGCCGGGTCATCATGGCGCGGGCGATCATCAGCCGGCGCTTCATGCCGCCGGACAGCGTGCGGCTCATGACGTGCGCCTTCTCCCACAACTGCGCGCGCTTGAGTTCTTCCTCGGCCCGCACCAGCGCTTCGGCGCGCGGGATGCCGTAGAAGCCCGCGTAGTTCACGCAGATGTCGAGCGGCTTCTCGAACATGTTGAAGTTGATTTCCTGCGGCACCAGGCCGAGCAGGCGCATCGCGCCGTCGCGGTCCCGGTCGATGTCCACGCCGAACACGCCGACCTGTCCGCGGCTCTTGTTGACCAGCGAGCTGACGATGCCGATCAGGGTGGACTTGCCGGCGCCGTTCGGGCCCAGCAAGGCGAAGAAGTCGCCGGGTTCGACGCGCAGCGAGACGCCCTTGAGGGCCTGGACGCCGGTGTCGTAGACCTTGCGCAGGTCGGTGATGGCCAGCGCGGGAGCAGCGGCCGATGCCGCAGGAGGAGACGCCATGGGAGCCTTGCGGTGCGCCGCGGGGGCGCGGTGGGAGTGCGAGCGCTTATTATAGGCGTCCCGCCGGGGCCGCCCCGGGCCACACAGTGTTCCAGCCGCCTTGGCGATCGCGCATTTCCCGTTGAAGCTCGTCGGACGCCGCATGCTGGCGCCCAGCGTGGGCCACTACAGCTTCGTCCGCGACGATGGGCAGCCGCTGGACTTCATCCCCGGCCAGTTCATCCAGGTGCATTTCGCCTACGCCGACGGCACGGCGACCAAGCGCAGCTACTCGCTGGCGACGATCCACGACCATGCGCTGGGCCCGGGCGAAGCCGTGGAGATCGCGGTCAGCTACGTCCCCGGCGGCGCGGCGACGGCGTTGTTCGAAGGCCTGCCGGAAGGCGGCCACGTCGAGGCGAGCGGTCCGTTCGGCCGCTTCTGCCTGATGCCCGGCGACCAGAACCGGCGCTACCTGCTGATCGCCACCGGCACGGGCGTGACCCCGTACCGCGCGATGCTGCCGCAGTTGGAAGCGTTGATGGCCGAACGCGGCGTGGAGGTGGTCCTGCTGCAGGGCGCGCGCACGCCGGGCGAACTGCTGTATGGCGATGATTTCCGCGCCTTCGCCGATACACATCCCGGTTTCCGCTTCGTGCCGTGCTTCTCGCGCGAACTGCCCACCGATCCGCATGCCGACGTGCGCCAGGGCTACGTGCAGCAGCAGCTGGCCGAGTTCGTACCCGATCCCGCGCGCGACATCGCCTACCTCTGCGGCAACCCCAACATGGTGGATGCCTGCTTCGACGCGCTGAAGGCGCACGGCCTGCCGATCCCGCAGATCCGGCGCGAGAAGTACGTCAGCAGCAAATAGCACCGGGCGCATCGGCCTTCGGTCACATCCGTCCCTCTGCCCCGTCATGGCATGCTGGAACCAGCCTACAACGGGACAGATACATGGAATTCCAGTTTCGTCGAACACTCGCGCCGGCCTTGGGCGCCTTGATACTCGCCGGTTGCAATGGCGCGGGCCCGGGCCCCGACCAGCAGGCCGTCCGCCACTACGGTGAGCTCTCCTTCAAGCCTTGCACGCTGACCGCGCCCTACCTGACCACCAACGTCGAAGCGCAATGCACGACGTACGAGGTGGCCGAGGATCCGGCCAAGCCGGAGGGCCGCAAGGTCGCGCTCAACATCGCCTGGCTGCCCGCCACCAACGAAGGCGCGGCGACCGAGGACCCGGTGTTCTTCCTCGCCGGCGGCCCGGGCCAGTCGGCCGTGCAGGTCTGGCCTGCCATCGATGGCGCCTTTCGCGAGGTACGCAAGTCGCGCCACATCGTGCTGGTGGACCAGCGCGGCACCGGCAAGTCGAACCCGCTGTCCTGCAAGGACGATGAAGGCCGCAATGCCTACGGCGATGCCGAGGAGATGAGCGAAGCGTCGGCGGTCGAATTCGTCCGCGCCTGCGCGGCGTCGCTGCAGGCCGATCCGCGCTTCTACACCACCAGCGATGCCGTGCGCGACCTGGACAGCGTGCGCAAGGCGTTGGGGGCGGCGAAGATCAACCTGGTCGGCGGCTCGTACGGCACGCGCGTGGCCCAGCAGTACGCGATGCACCACCCGGACAGCACGCGCAGCGTGGTGATCGACGGCGTGGTGCCCAACGAGCTCGTGCTGGGCAGCGAACATGCGCGCAACCTGGACGCCGCGCTGGCCCTGCAGTTCCAGCGCTGCCAGGCGGACGCGACCTGCAAGCAGCGCTTCGGCGACGACCTGCGCGGCCAGCTGCGCACGCTGATGACGGGATTGGCGACCACCCCGGTGAAGACCGAGTACCGCGACCCGTCCACCGGCGAGCTGGTCACCGGCGAGGTCACCGCCGGCACGGTCGCGGGCATCACCCGCATGTACTCCTATTACCCGCAGGGCGCGGCGTTGCTGCCGCTGGTGTTGAACGAAGCCCAGCAAGGCCGCTACAGCTCGCTGATGTCGCTGGCCAAGCTGCTGGAAACGCAGGTCGGCGACCAGTTCATGCACGGCATGCAGCTCTCGGTGATCTGCGCCGAAGATGCGGACCTGCTGAAGAACGATCCCGCCGACAGCGACACGGTGCTGGGCAACGCGCTCGGCGACACCCTGAAGGCGCAATGCGGCGCCTGGCCGACCGGCACGCGTCCTGCGGATTTCCACACCGCGTGGACCTCCGATATCCCGACGCTGGTGACGTCCGGCGAGATGGACCCGGTAACCCCGCCGCGCTACGGCGAGCAGGTGCTGCGCACGTTGTCGAACGGCCGCCATCTGGTGCTGAAGGGCCAGGGCCACGGCACGTTCGCCGTGGGCTGCATGCCCAAGCTGCTAGGCCGATTCCTCGAGACGGCCGACGCCAAGGGCCTGGACGCGAAATGCCTGGACAGCCTCGACTACGTACCGCCCTTCACCAGCTTCAACGGCTGGGAGCCGTGAGCCGCGCCCTGCGCGCCCGCCCAACTCAATGGACATGACCTCATGATCATCGCCAACGATCTCCACAAGACCTTCAAGACGAAGACCGGCACCGTCACCGCGGTGGACGGCGTCAGCTTCACCGCCCGCGACGGCCAGATCACCGGCCTGCTCGGCCCGAACGGCGCAGGCAAGACCACCACCATGCGCATGCTGTACACCCTGATGTCGCCCGACCGCGGGCAGGTGACCGTGGACGGCATCGACGCCACGCAAGATCCGGTCGCGGTGCGCCGCGCGCTCGGCGTGCTGCCCGACGCGCGCGGCGTGTACAAGCGCCTGACCGCACGCGAGAACATCGCCTACTTCGGCGAACTGCACGGCCTGTCGGCGGCGCAGATCGCGGCACGCACGCAGGCACTGTCCGATGCGCTCGACATGGGCGACATCCTGGACCGCCAGACCGAGGGCTTCAGCCAGGGCCAGCGCACCAAGACCGCGATCGCCCGCGCACTGGTCCACGACCCGCGCAACGTCATCCTCGATGAGCCGACCAACGGCCTGGACGTGATGACCACGCGCGCGATGCGCGGCTTCCTGCGCCAGCTGCGCGACGAAGGCCGCTGCGTGATCTTCTCCAGCCACATCATGCAAGAGGTGGCGGCGCTCTGCGACCGCATCGTCATTATCGCCAAGGGCACGGTGGTCGCCGCCGGCACCGCCGACGAGCTGCGCGAACAAGCGGGCGAGGACAACCTGGAGGATGCATTCGTCAAAGTGATCGGTTCGGAGGAGGGCCTGGTGGCATGAACATGTTCCGCATCGTTTTCACCGTGATGCGCAAGGAATTGCGCGACCTCTCCCGCGATCGCCGCACGCTGGCGCTCGCCCTTTTCCTCGGCCCGCTGCTGTATCCGGCGCTTATGCTCGGCATGGGCTACCTGACCGAGAACCGCATCCGTACCCAGGTCGACAAGACGCTGGAGATCCCGATGGTCGGCGCCGAGCACGCGCCGAACCTGGTGAAGTTCCTCGCCACCAACGGCATCACCGCCGCAGCGGCGCCGGAGAACCTGGATGCGGCGATCCGCTCGCAGGAGATCGATGCCGCGCTGCGCATCAGCCCCGACTATGCCGAAGACTGGCGCAACGGTCGTCCCGCCCTGGTTGAGATCATCCGCGACAGCACCCGTCGTGACGCGGACATCCCGACGCAACGCCTGCAGGCGGCGCTGAACGCTTACAGCCAGCAGGTCGGCGCGTTGCGCCTGCTGGCGCGGGGCGTGGATGCGTCGGTCGCGCGGCCGGTCAACATCGGCTTGCAGGACATGGCCACGCCGGAGGCCAAGCAGGGCATGCTGCTATCGGTGCTGCTGCCTTACCTGCTGATCCTGACGTCCTTCATCGGCGGCGCCTACCTGATCCTCGACGCAACGGCCGGTGAGCGCGAACGCCAGTCGCTGGAGCCCTTGCTGGCGACCCCCGCACCGCGCAGTGCCGTGGTCAGCGGCAAGATCGCCGCCGCGTGCGTGATCGGCCTGGCCACCCTGCTGCTCACCCTGCTGGCTTTCAAGTTCAGCGCGCAATTCGCAGGCACGCTGGGACGGCAATTGAACGTGTCCTTCCTGGCGATCGGCAAGATGCTGCTGATCCTGGTCCCGATGTTGTTCATCGGCACCTCGCTGCTCACGTACCTGGCGGCGTCGGCCAAGAGCATGAAGGAGGCGCAGAGCCACATGACGTGGCTGATGCTGCTGCCGATGATCCCCACGTTCGCGCTGATGGCGAATCCGCTGAAGAGCCAACTCTGGCAGTTCGCGGTGCCGTTCCTGGCCCAGAACCAGCTGCTGCTCAAGGTCATCCGCAACGAGTACATCAGCGCGCAGACATGGCTGATCTACGTGGGTGCGGCGTTTGGCGTGGCGGCCTTGCTGTGGTTCGCGGCGGTGCGTCGCTATCACCAGGAAAAGCTCGCCATCGCCGGCTAATGTCCGTGTCGGTTTCGTCCAAACGGCCACCGCGAGGTGGCCGTTTGCATTGAGGGCGGAAAACGAAAACGCCGACGCAAGGCCGGCGTTTTCGTTCCCATCGGGCGCGATCAACCGCCCGGACTGAAGCCGATCGTCCGGCGCGTGGTCACCGGCGCATCCACCGGCTCAAACCGCCAACGTCGTACGGCGTTCAGCGCTTCGCGATCGAATACGCGAGCGGGCGTGGCGCGTACGACGCGCGCATTGGTCACCGAACCATCGGTACCGACGGTGATCTCGACCAGCACCTCGCCCTGGGTACCGGACCGCAGGGCTTCGGTGGGATAGCGCGGTGCAGGCGTGCTGACGGCGCGCAGCGCCTGGCTCGGTGCGGCCGCGGGCGCCGCCGCACGCGCGGCGGCGGCCTGGCGCTCGGCAGCTTCTCGTTGCGCGGCGGCCTGGCGTTCGGACTCTTGGCGCGCGGCTTCGGCACGTGCGGCTTCCTGCTGCTGTGCGAGCTGCTGGGCGGCAGCGGCTTCGGTCGCGCGCTGCTGTTCGGCCTGCTGGGTCAGGCGCTGCTGTTCCTTCAGCTTCGCGTCTTCGGTGGCTTTCGTCTTAGCGGCTTCGTCGGTGACGGCGCGTTGGGCGACCGCCTGTTGGGCCGTGGTGATGCTCTGCTGCAGGCGCGGCAACGCCGGCTGCTTCGGATCAGCCTTTTCGATGATCGCTGCCAGGCGCTGGGCTTCGGGGAACTCCTCGCGCGCGATGCTCTGTTCGGCCGCGATCACCGTGTAAGGCAACAGGTCCGTCAGTGCACTGGTGACGCCCGGATCGTTGGGGAGCTTGTCGCGCAGCGCGAGGTAGTACTCCATCGCGTTGTCGCCGCCGGGGGCGTAGATACGGTTTTCGCGCAGCGCTTTGGTGGCCGCTTCGCGCAAGGCGTCGGCATCCATGGCCTGGACCTGGGCGGACACCGCCGGCGGGGGCGGCGTGGCGGCAGGCGTGGCGGCGGTGGTTGCGGCCGGTGCAGCGGCTTCATCCTGCTTCGAGCAGGCGGCCACGGCAACGACCAGCAACAGCGGCGCGGCATAGCGCAGGCGCCCGGTCTTGCGAATCAAGGACATCGTTTCTACTCCCCCAAAGAACGTTTCTAATGATGGCGATGCCCCGGCGCCGGCGCGCGGCTTCGGGGCGGATCGGTCGGTGCGGGCCCGCTCTCCGGACACCTCTTCCCGGCCAAAGGCCCAGTGGAGAGCGGTGCGATGCCTGTTTCGGGTACCCCTACCCGATGCTCAGGGTACGTCGGCGCCTCACCGACCACACTTGATGCACGTCACACTTTTATCGCGATTCGTGGCTTGAGCGCTACTTGCCGATGCAGAACGTGGAGAACACGTGGCCCAGCAGGTCGTCGGCGCTGATCCGACCCGTGATTTCGCCCAGCGCGTCGTGGGCCAGGCGCAACTCCTCCGCGGCCAGTTCCAGGTGCTCGTGCTGCAGGTGCAGGTGGGCCGTTCCGGCGTGGCCAGCTGCCCGCTGGAGGGCCTCGACGTGGCGCGCGCGCGCAGAGAACTCGCCTTCGGCACCCTCGACCGAATGCCCGGTCGCCAGCGCGCGTAGTCGCTGATGGAGCGTGCCGAGACCGGTGCCCCGCGCCGCCGAGACATGCACGGTCGTGGCGTCGTCCCGTGGTGGGTCGGCCAGCAAGTCCATCTTGTTGTGGATCCACAGGACCGCGGGCACGCCGGCGATGTCATCGGCGACGGCGGAGCGTCCCGCACCCGGGTCACGCGCGTCGACCACCACCAGCGCCAGGTCGGCGCGCTGCAGTTCGGCGCGCGCGCGACGCATGCCTTCGCGCTCGATGGCATCGCCGTCGTCGCGCAATCCGGCGGTATCGACCAGATGCAGCTCGAGCCCATCCAGGCGGATCGTCTCGCGCAACGTGTCGCGCGTGGTGCCGGCGACATCGGTGACGATCGCACGGTCACTGCCCGCCAGCGCATTGAGCAGCGAGCTCTTGCCTGCGTTGGGGGGACCCACGATCACCGCATGGACACCATCGCGCAGCTTGCGCCCACGCTCGGCATCGACGATCAGCGTATCGAGCCCTTCCCGCGCGACGGACAAGCGCGCGCGCACCTGTTCGCCGCCCAGGGTATCGAGCGGTTCGTCGGCAAAATCGATCGCGGCTTCGACATGCACGCGCAGCGCCAGCAGGTGCGCTCCCAGCGCGTCGACGCGCTGCGAGAACGCACCGTCGAGCGATCGGCGAGCCGCGCGAGCCGCGCGCGTATCGGCAGCGGCGATCAGGTCGGCGATGGCTTCCGCCTGCGCCAGATCCAACTTCCCGTTGAGGAAGGCGCGCTCGGAAAATTCGCCCGGCCTGGCCACACGAGCACCGAGCGAGCAGGCGCGCGCCACCAGTTGCTGCAGTACGACAGGACTGCCATGGGCTTGCAGTTCGACGACATCCTCGCCGGTGAAGCTGGCAGGCCCAGGGAAGGAAAGCGCGATGCCATCATCGATGACGACGCCATCGACCTCGAGGAATCGGACGTGGTGCGCGCGCCGCGAGTGCAGCGTGCGCGCTGAAATCGTCTGCGCGATGCGACGTGCTTCGGGACCCGACAACCGCACGATGCCGACGCCGCCCGCGCCCGGCGCACTGGCGATCGCGACGATGGTGTCCTGTGCTGCGTTCATGGGATATCGCGTTGGCCCGGGCTTTTAGCGTAGCGGAAACACGAAGCCCGCCGGAGGGCGGGCTTCGTGGCGGTTACTGTGTCGCGGCTTACTTCGCGATGGCGGTCTTCGGCGGCGTGGCCGATTCGCCATGACGCTTGGTCATCCACCACTGCTGCAGCAGGCCGAGCGCACCGTTAGTCACCCAATACAGCACCAGGCCCGAGGGGAAGAGGGCCATCATCACGCCGAACACCAGCGGCATGAACTGCATCATCTTCTGCTGCATCGGATCCATGCCCGGCGACGGCGTCAGCTTCTGCGTCAGCCACATCACCAGCATGTTGAGCACGGGCAGGATGAAGTACGGATCGCGCGCGGTGAGGTCCTGGATCCAAGCGAACCAGGGTGCCTGGCGCAGTTCCACCGATTCGCCTAGCACGTAGTACAACGTAAGGAAGATCGGCATCTGCACCAGGATCGGCAGACAGCCGCCCATCGGGTTGATCTTCTCCTTCTTGTACAGTTCCATCATGGCGACCTGGAACTTCTGCTTGTCGTCGCCGTAGCGTTCCTTCAATTGCTGGATACGCGGCTGGAACTTGCGCATCTTGGCGAAGCTCTTGTACTGCGCGGCGGAGAGCGGATAGAGCGCCAGCTTCACCAAGACCACGAGGCCGATAATTGCCCAACCCCAGTTGCCGAACAGGTTGTGCAGGTGACTGAGGATCCAGAACAGTCCTTGGCCGAGGATGGCAAGGATCGAGAATCGGCTGTAGTCCACCACGTAGTCCAGGCCTGGCGTGTTCGCCGACTTGATCTTGTCGACCAGCTTCGGGCCCACCCACAGACGTGCCGTGGTGGTGGCCTGCTGACCCGGGCCGACGTTCACGCCAGGACCCTTCTCACGGATCAACGCGCGCGTATTGCCATCCGCCATATCCAGCGAAAAGGTGGTGGTGTCGGTGGCTTGCGGAATCCACGCACTGAAGAAATGGTGCTGCAGGATGGCGATCCAGCCGCCCTTGAACTGCTGCTCGACCCGCCCGTCCTCGAGGTAGTCCTCGCTAAACTTGCGGCGCTGGTAGCTGCCGTCCCACCACGTCGCGCCGTTGAAGCTGAAGGACTCGGGGTTCGTCATGCCGCTCTTGACCTGCGGCGGCGTACGCAGCAACTGACGGTAGATCTCACCCTGCCAGATGCCAGTACCTGTGTTGATGACCTGATCGCTGACTTCGATCTCGTAGCTGGCCCGCTTGAGCGTGTAAGTACGACGGATGGTCACGCCGTCCGGACCTTGCCAGACGAACGGTACGCTGACACTGTCGGTGCCTTGGGCAAGCGTAACGTCGCTTGCGCCGCTCTCGGGAACAAATGCATGGTGGTCCGGCGCCTTCGAGCCGCTGCTCACCCAACCGCTCTCGGCCACGTAATAGTGCTGCGGATCGTCGCTGAACAACCGCACAGGGCCGCTGCCCGGCGTCTTGCTAGTGGGGTAATGCAGCAGGTCGGCTTGCAGCACGCTGCCTCCGTCCACCACCAGGCGCAGGACGTCATTACTGACGTTGATGCGGGCTGTGGTTGCGGGTCGGGGCGTGGAAGCAGGGCTTGCCGTAGGGACGGTGCCGGATGTGGTTGACGAAGCCGGCGTGGGAGCAGGCACCGTGCTGCCCGACGTTGCAGACGTGGTTTGGGCGGCCACCGTGGCCGCCGGTGCGGGCGCTGCCTTGTCCCGGCTCCATTCGAACCACAGCAGGGTCGCCACCATCAGCCAGGCGAAGATCAGGAATACACGGGTCTGGTTCATCAGGCAGGCAGTCTCAACCGGCGTCGGTAACCGGTTTGGTCGGAGAAAGAGGAGTGGGTGGCGGCGGCGGCGAATTCAAGCCCGGCGGCATTGTGCCGCCCGGTGCCGATGCGGGCAATGCGCCAGCACGGGTCAGGACGCGTTCGAACGTGGCGCGCAGCTGGAGCGGTTCGGTCTTGGCCGCCGGCGCGCGCGCGACCACCACGTAGTCGCCACCAGGAAGACGGTCGCGCAGCCGACGGAAATGCTCGCGCAGCTGCCGCTTGATCCGGTTGCGCATGACGGCGCGCGTATCCACCTTGCGCGACACGGCCAGACCGAGGCGCGCAGGGCCGTCGCCCGGCAACCAGTGCAGGCTCATCAGGGGATCGGACGTACGTCGGGCACTGTCGAACACGCGCGCATAGTCAGCGCGTGCGCGTACCCGCGCGGAACGCGGGAAGCCGGTGCTCATCTCAGCAAGAAGCCCGCTCGTGACCGGGCGGGCTTCTGGTGATGCAAGGAACGCATGGGTGCCTTGGCCGCACGAAGCGACCAAGCCGCCATCAGGCGGTCAGGCGCTTGCGGCCCTTGGCACGGCGACGGGCCAGGATCTTGCGGCCATCGGCAGTGGCCATACGGGCACGGAAACCGTGGTCGCGCTTGCGCTTCAGGTTGCTGGGTTGGTAAGTGCGCTTGGTGGCCATGGGGCCCTCGGGCGTGTTCGGGTGGAAAGAACCGGAAATTCTAGAGGAAGCACCGGGTTACGGTCAACTCCCCCTCTGCTTTCATCGCAAGCGGTCCGACTGATGCGGGGTCGGCGCGCCGTTCGTCCATTCATCCACATCTTATGCACAGGATCGTTGGCGGGTCGGGGCCCCGGTGGTAGTCTGGCCGGCCCCATCGACGACACCTCCGCGATACCGGCGCCGGCATCGCGGGACAGCGTGTTCGACCCCAATACCTATCGCGAGTTGTTCCACCTGATGGATGCCTGGCCCCGTTGCCTCGAACGCCTGGAAGCCGAACTGCCGGCCGAGGACGTACACACCTGGCTGAAGCCCTTGCAGGCCGAGCAGCGCAGCAATGCCGTGGTGCTGTACGCACCGAACGCCTTCATCGTGGAACAGGTGCGCGAGCGCTACCTCGGCCGCATCCGCGAATTGCTCGATCATTTCGCCGGGCACGACGACGTATCGCTGGAGATCGGTTCGCGCAACAAGCCTGCCGAGCCAAGCACGGCACCGGCCACCTCAGGCAGCCTTCGCGCCAACGCGGCGCCGGTGGAACCGTTCGACGGCAATCTGGACACGCATTACACCTTCGACAACTTCGTCGAGGGCCGCAGCAACCAGCTCGGCCGCGCCGCTGCCTGGCAAGCCGCGCAGAAGCCGGGCGACCGCGCGCACAACCCGTTGCTGCTGTACGGCGGCACCGGTCTGGGCAAGACCCACTTGATGTTCGCCGCGGGCAACGAGCTGCGCCGGCAGAACCCGTCCGCGCGCGTGCTGTACCTGCGCAGCGAGCAGTTCTTCAGCGCGATGACCAAGGCGCTGATCGAGAAGTCGATGGATCAGTTCAAGCGCCGCTTCCAGCAAGTGGATGCGCTGCTGATCGACGACATCCAGTTCTTCGCCGGCAAGGACCGCACGCAGGAAGAGTTCTTCCACACCTTCAATGCGCTGTTCGATGGCCGCCAGCAGATCATCCTGACCTGCGACCGCTATCCGCGCGAAGTGGAGGGCCTGGAGCCGCGTCTGAAATCCCGCTTGGCGTGGGGTTTGAGCGTGGCGATCGATCCGCCCGACTTCGAAACGCGCGCGGCTATCGTCCTCGCCAAGGCACATGAGCGCGGTGCGCAGATTCCCGACGACGTGGCGTTCCTGCTCGCCAAGAAGATGCGCAGCAACGTGCGCGATCTGGAAGGCGCGCTCAACACCCTGGCGGCGCGGGCCAACTTCACTGGCCGGGCGATCACCACGGAGTTCGCCCAGGAAACCCTGCGCGACCTGCTGCGCGCGCAGCAGCAGGCCATCAGCATCCCCAATATCCAGAAGACCGTGGCAGACTACTATGGTCTGCAAATCAAGGACCTGTTGTCCAAGCGGCGCACGCGTTCACTGGCGCGTCCGCGGCAGGTGGCGATGGCCTTGGCGAAAGAACTGACCGAACACAGCCTGCCGGAGATCGGCGATGCGTTCGCCGGTCGTGACCACACGACCGTGCTGCACGCCTGCCGCCAGATCCGCAGCCTCATGGAGGCCGACGGCAAGTTGCGAGAGGACTGGGACAAGCTGATCCGCAAGCTCAGCGAGTAAGGCCCGTCAGGCCTTCGCATCAGGCCTGCGAACACCGTGGGGCCATTGTCGGGAAGGCGGGCGGCGGTCGCAACGCACAACTTCGTGGACAATCGGCGGGATCGGTTGTGGACAAGATGTGCAGGATTTTGGGGACGAAAGTTATCCACATGTTCCCGCACTACTTTGCCAGGCCCTGTCCACCGGGTTGCGAGTGGTATAAAAGCAATAAGAATCAAGGTGTTAGGTGGGTTTTCCCGGAATTTTCGCCCTACCATCACCACCAGCTTTTAAGTTTTTAGTCCTAAAATCAAAAGCGAAGGGGCTCCCACACTCATGCGTTTCAGTCTGCAGCGCGAAGCATTCCTCAAGCCCTTGGCCCAAGTGGTCAACGTGGTAGAACGCCGGCAGACGCTGCCGGTCCTGGCGAATTTCCTGGTGCAGGTACAGAACGGCCAGCTGTCGCTGACGGGTACCGATCTGGAAGTGGAGATGATTTCGCGCAGCGCCGTGGATGACGCGCAGGACGGCGAAACCACGATCCCCGCGCGCAAACTGTTCGACATCATTCGCGCACTGCCCGATGGCAGCAAAGTCACCGTGAGCCAGACCGGCGACAAGGTGACGGTGCAGGCGGGACGCAGCCGGTTCACCTTGGCGACCCTGCCGGCCAACGATTTCCCGTCGGTCGACGAAGTGGAAGCCACCGAGCGGATCGAAGTGCCCGAAGCGACGCTCAAGGAGCTGATCGAACGCACCTCCTTCGCGATGGCGCAGCAGGACGTCCGCTATTACCTCAATGGCCTGTTGTTCGACCTCAGCGAGAAGACGCTGCGCTGCGTGGCGACCGATGGCCATCGCCTGGCCCTGTGCGAATCGCAGCTTGAAGGCGCGCCGGTCGGCAAGCGCCAGATCATCGTGCCGCGCAAGGGTGTGACCGAACTCCAGCGGCTGCTGGAGGGCGGCGACCGCAGCCTGGAACTGGAAGTCGGTCGCAGCCATATCCGCGTGAAGCGTGACGATGTCACTTTCACCTCGAAGCTGATCGATGGCCGCTTCCCCGACTACGCCGCAGTGATCCCGATCGGTGCGGACCGTGAGGTGCTGTTGGACCGTGAGGTGCTGCGTGCCGCGCTCCAGCGTGCCGCGATCCTTTCGAACGAGAAGTACCGGGGCGTGCGCGTCGAGGTGTCGCCAGGCCAGCTGAAGATCAGCGCCCACAACCCGGAGCAGGAAGAAGCCCAGGAAGAGATCGAGGCCGACACCAAGGTCGATGGCCTGGCGATCGGCTTCAACGTGAACTACCTGCTGGATGCGCTGTCGGCGCTGCGCGACGAGCACATCGTCCTGCAGCTGCGTGATGCGAACTCCTCGGCCCTGGTCCGCGAGGCCAGCAGCGAAAAGTCGCGGCACGTCGTCATGCCGCTGCGCCTCTGACACTCCTGTTCCACGTGGAACACGATGGATCGCCCGGCTTCTGCCGGGCGATGCCGTTTATGGGGACGCAGGAATCGAGCTGGCCCGGTGTCGGTGGCGGCTCACGTAGAATTTCCATCATGTCGCTGCCGTCTGTCTGCCCCCCACCCATGCGGAGCTGCGCCCGTGTCCGGCCCCTGATCGGGTGCCTGAGGCTGTTTTCATGCAGGTAACACGCCTTGAGGCGAATGGGTTGCGCCGGTTCGCCCAGGTATCGCTGGCGCCAGAGGCAGGCCTCAACCTGATTACCGGTGATAACGGCGCCGGCAAGACCAGCCTGTTGGAAGCGCTGCATCTCATGGCTTATGGCCGGAGTTTCCGGGGACGCGTGCGGGATGGGCTCGTGCGGACAGGTGCCGACGCGATCGAAGTCTTCGTCGAGTGGCGTGAAGCCGCCCAAGGTCGGCAGCGCCGAGCCGGTCTGCGTCACAGCGGCCAGGCGTGGACAGGTCGGCTCGATGGCGAGAACGTGGCCCAATTGGGCGATCTCTGCGCCGCCTTGGCGGTCGTCAGCTTCGAGCCTGGGAGCCACGCCCTGGTCACGGGTGGCGGCGAACCTCGCCGCCGTTTCATGGATTGGGGGTTGTTCCACGTGGAACAGGGGCGTGAGGGAGGCTTCCTTCCCTTGTGGCGCCGCTATGCCCGCGCCTTGAAGCAGCGGAATTCGCTGTTGAAGGCCGGTATCGGCGGTGGGCAGCTAGATGCGTGGGACCACGAACTCGCAGAAGCGGGAGAACCCCTCACGGCTCATCGCCAGGGGTACCTCGATGCGCTTCAGGACGACCTGGCTGCGGTCGTGCGGGAACTGGCCCCTTCCCTTGGGGAGGCATCGCTGCAGTTTCTCCCCGGCTGGCGCCGACACGAGCTGTCGCTGGCCGATGCGCTGCTGCTGGCACGGGATAGGGATCGGGCTGCGGGCTACACAACCGTGGGACCGCATCGGGCCGACTGGCGCATCGACTACTCCGCCCTACCCCAGCGCGAAACCCTCTCCCGAGGCCAAGCCAAGCTGACGGCCCTGTCCTGCCTGCTCGCGCAAGCCCAGGATTTCGCCTGCCGGCGAGGCGAGTGGCCGGTGATCGCGCTGGACGACCTGGCGTCCGAGCTGGACCGGCATCACCAGCGCAGGATCCTGGAGCGGCTGCTGGCCAGCGATGCGCAAGTGTTCATCACGGGGACCGAAGCACCCGCAGGCCTGAAGGACTCCGCCATTCGACCCACCTTGTTCCACGTGGAACAAGGGGTTGTCCGGCGCCTGTCCAACCCTTGAAACAGGGGCTAAGTGCCCACCGGTGCTATAATTCCGCATTGATCCCTTGGCTCCCGCAATGCGCCCACCGGCCCGGTGGCGCGGCGCCCGCCATGAAGCCGACACGAAGCGAATGACCGACGAAACGACCTCTTCTGCACCGAACGGCAATACGTACGACGCCAACAGCATCACCGCCCTGGAAGGGCTGGAAGCCGTTCGCAAGCGTCCCGGCATGTACATCGGCGACGTCCATGACGGCACGGGCCTGCACCACATGGTGTTCGAAGTCGTCGACAACTCGATCGACGAGGCGCTGGCTGGCCATGCCGACCATGTCGCGGTCACCATCCATGCCGATGGCTCGGTGTCGGTGTCCGACAACGGTCGCGGCATTCCGGTCGGCAAGCATGCGCAGATGAGCGCCAAGCTCGGCCGCGAGGTATCTGCCGCTGAAGTCGTCATGACGGTGCTCCACGCGGGCGGCAAGTTCGACGACAACAGCTACAAAGTGTCTGGCGGCCTGCACGGCGTGGGCGTCAGCGTGGTCAATGCGCTCTCCGAAAAACTGCAGCTGGATATCTTCCAGGGCGGGTTTCACTACCGCCAGGAATACAGCAACGGCGCGGCCCTGGGTCCGTTGAACCAGATCGAAAACTCCACGAAGCGCGGCACGACGCTGCGCTTCTGGCCGTCGGTGACGGCCTTCCATGGCAACGTCGAGTTCCACTACGACATCCTGGCCCGCCGGTTGCGTGAACTGTCGTTCCTCAATTCCGGCGTCAAGATCGTGCTGGTCGACGAGCGCGGCGAAGGCCGCCACGACGATTTCCACTACGAAGGCGGTATCCGCAGCTTCGTGGAGCATCTGGCCCACCTCAAGACACCGCTGCATCCGAACGTGATCGCGGTCAGTGGCGAGCAGAACGGCATCACGGTGGACGTCGCCCTGCAGTGGACCGACGCCTACCAGGAAACGATGTTCTGCTTCACCAACAACATCCCGCAGAAGGATGGTGGTACCCACCTGATCGGCTTCCGTGCCGCGCTGACGCGCACGTTGACGAACTACATCGAACAGAACGGCATCGCCAAGCAGGCGAAGGTCAACCTGTCGGGCGACGACATGCGCGAAGGCATGATTGCCGTGTTGTCGGTGAAAGTGCCGGACCCCAGCTTCTCCTCGCAAACCAAGGAGAAACTGGTCAGCTCCGACGTCAGGCCGGTCGTTGAGAGCACGTTCGGTGCACGTTTGGAGGAGTTCCTGCAGGAACACCCCCACGAAGCCCGTGCGATCGCCGGTAAGATCGTCGACGCCGCTCGCGCCCGCGAGGCCGCCCGCAAGGCGCGCGACCTGACCCGCCGCAAGGGCGCACTGGATATCGCTGGCCTGCCCGGCAAGTTGGCCGACTGCCAGGAGAAGGATCCGGCGCTGTCCGAACTCTTCATCGTCGAGGGTGACTCCGCGGGCGGTTCCGCCAAGCAGGGTCGCAACCGCAAGAACCAGGCGGTGCTGCCGCTGCGCGGCAAGATCCTCAACGTGGAACGGGCGCGCTTCGACCGCATGCTCGCCAGCGCCGAAGTCGGCACGCTGATCACCGCGCTCGGCACCGGCATCGGCAAGGACGAGTACAACCCGGACAAGCTGCGCTACCACCGCATCATCATCATGACCGACGCCGACGTCGACGGTTCGCACATCCGCACGCTGCTGCTGACGTTCTTCTACCGGCAGATGCCGGAGCTGATCGAGCGCGGCCATGTCTACATCGGCCTGCCGCCGCTCTACAAGCTCAAGCAGGGCAAGCAAGAGCTTTACCTGAAGGACGACGCGGCGCTCAACGTCTACCTGGCGAACAACGCGGTCGAAGGTGCGTCGCTGGTGCCTGCCGATGGCGAACCGCCGATCTCCGGCGAAGCGCTCGAGAAGCTGCTGCTCGTCTTCACCACCGCGCGCGACACCATCGCGCGCAATGCGCACCGCTACGATCCGGTGCTGCTGGAGTCGCTGATCGACTTCACTCCGCTCGATGCAGAACACCTGCAGCAGAACATCGACGAGCGCCATGAACTCGCCGCACTGGAAGCCAAGCTCAACCGCGGCAGCCTGGGGAGTGCGCGTTATTCGTTGACGCTGCAGCCGGCGACCGAACAGCGCCCCGCCGCGTTGCTTGCGATGCGCCGACACATGGGTGAGGAATTGGTGCAGGTGCTCTCGTTGTCGGCCTTCGAAAGCGGTGAACTGCGTCCGCTGCGCGAAGCCGCCGCACTGTTGCACGGCCTGGTGCGCGAAGGCGCGCAGGTCGTCCGCGGCAACAAGGCGCAGCCGGTGGCCACGTTCGCCGATGCACAGGCGTGGTTGCTCGAGGAAGCCAAGAAGGGCCGCAGCATCCAGCGCTTCAAGGGCTTGGGCGAAATGAATCCCGAGCAGCTGTGGGACACCACGGTCAATCCCGATACGCGTCGTCTGTTGCAGGTCCGCATCGAAGACGCAGTCGCCGCCGACCAGATCTTCAGCACGCTGATGGGCGACGTGGTGGAACCGCGCCGCGAATTCATCGAGGACAACGCGCTGAAGGTCTCCAACCTCGACGTGTGACGCCTCGGGGATGACGAGGACCCCCTACGATCCGGTGCAGGCCGGCGATAAAGCGCCGCTGCGCGCAGCATTGTCCGCGTTCGCGCTCGATGTCGTACTGGCAATCCTGCTGTCGTTCTCCACGATGATGCTGGGGATCTTCGGCTGGTCTGCGTGGCGCGGCGTGCAATTGGCGCAGCAAGGCAACGATCTGAGTGCAGCGCAGTTGCAGTCCGCGGTCGGAACACCCCCGGTGCTGTTCTTGATCCTGCTCACGCTCGTCAGCACCGGTGGCGCCGCGCTGGTGCTGTACTTCTGGCGTCGACGCGCGACGCCCATCGAGCGATCCACGTCCTGGGCTGCGGCACGGCGTCCACGGACGTGGTGGCTTGTCCTGTTGGGAGGCGTGGCGACCTTCCTCCTCAGCACCCTGCTGACCGGCATGGGACGAGCACTCGGCCTCGATCTCACGCCGAGCAATCTGGAACTGATCGAAGCCGGATTCGCGCAGTACCCGGTGTTCCTGGCGTTGTTCGCGGTCGCCCTCGCACCGCTGTACGAGGAACTGCTGTTCCGTCGCGTGCTGTTTGGACGGCTGTGGCAGGCCGGCTGGCCGGTGCTCGGTCTGTTGCTGAGCAGCGTGGTCTTTGCCCTGGTGCACGAAATGCCCGGCCTCAATGGCAAGCCGGCTACCAGCACGTTGTTCCTGATCGTCGTCTACGCCGGGATGGGTGCCGTTTTCGCGGCTTTGTACCGGGCCACCGGGACACTTTGGGCGCCCATTGGGGCTCACATCCTGAACAATGCGCTAGCGCTCGCTGTCCTCCAGGTGTACAGCGGTGCGCAGGCTTAATGTGATTGACGAAAGTTTAAGATGTCCTTCTCCAGACTCCTGCCGTGTACACCGCCGCAGGGGGCGCGCATGAAACTTCGCATACTGGCCTTCGCCGTCGCATTGGGCATGACGGCGTGCGCGACCACCACCTCGCCCACCGGCCGCACGCAGATGGTGGGCGGTGTTTCCCAGGCCCAGCTGGACCAGCTGGGCGCGCAGGCCTTCGCCGAGACCAAGGCGAAGGAGACCCTCAACCGGGACGCCAAACAGAACGCGTACGTCACGTGCGTGGTCAATGCGCTGGTTCGACAGCTTCCAGCCGAGCAGCGCAGTGTCGCCTGGGAGACCGCGGTCTTTACCGACAGCGAACCGAATGCGTTCGCTTTGCCGGGAGGCAAGGTGGGCGTGAACACCGGCATTTTCACCGTCGCCAAGAATCAGGACCAGTTGGCCGCCGTGCTCGGGCATGAAATCGGCCATGTGATTGCGCGCCACCATGAGGAGCGCATCACCCGGCAGATGGGCGCGCAGACAGGCGTCGGAGTGATCAGTGCCCTGCTCGGTGCGCGCTACGGTCAGGGCGCCGCCAATACGGCCAGCCAGATCGGCGGCATGACCGCTCAAACGGTCTTTCTGCTCCCGGGTTCGAGGGAGCAGGAAAGCGAAGCCGATATCGTCGGACAGCGCTTGATGGCGCAGGCGGGTTTCGATCCGCGTCAGGCCGTCGGCCTCTGGCAGAACATGATGGCCGCCAGCGGCGGCCGATCGCCGCAATGGTTGTCGACCCACCCCGATCCGGCCAACCGTATCCGGGAATTGGAGCGCGACGCGCCCACCCTCGTGCCCACGTACGAGGCGGCCAGGAAGGCCGGAAACGCACCGAAATGCGGCTGACACACGGTCCGGTATTGCTGCGCAGCAGCACACGGAACGGTATCCGCCTCACCTCGGTTTCTGTTAGTTTTGCCGGCCCCGCACGCGGGCGGGATGCAGTGGCATCTCCCGCAAGGCCCCACGAGGTTTGACATGAAGCTCCTGACCCCCAAGACCACCCTGCTCAGCCTCGCGCTGCTCGGCGCGTTCGCGGGCGGTGTCGCATCCTTCGATGCCGACGCAGCCCGCCGCGGAGAGACCAAGAAGGAAGAAGCCCTCTACCCGGATGCCACGCGCGAAGAGCCCAACGGCAAGGGTTCTCCGAAGGTACAGACCAAGCTCAACAAGCTGATCGAAACCTACAACAAGGCCCTCGAGCAGGATGACGACGCCAAGGCGACGCAGGGCTACACGACCGCCCGCGGTCTGGCCGATGAAATCCTGTCCAACGAATCGGCGAACGAGTACGACAAGGCCCTCGCCGCGCAGATCGCATCGCAGATCGCGATGAACGATGGCGACGACGCGGCCGCAGAGCGCTACCTCAAGCAGGCCATCGACTCCAACGCTCTGGGGAACAACCAGCACTTTCAGCTGCAGCTGCAGCTGGCGCAGCTCCAACTGCAGAAAGACGACTACACCAACGGTTTCGCCACGCTCGACAAATACCTCGCCGAATCCAAGAGCAAGCGCCCGGGCGACTTCGCCTTCAAGGGCCAGTATCTCTACCAGGCAGAGCGTTACGCCGATTGCATCCCGCCGCTGAAGCAAGCGATCGAGACTTCGACGAACCCGGAAGACAAGGTCGAAAACTGGACGCAGATCCTGATGGTCTGTTACCAGGAATCCGGCCAAACGGCCGATGCCCTCAAGGTCGCCGAAGCACTGGCCGCCAAGTCGCCCAACGACAAGCGCGCCCAGATGAATCTGGCCACCATCTACCTGAACTCCCAGCAGGAGGCCAAGGCGGCCGCCGTGCTCGAGAAGATGCGCGCTTCCGGCCTGATGACGGAAGAGAAGGACTACAAGCAGCTCTTCATCACCTACGCCAACATGGACGGCAAGGAGAAGGAAGTCATCTCCGTCGTCAACGAGGGCTTGCAGAAGGGCCTGCTGAAGCCGGACTTCCAGACCCAGCTCGCCTTGGCGCAGGCCTACTACTATTCCGAGCAGATCCCGCAGGCGATCGAGGCTTGGCAGAAGGCCGCGCCGCTGGGCACGAACGGCGACACCTACCTCAACCTCGCCCGGGTCCTGTGGCAGGAAGGCCGGATCCCCGAAGCCAAGGTCGCGGCCCGGGCCGCACTGGACAAGGGTCTGAAGAAGCCGGAAGACGCGAAAAAGATCATCGCGCTCCCGTAACGGGAATCCGTGACACCGAAGGCCAAAAATCCATACGGATGATGGCACCGGGGAGCCGGATTGGTATAAGCTGGGGATTCCGCCGGTGAAAAGCTCGCCGGCAGAATCCAGAACTAACGAGGCGCCCTGGCGTCCGTATCAACCTTGAGTTAATTGGCGCATGGCTGAACAACTGGTCATCAACAGGTATCGGGACCAAGAAGAGGACACGGGCCTCAACTGGCCCCGTATCATCGGTATTGCCTTCGTGATCGCACTGCACGCAGCAGCCCTGCTTGCACTGCTGATCCCGGCCGTCGCCCCGCCGGCGGAAAAGGAGCAGGAGCGTCGCACCTCCGTGGTGATCGTCGACGCCCCGCCGCCTCCCCCGCCGCCGCCGCCGCCGCCGCCGAAGGACGACACCCCGCCGCCGCCGGTGAAGAACCTGGCGCCGCCGAAGACCACCCCGCTGCCGCCGCCGCCGGAAGCGCCGCCGGTCGACATCGCCGAGCCGCGACCGACCGACATCGTGAGCCCGCCGTCGCCGCCGGCCCCGCCGTCGCCCACGCCGGACATCGGCGCCAGCGTGGACATTTCGTCCAAGAACATGAACCCGCCCCGCTATCCGCCCGCCGCCGCGCGCGCCGGTATCGAAGGCACGGTTATCCTGATCATCGACGTGGACGCCAACGGCAACGTGACCAACGTGTCGGTGGAGAAGTCCAGCCGCAACCGCGACCTTGATCGCGCGGCGATGGAGGCGGCCCGCAAGTGGCGCTTCAACGCCTCGGTGGTCAATGGCCAGAAGGCCGCAGGTCGCGTCCGCGTGCCGGTCGACTTCAACATGGGTGGTTGAGGACGGCCTCCGTCCTCGTCCCCAGTTTCGCTCGTAACCCGCAATACCCTCAATCAACACTTATATAAAGGTAAGCGTCATGCTGCAGGAAACCCTTTTCGCCGCCGCCGCCGGGGGCACCAACGCCGCGAACGCCCTGTCGCAAATGGGCTTCGAGCACATGATCAGCGAAATGATCAGCAAGCCCGGCGAGTTCATCGTCTCCTGGGTCGTGCTGCTCACCCTGGTCATCATGTCCGCCATGTCCTGGTACTGGACGGTCATCAACGTGCTTCGCAGCACCCGCCTGAAGGGCCAGGCTGACCGCGTCACCAGCGCTTTCTGGGAAACCCCGAACGCGCAGGACGCCATCCGCCTGATGGAAGAACAGCCGAAGAACGAGCCGTTCTCGAAGATCGCGCTGGACGCCGCCCAGGCCGCTGCGCACCACCAGCGTTCGGAAGGTTCGGGCGAGACCCTGAGCCGCTCGGAGTTCGTCGACCGCGCCCTGCGCCAGGCCGTGACCCGTGAGAGCACCAACCTGCAGGGCGGCATGACGCTGCTCGCCACCGTCGGTGCGACCGCGCCGTTCGTGGGTCTGCTGGGTACGGTGTGGGGCATCTACGGCGCCCTGATCCGCATCGGTGCGACCGGCCAGGCCTCGATCGACGCCGTTGCCGGCCCGGTGGGTGAAGCGCTGATCATGACCGCCATCGGTCTGTTCGTCGCGATCCCGGCCGTGTTCGCCTACAACTTCTTCAGCAAGACGAACGCGGCCGTCATCGCCAAGTTCGATACGTTCGCGCACGACCTGCACGACTTCTTCGCCACCGGCTCGCGCGTTCGCTGAGCCGGCGGTACAAGCAGTCAACGCAACGTTCTAGACGGAGCCCGTCATGGCTTTCAGTAGTGGTAATAGCGGTGGCCCGATGGCCGAGATCAACGTCACGCCCCTCGTGGACGTGATGTTGGTCCTGCTGATCATCTTCATCATCACGGCGCCGCTGATGTCGCATAAGGTGAAGATCGAACTGCCCGAGGCGAACCTTATCCAGGACAAGGAGAAGGAAGCGCCGAAGACCCCGCCGATCACCATCTCGGTGAAGGAGAACGGGGATCTGTTCTGGGGCGACGAACCGGTGTCCAAGGAGATCCTGGAGTCCCGCCTTTCCAGCGCGGCCCAGCTCCAGCCTCAGCCGAAGCTCAACCTGCGTGGCGACAAGACGACGAAGATGGGCACCATCGCCGACGTCACGAAGATCGCGCAGAGCCAGGGCATGCTGGACATCGGCTACGTGGCCACGAAACAGAAGGGGCAGTAAGCCATGGCATTCAGTAGTGGTGGAAGCAAGGGCCCCATGGCCGATATCAACGTCACGCCCCTCGTGGACGTGATGCTGGTGCTGTTGATCATCTTCATCGTGACCGCGCCGATCATGACGTATCCGATCGAGGTGGCACTGCCGCAGCGCGTGATCAATCCGCCGCCGCAGTTGCGTGAGCCGCCGCCGCCGATCGACCTGCGCATCGAGGCCGACAACACGATTTACTGGAACAACAGCCCGGTGAGCGTGGCCGACCTGCAGCAGCGGATGGAACAGGAGGTCCAGCGCGACCCGACGAACCAGCCGGAGCTGCGTATCGAAGCGAAGTCGGAAGCGCACTACGACGTGATGGCCAAGGTACTGGCCGCCGCCAAGAATGCGCAGATGATGAAGATTGGTTTCGTGCAGTAACCCTGACGCGCAATACCTTTTGAACGCCGCCCTTTGGGGCGGCGTTTTTCTTTGCGCGGACGACGCAGCTGCCCCGCCCGCTTGGTGCGACCTCTTGCGGCCGTGAGGGGACGGGCGTAGCGTCGGAGCCATGTCCCGACGGTAAGGAGGTGTCCGATGGCGTTCTCCGCTCCTGCAGGTCGTTCGGAACTGGCCGAGATCAATATCACGCCGCTCGTGGACGTGATGCTGGTCCTGCTGGTCATCTTCATGGTTACCGCGCCCCTGTTGTCACGGCCGATCGATGCGGTCCTGCCGCAGCGCACGGACAGACAGATCGAACAGCAGCCCCCCAACGACCTGGTGCTCAAGGTCGGCCTGGGCGGCAGCTATACGCTGGACGACAGACCGGTGACGCTGGCGGCATTGCGCACTCTGATGGATGAAGCGCGGTTGTCGGACCCCAAGACCGTGCTTCACGTGGAAGCGGTCGAGGGCGCCGAATACCAGCAACTGGTGGATGCGCTGGCACAGGCCGAAGCCAGCGGCATTCGCAACATCGTCATGCGCGACTGACGCGCACGGTGGCGCTCAGCGGCGGTGTTCCGCCGCCGCTGTCGCGTCGTCGAGGATCGCCAAGTAAGCCTGTACGGTGCGCTGCAGGCCCGCGTATAGGGCTTCGCCGATCAACGCGTGCCCGATGGAGACTTCCAACACGTCCGGGACGTTCTCAAGGAACTCCTCCAGATTGCCCTGGCTGAGGTCGTGGCCGGCATTGACGCCCAGGCCCAGCGCCTGGGCCTCGCGTGCGGTGCGCACGCAGCGGCCGAGCTCGATGGACGCGTCGCCGCGCGCCGCCGCTTCCGCGAACGGGCCGGTATAGATTTCGATCCGGTCAGCGCCGATCTTGGCGGCGGTTTCGAGACCGTCACAGCCGGCATCGACGAACAGGCTTACCCGGCAGCCAAGGGCCTTCAGTTCGGCGACCAGCGGCGCCAAGCGCTCGCCATCGCGGGCGAAATCAAAGCCGTGATCGGAGGTGATCTGGCCGTCCCCATCCGGCACCAGCGTGGCCTGAGCCGGACGCGCGGCATCGCACAGGGCCAGGAAGCCCGGGTATCCGTCACGCGGTGGCGCGAACGGGTTGCCCTCGATGTTCAGTTCGACACCACTCTCGTCCGCGAGCGCAGCCAGGGCGAGGACGTCGTCGGGGCGGATATGGCGCTGGTCCGGGCGCGGATGCACGGTGATGCCGTGGGCGCCGGCATACAGGCAAGTGCGCGCAGCGCGCACGACGTCGGGCTCGCTGCCACCGCGCGAATTGCGTAGCACGGCGATCTTGTTGACGTTGACGCTGAGCAGGGTCATGGCACCTTCCTTGGAGCGGGCGTCAGGTTGCCGAGGGCGGCTCTGCAGAGGACGTTGCGGCGGTGCGCCGCGCTTCGGCCACCTCGCGCAGGCGACGCAGCTCGGAAGGATCGATCATCGCCGATTGGTCGCGGCTGCCTTCGCCGACGCGGCGGCCGTACCAGCCGACGATCCATGCGACGAACAGGCCGAGCGACGCCAGCATCAAGGCGACCATCAGCGCCATCGACGTCGTGCGCATGGCCATGACCATGCTGCCGATGGCCATCAACAGGAAAAGCCAGTGCATCTTCCACCCCCGGGGTTGGTGGCCGCATCTTACCGCCTCCGCCCCACGTCAAAAAACGTCCTGCTTCACAGCAATGGCGACATCAGCCGGGCCAGCGCCTCGGGCAGGCGGTGCCGCCACAACGAACGGTCCCGCTGGACCCGGACGGGGTCGCTGGCGGCGATCTCCGACTCCAGCCATTGGCCCAGCGTCCCGGCCACGCCGCGGTCGCGGAACATCATCGAGATCTCGAAGTTGAGCCGGAAACTGCGGTGGTCGAAGTTCGCGCTGCCGATGATCGCCATCGCGTCGTCGCAGAGCAGCGCCTTGCTGTGCATCATCCGCGGGCCGTACTCGTAGACTTTCACGCCGGCGGCGAGCAACTCGTCGAAATAGGAACGCGCGGCCAGCGTGACGAGCCGCGAGTCGCTGACCTTGGGCACCACCAGGCGCACATCCAGCCCGCCCAGCGCGGCGGAGGTCAGCGCCATGCGCGCGGCCTCGCCCGGGACGAAATAGGGGGTCACCAGCCAGACGCGCTGCTTCGCTTCGTGGATGGCCGCGACCTTCATGCGGTGGATCGGTTCCCATGCCGAATCCGGCCCCGACACCAGCACCTGCGCGGAGATGCCGCCCTGCACGTTGGACTCGGTCGCGCTCCACAGGCGCGTGCCCTGGAAATCCTTGCGCTGCTGGCCGGTGGCATAGACCCAGTCCTCGACGAAGACCTGTTGGATGCTGCGGACGACTTCGCCTTCCAGCCGCAGGTGCAGGTCGCGATACGCGTCATCGCGCAACGACTCGTCCTCATCGTCGGTAACGTTGATGCCGCCGGTAAACGCCACGCGCCCGTCGACCACGACGATCTTGCGGTGCGTGCGCAGGTTGAGCCACGGGCGGGTGAAGGGCCGGAACTTGGTCGGATGGAACCACGCGTACTCGCCACCTGCTTCGACCAACGGACCCAGGGCGCGTTTCCGCAGCCGGTTGGAGCCCACCGCATCCAGCAGCAACCGGACTTTCACCCCCTCGCGCGCCTTCGCCGTCAGCGCCTCCAGGATGCGCTGGCCGGTTCGGTCGCCGTTGAAGATGTAGTACTCGACATGGATATGGTTCTCGGCCACGCCGATGGCATCCAGGATGGCCTGGTACGTGGCGCAACCATCCACCAGTTGTTGCACCGAAGTCGCGGTGGAAGGCGGCAGGCCCGTCGTCTTCTGCGCAAGCATGGGTAACTCGGCGCTGTTGCCATCGGTCGGCGCGAACACCTCGTAGCTTTCCAGCCCCTCGCGCGAACGCGTGCGGCGCAGCTGGTGGCGCTTGATCCGCTGCGGCCCCAACAGGAAGTAGATCAGGTAGCCGACGTACGGCAGCAGTGCCAGCGACAACAGCCAGCTGAGGGTGGCCACCGGCTCGCGCTTCTGCAGGACGATCCACGAACATAGCGGCACGAGGTACAGCAGCCAGGCCACCGTGACCCAGAGCTGCAGGTTGGGCAGTGAGCCGAGGGTGTCCCAGAGGGCAGTCAGAGCGTCGCGCATGGGGCGATTCTATATGCCGTGTCGCGGGCGCTGCGACGACACGGGCGTAAGCTGGCCGCATGGCGACGTCGCGACACCCCGGCATCAAGGGACGAGGCTCCACCGACTACCTGCCGGGGCGGTTCGCCGTGACCACGCCCGAGACGATGGACGACGGGTGGCACGACGCCGATACCGACGGCGACATCGCGTCGGCACCCCACACCGAGCTGCACGAGGAAGTCGCGCGCAGCGTCATCACCCGCAACCAGTCGCCGGACATCCCGTTCGAGCAGTCGCTGAATCCGTACCGCGGTTGCGAGCACGGGTGCAGCTACTGCTTCGCGCGCCCTTCCCATGCCTACCTCGATCTGTCGCCCGGGCTGGATTTCGAAACGAAGATCTACGCCAAGACGAACGCACCCGAGATCCTGCGCAAGGAGCTGTCCAAGCGCGGTTACCGGCCCAGTCCGATATCGCTGGGCATCAACACCGACGCCTACCAGCCGGCCGAACGCAAGCTGCAGCTGACCCGCCGCCTGCTGGAGGTGCTGGCGGAGGCGAAGCATCCGGTTTCGCTGATCACCAAGAACGCACTGATCGAACGCGACCTCGACCTGCTGGCGCCCATGGCGCGCGAGAACCTCGTGCACGTCTACTTGTCGATCACCACGCTCGACAACAGCCTGTCCTCGCGACTGGAACCGCGCGCATCCGCGCCGCACAGCCGGCTGAAAGCGGTGAAGCGGCTCAGCGAGGCCGGCGTGCCGGTCGGGGTGATGTTCGCACCGGTCATTCCGTGGGTGAACGACCACGAGCTGGAGGCAGTGCTCGAAGCCGCGCACGACGCCGGCGCCACCGCGGCGGGCTATGTGTTGCTGCGCCTGCCGCACGAAGTCGCGCCGTTGTTCCGCGACTGGCTGCAAACCCATCTTCCTGACCGCGCCGCGCACGTGATGAGCACCGTCCAACAACAGCGTGGCGGCAAGGACTACGACAGCCGCTTCGGCACGCGTTTGCGCGGCGAAGGCGTCTACGCCGACCTGCTGTCGCGTCGCTTCGCCCTCGCGTTGAAGCGTTTCGGCTTTGAGGGTCGGAGACACCCGCCGTTCGATGGCACGCGCTTCGTGCCGCCGCGCGTCGCATCGCCGCAGGGCGAGTTGTTCTAGGTCCCAAGGACCCACACGCTGCGACGATCGGTCACGGGGCAGGGGTCGGGCGCATGGCGACAATCCATCGTCCCTTGCTGCGCGTGCCCGCGATGATCCAGTCCCTCTACCTGGCCGGCCCCGATATTTTCCGTCCCGATGCCGTTGCGCGGGGCGAGCAGCTCAAGGCCCTGTGCGCGCGGCATGGCTTCGAAGGTCTGTTTCCGCTCGATGCCCAGGTCGCCGGCCACGCGACCGGCGATCCGCTCGAGACCGCATGCTGGATCTATCGCGCCGACATCGGCTTGCTCGATGCCGCCGATGCGGTGCTCGCCAACCTGGATTTCTTCCGCGGCGCGGAACCAGACAGCGGCACGTGCTTCGAAGTCGGTTACGCGATCGCGCGGGGCAAGCCGGTCTATGGCTATGTGCCGGAAGGCGGCAGCCTGGCCGAACGCATCCGCGCGCGCTGTCCGCAGTTCCTGGGCACGGAGGCCGGCCAGGACATGCAGGGCTGGGAGTTGGAAGAATTCGGCCTGCCGCTCAACCTGATGCTGGCCGTGCCGTGCGTCATCGTCATCGGCGATGCAGACGCGGCGCTGCAGCGCTTGCGCCAGGACGTGGACGCGCGCCGCCAGTGCGCCTGAGCGCGCGTCTCCGTCAGCGTCCGCCGTACAGGCGCTCTGCGCGCTGGAACAGGATCCAGCTGGTGGCGATGTACTTGTCCCCGTCCACCGGACGATTGCCGCGGTGCGTGTGGGTGAAGGCGGTCGGTGCGATCAGCAGGCTGCCGGTGCGCGGCACGATCTTGCGCTGCTGGTGGAAGAATTCGGTTTCGCCGGCCTCGAAGCCATCGTTGAGGTAGAGCGTCCACAGCACGTGCCGATGCAGCGATTCGGCATCGGCGCCCTTCGGGAACAACTCGCAGTGCCAGTAGGGATAGCCGCCTTCGCCGGCGGGATAGCGCTGCAGGTTGATCCGGCCCGGTACGAACACCGCCATGACCAGCCGCATCAGCGCGTCGTCGTCCATGCTCGCGACGTCCTCGTAGCCGAGCCGATGCAACTGCCCGTCCGCGCCCGGCTGCTGCAGCATCAGCGGCGCAATCAGGCTGAAGGGATAAGTGCGCAAGTACTGCTTCAGTCCGGCGAGCACGGCCAGGTTGAGGCGCTGTTCCACGTCGCGCCACTCGGCCAGGCCGCTGATGCTGATGTCGCGGCTGTGCTTGAGCTCCGGATGGTGTCCGCCACCGACCTGCCCCGGCTGGTCCTGCCGGCTGGCATCGAAACGCGCCACGATGGCGCGGCAGGTCTCCGCATCTAGTGCGTCGTGGTAGACCTCGATGAAATCGGCGCTCATTCGGACATGTTCCCCATCAGGTGGAAGCATTGCCGTTCGAAGGGGCACCCTCTTTCCGGCACGCGCGCAGGATCCTGGGCTCCAGCAATGTTTCCAACGTGCCGCGCTGCTCGGCAAGGATCAGTTCGTCGAACGCCGGGACTTGCGCGTCCGGCCGTTCGATGCTGATCTCGCCATAGGCTTTCAGTGCGCTGCGCACGCCCGCGATCTGGGGAGCGACAGGGTCGGCGCGCTGCCCGGGATGTGCGATCTGCCAGGCGGCGTTGCCATACAGGATCTGCATGAAGAGCATGCCGCCGTAGTACGAGTCCACCGCCAGCTTGGGTTCCAGGAAGTCGCACGCCGTCACCACCATGTCCGGTGTCTCGATGGCCCATTGAAGCAGCCAGGCGCGCATCGGCTTCGCATCCGGGTCTAGCGGAAAGCGCTCCAGGTGGCGCGTGAGTCGCACGAACTTTTCTTCATCGGTTTCGGCAGCGGCTTGGGCGCCGACCATGCCCGGCAGGCAGGCCAGCACGATGATCGCCAATCGCGTCTGCAGTCGCTTCACTCGTGGCTCCCGGCGGAGGGAACGGTCCGCACCAGCGCGATTCTAGCCGCCGCGCTGCCGGTCAGGCCGCCGCCGTGTCGTGCGACAGGTGGTAGCCGACGGCGGCCTCGACTTCCTTCTTAGAACCGAGGAACACCGGCACGCGCTGGTGCAGCTGGGTCGGGCGCAGCGACAGGATGTCTTCACGGCCGGTGCTGGCGGCGCCGCCGGCCTGCTCGACCAGCAGGCCCATCGGGTTGGCTTCGTACATCAGGCGCAGCTTGCCGGCCTTGCCCGGATCCTTGCGGTCCCACGGATAGATGAAGATGCCGCCGCGGGTCAGGATGCGGTGTACGTCGGCCACCATGCTGGCGATCCAGCGCATGTTGAAGTCCTTGCCGCGCGGACCTTCGCTGCCGGCGAGCAGGTCGTCGACATAGCCCTGCATCGGCGCTTCCCAGTGGCGCTGGTTCGACATGTTGATGGCGAATTCCTTCGTTTCCTCGGGAATGCGCATGTCGCGCTGGGTCATCACGAACGCGCCCTGCTCGCGGTCCAGCGTGAACGCGTGCGTGCCATTGCCGGTGGTCAGCACCAGCATCGTGCTCGGCCCGTAGATGCAGTAGCCGGCGGCGACCTGGTCGCGGCCGGGCTGCAGGAAGTGTTCGTCGCCCGGCGTCGTCACGCCGTCCGGCGAACGCAGCACCGAGAAGATGGTGCCGACGGAGACGTTGACGTCGATGTTCGAGCTGCCGTCCAGCGGATCGAACAGCAACAGGAAGCCGCCGCGCGGATAGGCGTCCGGGATCGGCTGGCTGTGGTCCATTTCCTCCGATGCGCAGGCCGCCAGGTGGCCGCCCCAGGCGTTCGCTTCCAGCAGGATGTCGTTGCTCAGCACGTCGAGTTTCTTCTGCGCCTCGCCCTGCACGTTGCCGGTGCCGGCGTCGCCCAGCACGCCGCCCAGCGCGCCCTTGCTGACCGCGATGGAGATGCTGGTGCAGGCGCGGGCCACCACCGCGATCAGCTGGCGCAGGTCGGCGCTGATGCGGCCGGCGCGCTGTTCTTCGATCAGGTAGCGGCTCAGCGAGACGGCGGACGGAGCGGGAGCGGGCATGATGGGGTCCACGGCGGAGGTGGCGCGCATTGTCCGGGTTGACGAGACCAATGCAAGACCATTCGAGATACTGGCGGCACTGAACGAGGAAAGACGGGATGGACGAAGCGACCTCGCAGACCTGGCTGGCCCTGTCCTCGGCGCTGGGCCTGGGCCTGCTGATCGGCCTGGTGCGCGAACGCAGCCCCGGCCGTGGCCACCGGATCGCCGGCCTGCGGACCCATGCGCTGGTGGCCCTGGCTGCCGCGGTCGCCGCCTGGCTGGGACTGCCCGTGGTGATGGTGGCGCTGGCCATCACCGGCGTGCTGGCGGCGATGGCCTACCGGGCCACCCACCAGGACGACCCGGGCCTGACCAGCGAGGTGACGCTGGTGCTGACCTTCCTGCTCGGTGCCCTGGCGATGCGCCAGCCCGGCCTGGCGACCGGCCTGGCCGTGGTCGTGGCCGTGCTGCTGTACGCCAAGCAGCCGCTGCATGAACTGACCCGCGAGACCCTGAGCGAGCGCGAGGTCTTCGACGGCCTGCTGCTGCTCGCGTCGGCGCTGGTGATTCTGCCGATCCTGCCGGATCGGCCCATCGGCCCGTACGAAGCGATCAACCTGGCGACGATCTGGAAGCTGGTCGTGCTGGTGATGGCGGTCAGCGCGCTGGGCCACATCGTGCTGCGCCTGGTCGGCAACCGCTGGGGTCTGGCGGCGGCGGGTTTCTTCGCCGGCTACGTGTCGTCGACGGCGGCGACGATCGGTTTTGGCCAGCGGGCGAAGGAAACCCCTGCCCTGCTGCGCTCCGCGGTGGCGGCGGCGCTGCTGTCCAATCTCGCCTCGCTGACGTTGTGCGTGCCGATCCTGTGGGCGGTGTCGCCGCCGCTGGTGCGCGACCTGCTGCCGGAGCTGTGCGCGATCGGTGCTGTGTTGCTGGCCGGCGGCCTGCTCGGCTTGCGCGCGGGTCGCGAGGAAACGGTGAGGCCGCCGACGTCGGAAAGCCGCATGTTCCGCTTCGGCCAAGCGCTGGGCTTCGCGTTGCTGGTCGCCGTGCTGACCTTCGTCGCGGCGGCGTTGGCAGCGTGGATCGGTCCACGCGGTGCGATGGCGGCCGCTGCGATGTCGGCGATGGCCGAACTGCACGCCGCCGTGGCCACGCTGGCCAACCAGTTCTCGCGCGGCGGGCTGGAAGCGGCCGAGGCGCGCTGGTGGATGCTGGCCCTGCTCGCCGCCAGCCTCACCGCGAAGTCGGTGATCGCGTGGGTCAGCGGCGGCGCGGCCTATGGCCTGCGCGTGTCCGCCGGCCTGATGCTGGCGCTGGTGACGGGCGCGGCGATGGTGTGGGTGTTCTGACCGCCGCTTCTCTGTAGGAGCGACGTGAGTCGCGACCGCGAAACCAACATGCCATTGCGCTTTGAGACTCGCGCAGAGGAATCAGTCGCGTAGCACGAGCGACTAGCGGCCGAGGCGTGCGGTCGCGACTCACGTCGCTCCTACAAAAAACCAGCGTCCCCTCAGATGATCCGCAGCGTGATCGCCTTCAGCACGGCGCGGGTGCGGTCGCGGGTGCCGAGTTTGTCGAGGATGGTGGAGACGTAGTTCTTCACAGTGCCTTCGGCCAGGAACAGCGTGCGCGCGATTTCCTTGTTCGAGTAACCACCGGCGAGCAGCCGCAGGATCGCGACCTCGCGCTCGCTGAAGGTATCGGTCGGCGCGCCTTCGTCGTGGAAGCGATAGCGCGCGCGCACCGGATCGGTGCTGACCGGCTGCAGCAACGTCTCGCCGCCGGCGACGCGGCGAATGGCGTCGTGCAGGTCTTCCGGGGCGGCGTCCTTCAGCAGGAAGCCCTGTGCGCCGGCGTCGGTCGCGCGCAGCAGCAGGTCGCTGTCGTCGAAGGTGGTCAGCAGCAGCACCGGCGTGCGGTCGCCGCGTTCGCGCAGCTGGATCAACGCGTCGATGCCATCCACGCCCGGCATGCGGATGTCGCTCAGCACCACGTCGACCGGCTGCGCTTCCAGCTTGGCGAGCAGATCGGCGCCGTCGTCGGCTTCGAACACCACATCCACCTGTTGCGCCTTCAACAGGGCACGCAGGCCGGCGCGCACCAGCGCCTGGTCGTCGGCCAGGGCAACGCGCACGCTCATGCGGGCAGCCTCACGTCCACGCGCAGGCCGCCGGTGGCGCTGCTGCCCAAGCGCAGGTCGCCGCCCAGCGCCGCCACGCGTTCCCGGATGCCCGACAGACCGTTGCCTTCGCGCACGCGGCCCTTCAGCCGGCCGTCGTCTTCGATGTGCAGGTGCATGCCTGCGTCCTCTTTCTGGAGTGAAACCGTCAGGGTGTCCGCATTGGCATGGCGTGCGGCATTGGTGAGGCACTCCTGCACGATGCGCAGCAACGACTCGGCCACCGCCGGGTCGGCGATCTGCACGCCCTCGGCGATGCGCAGGTCCAGTGCCGGCCGCGGCAGCGGCGCCGCCAGCGCCCGGATCGCGGTCTGCAGGTCCAGTCCACGCGAATCGCGCATCGCCTGCACGACGCTGCGGATGTCGTCCAGCAGTTCGGTGGAGAGTTGCTGCGCGATGCGCACTTCCTCGCGCCCCGCCAACACGGGGTCGCTGGCCAGCGCACGCAGGTTGATCTTCATCGCGGTGAGCTTGTGCCCGGCGACGTCGTGCAGTTCGCGCGCCACCCGCAGGCGCTCGGCGTCGCGCGCGCTGTCGGCCAGCAGGGCGCGCGTGGCCAGCAGGTCCGCATTCACCCGCGCCAGGGCGTCACGCGATTCTTCGGAGCGGCGCGCGTAGAAGACGCACAGGCCCGCGAGCGCCTGGAAGCCGATGTTGATCAGCGTCATCGTGCCCGGTGCGCCGAACCCGTGGTGCACCATCAGGAAATAGAACGCCACGTTCAACAGCAGTGCCGACGCGATGATCCAGCGCGGCGACAGCAGGTTCGTCGCGCACGCCACCCAGATCACCAGCAGCACCTGCGCGGTGCCCAGCCGCGGCGTCAGCGAGGCCAGCAGCAGCGAGAGCCCGGCCATCGCGATCAACGCGAACAGCCTGGGCCGATGCCACGGTTCCGGCGCCAGCGCGAACAGGAAGAATCCCGCGGCGTAACCCGCCAGTGCGGCGGCGGCGGCGGGCAGCACGTCCGGCGGCAGGAAGCGCAGGCCCAGGCTCACCGCGCCGAGCGTGAACACGCCGGCGAGCGTCATGGGTTCGCGAAGTCGGGTCAGGGACGTCCACATGCGCCCATGCTGTCGCGTGGGCGCGGCCGAGGCAATGGTCCGGGCGAAAGTGGTGACTTCCGGCAGGTCAGAACGCGTCGCCGGGGACGCGCACCGTGCCTTCCATCAGCACGCGCGCACTGCGGCTCATCACCGCCTTCGTCACCACCCAGGTGCCGTCCACCTGTTTGACGTCCGCACCGACACGCAGCGTGCCGGACGGATGGCCGAACACCAGCACGTCGCGCGTGCCGCCACCTGCCGCCGCATTCACCAGCGTGCCCGGCACGGCCGCCGCCGTGGCGATGGCGACCGAGGCCGTGCCCATCATCGCGTGGTGCAGCTTGCCCATCGAGATGGCGCGGGCGAGCAGGCCGACATCAGCCGCGCTGACCGGCTTGCCGCTGGATGAGACGTAATCCTTCGGTGACGCGACGAACGCCACCTTCGGCGTCAGCGGTCGCTTTGCCGCGGCCGCGACATCGGACACCAGCCCCATGCGCACCGCACCGTGTGCGCGGATCGCTTCGAGCTTCGCCAGCGCATCCTTGTCTTCGTTGATCGCGCCCTGCAGCTCGGTGCCGTCGTAGCCGAGCGCCGCCGCCTCGACGAACACCACCGGCACGCCCGCATTGATCATCGTCGCCTTGAACACGCCCACGCCGGGCACGTCGAGGTCGTCCACCAAACGGCCGGTGGGAAACATCGCGCCACCGCCGTCGCCATCGCCTTCGTCGGCGGGATCGATGAATTCCAGTTGCACTTCCGCCGCGGGGAACGTCACGCCATCCAGTTCGAAGTCGCCGGTTTCCTGCACCTCGCCATGGCTCACCTGCACGTGCGCCACGATGGTCTTCTGAATGTTGGCCTGCCAGATGCGCACCGTGCACAGACCATCGCGCGGTACGCGCGCGAGATCGATCATCCCGTTCGCGATCGCGAACGGTCCGACCGCCGACGACAGGTTGCCGCAGTTGCCGCTCCAGTCGATGAAGGCCTCGTTGATCGGCACCTGGCCGTACAGGTAATCCACGTCATGACCGGGCTGCGCGCTCGGCGAAATGATCACCACCTTGCTGGTGCTCGAGGTCGCTCCGCCCATCCCGTCGGTGTGCTTGCCGTACGGATCGGGCGAACCGATCACGCGGCACAGCAACGCGTCGCGCGCCGGGCCCGGCACCTGCGCCCGTTCGGGCAGGTCCTGCAGGCGGAAGAACACGCCTTTCGACGTGCCGCCGCGCATGTAGGTGGCGGGGATGCGGATCTGGGGGACGTGCGACATGGAAAGGGTTTCCGTTGTGGTGACGGCTCACGCGCCGTCGGGAATCTCGGGTTCGACCAGCTTCGCCAGCAGCTCCAGCGATTCCTGCCAGCCCTGGTAGCAGAAGTCGACCGGGATCGCGGCGGGAATGCCTTCCTGCACGACGTTGAGCTCGGTGCCGACGATGCTCTTCTTCAGCGTCACCGTGACCTGCATTTGGCCCGGCAGGCCGGGATTGTCGAACTGGTCGGTGTAGCGCAGCCGTTCGCCCTCGACCAGCTCCACGTAGGTGCCACCGAAGGAATGGCTCGAGCCGGTGCCGAAGTTGGTGAACGACATCGTGTAGCCGCCGCCCACGCGCGCATCCATCGAATGGACCTTGCCGGTGAAGCCATGCGGCGGCAGCCACTTCACCATCGCATCCGGATCGAGGAAGGCACGGTAGACGCGCGACGGCGGCGCGCGCAGCACGCGGTGCAGGCGGACGGTACCGGGGGTGGCGTTGTCGGACATGATCGGACTCCTGTGCGGTGGGTGTACCGATACGACGAGCGGGTCAGGCCGCTTTCGACGCGTCCAGGAAATCCTGGGCGAACCGTTGCAGCACCCCACCCGCTTCGTAGATCGAGACCTCTTCGTCCGAATCCAGCCGGCAGGTCACCGGCACCTGCACGGTCTCGCCGTTCGCGCGGTGGATCACCAGCGTCAGGTCGGCGCGCGGCTTGCGCACGCCCACCACGTCGAAGGTCTCGGTGCCGTCGATGCCGTAGGTCTTGCGCGTCTCGCCGGCCTTGAACTCCAGCGGCAGCACGCCCATGCCGATCAGATTGGTGCGGTGGATGCGCTCGAAGCCTTCGGCCACGATCGCTTCCACGCCGGCCAGGCGCACGCCTTTCGCCGCCCAGTCGCGCGAGCTGCCTTGGCCATAGTCGGCGCCGGCGATGATCACCAGCGGTTGCTTGCGGTCCATGTAGGTTTCGATGGCTTCCCACATGCGCACCACCTGTCCGTCCGGTTCGATGCGCGCCAACGAGCCCTTCTTCACTTCGCCATCGACCACCGCCATCTCGTTGACTAGCTGCGGGTTGGCGAAGGTCGCGCGCTGCGCGGTGAGGTGGTCGCCGCGGTGCGTGGCGTAGGAATTGAAGTCTTCTTCCGGCAGGCCCATCTTCGCCAGGTACTCGCCCGCCGCGCTCGAGGCGAGGATCGCGTTCGACGGCGACAGGTGGTCGGTGGTGATGTTGTCGCCCAGCACCGCCAGCGGGCGCATGCCGTGCAGCGTGCGTTCGCCGGCCAGCGCGCCTTCCCAGTACGGCGGACGGCGGATGTAGGTGCTCTGCGGGCGCCAGGCGTACAACGGGTCCACGCGGCCGCCGTGCTCGACGCGCACGTTGAACATCGGCTCGTAGACCTTGCGGAACTGCGCCGGCTTCACGCTGGCCTTCACTACGGCGTCGATTTCCGCGTCGGTGGGCCAGATGTCCTTCAGGGTGATCGCGTTGCCATCGGCGTCGATGCCGAGCGCGTCCTTCTCGATGTCGAAGCGCACCGTGCCGGCGATCGCATAGGCGATCACCAGCGGCGGCGAGGCCAGGAAGGCCTGCTTCGCGTAGGGATGGATGCGGCCGTCGAAGTTGCGATTGCCCGACAGCACGGCGGTGGCGTACAGGTCGCGGTCGATGATCTCCTGCTGGATCGCCGGGTCGAGCGCGCCGCTCATGCCGTTGCAGGTCGTGCAGGCGAAGGCGACGATGCCGAAGCCGAGTTTCTCGAGATCCGGCAGCAGGCCGGATTCCTCCAGGTACAGCTGCACGGCCTTCGATCCGGGCGCGAGCGAGCTCTTCACCCACGGCTTGCGCACCAGGCCCTTCGCGTTGGCGTTGCGGGCGAGCAGTGCGGCGGCGATCACGTTGCGCGGATTCGAGGTGTTGGTGCACGAGGTGATCGCGGCGATGATCACCGCGCCGTCGGGCATCAGGCCCTGCGCTTCTTCCACCCTGCCCGCCTGCAACTTGCCTTCGTCGGCGATGCCGCGCTCGGCCAACGCGCTGGTCGGCAGGCGCTTGTGCGGATTCGACGGGCCGGCCATGTTGCGCACGACGGTGGACAGGTCGAACCGCAGCGTGCGCTCGTACTGCGCAGTCTGCAGGTCATCGGCCCACAGGCCGGCGGTCTTCGCATAGGTTTCGACCAACGCGACCTGTTCGTCGCTGCGGCCGGTCAGGCGCAGGTAGTCCAGCGTGTTGTCGTCGATGAAGAACATCGCCGCCGTGGCGCCGTACTCGGGCGCCATGTTGGAGATCGTCGCGCGGTCGCCGATGGTCAGCGCCGCCGCGCCCTCGCCCCGGAATTCGAGGTAGCCGCCGACGACCTTCTCCTTGCGCAGGAATTCGGTCAGCGCCAGCACCACGTCGGTCGCGGTGATGCCGGGCGCGGGCTTGCCCTGCAGTTCGACGCCGACGATGTCCGGCGTGCGCATCCACGAGGCGCGGCCGAGCATGACGTTCTCCGCCTCCAGTCCGCCCACGCCGACGGCGATCACGCCCAAGGCATCGACATGCGGCGTGTGGCTGTCGGTGCCCACGCAGGTATCGGGGAACGCGACGCCGTCCTGGACGTACACGACCGGCGACATCTTCTCGAGATTGATCTGGTGCATGATCCCGTTGCCCGGCGGGATCACGTCGACGTTCTTGAACGCCAGCTTCGTCCAGTCGATGAAGTGGAAGCGGTCTTCGTTGCGGCGGTCCTCGATGGCGCGGTTCTTCGCGAACGCATCCGGGTCGTAGCCGCCGCACTCCACTGCCAGCGAGTGGTCGACGATCAACTGCACGGGCACCACCGGGTTCACCTGGGCCGGGTCGCCGCCCATGTCGGCGATCGCATCGCGCAGGCCGGCCAGGTCCACCAGCGCGGTCTGGCCGAGGATGTCGTGGCAGACCACGCGCACCGGAAACCATGGGAAATCCAGGTCGCGGCGGCGTTCGACCAGCTGCCGCAGGTAGTCGTCGCGGCGCGCGGGATCGGCGCGGCGCACGATGTTCTCCGCATGCACGCGCGCGGTGTACGGCAGCGTGGCCCAGGCGCCGGGTTGCAGGGCATCGACCGCGGCGCGCGCGTCGAAATAGTCGAGCGCGGTGCCCGGGAGCGAGGTGCGGAAATCGGTATTCATGGCGTGCCGTCTGCTGTGAAGAGGCGCGCGCGGGCGCAGGCCTGGCGCGCCCCACTATGCTACCGGAGGGTGGCGTTATCGACGGGCGACGACGGTCTGTCGTCGGAAAGAAACCGGCGATGCGTTGACGGAGACCATCAACCTACGGCGCTCATTCGAACAGCAGCGTGCCCTTCATCATGTTCCAGTGGCCCGGGAACGAGCAGAAGAACGTGTACGCCCCACCCTTGCGCAGCCGCGCGGTGGGAAACACCACCTCGGCGGTCTGTCCGCCGCCGATCACGCGCGTATGCGCGATCACGCGGGCGTCGTTGCGGGGCAGATAATCGTCGGCGAGTTTCATCCGGCCGCCGGCCAGGCCGACGTCGCGATGATGGCGCGTTTCCGTCAGCACCCAGTTGTGGCCCATCGCCTGCGCGGGCATGCGGCCGACATGCTTCAGCGTCACCCGCAGCTGCGCGCAGTCGCCCGGCACGCGGATGGTCTTCAGGTTGAAGGTCATCATGTCCGTCGCTTCCACCGTGATCGCGCAGTTGCGCGCGAACGCGGCACTGGAGACGGACAGCAGTGCGCAGAGGACGATCAGCGGGAACAGGCGTCGCAGCATGGGGCATCCGAACCGGAGAGGGATGCCCGCGATTGTACGGCGCGGGTCAGACGTCGCCGCCGTCCGCCCAGCCTTCGCCCGTGCCGCGGTGGAACACGCGGTCGTCGGTGCGCACGTCGCCGGCCGGGACGGCGTCCTGCGCGTCCAGCCGCGCATAGATCGGCGTGAAGTCCGGCGCGGTGGCGTTCATCAGCTGCTCGAAGCTGTCGATCACGAAGTAGGTCTTCTGGAACGTATCGATGCGGTAGCGCGTGCGCATGATCCGCTCCAGGTCGAAGCCGATGCGGTTGGGCGCGTCCGATTCCAGCGAGTACAGCGACTCGCCCTTCGACGAGACGATGCCGGCGCCGTAGATGCGCAAACCGTCGGGCGTATCGATCAGGCCGAACTCCACCGTGTACCAGTACAGGCGCGTCAGGTGCTGCAGCGCGTCCGGACCGATACCGTGTGCCTTCACGCCGCCCTTGCCGTACGCCTCCATGTAGTCGGCGAACACCGGGTTCATCAGCAGCGGCACGTGGCCGAACAGGTCGTGGAAGAGGTCCGGTTCGGCGATGTAGTCGATCTGGTCCGGGCGGCGGATCCACCAGGTCACCGGGAAGCGGCGGTTCGCGAGGTGGTCGAAGAACTCCAGTTCCGGCAGCAGCCCCTCCACGCCGACCAGCGTCCAGCCGGTGGTGGCGCGCAGCACCTCGTTGAGGTCGTCGAAGCGGGGGATGCGGTCCGGCGCCATGCCCATGGCGTCCTGTGCCTGCAGGAACTCGTCGCAGGCCCGGCCCACCAGCAGGGCGCGCTGGCGTTCGTACAGGGTGCCCCAGGTCGCATGGTCGTCGGCCGGGTACTCGGCCGGCTGGTCGACGATGGCGGTGGTGTAGACCGGCACGTAGCCCTTGTCGGTCTGCTGGTGCTCGACGCGGCGCGGCTCGTTCATGGGGCTCCCCGGAAAATCGCTGTGATCCGACGATCCTAGCGGCAGATCCGCGCAACAGGCTTGCGAAGTTGCGCCCATACCGACCAATGGCGCAATGAAATTGCATGAATGCGCTAGGATTCGCACGAAATGACCGAAGTCGCCGCCCTCGACCGCACCGACCTGCGCCTGCTGGCCCTGCTGCAGCGCGAAGGCCGGGCCACCAACGCCGACATCGCCGCCCAGGTGAACCTGTCGCCTTCGGCCTGCCTGCGCCGCATCCAGCGGCTCGAGGCGACCGGGGTGATCGCCGGTTATGCCGCGCGGGTCGACCCCAAGGCGGTGGGCCTGGGCCTGCAGGCCTTCGTGCGCGTGCAGCTGGAGCGGCACGACCCGGCCAGCGTCCAGCAGTTCGGCGATCGCGTGCAGGCCTGGGACGAGGTGGTCGCCTGCTACGCGCTCACCGGCGACATGGACTACCTGCTGCACGTGGTGGTGCAGGACCTGGAGCACTTCTCCCGCTTCCTGCTCGACAACCTGCTCAACGCCAGCGGCGTGGCCGACGTGAACTCCAGCTTCGTGCTGCGCGCGGTGAAGACCGACGGCGGCTTGCCGCTGTTGCCCAGGACCTGACGCGGACGGCCCCTGTCCGCGACGCGTGCTACAACGCGCGCAGATTCCACGAGGACCCGCCATGTACGGATTGATCGGCAAGATGCGCGCCACGCCCGGCCAGCGCGACGCGTTGCTCGCGATCCTGCTGGAGGGCACCGACGCGATGCCCGGATGCCTGAGCTATGTCATCGCGCGGGATCCCGCCGACGCGGACGCGATCTGGATCACCGAGGTCTGGACCGATGCCGCGGGCCACAAGGCCTCGCTCTCGCTGCCGGCCGTGCAGCAGGCCATCGCGAAAGCGCGGCCGATGATCGCCGGATTCGACAGCCACATCGAGACCGTGCCGGTCGGCGGGCAGGGGTTGCCGACGTTCTGGTAGGAGCGACGTAGGTCGCGACCGCACGCCCACCCGGTCACGACATCATGAAGGTCGATGATACCGAGGGGATGCGGTGCGGTCGTCCTGTGCGGAGCAAGGCGTTCACTTCGTACGGTCGCGACTTGCGTCGCTCCTACAATGGGGGCACCGCTCACGGTTGGACAACATCCATGGATAGCCTCTTCCCTTCCTGGCAACACGCCTGGGCCGGCATCGGTGCGGTGGGCGAGGGTACTGCGTTGTTCGCGCAGCTGACAGCGGCGTATGCGGAACCGCAGCGCCACTACCACACGCTTCAGCACCTGGGCGAATGCCTGGCACTGTTCGATGATGCGCGCACTTTGGCGGCGCACCCCGCCGAAGTCGAACTCGCACTGTGGTTCCACGATGCGATCTACGACATCAAGGGCCATGACAACGAACAGCGCAGCGCCGACTGGGCACGCGATGCGTTGCGTGATGCGGGTACGCCGACCGATGCGGCGCAGCGTGTGCACGAACTGGTGATGGCGACGCGGCATACCGCGGTGCCGTCGGGACGCGACGAGCAGCTGCTGGTCGATATCGACCTGTCGATCCTCGGTGCGGCGCGTGCGCGCTTCGACGAGTACGAGCAGCAGATCCGCAAGGAATATGCGTACGTGCCGGGCTTCCTGTTCCGGCGCAAGCGGCGCGAGATCCTGAAGAGCTTCCTGGATCGGCCGGCGATCTACAGCACGCCGCATTTCCACGACGCGCTGGAGGCGAGGGCACGCGACAACCTGCGTCGCGTGACCGGCTGACCGTCGCTTATTGCTTCACCGGTTGACCGGCGGCATCGCACTTCACGTCGCGGCCGAACAGCTTGCCCAGGCGCGAGGGTTCTTCCAGGCAACGCGGGTCCGGCTTCGGCGGCGCGTGCTTGGCCGCATGCGCCGCGGTGCGCGTGCGCTGCAGTTCGGCGAGCTTGGCCTTGATCTGCGGCATCGCCGCCAGTGCGGCGCGTTCGCCTTCGAGGATGGCGGTGTTCTTCTGTTCGAAATCGGCCGGGCCGATGTCGTTGACCTTCGGGCGGATGACGATGTCCGCGCGCGCCAGTTCCTGTTCGCCCAGGCGCTGGCCCATGATGCTGATCGACTGGTTGACGATGCCCAGCATGCTGCCGGGCTTGGTGCCGGGCGCCTTGGTGGAGATGTCCACGGCGATGACGAAGTCGGCGCCCAGCTGGCGCGCGGCGTCCACCGGCACCGGGCTCACCACGCCGCCGTCGACGTAGCTGGCCTTGCCGATCACCACCGGTTCGAACACGCCCGGGATGCTGCTCGATGCGCGCACCGCCTGGCCCGTGTTGCCGCGCACGAAGACGGTACGTTCGCCGTTCTCCAACTGCGTGGACACGGCGGCGAACGGCTTCTTCAATTGCTGGATGGTGCGCTTGCCGACCAGGTCGTTGACGTAGTCCTGCAGCTTCTGGCCCTGCACGAGGCCGCCGGAGAACAGACGCACGTCGCGGATCTTCGCTTCGTCCAGCGCGAAGGCCTGCGTCTGCATCTGGAACGGGTCCATGCCGCTGGCGTACAGCGCACCGACGACGCTGCCGGCACTGGTGCCGGAGACGACGACCGGCTCGATACCGTTGGCCTCCAGCATCTTGATCACGCCGATGTGCGCGAAGCCTTTCGCCGCGCCGCCGCCGAGCGCGATGCCGACCTTGACCTTCGGCGCGGGGGGCGCCGGCTTCACCACCGGCGGCGGCGGCGTGGGTCTGACGTTGTCGCCGCCGCATGCGGCCAGCAGGAGGGGAGCGAGCAGCAGGGCAGGGAGGACGCGAAGGGCAGGGCGCATGGACGGGGGGTGGACGGGACCGGTGCGCAGGATAGCGTCCCTTCCCGCAACCGACGCCAACGCCGGTCGCGGATCAGGCCGATCCGCCGGGGCGGCGGCGCGCGCTACCCGGTCCCACGCCCTCGACGCGCTTGAAGAACCGGCGGAAGGCCGCTTCGCTGCTGTACCCCAGCATCTCGGCGATCGCGGCGACCGAAAAGCGGCGGTTCTTCAACAGCCGACGCGCCTCGGTGGCGCGCCACTGCGCCAGGTACTGGATCGGCGGCGTCCCGACCGTGGCGGTGAACAGTTCGGCGAACGCCGTGCGCGACATGCCGGCTTCCTGCGCCATCGACTGGATGGTCCAGTCCTCGCCGGGACGCGCATGGATGGCCGAGAGCGCACGCGACAGGCGCACGTCGGTGAGGGCGGCGAGCAGGCCGCGCGGTTGCTCGGCCTGGCGCACGTATTCGCACACCGCCATGGTGAACAGCGAATCGGCGAGTTTGTTCTGCACCAGCTGGCGACCCCAGCGCCGCTCGCGGCTGGTATCGGCCAGCATCTGCGCAAGCTGGCGGAAGCCGGCGCTGCTGTCCTGGCTGCGGATCACGAACCACCGCGGCAACGCGGCTAAGATCGGGTTGTGCGAGCCGGTGATGAACTCCAGCTCGCCGCACAGCATGCTGGTGTTGCCGGCATCGGGCGCGTCGGGCAGGTGCGGATCGGCCGACGACGACAGCACGTGGCGCACGCCGGCGGGAAACACGATGAGGTCGCCGCGCCCGAGCAGCACCGGTGCGTCCAGGGCTTCGCCGCTGATCCAGCACTGGCCCTGCGTCAGCAGGTGGAACTGGCCGTGGTGGGTGGCGGGTTCGCTGTCGTACCACGTGCCGCAGTAGCGCACGTCGGCGGTGATCTCCACGCGCATGCGGTACGCGCCCAGCACCGTCTCCAGCACGGCGTCGCGGTCGTCGTCCTCGGCCAGGCCGGGTGCGTGGGCGGGAGGGGCATCCATGCCGCCATCGTAGGCCAGCGTCCTGGCAGGGACCATGACCGTGCGTCCGGACGTTCATGCGCGAGCGTCCGCGCCGACCGGGTGCCGGACGATGGGGCATATCGCGGGAACGCGCGGGAATGGTTGCCGGGGCGGCGGAAGGCTGGAATGGCAACGCGTCTTACGGCAGCGCCGCGGCGCCCTTCCCAACCCAACGAGGATCCACCATGAACACCACCAAGCTCACCGGTCTTTCCGTCGCGGTCGCCGCCGCCGCCCTGTTCCTCGGCGCACCGATGGCGCAGGCCGCCGAAGCCGGTTCCGCCAAGGTCGGCCATTGCGTCGGCGCCAACGCCTGCAAGGGGCAGGGCGCCTGCAAGAGCGCGTCCAACGCCTGCAAGGGCCAGAACGCGTGCAAGGGCCACGGCTTCACCGAATCCACCGCCGACACGTGCAAGACCGCAGGCGGGAAGTTCGAAGCACCCAAGCCGCAGAAGAAGGCGGCTGACGCGAAGAAGGCCAACAGCTGACGCCGCGGAGCGATACGCCATGACCATGCCGCTGCAAGGCTTCGGGCTGGGCCTGCGCCCGCAACACTACGACGCGTTGCTGGCGGGCGAAGCGCGCGTGGACTGGCTCGAGGTCCTCAGCGAGAACTACCTGGTGGCGGGCGGACGGCCCCGGTGGATGCTCGACCGGATGATCGAACGCTGGCCCGTGGCCATGCATGGCGTGTCGCTCAACATCGGCGGCAGCGATCCGCTGGACCGCGACTACCTGCGCGCGTTGCGCGGGCTGGTCCGGCACGTGCGGCCGCGCATCGTCTCCGACCATCTGTGCTGGACCCGCCACGGCGGTGTCCAGTTCCATGACCTGCTGCCGTTGCCGCAGAACGACGACACCGTCCTGCAGGTCGCCGCGCGCGTGCGCCAGGTGCAGGACGCGCTCGGCGTTCCGCTGGTGCTGGAAAACGTGTCCAGCTACCTGCGCTTCGCCGGCGACACGCTGGACGAAGCGCAGTTCCTGTCCGCCGTGGTGGCGGAAAGCGGATGCGGGTTGCTGCTCGACGTGAACAACGTCTTCGTCAACGCGCACAACCATGGTTTCGATGCCGTCGCATTCCTCGACCGCCTGCCGAGCCACGCGATTCGCCAGATCCACCTCGCCGGGCATGCGCCCGATGGGCGGGGAAGCGGACTGCTGATCGACACCCACGACGCACCGGTGCCGGAAGGCGTGTGGCGGCTCTACGCAGAAGCGGTGCGCCGTTTCGGCGCGGTGCCGGCGATGATCGAGCGCGACGACCATATCCCGCCGCTGGACGCGCTGTTGGCGGAACTGGAGGCCGCGCGTCGCATCGCGGCCGACGCGGTGGCGGTCCCGATGGAGCGTGCGGCATGAGCGCGACGATGTCGCTCGCGGGAACCCAGCGTGCGTTCGCGGCCTGGCTGCTCCATCGCGATGCCGGGAAGGCACCGGGCGTCGTCGCGGCGAACGACGGCGAACGCGCGATACGGCTGGACCTCTACGCCGACGGCTACCGGTGGCGCCTGATGGACGTGCTGGGCCACGACTATCCCGTCCTGCGTGCATCAATCGGGCAGGCGCGCTTCGATGTGCTGGCGGAGGCGTATCTGCATGCGCATCCGTCGCGGCACCCGTCGGTACGGCACCTGGGCGCGGGCTTCGCGCGCTGGCTGGCGACGCACACGCAGGAAATCCCCGCGCTCGCCGACCTGGCACGGCTGGAGTGGGTGCAGGGCGAGGTGTTCGACGCCGCGGATGCGCCAAGCGCCACCGCCGATGCGTTGGCGACGCTGTCCCCCGATGCCTGGCCTGCGCTGCGCTGGTCCCTGCATCCGGCCGTGCGCCGGATATCCCTTCGCAGCAACGCGATCGCCGTCCTGGACGCACACGCTGCCGACACCTTGCTGCCGGCATTGCGCAGCCGACCTGCCACCCCGTGGCTGCTGTGGCGGCACGCCTTCGACGTGCATTGGCGCCGTCTGCCACGCGACGAGGCCGCGGCGCTCGCTGCCGTCGCCCGCGGCGTGCCGTTCGCCGACTGGTGCGTGCGCCTCGGTGGCGAGACGCCGGCCCTGCGCGCGGCCTGCCTGCTCAAACGCTGGTTGGCCGACGGCCTGCTGACCGGCCTGCGGACCACTTCCTGACCCTTTCCCGGAGATATCCCATGCAAACGACACCCCTGTACGCCCGTGCGCTCGCGTTCCTCGATGACCACGCCTGGATCGGCCCGCTGCTGGTGCGGCTGGTTTTCGGCTATTTCTGGCTGGAAACGGGCTGGGCCAAGCTCCACAACCTGGCGTTCTTCACCGAGCGCTTCATCGAATGGGGCATTCCGTTGCCCGCGTTGAGTGCGGCGGTGTGCGCAGGCACCGAACTGGTCGGCGGCGCGCTGATCATGCTCGGGCTGGCGACCCGTCTGGCGATGCTGCCGATGATCTTCAACATGCTGGTGGCGCTGGCCGTGGTGGTTCTGCCCGGCATCTCCACGCTCGACGAATTCGTCGAACTGGACGAAGTGCTGTACGTCACCGTGTTCGCGTGGCTGCTGTTCGCCGGCCCCGGGCGCGCCAGCCTGGATCACCTGATCGCGCGCCGCGCCGGTACCTCGACGCTGGCGCACGCGTGATGCCGACGCGTCAGAAGCTGTTGTCGCCGTCCAGCATGCGGCCCAGGCCGCCGAGCACCGAGCCTTCGCCGCGGGCCTGTCCACCGCCCTGCGGTGCGGCCTGCAGCATGCGGCCGGCCAGGCGCGAGAACGGCAGCGACTGCAGCCACACCTTGCCAGGACCGGTCAGCGTGGCGAGGAACACGCCTTCGCCGCCGAAGAACATGCTCTTGATGCCGCTCACCGGGCGCACGTCCATGTTGACGCTCGCGTGGTAGGCCACCACGCAGCCGGTGTCCACGTCGATGCGCTCGCCGGGCTTGAGCTCGCGCTCCACCACGCAACCGCCGGCGTGCACGAATACCCAGCCGTCGCCTTCCAGCTTCTGCATGATGAAACCTTCGCCGCCGAACAGGCCGGTGAGGATCTTGCGCTGGAAGTGGATGCCGACCGACACGCCGCGCGCACCGGCCAGGAAGCTGTCCTTCTGGCAGATCAGGCGGCCGCCGTGTTCGTCCAGCTTCATCGCCAGCACGGTGCCGGGGTAGGGCGCGGCGAAGGCGACCTTGGCCTTGCCCTGGCCGGTGTGCGTGTACATCGTGGTGAACAGGCTCTCGCCGGTCAGCACGCGCTTGCCGGCAGAGAGCAGCTTGTCCATGAAGCCGCCGCCCTGGCCGCTGTGCGAGCCATCGCCGAACACCGTGTCCATCTGCACCGCGCTGTCCTTGAACATCAGCGCGCCGGCTTCGGCGATCGCGCTCTCGCCGGGGTCCAGTTCCACTTCGACGAACTGCATCTCATGGCCGACGATGCGGAAGTCGATCTCGTCCGCGCCGCGGCGGCCGCCGGCACCCGGCAGCGGTGGCAGGTGGGGCGGGGGCACGGCAGCACCGGCCAGCTCCGGCAGCTCGCGCGCGGGCTTCCACTCGCGCATGCCTTCGCGCCAGGCCAGGGCGCCGGGGGCGCGGCGGGCGAAATCCTGTGCCGCGGCTTCATCCAAAGGGCCATGGCGCTGGTTGTCGGCGGGGGTGTGGAAAAACCACTGGGTCATGAGGGCAAACCGAAGGGCGAGAAGGGCGCCGAGTCTAGCCCGCGACCCTGGCGGGCCGTCACCTGCCAGCGGTCACATCGGGTGGCTGAACGTACCGGGGACGGGCCCTGCGTACGGCATCGGTCCGCCGGGGACGGCAATGGGCATTACCTTTGTCGGAACGGGACTTCCAGCCATTGCCCCCCTTGTTGCTGTAATGCAACATTCGCGTGCTAGCGCCGCCCAGGCGCCCCGACACCCACCCACTCGGAAAGCCACCGCCATGTCCCGACTCCGCCCGACCGCTGTCCGGCCGCAACGCCTCGCTTTTGCCATCGCCGCGCTGCTGCCCTTCGGCACCGCTTTCGCGCAGGATGCCGCGCCCGCCACCTCTGAAGCCGCCACCCTCGACACCGTGCAGGTCACCGCGCAGCGCAAGGTAGAGAACATCCAGGACGTGCCGGTTTCCATCAGCACGATCAATGGCGAGCAGCTCGGCGTGCTGGCCTCCGGCGGTACCGATATCCGCTTCCTGTCCGGCCGCGTGCCCAGCCTCAACATCGAATCTTCGTTCGGCCGTGCGTTCCCGCGTTTCTATATCCGCGGCTACGGCAATACCGACTTCCGCCTCAACACCTCGCAGCCGGTCTCGCTGGTGTACGACGACGTGGTGCAGGAAAACCCGATCCTGAAGGGCTTCCCGCTGTTCGACCTGGAGCAGGTCGAAGTGCTGCGCGGTCCGCAGGGCTCGCTGTTCGGCCGCAACACGCCGGCCGGCGTGGTGAAGTTCGAGTCGGCCAAACCCACGCAGGAAACCACCGGCTACGGCAAGGTGAGCGTCGGCAGCGACAACATGTGGAACCTGGAAGGCGCCGTCGGCGGCGCGCTCAGCCAGAACTGGTCGGCGCGCGCCTCGGTGCTGTACCAACGCCGCGACGACTGGGTGACCAACACCTATCCCGGCCCCAACGACGGCTTCGAAGGCTACGACGAGTCCGCCGGCCGCGTGCAGTTCCTCTACGAGGGCGACGGCTTCGATGCGCTGCTCAACGCGCACGCACGCAAGCTCAACGGCACCGCACGCCTGTTCCGCGCCAACATCATCGATCCGGGCACCAACAACTTCGTGCCGGGCTTCGACGAAGACGAGGTATCGCAGGATGGCCTGAACTACTCCGAGCTCGAATCGCAGGGCGCGAGCGCGCGCCTGAGTTGGGACCTGGGCCAGTACAAGCTGTATTCGATCACCGGCTACGAGAGCGTCGAGACGATCAACCGCGGCGACATCGACGGTGGCTACGGTGCGGTGTTCCTGCCCGACTCCGGCCCCGGCGTGATTCCGTTCGCGTCTGAAACGGCCGACGGTATTCCCGAGCATTCGCAGTGGACGCAGGAGTTCCGCATCGAGTCCGCCTACACGGGACCGTGGAATTGGCAGGCCGGCGTCTTCTACTTCAAGGAAGACTACAAGGTCGAGAGCTTCAGCTACGACTCGCTCAACGGCAGCGCGCAGGACGGCTACCAGCGCATCCGCCAGACCAACGATGCGTACGCGTTGTTCGGCGCGGTGACCTGGCAGGCCACCGACAAGCTGGAACTGCGCGCCGGCGCGCGTTACACGGTGGACGAGAAGAAGCTGACCGTCGAGGACTACTGGAACACCGGCTTCGCCGCCTGCGTGCTGGCGGGCAAGTGCACCCTGGCGCAGCTCGCGGCGCTCGAACCCGATGGCGACCTGTCGGCATCGCCGGAAGACAAGAAGTTCAACTGGGACCTGTCCGCGACGTATGCGTTGAACGAGGACGTGAACCTCTACGCGCGCGCGGCCACGGGTTTCCGCGGCAGCAGCATCCAGAGCGCGGGCGCGTTCAACGCCAAGTCGGTCGCCGATCCCGAAACCGTCACCTCGGTCGAGACCGGCGTGAAGGCGGACTTCTGGGACAAGCGCGCACGCCTGAGCGCCGGCGTGTACTACTACCGCGTCAAGGACCAGCAGCTCACCGCCGTCGGCGGCGCGGCCAATGCCAACATCCTGCTGAATGCCGAGAAATCGGTCGGCAAGGGCTTCGAGTTGGACCTGCAGGCCTACCTGCTGGACAACCTGCTGGTCACGCTGGGCAGCAGCTACAACGACACCGAGATCCAGGACAGCGACCTGGCCGTCGCCGTGTGCGCCGCGTGCACGGTCACCGATCCGCGCGATGGCGCCGGCCTGGCGCTGATCGATGGCAACGACCTGCCGCAGGCGCCGAAGTGGGTGCACAACCTGACCGCGCGCTACAGCGTTGGCCTGGGCGACGGCAGCGAGCTGTACGTCTACACCGACTGGGCCTACCGCAGCGAAGTGAACTTCTTTCTGTACGACTCCATCGAGTTCACCGGCAAGTCGACGCTGGAAGGCGGCCTGCGCATCGGCTACGGCTGGGGCTACGGCGACTACGAGGTCGCGCTGTTCGGCCGCAACATCACCGACCAGCGCCGCATCGTCGGTGGCATCGACTTCAACAACCTGACCGGCTTCATCAACGAGCCGCGCACGGTGGGCGTGGAGTTCAACGCGAAGTTCTGATGCACGGGGCGCGCTTCGTGGGAGCGACGTGAGTCGCGAAAGAGCGCCAAGCCATCATCCGGAAGAAGGAAAGGCAGACCAGACCGGTCTGCCTTTTTCTTTTACCGCCTCGACGACGGGCCACATCATCGCGACTTACGTCGCTCCCACAGGATGGATCACGAGGTCGGCGGCTCTCGCGGCGGGCTTTCAACCGCCGGATGGCGGGTAAAACGCAGCACCACGCCGCGCTGCTCTTCTTCCGCAGGTTCGGGGCGTACCCACAGCATCGGTACCTCGCGCGGGGCGGGCAATTCGAGTTCGTCGTCGGCGCGCGCGGCGGCGTCCTCTTCCTCGATTTCCCAGCTGTATTTCTTCTTCGGCAGTTCCGGGTCCAGGCGACGGAACAGGAACGCGGCCAGCAGGCCCGCCACCGCGCCGCCCAGATGCGCCTGCCACGAGACGCCAGCCTCGCGCGGCAGCACCGTGAGCACCATGCCGCCGTAGAACAGGAACGCGATCATGCCCGCGGCGATCGCCGCGCGGTCGCGGCGCAGCAGGCCGAGCATGAAGATCATGAACATCAGGCCGTGGGTCAGGCCGCTGGCGCCCAGCGTGTGCGTGCCCGGTTCGGCCAGCAGCCACGGCCCGAGGCCCGCGCCCAGCCACACCAGCGGGATCGCCCACAGGGTCGCGCGCGGATACACCGCGCCGGCCAGCGTGCCGAGGATCAGCAGCGCCGATGCATTCGCGGCGATGTGCTCCAGCGAGCCATGCAGCAGCGGCGCCGTCAGGATGCCGAGCAGGCCGTCCACCGAGCGCGGCGCGATGGTGAAGGCCCGCACGTCGAAACTGCCCTGCGCCGAGTACACGATGGCCAGCAGCAGCACGAACGCCAGGCTCAGGTTGAGGGCGCGGAACAGCCGGCGGCGGTCGTAGCGCTGCTGGGATTCCGGGTCGAACGCGGGGTCGTCGGGATGCAGGTCCATGGATCCGTTCTGGCGGCGGCGCGGACGAATGCAAGGGCGGGCGCCCATGGACAGACCATCCCGCGCACGGGATGGTCCGCCAGGACCCGCGTCAGGCGGCCGTATCGGCCTTCTGCGGCCGCGCCAGGCTCAGCGCGATGGTCACGCCGAGGATCGCCGCCACCGTGCCCAGCGCCCACGGCACCGGGATCTTGTAGAGGTCGATCAGCAGCATCTTGGTGCCGATGAAGCCCAGCACCACCGCCAGACCGTAGGGCAGCAGGTGGAAGCGGTCGGCCATGCCGGCGAGCAGGAAGAACATCGCGCGCAGGCCCAGCACCGCGAACACGTTCGAGGTCAGCACGATGAACGGGTCCGAGGTGATCGCGAAGATCGCCGGGATGCTGTCCACCGCGAAGATCACGTCGGTCACGCCGATCAGCACCAGTACCACGAACAACGGGGTGAACCAGCGCACGCCGTTCTCGCGCACGCTCAGCGCGGCGCCGCGGTAGCCGTCGGTCAGCTTCAGGTGGTTGCGCATCCAGCGCAGCGCGGGGTTCTTCTCCAGGTCGGGTTCCTTGCCCGCGGCGAACCACATCTTGATGCCGGTCAGCAGCAGGAAGGCGCCGAAGAGGTAGAGCAGCCAGTGGAACTTCGCCAGCAGCGCGGCGCCCGCGAAGATCAGGATGCTGCGCAAGACGATCGCGCCGAGGATGCCGATCACCAGCACGCGCTGGCGCTGTTCCTCGGGCACGGCGAAGTACGTCATGACCATCAGGAACACGAAGATGTTGTCGACGGCCAGTGCCTTCTCGACCAGGTAGCCGGTCAGGAACTCCAGGCCCACGCGGTTGGCTTCCACCAGTCCGGCGGTCTCGTTCACGTACCACCACAGGCCGCCGTTGAAGGCCATCGCCAGCGCGATCCAGCCCAGGCTCCACCACATCGCTTCCTTGAACGTGACCTTGTGCGCGCCGCCATGGCGCATCAGCACCAGGTCGACCAGCAGCGCGATCACCACCAGGCCGCCGAAGCCGGCCCACAACCAGGGGTTGCCAATCGTTTCCATCGAGATTCCCGAAAAAAAGTGGAGGACGACCGCGGGCGCGGACGTCTCGGGAACCGGGGAAACGGGGATCCAGGGACATGCCTTCGCCATCGCGGCGAAGGTCTCGCTCACAGCCCAGTGGGCTGCCGTGGGACCGGAGCATCGCTGCTCGAAATGACGGCCGGCACGTTGGGAGCTACTCCCCTTCAGGCGGGAATTGTCCGGATGGCGCGCGGCCGGGTCAACCGCGAAGGTAAAATGTCGTTCATGAACACGCCCAACCCGACCGTACGCCTGAAGAACGCCTGGCGTTCCAGCCACCCGTGGATCTTCCAGAAGCTGGTCGAGAAGCCCGTCGCCAAGCCCAAATCCGGCACCCTCGTCGAAGTGGTCGGGGTGGACGGGGAATGGATCGGCCGCGGCTTCTACAACGGCCATTCGCGCATCGCCGTGCGCATCCTCGAAACCCACCCGGACATCCCGGTGGACGCCGGCTGGTTCTCGCGCAAGATCGCCGACGCGGTCTCGCTGCGCCGCGACGTGTTGAAGCTGGACGCCATCAGCGATGCCTGGCGCGTGGTGCACAGCGAGGGCGATGGCCTGTCGGGCCTGGTCGTGGACCGCTACGGCGACCTGATCGTGGTCGAGTTCTTCGCCGCCGGCATGTTCCGCCATCGCGAATGGATCTACGAGGCGCTGCGCGAGCAGTTCCCCGGCTGCCGCTTCCACAGTTTCGCCGACGAGCACGTGCAGAAGCAGGAGAGCTTCGACTTCCACGGCAACACGACCACCGAAGCGGCCGTCATCACCGAGTACGGGGTGAAGTTCCGCGCCGATCCGGCGGGCGCGCACAAGACCGGCTTCTTCGCCGACCAGCGCGAGAACCGCGAGTGGCTGAGCCAGCAGGTGGACGGCAAGACCGTGCTGGACCTGTGCTGCAACACCGGCGGCTTCGCGGTGTACGCCGCGGCGCGCGGTGCGAGCGAGGTCGTCGGCGTGGACATCGACCAGGACGTCATCCAGATCGCAAAGGGCAACGCCAAGCTCAACAACGTGCGGCCGAAGTTCGTGCAGGCCGACATCTTCCCGTACCTGCGCGATGCGGCGAACCGCGGCGAACAGTACGACGTGGTGATCCTGGACCCGGCCAAGATGACGCGCGACCGCGAGCAGGTGATCGCCGCGTTGAAGAAGTACCTCGACATGAACAAGCTCGCGCTGGGCGTGGTGAAGCCCGGCGGCCTGTTCGCGACGTTCTCGTGCACGGGTCTGGTCAGCGAGGAGCAGTTCCTCGACATGCTTCGCCGCGCCGCGTATTTCTCCGGCCGCACGATCCAGATCCTCAAGGTCGCCGGCGCCGGTCCCGACCATCCCTTCATGGCGCACGTGCAGGAATCGCGCTACCTGAAGGCGGTGTTCTGCCGCGTGGTGGATTGAGCCGGAAGGGCGTTCCTCCACGGACACGAAAAAGGCGGGCCGAAGCCCGCCTTTTTCATGCGCCGCGCACGGCGATCAGTTTTCCGGCGACAGCTCGATGCAGTCGAACTGCACGTCCGGATCGACGTCGGCGTCGTAATCCACGTCGTCGCGTTCGAAGCCGAACAGCTTCAGGAACTCGTGCTTGTAGTTGGCGTAGTCGGTCAGCTGGAACAGGTTCTCGCTGGTGACCTGCGGCCACAGCGCCTTCGCCTGGGTCTGTACTTCGGGCTTCAGTTCCCAGTCGTCCAGGCGCAGGCGGTTCTCGTCGTCGGTCGTGGCCGGGGTGCCGTCGGTGCGGTACATGCGCTCGCGGAACAGGCGGTCCAGCTGCTCGATCGTGCCTTCGTGCAGGCCGAGTTCCTTCATCACCTTGAACACGATGCTGATGTAGAGCGGCATCACCGGGATCGCCGAACTGGCCTGCGTCACCACCGACTTCAGTACGGCGACGTTCGCGGTGCCGCCGCTCTTCTGCAGGCGCGCATCCAGGCGCTGCGCGGTCTCGTCCAGGTCCACCTTCGCGCGGCCGAGCGCGCCGTGCCAGTAGATCGGCCATGTGATGTCGGTGCCGATGTAGCTGAAGGCCACCGTGCGCGCGCCGTCGGCCAGCGCGCCGGCCTTGTCGAGCGCGTCGATCCACAACTCCCAGTCCTGGCCGCCCATCACGGTGACGGTGTCGGCGATTTCCTGCTCGGTGGCCGGTTCGATGGTCGCCTGGACGATGGCGTCCTTGTTCGTGTCGATCGCGGTGGACGTGTACGGCGCGCCGATCGGCTTCAACGCCGAGCGCTTCACTTCGCCCGTGCCCGGCAGCTTGCGCACCGGCGAGGCCAGCGAATAGATGACCAGGTCGACCTGGCCGCCCATCTCGGTCTTGATCAGCTCGATGACCTTGGCGCGCGCCTCGTCCGAGAACGCATCGCCGTTGATCGAACGGCTGTACAGGCCGGCTTCCTTGGCCGCCTGGTCGAACGCAGCCGAGTTGTACCAGCCCGCGGTGCCGGCCTTCTTCTCGTTGCCCGGCTTCTCGAAGAACACGCCCAGGGTGTCCGCGCCGAAGCCGAACGCCGCGCTGATGCGCGCCGCCAGGCCGTAGCCGCTCGACGCACCGATCACCAGCACCTTCTTGGGCCCGTCGTTGCGTACGCCCTGCGCGCGCGTCGCGGCGATCTGGTCGCGCACGTTGAGCGCGCAGCCGAGCGGATGGGTGGTGGTGCAGATGAAGCCGCGGACTTTGGGATGGATGATCAACGTCGTTACCCGGGGGATGGTGTGCCTGCGCGGCATCTTAGTGCCGCAGCCGCCGGGATTGAAGCGCCACGCCTGCACACGCCGGCGTATGGCGTCGTCGTTCCGCGCGGTGGCGGACAAAGAAAAAGCGGGCCGAAGCCCGCCTTTTCGTCATGCATGCCGTGGTGCGATCACGCATCGCCGCCTTTCGCCAGCACGCTGTTGCGCCGGCTGTAGGCCAGGTAGACCACGAAGCCGACGGCGTTCCACACCAGGAACCACAGCTGCGTCCTCTGCGGCAGGCTCCAGAAAAGATAGAGGCAGCCGAAGATGGCGACGGGACCCACGAGCCACGCCATCGGCGTGCGGAACACGCGCGGACGATTGGGCTCGCGGCTGCGCAGCACCAGCAGGCACACGCCTACCGCGACAAAGGCGGCCAGCGTGCCCGCGTTGGCCAGTGCGGCGATTTCGTCCAATCGCGCCACGCCGGCCAGCGCCGCCACCAGGATGGCGGTGAACACCGTGATCGCCACCGGCGTGCCGGTGCGCGGGTTGACCTTCGACAGGCCGCGCGGCAGCAGGCCGTCGCGCGACATCACGAAGAAGATGCGGCTTTGCCCGTAGAAGAACGCGAGCAGCACGGTGGGCAGGGCGATGATCGCGACGATGCCGATCACCAGCGCTGCGGTGCCGTGGCCCAGCTCGCGCATGATCAGGGCGAGCGGCTCGGCGCTCTTGCCGAACACCTTGTAGCTCATCGCACCGACGGCGGCGACGGCGACCAGCAGGTAGATCAGCGTGCAGCCGATCATCGAGCCGACGATGCCGATCGACAGGTCGCGGCCGGGGTTCTTGGTTTCCTCGGCCGCGGTGGAGATCGCGTCGAAGCCGTAGAACGCGAAGAAGATGATCGCCGCCGCGGCCATCACGCCGCGCTCCACGCCGGCCGCGTCCAGCGATTTCGGGAAGCCGAACGGCATGAACGGCTGCAGGTTGTCCGGATTGAACGCCGGCAGCGCAACCGCGATGAACACGGCCAACGCGATCAGCTTGAACACCACCAGGATCGCGTTGAGCGTGGCGCTCTCGCGCGTGCCGGCCATCAGCAGGCCGGCGACCGCGAACGTGATCAGGATGGCGGGCAGGTTGATGATGCCGCCGGCATGCGGTCCCGCGGCGAGCGCGGCGGGCAGGGTGACGTTCCAACCGAAGTTCTGCTGCACCCATTGCAGGAAGCCGACGAAATAGCCGGACCAGCCCACCGCCACGGTGCTGACCACCAGCGAGTATTCGAGGATCAGGCTCCAGCCGACGATCCAGGCGATCGATTCGCCGAGCACGCCATAGCTGTAGGTATACGCGCTACCGGCGGCCGGCATCATCGTCGATAGTTCGGCGTAGGCCAGCGCGGCGCAGGCGCAGACCACGCCGGCGATGACGAAGGACAGCAGCACCGCCGGACCGGCCTTGTCCGCGCCCACGCCGATCAGCGTGTAGATGCCGGTGCCGACGATGGCACCGATGCCCAGCGCGACCAGGTGCGGCCAGCTCAGGGTGGGCACCAGGCGACGGCCTTCCTCGTGCTGGGTGATCCGGTCGATGGATTTGCGCCGTAGCCAGGTCATGGAAACTCCTCGAATGCGTCAATGGGGCGGCACGCCGGCAGCGGGCCGGCATGGAAAGGTGAGGGGGCATGACCCGCGGGCGCATCCCCGCCCCGGGGCCGCCAGCAGCCTATGCGCGTGCGGCGTGGCTGGCAATCGGCGGCGCACCACGTGGCGTGCCGCGCGGGACGGTTCAGAGATACGAAGGTCGCGCCGGATCGAACACCAGCGGGTAGCGGTGCACGTCCAGCAGGTCGAGGAACACATCCAGCCCTTCGTCCGAGCGGACGAGGTCGTACTCCGCATCCGACACCAGGTGGACCACCAGCGGCTCCACGCCCTGGCCGTGCAGGTGCAGGTTGTCGAACAGGTGGCGGTCGGTGGCCACCACTGGCGGCAGCAGCAGGAAGGTCGAGAACGGTGAGGCCGCCAACGGCGGTTCCGGCAGCGGCACGGTGTGGCCGTAGCCCAGCCAGCTGCCTTCGGCGAACGGCAGCTTGGCCAGCCAGCGCAGCTGCTCGATGAAGGCCGGATGCGGCGCGCGCACGTACCAGAACAGCTCGCGCGCAGCGGATTCGTCGCCGTCGTAGCCATCGGGCATCGGCATCAAACGGTCGCTCATGCCGCTGGTGACCAGCACATAGCCTTCGTCGTCGCCGTCCACGCAGGCCTCGACGAAATTGCGCGCGTACACGTGCACGTCGATGCGGTGCCGGCGGTCGCTGTCGCGATCGATGCGGTCGGGCTCGCCAAGCGCCGCCTGCAGGGCCGCCGCGCGTGCGGCGGCGAGGGCAGGCACGGGGTCGGGCGCGGCGCCCATCAGTGTGCGGAGACGTTGCAGCAAGCCGGCTTTCCCCAAGCGGTCGGTGCGCCGCGACTGTGCGCCGGCCCCTGCGGGGGGTCAAGCCGCCTATCCGCATCCCGTGACGCGGCGCGCGCTTCCCGTGCGAGGCGGTTCGCGCTGTGCCCCGGCTCAGGCGCTGAGACGCCAGCGGCTACACTGTCCGCATGGATTCCCAGACCCTCCTCATCCTCCTGTTGGTGCTCGTCGCCGTGGCCGTCGTCCTGCTCGCGGTGCTGGTGCTGCGCCGTCCCGAGGCCCGCATCGGCGACCTGCTGGAACGCGCGCTGCGCGACGAACAGCGCGAGGGCCGGGGTGAGCTGCGCGAGCAACTGGAAGGCCTGTCGCGCGCGCAGGACGCCCGCATCGACGGCTTCGCACGCAACCTGGGCGATCTCAGCACGCGCACCGACCAGCGCCTGGACGTGCTGCGCGACACGCTGACCGAGGATGCGCGCAAGGGTCGGACCGAGTCGGCCGAATCGCAGCAGCGCTTCGCCGACGCGCTGGGCCTGCGGCTCAACGAGCTCACCCAGCGCAACGAGCAACGCATCGGCGAGATGCGCGCGACGCTGGAAGGCCGGCTGAAGGAACTGCAGGCCGACAACGCGCAGAAGCTCGAACAGATGCGCGCGACGGTGGACGAGAAGCTGCACGCGACGCTGGAAACCCGCCTGACCGAGAGTTTCGGCAACGTCACGCGCATGCTCGCGCAGGTGCACCAGGGCCTGGGCGACATGAACAAGCTCGCCGCCGATGTCGGCGGATTGCAGCGCGTGCTGACCAACGTGAAGAGCCGCGGTGTGTTCGGCGAAGTGCAGTTGGCGGGCTTGCTGGAGCAGGTGTTCGCGCCCGACCAGTACGCCGGCAACGTGGCCACGGTGCCGGGCAGTGGCGAGCGTGTGGAGTTCGCGGTGCGGTTCCCCGGCTCCTCCAGCGATTCGGTGGTATGGCTGCCGATCGACGCCAAGTTTCCGCGTGAGGACTACGAACGCCTGCTCGATGCCCAGGAACGTGCGGACGCCGACGCGGTCAAGCAGGCAGGCGATGCGCTGGAGCGCGCCGTGCGCAAGCAGGCACAGGAGATCCGCAAGTACATCGCGGTGCCGCACACCACCGAATTCGCGATCATGTTCCTGCCCACCGAGGGCCTGTACGCCGAAGTGCTCCGCCGGCCCGGGTTGTTCGAAGCGATCCAGCGCGACCAGCGCATCACCATCGCCGGGCCGACCACGCTGCTGGCGCTGCTGACCAGCCTGCAGGTCGGATTCCGCACGGTGGCGATCGAGAAGCGATCCGCGGAGGTCTGGAACATCCTGGCGAACGCCAAGCGCGAGTTCGGCAAGTTCGGCGACGTGATGGATTCGGTGAAGACCAAGCTCGACCAGGCCAGCAAGCAGATCGACCAGACCGGCGTGCGCACGCGCGCCATCGAGCGCAGCCTGCGCGAGGTCGAATCGCTGCCCAGCAACGGCGAACCCACGAAGCTGCTCGGCGGCGACGAAGCGGAGTGAGCCCGCTCCCGCGCGGAAACGAAAACGGCGCCCTGGGGCGCCGTTTCGTTGTCAGGGCCGGGACGTAATCCTCAGCCGCCGCCGCTGATCTCGGGCATCGGCATCGCGTCCACCGGCACGGTCGGGTTGTTCTCGTCCTGCAGGTATTCCGGCAGTTCGTCCTCGGTCGGCTGCTGCGGGGTGCGGTGGCTCTCGATCTGATAGTTGCGGCGCTGCAGCCACGAATCGCGGACCAGGGCGTAGTCGTCCACCGCGCCTTCGCGCAGGCTGTCCAGCGACAGCAATTGCGCACGCGTGTCCACCAGGTTCAGGCCCTGCAGGAAGATGCGGGTCTTGTCGTCCTCGATCTGCCGCACCGGACTGAGCGGCATGTCGCCGGCCAGGCCGAGCACGTCGCGGACGGTGCGCGGACCGAAGAACGGCAACTCCACGTAGCGCGAGCGCTTCCAGCCCCAGGTGCCGAGCGTCTGGCCGAAGTCCTCGCTGCGGCGCTTCATTTTCAGGTCGCTCGCGGGGTCGAACAGGCCGCCGATGCCCAGCGTGGAATTCACCACGAAGCGGCCGAACGTCTGGGTGGCGTCGCGCGGACGGCCTTGCAGCAGCTGGTTCACCATCGTCAGCGGCTGGCGCAGGTTGTCGAAGAAGTTGCTTACGCCCAGGCGCACCGGCCGCGGTACGGCGGCGGTATAAGCGCGCGCCAGCGGGCGGGCGACCGTGCGGTCCACCGCATTGTTGAACGCGTGCACCTTGCGGTTGAACTTCTCCCATGGGTCGTAAGCGGCCGGCGACTGCGCGGGGGCGGGCAACGAAGGATCGGCGACCGGGTCGTACGCGCCCTGGCCGTAGATCGCGGCGAAGTCGTCTTCGGCCCCATCGCCGGCGGTCGCATCCGCGACGGTCGGAGCCGCGCCAGCCATCGCCGGGTCGATCGGCGGTTCGGCGGGCAATGCGGGAGCGGCGGAGGCATCCGCGGGAGCGCTGCCGTCGACCACCACGGCTTCGGCCGGTGCGTTCGCCGCGGACTTCGGCGCCGAGGCGCACGCCGTCGCGAGGGCGGCCAGCAGGACCACGGTGCTGAGGCGGAACAGATTCATCCTGATTCCTGGAAAAACTGCGGGGGGTGGGGTTACGCCGGGAAATCCAGTTCCGGCGTCAGACGGTACGCGGCCTGCAGGTCGGCCAGGCCAGCGGGCTGGCCTTCGAAGCTGGGTGAGGCGCCGGTGGCGCGCACGCGGGCGGCCAGTTCCGCCAACAGTGCCAGCCCGGCGCTGTCCACGGTAGTGACGTTCGTCAGGACGAAGCGTTGCGCGCCGGCCAGCTGCGCCGAGGCCTGCGCCCACAGCGCGGCGGCGGCGGCACGGTCCAGCGCGCCCGTGAACACGAGCGCGTCGCCGTCCCGCCTGACGCTGGCGTCACTTGCCGCTGGCACTGCCGTTGACCTGCAGCTTGCCGGACTTGAGGTCCGCGGCGACCTGCGCGATGGACTTCTGGCGCAGCGGGGTGTCGAACTGGGTCTTGAAGGTCTGCACGAACGAGACGCCTTCCGGCAGCACGTCGAACACCTTCCACTGGCCACCGACGTTGCGCGCGTAGAACGTGATCGGCGTGACCGTCTGGTCGGGCTGCAGGAACTCGGTTTCGACCTTGACGCCGCGACCACCCGGCAGCGGCGATTCGGACTTCACCCGCACCTTCAGGCGCGCATTGAAGTCGGCCAGGCGCGCACCGTAGGCCGACAGCAGGCGCTCGGTCAGGGCCTGGCCGAACAGCTTCACGTCGGCATCGGAGGCGCCGCGGCCATGCACGCCCAGCACCAGGCGGGCGGCGTAGTCGCCGTCGAACAGGGTGTTGAACTCGCTGGTGACGTACTGGCGCAGCGCGGCCGGGTTGGATTTGAACTCCGCGCGGCGCTGGTCGAGCGTGGACAGGATGCGCGTGCTGCTGGTCAGCACCACCTGGCTGGCGCTGTTCGGCTTCGCGGCGGCGGCCGGGGCCGCGGCCTGTGCGAACACGGCGACCGGCGCGGAGGCCAGCAGGGCCGCCGACAGGGCGACGGAGAGGAAGGAATGCTTGATCAGGGTCTTCATGGCGTGGGTTCTTCCGTAACGGGGGGCGCGGTCTCGCCGCTGGCCGGGGTTTCCCCGGAGCCTGCGCCGGCATTGTTGGCGCCGCCGCTGAACATGTACTTGCCGGCCAGCTGGAGCAGGTCCACCGCCGGCTGGGTGAAGGCGATTTCCTCGCCGGGCTTCAGCACCTCCGGGTCGCCGCCCGGGGAGAGGCCGATGTAGTTCTCGCCCAGCAGGCCGCTGGTGAAGATGCCCGCGGCGGTGTCGGCCGGCAGGTCCTTGTACTGGCTGTCGATGGACAGGGTGACGATGGAGTCGAACTTGACCGGGTCCAGCTGAATGTCGGCCACCTGCCCGATGACAACGCCACCGATCTTCACCGGCGCCTGCTTGCGCAGCTGGCCCAGGTTGGTGAAGCGCGCGGTCAGCTCGTAGCTGCCGCCGCCCACTCCGAAGCGCTTGTTGGTGGAAGCCAGTGCCAATACCAGCAGCGAGGCCAGGGCCAGCAGGAGGAAGGCGCCGACGGCGAATTCGAGGCGGGGTCCACGGACGGACATGGGGTCAGCTCCTGAACAGCAATGCAGACATGACGAAATTGAACATCAGCACCAGCAGCGAGGCGTTCACCACCGCGCGGGTGGTCGCCACCGAGGTGCCCTCGATGGTCGGCTCGGCGTGGAAGCCCACGTAGGCCGCGACCAGGGCGCTGGTACCGCCGAAGACGGCCGACTTCAGCAGTGCCACGCCGAAGTCGTCCCAGAAGTCCACGCTGTTCTGCAGCGCGGACCAGAAGGTGCCGTTGTCGAGGCCGAGCACGTGCACGGCTTCGAAGTAGCTGGCGCTGATCGCCAGCGAGCAGAAGAAGCCGGTCAGCAGCGGCACCGTCAGCACCGCTGCCCAGAAGCGCGGCGCCACGGCCTTCGCCACCGGATCGATGGCCATCAGCTCCAGCGCCTTGATCTGGTCGGTGGCGCGCATCAGGCCCAGTTCGGCGGCGATGGAGCTGCCGGCGCGGCCGATGAACAGCAGCGCGGTCAGCACCGGGCCCAGTTCCCGATAGAGCGACAGGCCCAGCAGGGTGGACAGCGCGTCGCTGGCGCCGAACGTGGTCAGCGTGCGGTAGCCCTGCAGCGTCAGCACCAGGCCCACGAACGCGCCGCCCACGGCGATGATCGGCAGCGAGCGGCCGCCGATCTTGTAGATCTCGCGGGTCAGCTCGGCGAAGAAATCGCGGGTCGGCGCCGAGGCGCGGAATACCGACAGCGAGAACAGGCCGGCGCGGCCCAGCGACCGGGTGGCGGCGACGAAGGGCATCAGGCGGCCTCCCCGCGCTTGACCGCATCAAACGCGATCGGGCCGTCCGGCTCGCCGCGCAGGAACTGCTTCACCAGCGGGTCCGACGTGGCTTCCAGCTCGGACGGCGTGCCCGAGAACACCAGTCCGCCATTGGCGATCACCACCGCCTGGTCGGCGATGGGCAGGGTTTCGTGCACATGGTGGGTCACGATGATGCTGGTCAGCCCGAGGGTGTCGTTGAGGCGCTGGATCAGGCTCATGATCACGCCCGAGGCGATCGGGTCCAGCCCGGTCAGCGGCTCGTCGTAGATCATCAGCGGCGGGTCCAGCGCGAGCGCACGGGCCAGTGCCACGCGGCGCGCCATGCCGCCGGACAGCTCGCGCGGATAGGCATCGGCGGCGGCGCGCAGGCCGACCGCATTCAACTTGAAGTCCACCAGCCGGCGGATCAGCGCATCCGGCAGCTTCGTGTGCGTGCGCAGCGGCAGCGCGACGTTCTCGGCCACGGTCAGGTCGGTCAGCAGGCCGTTGCCCTGCAGCAGCACGCCCACGCCCTTGCGCATCTCCAGCAGCGCACGGCTGCGGTGCGGCACGGGCTGGCCGAACACCTCGACCGTACCGGCGGCAGGCGGGAGCTCGCCGGTCAGCGCGGCGAGCATCGTCGACTTGCCGCTGCCGGACGGGCCGAGCACGGCGGCGATGCTGCCGCGCGGGACGGTCAGGTCGATGCCACGCAGGATGGTGCAGCCGCCGCGATCGAGGCGGAGGCCGGACAGGTGCACGGCAGGGGCGTCGGCAGGCGTCATGGGCGTCGTCGGCGGACCACAGGCGGGTTAACGGAAAAACAACGGCGTAGCTTCGCGGCCAGCGGCTGAACATAAACCGTACCGCGCAGTTTGATTATTGTGGCATCCGCGTCGCCGCCGCGCGCACGGCCGTGCGGGATGCTGTGGCCCAAAGCGCCGGCGTCTCCGGTGCTGCGACCGCCATCCGGCACAATGACGGCGACGATGACGACCGACGCCACGCCCGACTTCCGCCTGTATCCCTCCAACGTGCTGGAGCTGCTGGCGGCGTTGCTGGCCGAGGAGCTGCGCACGCCGGTGCCCGGCCAGTCGCCATTGGCGCCGGACGTGGTGCTGATCCCCCAGGTCGCCATGCGCCGCTGGCTGCAGGCCACGCTCGCGGCGAAGTACGGCGTCGCCGCCAACCTCGAGTTCCTGACCCCCGGCGAGTTCGTCGCCCGCGCGCTGGACGCCAATCTCGGGCCGAGCACCGACGACCTCGACATGGCCGCGTTGCAGTGGCGCCTCTACGGCGCGCTCAACGATCCGGCGCTGCGCACGGCGCCCGCGCTGGAACCGCTGGACGCCTGGCTGGACGACGGCGACCCGTTGAAGCCCTGGTCGCTGGCGGGCGAACTGGCGGGCGTGTACGAGAAGTACCAGGCGTGGCGCCGCGACTGGCTGCTGCGGTGGGAAGCGGGCGCCGACCAGGACGACGCGCAGGCACGGCTGTGGCGCGCGGTGGCCAGCGGGCACGACTACCGCGCGCGCCGCATCCACGACTACCTCGCGCGATTCGGCCGTGAGGACGGACCACTGCCACAAGGCCTGCCGAAACGACTGCTCGTTTTCGCCACCCTCAACATCTCGCCCGACGTGCTGCGCGTGCTCGCCACCCAGGCGCGCGTGGGCACGCTGCATTTCTATCTGCCCACGCCTGCGCGCGGCTACTGGGGCGATCTGCAGACACTGCGCGAGCGCCGACGCGACGGGGCCAGCGATCTGTTCGCCGACGACGTGCAGGAAAACCCGCTGCTGCAGGCCTGGGGCGCGGCTGGCCGCGATTTCATGGCGCTGCTCGGCGATTACGAAGTGGTGCATCCGCGCGCCGAGATCGACGTCTACGCCGATCCGCTCGCCGCCGACGAGCCCGACACGCTGCTGCGCCGGCTGCAGTCGGATCTCTTCCACCGGCGCGCACCGGCCGTGCCGCCGCCGCGTGCCCTGCTCGACCGCACCGATCCCAGCCTGCAGGTCCACGCCTGCCACACGCGCCTGCGCGAACTGCAGGTGCTGCACGACCAGTTGCGCGCGCTGCTCGATCCCGTATCGCCCGAAGGCCGGCGCTTCGATCCGCCGCTGCAGCCACGCGAAATCGCGGTGCTGGCGCCGGACATCGACCCCTACGTGCCCTACCTCGACGCGGTGTTCGGCGGCAGCGGCCATGACGGCGCGCTGCCCTGGGCGCTGGCCGACACCAGCCCGCTGGCGAGCGAGCCGTTGGCGGAGGTGTTCCTGCGCCTGCTCGATTTGCCCGTGTCGCGCTTCGGCCTGGACGAGGTGCTCGACCTGCTGTCGAGCGCGCCGATCGCCGAAGCCTCGGGGCTCGATACCGATGCCATCGATCGCTTGCACGGCTGGTTGCGCGAGGCCGGCGCGCGCTGGGGACTGGACGCGACCCACCGTGCCGCATCCGATGCGCCTGCCGACGATGCCTACACTTGGCAGTTCGCCCTGGACCGGCTGCTGCTCGGCCATGCGAGCGGCAGTGACGACGACATCGCCGGTGTCGCGCCGTGGCCCGAACTGGAAGGCGGCTCGCTCGACGCGCTCGACACGCTGGTGCGCCTGCTGCGCGAACTCGCCCGCCAGCGCCGCGTGCTGGGCGAGACGCAGACGCCCGCGCAATGGCGCGAACGCCTGCTGCACCTGTTCGACGCGCTGCTGCCGGAACGGCCTTCCGCACCCCGCTCGCAACGCGCGCTCGATCGCTTGCGCACCCTGGTCGATCGTTTCGCCCGCGATGCGGAGGCTGCGGGCTATGGCGGCACCGTACCGCCGGACGTCGTGCGCGCGCATTTCGCCGACCTGCTGTCGCAGGCCGATACCCGCGCCCCGCTGCTGACCGGCGGCATCAGCGTCGGCCGCATGGTGCCGATGCGCCTGCTGCCGTTCCGCGCGATCTGCTTGCTGGGCATGAACGATGGCGACTTCCCGCGTCGCGATCCCGCTGCCGGCCTCAACAAACTCACCGCCGAACTGCATGCGGGCCGGCGCTTGCCTGGAGACCGTTCGACCCGCGAGGACGACCGTTTCCTGTTCCTGCAGCTGTTCGCCGCCGCACAGGACGTGTTCTACGTCAGCTACCTCGGCGCCGATCCGCGCGATGGCAGCCCGCGCGAGCCCTCGGTGCTGGTCAGCGAACTGGTCGACGTGGCGGCGCGCTACCACGGCGACGCGGACGCGAAGGACGCGCTGATCGTGCGCCACACGCTGCAGCCGTTCGCGCCGGCTGCGTTCGGCAGCGACGACGAACCGCGCCACTTCAGTTATCGCGATACGTGGCGCGCCGCCGCGGGACGTCTCGGCGACGCGCGTCGCGCGCTGGCGCGGTGGGCCGAGGCGCCACTGCCGCCTTTCGAAGAAGGCGGCGACGTGGTGCCGCTGGATGCGCTGCGCCGCTTCCTGCTCGATCCTGCCGGCCAGTTCCTTACACAGCGACTCGGCATCCGCTTGCCCGATGCGCTCGAGGATACCGAGGACACCGAACCCCTGGTCGCGCCCACGCGCGGCCGCGAGCGCTCGCGCGTCGTTCGCGACGTTTTCGAATGGCAGCTCGAGCGTGCGCGCGCGCCGGATGCGCACAGCCCTTCGGCCCTCTATGCGAGGCTGCGTGCGCGTGGCCAGGTGCCCACCGGCCCACTGGGCGAACAGGCCGCCGAGCGGGTATTCGCCGAAGTGGAACCGTATGCGCGTGCCTTCGCCGACTGGGTCGGCCACGATCGCCGCCACTGGCTGCACGACGCGTTGCAGGATCCCGACGGGCAAGCCGTGCTGGCTGCCGTGCGCAAGGGCGAGCCGGACGACGGCCTGCTCGCGCGCCTGGTGGAGCAACGGTTGTTCCCGTGGATGCGCGAGGAGACGGCGGCGCAGTGGCGTGGCCGTCCTCTCGGGCCTGATGCGGAGGCGCGCCGTTTCCTGTTGTTGCTCGACGAAGCCGAACGCCATGTCCGCGCCCAAGTGCAGTGGCGCGAGCAGGTCGATCACCGCGGTCTGGTCGGACCGCAGGGCGGTGTGCCGCGGCTGGACGTGGAGATCGACGGCGTGCGCCTGCAGGGCCGTATCGAGGATCTCTACGTGCATGGCCTGGCGCGCGTGCACATCGGCGCATTGAACGGTCCGGCCGCGGTCCGTCACGGTCTGGACTGGTTGCTGGCCAATGCCTGCGGCCTGCGCGTGCCGCGGGTGGAATTCCACGATGCGGGCGAGGCCGGCATCGGTCCCCACATCACCCCGGGCATCGACGCCGGACAGGCGCGCGATGCACTGCGCCTGCTGCTGTCGCTGCGTCGCGAAGGCCTGCGCGCTCCGTTGCCGTTCGCGCCGCATACCGGTTGGGAGATCCATGCCGCCGATCCCGCCAAACGCGAGAGTGCCGCGCGCACCACCTGGTATCCCGGTGACTACAGTTGGGGCGAGAGCACCGGCGAGGCCCTGCAGCTCGCCTTCCGCGGGCGTGATCCGCTGGTCGATGCGGAGGGCATGGCCGCGTTCGTCGATACCAGCCTGCGGATCTACGCCGCACTGCGCAGCGGACGCACCGATGGCGGGGAGGGCGCGGCATGAGCGGCTTCGATTCTTCCCGCGAACCGTATCTCGATCGTCCGCTCGACGGCGTGCAGCTGATCGAGGCCAGCGCTGGCACCGGCAAGACCTATACGCTGGCCACGCTGTTCACGCGCCTGATCGTCGAGCGCCGCCTGCGCATGGGCGACGTGCTCGCGGTGACGTACACCGAAGCCGCCACGCAGGAACTGCGCAAGCGCATCCGCGAACGCCTCGTGCAGGCGGCCGATCTTGTCGGCAGGCCATCTTCCGATGACGAGACCCACGAGGCCGCACTCACGCGCGCCATCCTGGCCCGCCACCTTGCGCACGGCGAGGAATCGCCGGTCCAGCTCGCACGACGCCTGCGCACGGCGGCCGAGGAAACCGATCTCGCTGCGATCTTCACCATCCACGGTTTCTGCGCGCGGGTGCTGCGCGAGCATGCGCTGGACACCGGGCAAGGCCTGCAGGCCGGCGAGCTGCTGGGCAACGCGCGTGCGCTGTACGAAGAGCTTGCTGCCGACATCTGGCGCGCTTATGCGGCCGATGCCGGGACGGCCGGCGTACTGACAGGGCTGTGGAGTGGCCCCGATGCGCTCGCCGCCGACCTGCCCGCGCTGTGCGGCCCGCTGCCGTTGCTGCCGGCCGCGCCTGTCGATGATGTCAGCGAACGCCAGGTCGCCGTGGACGCCACGCGCGCGGGCCGTGCCGCGCACCTGGTCGAGGCCATCGGTTTGTACGGTGCCGACGCATGCGCCGCCATCGCTGCCGCGTTCGACGGCAAGGTGTTCGATGGCCGTCGTGCGAAACGACCGAGCTTCGACAAGGCCTTCGCGGAACTGCAGGCCGGCATCGCGCTGGCGCAGTGGCCGCGTACCGACAAGACGCACGTGCAGAAGCTGCTCCCCGAGACGCTGGTCGGCTTCTGCAAGGACGGCGACGCGGCGCGCGTCCCGGAGTCGCCCCTGTTCGACGCATTGCGTGACTGGTGCGACGCGGACGATGCCTGGCAACAGCTGCAGCGGCTGCTGCGCGTGGTCTTGCTGCACCGCCTTCGCGACGACGCCCGCCGTCGCCTCGAAACGCTCAAGCACACGCGACGCGTGCAGACCTACGACGACTTGATCGACCACGTCGCCGACGCGCTGGAAGGCCCGAACCGGCGCGCGCTGGTGGCGAGCCTGCGGGCCCAGTACCGCATCGCGCTGGTGGACGAATTCCAGGACACCGACGAACGCCAGTGGCAGATCTTCGCCCGCGTGTTCGGTGACTCCGAGGAGGTGCGCGCGCTGGGAGAAGCGCCGACACTGTTCCTGATCGGCGATCCCAAGCAGGCCATCTACGGTTTCCGTGGCGGCGATGTCGCCACCTACCTGGTGGCCAAGCACCATCCGGGCACCGCGCACGCGGATCCGCTGACGCATAACTTCCGTTCGCGACCCGCCGTGTTGCGCGCGGTGCAGGCGCTGTACGACGGCGCCGATGCCGCGGGCCGCGATGCGTTCGCGCATCCCGGCATCCGGTTCGAGCCGGTGTTTCCCGGAGACAAGCGCAACGACGCGGACTACCTGCGCGAAGGCATTCCCGCACCGGCGCTCACCCTGCGCCTGCTGCGCAACGAGGGCGGCAAGGCCTTCGACGCGGAGGCTTCGCGCGACGCCGCCACCGCCGCCTGCGTCGCCGACATCCACCGCGTGCTGTCGGATGCGCGCGACGACCGCGCGACGATCGACGGCCGCCGCGTGCAGCCGGGCGACATCGCCGTGCTGGTGCGCAACCACAAGGATGCGACCCGCATGCAGCAGGCCCTCGCGCGTGCGGGCGTGCCGGCGGTCGCCGCGGGCAAGCAGAGCTTGTTCGAAAGCCGTGAAGCCGCCGACCTGCGCACGCTGCTGCTCGCCTTGCTGCATCCGGCCGACGCCGGTCGCCTACGGGCCGCCCTGGCCACCGTGCTGCTGGGCGAGGACGCCGCCACGCTGGATGCGCTGGACGCCGATGGCGACGCACAGCGCCATCACCAGGCGCGCCTGCTGCATTGGCGCGAGCGTTGGCAGCGCAGCGGTCCGTTCGCACTGATATCCGAGCTGTGCGCGGCGGAAGCCGGTCGCCTGCTCGGCTTGCTCGACGGCGAACGCCGGCTCACCAACTACCTGCAGCTGGGCGAACACCTGCAGGAAGCCTCCGCCCGCACCCTGGGGCTGCATGGCCTGCTGGACTGGCTGCAGGCGCGCATTGCCAATGCGGACCCGAACGACGAAGCGCAGCTGCTGCGTCTGGAGTCGGACGCGCGTCGCGTGCAGATCGTCACCCTGCACAAGAGCAAGGGCCTGGAATATCCGCTGGTCTACCTGCCCTTCGCAGGCCTGGGCACGAGCCGGCCCGACAGCGGTCGTCATCGCACCGTGCACGACGGCACGCGTCGTGTCCTCCAATGGCGCGTCGACAAGGACGATCCCGCGTGGCAGGCCGCCGGCCTTGCCGTGAAGCAGGACGCGCAGGCGGAAGATGCGCGGCTGCTCTACGTCGGGCTGACCCGTGCCGAGCATGCGCTGTGGATCGCCGCCGGCGACGTGACCGACATGGAGAAGAGCCGTCTCGCGCCGCTGCTGGCCGATGTCGCTGCGCTCGGCATGCGCAATGAGGTGCGCATCGTCGAAGGCCCGCCGGAACCGCCGCCGGCCCGCCTGCCGGCCGAGCACGACGCCGACATCGCGCCGGCCCGCACCAGCACGCATCGCGTCGCCGCCGACTGGTGGGTCTACAGCTTCACCCAGCTCGCGCACGCCGAAGGCGCCGATCCGCTGGCTGCGGCGACCCAGGCCGATCCCGGTGGCGAGGACGAAACCCCCGCGTCCGACGTCGATGGACTGCCCGACGCGATCGCCGCGCCCGTCGCCCTCGCCGATCCCCGCTTCGCCGGTAGCCGCTTCGGCGTGGTCATGCATGCCGCGCTGGAGCACGCCGATTTCGCCGCTTGGCGCGACTGGCGGCCGGGCGATGCCGCACCCACGCATCAGGCCGATGTCATCGTCGACGCGATGCGCGAAGGCGGTTACGCCGAAGCCGACATCGACGACGGCCTCGCCGTGCTGGTGCCGCTGGTGGGGCAGACCTTGTGCACCACGCTGCCGGAAGGCGCGCGCCTGGCGGACCTGCCGCCGGACGCGCGTCGTGCCGAGATCGAATTCCACTTCGCCATGCAGCCCACCGGCGTGCCGGCATTGCTGGCCTTGCTGCATCGCCATGGCCTGCTGCGCCATCGCACCGCCTTCGGCACGCGCGCCCGGCTGGAAGGACTGATGACGGGCCTGATCGATCTGACCTACGGCCATGACGGCCGTTGGTACGTGCTCGACTACAAATCGAACCAACTACCGGCCTACGACGCGGCGGCGATGCAGCAGGCGATGGCGCACAGCGAGTACGACCTGCAGGCATTGATCTACACGCTGGCGCTGCATCGCTGGTTGCGTTTCCGACTTGGCGATGCGTACGACTACGCGCGCGACTTCGGCGGCATCCGCTACCTGTTCTGCCGCGGGCTGGACCTCACCCAGCTCCGGTCGCCCGGCGTTCACGCGCAGCGCTTCGCGCCCGAACTGGTGCACGCGCTGGATGCACTGTTCGCCGGCCATGCGACGGAGGCCGTTGCATGAGCCTGCTCGACGCGCTGTACAAAGGCGGTCACCTGCGTACGCTCGACCACGCCCTTGCGCAGAGCCTGCGTCGGCTGGATCGCGACACGCCCGACGCCGTGCTCGCCGCCGCCGCGCTGGCGTCGCTGGCGGTCGCCAAGGGCCATGCCGGCGTGCGCCTCGACGCCGCCGCGGCGCTGGTCGATGCGGAGATCGCCTGGCCTGACGCCGAGGCCTGGACGCAGCAACTCGCAGCATCGCGCTGGGTCGTGACGCCACGCGAACCCGCTTCGCCAGCGACCGGCAGCGCGCCGCTGGTGCTGGAAGGCGGCCTGCTCTACCTGCGCCGCTACCGCGAGTACGAACGCGCGCTGGCGTTGGGCCTGCAGCGCATCGCCGCGCAGCCGGTATCGGAGACCGCCATCGCGTCGCTCGCGCCGCTGTTCGCAACCCTGTTCCCACAGGCCACGCACGACGACCGCCAGGCGCGCGCCGCTGCGCTCGCGTTGCGCCACGCCCTGTTGCTGGTCACGGGCGGTCCCGGCACCGGCAAGACCACCACCACGGCGCGCCTGCTGGTGTTGCTGGCCGCGCAAGCAAGGCAAGCAGGCCGTGCACCGCCGCGCATCGCGCTGGCCGCGCCCACCGGCCGGGCCGCCGAGCGCATGGCCGAGAGCGTGCGCCATGCGGTGAAGGCGCTGGCCATGGACGGCATCGATGCCGATCTGCTCGCCGCGCTGCCCGCCACCGGCACCACGCTGCACCGCTTGCTCGGGACGATCCCGGATTCGCCGCGCTTCCGCCACGGCCACGATAATCCGCTGCCCTACGAGGTGGTCGTCGTCGACGAAGCCTCGATGATCGACCTGCCGCTGATGGCCAAGCTGGTCGACGCGGTCGCCAGCGGCACGCGACTGGTGCTGCTGGGCGATCCCGACCAGTTGCCGTCGGTGGAAGCCGGCGATGTGCTGGCCGCCATCCTCGGCGCCGCCGGTGACGGCGATGCCATCGCGCACGACGATGCCGAGGCCCTCCGGTCGTTGCTCGGCGAGAGGGATGCGTCCACCGATGCGCAGGACGACGAAAGAACACGGTTCCCCGGTATCCGCGTGCACCTGCAGCGCGGCTGGCGCCAGAGCGAAGCGCTGGACCTCGCGCCGCTGGCGGCCGCCGTGCGCGAAGGCGATGCCGATGCCGCGCTGTCGCAGCTGCGCGCCGGCACGCTGTCCAACGTGCACTTCCACGAAGACCTGGTCGATCCCCTGGACGCGCATCGCGACGCGCTGCTCGCCCATTTCCACGCGCTTGGCCACGCCGCCACGCCCGCCGAGGCGTTGGCGCGGTCCACGCGCCTGCGCCTGCTGACAGCGGTGCGCGAAGGGCCCCAAGGCGCGCGCACGCTCAATGCGCGCATCGAAAGGTTGCTTGCCGATGGCAATGGATCGGTGCGCGAGGCGCAGGGTCATTTCCACGGCCAGTTGCTGATCGTCACCGAGAACAGCTACCGGCACCGCTTGTTCAACGGCGACATCGGCGTTTGCCTGCGCGATGCGGCCGGCATGCTGGTGGCGTGGTTCCCCGGTGAAGATCCCGCCAGTCCGCGCGCGTTCCATCCGGCGGCATTGCCCGCGCACGAGTCCGCTTTCGCGATGACGGTGCACAAGGCGCAAGGCTCCGAATTCGACACGGTGTGGCTGGTGTTGCCCGCGCGCAGCAACCGCGTGTTGTCGCGCGAGCTGGTCTACACCGGCATCACCCGCGCGCGCCATGCGCTGCATGTCGCCGGCAGCGACGCGGTGATCCGCGACGCGCTGGCCCGGCATGCGGGCCGGTGGTCGGGGCTGGGGTGGCGGTTGGCCGCGCGCTGAACACGCTTCCACGCTGCACGTATCGTCCTTGCATATCGTCGGTACGCCAGGTTGTTTGCGATAACCCCCCCAACGGCGTATACCTGTTCCTGCTGACTGGCAGTACCCTCCGCCGCGCTCCGCTGGCTGACATCCCTCCCTCTCGGCCTGACCCACGCGGTCCCGCGTGCCGAGGAGGTGTGTGTGGCGAACCAGCACGTCCAGGTCTTCCTGCTGCATCTGGGATCGCAACAGTCCATCGGGCCTGACGACCTGCGGATGATGTGGGCCACGGCCTGCGAATCGCTGGATATCGCGGTGTCGCGGCGCCCGACGGGCCAGGGCCAGAACACCGGTCGCCCGTGCTTCGGTTTGTGGGCCGGCCGCCAGTTCCATCGCGTGCCGGCGGAACGACGCATGCGCGCATTGCTGGAAGCGCGTGGTTACCTCTTCACGCTCACGCATATCGCCTCGAAGGAGGGCGCATGACGTTTGATGTCGGGATCGGCAAATGCCGATCGGTAAAATCGGATTCGGTGGATGTCTGGGTGGATGGCTCCATCGTGCGGCGCTTGGCGCCGGAGACGAAGTGGCAGCGCGATGGGATCAGCGTGCTGCAGGTACCGTCCAAGCTGTGCAGTGCGCGCCATCCGTTGGCCGAAGGCGCGGAGGTCTTCCTCGATACCGCGCTGATCACCGCCAGCAGCGTGGGCAAGCTGGACGTGGATGGCAGCGGCGAGTTCGCCAAGGCGCGGCTGTCGCTGCTGGTGCCCGTGGTCGACACCGAGGTCACGCCGCCGCCCTCGCGCAAGGCGAGCTGGCGCTGAAACCGCCGCGGGCGACCGTCCGCGCACCCTGATTCCCGACGAACGGCGCGCCGCCGCCTGTGCGTCTCCCTACGGACCGGGTTATGGTCCGCTACGGGGTGAGAGGGGAAGCCACATGGGACGTGGTCGTCGCGGTTTCATCGAGAATCTGGCTGCGCTGCCGTGGCCGGTCGGGCTCTGTACCGGGGTCGCGGGCTACCTGGCCATCGCGCACGGCATTCCGCTGTTCTTTTCGCGCAACAGTGCGTTGGGCAGCGCCTTCCAGAACACCAATCCATTTCTGCCGCTTGCGTGGGCCTTCTTCGGCCTGTGCGTGATCGCCGCCGGCATGTCGTTCTTCGATGCACGGCGCAAGCGCCGATTGCTGGACACCCGCCGCGGGTTGGACAGCCTGGCCGCGCTGGGCTGGCGCGATTTCGAGCGACTCGTGGGCGAGGCGTATCGTCGCCGCGGTTATGCGGTGGAGGAAACCGGCCTCGGTGGCGCCGATGGCGGCATCGACCTGATCCTGCATCGCGACGGCAAGCGCACGCTGGTGCAGTGCAAGCAGTGGCGGCGCGACAAGGTGCCGGTCAACGTGGTGCGCGAGATGTTCGGCCTGATGGCGCATCACCAGGCGGACGCCGTGCGCATCGCGGCGCTCGGCGGTTTCACCGCGGATGCGGCGCACTTCGTCGAGGGCAAGCCGATCGAATTGATCGATGGCGAAACGCTGCTGGAGATGATCAGGGCGGTGCAGGTAGCCGGTGTTGCGCCTTCCAGGAACGTCGAACCGATGATGGATCGTTCCGTCGAATCGAGCTCCCCCAGTTGCCCGACCTGCAAGGCGGCGATGGTCCGGCGGACGAACCGACGCACGGGAGAAGGGTTCTGGGGATGCTCCGGATTTCCCCTGTGCAAAGGAACACAGCAGGCGTAACCATGCGGGAACCCTTTGCTTCAGAGCGAGCAACTCGCACGGCCTCAGGCCTGCGCATCGTCATTCTCATCCTCGCCACCCTGCTGGCGTTCTCCGCCCACGCGGCCCAGGGCAAGCTCGGCTTCACCGTCGATGCGAAGTTCGATCGAAAGGTACTGGATGCCGACATCAAGCAGGTGGTGGTGACGCAGGTCGCGCCTGCTTCACCGGCGCAGCGGGCGGGCCTGCAGGTGGGCGACGTGCTGGAGCAGTTGAACGGGAAGCCGTTGGTGGGCAGCTCGGCACGGAAGTTCTTCGGCGCCATGGGCGACATCGAGCCGGGCGACAAGGTGGCGCTGGTGGTGAGGCGGGCGGGCAAGCCGGTCGCCTTGGTGCTCGTGGCCGAGTAGCGCGCTCTGCGCCCGAGGTGCGGCGTCAACCGCTGGCGAGCGCGCCTGCTGCCGTGTGTGCCAGCAGATACCCGACGGTGGCGTTGATGGTGCCGCCCACCAAGAGCACGATGGCGGCCGCACCGAGGCAGCGCCACCAGGGCAGTCGCGTGCGCCGGCGGATCCACGCCGCCTGCACGAGCCAGAACCACGCCAGCATCACGAGCGTCAGGCAAGCGGAAGCGATGTTCGTCCATGGCTGCGGCATCAGCAGCAGCGACATGGCGCAGGAGAGCACCAGCGCGAACGGCGCCACCAGATAGCACTGCTCATAGAACGGTTGCCGCAGGCTCTCGCGGTTGACCGGCTGCCGTACGCGCATCAGCGCATACGTGGCGCCGGCCAACGCCCACACGCCGAACGTGATTGTGCGATAGAGCAACAGCGTTTCTTCGGAAGCCAGGATCACCGCCGCCAGCGAGCCGGAGGTATCGGGTACCTGCGCCCGCACACCCAAGTCGAACAGATGCGCCAGCATCACGCACAGGATCAACAGCAGGGGCGGGCTGATCGCATCGCTGAATCGCGCGTCGTCGGTGCGCGACAGTTCATGCGCCGCGTACGCCGTCATCCGGTCGGGATGCAGCAAGGTCCGCACCAGCGTGCGCGGCAGCAGGACCACCCACGTCAGCGCTTCGTAGACGAACTCTTCGAACGACTTGAGGATTTTCAGGAAATCCATGACCCGCCCGCGACTGTGCCCACCGTGCGCCCAGATTAGCGGACTGTGTGGACGGCGTGGTCTGTCGCAGTGCGATGGCCTCCTTCCCGTCGCGCTGACCCACCGCGCTGCGTCAGTGCATCAGGCGCGCCGCCATGCTGTCCAGGTCGTAGCCGAAGCCACCGTCGAGGCGTCGGACGATGTCCGCGCCGGCCGCGGCCTGCAGGAATGCCGGCGTCACCTGGTAGCCACCGCCCACCGCGTCCACGTGCGCGGCGATGCGGCTGTCGGAGCCCGCGCGCGTCACCAGCTCGCCGAAGGCCACCACGCGCAGCACCAGCGAGGCCTCTTCTTCGACCGACAGGCCGTGCCCGCCGACCTGGCGCGCGATGACATTCATGCCGACGCAGGCGAGATCCTCACCGTCGTACTCGCTCACCGGCAGCGCACCGTTCATGACGGCCTGGAACACGTCGATGCCGAAATTCAGCAGCGCGGGGTCCACCGCCACGATGTCGATCGCGCGCACGGGAAGATCGCTCTGGGCCTGGATCTGGGGCATGGTCCACCTCGGTTCCGTCATCGTCGCCCCCGTTCTAGGGAGGGATGCCGAAACACGGCGTGACGACGGCCCATGCATGTCGTTCACAACGCGGAACCTGCGTGCAACGGCTCAGTGGCTGGCGCACCGCGCCTGTAGCCACGCACGCGCGGCGTCCAGAGGCTGGTCGGTCACTTCATCGGGGAGTACCGGCCCGTGCTGGACCGCGCCGCTGCGATCAAGGATGCGCGAGGTGGTCAGTGCCAACATCCCGCCGTTGTCCAGCGGAATGCTGCTGTTGGATGTCGTGTACCCACCCGTGGGGCGGCCGAAGAAACGCACGTTGCGCTGACCCTTGAAACCGATGGCAAGGATCTCGCCGGAACTCATCGTCTTGGGCCCGAGGATCACGGCGATGTGCGAGGGCTGGCGTTCGAGTGGCGGGAGATCGATCGCGGAGCGGGCGGCATCGCCATTGAGCACCTGGTCGTTACGGCGTCGGATCGGCGTACGCGTGCCGTCGCGCCGCTCGAAGTATTCCAGGACGCCTTCATCGTAGAGCGGTGCAATACCGCCCATCATCGGCCACATGCTGCCCCCCATATTGGACGCCACGTCGATGATCAGGCCGCAGCGCCCGGCTGAAAGCGCCTCATTGAGTGCGTTTCGCACCAGGTGGGTCGCCCCGACGGCCGCTTGCTGGTCGCCGCTCCAACTGTTGATCGTCAGGCGTCCGATGACACCTTCGTCCGTGTGCGCGAGTGCGATAGGGATGCTGGTCGCGGGCACGGCGCTCACGGCCTGCGGCCGTGGCGTACCCGTATCCACCGGGGAAGCGGCGTTACGCGGAGGGAAGTAGATCGAGTGCCGTTCCCTCAGCGATGCCAGCACGAAACGGATCGCCGCGGTGCGGCCGTCCTCGCCGGGCGTGGCCGCCAGGCGCGCATAGGCTTCGCGTTCGACCGCGGGCCAGTCGGGCTGGTCGCCATTGAGGGCCTGCGTGCGCGCCAGCGCGATCACCTTGTCGAGCACGGCATCCGCGGCATGGGCCGAGGCCGTGAAGACGAGACAGGCGCATGCGAGTGCAGCGAAACGGAGGCGGAGTGTCATGGCGGCATCCTTGCGTGGGACGGGGCGGGACTTCCTGTGCTGGGCATGAACTTACGCGAGCTCCAGGCAGCGTGCCAGCGAGTCCGCATCCACCGTGCCGTATGCACCGTATCGGATCGTGCGCAGGCGTCATGAGGGCCCCTGTCGCCCCGATGGGTTACCATCACGCCCCCCGCAGGAGTCCATGCGATGAGCCATTCCGACGACAACCCCGGCAAGGTCACCCAGGCGCAGGCCGAGGACGCGGTCCGCGTGCTGCTGGAATGGGCGGGCGAGGATCCGACGCGCGAAGGGTTGCTGGATACGCCCAAGCGCGTGGCCAAGGCCTACCGCGACTGGTTCAGCGGTTACCAGATGGATCCGCGCGAGTACCTGGCGCGCACGTTCGAAGAAGTCGCCGGCTACGACGAGATGATCGTGCTGCGCGACATCGAGTTCGAAAGCCACTGCGAGCACCACATGGCGCCGATCATCGGCCGCGCGCACGTGGGCTACCTGCCCGACGGCAAGGTGGTCGGCATCAGCAAGCTGGCGCGCGTGGTGGATGTGTATGCGCGCCGCTTCCAGGTGCAGGAAAAGATGACCGCGCAGATCGCGCAGTGCATCCAGGATGTGCTGCAGCCGCGTGGCGTCGCCGTCGTCGTCGATGGCGCGCATGAATGCATGACCACCCGCGGCGTGCACAAGCGCGGCGTCAGCATGGTGACCAGCAAGATGCTGGGCACCTTCCGCGAGGACGCGCGCACCCGCGCCGAGTTCCTGCGCTTCATCGAGACGGGCCACGGCAAGCGCTGATTCCCTTCGTGGGCGCACGCTTGAACCCTTGTCCCTGCGGCACCGGTCGCGACTACGCGGCCTGCTGCGGCCGCTATCACGACGGTGAGCCCGCGCCCGACGCCGAAGCGCTGATGCGTTCGCGCTACAGCGCCTTCGTCACCGGCGATGCCGATTACCTGCGTGCCACCTGGCATCCCGACACCCGTCCGGCCGATCTCGGCCTGGATAAGCCCGGCGCGCCGCGCACCACCTGGTTGGGCCTGTCGGTGAAGCAGCACCGCGTCACCGGGCCGGATACCGCCGAGGTCGAGTTCGTCGCCCGCTACCGCAGCGGGGGCGGCAGCGCCGTGCGCCTGCACGAACGCAGCCGCTTCATCCACAGCGACGGACGCTGGCTTTACCTGGATGGCGAGCATCGCTGACGGCCGTCAGCGTGCGTCGCGATATCAGCCCTTCGGCTTTTCCAGGTAATCCAGGGTCACCTGCAGCAGCGCGCGCAGGCCGATATCGAGCGAGGATTCGTCCAGCATGAACTCCGGCGAGTGGTTGCTCGGTGCGGTGACCGGATCGATGCCCTTGGCCGTGCTGCCGACGAAGAAGAACATCGACGGCACTTCGCGCGCATAGAACGAGAAATCCTCCGCGCCCATCTGCAGCCCCGGGGTGATGACGTTGTCCGCGCCCACCACCGCCTGCAGGCTGGGCAGCATCTGCGCGGTGAGCTCGGGGTTGTTGACGGTGACGGGATTGCCGTCGTTGTCGGGCACGCTGGCTTCCACCTTCGCGCCGTGCGCGGCGCTGACGTGGGTGGCGACGTTCTTCAGGTCGGCGAAGATCTTCTGCCGCATGCCTTCGTCGAAGGTGCGGATGGTGCCGACCACTTCGACGTCGTCGGGGATGATGTTGTAGCGGATGCCGCCCTTGATCGCGCCGAAGCTGACCACCGCGGGCAGCTTGGAGATGTCGGTGCGGCGGCTGACGATGGTCTGGGTGGTGCCGATGACGTCGGCCATCGCGACGATCGGGTCCACGCCGCCCCACGGCCGCGAGCCGTGCGTCTGCCGGCCGATGACCTTCAGGGTGAAGCTGTCGGACGCCGCCATCAGCGGGCCCTGGCGCACGCCGATCTGGCCGGCCGGAATCGACGAGAACACGTGCAGGCCGAACACCGCCTCGGGCTTGAAGTCCTTGAACACGCCCTCCTTCAACATCAGCTCCGCGCCCCCTTCCTCGCCGGCCGGCGCGCCTTCCTCGGCGGGCTGGAACACCAGCAGCACTTCGCCCGGCAGCGTGTCCTTCATGCCGACCAGCGCCTTCGCCACGCCCAGCAGGATGCCGGTATGCGCGTCGTGGCCGCAGGCATGCATCACGCCGACGGTCTCGCCGCGGTAGGTCGATGTCGCCTTCGATGCGAACGGCAAGCTGTTGCGCTCGGTGACCGGCAGCGCGTCCATGTCGGCGCGCAGCGCGATGCGTGGGCCGGGCTTGCCGCCCTTGATCACCGCGGTGACGCCGTGGCGCGCGATGCCGGTGCGCGGCTGCAGGCCCAGCTTGCGCAGTTCCTCGGCCACGTGCTTCGACGTCTGTTCCTCGCGGTTGGACAGCTCCGGGTACTGGTGGAAGTGCCGGCGCCAGTCGATCACCTGCTGCTGTACCGCCTTGCCTGCGGCGGCGACCTCCGGCCGTTGCGTGGGCGCGGCATCCTGCGCGGCAGCGGGCAGGGCGCAGGCGAGGGCGAGCAGGGAAACGGCGAGAGGACGTGCATGGCGCATCGGGTCGGCTCCTGGAGGCAAGCCCCGATGCTAACGCCTGCGTCGCGACGGCGCGCATGCCGCCTTAGAATGCGCAGGCGTTCCGTGTGGCCGATCACGGCTGGCGACGCCTCCGCTCCCCTGCCGGAATCTCGATGCCCGATCTCGCCCTGCAGGTACTCCTGCTGCTGTTCCTCGCCGCGATGCTGGCGGGTTTCATCGATGCCATCGCCGGTGGCGGCGGCATGATCACCATTCCCGCGATGCTGCTGGCCGGCATCCCGCCGCTGCAGGTGCTCGGCACGAACAAGCTGCAGTCGCTGTTCGGCTCGGGCTCGGCGAGTTGGGCCTACGCGCGCCATGGACACGTCGACCTCAAGGGCCAGCTACCGATGGTGCTGACCGCGGGGTTGGGCGCCGTGGGGGGTGCATTGCTGGCCACGATCATCCCGGTGGATTGGTTGAAGTGGGCGCTGCCGTTCCTGCTGGTCGGCATCGCGGTGTACTTCGGCCTGAAGCCCGACATCGGCCACGTGGACCGGCACCAGCGCATGCGCCCTCAGGTGTTCGCGCTGACCTTCGTCCCGGCGATCGGCTTCTACGACGGCGTGTTCGGCCCGGGCACCGGCTCGTTCCTGATGCTGGGCTTCGTCGCGCTGGCCGGCTTCGGCATCCTCAAGGCCACCGCGCACACCAAGTTCCTCAACTTCGGCTCCAACCTCGGCGCGTTCGGCGTGTTCCTGCTGCACGGCGCGGTGTTGTGGAAGATCGGCCTGCTGATGGGCGCAGGCCAGTTCCTTGGCGCGCAGCTGGGCTCGCGCTTCGCGATGAAGCAGGGCGCGCGGATCATCAAGCCGCTGCTGGTCACCGTGTCGATCGCGCTGGCGATCCGCCTGCTGGCGGACCCGCAACATCCGTTGCGGGTGTGGTTGGCGTCGTTCTGACCCAGCTGTTGTGGGAGCGACGTAAGTCGCGAGCTTTTCGTGTGGCCAGAGGAAGAGCATCGCGACTCACGTCGCTCCCACGGTCACGCTCGCTCAAGGCGTGTGCAGGTAATCCAGCGCCACCTGCAGCATCGCCTGGCTGCCGGTCTGCAGCGCGTGTTCGTCGAGCAGGAACTGCGGCGAATGATTGATCGGTGCGGTGGCCGGATCGATCCCCTTCGACGTCGAGCCGACGAAGAAGTAGAAACCGGGCACCGTGTTGGCGAACTGCGAGAAGTCTTCGGCCACGGTCACCAACGGCATCTCGACCACGTTCGCCGCACCCACCGCCTTTTCCAGCGACGGCCGTACGCGCTGGGTGAGCGCAGGCTGGTTGATGGTGGCAGGCGCATTGTTGGCGACCTTCAGCTCGGCGCTGCCGCCACTGGCGTGCGCGTAGTCGTCGGCGATGCGGCGGAAACGCGCGATCACGTCTTCGCGCACGGTCGGGTCGAAGGTACGCAGCGTGCCGACCAACGTCGCTTCGTCCGGAATGATGTTGAAGCGCACGCCGGCCTGGAACTGGCCCGCGGTCAGCACCACCGGGCTGGTGGCGATGTTCACCTGCCGCGCGATCATGCTCTGCGTGCCCAGCAGGATCTGCGCGCCCAGGGTGATCGGGTCCACGCCGTCCCACGGCCGCGAGCCGTGCGTCTGCTTGCCCTTCACCACCAGCGACCACTCGTCCGCCGCGGCGAGCAACGGACCGCTGCGGTAGCCCACGCTGCCGACCGGCAGGCCGGCCCAGACGTGCAGGCCGAACACGGCATCGGGGGTGAAGTCCTTGAACACGCCGTCCTGCAGCATCAGCGCCGCGCCGAACACCGCGCCCGCGACCGGCGGGCCTTCTTCCGCCGGCTGGAACACGAACATCACTTCGCCGGCGAGTTCGTCCTTCGCGGCGACCAGCGCCTGCGCCACGCCCATCAGGATCGCGACGTGCGCATCGTGGCCGCAGGCGTGCATCACCCCGACCGGCTGGCCGCGGTACTCGGCTTTCACCTTCGATGCGAAGGGCAGGTGGGTTTGTTCGGTGACCGGCAGCGCGTCCATGTCGGCGCGCAGGGCGATGCGTGGGCCGGGCTTTGCGCCTTTCAGCACGGCGACCACGCCGGTCTTGCCGACGCCGGTGCGCACCGTGAGGCCCAGCGAGCGCAGATGATCGGCGACCCGCTTGGCGGTGCGGGTTTCCTGTTCGCCGAGTTCGGGATGCTGGTGGAGGTCGCGCCGCCACTGCACGAGCTGGGGCTGCGCGCGCTCCAGCGCAGCGAAAGCCGTGGCGTCCTGTGCCTGCGCTGCGTCCGCGCCTGCCAGCGAGACCGTGGCGACGAGCACGGCGGCGAACAAACGATGGGCGCGAAGCATGGCGGCATCCGGGACAGGCGGGGAGCACGATGCTAGCCCGGGCGGCGCGTGCGTCCAATGGCGAATCACCATGAGCGCATGCGTGCGCGTGGCTCGCATTCGCCCAGCGCGCGTGGCAGGCTCGCAGGCCACTGGAGAGCGCCCCTGCCCATGACCCGCGATACCGACCCCGCTTCTTCCCGTCCGCTGCAGGGCGATGCCGCGCTGTTGCGCGCGGTGGGCAGCCTGGCGCTGGCCGCGGCCGTCATCAACATCATCGTCGGTGGCGGCATCTTCAAGATGCCTGCGGCGCTGTCGGCGCAAGTCGGCGCCGCCGCGCCGCTGGCGTTGCTGGCCGGTGCCGTGGTGATGGTGCCGGTGGCGTTGTGTTTCGCCGCCATCGGCAGCCGAGCCTCCGCCACCGGCGGGCCCTACACCTATGTCAGCGCGGTGTTCGGCACGCTGCCGGGCTTCCTGGCCGGCGCGCTGATGTGGATCTGCAACGTGGCCTCCAGTGCCGGTGTCGCCGCGGCGCTGTCGCTGCAGGTCGCCAGTCTGTGGCCGGTCTTCGACGCGCCCCTGCCGCGCGCGCTGCTGCTGCTGGGCGTGTACGCCGCGATCTACGCGCTCAATGCCTTCGGCGTGAAGCTGGGTGCGCGCGCGGTGATGACGCTGGCGACGTTGAAGCTGGTGCCGTTGTTCCTGCTGGTGGTGCTAGGCCTCGCCTTCGTCGATACCTCGCACGTCAGCTTCGCCTTCGCCGACGTGCCCTCGTGGACCGCGCTGGGCGCGGCGATGGTGATGGTGGTGTTCGCCTATTCCGGCGTGGAAACGGCGCTGATTCCCGGCGGCGAAGTACGCGACCCTTCGCGCAGCGTGCCGCGCGCGGCGTTGAGCGCCATCCTGCTGGTGGTGCTGCTGTATCTCGGCCTGCAGATCGTCTGCCAGGGTGTGCTGGGTCCGGCCCTCGCGACCAGCAGCGTGCCGATCGCCGAAGCCGCGGGCCGGTTGTGGGATCCGGCGCGCATCGCCATGCTGGTGACCGCGTGCATCTCGATGGCGGGCTTCCTGCTGGGCAACCTGCTGGGGTCGTCCCGGCTGCTGTTCGCGCTGGGGCGCGATGGCTACCTGCCGCAGGCCTTCGGTCGCGTCAGCGCCAGCCATCGCGTGCCGCTGCTGGCGCTGGCCACGCATGCCGGCATCGCCTGCCTGCTGGCGGTGGTGGGCAACTTCGAAGCGCTGGTGCTGATTTCCGGCGGCGCGGTCTGCCTGGTGTACGTGATGGTCTGCGTGGCCGCCTGGCGGGCGCAGCGCACGGACCTTCGCGAGCGTGGCGCACCCTTCGTCCTGCGCGGCGGTCCGCTGGTGCCCGGCCTGGCGGTCGTCGGCATGGTCGCCATCCTCACCACGTTGAGTACGCGCGAGTGGACGGCGATCGGCGTGGCAGTCGTGGTGCTCGCCGTCGTGTATGCGGTGCTGGTCGGGCTTAGGCGGCGCGTGGGCAGCTGAGTTCCAGACGAGGCAGGAAGGCTGATTGTGGGAGCGACGTAAGTCGCGAGCTCTTCCTCTGGCAACACCAGAAGCTCGCGACTTACGTCGCTCCCACACCGATTCTCCCTACGCCGGCCAGGCCTACCGGAACACCACCGTCCGGTGCCCGTTGAGCAGGATGCGGTGCTCAACGTGGCGGCGCACCGCACGGGCCAGCACCAGCGATTCGATGTCGCTGCCCATCCGCACCAGTTCCTTCGGCGTCATCGCATGGTCTACGCGGGCGACGTCCTGTTCGATGATCGGACCTTCATCGAGGTCGCGCGTCACGTAGTGCGCCGTCGCGCCGATGATCTTGACCCCGCGCGCGTGCGCCTGGTGGTACGGCTTGGCGCCCTTGAAGCTGGGCAGGAAGCTGTGGTGGATGTTGATCGCCCGTCCGGCCAGCGCATCACACAGCGTCGGCGAGAGGATCTGCATGTAGCGCGCCAGCACGACCAGGTCGATCCGTTCGCGCTCGACCAGGTCGATGATGCGATGCTCCTGCTCTTCGCGGTGTTCGGCAGAGACCGGCAGGTGGTGGAAGGCGACGCCGTACGATTGGGCGAGCGGCGCGAAGTCGGCGTGGTTGGACGCCACGCAGGCGATCTCCACCGGCAACTGCCGGCTGTGCACGCGGAACAGCAGGTCGTTGAGGCAATGCCCCTGCTTGCTGACCAGCACCATCAGCCGCGCCTTGCGGCGCGCGTCGTGCAGCTGCCAGTCCATCGCGAACGTATCGGCGAGCGGCTGGAAGCGCGCATGCAGCGCTTCGGCGGTGATGCTGTCAGGCAGGTCGAAGTGCACGCGCAGGAAGAAGCGGCCGGATTCCTCGTCGCCGAACTGCTGCGCGTCGAGGATGTTGCAGCCGGCGTCGAACAGCAGCCCGGTGACGCGATAGACGATGCCTGTCGTATCCGGGCAGGACAGGGTGAGGATGTGGTCGCGGCGCATGGCGTGGGAGAGCGAGGAACTACTCGCAGCGCGCCGCCGTGATGCGGTTGCTCGCATCGATGTACACGCGCAGGCGGTCCTTGCGCGCGTCGTGCTTCACCACCGTGGTGGGGCCGATCGGGTTGACGAGGCCCGCACCGCTTTCGCTGGACAGGCGGCGCAGCGTGGCTTCGTCGGCCGGTTGGCCTACGGCCCAGCCGAGCGAAGCATCGCGGCACGTGCCGCTGCCGGCGACCTGCGGGCCGGGCGTGCTGACGCAGGCGGCGAGGGTCATTGCCAGGAGGGCGAGGAGCGGCGCGCGGGTGGACGAACGGTGCGGCGACAGAGGGATGGCCATGGCAGCATCTCGGGGGGCGGCTGAGGATCGCTGTTTAACACACCCGCTGGCATAAAGGGCGGGCGCCGCCGTCGCGCACCGCCTGTTCCCGCCTTCACGGAGACCGTCATGGATCGTCGCTTCGTATTGCCGCTCGCGTTCGCCGCCACCCTGCTGTCATCACTCGCCGCTCCGCCCGCCGCCGCCTGTACGCGCGTGGTCTATCTCGGTGCCAACGAGGACGTCATCACCGCACGCTCGATGGACTGGAAGAACGACGTGGCCACCCACCTGTGGATCTTCCCGCGCGGCATGGCCCGCAGCGGACAGGCCGGCCCGAACTCGGTGACGTGGACCTCGAAGTACGGCAGCGTGATCGCCACAGGCTACGAGGTCTCCACCACCGACGGCATGAACGAGGCCGGCCTGGTTGCCAATGTGTTGTGGCTGGTCGAATCCGAGTATCCCGCCTATGACGGTCGCGGTCCCGGCCTGAGCATCGCGGCCTGGGCGCAGTACGTGCTGGACAACTACGGCACGGTGAAGGAGGCGGTCGATGCGCTGCGCAAGCAGCCTTTCACCGTGGTGACCGACAAGGTCCCGGGTGAAGACCGGCTGACCACGCTGCACCTGTCGATGTCGGACGCCAGCGGCGACAGCGCCATCGTCGAGTACATCGACGGCAAGCAGGTGATCCACCATGGCCGCCAGTACCAGGTGATGACCAACTCACCGGTGTTCGACCAGCAGCTCGCGCTCAACGCCTATTGGAAGCAGATCGGTGGCACGGTGATGCTGCCGGGCACCAACCGAGCGTCGGACCGTTTCGCGCGCGCCTCGTTCTACGTCAATGCGATTCCCAAGGCCGAAGATCCGGTGAAGGCGCTGGCCAGCGTCTTCAGCGTGATCCGCAATGCATCGGTGCCGTTCGGCATCAATACGCCGGAAGAGCCGAACATCTCCTCCACCCGCTGGCGCACGGTCGCCGACCACAAACGCAAGCTCTACTTCTTCGAATCCGCGCTGACGCCGAACACGTTCTGGGTGGACCTCAAGGACGTCGATTTCTCGAAGGAGACCGGCAAGGTGCTGCGGCTGGACCTGGGACAGGACCAGCGCAATGTCTTCGCCGGCAACGCGGTGAAGGATTTCAAGCCCGCGGAGCCATTCGTGTTCCAGGGCCTATAGGTCGAACGCCAGCAAGTCGTGTCCCGTCGCGGCGCGCACCACGCGCCGGTACAGCACGTTGCCGCTGCCGCCGTTGGTCAGCGCGACCAGCGCGCGCTGGCCGCGCGCATCGCCGAGGGCGAAATTCTTGAAGATGTTGCCGTTGCTGCCCGAGTGGTAGAACACCGGGCCGCGTGGCGTGGTTTCGAGGTTCCAACCCAGGCCCTTGTCGGTCCAGCGGCCGGGCACGTTGATCTGCTTGGTGAGCATTGCCGTGCGCGTGGCCTCGCTGATCTGCCATGGCGCACGCGACGTGCGCACCATCAGCGCCATGAATCGCGCGTAGTCCACCGGCGTGGTGCGCAGGCTGGCCGCCGCGTTGGCGAGGATGTCGCCGGGCCAGTTCACCAGGCCCTTAGGCGTGATGGCTTGCACTTCGGGCAGTGCGCGCTCGGCGTCTTCGTAACGCCAGGCGGACAGCGGCTTGCCCCAGCGGTCCGCGACGGTCTGCGCCGCGTTCCAGGTGTCGCGCAGCATCTGCGGCGGCATGCCGACTTCCTCGTCCTCCACGGCGCGATGGCCGTACACCGAGCGCGCTGCGAGCGCCTTGCTCCATGTGTAGCTGCTGTCACGCATGCCGGCCGGGCCGAACAGCAGGCGCTGCATCGACGCATCCAGGCTCTCGCCGGTCAGCGTCTCCACCACCAGCTGCAACCAGAAGATCGCTTCGCCCGAATAGTCGATGCGCGTGCCGGGCTTCACCGCCGGCACGAGCTTCTCGTGGGCTGGGTCCTTGCGCCAGTTCGGCATGCCGGTGGAATGGCGCAGCACGTCGCGCGCGGTGACGAGGTCCACCCACGGGTGGTCGGCCAGGTAGTCCATCCGCCGATAGCGCACCAGCGGTGCATCGAGATCGATCACGCCCTGGTCGGCCAGTTGCAGCACCAGGTAGGCGAACACCGGCTTGCTGAGCGAGGCATCCTCGAACAGCGTGTCGTCCGCCGCGGGCGCCCGTGTCTCTGCATTCAGCACGCCAAGGTTGCGCGACCACACGACTTCGCCGCGCTCGACGACGGCCATGCCGATGGCGGGCACGCGCAGCGCCTGCATCAGTCGCGGCAGGTCGGCGAGGAAGGCATCGGGCGGGATCCAGTTCGCGGCGTCGTCGCAGGCGGCGGCGGAGGCCAGACGCGGCCACGCCATGGCGGCAAGCGGCGCAGCGGCAAGGGTGTTCAACCAGCGACGGCGTGAGGGAGAAGGCGGCGACGCGACGGGTGGCATCGGAGAGGAATCCACGAGAGGCTTGAACAAGGAGGACGAACGAACGCCCCAACCCCCTCCCGCTTCTGCGAGAGGGCGCCGCGTCAAACGCTCATCAGCATGTCGAGCACGGGAACGCGCCACTCCTCTGTCGGCGTGGGCACCAGCCGACACACAAGAGCGAGTGTCGGTCGTCCGCCGGCGGCTTCCATCGTGCCCGCGAAGAGATGGTGTTCATAGGGAATCGAGAAATCCCGGGAGAGCCAGACCGTGGGGATCTCGCCTTCGTGGGCGCCAGATACTTCGCCACGCGCCATGTCCGGCAGTTCAAGGCTCCGTCCGGTCCTGGCAGAAACCAGTCGTGGCCCCACCAGCGCGCGCGCATCGTCTCCCCTGAGTATCAGACGCATGTAGTACGGCGCTCCGCGCTCGTTCGAGGAACCTTCGTATCCCCCGATTAGGTCCACCTTGACGCTCGCTGCGCCGGGACCGCAATCACCGGTGTAGTCCTGGTGCCGATAGTGGGAAAGCAGCAGCAAGTCCACGAGCCACGCGGCCCCGAGCAACGCGACCGCTGCCAGAGCCGCCACCTTCCACCTATCGGCCGTGTCCATGGCGGGACTCTAACGGAACGGCAGGACGTAGAGGCGTGCTTGACGCTCCCCGCGGGCGCGGGTAACGTTCGCCTCGCCAAGGTTTCCATCGCTTCATCCCAATGAAGCGATGGAATTAAAAGGGAAGCCGGTGCGGCCTGTTCCATGGGCCTATTCCGGCGCTGCCCCGCAGCGGTATTTGGAAACGAACCTCGCCAACAGCACTGGTCCTCGCGGACCGGGAAGCGGCGGGAAGTAGGCCAGCGCACACGCGCCCGTCCATGAGCCCGAAGACCTGCCCTGGCCGGAAGACACGACCGTCTTCCGCCTGACCTGGAGCTTCCGAGGGGGAGCGGCCGGAGCCTGCGTCCTTCTTCGCGAGCGGACGCGTCCTCCTGCGCCGCTTCCTTCCGGCACTCCGGCTCGCCCGCGGGGGCGAAGGTCGCTGGCGTGGCGGGCCCTGGCCTGGCGCGCGGTTCCTTCGTTCCTCATCCGCCACGCATGAGGACACGCACCATGACCACCGTTACCACCCTCGGCTTCCCGCGCATCGGCGCGAAGCGCGAACTCAAGACCGCCCTGGAAAGCTACTGGCGCGGCGACACCACCGCCGCCGACCTGCACGACACCGCACGCGAACTGCGCCATCGTCATTGGCAACTGCAGCGCGATGCCGGCGCCGACGTCGTGCCCTGCAACGACTTCGCGTTGTACGACCACGTACTCGATACCGCCTTCCTGCTCGATGCGATTCCCGACGACTACCGCGTACTGGCGGATGCCGATCCGCTCGCCGGCTACTTCGCGCTCGCGCGCGGCCTGCAGAAGGACGGCGTGGACCTGCGCGCGCTGGAGATGACCAAGTGGTTCGATACCAACTACCACTACCTCGTGCCGGAACTGCACGCAGGCCAGGAGTTCCGCCTGCGCGGCGACAAGCCGGTGGCCGAGTTCCTCGAAGCGCGCGCCGCCGGCCATGCCGCACGGCCGGTGCTGCTGGGACCGGTGAGTTTCCTGCTGCTGGCCAAAACCGTGGATGGCAGCGATCGTCTCGCCCTGCTCGACCGCTTGCTGCCGGTCTATGCCGAGTTGCTGGCAAAGTTGCACGCCGCCGGCGCGGACTGGGTGCAGGTGGATGAGCCCTGCCTGGTGCTGGACCTGGACGACGCCACGCGCGCTGCCTACCTGCGCGCGTACGCCGTGCTGGCGAAAACGATCCGTCCGCGCCTGTTGCTGGCGACGTATTTCGGCCGCCTTGATGCGCAGCTGCCGCTGGCGTGCGCGCTTCCGGTCGATGGCCTGCACGTGGACCTGGTGCGCGGCAAGGAGCAGTTGGACGACGTGCTGAAGCAATGGCCGAAAGCGCGCGTGCTCTCGGTGGGCCTGGTGGACGGACGCAACATCTGGCGCACGAACCTGGACAACGCGCTGATCCTGGCCAAGTACGCGCAGGGCCACCTGGACCTGGGCCACCTGTGGCTGGCGCCGTCGTGCTCGCTGCTGCATGTGCCGGTGGACGTCACCGGCGAGAAGGCGCTGCCGTCCGATCTCAAATCGTGGCTGGCCTTCGCGCGGCAGAAGATCGAAGAACTGCGTCTGCTGGCCGATGCCTTGCGCAACCCGCGCGCGGCCGATGCCGGGCTGGCAGTGGCACGCGACCGCATCGAATCGCGTCGCCAGTCCGCGCGCGTGCACCGGCCGGCCGTCGCAGCGAGATTGGCGTCACCCGAAGCCGCCGACATTGATCGCGACGCGCCGTACCCGCAGCGGCGCGCGGCCCAGCAGGCGCGCTTCGCGCTACCGTCGTTCCCGACCACGACGATCGGCTCGTTCCCGCAGACCCACGAGGTGCGCGATGCGCGTGCCCGGCACAAGGGCGGCAAGCTGTCCGACGCCGCGTACGACGCCTTCCTCGAAGCCGAGATCGCGCGTTGCGTGCGCATCCAGGAAGAGATCGGCATCGACGTGCTGGTGCATGGCGAGTTCGAGCGCAACGACATGGTGGAGTACTTCGGCGAGCAGCTGGACGGCTTCGCCTTCACCAAGAACGGCTGGGTGCAGAGCTACGGCTCGCGCTGCGTGAAGCCGCCGGTCATCTATGGCGACGTATCGCGTCCCGCACCGATGACGGTGCGCTGGTCGCAGTACGCGCAGTCGCTGACCGACCGGCCGATGAAAGGCATGCTGACCGGGCCGGTCACGGTGCTGCAGTGGTCGTTCGTGCGCGACGACCAGGCGCGTGCGCAGACCTGCCGGCAGATCGCGCTGGCGCTGCGCGATGAAGTACTGGACCTGGAAGCCGCCGGCATCGGCGTGATCCAGATCGACGAACCCGCGCTGCGCGAGGGCCTGCCGCTGCGTCGCGCGGACTGGGCCGCCTACCTGGCTTGGGCCGTGGAATGCTTCCGCATCAGCGCTTCCGGCGTGCGGGACGACACCCAGATCCATACTCACATGTGCTACTCGGAGTTCAACGACATCATCGAGGCCGTCGCCGCGATGGATGCGGACGTCATCTCTATCGAGACCTCGCGCTCGCGCATGGAGTTGCTGGAGGCGTTCGTGAAGTTCCGCTATCCCAACGAGATCGGGCCGGGCGTGTACGACATCCATTCGCCGCGCATCCCCACCGGTGGCGAGATGATCGACCTGCTGGAGCGCGCGCGCGCCGTGCTGGCGCCGGAACAGATCTGGGTCAATCCGGACTGCGGACTGAAGACCCGCGGCTGGCCGGAGGTACGTACCGCACTGGAACGGATGGTGGCGGCAGCGCGGGCGCTGCGCGGCGACCAGGCACAGGCGGCCTGATCGTCGCAGCATGGCGGCGGGCCAAGGCCCGCCCTACGCGTCGGTGGGCGTCAGTGGCGGTGCCTGCGTCGGCCGGCCCAGCGGGTCGAGCGCGATCATCACGAAATGGCCGCGCGTGCACAGCTTGCGCTCGCCGGTCAGCAGGTTCTCGGTGATGACTTCGACGTCGACATTCATCGAGCTGCGCCCGACTTTCACCACGCGTGCCACCACTTCCACAAGGTCGCCCTTGTGGATCGGCTGGTTGAAATCCACTTGCTCCGAGCGTGCGGTGACCACGGTGGTGCGCGCATAACGCGACGCGGCGATGAAGGCCGACATGTCCATCCACGCCAGCGCCTGGCCGCCGAACAGCGTGCCCAGGTGGTTGGTGTGGTCGGGGAAGACCATGTGCAGCAGGCGCGCCTCGACGGGGCGCGCTTCGGCGTTGGCCAGTTCGGTCATGGTGGTGCTCCGGTTCGCGTACTCCCGGCGGGAGCATAGCGCAGGCCTTGTGGGAGCGACGTGAGTCGCGACAGGGCGAAAGAAGCACGCCGTCGCCCTTCGGATGCCACGAGGACGTGTCGTTGCAGAGATCGCGACTTACGTCGCTCCCACGTCAACCATCGTCACGCCTCAGAACGCGTGGTCGAAGCCCACCTCGCCCTGTACGCCCAGCTGATAGGCGGAGACGCGACGTTCGAAGAAGTTGGTCAGCTCCTGCACGTCCTGCAGCTCCATGAAGGGCAGCGGGTTGCGCACGTCGTAGCGCTTGGGCATGCCGAGCTTGGCGAAGTGCTGGTCCGCGCAGTGCTGCAGGTACTGCCGCATGTCGCGCGTCGAGATGCCGGCCACGCCACCCGACAGCACGTCCTCGGCAAACTGCACTTCGCACTCGATCGCCTCTTCCAGCATGTCGTAGACCTGCTGCTGCATGACGTCGTCGAACAGGTCCGGTTCTTCCTCGCGCACGGTGCGCACGCACTCGAACGCGAACTCCATGTGGCAGCTCTCGTCGCGGAACACCCAGTTGGTGCCACTGGCCAGGCCCGGCAACAGGCCGCGCGAGCGGAAGTAGTACACGTAGGCGAAGGCAGCGAAGAAGAACAGGCCTTCGATGCACGCGGCGAAGCAGATCTGGTTGAGCAGGAACTGCCGGCGCTGGTCGCGCGTCTCGATCCGCTTCATGTCCTGGATGCTGTCGATCCATTTGAAGCAGAAGTCGGCCTTCTTCTTGATCGCCGGGATGTTCTCCACCGCCGCGAACGCCTTGAAGCGCTCCGACGGGTCGGGCAGGTAGTTGTCCAGCAGGGTCAGGTAGAACTGCACGTGCAGCGCTTCTTCGTAGAGCTGCCGCGACAGGTACATGCGCGCTTCGGGCGCGTTGAGGTGCTGGTACAGGTTCAGCACCAGGTTGTTCGACACGATGGAATCGCCGGTGGCGAAGAACGCGACCAGCCGGTGGATCAGGTGGCGGTCGGCCGGCGTCATCTTCGAGTGCAGGTCGGTGATGTCAATCTGGAAGTTGATCTCTTCCACCGTCCACGTGTTCTTGATGGCGTCGCGGTACATGTCATAGAACTGCGGGTAGCGCATCGGGCGCAGCGTCAGTTCGAAACCGGGGTCTAGCAGCATCTGCTTGGGTTGGGCGGACATGGTGTTTCCTGTGCGGCACGCCGTCGGCGACGGCGCGCCATGAATGAGGGAGTGGCGCATCCGTGCGCCCGGCACGTCCCTGTGCCGTGATCCGTCGGGAATACCGACGTGGGAGAGGCGTTACTGGCAGGCCTCGCAGGCTTCCGGGTTCTCCAGCGAGCAGGCGATGGCTTCGGTGGGCGTGTATTCCCGCTTTGGCGCGGCGGCGGCGGCCGTGCTGACCGTGGTCTTGGCGATCTTCGTCGCCGGGCGCGAGCGCAGGTAGTAGGTGGTCTTGATGCCCTGCTTCCATGCGTACATGTACATGGACGACATTGCGCCGATGTTCGGGCTTTCCATGAACAGGTTGAGCGATGCCGACTGGTCGATGAAGGCGCCGCGGCCGGCCGCCATGTCGATCAGCGAGCGCATCGGCAGTTCCCACGCGGTGCGGTAGACCTGCTGCAGCGTCTCCGGGATCTGCGCGATGCCCTGGATGGAGCCTTCGGACAACTTGATCGCATCGCGCGTCTCCGGCGTCCACAGGCCGAGCTTCTTCAGCTCGTCCACCAGGTAGCGGTTGACCTGCAGGAAGTCGCCCGACAGCGTTTCGCGCTTGAACAGGTTGGACACCTGCGGCTCCACGCACTCGTAGCAGCCGGCGATCGAGGCGATCGTCGCGGTCGGCGCAATGGCGATGAGCAGCGAGTTGCGCAGGCCATGTTCCTTGATGCGCGCACGCAGGGCGTCCCAGCGCTCGACGTTCTCCGGCGTAATGTTCCAGGCGTCGAACTGCAGTTCGCCGTTGGCCGCGCGGGTGTCGGCGAACGACGGATGGCGGCCGCGTTCCTGCGCCAGCTCCACCGACGTTTCCAGCGCATGGAAGTAGATGGTCTCGGCGATCTTCGCCGACAGCGCGCGCGCTTCGGCGCTGTCGAACGGCAGGCGTAGCTTGAAGAACACGTCCTGCAGGCCCATGCAGCCCAGGCCGACCGGGCGCCAGCGCAGGTTGCCGCGGCGCGCGGTCTCGATCGGATAGAAGTTCAGGTCGATCACGCGGTCCAGCTGGCGCACGGCCAGGCGGACGGTTTCGGCGAGCTTGTCGAAATCGAACCAACCATCGTCATCGAAGTGGCGGCCCAGGTTGATCGAGCCCAGGTTGCACACGGCGGTCTCTTCCGCCGAGGTGACCTCGAGGATCTCGGTGCACAGGTTCGACAGGTGGATGACGTTGCCCGCGCGGAGCGTCTGGTTGCTGGCCGCGTTGCACTTGTCCTTGAACGTCATCCAGCCGTTGCCGGTCTCGGCCAGCGTGCGCATCATCCGGCCGTACAGCTTGCGGGCGGACGTGGTCTTCATCGCCTTGCCCTGCGCTTCGGCCTGCGTGTAGGCCAGCTCGAAGGCGGCGCCGTACAGGTCGGTCAGTTCCGGCACCACGCGCGGATCGAACAGCGACCATTCCTGGTCGGCCTCGACGCGCTTCATGAAGAGGTCCGGCACCCAGTTGGCCAGGTTGAGGTTGTGGGTGCGGCGGGCTTCATCGCCGGTGTTGTCGCGCAGTTCGAGGAAGTCCTCGATGTCCGCATGCCAGGTTTCCAGGTACACGCAGGCCGCGCCCTTGCGCTTGCCGCCCTGGTTGACCGCCGCGACCGAGGAATCCAGCGTCTTCAGCCACGGCACGATGCCGTTGCTGTGGCCGTTGGTGGACTTGATCAGCGAGCCGCGCGAACGCACGCGCGTGTAGCTCACGCCGATGCCGCCGCTGAACTTGCTCAGCTGGGCGATGTCGCCGTACTTGGCGTAGATGGATTCCAGCGTGTCCTGCGGCGAGTCCAGCAGGAAGCACGACGACAGCTGCTCGTGCGTGGTGCCGCTGTTGAACAGCGTCGGCGAGCTGGGCAGGTAGTCCAGGTTGCCCATGCGGCGGTACAGCGCCAGCGCTTCCGGCACGTCTTCGCTCAATGCACAGGCGATGCGCAGGAAGAACTGCTGCGGCGTTTCGATCACCTTGCGGGTGTGCGGGTGGCGCAGCAGGTAGCGGTCGTACAGCGTGCGCAGGCCGAAGTAGTCGAAGTGCAGGTCGAGCGAAGCGTCCAGTGCATCGTTGAGCTTGCGTGCGTTGGTCTGCACGAAGTTCAGCAGGCGGTCGTTGATCAGGCCGACCTCGTGGCCGCGCGTCACCGACTGCGAGAACGCGTGGATCTCCTGGCCGGTCACCTCCTTGGCGATGTAGCCGGCCAGCAGGCGCGCGGCCAGGCGGCTATATTCGGGTTCCTCGCCGGTCAGCAGCGCGGCCGTGCGGATCGACAGTTCGTCCAGTTCGCGCGTGCTGGCGCCGTCGTACAGGCCGGAGATGGTGCGGGTGGCCACGCGCATCGGATCGATGGCGTGCAGGCCTTCGCAATTGCGCTGCACGGCGCGCACGATCTTGTTGAGGTCCACCGGCTCGCGGCCGCCGTTGCGCTTGGTCACGCTCATCGCGGTGGCGGTGGGCGGCGGGGTCAGCGAGAACGCGTCCTTCTGGGACGGGGTGGTGCCGGCGTCGGCGACGGCGCTGTCGATCTGGGTCACGAGATTCCTCCATGCGTGGTGCACGCGGCGGCCCGTCCCTCGCGGGGCAGCGCAAGGCCGGATGGAGGATCACAGTGGGGAAGCGGCGTCGCAGGAGGCGAGATCGCGCGGACGGAAGACCGGCGTGCCCTGCTTCGCCAGCCCTCTCCCCCCGGAGATTCCGCGGCCGGCACCGCGCGGTGTGCAACGCGCGGCTGTCGGCAGGTCTTCGGACTCATGGGCGCGAAGGGCGAGCCTTCTTCCTACGTCCGCCGCTTCCCAGGGCAAGGCCCCAGTGCTGGTGGCGGGTTCGTTCCCAATTACCGCTGCGGGGCAGTGCCGGAGTGGCGCGAACGCGTCACCGGCTTCCCGTTTTAATCCCGTGGCTTGCGGCCACCGGAACCGACGGCCACAAGATAGTGGGGGGTCCCGGAGGCGTCAACACCAAATGTTGTGTGGAACAGCCGATGTCGACGCGATGCGGGTTTCACGGTTTCAGCGTGGGCATCAGGCCTGCAGCGCTGCGATCGACGCGTCCTGCGCCTGCGCGTACAGGGCGAACGGGTCGTGGATCTTCGCGCCGAGCGCGGTTTCGAACGCGTCCTGGTTGGCGTGTGCGTCGTAGGCGCGCTGTTCGCCGCCGCCGAGATTGGACTGGAAGATGCCCGCCGCGCTGACCGGCAGGAAGTCCTCGTAGACGATCGGATCGACGACCGCGAGGCCGGCACCGACCAGCGCATCCGGCGTCATCGCCGCGCGTTCGGCCGCGGGCAGGGCGTCGCCGGCATCGGTCAGGCGGTAGCGGAAGTAGCCCAGGCCTTCGCGGCGCAGCGTGGTCTCGTCATCCGGGAACGCCGCGAACGCCGCCGCCAGTCGCTGCGGATAGTCGGCCGACGTATTGCCGGCGCCGCCCGCCTGGCGCACCTGCGCGAGCAGGCGGTCGTACAACTCACGGCCGGCCGGGGTCAGCGCCAGGCCGCGCTGCTCGATCTCGCCGAAGCGCGCGCTGTGGCTGCCGGGCACCAGCGTGCCGGCGGCATCGGGGAAGGCGACTTCCTCTTCCAGCGCCTTGAAGCTGGTCTGGCGCAGCAGGATCGGCACGGCGCGACGCGGCGGGCCTTCGATCAGCGCCTTGGCCTGGATGCCGCGTTCCAGCATCGCGGCCTGCGCGGCGTCGATGTCCAGCGTGCGCGGGGTGAGGTGGTTGATGTGCGGGCCGCGGAAGCTGACCACGTCGGCCACCAGGCGGTGCAGGCCGTGCAGCGCGTGGTAGGTCTCCAGCGAGACGGTCGCATCGCCATGCCAGCGGAAGGTTTCCAGCACTTCGGCGACGAAGCGCTGCGCATCGGCGTCGTCCAGTCCGTCGTCCCGTTCGGCTTGCGCGACCAGCGCGCGCGCATCGGGGGTGAAGATGTCGCGGCGGGCCAGGATCGCTTCGGCCTCGGCGCGCAGCGCGGCGTCGGCGATCAGTTCCAGCCGCAGCAGCGAGGTGAAGATGCGGAACGGGTTGGCGGCCAGCGCGGCCTCGGTCAGCGGACGGAACGCGGTGGCATGCACCGGCACACCGGCCACGGTGAGGTCGTAATAGCCCACCGGGTGCATGCCCATCAGCGTGAACACGCGGCCCAGCATCGCCAGTTCGGCCGGCGTGCCCACGCGGATCGCGCCGTGGCGCTCCAGGTCCAGGCGCTCGGTCTCGCCGGTGCGCCGCAGCCGCTGGGCGAGGGCAGGATCGCGGCGCTGCGTGTCGGTGTTGATGTCGCCGACCAGCGTGATCAGGTCGCCGTACAGCGGCACCTCGGCGCGGTACATGTCGGACATGGCCTGGGCGAACAGGCCGCGGATGCGGTCGGGCGAAACGAAGGCGGTCATGGGATTAGGCGTGCGGGCGGCGTGGGGCCGCGGGGGGTGCGTATTGTCGCCGGCCGCGCGCGCGCGGGCCAGTTTCAGCGCCTCGCGTCCGTCCCCGGCACGTGTCCCGGCGGACCGAACAGCGTCCGCGCCACGTCGCGCACCCCGCGCGCCCGGCGCAGGTCGCGGCCCAGTTTCACCCAGGCATGCAGGGCGATGGTCACCGGGTTGTAGCTGCGCACCGGCTCGACCAGACCGTAGCGGATCGGCACGCCGGGCCGTTCCTCGCGGCACGTGCCGAACAGCCGGTCGAACACGATCAGCACGCCGCCGTAGTTGCAGTCCAGGTATTCCGGATTGCTGGCGTGGTGCACGCGATGGTGCGAGGGCGTGTTGAAGACGAACTCGATGGCGCGCGGCAGCCGCGGCACCAGCTCGGTGTGCAGCCAGTACTGGTAGAGCAGGTTCGCCGCCAGCGCACCGACCACGGACGGCACCGGAAAGCCCAGCCACACCAGCGGGCCGAAGAACACCGCCGCGCCGGTGAGCTTGCCGGTCCAGCCGAGGCGGTAGGCAGTGGACAGGTTGTACTGCTCGGCCGAGTGGTGCACCGAATGGTTCAGCCAGAACCATCGCACGCGGTGGTCGGCACGGTGCATCGCGTAGTAGCAGAGCTCCTGGCCGAGGAAGAGTGCGATCCAGTGCCACGCTTGGTCCATCGCGATCGTGGTCACGCGGAACTCCCAGATGGCGAACAGCAGCACGCCGACCACGCCGCCCTGGATCAGCAGGCCGAGCACGGCGCGCCCGGCGGCGTCGCCAAGCGATGCCCAGTAGCCTTTCCAGTCGTAGCGGCGACCGCGACGCACCAGCCACGCGGCCTCCACCGCCGCGATCAATGCGAACACCAGCAGCGGCAGTCCGGCGAAGGCGCGCATGCCGTCCACGGCGCCGCCTTATTGCCCGCGCCGCTCGGCCATTTTCTGGCCCGCCGCACGCAGTTCGTCCGGCGACAGTTTGCCGTCGCCGTTCGCATCCAGAGTGTCGAAACGCTTGGCGATGCGCGGCAGCTTGGCGTCGGCCTCGGCCTTGTCGATCAGGCCGTCGCCGTTGGCGTCGGCGGCTTTCAGGCGCTCCTGCAGCGTGGCTTTCTGTTCGTCGGTCAGGGTGCGCTGCTGCGCATGGGCTGGGGCGACCAGCGCGAAGACGGACATCGCGGTGGCGAGGGGGAGCAGGACGGATCGGGACATCGGGAATCTCCGAGGAAGGAAGGAAAGGCGCAGGCGCGACGGCGCGGGAATGCATCCATGCGGCATAGGGGGTGCCATGCCGCCGCGCCTGCGGAAAAGAAGCGGTCCTCAGTGGCCGCGCGGACAGGCGATCGTCTCGCCGCTGGCATTGGTGCAGGTGCCGGTGTGCGACACCGTGCCGCCGGACACCGTGGTGCTGCCGTTGTAGCGGTTGCCGTTCGCACCGGTGGCAGTGGTGCTGCGCGCGCCGGTCACGTTGCCGTCCGCATCGCGGCTGATGCCGCCGGCGGTGCTGGCGCTGCCGCCGTTGGGGCTGTTCGCGTACGCGCTGCCCTGGCGACCGGCGCTGCCATCGGCGTTGCGGTAGGCGCTGCCTTCGTAACCGGCATTGCCGCCGTTGGCGCCGCTGATGCTGCCGCTGCGCGCAGCGCTCGCATTGCCCTGGCCGTCGGCCTGCCAGGTGCGCTGGCGCTGGCTGTCGAAGCGCGCGTTGCTGCGTTCGGTAGCGACGCTGCCGCCCTGGGCGGTGCGCTGCACGGCGCGGCTGCGCTCGCGGGCTTCGGCAGGATCGGCGAACAGGGTGGTGGCGCACAGGGCGAAGGCGGCGGCGATCAGGAGCGGGGTCTTGCTCATGGCGGAATCCTCATTGGGGTGCGGGATGGCCGCACGGGGAAGCAGCGGCAGGGCCACGGTAGGGCGGGCAACGCGGGCAGGTGTGTCGCGGTTGACAGCAGATGTGTCTGCCGGCCGCGTTCGAAACATCTGCTTACAAACAGGCCGTCGGCGGGGTTTGCCGGGCGTCGCGGCGGCGGGCGATAGTGGCTCCATGGAAGACGCCCTGCCCCGTGTGCTGCTGGTCGACGACGACGTGCGCTTGCGCGAGCTGCTGCAGCGCTACCTGCAATCGCAGGGCTTCGACGTGCGCGGCGCTGGCGACGGCGCGCAGATGCGGCAGGCGCTGGACCGCGGCCACTTCGACCTGATCGTGCTCGACCTGATGCTGCCCGGCGAGAACGGTCTGGAGCTGTGCCGCCGCCTGCGCGGCCAGGGCGACGCGACGCCGATCGTGATGCTGACGGCGAAGGGCGATGAGATCGATCGCATCGTCGGGCTCGAAATCGGCGCCGACGACTACGTGCCCAAGCCGGTGAACCCGCGCGAGCTGCTGGCGCGCATCCGTTCGGTGCTGCGACGTACGCGTCCGGTGCCCGGTGCACCGCAGGCCGACGGTGGCGAGGTGGTGTTCGGGCCTTTCACGCTCGACCTGGGCCGGCGCGAACTCACCCGCGACGGTGCGCTGCTGCGGCTGACCAGCGGCGAGTTCGCGGTGTTGTCGGTGCTGCTGCGGCATCCGCGCCAGCCGCTCAGCCGCGACCGCCTGATGAGCCTGGCGCGCGGCCGCGAGCACGAGGCTTTCGAGCGCAGCATGGACGTGACCATCGCGCGCCTGCGCCGCTTGCTGGAAGACGATCCGCGCCAGCCGCGCCTGATCCAGACCGTGTGGGGCGTGGGCTATGTGTTCGTGCCGCCGGAGGCCACGCCATGAGGTCGCCGCTGCCGCGCAGCGTGTTCGGCCAGCTCGTGCTGGTGATCGCGTTGGTGCTCGCCGGTGCCGGCGTGCTGGCGCTCCTGCTCGGCCGCGAGCTCGCTACGCGGCCCGCCGCCGACCAGTTGCTGCGGGCGATGCAGGGCTTCGCCGAGGTGGTGGAAGCGCTCGATCAACACCAGCCGCATGCGCGCACGGTCGCGCAGTTGCGCGAGGCCGGGCTGGAGGTCCGCAGCACGCCCCCCGCCGACGCGCGACCGCGCTTCGCGCCGTTGCTGCGTGAACTCCGCGAGCAGGCCACAGGGACCCTGGGTGCTGGTCGCGAACTGCGGATGGAGGCGGGCCGCGGCTTGCGGGTGATCTGGCTGAAGCCCGCCACCCGGGAAGCGCTGTGGGTGTCGTTCGCCTATGACCGCCCCGGCACCGGCATGCGCCGCTTCTCGGTGCTGATGCTGGTGGGCTGCGTGGTGCTGGTCTGGCTGGCCGCGGCGTATTTCGCCCGTCGGCTCGTGCAACCGCTACGCCAGCTCGCCGCCGCCGCGCCAGCCATCGTGCGTGGCGATGCGCCGCCGCCGGTGCATGCGCGCGGCCCGCGTGAAGTGCGGGACCTCGCGCAGGCGCTGGGCGACGCCAGTCGCGACGTGCGCGCCGCCGCGGAAGAACGCGCGCTGCTGCTGGCCGGCATCTCGCATGACCTGCGCACGCCGCTGACGCGCCTGCAGTTCGCCCTGGAGATGGTGCCGGACACCGATCCGGAACTGACCCGCAGTATGCATCGCGACATCGCCGAGATGGACGCCATCCTCGGCCAGTTCATCGCGTTCGCGCGTGATGGCCGCGACGAGGGCAGCGAGACCGTCGACCTCGCCGCGATCTGCCGCCACGCCGTCGCCGCCGCCTCCAAGGGCTGGCGCATGGCGATGCCGGAGCACGCGCTGCTGCCGGGCAAGCCGATGGCGCTGCTGCGCGCGGTCGAGAACCTGCTGGTCAACGCCGAGCGGCATGGCGCGTTGCCGTTGTCGCTGCAGCTGTGGGCAGAAGGACCGGCATGGGTGGTCGAGGTGGCCGACGGCGGCCCCGGCCTTTCCGCCGAAGCCGCCGAGCGCGCGCGCCAGCCTTTCGTCCACGACCAGGCGGGCGGCGGCAGCGGGCTGGGCCTGCCGATCGTCGACCGCGTGGCGCGCCAGCACGGCGGCGAACTGCGCCTGTTGCCGAACACGCCCCACGGCCTGCGTGCGCAGCTGGTGCTGCGCGCCGGTTGAACCGTACGTCCCGACGAGGAGATGCGATGAAGACGCTGTTCCGTGCCGGCCTGCTGGCCTGCGCCTTGTTCGCCGTGCTGCCGCTGGCCGCGCAGACCTTCCGCGAGCGCCTGCAGGAGATGCGCGATGCGTCGCGCCAACCTGCGGCGCGTGCGCCGACGCTGCCGGCCGGTGCGCGCACCGTTCGCGATGTGTCCTACGGCATCGATCCACGCCAACGCTACGATGTCTATCTTCCCGCGCAACCGCACCGCGCGCCGGTGATCCTGTTCGTGCATGGCGGCGGGTGGGCCAACGGCAACAAGGACAACCCGGGCGTGGTCGAGAACAAGGCGGCGTACTGGTTGCCGAAAGGCTATGTGCTGGTCTCGATCAACTACCGCATGCGCCCCGACACCGCGCCGATCGACCAAGCCCGCGATGTGGCGCGCGCGCTGGCCGACGTGCAGAAGCGCGCGCCGTCATGGAACGCCGATGCGGCAAACGTGATGCTGATGGGCCACTCGGCCGGGGCGCACCTCGCCGCGCTGGTGGGGGCGTCGTCCACGATGTGGCGGGAAGCAGGTGCCGCCCGACCGCGTGGCGTGGTCTCGCTCGACAGCGGCGCGCTCGACGTGCCGCAGACGATGCAGAAACCGCCGCTGCCCGGCATCTACGATCGTGCGTTCGGCAAGGATCGTGATGAGTGGATCGCCGCCTCGCCCTATCACCAGCTCAGCCGAGATGCGGTGCCGATGCTGTTCGTCTGTTCCTCGCGCCGCAAGGACGCCTGCCCCCAAGGCCGCGCGATGGCGGAAAAGGCACGGGCGCTGGGCGTGACGATGGAAGTGCTGCCGGAGGACCTCTCGCATGGCGAGGTCAATCGCCTGCTCGGTGCACCGTCGGCGTACACCGAGGCCGTCGCGCGCTTCATCGCGCCACGCATGCAGTGAGGCGCGTCAGCGAATGATCCGCACGGCGCCCAACGCCTCCTGCAGTCGCGTGCGCGCCGTCGCTTCGTCGAACGGCGTCGTCGCTGGTGGGTCGTAGACCTCCGGACGCGTGCCCGCGACCAGCAGGTCGATCGCGAGGCAGCGCCCGTTGCGCACCGAGCGATAAGCATCGACCGACTGGTAGTGGCTCATTGCCGCATCGCCCGCACGGAAGTGGCGGAACGGCTGGCCGTCGATGCGGATCTCGTCCGGCGCTTCGGTCGTCGCGCCCTCGGGCGGATCCAGGCACGTCACCACCGCATGGCTGTCGGTGCTGGTGCCGATGCGCAGTTCGGCCGCGGTGATCTTGTCCGAGCCGTCCAGCACCAGCGCGACCAGCGGTTCGCCGCGTACGTCGGGGGCGGCGAAGGTCTTCCAGCCGCCGTTGGACAGATAGTCGCGGGTGAAGTCGCGGCGCAGCGCGAAGCCTGGCGTGGACGCAAGCGCGATACCGATCTCGTCGTCGGAGAACTGGAACTGCGGCGCTTCGCGTCCGGTCACCGGCGGCGCCGGATCGGCGATCTCGGCCGCAGTCTGCCTCGCCGCTTCGACCCCTTCCTGCTGGGGCGCGCGGTCGCAGCCGACGAGGAGCGCGGCGGCAACGGCCGCAAACAGCGAAACGCGGACGATGGGTTTCATGGCGCTCTCCCGAGTAACGGTCGCGCCAAGTCTGGCAAGCCGCGCGTGAAGCCGGTGCCTGCGCTTCAGCCGACCAGCAACGGCAAGCCCTGCGCCGCGGTCGCCCGCCAGACGAGGTCCACCTCCGTGGACAGCGCCGTCGGTTCCGGATTGATCTCCACCACGGTTGCGCCATGGCGTCGCGCCATCGCGGGCAGGCCGGCCGCGGGATACACCAGGCCCGACGTCCCCACCACCAGCATCAATGTGCAACGCTCGGCGGCGGCCACCGCCGATGCCCACGCGTCATCCGGCAAGGCTTCGCCGAACCACACCACGCCTGGACGAATGCGGTCGCCGCACGCCGTGCAGCGCATCGGCTCGACGCGCAGCATGCCGTCCACGGAGTCGTCGAGCATCGTGTGCGCGTGGCCGCAGGCGAAGCAACGCAGGGCGAACAGGCTGCCGTGCACATGCGCCTCGACGACGCTACCGGCGCGCTCGTGCAGGTCATCGACGTTCTGGGTGACCAGCGATAGCGGCATGCGCTGCGCCAGCGCCGCCAGGGCGCAGTGGCCGGCATTCGGCTGCGCATCGCGCACCGCCTGCATGCGCCAGCGGTACCAGCCCCAGACGAGTGCGGGATCCTCGCGCCACGCATCGGCGGTCGCCAGGTGCATCGGGTTGAAGCGCGACCACAGGCTGTCGTGCGTGCCGCGGAAGGTCGGAATGCCGCTTTCGGCCGACATGCCGGCGCCGGTCAGCACACAGACGGCGCCGCCGGTATCGATCGTCCGCTGCAGGGCCTCGGTGATCGCGGTGGGCACGGCGTCCACGGGTTCACGCCTTGTGCGGGGTGGCGAGGTACTCGGCGCTCTGCATCTCGATCAGGCGCGACGCGGTGCGCTCGAACGCACCCTGCAGGCGCGTGCCGGCATACAGCAGCGTCGGTGCTTCCGCCGCGGTGCAGACCAGGTTGACGTGGCGGTCGTACAGTTCGTCGATCAGGTTCACGAAGCGACGCGCGGCATCCTCGTTCAACGCATCGAAGCGCGGGATGCCGCCCAGCAGCACGGTGTTGAACTCGTGCGCGACCTCGATGTAATCGGTCGTGCCGCGCGGACCCTCGCACAGCGCGGCGAAATCGAACCACGCGATGCTCTTGCCGCGACCGCGCACCGGGATCTTGCGGTTGTCGATCTCGATGTTGCCGGCGTGCGCGTCCTCGCCACCGGTCAGCTCGCGCCAGCGCGAGGCCAGCCAGGCATCGGATTCGCCATCCAGCGGCGCGCGATAGACGGGCGAGCGCGTCAACGCGCGCAGGCGATAGTCTTCCTGGCCGTCGGAGCGCAGCACCACGCAGTGCTGTTGCAGCAGGTCGATCGCCGGCAGGAAGCCCGCGCGCTGCAGGCCGTCCTTGTAGAGGTTCTGTGGTGCGGTGTTGGACGTCGTCACCAGGGTGATGCCTTCGGCGAACATGCGCTCCAGCAGGCGTGCCAGCAGCATCGCGTCGCCGATGTCGGTGACGAAGAATTCGTCCAGCACCAGCACCCGCAACTTGCCGCGTGCTTCGCGCACGATCTTCGCCAGCGGGTCGCTCTCGCCCGCATGCAGGCGCAGGCGCTCGTGCACGCCACGCATGAAGCGGTGGAAGTGCGTGCGGTACTTGCCGCCACCTTCGCCGTGCGCCTTGTTCTGCGAGACCGAATATGTCGGCAGCGGCAGGCTGTCGTAGAACAGGTCGACCAGGAAGGTCTTCCCGCGCCCGACTTCGCCCCAGTAGTAGAGGCCCTTCACCGTCTCCGGCGCCTTGCCGAACAGTCGCCCGAACAGGCCGGGCGCGCCGTCGTCGGCGAGCAGCGCGCCGTGGATGCGGTCCAGCTCGGCGAGCGCAGGATGCTGCGCCGGGTCGTCCTGCCACTGGCCCTGCGCCGCGCCGCGTGCGTACACCTGCGACGGCGCCAGGGCCGTCCCTTGGACATCGTCCGCCATCACGCGGGCACGTAGGCTTTCATCGCATGCTTGATGGCGCCGCGCAGGTCCATCAGCTTGCGGTGGAAGAAATGGCTGGTTTCCGGCATCCGGATCAGTTCCGGCGGATGCGCCAGCGTATCGATCCAGTCGTAGACCGCCTGTGGCTCGACGATCTCGTCCTCTTCGCCCTGGATCACCAGCCACGGACACATGGGCGGCGTGATCGCGGCGAAATCCCAACGCCCGGCCGGCGGTGCGATCGACACCAGCGCATCCGGTTGCAGGCCTTCGGTGGCGCGCAGCGATACGTAGGCGCCAAAGCTGAAACCGGCCAGCCATAGCTGCGTGCCCGGGCGCTGCTCGCGCACCCAGGCGACGACGGCGCGAAGGTCGTCCACTTCGCCATCGCCCTGGTCGAACAAGCCCGCCGAGGCGCCGGTGCCGCGGAAGTTGAAGCGCACGGTGACCGCACCGAGTTCGCGCAAGCTGCGCGCGGCCATCACCACCACCTTGTTGTGCATGGTGCCGCCCTCGGTGGGCAGCGGGTGGCAGACCACCGCAGTGACGGGCGCGAGTGGCTCGCCTTCCTCCGGCCAGTCGACGTGGGCTTCCAGCGGCCCTTCGGGACCGTCCAGGGTGATCGGGCCGGATGCGGCGGGAAAAGCGGGATTCGTCATGCGGCCATGATAAGCCCTGCGCCCCCACGCGACCTGCGCGGCCGTGGAACGCACTCCCGACGAAAGCCCAACGGCGTCGCGCGACCGGGTGTGCGATCCTGCCCGCCCCACGTCGTCATCCGCTCCACCATGGCATTCGATGCCTTCGCCCTGATCCTGACCATGCTGGCGCTCGGCATGGTGTTCGCGCGCCTGCGCGCCTTCCCCGACAACGCGGGCGACGTCATCAATCGCGTGGTGCTGTACGTCTGCCTGCCCGCGGCCATGCTGACCTACGTCCCCCGCCTGCGCCTGGACACATCGTTGATGGGCGTGGTGGTCACGCCGTGGCTGCTGACGGTGGCCACCGTCGCGTTGGTGGCGCTGGCGACGCGCGTGCTGAACTTCCGCCGCGACGAGCACGCGGTGTTGTTGCTGTGCGTGGCGCTCTGCAACAGCAGCTTCATCGGCTATCCGATGGTGCGCGCGTTGTTGGGCGAGCACGCGCTCCCCTATGCCGTGGTCTACGACCAGTTCGGCACCTTCATCCTGCTCTCGACGTTCGGGCTGTACGTGCTGGCGCGCTACGGCGGCGATGCGCCTCCGACCGCGCGCGAGATCGGGCTGCGCATCGCGAAGTTCCCGCCGGTGTGGGCGTTGCTGTTCGGTCTGACGCTGATGCCGGAACAGCCACCGGCATGGATCGCCGCCGCACTGCAAAAGCTCGCCGACGCCATGCTGCCGCTGGTGATGCTGGCGGTAGGCCTGACCTTGCAGCTGAAACTGCCGCGCGATGAGTTGAAGCCGCTCGCCGTCGGCCTGCTGTTGCGCCTGCTGGTGATGCCGGCCCTCGCGGTGCCGCTGTCGCTCGCCTTCGGCATGCGCGGCGAGATGCTGCAGGCGAACGTGCTGGAGTCCGCCATGCCCACGATGATCACCGCCGCCGCGCTCGCCATCTCGCACCAGCTCGTCCCGCGCCTGGCCGCCGCGCTGGTCGGTTACGGCATCCTGCTGTCGCTGGTGACCTTGCCGATGTGGGCGTGGGTGGTGCAGCGGTTGGGGTGAGCGGCGTCACGTTGTTCATTCGAAGAACGCGTCATCCATGTCCCTGCGGTCACGCTCCGCATACTCCCGCAGGCGATCCGCACGCTGGGGAATGCTCTTGGCCGGATCCAGCTGGATCAGCTTCGCACCCCGCGGTTCCAGCATGGCTTTGGCGAGGGCGAAGCGTGTGTCATCGAGCGCCAGGTAGATCCGAAGGCCGGTCAGCGTGCCGGCGTGCATGCGTCGGGCCTCCTCTCTCAGGAAATCGAGCAGCCCTGCCTGAGACGGGGAGCCCAGCATGATTGTCCCGTCTACGCGCGCTTCCAGCAGCGCGTCGCGCATTGCGTCTGCAGACGCTGCGTAGTCGGGTGCAGCGGGAGCGCACAGGACTCTGATGGTGGGATAGCGGTCCCGTCCGTCGTCACCCAGGCGGAAGAACGCGTCTTCGAGGTACTGGCGCCAGCTGGTTTCGTTGCCGTCGACCGGCGCCCGGGCCGGCTGCAGGAAGCGTTGTTCCCACGCGGCTCGCTCTGCACGCTGCCGGGCCAGCGTGGCCGACGCCTGTGCAAGCGCGGGTCGCCATACCCGGTCGGGCGGGAGGGACACGACGCCGCTCGGGAGATCGAACACCACGTCGACACGCCGCGAATCACCGTCGTCACCGTCGCGCGGCGTCGGCACCACAACGGGGACGGCGACCCGTCGTCCATCCGCGAGCGCCCTTGGCGCGCCACGCCAGTGTAGCGAGCTCACCGACCGTGGCAGGGCGATGACATAGTCCCTGGGCAGGAACTCCGGAAGCGACAGGCGTCGCAGCGGCGCACCTCGCATGTTGTAGATCACCACGGCATTCGCACCGTAGCCCGTGCTATGCCAGTTATCGAAGGTGATCACGCGTCCGCCATTCGTGACGACCGCGCTCACGGGCGCAACGTCGTTCAGCAGTGCGCGTTGCCATACGCGCCGGCAACTGCCGGAGACACAATGTTCCATGGTGCCGGTCGCAGTGGTGCGTACATCGCCGGCCACGCCGCCAGGTTGCTCTTTGCCTTCGACCTTATCGCGGAAGTAGGCGAGGTTGCCTGTAAGGTCTCGAGGCTCAATGGTGAGCCGCCATGCACCGTCGGCAGAGGCGTACTGCTGCGTCGTCGCGCGGGCCCAGGTGTCGGCATGTGCTGCGGGAGCGGTGACTACGAGGGCGACCGAAAGAGCAAGGCCGAGGAGGTCACGCAGGCGCATGGAGACGTTCCATCGAGAGGCGCCAAGACGATACCCGACCGCGACGGTCAAGCGGCGGCATCGCCCTGTTGACCGGCCCGTGGCTAGCAGCCCGTCGGCACCTACGCGATCAGCCGCTTCGCATCGCCGCGTCGCGCAGCGGGCCGGTGGGGAAGCTGCGTCCAGGCCTCCGCGATTGCCTGCACCGCCTGCACCAGCGTGTCTTCCGGCTTGGCGTAGGGAACCCGCAGCCAGGTGTCGGCGCCGCCTTCCACGCTGAAGACTGGGCCGGGCGCGAGGTAGACGCCCCTGCGTTCCGCCTCATTCACCAACTGCGTAGCGCTGCCGTGCGGCATGCGCACCCACAGCGACAGCCCGCCATCGGGCAGGCGGAAGCGCCAATCGGGCAGGTGCTCGCGCAGCGCGCCCGCCAGGGCGTCGCGTCGCTGCCGCAGTTGCACGCGCCGCGTGGCGAGCACGTTATCGGCGGCCAGCATCTCCGCGACGACGAGCTGGTCGAACAGCGAGCTGCCCAGGTCCATCTGCACGCGCGTCGCGATGAGGCGCTCGACATGCTCGTGTGGCGCGCGGATCCAGCCCACGCGCAGGCCGCCCCAGCAGAGCTTCGATGCGCTGCCGATGGTGAAGGCGTCGGGGGCGTGCACGGCGAACGGCGGCGGCATCGACGCATCGGAGAATCGGGTCGACTGCAACGTTTCGTCGACGATGGCGATCGTGCGCGTGGCACGCAGCGCCGCGGCGTAGCGCACGCGTTGTGCGTCGCTCATCAGGAAGCCGGTGGGATTCTGGAAATCCGGGATCAGGTACGCCGCGCGCGGCGAGGTCTGCCGCAGCGTGGCCTCGATGGCCGCGAGGTCCCAGCCTTCCTCGCCCAGCGGATCGCCCATCGGCGAACTGACCAGCCGCGCACCGCCCATCCGCAGGGCTTCGATGGCATTGGAATACACCGGCGACTCGATCATCACCCGGTCGCCGGGACGCGACAGCGCACGCGCGATGATCGCGATGGCCGAGAGCGCGCCCGACGTGACCACGATCTGCTCCGGGGCGGTCGGCAGTCCGCGGGCGGCGTACGACGCGGCGACGCGCGTCCGCAGCGCGGGCAGGCCCGACGGCAGGTAGCCGTCGCTGGCGAGATAGGCGGGCAGTGCCTCGAGCGCGCGCGCATACGCCGCCGAGACACCGGGCGTGGCCGCGCCGGCCGCGCAGTTGAGGTCGATCGTGCCGTCCGACGATGACGTCGCGGTGCCGACCGCATGCAGGGCATGGTCGTGCGCGCGTCGGCGGTCGATGGGTACGGCGGCGAACGTGCCGGCGCCCTGCCGTGCCGTGGCGAAGCCCGCCGCCACCAGGTCCGCATACGCGCGAGTGACGGTGTTCCGTGAAACGCCGAGCACTTCGGTGACGGCGCGTTCGCTGGGCAGGCGGGTGCCGAGCGGTATGCGGCCGTCGCCGATCAGTTCCTGCAGCGCCTGGCGGAGGCCGCGGTAGGCGGGGGAGCGGGGAAAATCGCCGACCAGCGTGGCGAGGCGATCCGGAGCCATTGAGCGGTTCATGGGGCCACTATCGCATGATTGGCTCTATCGGAAAGAGCCAATCGGGCGGAAGATGGCCCCATGAAACCCACGTCTCCCATCGGACTGGCCAACCTCGGCCCCCTCGCCCAGCTCAAGGCCGGTCGCCTCCCCGAACGCCTGCTGCGTTTGTTCGTCGGTCTGTGGCTCTACGGCCTGGCCATCGCGCTGATGATCGAAGGCGCGGTGGGGGCCTCGCCCTGGGACGTGTTCCACCTGGGCGTCTCGCACCACCTGCCACTCTCGTTCGGCACGGTGATGATCCTCACTGCCGTCGCCGTCTTGCTGGCGTGGATCCCGCTGCGCCAGATGCCGGGCTTGGGCACGCTGGCCAACACGCTGCTGCTGGGGCCCTTCGCCGACCTCAACCTCGCCTGGCTGGCCACGCCGGAAGGCCTGCCGCTGCGCTGCGCCTACTTGCTGGCCGGCGTGGTGCTGTGCGCCATCGCCACCGCGCTGTACATCGGCGCGCAGTTGGGGCCGGGCCCGCGCGATGGCCTGATGACGGGTCTCGCACGCCGCACCGGCTGGTCGATCCGCAGCATCCGTACGCTGATCGAAGTCACCGTGCTCGCCATCGGCGTCGTGCTCGGCGGCGTGGTGGGCGTGGGCACGCTGGTGTTCGCCTTCGGCGTCGGGCCACTGACGCAGTTCTTCTTGCGCTATCTGGTCGTGCGCCTGGAAAAGCCGACGACCGTCGCCCTCGAAGGAGAAACACGATGAGCCCCGCGATCCTGCGCTACAGCGCATTCACCACCGATCCGGCCGGTGGCAATCCGGCGGGCGTCGTCCTGGACGCGCGCGGTCTGTCCGACGACGCCATGCAGCGCATCGCCGCGGACGTCGGCTATTCCGAAACCGCCTTCCTGCTGCCGCGCGAAGACGGTGAACTCGACGTGCGCTACTTCAGCCCGTTGGCCGAAGTCAGCTTCTGCGGACACGCGACGATCGCGGCGATGGTGGCGTACGCGCATCAGCAAGGTTCGGGGGATTTTGTACTGAATACACAAGCAGGGCGTGTACGCGTGACCGTCGATGCCGACTTCGCCGCCACCCTTACCAGCGTGGCGCCGCGCGTCGACGCGCTGGACGCGACCGATCTCGATCGTGTGCTGGCTGCCTTGCGCTGGCATCGCGACGATCTTGATGCCAGCCTGCCGCCTGCCGTCGCATATGCGGGCGCCTGGCATCCGGTCATCGCCGTCGCCTCGCGTGCGCGGCTCGCCGACTTGCACTACGACTTCGATGCGCTGTCCGCATTGATGGCGGCGCGTGGATGGACCACGGTGAACCTGGTCTGGCGCGAAGACGCGCACACGCTGCACGCGCGCAATCCCTTCCCGCCGGGCGGCGTGGTGGAAGATCCCGCCACCGGCGCGGCGGCGGCCGCGCTGGGTGCCTACCTGGCGACGCAGGATGCATTGCCCGACACGCGCCGTTTCCGCATCCTGCAGGGCCACGACCTCGGCCGACCCAGCCTGCTGCAGGTGGAGGTGCCCCACGACCTCCAGCAAGGCGTGCGGGTGAGTGGCTCGGCGGTGGAGATGATGGTCTGACGTGCGCGAGATGCGCAGTGATCCGTGGCCTTGCATCAATGGGGGTGCTACAAGGACCTGCGCTCCCGGCCCCGATCAGGGCTGCGGCGCCCCACTCACTGGCAGATCATCCACGGGAAGGAGCTGTTATGCGATTGAACGCGCTTGTCCTTGCAGCAACCATGGCAATTGCTGCTGTGCCGGCCGAGGTGCATGCCGCACCCGACCCTTTGTTTGGCGACGACCCGCACGCCAAGGCGGTGCTGGATTGCCACGCTGACTACGCACGACGCTTCACCAAGGCGCTGACGCCGGTGAAGGGAACGCCGACCGAGGTGGCGACGGCTGCCTACGCTAGCTGCGCGGGTGAGCTCGAAGCCTTCTCGAAGGCGGTGCGGGCGCATGCCGAAACCAGCAAGGATCCGAAGGCCTTCATGGACCCGGACGGTTTCCAGAGGGAACAGGTGGCGAAGCTGCGCGAGTACGCGTTCGCTTACACGCTCGACCTGTATCTGCGGAACACGACGACGTTCTGACGGAGCGCGGGGCGCCGGGCGCTCAATCCGCCGGCACCGTCCGCTCGCGTGCCCATTCGCGCAGCGCCTGCACCTGCTCGGCCATCAGCACCGACAGCGGGCGCGTGTTGCGGATCTCGTGCATCACCACGTCGGTGTCCAGTGGCTTCTGTTCCGCATGCGCGGCGTACAGGGCAGAGACGATGGCCTGTTCCAACTCTGCGCCGGAGAAGCCGTTGGCTGCGGCGGCCAGCGCCGGCAGGTTGAAGCCTTCCGGGTCCAGCTGGCGACGCGACAGGTGGACGCGCAGCACCTCCACGCGCGCCTCGGGCGAGGGAAGGTCGACGAAGAAGATCTCGTCGAAGCGGCCCTTGCGCAGCAGTTCGGGCGGCAAGTCCTGCACCTGGTTCGCGGTAGCCACGAGGAACACCTGCCCGCTACCCGCACCGGCCTTGCGCTCGGCCATCCAGGTGAGCAGGTAGCCGAGCACGCGGCGTGAGACGCCACCGTCTTCGTCGCCGCCGCTGGCCAGGCCTTTCTCGATTTCGTCGATCCAGAGCACGCACGGCGCCAGTTGCTCTGCGGAAGCCAGCGCAGAGCGCAGGTTCTTTTCGGTCTCGCCGTGGTACTTGTCGTACAGCGTGCCGAAGTCGAGCCGCAACAGCGGCACGCCGAAACCGGCGGCCGTGGCCTTCGCCAGCATCGACTTGCCGCAGCCCTGCACGCCGAGCAGCAGCACGCCCTTGGGCAGGTCCAGGCCCGGCGGCGGATTGCCGGAAACGAACACCGCGCGGCGCTGCTCAATCCAGCGCTTCAGCCGCGATGCGCCGGCGACGTCGGCGAACTTCGCCGTGTCGTACTCGTAATGCAGGTGGCCACTGCGGTTCAGCAGTTCGAACTTCAGCTTGTTCAGCGCCGGCAGGTCGCTCGCGCTGAGCGCGCCATCGTTGAAGATCAGCTGGCGGGCGATCCGGCGCGCGTCGACCAGGCTCAGGCCCTGCAGGTTGCGCACGATCTGCTTCACCGCCTCGCCATCGGCCTCGACCCGGCGGCCGCCGTGTTCGCGGGCGTAGTGTTCGGCTTCCTCGCGGACCATCTTCAGCAGCGCCGGGCCATCGGGAAGGCGCGGGCTGAAGCGCACCGCGAGCGCCTCGAGTTCGGCCGGCAGCTCGATCTTCGCGCCGACCAGCACCACCACGTGCGGCAGGGTGTGGCGGCGCTGCAGGATGTCGCGCAGCTGCCGCTGGCTGCTGGCGTAGCCCAGGTAGGGATGGAAATCGAACAGCAGGTAGATGCCGCGCTGCTCGGCCTGCTTGATGGCCTGCAGGGCGGCGCTGGCGTCGGGCGGGCCGACGGCGTCGTCCTCGCGGTCCATGTCCAGACGTCGCAGGCCTTCGGTGATGCTCCAGCGGAACAGCGCCCGCCACACCTGGGCCAGGGCCTGTCGGAACAGTTCCACCACGCGGGCCTCGTCCTGCGTCTCGATGACGATCAGCGGGGTGTTGGCGCGGATCAGCGCGGTGAGGTCCTGCAGTTCGTTCATGGGGCGGCCGGTCCGTGGGGACGGGCACGATAGCAAGGGCGTGCGCGGCGGGGAACGACGGTGGTGGGGCTTCATCCCCGGTTCCCGGACGCCGGTTCCCGCTTCACCAAGGCCGGTGTACCCTGCGGGCTCCCCGGGCAACGAGGTGCGCGCATGAAGACGATTCTGGTCGCCAGCTCCAAGGGCGGCGCGGGCAAGACCACCCTGGCGACCAATCTGGCCGCGTACTTCGCACTCGATGGCAAACGCACGGTGCTGGTGGATGCGGATCCTCAGCACTCCTCCACCCGCTGGGCCGAACGCCGCGCCGAACTGGAAAGCGCGGTGCTGCCGATCGATGCCAGCGGCAAGCGCGCCTGGCGCGCCTGGCTGCCGGACGACGCCGAACGCGTGGTCGTCGATGCGCCCGCCGGTGCGATGGCCGACGACCTGGACAGCTTCCTGGAACATGCCGATGCCGTCGTGGTGCCGGTGCTGCCTTCAGCGCTGGACATCGAGGCCACGGTCGGCTTCCTCAACACGCTGGCCAAGGTGCCGCGCGTGCACAAGCGCAAGCTGCCGGTGGGGCTGGTGGTCAACCGCACCAAGCCCTGGACCAATGCCTCGCAGCAGGCCGTGGAGATGCTGAAGACCTGGCCGTACCCGGTGGTTACCCAATTGCGCGACACCCAGGCCTACGTGGTGCTGGTGGGACTGGGGCGCAGCCTGTTCGATTACCGCTCGGCCCAGGTCCGCGACCACCAGGCCGACTGGGAACCGTTGTTGAAATGGATCAAGAAGGCCTGAGGCCTAAGGAGCAAGCGTCCCATGCGTGAACTCATCCTGCTGCGCCACGCGCATGCCGAACCGGCCACCACCGGCCAGTCCGACCTGGACCGTCCCCTTTCGCCGCAGGGCCTGGCCGAGGCCGAATCGGTCGCGGCCTGGATGAAGGACAAGGGCCTGGTACCCGACCGGGTGCTGTGCTCGCCGGCGCGCCGGGCGCGGGAGACGCTGGAGGCGGTGCTGGGGGCGATCGGCTATGTCGAACAGCGGCTCGAGGAGCGCATCTATGAAGCCACTCCCGGCACGCTGGCCGACCTCGCCGACCAGCATCGCGAGGCCGAGCGCCTGCTGATGGTGGGCCACAACCCGGGCTTCGAGCAGTTGGCGGCCCTGATGTATTCCGGCGTGACCAGCGAATACCGCGGCATGCCGCCGGCGGGCGTGGTGGTGCTGACCCTGCCGGTGGACGCGTCCATCGAACCGGGCGTGGCACAGCTCTCCGAATTCTGGTGGCCATGACGCACGCCGCCGCCGGCCTGCGGCTGGCCGCGCTGGTGGTGGGCGCGTTGCTGTCCGCGCCGGTGCTGGCGCAGGGGCGCAACGATTTCGATCCGGCCAACACGCGGCTCGGGTTCGAATTGCGCACGCGCTGGGGCCAGGTGCTGGATGGCGTGTTCCGCCAGTACGAAGGCTCGGTGGAGCACCTGCCCGACGGCCGCCAGCAGGTGCGCCTGCGCATGTACACGCGCGATGTCGAGATCATCGACCATCCCCGCTACGGCGACTGGGCGCGCAGCGAGAAGTTCTTCGATGCCGACCGCTATCCGGTGGTCACCTTCACCTCCAAGCCGTACGACCCGATGCTGCTTTACGACGGCGGCAAGCTGGAGGGCGAGCTGAGCATCAAGGGCATCAGCCGGCCGCGCAGCCTGGACGTGGCCCCGTCGACCTGCCAGCGCCCCGCCGTGGGCTGCGACGTGGTGGCCACCGGTGCCGTGCGGCGCAGCGACTACGACATGGACGACTGGATGCTGGCGGTCAGTGACCGCGTGGTGTTCGTGCTGCGTGCGCGGATCAGGAGCGGAAAGGCGCCGTGAACCACCGTCGTGCCGCCGTGATCGCCGCGCGTTGCGCGGTCCTTTGGCTCGCGCTGCTGTGCAGCGCCTGCGCCAGTCTTTCCGACCGCCAGCGCGACCGTGCCGCCGGCATCGCCGCCGCCGCACGCTCGCAGGTCGTCGAATGCACCCAGGCCGATGCCTGCGCGCTGCGCTCGCCGCTGTACGACCTCGGCGACGAGGCGCGGGCATCGTCCACGCCGGAAGCACCGCGCCACTACGCCGTGATCCTGGATCAGGGTTCCGACGCACTGCTGGCGCGGCTCAACCTGATCCGCAGCGCGCGCGAGCACATCGACCTGCAGACCTACATCTTCGACAAGGACGACAGCGCCCGGCTGGTGCTGGACGAATTGCTCGGCGCCGCCCGGCGCGGGGTGAAGGTGCGCCTGCTGATCGACCAGCTGTCGGCCATTGCCGACCTGGAGATCCTCGCCGCGCTGTCCGGCGCGCACGAGAACTTCGCCATCCGGATCTACAACCCGAGCTTCGGCAAGGCCAAGCTCAACTACCTGGACTACGCGGGCAGCGTGTTGTGCTGTTTCCGCCGGTTCAACCAGCGCATGCACACCAAGCTGCTGCTGGTGGACGGACGCGTCGGCATCAGCGGCGGCCGCAACTACCAGGACGACTATTACGACTGGGACGCGGAGTACAACTTCCGCGATCGCGACGTGCTGGTCGCCGGCCCCGAGGCGGAGGCGATGGCGCGCAATTTCCAGCTGTTCTGGGAGGCGCGGCGCAGCGTGCCGGCGGAACGGCTCAACGACGTCGGTCGCACGCTGCTGGACGAAGGCGTCCCGGCGATGCCCGTGCCGCGTTACCTGCGGCCGGAACGCGTGCAGGCGGCCAGCGCCGATGCCAGCGATCCGGCCGTCATCCGCGAGCGTTTCGTCGATACCGCCTACCCCGTTGGCGCCGTGCGCTACATCGCCGACCTGCCGCAGAAGCACCGGCGCGAACGTCGCGACGACGATGCGCCCGCCGCGCCCGAGCTGGAAGCGCTGATCCGCAGCGCTCAGACGGAAGTGCTGTTGCAGACGCCGTACCTGGTGATGTCGAAGCAGGCGCAGGCGATGTTCCGCGAGATGCGGCAGCGCCAGCCGCCGCCGCAGGTGGTGGTGTCCACCAACAGCCTGGCCGCGACCGACAATCCGGTCGTCTATTCGATGTCGTTCAAGTACAAGCGCCGCTACCTGCGCGAGTTCGGTTTCCAGATCCACGAGTTCAAGCCGTTCCCGGAAGACGCGCCGGTCGACTACGCCGCGCTGATGCCGGAAGGACCGCCACTCTCATCGCCGAGTGGCGAGGCCGGCGGCAGCGGCGGCATCCGTGGCCCGTCCGGTTCGATCGGACCGTCCTCCGGCGGTTCATCCAGTGCATCCTCCGGCGAAACCACGCGGCGTTTGCAGCGCACCGAATCACGGCCGTCGTTCCTCAGCAGCGGTGCCGGTTCCGAACCGTTGCCGCTGAAGCGCGCCGGCGTCCGCATGGGCCTGCATGCGAAGTCGATGGTGATCGATGGCGAGACGGCGGTCATCGGCACGCACAACTTCGACCCGCGCTCGGAGAACTACAACACCGAGGCGGCGGTGGTGATCCAGGACCCCGCCTTCGCCCAGGCGCTCGCGGACAGCATCCGGCGCGACATGTCGCCCCGCAACGCCTGGGTGATCGCGCCGCGTGCCAAGCCGGTGGTGTTCTCGGGCCTGGACTACAGCCTGGGCAAGGTGTCCGAAGCATTGCCGATCTTCGACATCTGGCCGTGGCGGTATGCGACCAGTTACGAATTCCAGCCCGGACCGGACTGCCCGCTGCCGGTGACGCCGAAGGATCCGGCCTTCCATCGCTGCTATGTGTCGGTGGGCGATTTCCCCGAGGTCAACGTCGGCCCGAAGTGGCTGTACACGCGCGTGCTCACCGCGTTCGGCGCGGGGCTGGTCCCGATCCTCTGAAGGCCGATCCACCCGAAGCGACGTGGCGCTTCGGGCACCGCGCGGGCTGGCGTACCCTTGCGCTTTCCTTTCCGGATCCCGTTCCGCCATGAGCTTCCGCGCGCCCGTCGACCTCGCCGCCCTCAACGCCCATGCGGGCAATACGCTGGTCTCGAACCTGGGCATCGTCATCACCGGCGCCGGGGACGACTGGTTGCGCGGCACCATGCCCGTCGATGCGCGCACGGTGCAGCCCTACGGCATCCTGCATGGCGGCGCCTCGGTGGCGTTGGCCGAAACGCTGGGCAGCATGGCCGGCAACCTGTGCGTGGACACGACCAAGGAGATGGTCGTGGGCCTGGAAATCAACGCCAACCACGTGCGCGCGATGCGCGGCGGCGTGGTCACCGGGACGGCGCGCGCGTTGCACGTGGGCCGCAGCACCCAGTTGTGGGAGATCCGCATCGAGAACGACGAGGGCAAGCTGGTCTGCGTCTCGCGCCTGACCCTGGCAGTGTTGCCGGTCGCCAAGGGCTGAGCCCTGCGGAATGCCGTGATCGCAAGGCCGCGCCTCACTTCTCCCGGTCCACTCCTGCTATCGTGACGGCATGACGCCACCCCCTGTTCATGTTGCGCGCGCCCATGGCGCCGCGCGGGCATTCCGCTACCTGTATCGCGTGCCGCTGCTGCTGATCCACCTGCTGGTCTTCCTGCCGGTCACGCTGCTGTGCCTGTCGCCGCTGCTGGTGTGGATCCGGGTGGGCGACGAGAACGCGGGCGATGTGGCGGTGCGCTGGTGGTCGAGTGGGCTGATGCGCATTTTCGGTTTCCGCCTGCGCCGGGTCGGCACGCCGTTGTCGGGTCCGACGATGTTCGTCGCCAACCATGTCAGCTGGATCGACATCGAGGCACTGCACAGCCAGCGCATGATGGGCTTCGTCGCCAAGCAGGAAATCCGCGGCTGGCCGGTGGTGGGCTGGCTGGCGGCGCAAGGCCAGACGATCTTCCACCAGCGCGGCAGCCAGGAATCGCTGGGCGGCGTGCTGCAGGCGATGATGCGACGGCTGCGCGAGGGTCGTTCGGTGGGCGTGTTCCCCGAAGGCCGCACGCGCGATGGCCACGAGGTCGGGCCGTTCCATGCCCGCATCTTCCTGGCCGCAGTCGAAGCCGGCGTGCCGGTGCAGCCGGTCGCGCTGCGCTACGGTGCGCGCGGCAGTGCCCAGCCGGTGGTGGCGTTCGGGCCGAAGGAGAGTTTCTTCGCCAACTTCCTGCGCCTGCTCGGCGAGCCGGCGCGGACGGCGGACATCTGCTTCCTCGAACCGATCCGCATCGCCGACGTCGAAGGGCGCCGGCGCATCGCCGACCTCTCGCGCGAACGGATCGTGCAGGCGATGGCGGCGGCCTGACCCATGGCGTTGACGGGTTTCCGACGGAATCGAAGGAATACTCGGTCCCGCGGTGCCATCCTCGGCCCGACGCTGCCGCGATGAGCCCATGATCACAGCCGCCGACTATCGTCCGCCACGCTGGCTTCGCAACCCGCACCTGCAATCGGTGCTGGGCTCGAGCGCGCTGCGTCGCCGGCGCGGCCTGCGCGCATTGGCGGTGAGCGGCGCAGTGACCGCCGAACACATCGTCGATGGTGGCGACGGGGTGCGGCTGCAGGGGTTCCTCAGCCAGGTGCCGGGCCGCGAACCGCGCGGTCTGGTGCTGTTGCTGCACGGCTGGGAAGGCAGTGCCGATTCCAGCTACATGCGACTGACGGCGGCACAACTGCTGTCGCGCGGTTTCGATGTGTTCCGGCTGAACTTCCGCGACCACGGCGATACCCACCATCTCAACGAAGACCTGTTCCACTCCAACCGCCTCGATGAAGTGGTGCACGCAGCCGTGGATGTGTCGCGGCGCTTCGCCGGCGGCGTGCCGATGCGGGTGGCCGGCTATTCGCTGGGCGGCAACTTCGCGCTGCGCCTGGCGCTGAGGGCACCCCAGGCCGGGCTGGCGCTGGCGCACGTGGCGGCGGTATGCCCGTTGCTGGACCCGGCGACCACCATGGAGCGCATCGAGAACGGGTTGCCGCTGTACGACTGGTATTTCGCGCGCAAGTGGCGCCGCTCGCTGGAGCGCAAGCGCCACCTGTTCCCGCAGCGCCACGATTTCGACGACACCGTGCTGGCGCTGGACATGCGCGCGCTGACCGACTGGCTGGTGCAGCGGCACACGGCGTTCGGCACGCTGGATGCGTATTTCGACGGCTATGCGATCGGCGGCGATCGGCTGTCCGGGCTGTCCGTGCCTGCACACATCCTGATGGCCGAGGACGATCCGGTCATCCCCTTCGATACCTTCCGCGGCTGGACGTTGCCGGCCCAGGCCACGCTGGAGATCGCGCCCTGGGGCGGGCATTGCGCCTTCATCGAGAACGTCGCGGGCGACGGGTATGCCGAGCGCTGGGTGGCTGAGCGGCTGGCCGGCGACGCTGCCTGAGCCCGGAACCGCCGTTACAATCGACGTTTGTCCGAACGCTGGTAGTCCGATGTACGACTCGATCCTCGAAGCCCTGCGCCGCGGCGCCACGGCCGATGCGCTGACCGCTGCCGAAACCCTCGTGGCCGAGCGCCCCGCCGACGCCCAGGCGTTGCGCTGGCTGTCCGCCGCCCAACTGCAGAACGGCCAGGCCGATGCGGCGCTGGCCAGCATCGACCGCGCCATCGCGCTGTCGCCGGAAAATGCCGAACTGCACCTTGCGCGCGCCGGCGTGCTGGTTGGCAGCCGGCGTCCCGACGAGGCACAGGCGGCCCTGGACCAGGCGACCGTGCTGGATCCGAATCAGTTCGGTGCCTATCTCTCGCAGGCCCAGCTGGCGTTGGCGCGCGGCGATCTCAATGAGGCCGAAAGGGTCAACCGCCTCGCCGAACGCGTGGCGCCCAACCATCCGCAACTGGCGGTGGTGGAGGGCATGGTCGCGTTGCAGCGCGGCGAGGCCGATACCGCGCTGAAGCGGGTGTCGCAGGCCATCGAGGCGGCGCCGGACGACGCGCAGCTGCGCTACGTGCTGGGCTTCATCTACATGGCCAAGGGACACCTGGCCTTCGCCGAGCAGGCCTTCCGCGCCATCGTGGAAAAGAATCCGGCTGCCTCCAGCTTGTGGGGCCTGATCGCCGATCTGCTGGGTCGTCAGGGCCGCTTCGACGAAGCCGCCGACGCACTGGGCACGTTGTTCGCCGATCCCGCGCGCGCCACCCCGGGACTGAAGCGCCTGGCGGGCCACCTGCGCCTGCGCGCAGACCAGCTCGAGCAAGCGCAGCCGCTGCTGGAAGACGCCGTGGGCCAGGGCGCCCACGACCGCGCCACGCTGTCGGCATTGCTGCAGCTCTGGCACGCCCAAGGCCAGCAGGAGCGGGGGCGCGCGTTGCTCGAAGCATGTCTGGCGCTGCACCCGCGCACGGCCGACCTGTGGCTGGCGCGCTTGGCGCTCGAAGACCTGGGCAGCGAGGCCGCCCTTGCCGTCGCGGCGCGCTGGGTGCACGTGGCGCCGGAGTCCGTGCCCGCGCTGGAAGCGCAGATGGCCGCCCTGGCCCATGCCGGGCGCGGCGAGGACGCGGACGCCATCGCCTATCGCATCCTGGATTTCGTGCCGGGGCACAGCGACGCGCAAGCGCGCAAGGTCAATGCGCTGGTTGAGAGGGATCCGGCAGCGGCGGTTGCCCATGTGGAAAACCTGCTGCAGCAAGTGGAACAGGACGAGATCCGGCAGACGCTGCTGGGATGGCTGGCGCTGGCGCAGGACCGCGCAGGTCTGCGTGCGGAAGCGGTGGATAGCTGGTTGAAGCGTGCGCAAGGGTACCTGTCGATCAACCTGCCCCCACATGCGCCCAGTGCCGCGCAGCAGGCATGGCCGGCGCGCGGCGCGATCACGCCCGAAACACCGTCCCGGCCGTTGCTGCTTTGGGGCGCACCCGGGTCCGGCGTCGAACGTATCGCGTCGGTGTTCTTCGCCAGCGGTGCGCCGCTGCGCGGCGATCGCCTGTCGCAACGCGCGCCCCGCGATGGTTTCCAACGCTATGCCACGGTGCAGGAGCTCGCCAGCGGCACCCAGTCGGGGAGCGGTCTGGTGGCGGGTTGGCGCGCAGGTTTGCCGGCGCGCGGTATTCCCGACGGCAACGTGATCGACTGGCTCGTTTGGTGGGACAACGCGCTGCTGCACGACCTGCGGCCGCGCCTTCCGGAAGGCCGGTTGCTGGTGGCATTGCGGGATCCTCGCGACATGCTGCTCGAATGGCTGGGTTTCGGCTCGCCCGCGATGTTCGCCATCACCTCGGCGGACGAGGCGGCGACCTGGCTGGCCACCGTGCTCGACCATGTCGCCACGATCCTGGAGCAGGATCTTTATCCCGCCACGGTGGTGCGACTCGACGGCATCGAACGCTCGCCTTCTTCCATCGCTGAAGCGCTGAGCCAGGCGCTCGGCGGCACCCGGCTTGCCGTTCCGCCGGAAGCGGGCAACGAGGGCTTCGCCGCCGGCCACTGGCGCCAGTACACCGATGCGCTCGCCGTGCCGTTCGCCGTGCTCACGCCCGTCGCGGTAAGACTGGGCTATCCGGCAGCCTGATTCCCATCTGCGACAGGAGCCGCGCATGCGCGTTTGGAGCGACAGTTTCGAAAACACCCGTCCCATCCCGGCCGAGTTCGCGATGGGGCAGCCCGATGGCTTCGCGCCCAACCGCAACCCGCACTTGGCATGGGATGGCGTCCCCGACGGAACCGCATCCTTCGCCCTGCTCTGCATCGATCCGGACGCGCCGACCGTGCCTGAAACGGTCGGGCGCGAGGACGTGCAGATCCCGGTCGAACAACCGCGTGCGCATTTCATCCACTGGGCGATGGCGGACATCGCGCCGGACATACGCACGATTGCGGCCGGCAGCTGCAGCGATGGCGTCACCGCACGTGGCAAACAGCACCCCCAAGGTCCGGCTGGCGCACGCCAGGGTTTGAACGACTACACCGGCTGGTTCGCCGGCGATGCGCAGATGGGCGGGGACTATTCCGGTTACGACGGTCCCTATCCGCCGTTCAACGATCTGCGCGTGCACCGTTACTTCTTCCGCCTGTTCGCGCTGGATGTGGCGACGCTGGACTTGCCGAAGCGCTTCACTGCCCACGATGTTGAGCGTGCGATGCAGGGCCATGTGCTGGCCGAAGCCGCGGTGCACGGCACCTATACCTTGAATGCGGGCCATGCATGAACGCTGGGGCTGAGGGCAATCCTTACGAAAGTCCCGCCAGCTCCATTCTGGATCCCGCGGTCGCTGCGGCGACGCTCATCCCGGCTACGAAGCTACGCCGTTTCATCCATTGGCTGATCGATCGGTGCGTGGTGGTGGGCCTGCTGTTCCTGGCCATGGTCGGTGCAGGGATCGTGGGGGGCGAGGCAGTCTTCGAATGGGTGGAAACCCTGGCCTGGTGGCAAGACCAGCTCATCGGGCTTGCGGCCATCGTTCTGTACTACACCGCGATGGAAGGACTGACCGGGACCACGATCGGCAAGTTGCTTACCGGCACGCGTGTGGTCGACGAGTCGGGGGACCGGATAGGCTTCCGGCAGGCGTTGCTGCGCAGCCTGAGCCGCGTGGTTCCGTTCGAAGCGTTTTCCGTCCTGCTCGCAGAGGATGAAGATCCTCGAGGCTGGCACGATCGTTGGCCCCGCACGCGGGTCGTGCTCAGGCGCCGCGCCACGGCGGTGCCGGCCTGAGCCGTCCCCGTCGTCACTCGCCGTCGAGCCTCCAGCGTGCAAGCCCGGCGTCGTCGATGACGAGGCAGGTCCCCGTCGCAGGGCATTCGTGAACGATGCGGATGTCGTGCAACGGAACATCGAGCCGCCACGCGAGCCCCCATGCGCCGATGGCGTAGAAGCGCTGTGCGTCCGCCACGCTGACATGCAGGGGCATGGTCGGTGAGGGCTGTTTTTCCAGGGACTGCAGCGTGGCCTCCGCCCAGCGGGCGCGCCCGATCAGTCCCGGATGCTCGAGCCTGCGCGTACCTTCCACGGCGATCCATGACGAAACGGCGATGAGCGCGGCGACCGCCAGCGCGCGCGGTGTATCCACGATGCCGCGCGCCATCGCGATGATGGGCAGGATGACGGCGATGGCGGCGTAGTACTCGTAGCTGTTCCAGGCGAACAGGAAGTAGGGCGCATAGGCCAGCACGGCGAAGAGGGGCAGGGCCAGCCATTGCCGCGTCGCCAGCGTGCGGCGTCCGTGCCGGAACGCGAGCGCCCAGGCTCCCAGCATCGGCAGCGCCGTAGCGACGATCCAGGCCAGCCCGGGCAGTCGCTCGCCAGCGACGGCCATGCGCAGCGCTTCGCGTGGGACGTTGAGCAGCCAGGCGGCGAACGAAGCCGCATTGCGCACCACATGGCTGCCGAGACCGAGTTCGTAGGCCGCATCGGTATTGGCGGTGAATCGTCCGCGCAACACCAGCCACACGGCGACCACGACGACCGTCGACAGCCACGCAACGATCTCGTCCGCCTTCGGCCGGCGAACACCGACGAAGGCGGCCATCACCAGGATCAAGCCGGGCGTGAGCGCGGCGGATTCCTTGCAGAGCAGGGCCAGCGCGACCGATGCCGGCACCGATGCCAGCAGCGCCATGCGTACGGCGCCCTTGGCATCCCGCGCGCCGATCCAAGCGGCCAGCGCCAGGGTCGTGAACAGCGAGAGCAGCGCGTTGTTGGCGGCGGCCACCCAATGCACGGGCAGAACATGCACCGTCAATGCACCGTACACGACACCGGCCAGCGCAGCGATCCTGCCGGCGCTTTGCCATCTGCAGGCGCGCGCCACTTGGTATCCGAGCAGGCCGACGCCCACCGACGCGAGCAAGTGCAGCCCCAGGTTCACCGCATGCGCGGCGAAGGCATTCCCATGCAGGACGGCATCGATGAAGCGCCAGTACGCTTCCTGCGACAGCGGTCGCCAGAAGCGCACCGGCGATGAAGGCCAGAAATCCGACCACCACGGCGCACCACTCGCGTTTGTCGCGTGTGCCGCATGCAGGAACACATAGTCGTCGCCCCAGAACGGCGTCCACAACGCAGGAAGCCACATGGCCGCCGCTGAGATGGCCAACCCAATGACGACGACCCAGGAGAGGGAGGAGGCGTTCCTTGCAGGGCTCATCAGTGACGCGTCCAGTCCGGTGGCGCGCCACTATACCGGCGACGCGCCACCGCCGAACGCGTCACTTCTTCTCGTTGGCGGACTCCACCACCATGTCCAGCACGTAGGCGCGGTTGGACGCGTCCGCCGGCGGATTCTTCACGGTGTAGCGATCCACGCGCAGCACGTTGCGGATGCCCGACTCGTGGGTGTAGCCCTCGATGCTGTCGTAGAAGTGCTGGAACTCACCGGGCGTGCCGACCTTCAGGCCCTTGTCGTCGTACTGGATCTCGCGGACCTGCAGGCATTGCATCTCCGGGATCAGCGGATGGTTGCAAGGCTTGGTGTCCGCGGCCACTTCCAGGAACACGCGCTCGCCCGGGCCGCCGTAACGCGTTTCGGCGGTGGGTTCGCCGGTGAAGGCGAGCGTGTCGCCGGTGGCGGTGGTGAGGGTCAGCGTGGGCGCATCGCCGGTCGCGGTGGTCGCCAGTTTCAGCGTGCCTTCCAGGCGCTTGCCGACTTCGTCGTCCAGCGCCATCAGCTTGGCGTCGGCGCAGGCCATCTTCGTCGACATCAGGCGTCCGGCGGTCAGCGAGCCGTCGGCCAGCGTGTAGCTGCCGCCCATGCGATTGCAGGTGTTGGAAATGCCCAGGCGCCCGTCGCGGAAATCCAGGGTCACCGGCTTGTCGGGCTGGGCGAACAGCGCGTCGATGCGTTGGCCTTGCGCATCCGTCGCCGAGGTCAAGCGCCAGTGGTACTTCGGCAGCAGCGCGCCATCGGCGGGAGCGGCGACGGGTGCGGCCGCGGGGGCCACCGCGGCAGGAGGGGCGGGGGTCTCTTCGGCCGGCTTCGGGCAGCCGGCCAGTGCGAGGGGCAGGGCGAGCAGCAGCAGTCGTTTCATGGCGTCTTCTCCAAGGGTGGCCTATGCAAACGCGCGAGCGGTTGGAACGGGGTGAAGGGCGATCAGCTTCCGACCGGCATCAGCAGGAGCAGCAGCGCGCCCAGCACGATGCGATAGATCGCGAAGCCGGTGAAACGATGTGCCTTGATGAAGCCCAGCAGCCACTTCACCACCACGAAGCCCGTCGCGGTCGCTGCTGCGAACGCCAGGGCGACCTCGCCCCAGTTCTCGCTACTCAGCGCGTTGTCCTTCACCAGCTCCAGGAAGGCGTAACCGCTGGCCGCGAACATCGTGGGGATGCCCACCAGGAACACGAACTCCGCCGCCGACGAGCGCCGGCTGGTGCCGGCCAGCATCGCCATGAAGATCGCCGCCGCCGAGCGTGACGTGCCCGGGAACACGCCCGCCACGACCTGGGCCAGGCCGACCAGCACCGCGACCTTCCACGTAATGGTCGCCACGTCGCCGCGCTTCTCGGCGAAATGCTCGGCCACCAGCATCCACACGCCACCGAGGATCAACGCCCAGGCGATCGGGGTGACGGTCTCCGGCAGCTCCCAGCCCGCCAACCGCACCGGCAGGCCGACGAAGGCGGTGACGAGGAAGGCCACGGCCAGTTTCATCGCGTAGTCGCGCGTGGCGGCATCGCGCCAGCCGGTGGCCAGCTCCCAGATCCGGCGGCGGAACACCAGCGTGGTGGCCAGGATCGCGCCGGCCTGGATGACGATGTTGAAGAAGTCCGAGCGTTGGCCCAGCCAGTGTTGGGCGATCAGCAGGTGGCCGGTGCTGGAGACCGGCAGGAATTCGGTCAGGCCTTCGAGGATGCCGAGCAGCAGCGCGGCGAGCAGGTCGGTCATGGGCGCAGGGGGCGGCGGAAAGCGGAAGAGGATAGTGGAAAGCCCTGTGCACCGTTTCAGGGATGAGTGCGGGAAAAGTGCACCACTATGGGGATTTGACGTGAAAGCTGCGTCAAACCAGCTCAATAAAATCAATGACTTGAAGTGACTTTTAGGTTGGCACGAGGATTGCTGTATCCCGATACATCCTTATCCAACCCGAGGTTCCAAGATGTCTGTGGAGAATGTTGAAAAGCTGATCAAGGACAACAAGGTCGAGTTCGTCGACCTGCGCTTCGTCGACATGCGCGGTGTTGAACAGCACGTCACCTTCCCGGTCAGCATCGTGGACGCCTCGCTGTTCGAGGACGGCAAGATGTTCGACGGCTCGTCGATCTCGGGCTGGAAGGGCATCAACGAGTCCGACATGGTGCTGCTGCCCGACCCGAGCAGCGCCTATCTGGATCCGTTCTATGCCGATCCGACCCTGGTGCTGATCTGCGACATCCTCGACCCGGCCACCATGCAGGGCTACTCGCGCGATCCGCGCGGCATCGCCAAGCGCGCCGAAGCCCACCTGAAGGCCAGCGGCATCGCCGACGTCGCCTTCTTCGGCCCGGAACCCGAATTCTTCATCTTCGATTCCGTGCAATTCGCCAACGACATGGGCCACGCGTTCTTCAAGATCAATTCCGAAGAAGGCGCCTGGAACAGCGGCAAGAGCTACGACGGCGCCAACAGCGGCTACCGTCCGGGCATCAAGGGCGGCTACTTCCCGGTGCCGCCGACCGATTCGCTGCACGACCTGCGTGCCGAGATGTGCAAGACGCTGGAACAGGTCGGCATCGAAGTCGAAGTGCACCACCACGAAGTCGCCACCGCCGGCCAGTGCGAGATCGGCGCGAAGTTCAACACGCTGGTGCAGAAGGCCGACGAACTGCAGCGCATGAAGTACGTGGTCCGCAACGTGGCCCACCGCAACGGCAAGACCGCCACCTTCATGCCCAAGCCGATCGTCGGCGACAACGGCAGCGGCATGCACGTGCACCAGTCGCTGGCCAAGGGCGGCACCAACCTGTTCACCGGTGACGGTTACGGCGGCCTGTCGCAGATGGCGCTGTGGTACATCGGCGGCATCTTCAAGCACGCCAAGGCGATCAATGCGTTCGCCAACTCGGGCACCAACAGCTACAAGCGCCTGGTGCCGGGCTTCGAAGCGCCGGTGATGCTGGCCTACTCGGCGCGCAACCGTTCCGCTTCGTGCCGCATTCCGTGGGTGGCCAACCCGAAGGCGCGCCGCATCGAGATCCGCTTCCCCGATCCGCTGCAGTCCGGCTACCTGACGTTCACCGCGCTGATGATGGCCGGCCTGGACGGCATCAAGAACCAGATCGACCCGGGCGCGCCGAGCGACAAGGACCTGTACGACCTGCCGCCGGAAGAAGAGAAGAACATCCCGCAGGTGTGCTCCAGCCTGGACCAGGCGCTGGAAGCGCTGGACAAGGACCGCGACTTCCTCAAGGCCGGCGGTGTGATGACCGACGACTTCATCGATGCGTACATCGCGCTGAAGATGCAGGAAGTGACCAAGTTCCGCGCGGCCACGCACCCGCTGGAATACCAGCTGTACTACGCCAACTGATGCCGTCGTACGCGCTCATCGCCACGCATGCGGAGGGCCTTCCCGAGGTCCTCCGCACCGCAGCGGTCGCGCACTGAGTTCTCGCGGCGATGGCGACGGATCACCCCTCCCACCCGTCGCCATCGCCGCACCCTCTCGAACGCATCGCGTCGCGATGCGTCCGCCCGGTTGGGGAACCGGGGCAACACCTGTCTTCGATTCCTGGAGATCGCACCAACGCTGTACTTGGGGAAACACAGGAGAGGTCCATGAACCGCAGCTCCCTCCCACGTCATCCGTTTCCGCCGCAAGTGATCGCGGCGGGCACGGGTGCGGTTCATGCATCGCTCCGCACCGGAAACGTGCGCGCCGCCAGGGGGTTGTGCGCACGGGTGCCTTGAAACCACCGGCCGGCTTCGGTCGGCCGGTTCCATCCACCATCGGGGTATGCGCATGAAACTGATCACCGCCATCATCCGGCCGTTCAAGCTCGACGAGGTCCGAGAGTCCTTGTCGCAAGCGGGCGTGTCCGGCATCACCGTGACCGAAGTGAAAGGCTTCGGCCGGCAGAAGGGCCACACCGAGTTGTACCGCGGCGCCGAGTACGTCGTCGATTTCCTGCCGAAGATCAAGATCGAAACCGTCGTCACCGACGAGCGACTGGATGCCGTCATCGAGGCGATCCAGCAGGCCGCCGGCACCGGCAAGATCGGCGACGGCAAGATCTTCGTCACCACCATCGACCAGGTCATCCGCATCCGTACCGGCGAAGTCGGCGCGGACGCGCTCTAACACTCGGAGCCCCCACATGAAGACTCGACTGTTCTCCGGGTGGAAGACCCGTACCCGGATGCTGTGCATGGCCGCGCTGTTCGGCCTGATGACGGTGGGCGCGACCGCCACCGTGTTCGCTGCGCAAGACACTGCCGCACCCACGACCGAAGCTCCCGCTGCCGATGCCGCCCCCGCGGCCAACGCTGCGCCTGCGCCGGTCGACGCGGCCGCCGCTCCCGTGGAAGCGGCTGCGGCCCCGGCGGAAGCCGCTGCCGCGCCTGCAGAAGAAGCCCCGGCCGCCGCGCCGGTGGTCGACAAGGGCGACGTGGCGTGGATGCTGACGTCCACGCTATTGGTGCTGCTGATGGTGGTGCCGGGCCTGGCCCTGTTCTACGGCGGCATGGTGCGTTCGAAGAACGTGCTGTCCGTGCTGGTGCAGGTGATCACCGTGTTCTCGCTGCTGGTCGTGCTGTGGATCGTTTACGGCTACAGCCTGGCGTTCTCGGGCGAGGGCCAATGGATCGGCAACCTGGACAAGCTGTTCCTGACGGGCGTCGGCATCGACACGCTGGCCGCCACCTTCACCGACGGCGTCAGCCTGCCCGAGTACGTGTTCGTCGCGTTCCAGTCGACGTTCGCCGGCATCACCGGCGCGCTGATCGTCGGTGCGTTCGCCGAGCGCATGAAGTTTGCCGCGGTCATCCTGTTCTCGGTGATCTGGTTCACCTTCGGCTATCTGCCGATCGCGCACATCGTGTGGGCCACCGGTGGCTATCTGTTCGAACTGGGCGCGCTGGATTTCGCCGGCGGCACCGTGGTGCACATCAATGCGGGCGTGGCCGGCCTGATCGGCGCGTACTTCGTCGGCAAGCGCCTGGGCTACGGACAGACTGCGCTGAAGCCGCACAACGTCACCCTGACCTACGTCGGTGCGTCGCTGCTGTGGGTGGGCTGGTTCGGCTTCAACGCCGGCTCCAACCTGGAAGCCACCGCGGGCGCCGCGCTGGCCTTCATCAACACGCTGGTCGCGACCGCCGCGGCGGTGATCGCCTGGGCGCTGGCCGAGAAGATCCTCAAGGGCAAGTCGTCCGCGCTGGGCGTGGCCTCGGGCGCGGTCGCCGGCCTGGTCGGCATCACCCCGGCCGCCGGCCTGGTGGGTCCGTTCGGTGCCGTGGCCATCGGCTTCATCGCCGCCATCGCCTGCGTGTGGGGCGTCACCGGCCTGAAGCGCCTGCTGAAGGTCGACGACACCGCCGACGTGTTCGGCGTGCATGCCGTGGGCGGCATCGTCGGCGCGATCCTGACCGGCGTGTTCTACAACCCGGCGTGGGGTGGCCAGGGTGGTGAGGACTTCGATCTGGTGGGACAGGTCATCAAGCAGGCGACGGGTGTCGGCCTGACGATCGTCTGGATCGGCGTGGTCTCGGTGATCGGCTTCCTGATCGCCAAGGTCGTGTTCGGTCTGCGCGTGGCCGAGGACGCCGAGCGCGAGGGCCTGGACATCGCCTCGCACGGCGAATCGGCCTACGAGGCCTGAGGGTTTGCCGGGGACGGCTTTGCACTAAACTGGTGCAATGTCGTCCCCGGACGTTTTCCGCATGCGCATCGAGCCCACCACCGACGCCCTCAGTACGCCGGTGGCCTGGGCGGACGCCGCCGGCCAGATCCTCGGCGTAAACCCGGCCTTCGCCCGTTGGCTGGGCGTCAGTACCCGCCGCCTGCTGGGACAACCGCTGGCGGCCCTGGAGATCGAAGGCGACGCCATGGCGCGCTTCCTGGACAACACCGACCGCGACGTCCTGCGCCTGCACCGGCTAGCCCTGGGCATGCCGGGCGAGTCGCCCCGCTTCGCCGAAGGCTGGCTGTCCCGGCTGGATGGCGGCGGCTGGCTGCTGGAAGCCCACCCGGTCGACGAGTTCCCGGCCCTGGACCCGACCCAGGCGCTGCCCAATGCCCTGAGCGCCGCACTGAAGGGCCTGGCCCACGAACTGCGCAATCCGCTGGCGGGCCTGAAGGGCGCCGCCCAGCTGCTGGCGCGCCGCGCCGTGCAGCGCGATGACAACGACGACGAGCGCGAGCTGATCAGCCTGATCGAATCGGAGATCAACCGCCTCAACAACCTGCTTGAGCAGCTGCTGTCGCCGGTCCCGCAACGACCGCATGCGCCGCTCAACATCCATGCCGTGCTTGAGCGCGTGCTGCGGCTGGCCGAGAACGAAGGCGGCTGGTCGGTGCGCCTGCAGCGCGACTACGACCCCAGCCTGCCCGAGCTCGACGGCGACGCCGACCGGCTGACCCAGGCGGTATGGAACCTGGTCCGCAACGCCATCCAGGCGGGTGCGGCCAACATCATCCTGCGTACCCGTGTCGAACACGGATCGCGCATCCACGATCACCTGCATGCGATGGCGCTGCGGGTGGAGATCGTCGACGACGGTCGCGGCGTGCCGGAAGAGCTGGCGGAACACCTGTTCCTGCCGCTCGTGAGCGGCCGCGCCGAAGGCAGCGGACTGGGCCTGGCCCTGGCCCAGCAGGTCGCCCGCGAACACCGCGGCACGCTGGCCTACCGCTCCCGTCCCGGCCACACGGTCTTCACCCTGATGCTGCCGCAATCGCTGCACGACACCGACGAGGAACGTCATGTCCACTGACCGCCTGGCGGCTGCCACCGCCGCCGACGCCCGCCGCATCTGGGTCGTGGACGACGACCGCTCGGTGCGTTTCGTCCTGGCCACCGCGTTGCGCGATGCCGGGTATGCGGTCGACGGTTTCGACAGTGCGGCGGCGGCGCTGCAGGCGTTGGGCGCGCGCGGCGCGCCGGACCTGCTGTTCACCGACGTGCGCATGCCCGGCGACGATGGCCTGGTGCTGCTCGACAAACTGAAGGCCACGCACCCGCAGCTGCCGGTCATCGTGATGTCGGCGTACACCGACGTGGCGAGTACCGCCGGGGCTTTCCGCGGCGGGGCCCACGAATTCCTCTCCAAGCCCTTCGACCTCGATGATGCGGTCGCACTGGCCGCGCGTACCCTGCCGGATGCGGGCGACGTCGCCGACACCATCCCCGAAAGCGATGCGCGCAACGCCACGCCGCAGCTGATCGGCGACACCCCCGCCATGCGTGCGTTGTTCCGTGCGATCGGCCGCCTGGCGCAGGCGCCGCTGTCGGTGCTCATCACCGGCGAAACCGGTACCGGCAAGGAACTGGTCGCGCACGCGCTGCACCACGAATCTCCGCGCTCGCGCAAACCGTTCGTGGCATTGAACACGGCCGCGATTCCGGCCGAGTTGCTGGAGAGCGAACTGTTCGGCCACGAGGCCGGCGCGTTCACCGGCGCGCAGAAGCGCCACATCGGCCGTTTCGAACAGGCCGACGGCGGCACGCTGTTCCTCGATGAAATCGGCGACATGCCGCTGCCGCTGCAGACGCGCCTGCTACGCGTCCTGGCCGAAGGCGAATTCTTCCGCGTCGGCGGGCGCGAGCTGATCCGGGTCGACGTGCGCGTGATCGCCGCGACCCACCAGGACCTCGATGGCCTCGTCGCCGAAGGCCGCTTCCGCGCCGACCTGCTGCACCGCCTCAACGTCGTCCGACTGCAATTGCCGCCGCTGCGCGAACGCCGCGCGGACGTGCCTCAGTTGGCGGAGAACTTCCTGACGATGGCCACGCGCAAGCTCGACATCGCGCCCAAGCGCTTCGCCAACGCCGCGCTCGACCTGCTGCAGGCCCATGACTGGCCCGGCAACGTGCGCGAACTCGAGAACGTGTGCTGGCGCCTGGCGGCATTGGCACCCGCAGATGTCATCAACACCACCGACCTGCAGGGCGCGCTGTCGCATGCGCCCATTGCCGGCGGCGGCCGCGGCGAGTGGGACCACGCGCTGGCCGAGTGGGCGCGCCGGCGTCTGCTGGAAGGCGCGGAAGCGCTGCATGCCGAAGCGCGGGAGCGGCTCGACCGCACCCTGCTGGAAGTCGCGCTGGAGCTGACCCACGGCCGTCGCGCGGAAGCCGCGGTGAAGCTGGGCGTGGGACGCAACACGGTGACACGCAAGCTGGGGCCGGGCCGCAAGCGCGGGTGAGCGCGGCGCGCTGCTTTCATTGAACATGAAGGTAGCGGCCGTTACGGTGGCGGGCCACGACCTGCCTCCGGAGATTTCCATGCGCATCGCCCTGCTGGCCGCCGCGTCGGCCCTCGCACTCGCCGCGTGCAGTACCACGCCGTCGACGCCCAAGGCGTCCACGCCGGATATTCCCACCACCAGCACCGCCAAGCAGGCGATCGCGGTGTTGGCATCGGCTTCGGCCAGCCGCGTCAGCGGCAGCGTCACCCTGGTGCCGATGGGCAAGGGCCTGCACCTGACCGGCGAGATCGGCGGCCTGCCCGCCAACAGCACGCATGCCTTCCACATCCACGAGAAGGGCGATTGCAGCGCCGCCGACGCGAGCAGCGCCGGTCCGCATTTCAATCCCTTCAATGCCGCGCACGGCAAGGCAGGCAGCGGCGCGCACCACGCGGGCGACATGAACAACCTCACCGCCGATGCCGAAGGCGTGGCGAAGATCAATGTGCACCTGGAAGGCGTCACCCTGGGCGGCGGCGCGGTCAACGACGTGTCCGGACGCGCGCTGATCGTGCACGCGGCGGCGGACGACTACGCGAGCCAGCCGGCCGGCAATGCCGGCGCGCGCGTCGCGTGCGGCATCATCAAGGTCACCCAGTAATCGCTGGCGCGGCCACGGCACGCGCCGTGGCCGCGTGGTTCACGCGCTCAGCGAGGTGCGCGGATCGGCCTTGCCGGGGCAGTGCGCGAACGTGACCGGGATGCCATGGGATTCCAGCACCGCCGCGATCTGCTGCTGGCGCGCCTGGAAGTGCTGGTAGGCGCGTTCCAGGCGTTCGTCGGTCGCTTCTTGCGTGGCGTAGCGCGCGCGCCAGGCCATCGGTTCGAACAGCGCGATGTGGACTTCGCCGTTCGCGTAGCGCAGCAGCGGCTCCGGCACGGCATCCAGCCACTGTTCCTCGCCCGGCGCCATCAGTGCGGTTTCGATCACCGGCCACAGCGCACCGAGCCCGCCATGTTCGTACTGCATGGCGGTCATCGCGGCCAGGTCGTTCAGCGTCATGTAGCGCGCGTGCTCGACCTGCGCGCCGAACGCGTTCTGCGCCAGCAGCGCGGTGTCGGCCTGCGCCATGCCGGTTTCCAGCAGGACGGATTCCAACCGTTCATCGACAGCGGCAACCGTATGGTCATCGCCGACCAGCAGGAACGGCACCACGCGCAACAGGCCGCCGCGCAAGCCTTCCTCCGCCTGCAGCGGCATCGGGATGTCACCGGTATCGTCGGCACCGAACGCAATGAGCCGCGCGTCTTCACCGCGCCCGGGCGCGCGCTGGTGCAGTTCGCGCAGGCGCTGGTGCAGCGACCAGCCGGGTCGCAGCGCTTCCGCGGGGTCGAAATGCGCGGCGGCCAGGACGAGATCCAGGTCACGGACCTGCGGCGCATGCGTGGCGAGGTCGCGCCCCAGCTTTTCCGCCAGCGCGCTCGCCTCCGCGGCGGGCAGTGCCGCCTGCTGCGGCATGCGGCCGGCCGCCAGTTCCAGGGCCATCACGCCCATCACGACAGGGCTGGTTGTGGATCGAGTCATGTCGGCGGTTGGAGGCGGTGGAGGGGCGGATTACACTCCCCCATTATGCCTGCCGTACGCAGGCGCATCTTCACCCTCCCACCGCCATCCGCACAGAGGTCCCCATGCCCGCACCCCGCCCCGTCGCCATCCTCGGCGGCGTCCGCATTCCGTTCTGCCGCCAGAACACGGCCTACGCGGATGTGGGGAACCTGGGCATGTCGGTGCGCACGCTCGGCGCGCTGGTCGAGCGCTTCGGCCTGCACGGCCAGCAGCTCGGCGAAGTGGCGATGGGCGCGGTGATCAAGCATTCCTCCGACTGGAACCTGGGCCGCGAAGCCGCGCTTTCCTCCGGCCTGTCGCCGCTGACCCCGGGCATCACGCTGCAGCGTGCCTGCGGCACGAGCCTGGACACCATCATCCACATCGGCAACAAGATCGCACTGGGCCAGATCGACTCCGGCATCGGCGGCGGTTCGGACACGACGTCCGAAGTGCCGATCGTCTACGGCAAGAAGCTGCGCGCGCGCCTGCTGGCCGCCAATCGGGCGAAGACCACGCAGGACAAGCTGAAGGCGCTGGTCAGCGGTTTCAAGTTCAGCGAGTTGAAGCCCGAGTTCCCCGGCGTGGCCGAGCCGCGCACCGGCAAGAGCATGGGCGACCACTGCGAAGACATGGCGAAGGAGTGGAACATCTCGCGTGATTCGCAGGACGAGCTGGCCGTGGCCTCGCACCGCAAGCTGGCCGCCGCGTACGAGCGCGGTTTCTTCGACGACCTGATCGCGCCGTTCCGCGGCCTCGAGCGCGACAACATCCTGCGTCCCGACACGTCGCTGGAGAAGCTCGCCACGCTCAAGCCGGCCTTCGACAAGACCTCGGGCCGCGGCACGCTGACCGCCGCCAACTCCACCCCGCTGACCGACGGCGCCGCGGCGGTGCTGCTGGCCAGCGACGAGTGGGCCAGGGCGCACGGCCACGAGCCGCTCGCGTACCTGAGGGACGCGCAGGTCTCGGCGGTCGACTTCGTCCACGGCGAAGGCCTGCTGATGGCGCCGACGGTGGCCGTGCCGGAGATGCTCAAGCGCAACGGCCTGACGCTGCAGGACTTCGACATCTACGAGATCCACGAAGCCTTCGCCGCGCAGGTGCTGTGCACGCTGCGCGCGTGGGAGAGCGAGGACTACTGCCGCAACCGCCTCGGCCTGGACGCGCCGCTCGGCAAGATCGATCCGGCGAAGATGAATCCCAACGGATCTTCGCTGGCGACGGGCCATCCGTTCGCTGCCACCGGCGCGCGCATCGTCGCCACGGTGGCAAAGGAACTGAAGCAGCGCGGCGGCGGCCGCGCGCTGGTCTCGATCTGCACGGCCGGCGGCATGGGCGTCGTCGCCATCATCGAGCGGTAAGCGGCCGCGTTGCGCCGGTCGCACCTGTTAGTGCGCCGGTGCTTGCACCTTCGCACTGCCCACGCCGTGCCGGTGGCCTTCGCTCACGGCGGTCACCGTGCCATCCTGATTGAACACCAACGCGTTGGCGGCCCCGATTTCCTCGGGGACCGCTGACCAGCCTTGCCCGCGCTGCACGAGCGCCTTCGCCTCGGCACTGTCTGCGTAACCGGGTTCGATGTCCGTCGTCCGGCCGTTGCGCTGCGACAGTCGCGGCGCGTCGATCGCCTGGTCCATCCGCATGCCGAGGTCGACATGGTTGACGATCGTCTGCAGCACCGTGGTGATGATGGTGGAGCCACCAGGACTGCCGATCGAGAACGCAGGCTTGCCGTCCTTCAGCGCGATCGTCGGCGTCATGCTGCTGCGCGGTCGCTTGCCGGCCTCGGGAATGTTCGGGTGCGGCGCGGTGAAATCGAAGTCGGTCAATTCGTTGTTGAGCAGGAATCCGTAGCCCGGCACGACGATGCCGCTGCCACCCCAGTCTTCGATGGTGAAGGTATAGGCGACGATGTTGCCGTCCTTGTCGGACACGGTCAGGTGCGTGGTGTGCGTGCCCTCGGGTTGCAGCGCGCGCGCTGCCGCGGGCCGCAGCGGATAACTGGGGTCCTGCTGGAAACCGAACGGGTCACCGGCGACGACGGCGCTGGTGGCCGCACGATCCGGATCGATCAACGCGCGCCGCTGCGCCGCATAGTCCTTGCTCAGCAGGCCTGCGACGGGCGCGTCCACGAATTCGGGATCGGCCAGGTACGCATCGCGATCGGCGAAGGCGAGACGGCTCGCTTCCAGATAAAGGTGCTCGACCTGCGTGCGCGGCAGCGATTTCAAGTCGTACCCTTCGAGGATGTTCAGCGCTTCGAACACGGTCACGCCGCCGCTGCTCGGCAACGGCATGCCGTACAGGTCGTAGCCGCGGTAGCTCGAGCGGACCGGTGCACGCAGGCGGGCTTCGTAATCGGCGAGGTCCGCCAGCGTCATGCGGCCGCCGCGTACCGACACGCCATCGGTCGTCGGGGGTCGATTCACGGCATCGACGATCGCGCGCGCGAGTGGACCTTCGTAGAACGCCTCCGCGCCCTCGCGCGCCAGCAGCCGATAGGTCCGTGCGAGGTCGGGATTGCGCAGTGTCGTCCCCGCCGGAAGCGCCTTGCCGTTCCGCAGGTACAGCGCGGCGGTGGCGGGAAAGCGATTGAACTTGCCTTCGTTCCGCGCGACCAGGCCGGAGAAGTTCGCGTCGACGACGAAGCCCTGTTCCGCCACGGAGATCGCGGGCGCCAGCACCTGCTCGAACGACATCGTGCCGTAGCGGCGCAGCGCCTCGTGCCAGCCACGCACGGTGCCGGGTACGCCGACGGACAGTCCGCTGGCGACCGCGGCGTCGAAGTCCATTTCGCGGCCGTTCTCGATGAAGAGGGCAGGCGTCACTGCGGCGGGCGCGGTCTCGCGATGATCGAGGGTGATCACGCGCTTCTCCTTGGCCAGGTAGACCAGCATGAAGCCGCCGCCGCCGATGCCGCAGCTGAAGGGATCCGTTACCCCGAGCGTCGCGGCGGCCGCGACCGCAGCATCGATCGCATTGCCGCCCCGGTCGAGGATCGCCATCGCGGACTGCGTGGCGGGGTCGCTGATCGTGGCTGCTGCGCCTCCGGTACCGGTGGCGACCGGCGTCTTGGCGTGCGCGGCGCTGGCAGCCAGCAGGACGAGGAGGAACGCGGCGCGCAGGAGTCGGGTCATCACGGATCACCGAAAGGCAGGCGACCCGATTGTCACACGTGCCAGGCACGCCACGCGCGCCCTCTCGCGGTGACCGATCCGGACATGGAATGATGTCGTCCAACCCCGGTGGGCCGTGCCAGGCGTTGGTAATCGGGCCGGCACCGCCGGCCACTGCCATGCTGCCCCGGAGTTTCCATGCGCCTGCACAGGATGTACCGCGTCGTTCCGCTGTTGGCTTTCTCGATCCTCGTCGTTTCCTGCAGCAGGCATGAAGCGGCGGAGGCCGACGTCGCCGCCTCCCGCGCAGCCGATGCGCCTGCCGCGCCGGCGATGGCGGAAGCGGCCTCGGGTGACTATGCCGCGGCAGCGGCGCCGCAGAAGAACCTGGAACCACCAACGCAGGGGCCGGGGGTCGATCCCTCGCAGATGGCCTCCGATGTGGCGACCCAGGTCGATCCGCAGCGTCGCTTCATCCGCACCGCGCAAGCGCAATTCCAGGTGAAGGACGTGTACCGCACCGCGTTGGCGATCGAGGACGAGGTGGCCTCGCAAGGCGGCTTCGTCGTCGACAACGACATCACCTCGCAGGTGCAGCGCGTGCTGAGCCGCCCGCTGGGCGAAGGCAAGCGCCTGGAGTTGACCGAATACAGCCTGCACGGCGCCTTGACCGTGCGCGTGCCGAGCGAGCGGACGCAGGCTTTCCTGCGGGCCGTGGCGGCGCAGATGGAGTTCCTGGACCAGCGCACGTTCAACGCGCGCGACGCGCAGTTCGACCTGTTGCGCCAGCAGCTGGCCAGCCAACGCGCGCAGGACGAGCAGCGCGAACTCGGCGATGCCGTCCAGGCGGGCGGCAAGCTCGGCGACAAGACCGATGCGATCCAGTCGCGCGGTGCAGCGCGGGCCACGCGCGATGAAGCCCTGATCGCGCAGAAGGAATTCGAGGACCGCGTGGCCTTCAGCACCATCACCTTGTCGCTGCGCCAGGATGCGCAGGTGCGCCGCGCCGAACGGGTGGACGTGGATGCAGTGTTCCGCGACAACGGGCCCGGCTTCTTCTCCCGCCTCGGTGAATCCCTGGCGGTCGGCTGGCGGGCCGCGCTGGACATCGTCGTTGCCCTGGCGGCGATGTGGCCCTTGTGGCTGGTGTTGCTGGCGGCCGTGCTGGGATGGCGCCGTTGGCGCGCAAAGCACCCGCGTCCTGCCGCGTGAACCCGGGCTCAGTCGCGCAGGCGCGGCAATCCGTGCGCGTCGCGCTCTTCGACGACAGCTTCGTCGTGAATCGTCTGCCTGAGGTCGCGTCCGGGCAGCACGACGGGCGCCTCTGCGCGCGTGGCCTTCAGCGCGTTGGCGTAGCACTGCTGCGCCTGCGCGGCGTCGCCCGCGGCGCTGAAGCCGTGGCCGAGTTCTTCCCAGGCCTCGGCGCCAGCGCCTTGCGCGATCGCGCGGTGCAGGAAGTCTTGCGCTTGCGCCCACTGGCCCTGCAGGCGGGTCAGACGGCCCAGCGTCAGCAGCAGCGCCGGGCTCGCCGGGTGCGCCTGCAGCCAGTGTTGAGCGCTGGCGCGGCGTGAATCGAGTTTGCCGATGGGCAGGCGCCCGTAGAGCGCGGCCAGGCCGTCGTCCCAGCGCGCTTCGAGGGCCTGTTCGATGCTGCGTGTCGCCGCATCTTCCCAGCGCAATGCGGCCGCGCGTTCGGCATACGCCGCGACCACGGCGGGCTGCAGGCGCAGCGCCTTGGTGAGCGTCTCCCAACGCTCGGCCAATGCGTTGGCATCGGAGGCTTCATGCAGCGTCTGCGCGGCGAGGCGCTGTTCGAGCACATCGAACGCGGCCGGCGCCAAGGCCTGTTGTTGCTTCAGCGCGCCGAGCAGTCCGTAGGCTTCGTTGGCGCGCGCGGTGTCCGCGAGCGCCTGCGCGCGCAGCGCCAGGCCGCGCGGCGGCAAGGGCTGCACGGCCGGGGCATCCAGCAAGTCGAGCGCCTCCTTCGGACGGCCGGCCGCGATGGCGAGCTGTGCGGCCGTCAGTGCATGCGTCACCGACGAGCGCTCGCGCAACGCAGCGAGGTGGCGCTGCAGAGCGTCGTTGTCGCCCTGCGCGGCTGCGGCCTGGACGGCGCCGATGCGTGCGACGGTGCCGACCTCGTCGTCCTCGGCGGCGCGTTCCAGCAGCTTGCCCGACTTCGACCACTGCCCTGCGTGCAAGGCATCCAGGCCTTCGATCAGGCGCGCACGCGCCTGCTTGCGGCGGTGGCGTCCCCACGCGCGGAACGGTAGCGACAGCAGATGCCACGCCAGCCATGCGAGGGCGGCCGCCAACAGCAGCGTCAGCGCTGCGCGCGGTACGTTGGTATGCAGGTCGTAACCGGCGAAGCGGATGAACACCTCCCCCAGGTCTCGGTCGGTGCCGGCCATCCATTGCGCCGCGAGCGTGCCCAGCAGCACGAGCGCCAGCAACAGGATCACGGTGCGGAACGATTTCATGGGGACACCTCCGGAGATTCCGGCGCCGCCTCGGGCGCAGGCGGCAGTCGCAGGCGCACGCCTGCATTGCGCAGCGCGCGCAGCTGCTGCAGCGTCGTGCCCATCACGGCGGGTGGCGTGGGCGCAGGTGCCTGACGCAACGCGTGCAGCTGGCCGCGCACCTGCCGGAGTGCCGATGAGTCCGGCCACAAGCGGGGCAACCAGGTGCCGATGCGATCCAGCGCAGCGCGATAAGCGGCGTCGTCTTCGCGTTCCAGGGCCGCGCGGGCCAGGCTGATCTCGATCTGCAATGCGGCATCCGCGGCCGTGCGCTCCGCCGGCGCGATCAACGTGGTGTCACGGGTCGGACGCACGTCGACGAGGGGCGCGAGGACACGTTGCCAGGCCGGACGGGCGCGGGTGTCGCCGCCCGCGGCAGCGTGCGCATCACGAGGCAGGGCCGTCAACGCCTTCACGAAGGCGTCCAGCCGCGCGGCGCCTTCGGCCTGCGTGCCGGCGCCCAGGGCATCCAGCGCGATCCGTTCCTGCGCCAGTGCCTGCTTGAGGTTCAGCAGGCGATGGTCGTCGATGCCGTCCAGCGCCCCGGCGGCCAGTGCATACGCGCGCTTCGCGCCTGCCAGGTCGCGGGCGATGTCCAGGCGCTGGGCGCCCTGAGACAACAGCAGTTCGACTTCGTCCAGCCGCAGCGCCTGGGCGCCATGGCGGTTCGGGTCGGAGAGCTTGGCGACGCTCTCCTCCAGCAATGCGCCGCGTTGGCCCAGGCCGAGCACCTCATCGCGCAACACGCGGTTGGTTGCCGCGGCGTCGAGCAGGCGCTGGGCCTGTGAGCGCTGGTCGCGGCGCAAGGCTTCGGCGCGCGCTTCCAATGCATCGAGCCGCAGCGAGGCCTCCGAGGCCGCCGTGCGTTCCTGCGCGGAACGCGCCTGCCACCAGGCCCAGCCGCGCCACGCGCCGATGCCGGCCACGATCAGCACGAGCAACGCGACGACAAGGCGACGCGAGCCGATGGTGCGGGGCGGAGAGGGCGACGCGTCGTTCACGAAAGCATCCTTGGAGACAGGCAGAACCGTGATGGCTGCCGCAGATGCTAACGGATGCGGGGGGCCATGACGGTCGACGCGCTCTTCATCAGCTGTGCCGGACGCGGGCCGTCGGCCTGCACCACGTCGCCGAATCCCGCTGCGCGTGCGGCCTCGGCCAGGCGCGCGCTGGCGGCCACCACGCTCGCCGTCAGAATGCGTGCCGCCGCCGCTGGCGGTAGTTGTGCGAGTACGCGTTCCAGCGCACCGACGCTGCTCAACAGCAGGCAGGCCGGGCGGTCGAGCGCAGCGAGCGCGTTCAGTGCGCGTGGCGGGAGCGTTAGCGGCTCGCGTCGGTAGACCTCGGCGCGATGCACCTGCGCGCCGCGCGCCTGCAGTGTCGGCACCAGCAGGTTGCGTCCGTCGGGGGCGGTGACGAAGCCGATGTCGATGCCCCGGATGTCCTGCAGCGCCGGCAGCGCGAGCAGGCCTTCGCTGTCCATCCGGTGCGGCGAGGTGGCGGGTATGCCGACGCGTCGCAACGCGCCCGCGGTCCCCGCGCCGACGGCCAGCCAGGTATTGCCCCGCTGCGTCTGCAGCGACGCCAATGCCTGCGCGGCCGAGACCGCTGCCGGACTGGTGAACACGACGAGCGGGCATGCGAGCGCTTTCTCCAGCGCTCCGCGCGTGGCGGGATCGTCGCAGGGCTGGATGCGCCACGGCGACAGCGCCAGCAGTCCCGCGCCATGCCGGCGGGCAGCGAGACGCAGCGCGTCGTGGCCGCCCTGGGGCCGCAGCGAGATGACGTACCATGCCGGCGGCGTTGGATGTCCCATGCGCGGATTATGAGTGATGAGCCTGGAAGAAGCCCTGCAGGAACTGCGTGAGTACTGCCACGGCATGCCGCCCGTGGCGGCCATGCGGGTCGACGTGGAGGGCATGCGTGGCGATGCCTTGTGCCTGGTCGCGCCGCTGTCGGCCAACGTCAACGACAAGGGCAACGCCTTCGGCGGCAGCCTGACGTCGCTGATGACGGTCGCGGGCTGGGGCCTGGTCACATTGAAGCTGCGGCTTGCGGGCCTGAAGGCGGAGGTCTACGTGGCGGACAGCCAGATCCGTTACCTCGCGCCCCTGTATGGCGATCTCGTCGCCGAGGCGATGTCCGCCGAAGGACAGTCCTGGGACACCTTCATCGACACGCTCGTGCAGCGGGGGCGTGCCCGCATCCAGGTCGAGGCGAAGGTGCTGCTGCCTGAAGGTGGACTGGCCACCACGCTGAGCGGGCGGTTCGTCGCCATCGCGAAGCGGTAGCATGCGGTCAAGAACGGGAGGGGGCGCCATGCGGTCGATCACGAGAATACTGTTGGTCCTGGGCCTGCTGGCGATGTTCGCCCCAGCCGGCGCACAGAGCCGGATGCAGCGCGGCAAGTTGCAGGGCGTGCAGGATGCCTATGCGGCATCGATCCGATGGGGAGACTTCGAGAACGCCTGGAAGGCGGTCGATCCCGCCTATCGCGACGAGCATCCGATGAGCGACCTGGAATTCGAGCGCTACCAGCAGGTCCAGATTTCCGGCTATCGCGACCTGTCGACCCGTGGCGGGCCCGATGGCACGGTCGAACGCGCCGTGGAGTTGCGGGTGATCAACAAGCACACCATGGCCGAACGGACCGAACGCTACATCGAGCGCTGGCGCTGGGACCCCGAGGCCAAGCGTTGGTGGCTGGTGGTGGGGTTGCCGGACCTGTGGAAGGGCCAGTAGCGGCCCGGCGCCCGCGCGGGCGTCCTGTGCGACAATCGCCGCCCGCTCCACGGTCGCCAACCCTGTGAATTTCGAAGAAATCCTGGCTTTTGCCACCCGTTCGCCCTTCAACCAGATCCTGTCGCTTTCGCTGGTCGGCCTGACGGTCGCGATCGTCTACACGGAGATTTCGCGCCTGTTCCGCGGCTACAAGGCGTTGCGCCCGGCCGAGCTGACCCAACTGGTCAACAGCGAGAACGCCCTGGTGGTGGACCTGTCGGCCAGCAACGATTTCGAGAAGGGCCACATCGCCGGCAGCCGCAACGTGCTGCCGAGCAGTTTCGACCCCGAAAACAAACTGCTGGCCGGGGCCAAGTCCCAGCCGGTGGTGCTGGTCTGCCGCAACGGGCAGGCTTCCGCCGCGGCCGCCAAGCGCCTGAAGAAGGCCGGCTTCGAGAAGGTCTACTGGCTCGATGGCGGCGTTGCTGCCTGGCAGCAGGCCGACCTGCCGCTGGTCAAGGGCCGCTGAGCCCGCCTGGCCGGAACCGCCCCTTGAACCGGGCCGCCTCCGACGCCATGCCATAATCTCCCATTCACCGTATCAATCCCGAAATTCCGGAGTTCGAAATGTCCGACGAGACCACCAACGGCGCGATCGCGTCCGCCGAAGCCGCTGGCCCTGCCTTCACTGTCGAGAAGATCTACGTCAAGGACGTTTCCTTCGAAGTGCCCGGTGCGCCGGCGATCTACACCGAGGCCGCCCAGCCCGAGCTGCAGCTCAACCTCAACCAGCGCGTGCAGCGCCTGGGCGAGAACGCCTTCGAAGTCGTCCTGGGCGTGACCCTGACCTGCAAGGCCGGCGACAAGACCGCCTACGTGGCGGAAGTGCAGCAGGCCGGCATCTTCGGCTTGATGGGCCTGGACCCGCAGGCCGTGGACGTGCTGCTCGGCACGCAGTGCCCGAACATCCTGTTCCCGTACGTGCGCCAGATCGTCAGCGACCTGGTGCAGGCCGGTGGTTTCCCGCCGTTCTTCCTGCAGCCGATCAACTTCGAGGCGCTGTACGCCGAATCGCTGCGCCAGCGCGCTGCGCAGGGTGGCGACGCCGGCCTGGCCAGCTCGGAACCCGCCGGCAACGCCTGATCCGTGATGGACAATCCCGTCAGGGCGGCGACGCTTCGCACAGGGGTGACGGATGACTGATCTGCAATCAGATGCACCGCTGAAGATCGCGGTGCTAGGGGCCGGTTCCTGGGGTACGGCGCTTGCCGCGCTGATGGCGCGGCATGGCCACGCGGTCACCTTGTGGGGCCGCGACGCGGTCGTCGCCGACGCGATCAACGCGCAGCACGAGAACACCCGCTACCTGCCCGGTATCCCGCTGCCCCTCACGCTGCGGGCGACCACCGACCTGGCGACCTCGCTCGAAGGGGTCGACCAGGTGCTGGTCGTGGTGCCCTCGCACGCCTTTACTGAAACGCTGCACAAGCTGGCGCCGCTGCGTCCGGCCGGTGCCGGCGTGGCGTGGGCGACGAAGGGCTTCGAGACCGGTTCCGGCCGTTTCCTGCACGAAGTCGCCGAAGACATCCTCGGCCCCGGCGTTCCGTTGGCCGTTGTCACGGGCCCGTCGTTCGCCAAGGAAGTCGCACTGGGCCTGCCCACCGCGGTGACCGTGCATGGCGCCGATCCGGTGTTCGCGCAGGAAGTGGCCGACGTGATGCATGGCCCCGCCTTTCGCGCCTACACCGGCGACGACATGGTGGGTGCCGAACTCGGCGGTGCGATGAAGAACGTGTTGGCCGTGGCCACCGGCGTCGCCGATGGCATGCAGCTGGGCCTCAATGCGCGCGCCGGCCTGATCACCCGCGGCCTCAACGAGATGCTGCGCCTGTCGGCCGCGATCGGCGCCAAGCCGGAAACGCTGATGGGTCTGGCCGGTCTGGGCGACCTCGTGCTGACGTGTACCGGCGACCTGTCGCGCAACCGTCGCCTGGGCCTGGCCCTCGGCCGCGGCCAGTCGCTGCAGGACGCGGTGCGTGAGATCGGCCAGGTGGTCGAGTCGGTGCAGACGGCGGATGAAGTGATGCGCCAGGCCGACCGCCACGGCATCGATCTGCCGATCTCCAGCGCGGTGCGCGCCGTGCTGCATGGCGACCTCACCCCGCGCGATGGCCTGCAGCAGCTGCTGTCGCGGGAACAGAAACCGGAATATCCGGAAACGCTGTTCAAGTGATCCGCTGCATGCAATGAAAGCCCGGCCTCACCGCCGGGCTTTTTCTTTGGCGCACAAAAAAGCCCGGCCACAAGGGCCGGGCTGGGTGCGACGCGGGGAGAGAGGGACGCGTCGCGGGGAGCGGTACTGCGTATTACCAGGTGAAACGCGGGCCGACGAACCACTGGGTGTCGTTGTCGGCGAACTTGACGTCGCCGCTCAGGCCCCAGTTCTGGTTGAACTTCACCTGCGCGCCAAGACGGCCGTAGTAGTCGCCGTCGAAGTCGCTGCCGTCTTCGTAACCGACGGTGGCGAAGCCTTCGAACTTCGGCGCGATCGCGCCACGGATACCGACTTCGGCGCTGTAGCCGTTCAGATGGTCGCCCGGCACCTTGTAGCGCTCGTAGGCCACGCGGGTCAGCAGGTCGATGCGCTGGCTGATCTCATGGTTGTAGCCCACGCCGAACTTGTAGTTGTCGAGGTCGACGTTGGTGTTGTCGAACTCCTGCGTGGTGTATTCGCCGAACAGGTGGAAGTTCGGGGCGATGGCGACCGAACCCTTCGCGCCCCAGCCATCGGCGTCCGGAAGACCGTCGCTCAGGTTGGTCGCGGTGTAGCCACCTTCGACGTAGTTGTAGGACACGCCTTCCGCGGCCGAAGCAGCGAAGGGAGCAGCAGCCAGCAGGGTCAGGGCAAGCAAGGACTTCTTCATGGGGAACGCCTTTCTGTTTGTTGTTGTGTGTCCGTCGCGATGCATTGCGACGGTGGGCGCAGTATCCGCTCCACCTCACAACAAGCCCTGAATATCAAACTGACCAGTACATGAATTAACCCATGGTCATGGGAACTTTCGGCAGGTGTGCTTGGCGCCAGCGCGCGTCGTTCCTCCCACATTGCGACGACATCGACACATCAACCTGTGACGCACGCCGAACCGGGCGCAGATGCTCGGAGGCGAACACGGTGATGGTCCATGCGCGCGCTCAAGCTCGGTCTTCTTTCTGTGGTGTTGCTGGTCGGCAATGGCTGCGCGAATCGCGTTGCGCAGCTGCGTACGTCGCCTGGCGATGCGCAGGTCGTTGCAGCGGAACAGGTGCGCGCTGTTGACGCAGGCGTGGTGACGGATCGGCCGCCGATCGACGCGGTGCCGGTCGCGGTGTCCATGGACGAAAGCGCTTCGGATGTCGAACAGGACCTTGCACTCGTTTATGGCGATGCCGAGGTGTGGGACCCATGGGAGAAGCAGAATCGCCGGACCCATCGCTTCAACACGGCAGTCGATGAGCACGTCGTGCGTCCGATGGCGCGTGCATATATCCGTGCCGTGCCGGAAAGGGTCCGTGCGGGCGTCGGCCGCTTCTTCCGCAATCTCGGCGAGCCCGCCAATGCGATCAACCACGCGTTGCAGGGCCACCCTGGGCATTCGCTCGCTGCGCTCGGCCGCTTCGCGCTGAACACCACGCTTGGCATCGCCGGCGTGTTCGATCCCGCTTCGCGGCTCGGTCTGCGACGCCGCGACGAGGAAGACGTCGGGCAGACGCTGGGTGCCTGGGGCTGGCGTCGCTCGCGCTACCTCGTGCTGCCCCTGCTGGGGCCGCGCACCGTACGCGACACGTTGTCGCTCATGGCCGATCAGAAGCTGGCACCGCTGCGCTACCTCGACGACGGCACGGCCGCCGTAGCGCTGCAGGTGCTCGACGCGGTGGATGGTCGCGCGCGGCTCTCCGCCTTCGACGACGCGCGCCAGGACGCCTACGACGACTACGCCTTCGTGCGCGATGCGTGGTCGCAGCGGCGCGTCCACCAGATCGAGGACGGAAAGCCCGCCGACTGAGCAAGTCCGACATTTGCACGACACCTTAAGCCCATGCTCCCGATCCCGGGGCGCATCCCCTTGTTCGCACAGCGCGCCGAGCGCATCCGGATTCCCATGCCTCTTCCGACACATCGCCGGACCGCCGTGATCCTCGCGGGCGTCGCCGCACTCGCCGCGACAACGTTCGCCCTCCTTTCGGGGCACGCGGATGCGCCGTCCGCCGCCACCCAACCGACGCCGGTGATGTCGGTCGAGCTGACGCCGCCGCGATCGTCGCGACTGCCGCTGCAGGTGCCGGCCACCGGCAACGTGGCGGCCTGGCAGGAGGCCACCATCGGCGCCGAAACCGAAGGACTCCGACTGACCGACGTGCGCGTCAACGTCGGTGACGCGGTGACACGCGGACAGCCGCTGGCCAGTTTCGATGCGTCGCTGGTGCAGGCCGACGTAGCGGAAGCGGTGGCGACCGTCGCCGTGGCCCGCGCCGAAGCCCTGGAAGCCGAAGGCGATGCGCGGCGCGCGAAGCTGCTCGAAGGCTCTGGCGCGATGTCCGCGCAGCAGATCAGCCAGTACCTCGCCGCGGCGGTGGTGGCGCGGGCGCGCCTGGATGCCGCACGCGCCGCCGAACAGCGTCAGCGCGTGCGCCTGGCGAACACGCGCGTACTCGCGCCGAGCGACGGCATCATCACCGCGCGCACGGCCACGGTGGGCGCGGTTGTACCGGCCGGGCAGGAACTGTTCCGCATGATCAAGGACGGCAGGCTGGAGTGGCGTGCCCGCGTCGCCGTCTCCGATCTCGAGGTCCTGGCGCCCGGCCAGCCCGTCGTGTTGCGCGTCTCCGCTGGCTCGTCTTTTCGCGGCAGGCTGCGCATGCTGTCGCCCGACATCGACACGCAGACCCATACGGGCCTGGCCTACGTGGACCTGCCGACGGATGCGAACGTGCGCGCAGGCGCGTTCCTCACCGGTCATATCGAGGTCGGCGAGGCCCCGGCACTCACGTTGCCGCAGACGGCGGTGTTGTTGCGCGATGGCTTCCACTACGTGATGCGCGTGGGTGCGAGTTCGAACGTGGTTGCGGTCAAGGTCGACGTCGGCCGACGGATCGGCGACCGCATCGAGATCACCCGCGGCCTGGTGGCCGCCGACCGCGTGATCGTCTCCGGCCTCGGCTTCCTCAGCGAAGGCGACACGGTGCGCGTGCTCGAAGCGCCCTTGCAGGCCAGCCCCGCACGCACGAACGCAGAAGCGCTCGCACGGAGCGCGCCGTGAATCTCAATGTCTCGCGCTGGTCGATCCGCAACCCGGTCGCCACCACGCTGCTGTTCCTGTTGCTGACCCTGGCCGGCGTCGGGGGCTTCTGGGCAATGAAGGTGCAGAACTTCCCCGACATCGACTTTCCCGTCATCACCGTGACGGCGGCGTTGCCTGGCGCCTCGCCCACCCAGCTGGAGAACGATGTCGCGCGGAAGATCGAGGATTCGCTCGCCAAGGTGCAGGGTCTGAAACACGTCATCACCACCCTGACCGATGGCGTGGCGACGATCACCGCGGAGTTCCAGGTCGGCAAGCCGGTGCAGCAGGCCATGGACGACGTGCGCGACGCGGTATCCGCCACGCGCGCGCAGTTGCCGGCCGATCTCGAAGATCCGGTGATCACGAAGATGGAACTGGCCGGCACACCCGTCCTTACCTACACCGTGGCGTCGTCCACGCGCGATGACGAAGCCTTGTCGTGGTTCGTCGACGGCCAGGTCAGCAAGCAGCTGCTGGCCGTCCCGGGCGTCGGCGCAGTGTCGCGCGTCGGCGGCGTGGACCGCGAAGTGAGGGTCGAGCTCGACCCTGCGCGCCTGCTCGCGCTGAACGCCACCGCGGCGGATCTCTCGCGCCGGCTACGCGAACTCCAGCAGGAAGCCTCAGGCGGTCGCGTCGACATCGGTGGTGCCGAGCGGTCCGTGCGCACGATCGCCACGGTCGAGGCAGCACGGGACATCGCCGGCCTGGAGGTCGCACTCAGTGATGGTCGTCGGCTGCGCGTGGACCAGGTAGCGACGGTCTCCGACACCGTCGGTGAGCCGCGTTCGATGGCCCTGATGGATGGGCGTCCGGTGGTGGCCTTCGACGTGATGCGCGCGCGCGGCGCGGGCGAGATCGAGGTGGCCGAAGCTGCCCGTGCGGTGATCGATCAACTGCGTGCCGCGCATCCGGGGATCGTCTTCGCCGAGGCGGTGAATCACGTGGACCCCGTCGCGGAGAACTACCACGGCTCGATGATGCTGCTGTACGAGGGCGCGGCCCTTGCGGTGCTGGTGGTGTTCTGCTTCCTGCGCGATTGGCGCGCCACGCTGATCGCCGCGGTCGCGCTGCCGCTGTCGGCCATTCCCACCTTCGCGGTGATGCACCTGATGGGCTTCACCCTCAACACGGTGTCGCTGCTGTCGTTGTCGCTGGTGGTGGGCGTGCTGGTCGACGACGCGATCGTGGAAATCGAGAACATCGAACGCCACCTGCTGATGGGCAAGCAGCCGCTGCGCGCGGCCACCGAAGCCGCCGACGAGATCGGGCTCGCCGTCGTGGCGACCACCTTCACCCTGATCGCGGTGTTCCTGCCCACGTCGTTGATGGGCGGAACGGTGGGGCGCTACTTCGTCCAGTTCGGCTGGACCGCGGCGATCGCGGTGTTCTTTTCGCTGGTGGTCGCGCGCATGTTGACGCCGACGATGGCGGCCTATCTGCTGAAGGCGCCGAAGCGGGCGCACAAACCACCGCGCTGGATGACCCGTTACGTGCACGTCGTCCGTGCGTGCCTACGGCATCGCGCGCTGACCGCGGTCGCGGCCTTGCTGTTGGTGCTGCTCGGCCTGGGCGTGGCCGCGCAGCTGCCTGGTGAATTCATCCCGCCGGACGACGGCAACCAGACACAGGTGACGTTGACCCTGCCGCCGGGCAGCACGCTGCAGGACACCCGCGCGCTGGCCGAACGGGCGCGCGCATTGCTGGAGGCGCAGCTCGAGGTCGTCTCGGTCTATACGGCCATCGGCGCGCCCAGTCGTGGCGGCGATCCCGACGAGGGTGCCTCGATCGCGAGTGTCGCCACCGCGGTGCTCACCGCGAACCTGGTGCCGCGCGCGGAGCGCGACGGCGTCAGCCGGCAGGCGATCGAGCGTCGGCTGCGCGAGGATCTTGTCCGCCTGCCCGGCGCACGCATCGGCGCCGGTGCCGGCGGCGACAGCGAAGGCTACGAGCTGGTGCTGGCGTCCGACGACGGTCCCGCGCTGATGCGCCACGCGAGCGTGGTGGAGCGCGAGTTGCGCAGCATCCCAGGCATCGGCGCGGTCACGTCATCCGCCAGCGTGGTGCGGCCCGAGCTGGTCGTACGCCCGGACTTCGCCCGTGCCGCCGACCTTGGCGTAACGTCCGCGGCCATCGCGGAAACGTTGCGCATCGCCACCGCCGGCGATTATCGCCAAGACTTGGCGAAGTTGAACCTCAGCGAGCGGCAGGTGCCCGTGGTCGTGCGCCTGGCCGACCAGGGTCGCGATGATCTCGACACGCTGCGGCGACTGCCGGTGCCCGGCGCGCGTGGGCCGGTGCCGTTGGAAAGCGTGGCCGAGCTGCAGCTGTTGAGTGGCCCGTCCGAACTGACGCGCTTCGACCGCATGCGCAACGTCACTCTGAAGGTGGAACTCAACGGACGGCCGCTGGGCGATGTGGAAGCCGCCGCGGAGGCGCTGCCCAGCCTGCAGGCGTTGCCGCGCGGCGTGGTCCAGGCCGCCGCCGGCGATGCCGAGGTGATGGGCGAACTGGTCGCCGGGTTCGGCGTCGCCATGCTCGCCGGCGTGCTCTGCGTCTACGCGGTATTGGTGCTGCTCCTGAAGGACTTCGCCCAGCCGCTGACGGTGCTGTGCGCGCTGGTGCTGTCGATCCCAGGCGCGTTCCTGGCGCTGTTCGCCGCCGGCGCGACACTGTCGATGCCCTCGATGATCGGCTTGATCATGCTGATGGGCATCACCACCAAGAACGCCATCCTGCTGGTCGATTACATCGTCATCGCACGGCGCGACCATGGCATGAATCGGACCCGCGCCATCGTCGATGCCTGCCGCAAGCGCGCGCGACCCATCGTCATGACCACCATTGCCATGGGCGCGGGCATGCTGCCCGTGGCACTGGGCATCGGCGCCGACCCCAGCTTCCGTGCGCCGATGGCCATCGTCGTCATCGGTGGCCTGCTGACGTCCACCGTGCTGTGCCTGCTGGTGATCCCTGTGGCGTACAGCGCCGTCGACGACGTGATCCGCCATGCCCGCGCATGGATCGGCGTGCGGCAAGGCGATGCTCAGCGACGCAGCGCCGAGGTCAGCGCATGACGCTGGCGCCGCTTGCGGACGTATGGATTGCGCGTCTTCCTTGCGCGGCGGCGGGATGGCAAGGCCTGTCGTCCGCGCCTTTTTGTCCACGGTGTCGCCCATGAACGCCAGTACGCTCGCCTTCGGCCTGCTCGCCGTGTATGCGACAGCCAGCGTCGCCTACGTCTACCGCTGGCGCGGCCGGCGACGCTACGCCGGCTTCGGCGAATATCTGCGCAAGAGCTGGCCGGTATTCGCGCCGTTCAACTGCCTGCTGTACATGGCCACGCGTCGCTTCGCGCGACGGCCGGTGATCGATAGCGCGTATCTCGATGGTGTTTCGATCCTGCGTGCGCACTGGCCGCGCATCCGCGACGAAGCCCTTGCGCTGCATCGCGCGGGACACCTGGAGGCGACCAGCCGTCCGGGCTCGCCGGGCTACCATGACCTCGGTTTCCGCACGTTCTACAAGCGCGGCTGGAGGAAGTTCTACCTGAGCTGGTACGGCGCGCCGCACCGGTCCGCGCAACGCCTCTGCCCGGAAACGCTATGGCTGTTGGCGCAGGTGCCGGGCATCCGCGCCGCGATGTTCTCGGTGCTGCCGCCCGGGGCGGAACTGAGCCTGCACTCGGATCCCCTGGCGTGTTCCTTCCGCTACCACCTGGCCCTGTCTACGCCGAACGACGATGCCTGCTTCATCGACGTCGATGGCCAGCGCCTGTCGTGGCGAGACGGCCGTGACTTCATCTTCGACGAAACCTACCCGCACTATGCCCGCAACGGTACCGACCAGCCGCGACTGATCCTGATGTGCGATGTCGAGCGGCCAATGAATGCAGCGGGGCATGCGTTCAACCGTGCCTACATGCAGCTGGCGAGGGCGCTGGCGGTCCCGAACACCGACGAGGATCCCCGCGGTCCACTGACCCGCGCGTTCGCCGCCATCGCGCCATGGCGTGCAAAGGCGCTCGCGCTGAAATCGCAGCGCCGGGGCATGTACGTGGTCTTGAAGTACTCGGTCAACACGATGCTCCTGCTGCTCGCCTTCCTGCCCGTATACGCCGTGCTACAGTGGATCGAGCGCGCGGGCATCGCGGCGCTGTACTGAATCCCGTGCGATTTTCCGCCCCTTGTTTCCGCCCGCCCGCGCATCCCGAGGCGCCCGTGCCATGAGCAGCGACTCCCTGTCGATCCTGATCATCGAGGACAACGCGCAACTCGCGGCGAACCTCTACGACTATCTGGAAGGGTGCGGACACACGCTCGACGCGGCGCCGGATGGGTTGTCGGGCCTGCACCTGGCTTCATCGAAGGACTATGACGCCATCGTGCTGGACTGGAACCTGCCGCGCCTCGACGGCCTGACCGTGCTGCGCCGCCTGCGCGGCGAAGCGAAGAAGAAGGTGCCGGTGATCATGCTGACCGCGCGCGACCAGCTGGCGGACAAGATCGACGGGTTCGAATCCGGCCTGGACGACTACCTCGTGAAGCCGGTGGCGCTGCCGGAGATCGAGGTGCGCCTGCGTTCGCTGGTGGCGCGGCTCCGCCAGTCGGCCGTGCCGGACGATGTGCTCGCGGTGGGCGACCTGACCTTCCACATGGGCACGATGGAGATCCATCGCGGTGCGCGGCGCATCGTGCTGACACGCACCGGTCGCCGCCTGCTCGAACTGCTGATGCGCGAGAGCCCGCAGGTGGTCACGCGGGCGAAACTGGAACGCGCTGCGTGGGGCGAAGGCGTGCCCGGCACCGACCTGCTGCGATCCCACATGTACGTGCTGCGCCGTGCGCTGGAACAGCCGCCGGAAACGACGCTGCTGCATACCGTGCCCGGCACCGGCTATAGGCTGTCCGCGCTTGAATAGGTTTCTCGCCCTGATCGCCAAGCCGCGCGGCGTGCACGGGGGCATCACCGTGGCGCTGGTCGTGTTCGGCCTGATCATGATGGCGTCGCTGACGTTCCAGAATTTCAGCAGCCAGGGCCTGATCGAGCACAAGTACTGGGCCGACCTGCTGCGCTCGGTGTCGGCCGACCACGCCGCGCGCGTGCGTGCGGGCGAGGCGGACACGTTGCCGCGGGACGGACTGGTGCGTTCGTGGTACATCGCGCCGGACCAGCGCGGCACCTCCGCACCGTCGTACCTGGCGGACCTGCCGCCGGGTTACTACTCCACGGAGAACGGGTTCCGCAATTTCACCGCGCTCGACAGTTTCGATGGCCACGGGAGTTTCCATGCCACCGTCGTCGACCTGCCGCCAGGACGGCTGGTGACGATGCTCGACATCGGCGAGATCGAAGACCAGCAGAACCGCACCTCGCTGTGGAGCGTGGTGTGGGCGCTGTCGTTCGTGCTGATGATCGGCGCCGTGATCGCCTGGCTGCACACCAACCTGGTGCGGCCGGTACGCGACCTGGCCGACCGCATGCAGGCCATCGATCCGCGCGACAGCGGCGCACGCCTGCCCACGACCTACCAGCGCGAGGAGATCCAGATGATCGCGCAGGCCAGCAACGTGCACCTCGAGCGCGTGGGCCAGTTCATCGAACGCGAGCGTAGCCTGCTGGACCAGGCCAGCCATGAGTTCCGCACCCCCATCGCCGTCATCGCCGGTGCGGTGGACGTGCTGCAGCAGATGCCGTTGCCGGACACCTCGCGCCCGGCGCTGGCCCGCATCGAACATGCGGTCGGAGGGTTGTCCGAAACCATGGTCGCGCTGCTTTACCTGGCGCGCGAACCCGAGCCCGGCGAAGCACCGGCCGATGTCACCGCCCTGCACGAATGCCTGCCCGGCGTCGTGCAGGACCACGAACACCTGTTGCTGGGACGCAGCACGCAATTGCGCATCGGCACGCTGCCGCCCACCTATCTGGCCGCGCCGGAAGCGATGGTGCGCATCGCAGTCAGCAACCTGGTCCGCAACGCCATCGAGCACACCGAGGCCGGCGCCATCGACGTCACCCTGGTGGACGGCGTGATTGCCGTCGTCGACTCGGGCAGCGGCTTCAACCCGGTGGAGGCCGCGCGCCGCTACCGCGACAGCCTGCGCCAGGCCACGCCGCCGCGCGGGCAGGGCCTGGGCCTGTTCCTGATCGGGCGCATCTGCGATCGCTTCGGCTGGAAGCTCGACATCGACGCCGGCGGTACCGCCGGCACGCGCGCACGCCTGGACGTGTCCGCCAGCGTCATCCCGCTGTAGCCGCCGGCGACAGCCGGCATTCAGCGCGCCGCCGCCGCGCACGACATTGCGGCGACATCGCCTCTCCATCCTTCCGTGGCCGTTCGCCGCCACGCATCGCCGCATGCGCTGACCGCGTCGCGAACGCGACATCCCACCCCAGACAAGGTCGCGCATCCCATGAAGAAGGTCCTGTTGTCCGTGTTGTTGTCCAGCCTCTCCCTGACGGCGTTCGCGCAGGACGAGGGCGATGGCCCGCCCGAGGGCGGCCCGCCGCGCTGGAGCGTCGGCCTGGGCGCGATGATCAAGGACAGTCCGTATGCGGGCGAGGGCACCGACGTGCAGCCCATCCCGCTGGTGTCCTACGAGGGCGAACGTTTCTACTTCCGCGGGATCACCGCGGGCTGGCGCTTCATCGACACCGACGCGTTCGAGCTGAGCGCGCTGGGCAAGTTCCGCTTCGACGGCTTCAAGGTCGACGATCTCGGCCGCGTGGAACTGGCGCGCAACGGCATCGACTACCGCCTGCTCGAAGACCGCGACATGGGCTTCGACCTGGGCGTGGGCATGACATGGAAGGGCCGCGGCGGCGAACTGGAGTTCGAACTGCTCGCCGACGCCACCGGCACCAGCGAAGGCCAGGAAGCGTCGCTGCAGTACGGCTATCCCATCGAGATCGGCCGCGGCCAGCTGACCCCGAACATCGGCGTCACCTGGCAATCCAAGGACATGGCGAACTACTACTACGGCACGCTCGAGGAGGAAGTCGCGCGCGGCGTGGTGGATTACAAGCCGGGTTCGGTCACCATCCCGCACGTGGGCGTGCAGTACTTCCGTCCGATCGGCGAGAAGTGGTCGGTGATGGGGTTCGCCCGCTACAGCAGCCTGCCGGACGAACTCAGCGACAGCCCGTTCCTCGAGCCCGATACCGACGGCACCGCATCGCTGTTCATCGGGTTCTCCCGCGGTTTCTGACGGGTTCCAAGGGCGTGGTCGCGGTTGAGGCACGACCACCCCGCTTCATCCGCTGCAGCCCCCGCAGCACACCGAAGGCATGCGCACGATGTCGTCGGGAACGAGCCGGTAGCCGGCGTGCGAGAACGCGAGCAACAACTCCACGGCGAGCGCGCTGGTCGAGCAGCGCAGGTGTCCGGTGACCACGTCGCGATCGACGAGCATGGCGGGGTCGAGGTCCAGCAGGTGGTGCGCCAGGATGGCGAGATCGACCGGTCGCTCGCCCGCGCGGATGACGTATTCCATCGCAAGGCTCCTGAAGCGGATGCGCCGCCCTGGGGCGGCGCATCGGGTCGGCTTACTTGGTGACGACCAGCTTGCCCCTCATCAGCGTGGAGTGACCGGGGAAGCTGCAGAAGAAGCTGTAGTCGCCGCCGGCGGTGAGCTTCTTGCCGGGGAAGGTGATCTTCGTCTTCTGGCCGCCCCCGACCAGCGACGTATGCGCGATCACACGGGCATCGCTTGCCTGCACATAGGCGCCGGCCGCGCCGGCCTTCATGCCGTCACGCGCGACGCCGGCCAGGTCGGCGGTCTTCGACACGACCACGTTGTGGCCCATCGCGGTCACCGGCAGCTTGCCGCTGTGGGTCAGCTCGATGGTGATGGTGGGGCAGCTGGCGGAGACGGTGGCCTCCTTCAGGTCGAACTTCATCGCGTCATCGCCCTTCAGGCTGACGGTGCAGTTGCCGGCCGCCTGGGCCATGCCGGCGGCGCTGAGCAGGGCGATGGTGGCGAAGGTGCGGGAGAGTTTCATGGTGTGGCTCCTTGGAGGGAAAAGCAGGATCGGGAGGGGTGTGGGTGCCATGTCATCACGGCTCGGCGAGCAGCGCCTTGATCTGGATCAGGAAGGCGGGGTCGGCGGCAGCGCCGGTCACTTCGCTGCGGGCGCGCACCCGGCCCTCGGCGTCGAGCAGCACCAGCACGCTGGTGTGGTTGATGCTGCCGTCGTTGCGGAAGCGGTAGCGCACGTCCAGCACGCTGGCGATCGCGCGGACATCGTTGTTGTCCGGTGTCAGGAACTGCCAGCCCTGCGGAACACGATGGCGCTGCGCGACCTCGCGCATCGCCGCCGGCGTATCACGCGCCGGGTCCAGGCTGAGCATGACGATGCCCAGCTTCTCGCGTTCGGCCGCCGACAGCTGCTTCTGCGCGCTCTTGGCGTTCTCGATGATCAGCGGGCACATCAGGTGGCAGTTCGTGTAGAACATCGACACCAGCCGCGGCTGTCCACGCAGCGACGCCCACGCCACGGGCGCACCGTTTGCGTCCTGCGTGCCGGCTTGCAGGTGGTAGACCGAATCGCCAGGCAGCGACTGCGCGTGCAGCGGCGCGGCGACCACCAGCAGGGTGGAGAGGAACAGGGAAGCGATCTTCATGGCGTGCTCCTTGCACAGCGGAAGCCGAGGTTGCCCAGCGTGGCGTCGGGTTGCAGCGCGGACAGCAGCACGAAGCGCTTCACCACGCCGTAGTCGCCGGGATCGTTGAAGCTCATGGCGGTCGCGCCGCAGTAGCGCAACGCGTCGTCGTCCTGCTGGCCGCGGCGGTCGCCGTCGCCCGGCAGCGAGGCGACGTCCTCGCTCCACTCCCAATGCGCGCCGTGCAGGCCGTGGATGCCGTAAGCATTCGCGGGCGCGTCGGGCGCCGCATCGATGGCGTGCGGCGTACCGTCGTTGACCTGGCGCATCCGCCACGCAGCATCGTGGCGCGCGTCGCGGCGCGTGGCGTCGGCCGCCGCTGCGTATTCCCATTCGACGAAGCGCGGCAGCCGCGCCTGCTGCGCGCGGCAATAGGCGTCGGCGGCATACCAGTTGACGTGCACGACCGGTGCATCGGGATCCAGCGATGGACCAGGCGCCTCTGCCGTCGCCCACTGGCCGAGATAGCCCGGGCTGGCGAACACGGCGGGGATGCGATCGCGCCGCCATTGCGGCTGGCGGGCGACGAACGCGGCGAATGCGCGGTTGCTGACGGGGCGTTCCATCAGCGAGAACGAGGCCACCCGCACCACGCGGGTGGTCTCTTCGAAACGTACCGAAGAACGAAAGTCGCCACCCTCGATCCACCGGTAGCCGCTGCCTGCATCGCCGGCGACGGCGAGCGCCGACGCCAGGGCGAGCAGGAGGAGCGTGGCGGTCGAGGGTAGCGTCCGTTTCATCCGTGCCTCACTTGCTGCCCGCGGGCTTGGCTTCGGGGTACTCGATGTCGTGCTGCTGGCCCGTGTAGATGTCGGGGTTCTTGTCGCCCTCCACCTTCAGGATGCCCAGCGAGCCCTTGTGGAACGTGCGGAAGATGCTGTGGTCCACCAGCACGAAGTTGCCCGGCACGTCCGCCTTGAACTCGACCATCGCCGAACCGCCCGCCGGAATCAGCGTGGTCTGCACGTTCTCCTGGTACTTGCTGCCGCCCTCGGTCCAGACCTTGTCGAAGATCTCGCCGATCACGTGGAAACTGGAGACCAGGTTCGGCCCGCCATTGCCGACGAACATGCGGATCGTCTCGCCGGCCTTGGCCTTCAGCGCGTTGTCGCCCTGCAGCGCATCCACCGAGCCGTTGAACACCACGTAGGTCGGGTGCTCGTCGATCGCCTTCTCCAGGCTGAAGGGCTGCAGGCCCGGTTCGCCGTACGCGCCTTCGGTGTAGAAGTCGCCCTGCACCACGTAGAACTCCTTGTCGACCGGCGGCAGGCCTTCCTCCGGCTCCACCAGGATCAGGCCATACATGCCGTTGGCGATGTGCATGCCTACCGGCGCCATCGCGCAGTGGTAGATGTACAGGCCGGGGTTCAAGGCCTTGAACGAGAATTGCGTTTCCTTGCCCGGCAGGGTGAACGTGGCTTCCGCGCCGCCGCCCTGGCCGGTGACGGCATGCAGGTCGATGTTGTGCGACATGTGCGAGTCGTGGCGGTTCTTCAGCTTGAACTCCACCGTGTCGCCCTTGCGCACGCGGATGAAGCTGCCCGGCACGGTGCCGCCGAACGTCCAGAAGTTGTAGGTCACGCCGTCGGCCATGCGCATGTCCTTCTCGATCATCTCGAGATCAACGACGACGTGGGCGGGCGTCTTGCGCGTCAGCGGCGGCGGCACCATCGGCGGCGCCGTCAGCACGGCGTGGATCGTTTCGCCGGCGGGCGTGATCTTGCCGCCGGGACCGCCTGCGAGGGCGGGGCCGGCGAGCAAGGCGGCGAGGGCACAGGCAAGCAGGGAGGTGTGCAGGCGTTTCATGGCGGTTCCTTGATCGGTCGTCGGTGGGTGTGTGGCCATGGTGGAAATGCGCACGCCCCACGACGTTGATCTGGATCAATCGACGCCTGCCGATCGCGCGGATTCGCGCGGGTGCTTGACCAATGTCAAGCGCGCGACCGCCTGCGACACCGTGTCGCATCTGCACTCCAGGCTGCATCCGGACAATGCGTGCATCCCACGAGGAGCCCTGCGCCATGAACCGCAACCTGCTTGCCGTCGCCCTGATCGGCGCGCTCGCCCATACCCCTGCCCACGCGCAGGACGCCCACGCCGGCGCGCATGCCGACGCGCTTCCGGTAACCACGCTGGACGATGTCGTCGTGGTCGGCGTGGCGCCCGCGATGGCCACCACCGTCATCACCGATCCCAAGCTGCCGCGCCAGCCGGTGCCGGCCAGCGACGGTGCCGATTACCTGAAGACCATTCCCGGCTTCTCCACGCTGCGCAGCGGCGGCACCAATGGCGATCCGGTGCTGCGCGGCATGTTCGGTTCGCGCATCAACCTGATGACGAACGATGGCGCGATGAGCGGCGCATGCCCCGCGCGCATGGATAACGCGCTGTCCTATATCGCCCCGGAAACCTACGACCGGCTGGTCGTCATCAAGGGGCCGCAGACGGTGCTGTGGGGCGGCGGTGCATCGGCCGGCACGGTGCGCTTCGAGCGCGAGATTCCGTACTTCGCCGAACCCGGCGTGCAGGCTTCGGGCAGCGTGCTGGCCGGCAGCCACGGCCGCAACGACCAGGTGCTCGACATCAGCGCCGGCACGCCGCGCGGCTATGCGCGCCTGTCGGCCAACCGCTCCGAGGCCGACGACTACGAGGACGGCAACGGCGACCGCGTGCCGTCCGCCTGGAAGAAGTGGAACGCCGACGCCGCCCTAGGCTGGACGCCGGACGAGGACACCGTGCTGGAACTCAGCGCCGGCATCGGCGATGCGCAGGCGCGCTACGCCGGCCGCGGCATGGACGGCGCGCAGTTCCGCCGCGACAGCCTGGGCCTGCGCTTCGAGAAGAAGCACATCGGCGGCGTGCTGGATGCCGTGGTCGCCAACGTCTACCAGAACGACGTGGACCACGTGATGGACAACTACAGCCTGCGCGATCCCGACCCCACCAGCAGCATGCCGATGCCGATGGCCAGCAACGTGGCGCACCGCACGCGCGGTGGCCGCGTCGCCACCACCTGGCAGTCCGGTCGCTGGGAAGTGACCACCGGCCTGGACCTGCGCGACAGCCGGCACCGCCAGCGCAGCGCCAGCGGACGCGGCGCCTACCTCGCCCTGCCCTGGCAGGTGGACGCGAAGTTCCAGAGCTGGGGCGCGTTCGCCGAATCGCACTGGCACATCACCGACACGCATCATCTGATGAGCGGCGTGCGCCTCGATCGCGCCGAAGCGCAGGATCTGCGCGCGACCACCGGCGGCATGATGCCGATGCCGAATCCCACCGCCGGCTTCACGCGCAAGGAATCGCTGCCCAGCGCGTTCGTGCGCTACGAGTACGACCTGGGCGGCCGCTGGGGTGCCTACGCCGGCCTGGGCCACACGCAGCGCATGCCCGACTACTGGGAGCTGTTCTCGCCCACGCGCGGTCCGGTCGGGGCGCCGAATGCCTTCGCCGGCGTGCAGCCCGAGCGCACCACGCAGCTGGATATCGGCCTGCAGTTAAAAGGCGCGAAGATCGATGCGTGGGCATCGCTGTACGCCGGGCGCGTGCAGGATTTCATCCTGTTCGACTATTCGGCCGGGATGATGGGCAGCAGCACGCGCGCGCACAACGTGGATGCCGACATCCGCGGCGGCGAAGCCGGCATCGACTGGCGTCCCGCGCAAGGCTGGAAGCTCTCGGGTGCCGCGTCCTACGCATGGGGCGCGGTGCGCGACACCGGCACGGCGCTGCCACAGATGCCACCGCTGGAGGCGCGCTTCTCGGTCAGCCATGAACGCGGGCCGTGGTCGTGGGGCGCACTGTGGCGCGTGGCGGCCGCGCAGGAGCGTGTCAGCACCAGCCAGGGCAACATCGTCGGCCGCGACCTCGGGCCAAGCGCCGGCTTCGCGGTGTTCTCGGTCAACAGCGGCTATCGCTTCAATGATCACCTGCAACTGACCGCCGGCATCGACAACCTGTTCGACCGCGCCTACAGCGAGCACCTCAACCTCGGCGGCAACAGCGCGTTCGGCTACCCGGCCGATCCGGTGCGCATCAACGAACCGGGCCGCACCGCCTGGGTGAAGCTCAACCTGCGCTACTGAGCCGCGCGCACGCGATCCCGGCGGATCAGCCGGGATCGGGGGCCTGCCACGTGGCGGACAACCGCCAGCAGCGCCAGAGCGCCTGCAGGCTCACCGCATAGGCGAGCATCAACGCGCCGCCTGCGATGCGTGCGAGCGCGGGCACCAGCGTCGCCGATGCCAGCAGCGCGCCTGCGATGACATGCGCGAAGAACGCACGCCGCTTCGCCGCCTCGTCGAACAAGCGCCCCACGCCCGGCACGCGCACGCCGCGTGGTACGCGCTGCCGCAGTGCGATCCAGGTCAGGAAGCCGGTGATCTCCATCGCCATGCCGACCACCAGCAGCGGCAGGCCCACGCCGAGCACCAGCGTGCCGATCACGATCACCGATGCACCCCGCCCTGCGGACAGCACCCCGGCCAGCAGCAATGCCGCACACCCCGACTGCCAGAACGCACGCAACATCGCGTTGCGCCGGTACGGCGCGCGTGCCTGCAGGACGAACACCGCCACCGCGAACGCCACGAACGGCCACGCCGCGAGGCGGCCCGCCTCCGCTGGCAGCGCGCCGAGATGGACCGCCGCAACGACACCCAGCGTCAGCAGCAATCCGATGTGCCCGGCACGCGAGGCAAGGTGCGGCGGCGCGCGCGTGCCCTGCAGCATCGGCAGCGTCACTGTGCCGACGGCCGCGAGCAGCCCCATGGTCCAGCCGATCACACCGAAGGCCGCGTGCATATCCACCACGCCCCGCGCCGCCGGCGCATGCCAGCCCGTGCGGGCAGCCAGCAGCACCAGGCCCAGCAGCGCGGTCGCCAACAACGCGAGCACGGCCAGGCCGATGCCTTCGCGCACGACGCGTAGGCCGCTCCCGCGCACGACGGCCACCAACGCCAGCGATGCGAAGAGCGCCAGCGATCCTCCCAGCAACACGGCCGCCGGCACGGCCAACACATGCGACGAGGTCGCCAGCGTCGCCAGCAGCAAGGCCAGGCCAAGGTTGAACGTGGCATGCAATGCCGGCACGAGGCGCGCGCAGGGCAACGGACTGCCCGCCGCGACGGGAAGGAACTGCACCAGGCTGCCCAGCATCGCGTTGCCCAGCAGGCCGAGCGCGAACACGTGCACCAGCACGAGCGTCGCCGGCGTCCACCGCGACAGCAGTGCGGCCTCGCCGTGCCAGGCCAACCCGCCGCCCGCCACGGCGCCCCACGCCAACGCGGTGGCCAGGAAGCGCACCGGCACCGACGGCGGTGGCGCCTGCGCGAACGCGAGCCCGCTCATGCGGCCTGCGGGGGCTCCAGCGCGTGCCGGTCGGCGACGTGGCAGATCGCGATGCAGGCACTGCCCGCGTCGGCATCGCGTACGCGATAGGCGAATCCCCACTGGTCCAGGATCGGCAGCAACGGCGCCGGATACAGCGGCGTCAGCGCCACCAGTCGCTCGCCGCGCCGCAACGTGCGCAGGCAGTCGAGGATGCGCTCCATCGGCTCCGGGGCCGCGAGCGTGCGCAGGTCCAGGCGTACCAGGGTCAGGGCATGCGCCATGCGTCGGGCTCCTTGGCCGCGCGCGCCGGTGTGCAATCCAGTGAGACGCCCGCGGCATCGAGCGATTCGCGCACGCAGCAGGCGCACGCGGCGAACGCCTCGGGTAGCCATTCGGTATCGAACGCGGTCTCCATGCAGGTCAGCCTCCCAGCCACAGCAGCCAGCCCCACGGGTCGTGCGCGCGCGCGATGCCGTACACCTGCAGGAAGCACAGCAAGGCAGCGGCGACCAGCACGGCGCGTGCACCGTTGCCGCGCGCAGGACGGAAGGCCGCGATGCCGATCGCGACATACGCGACGAGGAACACGAGCTTCGCCAGCAGCCAGCCGTTGGCGAACAGGCCCGCCGGCAGGATCGTCAGCAGCATCATCGCGCCGGTCAGCAACACGGTGTCGATGCTGTAGCTCAGGTAGCGCACGGCCGCGGCGCGTGGCCAGCGCATGCCAGCGAGCAGGGCGAGCGCGCGCAGCGCGAACAGCGCGCCGCTGCTCATCGCCGCGCCCATGTGGACCAGCTTGATGTCCGGGTAGAAGGTCATCATGGCGCTCATCCCGGCCGGCCGTCCGCGCGCGGGCGCAGGTAGATGCCGCCGATCCTTGCCACCCATGGCGCCAACGCGACCAGCCAACCCATCGCCGCTGCGGCCTGCCACTCCATCGCATCCGGCGCGAGGTCGGCGACGATGCGCATCACCGCGACCACCTGGATCGCGACGAAGGTGAACCACGCCACCTTCGGCATCACCAACGGGCGTCCCGAATGGCCCTGCGTCACCCGCGTGACCATCGCCACCAACAGGCTGCCGAAGAAGCCGATGAACATCGCATGCATCGGTGCGCGACCCAGCACGAAGTCATCCGTCGCGAGGAACGTCACGCTCTGCACCACGTACAGCAGGAAGGTGATCGGCAACCATGCGGTGCCGATGAACAACACCGCCAGCAGCCCCGGCATGCGACCGCGCGGCCACCAGCGGCGCACGGCCCACGCGGTCAGCACCAGTAGCGGCAGGTCGGCCAGCCACAGCCACGCGTACGCGTGCATCAGTTCCAGCCCGAGGTGCGCCATCAGCAGCGCCCACACCGCGCCCAGCCACGGCAGCGAACGCCACGGCACGTAGCCCGGCACCACGTTGCCGGCGAAGAACGGGAACATGCGGTGCGCCACCGTCACGTACACCGGCAACAGCAGGCCGAAACCGCCGAGCTTGATGCTGGCGAACGCCCACGTCGGCGACGCGCCCAGCGCGAACGCGATGAACATCACCAGCCCCAGCCAGCCCAGCAGCAACCCGGCGAAGCAGGAGCGCGCATGCCAGGTCTTCGCCGTGTCGTCGGCCAGCAACCGGCCCAGCGTCAGCAGCGCAGCGCTCCAGCCGGCCAGCGCGATCCACAGGCCGACGGTCAGGCCCGCCTGCCAACCGGCGACGCCCAGCAACATCGCCAGCTGCCCGCCCATCAGGCCGAGCCCGACCGGCACGTAATGCCAGCGCTTCAGGTCGGCCATGCCCATCCAGCGCGGAAACACCGTCAGCAGGAAGCCGAAGATGAAACTCGGCAGCACCAGGTACTGCATCAGGAACGCATGCAGCCAGCCGGCGTAGATCGGCGTCTCGGGCATCGTCCAGACGCCCCAGCGGGTCGCCACCAGCCACGCCATCCACCAGAGCATCGCCAGCAGTACGTTGCCGGCGCCGACGAAGAACATCAGCCGGTGCGGTGCATGCGCGAGCCATGCAGGCGAGAGCCCGGGCAACGGCGGCGCAGCGCGGGGACGGGGTGGGGGAACGATGTCGATCTTCATGCGGGCAGCGTGCCCGCGCCGGCCGGCGACCGCCTTGACGTGGGTCAGGCCGAGCGCAATCCGGTGGGCGGCGTCGCCTTGATCCGGGTCAAGGCCGACCGTGCACCGAGCCCCTACAGTCCTGCCACCCGCGCATGCGCGCCACGTCCGCCACAGGAAGCCCGATGTCCGACCACACCCCGTCCCCCACCGAGCAGCGCCAGCAGGCCATGACCGAGGCCCTGCGCGCCTGGGATCCGGAAGCCGAAGTCAGCCTCGAAACCGGCACCGGCCGCCTGATGGTGATGACCACGCTGCCCACCGAGCGCGTGATCGCCATCCTCAAGGAAGCCGGCGAGCATGCCGAAGCCGGCGAAAGCGAACCGCGCGGCCACCAGGCCGGGCAATGCTGCGGTGGATGTTCGCACTGATCCGCCGCATCCCAGGACGCGGGCGCTTTGCATCAGGTCCGGCGACGGGACGCCTGTCGCAGGTACAGGATTCCGCCGAGGAGGCTGATGAATGCGCCTCCGATGAAGTAAGCGCTGTGGGCCAGATCGTCGCGTCTGCTGATGTAGGTGACTTTCCCATGGTTGCTGAAAGCGACGACCTGTCCGCGCTCCGGCCGTGGCATCGCGGGGCGTTCGTTGGACAAATAGGCAGGCACCAGGATCGAGCCCACGAGGACGATGGCCGCGCCGACCAGCATCATGGAGATGGACAGGAATCGCATGTGGTTTTCCTGGTGGGATCAGCCACGTTAGCGCAAAGCCGGAAGACCAGGCGCATTGATGCCTAGTCGCCGCGACCGTCGAGCGCAACGCGGACCAGGGTGATGCCCGCGAGCAACGCCACCTGCGCCAGCGCCCAGGCGATCCACCCGCCGCCGGCCCAGAAAGCGACCAGCGACGTCATCAGTGAAAGCACAGCCCACAGGACCGCATGGTCAGGGCCACCGCCGCGGGCTTCGATCTTCCCCGCATTGAAGTACAGGGACATGCCGACGATGCACAACGCGACCTGCGCGTAGATGCTCATGCGATGTCCAAGGATGGGCTTCGACGGTCCGGGCGTTGCACGTTACCGACCGAACTCCGCCGCGATGGGCTTCGACGCCAGTTTCCATGCGATCCAGCCGAACAGCGCGCCGAACGCGAGCGCAAAGACAACGCACACCACGGCCATCACGACGAAGAACAGCGTCATGTCGGGCGCGCCTTGCGCTTGCGCCGCAGCGAACTGGTCGTGCACGAACGAGAACATCGTGGCCTGGATGGCCAGCCCGGCCACCTGCCAGAGGATGCTGAGGATCATCAACCCGATGAAGCACAGCCGTGCCCAGTTACGGCGCTTCAGCAGGCCGATCGAGACGACCAGCATGACCACGTTGGCCAGCAGGGCCGCCAGGAAGAACCACTGGAAATTTTCGAACAGGAAAGTCGCGAACGGTGGCAGGCCCGGTTGCCCCGGCGCCGCCTGCATGGCCTGGTCGAACTCCGCGCTGCGCAAGACGGTCTGCAGCATGAGGTTCTGCAGGACCCCGATCAGCGCGCCGAAGCCCGACAGCGCGATGAAGATCCACGCCAGCACGGTGACGAAGGTCGAGCGCTGTTTCAGTTCGGACATGGCCCCTCCCCGGGCGATGAAGACGGGGCCATCATGGGGCAAGTTTCCGGGCGAGGCCACTCGCTGCGCATGGATGCGTCGGTAGGTCAGAAGAGATGGACGAACGCGGCGGCCGCGAAGAAGGCAGCCGATATCGCCACCAGCCACCGCCACGCACCGATGTCTTCGGGCGTGAGGCCTGTGCCGGGGTTCCGTGGGTCGTAACGGATGACGATCTCTTCAAGCAGGGGCGCCCTGCGCCACAGTTTCAAGCCGACGACCTGGATCGCCGCGCGATCTTCTACGCGCTTGCGGTACTCCTGTCCGCCAACGGTCCAGACAAGCACATGGTCCGTGTCGGTGTTGGCGACCCACTGGCGATGACTGAAATCCTCGAACAACGACGAGGGTGGCACTTCCTCGACACGTGCCGTCACGGAGGGCCATGCCCGTGCCGTGCGCGTGCGCAGGAACGCCAGCACCGCCGCGCCGCACGCCAACCCGCCGGCCGCCAGGAGAAAACCCGTCACCGTCATTCTTGACCTCGCAGCTCATAGGTTGGGGTGAGCCTGCGAACCCCAACGGCGTGATCTTCGTCTGTCGCAAGGCTTCCTGCTACAGGGCGGACATGGCGTACGTGTCGGGCTTTGCTTTGCTCGGCCCACCCCATGGGCCATGCCCAGCCCATGGACGTCATCCCGAGGTGCACGATTGGCTGATGTACGAACGTAGGGATTCGATCAGTCCGCCTCCCTGTTCGAACCGAATGTTCGCAATGCGCCACGCATCCGCTTCCTTTACCAGGACAACGGTGTCCGTCCACCGCATGCTGGGGTCGTAAGCAAGCTTCGCGGCAACAAGCGCGGCCGTTCTTCCTTGCGAAACCAGGCGGGTCCCCTCGATCGCTCTGGCGCCGTCCGCGGAATGGAAGTACCAAGGGTCGGCATCGATGATCCACGGCTTCACATCGGGCGGCACGAGCGCCCGGCATGCATCCTGATAGCGATCGGTGGCGGTCAGCAGCGCGTCCAATTCCTTTGACACCAAGTGCCTGGCATTCCCAAGCATGCGTCCGTCGTCAGGGAACGGTCCATGGATCTCCAGCGTGTAGAACGCGTTGACGGCTTCTTGAGGGGACGGCGCTTCGCTGCTGTGAGCGGGTGACGACGCCAGTACGAACAGCAACAGCAAGAGATGCTTCATGTCTGTTTTCATCGCGGTGGAATGGTTCGCCTTGATCCGGTGTCCCGGACATCATCTGCGCACGGTCGGGTCCGTGTACACCACGGTCACCACACTCACGCGCTGGAAGACGCCCTTGCGATCGGTGTCCACCACGATGTCATAGCCCTTCTTGTCGGAACCGGACTCCCAAAGCCACCAGCGGCAACGAACGGTCCGGGAAGGTACGGACGAGACCGCGCAATCGGAAGTGGATTCTGTAAACGGCAGATCGTGTTCCTTGACCGTCTTGCCTCGAAGTGTCTTGGCGATCCCGTCCGCAATGACGAGAGCGGTCAGTTGCTCCGGCTTCTTTATGTCCTGGCGGCCGATACTCCAGGCGACGCCCTGCCATGCTTCCACACAACCGCAGGCAACCGGCGTCCAGATGGTCGCTGCGCTCGCGATACAGCAAGCGAGAACAAGCGGAGTGCTCTTCAGGAGTGCGCGAACAATCTTCATATGGCACCGGTTTGATGAGTTGCTTCAGTCTCCAGGTCGGGATGCGCCTGCGAACCCCAACAGCGTGATCTTCCCGATCATCGTGTGTGTCGGCCGGTGAATCGGAGACCTGCCGTCGTTCCCCCGGCAACCCCCTGCCGTCCCCCGATGTTAAACGTGAAACACCCCATCGGCCGGGGTCAATGTGAGGACGTGTCATCCCGCAGGGCGTCGTTCGGCCCTGGCTCGACCGGGGATGGGGCGCGGAGCGCCATCGATGGGGCTCGGAATCCCACCTGCAAGGCGAAAAGTCCCATCGATGGCCTTCGGCGTGTGAGGTCCCGGGCTCCGGCGTGCCATCGATGGTTTTCCGGAACCCATCGATCGCGCTCCGAGCTCCGTGCGCGAAGCTCAGGGCTTCGTCGCTGACACGCTGCGTGTGAGGTGCCGGGCTACCGGGGCCCATCGATGGCATTCGGAACGTGATGTCCCGGGCTCGATGTGAGACAGATCGAGCTACCGCACTCCATCGATGACATTCCGAGCCCCGTGCGTGGCATTCGGCGCCCGGTTCTCACAAAGAGAGAGCCGCTTGCGCGGCTCTCGGGCTGCAATCTGCAGCAGGTGGCCCGGCCTCCCCACCCGGAGAGGCCGGTTCCAGGGTCAGGCTTCGCTGGGGTTCGCGACCGGCAGCGGCTCGCGGCGCGGGGCCAGCCACAGGCTGGCCACGAACCACACCAGCGCCAGCGCACCCACGCTGAAGAGCGTGTCGGCCGGCACGCGCATCCACACCAGCATGTCCACGATCGGCTGCTGCATGAACTCCGCCGAGCGTGCGAACCAGTAACCGTGCTCCAGCGCCGCGTTGAGTTGCAGGATGCCCAGCGGCAGCAGGGTCAGCAGCGACATGCCGGCCAAGCCGATGTTGAGCGACCAGAACGCGGTCTTCAGCAGCTTCTCGTTCCACACCACGTCCGGCTTCAGCCCGCGCAGGCAGAACAGCATCAGGCCGATGCCGAGCATGCCGTACACGCCGAACAGCGCGGTGTGGCCATGGTTCGGCGTCAGGTTCAGGCCCTGCATGTAGTACAGCGGCAGCGGCGGATTGATCAGGAAGCCGAACAGGCCCGCACCCACCAGGTTCCAGAACGACACCGCGATGAAGAACTGGATCGGCCAGCGATAGCGCTGCATCCACGGCGTGGCCTTGCCCATCTTCCAGCTGTGGTACGCCTCGAAGCCCACGTAGGCCAGCGGCACCACTTCCAGCGCGGAGAAGCTCGCGCCCAACGCGATCACCGCGGTGGGCGTGCCGGTGAAGTACAGGTGGTGCAGCGTGCCCAGCACGCCACCGGCCATGAACACGATGGTGGCGAACAGCACCGCCACCGTGGCGGTCTTCGTCTGCAGCAGGCCCAGGCGGGTGAACAGGAAGGCGATCACCGCCACCGCGAACACCTCGAAGAAGCCTTCCACCCACAGGTGCACCACCCACCAGCGCCAGTACTCGACCATCGACAGGTGCGTGTGTTCGCCCCACATCAGGCCGGCCGCGTAGAACAGGCCGATCGCCACCGTGGACAGGAACAGCAGGCTGACGATGCTGCGCGATTCGCCGCCGTTGCGTATGGCCGGCCACAGCGCACGGCCCACCAGCACCAGCCACAGGGTCAGGCCGATGAAGAGGAACCATTGCCAGAAGCGGCCCAGGTCGACGTATTCCCAGCCCTGGTGACCGAACCAGAAGTTGTGCTCCAGGCCGAGCTTCTGCATCACCGCGAACCACTGCCCGGTGAAGGCGCCGACCACGATGATGATCAGGCAGGTCCAGAGGAAGTTGACGCCCAGGCGCTGGAATTTCGGTTCGTGCCCGGAGATCGCCGGGCCGATGTACAGGCCCATGCCCAGCCACGCGGTCGCGATCCACAGCACCGCGAGTTGGGTATGCCAGGTGCGCGTCAGCGAGTACGGGAGGATGTCGGCCAGCGCGAAGCCGTAGGCTTCCTGGCCTTCCACCTGGTAATGCGCGGTGATCGCGCCCAGCAGGATCTGCACCACGAACAGCGCGATGACCACCCAGAAATACTTCGCGGTGGCGCGCATCGACGGCGTGATCTTGATCTTCGCCAGCGGATCGCTCTTCGGCAGCACCGGTGCCATCTCGTCGCCGTGGTTGACCGCGTAGTGCCAGCCGAGCAAGGCGACACCGGCGATCAGGAACAGCACGCTGAAGACCGTCCACAGGAAGGCGCTCGGCGGTGGCGTGTTGCCGACCAGTTCGTCCGCCGGCCAGTTGGCCGTGTAGCTGATCTCCGCACCCGGGCGCTCGGTCACCGACGACCACGCCGCCCACCAGTAGAACGCGGTCAGCTGGCGGCGGTGTTCGGCGTCGGGCACGGTGTCGTTGCGCATGGCATAGGCCTCGCGCAGGTCGCCGGTGGCCGGATCGGCGGAGAACAGGCTCTGGTAATGCGCACCGACCACGCCGATCGCATCGGCGCGATCGTTCGACAGCGTGATCGTGCCGGTCGCGGCGTCGTAGGTGTTGGGCCGCATCAGCGCCTGCACGCGCGTGGCGTAGGCGGCCTGGGTGGGCGCATCCAGCTGCTTGTAGCCTTCCGCGCCGGCTTCGCGCTTGGCCCATCCATCCAGGATGGCCTCGGCTTCGCGGTGCAGCCAGTCCGCGCCCCAGTCGGGCGCCACATAGCCACCGTGGCCCCAGATGGAGCCCAACTGCTGTCCACCGATGGACTGCCAGACCTGGCGGCCGGTCTCGATGTCCTGGCGGGTGAAGATCACCCGGCCGTCCTCCGCCACGACCCGTTCGGGTACCGGCGGCGCCTGGCGATGCACTTCGCTGCCGACCCATAGCAGGACGGCGAACGACGCAATGAGCAGGGCCGCCAACCCCACCCACAACTTGCGTGTCGAATTCATGATGCGGCTCTCCTCGGGAAACGGCCGCATCATCGGTGCGCAGGCCCGGAGGCTCCATGACGCAGGTCAAGCCGGGAAGGAATTGGGGTACTGCCGCCTGTGGGAGCGACGTGAGTCGCGATCGCCTTTAACTCCGGACGGACAAGCTCGCGACTCACGTCGCTCCCACACCGGGAACCCACCATCCGATCAATCCCGCAGCACGGCCAGCGCGAGGGCTTCCAGGCGGGGCAGGTCGAGGATCTCGACGTCGCGCTGCTTGATGTGCAGCAGGCCGTCCTGTTCGAAGCGGCGCAGCACGCGGCTGACCGTCTCGGGCGCCTGGCGCAGGTAGTTGGCGATGTCGGTGCGCGCCATCGTCAGCTGGAACCGGCGCGGCGAGAAGCCGCGTGCGGCCAGCCGGCGCGAAAGGCCGATCAGGAACGCGGCCATGCGTTCGTCGGCGGTGTTGTCGCGCGCGAACAGCGAGGCCACGCCGATGTCGCGGCTCATCAGCTTGAACAGGTGCGCCTGCAGGTTGGGCAGGCGCGCGGCCAGCATCGCGATCTTCGGGAACGAGAAGCGGCACAGCATCACCGTATCCAGCGCGATCGCGTTGCACGGGTAGCGGTCGCCGTGGATGGCGTTGAGGCCGATCACTTCGCCCGGCAGGTGGAAGCCGAGCACCTGCTCGTGTCCGTTGCGGTCGATCTGGTAGGTCTTCACCGTGCCGGCGCGCACCGCGGCGATCGCGCCGAACGGGTCGCCTTCGCGGAACACGTGTTCGCCGGCGCGCAGCGGGCCAACGTGTTCGACCAGCACGTGCAGGTCCATCAGCGCGCGCTTGTCCATGCCTTCGGACAGGCAGGCCTGCGAGAACGCGCAGGTGGAGCAGAAGGTCAGCGAATCGCCGTCGTCGGCGACGATGCTCGCATCGGTGCGCGGGAAGACCAGCGGCGAGGTCATGCGGACACTCCCGGGAAGGTCAGACCGTGCGCGAGAAGCGAGGCGTCGAGGCTGCAGCGGTGGGCAGGTAGCGGTCGAAGCACATGGCGATGATACGCAACAGCATGCGCCCACGCGAGGTCGCGCGCAGGCCGTCGCGGTCCAGTTCCACCAGGCCGTCGTCCTGCAACGGGCGCAGGCGTTGCAGCGCATCGGCGAAATAGGTCGCGAAGTCGATCACGTGCCGGCGGCCGAGGTCGCGGTAGTCCAGCGTGCCGTGGCACATCAGCTGCTGGATGACATCGGCGCGGATCACGTCGTCTTCTTCCAGCCGCATGCCGCGCCACACCGGCAGATGGCCCTGGTCGATGGCCTGCTCCCAGCTGCCGAGATCGCGCGGGTTCTGGCTGAAGCTCGGGCCGATGTGGCTGATGGCGCTGACGCCCAGGCCCACCAGGTCGCTCTCGGCATGCGTGGTGTAGCCCATGAAATTGCGGTGCAGGCCGCCGCGTCGCTGCGCCTCGGCCAGGCTGTCGCCGGGCAGGGCGAAGTGATCCATGCCGATGTAGACGTAGCCGGCCTCGCCGAGCTTGTCGATCGCGCATTGCAGCAGGCCGAGTTTCACTTCGGGCGATGGCAGCTCGTCGGCATTGATGCGCTGCTGCGGGCGGAACATCGACGGCAGGTGCGCATAGCTGTAGATCGCCAGCCGGTCCGGCCGCGCCTGCAGGGTGATGTCGAGCGTGCGCGAGAAGCCGGCCAGGCTCTGCTTCGGCAACCCGTAGATCAGGTCGACGTTGACCGACTGCAGGCCGTGCGTACGACAGGCATCGATGATCGCCAGGGTCTGTTCGACACTCTGGATGCGATTGACCGCGCGCTGCACCTCGGGATCGAAATCCTGCACGCCCAGGCTGGCGCGGTTGAAGCCGGCCTTGGCCAGTTCGCCCACGTCGTCGGGACTGATGAAGCGCGGATCGAGTTCGATCGAGCAGTCCAGCCGCGACGGTGCGGCGAAGGAAAAATGCCGACGCAACACATCCATCGCTTCGGCGATCTGCCATGGCGTCAGGAAATTGGGGGTGCCGCCGCCGAAGTGCACCTGCTCCACGTCGCGGTCGCGGTCGAACAAGGCCGACACCATCGCCACTTCGCGGTACAGCCGCGTCAGGTAGGCGGCGCCGCGCGCGGTGTCGCGGGTGATGATGCGGTTGCAGCCGCAGTAGAAGCACGGGCTGGTGCAGAACGGGATGTGCAGGTACAGCGAGAGCGGACGCGGAATCGGGTCGCCATTGCTGATCGCCGCCATGCCGCGCAGGTCGGCTTCGTCGAAGCCGGGCGAGAACTGCGGGGCGGTGGGATACGAGGTGTAGCGCGGCCCCGGCGTGTCGTAGCGCCGCAGCAACTCGGGGTCGAAGAGGGAGGACAGGCTGGCCATGCGTGCAGGCTAGGCGCGCGTGGCGGGGTTGTCCTTGACATGGGTCAACCGCCCGCGGCGTGGCGTCGCAGCCTTCAGCGGCGTGAAGGCGCGTTCGTTCGCCACGATTGGCAAGCGCACGGGGCCGCACTAGGCTGGTGCCCGCCGTAACGCCAGGGACGAGGAGGCAAGGTGATCGGGTACCACGACGCGGTGGCACGACTGACGGACGGCGCGACCTTGCGCGGCACGCAGATGCTCGCGCCCGGCGACGCGCTCGGCCGCGTGCTGGCCGCCGCGATCGTCAGTGACCTCGCGTTGCCGCCTTTCGACAATGCGGCGCTGGACGGCGTGGCGCTCGCGACCGGCGGCATGCCGCTGCCGGGTGCACGGGCGTGGGAGATCGGTGCGCGCATCGGCGCCGGCGAGCCTGCGCCGCAGGATGACGCGTTGGCGTGGGAGATCATGACCGGCGCCCCGTTGCCGGCGCGCGCCGATACGGTCGTTCCCGTGGAACGGATCGAGACGTTGCCTGCGTCGGCCTCGGGCGCGTCGCGGATACGCGTACTGGGCGACGTGGCGGCTGGCGCGAACATCCGTCGCCGCGGCGAAGACGTGATGCCGGGGCAGTCCGTGTTGCCGGCCGGACACGTGCTCGATGCTGGCTCACTGATGCTGATCGCCGGCTTGGGCGTCGGCCGGGTCCCGGTGGCGCGGCGTCCACGCGTGGTGGTGCTGGCGACGGGCCGCGAGATCGTCGCGGCGGGCGAACGGCTGCCACCTGGCGGCATCCACGATGCGACCTCGCCCTATCTCGCGCTCGCCATCACCGCCGCCGGTGCTGACGTGCAGCGCGTCGTGCGCGTGGGCGATGACGTGGCCGCGTTCCAGGCCGCGCTGGATGCTGCACTCGCCGAGGGCGTCGACCTGGTGCTCAGCACGGGCGCGGTGTCGAAGGGCTGCTACGACTTCGTGCCCGCCGCGCTCGCTGCGCGGGGTGCCGAGATCCTGTTCCACGGCGTGGCGATCCGTCCGGGCAAGCCGGTGCTCGCCGCGCGCCTGCGCGAAGGGCCGCTGTTCGTCGGCCTGCCGGGCAACCCGCTGTCGACCGCGGTGGGCTTCCGCTTCCTTGTCGAACCGCTGCTGCGCGCCTGGCTGGGTTTGCCGCCGGAAACGCCGCGCTGGTTGCCGCTCGCCGACGACTGCCGCTCGCGTACCGGGCTGCATGCGGCCTTGCACGGCACGCTGCAGTGCGACGGTGACGGTCGACTGCGCGCGCACGTGGCGACTGCGCAGGCCTCGTTCCGCCTGCTGCCGTTCGCGCAGGCAAGCGCATGGATCACGCTGCCGGCCGACGTCGGTGATGTGGTCGCAGGCACGCCGGTGCAGGTGCACGGGTTGAGCCATCTGCAGCCGCCCGCGTGGATGCCGGCGTGAGCCTGGCATCGCCCGCCTGGCGTGCGGTGCTGCTCGCGGGCGGGCGCTCCTCGCGCATGGGCACGGACAAGGCCTTGCTGCCCTGGGGCGACGGCACGTTGCTGACGCATATGCGCGCGTTGCTGCTCACCGCAGGCGCAAGCGAGGTGATCGTCAGCGGTGATCGCCCGGACATCGGCGGCGTGCCCGATGCGATGCCCGATACCGGACCGATGGGCGCGCTGGCGCAACTCGCGCCGCGCCTGCATGACGGCGCATGGATCGTGGTCCCTGTGGACATGCCGCTGCTGTCCGCGGACCTGCTGCACGCCTTGCTCGCCGCCGGGGCCGCGTGCGCCTGCGTGGAAGGCCATGCCTTGCCGATGCGGCTGCGAATGGACGAACGCCTGCGCGCCGTAATGGAAGACATCGGCCAGCGTTCCGGCCGCGAGCGTTCGTTGCGCGCGCTGCAGCACGGCGTGGAGACGCAGGTCCTGCCCGCGGCACCCTGGTCGCAGGCGTTGCGCAACTGCAACACGCCCGAAGACTGGCGCGCGCTGCCGCATCCGACGCCCTGACTTTCCCTGCCGATGACAGGCGCCGGGGCGGTCATATGAATGTGATAGCCTGCGGCCGCAGCATCGTCGCACCCAGTACCCAACCGCAAGGTAGGCATCATGGAGCAGAGCGAAGGAACAGCCGTTGCGAGCAAGAAACAGGAGCGCACCGCGTTCCTGTTGCTGACGGCGGTCATCTTTCCGCTGGCGGCCGTGCTGATCGTCGCCGGCTACGGCTTCCTGGTGTGGATGTGGCAGCTGCTGTTCTCCGGGCCGCCGACCGGGCCGTGAGCGATGGGCGATATCCGCTCCCCGTCCCGTCGTGCCCTGCTGTTCGGCCGCAGGCCCGCCGAACCGTTGCCCGCTGCATTCCGACCGCCCTGGGCGAAGCCCGAGCCTGAGTTCCTTGCCGCCTGCACGCACTGCGATGCCTGCGTGCGTGCATGTCCCGAGCAGGTACTGATCCGCGGTGCCGACGGCTTGCCGCGCTTCGAGGCGCACGCAGGCGAATGCACGTTCTGTAGCGACTGCGTGGCGGCATGCGACAGCGGTGCGTTCGAGCCTGCGCGCGATCCGCCGTGGACGCTCGTCGCGCAGGTCGCCGCCACCTGCCTGTCGGCGCAGGGCGTGGTCTGCGCCAGTTGCCGTGACGTCTGCCCCGCGTCCGCGATCCGCGTGTCGCCCGGCGCGCGCGGCGCGGCCACCGTCGATCTCGAGGCATGCACGGGCTGCGGCGCCTGCGTCGCGCCGTGTCCGGTGGATGCCATCACCCTGCAGCACGCACCCGCCATGGAGGCCGTCGCTTGAACGCACCCGCACCCGACATCCATATCGCCAGCTTCGTCATCCAGCATCGCGACACCGCCGGCGACGCGCTGTCCGCGATGATCCGCGAACACGCCGACCTCGACCTGGCGCTCGCCGGCGGCACGCGCAGCGTGGTGATCTGCGAATCCGCCGACCGCCATGCGGTGATGGAGCGCGTCGATCAGCTGCAGGCGGTGCCCGGCGTGCTCAACGTGCTGCTGGTCTACCACCACGCCGAGCCGGCGCACGCGCTCGACGAACCGTTGCCTTCACTGTCCATCCTGTCCGCGACCGGAGAGGCCCATGAGCACACGTCGTGACTTCATCCGCCACAGCGCGCTGGCCACGGCCGCCGCCGCGGCCGGCCTGCCGCTGACCGGCACCGGCAGCAACGTCGTCACCGAAGGCGACCTGACCACGCTGAAGTGGGACAAGGCGCCATGCCGCTACTGCGGCACCGGCTGCGGCGTGAACGTCGCGGTCAAGGACGGGCGCGTGGTAGCCACGCACGGTGACGTGCATGCCGAGGTCAACCGCGGCATCAACTGCGTGAAGGGCTACTTCCTCTCGAAGATCCTGTACGGTGCCGACCGCCTGACCCAGCCGCTGTTGCGGAAGAAGAACGGTGTGTACGCGAAGGACGGCGAGTTCACCACGGTGGAGTGGGATGAAGCCTTCGACGTGATGGCGGCGCAGTTCAAGCGCGTCCTCAAGGAGAAAGGCAGCGATGCGATCGGCATGTTCGGCTCGGGGCAGTGGACGATCTTCGAAGGCTATGCAGCCAACAAGCTGATGAAGGCCGGCTTCCGCAGCAACCACATCGACCCGAACGCGCGCCATTGCATGGCCTCGGCGGTGATGGGCTTCATGCGCACCTTCGGCATGGACGAGCCGATGGGCTGCTACGACGACATCGAGGCGGCGGACGCGTTCGTGCTGTGGGGTTCGAACATGGCCGAGATGCACCCGATCCTGTGGACGCGGGTGACCGACCGGCGGTTGTCGCATCCGCACGTGAAGGTGGTGGTGATGTCCACCTTCGAGCACCGCAGCTTCGAACTGGCCGACATCCCGATCATCTTCAAGCCGCAGACCGACCTGGTCATCCTCAACTACATCGCCAACCACATCATCCGCACCGGCAAGGTCAACCAGGACTTCGTCGGCAAGCACACCACCTTCAAGCGCGGCAACGACGACATCGGCTACGGCCTGCGGCCGGAGCATCCGCTGGAAGTGAAGGCGAAGAACGCGAAGGATCCCAACGGCGGGCAGCCGATCAGCTACGAGGATTTCGCACGCTTCGTGGCGCCGTACACGCTGGACAAGGCGGTCGAGATGACGGGCGCGGAACGCGGCTGGCTGGAGCAGCTGGCCGAGCTGTACGCCGACCCGAAGACCAAGGTGATGTCGTTCTGGACCATGGGCTTCAACCAGCACACGCGCGGCGTGTGGGCCAACAACATGGTCTACAACATCCACCTGCTGACCGGGAAGATCGCCACGCCGGGCAACAGCCCGTTCTCGCTGACCGGGCAACCGTCGGCGTGCGGCACGGCGCGCGAGGTGGGCACGTTCAGCCATCGCCTGCCGGCCGACATGGTGGTGACCAATCCCGAACACCGGAAGCACGCCGAGGAGATCTGGAAACTCCCGCCCGGCACCATCAATCCGAAAGTGGGCTACCACGCCGTCGAACAGAACCGCGCGTTGAAGGACGGCAAGCTCAACGCGTACTGGGTGATGGTCAACAACAACATGCAGGCCGCGGCGAACCTGCGCGAGGAAACCTGGCCGGGCTACCGCAACCCGGACAACTTCATCGTCGTCTCCGATGCCTATCCCACGGTGACGGCGCAGGCGGCCGACCTGATCCTGCCCGCCGCGATGTGGGTGGAGAAGGAGGGCGCCTACGGCAATGCCGAGCGGCGCACGCAGTTCTGGCACCAGCTGGTGAAGGCGCCGGGCGAGGCGCGCTCGGACCTGTGGCAGCTGATGGAATTCTCGAAGCGCTTCACCACCGACGAGTGCTGGCCGGCCGACCTGTTGGCGGCGAACCCGCAGTACAAGGGCAAGACGCTGTTCGACGTGCTGTACCGCAACGGCAACGTGGACCGCTTCCCGAGCGAGCAGATCGAGCGCGGCTACGCCAACGACGAATCGGCATTGTTCGGGTTCTACGTGCAGAAGGGCCTATTCGAAGAGTACGCGGCCTTCGGTCGCGGCCACGGCCACGATCTCGCGCCGTTCGACGATTACCACAAGGCGCGCGGCCTGCGCTGGCCGGTGGTCAAGGGCAAGGAGACGCGCTGGCGCTACCGCGAAGGCGCCGATCCTTACGTCAAGGCGGGGAGCGGGTTCGAGTTCTACGGCAACAAGGACGGCAAGGCGGTGATCTGGGCGCTGCCGTACGAGCCGGCCGCCGAATCGCCCGACGACGAGTTCAACCTGTGGCTGGTCACCGGCCGGGTGCTGGAGCACTGGCACTCGGGTTCGATGACGATGCGCGTGCCCGAGTTGTACAAGGCGTTCCCGGCGGCCGTGGTGTTCATGAATCCGGATGACGCGAAGGAGCGCGGCCTCAAGCGCGGCGACGAGATCATCGTGGCTTCGCGCCGGGGGGAGATGCGCTCGCGGGTGGAAACGCGCGGGCGCAACCGGATGCCGCGCGGCGTCGTGTTCGTGCCGTGGTTCGACGCCGGCCAGCTGATCAACAAGGTCACGCTGGATGCGACCGATCCGATTTCCAAGCAGACCGACTACAAGAAGTGCGCGGTCAAGGTCGTCGCCGCCTAGGAGGCTCGCCATGCAGAACAAGCAGCTATGGATCGCGGTGGCGCTGACAGGGGTGCTGATGGCGCTGGTGTTCGTGGCGGGCTGGATGTTCGGCCGGCCGAAGCATGCCGACGCCGTGGCGGAGGTCGCATCCACGCCGGTGGACGCGCGTGCGGTGTTCGTGCCCGGCGGCGGGCAGATCGATGCGATCCGCCGCGGCGTGCCGATCGACCAGGAGGGCCACCCGCCGCCGATGGCCCGCGTGGAGAACGCCGATCTCAAGCGTGCGCGCGCGTATCCGATGCAGCCGCCGACGATTCCGCATGCGATCGACGGCTACCAGATCGACAGGAACAGCAACCGCTGCATGCTGTGCCACGCACGCGCCAACGCGGCCACGTTCCAGGCGCCGCCGGTCAGCGTGACCCACTACATGGACCGCGATGACCAGTTCCTGGCGACGATCTCGCCGCGCCGCTACTTCTGCAACCAGTGCCACGTGGTGCAGACCGATGCGCCGGTGCTGGTGGCGAACCAGTTCCGCGACATCGACAGCGTGTTGTCGTCCCCACCGTCGGCGAAGGAGTAGCCCATGTGGTCACGGACGAAAACGTGGGTGCTGGGACTGTGGCGCACGTTGCGACTGCCCAGCCGCCACTACAGCCTCGGCTTCCTGACGGTGGCCGGCTTCCTGGCGGGCGTGATCTTCTGGGGCGGCTTCAACACGGCGCTCGAGGCGACCAATACGGAAGCCTTCTGCACCAGTTGCCATGAGATGCGCGACAACGTCTTCGAGGAACTGAAGACCACGATCCACTACAGCAACCGTTCCGGCGTGCGCGCGACCTGCCCCGACTGCCACGTGCCGCACAACTGGACGGACAAGATCGCGCGCAAGATGCAGGCGTCCAAGGAGGTCTGGGGCAAGATCTTCGGCACCATCGACACACGCGAGAAGTTCCTCGACGAGCGCCTGATCCTGGCCACGCACGAATGGAACCGGCTGAAGGCCAACGATTCGCTGGAGTGCCGCAACTGCCACGACTACGATTCGATGGACCTCACCCGGCAGGGATCGCGCGCGGCGCAGGTGCACAAGCTGTGGTTGGGCACCGGCAAGAAGACCTGCATCGATTGCCACAAGGGCGTGGCCCATCATCTGCCGAACATGGACGGCGTGCCCCAGGGCTGAGCGCGCCCTGTCGTGTCCGCATTGCTTGTGACGCGACGAATTCTCCTGTGCAGCGAAGGGATTTCGCACAACATGCAGGGGAGGCGGACATGGCGACAGGGGATGTGCAGCAGGGTGCCGATGGCGACACGGCGTCGCGCCTGGATGATGCGCGGTGGCGCCTGATCGCCGACCGCTTGCCGCCGCTCGTGCGAGCCCGTGCAAAGAACGGCGAACGCACCCGGGTCTTCCTCGACGCGGTGCTGTGGGTGGCGATCAACCGCGCCCCTTGGAGCTACCTGCCACCCGACTACGGCGCGTGGCATACGGTCTACGTGCGCTTCACCCGCTGGGTGCACGAGGGCATCTGGGAAGACGTGCTGGAGACCTTGGCACCGCACCCCGATCTGGCCGATCCGATCCGCTGGGTGCTGGCCGGATACCGCGCCACGCGCTATCCCACGCGGAGCAAACAGGATCCCGCCGCGCCTGCATCACGCAACGACTGAGCGGGACTTCCGTCCCGCGTCGCTGCCTCAGGGCTCGCCCGAATGGCCTTCCGTATCCGCATCGACTGCATCCGGTGACTGGCGCGCGACGATGCTGCTGGCGGTCAGGTCGCCGGTGACATTGCCGGTGGTGGCGAAGACATCCGGGATGGTGTCCACCGCCAGCAACAGGCCCAGCGGTTCGATCGGCAGGCCCATCGACTGCGTCACCGGCATCACCGTGGCCATGAAGCTGACCTGGCCCGGCAGGCCGATCGACCCCAGGCTGATCACCACCGCCAGTGCCGCGCCACCTGCCAGCGTCACCGCATTGAGATCGATGCCGTAGGCCCACGCGACGAAGCACGCGGCGACGACGTACTGGATCGGGCTGGTGATGCGGAACAGCGTCACCGCCATCGGCAACACCAGCGCCGCGACCGCGCGCGGATGGCCCAGGCGGAAGCGCGCGGTTTCGACCATCGCCGGCAACGAGGCCAGCGAGGATTGCGTGCTGGCCGCAACGACCTGCGCCGGCAGGATGGCCTTGGCGAAGGCGAGCGGCGACTGCCGCGCGAACACCGCCACCAGCACGTAGCACATCAACGTCGCGCCCAGGTACATGCCGCACTGCAGGACGATGTAGCCAGCCAGCGCGCCGATCACGCCAATGCCGGCCTGCGCGCAGACCGCGAGCACGAGTGCGAACACGCCGATCGGGGCGGCCACCAGCATCCAGCGCACGATCACGATCATGGTGTCGGCGATGCCATGACAGAATGTGATGATCTGCGCGCGGCGGTCCGCATCCACGCGCGTCAGCGCGAAACCGAAGAACAGCGCGAACACCACCACCGGCAACATGGCGCCTTGCGCCGCAGCCATGATCGCGTTGCTCGGCACGATGGCGCCGATCCATTGGGCCAGGCCGGGCGTTTCGATCGCCCCGGCCGTGGGCAGCGTGCCGTGCAGCGTCGCGGTCAAGGCCGCGCTCGGCGGCACCGCCGACAGCACCAGCGGCGCGACGATGGCCGCATAGGCTGCGAACAGCGACAGCACCGCGATGAACACGACCATCGCGCGGCGGGCGACACGGCCCGAGGCGGCGGCGTCGCTGGCGGTGGCCACGCCGAGGATCACCAGCGACAGCACCAGCGGCACGACGGTCATCTGCAGGCCGCTGAGCCACAGCTTGCCGATCGGTTGGGCGATGGCGACGGCGGTGCCCGCGGAAGCCGGCCACCAGTGGGCGAGCGACAGGCCGGCGAGCGCGCCGGCGACCAGGCCGATGAGGACGCGCGCGGTGGCGCCGGGCCACCTCATCGTGCTGCCCCCGGCAGCTGCCAGTCGCGTGCGAGGCGCGCGTACTCCGCGCGCGGCAGCAGGATGAAGACCGGGCGTTCCGCAGGCTGCAGCCAGCCGAACAAGGCGTCCATCGTCTCCGCGGCCATCGCGGTGCAGCCCGCCGTCGCTTCGCCGGGCGTGCGCCACAGGTGGGCGAAGATGCAGCTGCCACCGCGCGGCGTGGCGTTCGCGTTATGGCCGATCACCAGGCCTTCGCGGTAGCGCGGGTCGCCGTCGTTATGCAGGTCCAGGCGCATCGGTTCGGTGGAACCCTTCGCTGCGGCTTCGCCGACCTCACGCGTGTCGACGATGCGGTTGTAGAGGGGCGAGTCCGGCACGTCGATGCAATAGCTCGTGGCCTGCATCGCGCGGTATGGCAACGCGGTGCTGCCTTTTGCGGCATAGCCGAACGCCTCGCCAAGCGTGAACACACCGGCGGGCGCTCGGCCATCGCCTTCCTGCTTGCGCGGGCCGTCGGCCTGCGCCGGGTGCAATCCCAGTCCCCAGGCCGCGCCGTTGCGACCGACGGCGATCGGTGATGCCTCGCCCGCGGCACGCCACTGGCCGTCCTTCCATTCGAAACGCTGCAGCGTGCCCTGGGTGGCGTCCCAGCCGTCGGTCAGCACCAGCACCAGTTGGCGGGCATCGCGCCACGGCAACGGCGCGGACGCCGTCGCCGGCGTCGCGCAGGCGCTGGTGCCGGACAGCAGCAGGGCCGCGAGCAGGAAGGGGCGGAACACTCGGTGCAGGACAGGCATCACGACTCCAGCAGGTGATGGATGCGTTCTAGATTGAGGGCGAGCTGGCGGTGCCGGCCGGGGTTCTGGCACAGCAGGACGAACAGGAAATCCAGCAGCGACTGCAGGGAAGAGCGATACAGCAACTGCTCGACGTGCGGTTCGGGGTCGTGCGCGGAGACGACCAGTGCGGCATCGGCATGCGCGCGCAGCGGGTTGGCGGTGTGGCGCGTGATCGAGATGACCTTGCCTTCGAACGCCTGGAACTGGCGGCTGACCTGCGAGAGCTCGGGCAGCTTGCCGAACTCGGAGAACATCAGCAGCACGTCGCCGGGCCGCGCCGCCGACAGGTTGGCCATCATCAGGATGGGGTCGGCGTGCGGCACGGTCAGCAGGCCGAGCAGCGACAGCCGCACGGCGAACTCGCGCGCGAACAGGCCGTCGTCGCCCAGGCCACAAACGAACACCTTGCCGGCGCCGTCGATCAGGCCGACGATGGCTTCCACCTGCGCGCGCGGATTGAGCGCGCGGGTTTCTTCCTCGGCCGCGGCTTTGCTCAGGCGCAGCGCTTCCTGCAGGCGCAGGTAGGCATCGCCGGCGTCGTCCTGCGTCGCGACCGGCAGCGCAGCCTGGCCGTTGCCGTTGCGCGCGATCGTCTCGCCGATCGAGTACTTGAGGTCGGGATAGCCCTTGAAGCCGAACTTCTGCGCGAACTTCACCACGCTCGACTGGCTGATGCCCAGCGCGCTGGCCAACTGCTGCGAAGAGTAGTCGCGCAGCAGGTGGGCGTTGTCCAGGATGAAGTCGGCGATGCGGCGCTCGATGGCCGACATCTGGTCGCGTTCGGAACGGATCTTCACCAAGGGCGTCGTCATGGCGGCAGTGTGAAGGCGGCGGGGTGGGCCTGACAACGGCAGCCGGCGACCGGCCTCAGCCCGGCAGCAGCTCGAGGCCGCGGATCTCGCGGATGCCGAGGCCGGGCGCGTCGGTGATCGTGATTTCCGACTCGTTGAAGATCACGCCGCCCTCCACCGGATTGAACTGGCCGAGCGATGGGCCATCCAGGTCGATCTTGGTGATCACGTTGGCTTTCGCCGCTGCCACGTGCACCGCGGCGGCGACGCTGACGCCGGCCTCGATCATGCAGCCGATCATGCACTCCACGCCGTACAGCGAGGCGATGTCGGCGATGCGGATGGCGTTGGAGATGCCGCCGGTCTTCATCAGCTTGATGTTGATGATGTCGGCAGCGCGCATCTTGATCAGGTCGATCACCTCGGTGGGGCCGAACACGCTTTCGTCGGCCATCACCGGCGTATGCACGCGGTCGGTGACGTACTTCAGTCCGTCCAGGTCGCGCGCCTTCACCGGCTGCTCCAGCAACTCCAGCACCACGCCGGCGTCTTCCAGGTTCTGCATGGCGAACACCGCCTGCTTGGCGGTCCAGCCCTGGTTGGCGTCCAGGCGCAGCAGCGCGCGGCCTTCCACCGCCGAATAGATCGCCTTGACGCGTTCGATGTCCAGGCCGATGTCCTTTCCCACCTTGATCTTCAGCGACTCGAAGCCGCGATCGACCGCGCTGATCGAGTCGGCGACCATCTTGTCGATGTAGTCCACGCTGATGGTGATGTCGGTGGTGATCACCGGATCGCCGCCGCCCAGCATCTTGTACAGCGGCGCGTCGTACAGCTGCGCCCACAGGTCGTAGACCGCGATTTCCACCGCCGCCTTCGCACTCGTGTTGCGCTCCAGCGCGGTCTGGATCAGGTCGGTGATGCGATTGAGGTTGGCGATGTCCTGCCCGATCAGGCGCGGCCGGATGAACTTGCCGATCGCCTCGATGATCGAGCCGTGCGTGTCGCCGGTGATGACGGCGGTGGCCGGCGCTTCGCCGTAGCCGATGTGGCCGGTGTCGGTGTGCACCAGCACCACGATGTCTTCCACCGTGTCGACGGTGCGCAGCGCGGTCTTGAACGGCGTCTTCAGCGGCACGCGCAGCATGCCGAACCGGATATCGGTGATCTTCATGGAGCCCCTTGGGGACGGATTCTCTGGATGGCGGTGATGCGGTCGACGGTGGGTTGCTCGCTGTTGAACATCAGCGGCTCCAGCGGGGTGACGGCGACGGAATTGAGGCGGGCGCGCACGGGCTTGCCGTCCGCGCCGCGGTAGGTGATGCCGGTGGTGTCGTGGATCGTGTAGGTGGTGCCCTTGTCGTGGCCGATCACCATCATCACGTGGCCCGGGATGTACACCAGGTCCCCGACCTGCAGCGTGCGCAACACGGCCAGGCGCTTCTCATGGCTGTCCGAGGCGTCGAAGCCCACGCGTTCCAGCGCGGGGCTCACCGCCTGCGCGCTGGTGTTGCGCGGCAGGGTGACGCCCATGCTGCGGTAGACCTCGGACACGAAGCCGCTGCAGTCGCGGGTGTTGTAGCTATGGCCCCAGCCGTAGCGTTCGCCGAGGAACTTGAAGCCCTGGCGCAGCAGGTTGGCGTGCGTCAGCGGCAGGTAGTCGGTCGATACGTCGGCGGTGCGCGGCAGCAGGGCGGGCAGCAGGGCGAGCGCACCGTCGGCGCGGCGCACCGGCAACTGCACCACGTACGAGGTGTACGGATGCTGGCCGTTCACCGGTGCATCGGCGGGCCAGTCGTTGAGCACCGGCACGCGAACGCCCATGTCCAGCTGCAGTTCGGACAGGCCTGGCTCCTCCGGGTTGTAGACCGTGCGCGCGGTCGCCCCGGTGACCACCAGCGAAGGCGTGCCGCGTCCGTAGCCCAGGACCACCTCGCGCGCGCCTTCGGCCACGAACCGCTTCTCGATCCACGCGGCGTAGAGCGGGCTCACCACGAAGTACCAGTCGCCGTCGGCGCTCGCATGCGCGATGACGACCGGCGTGCCGGGGAACAGCGCGCTTTCCTGGAACCGGTCGATGTCCGTGTCGCCCCGGCTGCTGAAGACGCGTTCGCGGGTCGGGAACGTGCGCAGGTCGGCGCGGTGCACGACCAGGCCGTAGCGGGCCGGCGCTTGCGCCGCGACCGCATCCACGGCCGCATTGGCGGCGAACGAGGCCAACTGCGCCCTTGACACCTCGCGCCCCTGCACGTCGTACAGCGTGCGGGTGGGCGCGGCGGACAGCGGCACCAGCCACTCGCGGACCTGGTCGCGCGTGAGCGAGGCCGGTACGGCGTCGAGGTCGTGGACGTGGCGGTCGGCCTGCACCATCTGGCGGTTCTGCGCAGCGACCCCGGCGGTATCCAGGAGCGCGTGCTGCGGTCGGGCCAGCTTGTCGATCCAGTACGCCGGATCCAGGTGCTGGTCCTCGACCCCGATCACCGCGTGCCGTGGCAAGGGGAGGGCGGCGTCGCGCGCGTGGGCCGGCTGCGTGACCGCCAGCAGGGCTGTCAGCGCCAGGCACAGCGCGCTGCCGACGACCGCGGGGCGGCGCGTCCGGGAAGCCGGCCGTGGTACGGACCGGTGCTGCATCGCTAGGTTCATCCGCTCCCCTTCCTCTGAGCCAGGGCCTGCCGGCAGTACATCACGCCATGCCCGGGGCCGGTTCTGCAAGAATATTTATTTCTTCCAATATAAAAATCAAGAATAAATTATTGACCCTGTGTTCAGGCCGTGTTACACAAATCGGGACCTGTCGGCCTGGGGATTGTTCGACGTGGATGCCAGCTTTTGCCAGCACTCGGTTGCAGTACACGGCAGGCGCCGGCAGCGCCGGCTGGCCGCGTGGCTGTGCCTGAGCGGGTGGCCGATGGTACTCCTGGCGCCTGGCCTGGCCGCCGCCGGCGATCCGCTGGCAGCGATCGTCGCCGACATCGATCGGGGCCGGTTCTTCGAAGCGGACACGGCGATCACCCGGGCCCTTGCGGCACGCAGCGTGGAGGCCTCGGAAGCCGAGGCCCTGAGGTTCCAGCGCGAGCGCATGCGCCGCATCCGCCTCGATTTCACCCTCGACGCCGCGACCGTGCGCGAGCGCATCCGCGCGCAGGTGCCCGACCTGCGCGAGGACGAGTTCCAGCGCTGGGACGCCGCCGGCCTGATCGAGCGCCTGGATATCGATGGTGAGCCGCGTTACTTCAACCGATCCGTCTCCAACCTGTTCCGCGTGAGCCCGGAGGCGGCTGCCCGTCGCGCGCCGCCGGTCAAGCCGTTCGCGCAGGGGCCTTACGAAACCCTGCACCGCCACCATCGCGACGTGCTGCAGATCGCGAAGGCGACAGCGACCGACAGCGTGCTGCCTCGTCGTGTGCGGATCACCCACCGCATCACGGTGAAGCCCGATGCCGTGCCCGCGGGCGAGACCGTGCGCGCCTGGATTCCCTACCCGCGTGCGATCGCGGGGCAGCAGGAAGCCATCGCACTGATCGGCAGCCAACCGGCGCGGCCGCAAGTCGCGCCCGAACGCGCGCTGCAACGCACCGCCTATCTGGAACAGCCGGCGATCGCGGGCCAGCCGACGACGTTCTCGCTGACCTACGAAGTCACGGTGCACGCGCGCCGCGTGGCGATCGATCCGGACCGCGTGGTGCCGGCGGAGATCACGCCGGACCTCGCGCCCTTCGTCGCCGAGCGTGCGCCGCACGTGGTCTTCAGCGACGACCTGCGCCGTTTCAGTGCGGAGATCGTCGGCGAGGAAACGAATCCCTACCGCGTCGCGCAGAAGTTGTTCGCCGCCGTGGACCGCATTCCCTGGGGCGGCGCGCGCGAGTACTCCACGATCACCAACATCAGCGACTACGCGCTGCGCGCCGGCCACGCCGACTGCGGGCAGCAGACGCTGCTGCTGATCGCGCTGCTGCGCATGAACGGCATCCCCGCGCGCTGGCAGTCCGGTTGGGCCTATTCCGAAGACGTGGAGGGCCACGACACCATGCACGACTGGGGCGCGCTGTACCTCGCGCCGTACGGCTGGGTGCCGATGGACGTCACCACCGGCCAGCTCGCCTCGGACGATCCGGGATTGCGCTGGTTCTACCTCGGCGGGCTGGATGCGTATCGCGTCGCCTTCAACGACGACTACGCGCGGGAGTTCATCCCGGCCAAGCAACACGTGCGGTCCGAGACGGTGGACCTGCAGCGCGGCGAAGTGGAGTGGAAGGGCGGGAACCTCTACTTCGACCAATGGGATTACCAGTTCGAATGGACCGTGCTGCCCCGGGACGGGCGCGGCTGATTTCACCACCACACGATTCAACCAACATCTTTAGCAGGAGAGAGCGGGGATGAGAGGCAAGGTATTCAAGAAGGCGGCACTGGGCATGGCGCTCGGTGCCTGCCTGGCATCGATGGCGCCGCTGGCGATGGCGCAGAGCGCGACCGGTGCGGTCGCGGGCCGCGCGAACGCGGGCGACCAGATCATGATCACCAACACCGCGACGGGCGCGCAGCGCTCGGTCACGGTCGGCGGCGACGGCGGTTATCGCCTCAGCCAGCTACCGGTGGGCGACTACCAGTTGCAGGTCAAGCGTGCGGGCCAGGACGTGGGCCAAGCCGTGTCGGTCAACGTGGGATTGGGCGGCACCACCACCGTCAATCTGGGCAGCGATGGCGGCGTGGTGAACCTCAATGCCGTGCAGGTGGTGGGCTCGCGCGTGATCAATCGCGTCGACGTGCGCTCGACCGAGTCGGCGAACACGATCAATCGCGAAGAGCTGGCCCGTCTGCCGGTTGCGCAAGATCTCAGTTCCGTCGCATTGCTCGCGCCCGGCGTGGTCGGCGGCAACTCCAGCTTCGGTGGCATCTCCTTCGGCGGCTCGTCCGTGGCCGAGAATTCCGTATTCATCAACGGCCTGAATGTCACCGACTTCTACCGCCGGCAGAGCTTCTCCACCGCGCCGTTCGCGTTCTTCCAGGAGTTCCAGGTCAAGACCGGCGGCTATTCCGTCGAGTTCGGCCGCAGCACCGGTGGCGTGATCAACGCGGTGACGCGCTCGGGCAGCAACGAATTCCAGGGCGGCGTCGAAGTGACCTTCGAGCCGGAGGCCTGGCGCGCCTCGGCCGACGACCACCAATTCTCCGACACCGACGCCAACGGCAATCCCGTGCCGGTGTACTACCGCGCCAGCCACGACACGCGCACGTTCAGCAAGGCCAATGTCTGGGCGTCCGGGCCGGTGGTGAAAGACAAGCTGTTCCTGTTCGCGATGTTCGAGCAGCGCGACAACCGTGCCGGCTACACCAACGCCAATGGCAACACCTGGACGACCGGCGACTCGGGCAACGGGTTCTGGGGCACGAAGCTGGACTGGAACATCAACGACAACCACCGCCTCGAACTGCTCGCGTTCTCCGACGAGGGCGACACCGACAGCACCACCTACGCGTACGACTGGGACGCAGCGGCGCGCGGCGGCATGAGCGGCGTGAGCACGACGGAGAGCGGCGGCAAGAGCGGTTCGCTGACCTACACCGGCCGGTTCGGCGACGACTTCACCGTCAAGGCGATGTACGGCGAAAACAACAGCAGCAGTTTCGTTCGCTCGCCCGCCGATGCGCTGTGCTCGCAGGTGGTCATCAACTCCAGCTACAACACCGTTTACGCCGGCATGGGCCGGCCCCCGGTCAGCTGCCATCCCGGCGGCACGGTCATCAACCACGAGGACAAGCGCGAAGTCGGCCGCCTCGATTTCGAATGGGCGCTCGGCGACCACCTCCTGCGCTTCGGCCTGGACCGCGAGGTCATGACGACCGACCGATCTTCGTTCTACCCGGGTCCGGCGCAGATGACCTACACGGTCTATTCGATGACCCCGGGTGCGGCGCTGGACAACGGCGCCACCGTGCCGGCGGGCGTCAATGCCGTCGTGATGGGGCGCAAGCGCGTCGACGGCGGCGTCTTCGACACCACCGCCAACGCGTGGTACATCGAGGACAACTGGAGCGTCACGCCGAACCTGTTGTTGAACCTGGGGCTGCGCGTCGACGCGTTCAACAACAAGACCGCGGCGGGCGGCAGCTTCATCAAGATCGACGACCTCGTGTCGCCACGCTTCGGTTTCTCTTGGGACATGAAGGGCGATGGCAGCACCAAGCTGTTCGGCAACCTGGGCCGCTACTACCTGCCGGTCACCAACAACATCAACTACACGTTCGCGGGCGGCCTGATCGACGAGCGCACGTACTACGTGCTGAACGGCTGGAGCCCGCAGACCAATCCCATCACCGGCACGAGCTACATGCAGCCGGTGCTGGGCGCGCAGATCGGTCCGGTGGACGACCAGTTCAATGTCACCGTCGGCGACCTGCGCCAGAGCGTGGACCGCGACATCGACGCGGTCTACCAGGATGAAGCGATCCTCGGCTTCCAGACCATGATCAACCAGGCCTGGTCGTGGGGCGTCAACGCAACCTACCGCCGGATGACGAACGCGCTGGACGACATCCGCATCAACGCGCTGTGCGGCGTGCGCCACGCCAACATCTGGCCGATCGCCAACCCGGGCGACCAGCTCACCCTGTGGGGCACCACCGCCATGGGCTGCGCCCAGGATGGCTGGGTCACGATCGACACGTCGCAGGAGGGCTACATCACGACCGGCAGCAACCGGATCATCGGCTACTCCAAGCCGAAGCGGACCTACAAGGCCGTCGAATTCCAGATCGATCGCGCATGGGACGACAAGTGGGCCTTCAATGCCTCCTACCTGTGGTCGAAGTCGGAAGGCAACCACGAAGGTCCGGTGAACTCCGACACCAACTACGGCGACACCGGCATGGTCCAGCACTGGGATCACCCGGCCAACAACGAACGCTACGGCGTGCTGTTCAACGACCACGAACACCAGATCAAGCTGCGCGCCAGCTACAGGTTCAACGAGATGTGGTCGGTCGGCGGCACGTTCACCGCACTGTCGGGCGGTCCGATCACGGCCTTCGGCGTGACCTGGCCCGACGAGAACCTGGCAGTCGCGAGCTACACCAGCGAAGGCAGTGGCGGCGGCACCGGCTGGATCTGCGTGCAGAACTGCAGCGGCGCCTATGACCAGCGTGTGTACGAATACTCCGAGCGTGGTGCCTTCGGCCGCATGCCGTGGACCTACAACCTGGGCGCCAACCTGACCTGGACGCTGCCGGTGGAGGGCATCGACCTGAAGGCGCGGCTCTCGGTCTACAACCTGCTCAACGACCAGGAAGTGATCAACGTCCGCGGCCGTTACGAGAAGCAACCCGGCGTGTACCGCACCACCTTCGGCACGGGTACCCGCTGGCAGTCGCCCCGCTACACGCAACTCGTGGTGACGTGGAACTTCTGACCGCACAGTGCATGCGGTCGGATATGTGTCTCTCCCGTGGCCTGCCGTTCGCGGCAGGCCTTTCTTTGTCGGTGGGATGGCCGCCCCACGATGCGATCCGTGCTATTGCTATCCCCGCGCGCAATCCGAGGTGTCCCGCATGACGAAGCCCGTACCGTTCGCATCCCGATCTCTCGCCCTCGCGGCCCTGGTCCTGCTGCTCGGCGCGTGCGCGCACGCCGGCCCGCGCAATCCGCTCGCCGCCTGGGTGCCGTCGGAGAACTTCGACGAACGGCGCCCGGTCGTCATCGTGCTGCACTACACCGAGCAGGATTCGGTCGAGCAATCCCTCGATACGTTGCGCAGCCGCAACAGCGGCGGTCGCGTCAGTTCGCACTATCTCGTCGGCAAGGACGGGAAGATCTACCAGCTGGTCAGCGACGCGAAGCGGGCCTGGCATGCGGGCGCGGGCAGTTGGGGCGCGATCACCGACGTCAACAACGCGTCCATCGGCATCGAGATCGACAACAACGGCAAGAGCCCGTATCCGGATGCGCAGATCGACAGCCTGATCGTGCTGCTGCGCGACCTCACCACGCGGCTGCGCATCCCGCCCGCGCAGATCATCGGCCACTCCGACCTCGCGCCGATGCGGAAGATCGATCCGGGCCCGTTGTTTCCCTGGAAGCGCCTGCACGACGCCGGCTTCGGTCTGTGGCCCGCCCCGGAGGCCGGTGAACCGCCGCCGGGTTTCGATCCCTGGCTGGCGCTACGGGCGATCGGTTACGCCATCGACAACCGCGGCGACACCGTACGCGCGTTCCACCATCGGTTCCGTGGCATCGAAGGCACGGAGTTGGATGCGGAAGACCTTCGCATCCTGCATGCGCTCACGCGCATGACCCCAACGGAAAATCCCCCCGCGACAACGCCTTGAATGCGAATATTCAAGTCGGTTTCTTCTAACACAAGGAATAATTTATTGACTCGTCGCACACCGCGTGCTACACGGATGTACAGGGGTTTGCGCCGGGATGCTCCATCCGGCGATGCAGTATCCGGCGGGGTGCCGGCGTAACAACCAGAGGTCAGCAGTGGTCTGCGTTGCGCACGCCGGAAACGGGGCGCGCCAGTTGGCACGGATGGGGAAATCCAGCCGCCGGGGACAGGCGACGCGGCGGTGAGGTCAGGCCGGACAGGCAGCCCCGCCATGGGGAATTCCCGATCAGCGACATGCGCCGCGCAACGCAGCCCATCGTATCGGCGCGTTCTTTCATCCAGGAGATTCCGCATGCCCGCTCGTTCCGTCTCGCTCAAGCCGAGCCATCTCGCCGCCGCCATCGTGCTCGGCTTGGCCATTCCGGGCGTCAGCCTCGCGCAGGAATCGGCGCCCGCCAGTGGAAGCAGCGCGCGCACGCTGGATACCGTCACGGTGACAGGTTCGCGCATCAAGCGGACTGAAGTGGAAGCGCAGTTGCCGGTGACGGTGCTGCAGAAGGAGCGTATCGACGAGCTCGGCATCTCCTCCGCCGAACAGCTGCTGATGTTCCTCAACATCGCGGGCAACGGCTCGGACAACCTCGCCAGCAACGGCGGCATCGTCAGCGAGGAGCAGCGCGGCAACAACGGTGTGTCCGGCGCGAACCTGCGCGGCCAGGGCGCCGACGCGACGCTGGTGCTGCTGAACGGTCGCCGCGTCGCGACGCACGGCCTCAAGGGCCGCGCGGTCGACCTGAATTCCATCCCCTTCGCCGCGCTGGACCGCGTGGAAGTGCTGCGCGACGGCGCCTCGGCCGTGTACGGCACCGACGCCATCGGCGGCGTGATCAACTTCATCACCAAGAGCGATTACACCGGTCTCGAAGCGTCGACCTTCGTCGACGTGACCGAGGATGGCGGCGGCAACATCTTCCGCGCCAACCTGCTCGGCGGCTGGGGCGATCTCGACAACGACCGCTGGAACGTCTTCGGGACGGTCACCTACAAGAAGAACGAGATCCTGCGCGGCACCGACCGCGACTACTCCAATACCTTCCAGGCCGACCGCGGCCTGTCGCCGGATACGCGCGGCACGCCGTTCGCGACCGTCTTCAGCCTGGGCACGACCGGCGTGGGCGCCAGCAGCTTGCTGCGCAACGGCCAGCTGGACCCGGCGGATGGCCCCGGCTCCACCCTGCGCCTGACCGCGATCAACACCCTCGACCTGCCGGGCGCCGCGGGCTGCGCAAGCGGCGGCGACATGATGGGCCCGTACGATCATCGCCTGTGGAGCAGTGCGGCTTCGCGCTACGCCTGCGCCTGGGATTACCCGGCCGCCGCGATCATCCAGCAGCCGCAAGAGAGCGTCGACTTCATCGGCCGCGCCACCTTCAAGATCAGCGACAACCACCAGGCCTATGTGGAGCTGGTCGGATCGCAGGTCGACGTCGAGAAGACGTTCGAACCCAACCAGATCTCCTCCAGCACCTCGACGGCCACGACGGCGCTGGGACCGAGCACGTGGTATCCGCTCAATGCGACCACGCAGACCACGTACGACATGATCTACAACTCGCTGGCGGCCTACTTCGGCGCAGGCAATCTCAACTACGGTGCGCCGATCGCCTACCGCTGGCGCTGTATCGCCTGCGGTCCGCGCCAGATCGAGACGACCACCAAGTCGTACCGCTTCCTCGCTGCGTTCGAAGGTTCACTGGGCAGCAAGTGGGACTACAACGTCGGCCTGTCGCGCGCCTCCAGCAAGTCCGAATCCACGCTGGGCAGCGGCTTCCATTACACCGATCAGCTGCGCACGATCCTGGGCAGCGGCTTGCTGAATCCGTTCCTCATGCCTGGCCAGGAGCAGAGTGCGGCGGCCATGTCCGCGCTCAACGAGGCCTCGGCTGCCGGCGTCATGCTGTACGGGGGCGAATCGATCCTCACCACCTTGGACGCGACGTTCTCGGGCAGCCTGGGTTTCTCGCTGCCGGGCGGCGAAGTGCTGGCGGCCACCGGCATCGACCTGCGTCGCGAAGAGTTCAAGTTCGACGGCGACTCGCGCGTGGACAGGCGCCCGGTATTCAACGCGCCGTTCGACGATTCGAACATCCTCGACAACGTCAGCCGTGACATCAAGGCGGTCTACGCGGAGGTCTACCTGCCGCTGCTGGACAACCTCGACATCACCGTCGCGGGCCGTTACGACGAGTACGACGGCTTCGGAAGCACGACCAATCCGAAGGTCTCGTTCAAGTTCGCGCCGTTCGAGGGCATGGCGCTGCGCGGCGCCTACAGCACCGGCTTCAAGGTGCCCTCGTTCAACCAGCTGTTCAATGGCGTGACCGAGACGCAGTACACCGGCCTGGACCTGGCCGACCCGGCGACCTGTCCGAGCGGCATTGCCAACCCGGCGGTCGCCGGGTGCGAATCGATCCGCCCGGTCGAGCTGTTCGGCGGCAAGGAAGACCTGAAGCCGGAAGAATCCACGCAGAAGAGCTTCGGCGTGGTGCTGGCGCCGGTCGACTGGCTGAACGTCAGCGTCGACTGGTGGGAGATCGAGCGCGAGGACACCATCCGGTCCGCGCCGCGCGAGATCCTGATCCAGTACTACGACGTGTTCGCCGCCAACTGGATCCGCGACGCCAGCGGCGAAGTGGTAGCGATCGACCGCCGCTACATCAATTCGGGCGGCAGCCTGATGCGCGGCATCGAAATCGACGGCAACGTCATGGGCGATCTGGCCGGCGGCACGTTCCGCCTGAACCTCAATGGCAGCTACATCAACACCTTCAAGACGAAGGCCCTGGAAACGCTGCCGTACACCGACAACCTGGTGGGCGACTACGTCCGCTACTACAACCTTCCGATCAAGTGGAAGCACACGCTGACCTTCACCTGGCAGAAGGGCGACTGGTCGCACAACATCAGCCAGATCTACCGCGACGGTTACAACGACGAACTGCCGGTGAGCGTGCGCAACAATACGTACATCCCGGAGAACTGGAACCCGCGCGTTTCCAACTACACCACCTACAACTACAGCCTGGTGTACTCCGGCATCGAGCGGATGAAGCTGACGTTCGGCGTCAAGAACGTGTTCGACGAGGATCCGCCGTTCACCGCCCACCAGAACGACTTCGCCGCCGGCGCCGCGTGGGAACCCCGCATCGCCGACCCGCGGGGTCGCGCCTACAGCCTGCTGATGGAATACAAGTTCCGCTGAACGGGTGAAGATGTCATGGCACGGGCGGCGATGCCGCCCGTGCGTGTCGTGGGGCATCGCAAGCCCCGTTGGCCAGAGCCAGGAAGGAATGCGCGTGCGATGGTTTGAATCCACCCCCAAGGCGCGCGCCCGTCGGCGTTGGCGCTTCCTGCTGGCATGCGCGATGCTCGCCGTCGCCGCGACGGTCGATGCCACGGAACCCGGCTCGTTGCGCGCCGAGCGCGACGCGGCCTTCGATGCCACCTTCGAGCGCTACAAACTGCCCGGCCTTGCGGTCGGCGTGGTGCGCGACGGACAGGTGGTCTACCTGCGGACGGCGGGCGAACGCGTCGCGGGCAGTGGCGACGAGGTGGATGCCGATACGCTGTTCAAGATCGCGTCCAACAGCAAGGCGATGACGGCGGGCGTACTCGCGCGCCTGGTCGATGCCGGCAAGCTCAACTGGGACGACCCCGTCACGAAGCACCTGCCGCAGTTCCGCATGCACGATCCCTGGGTCACGCAGCAGATGCAGGTGCGCGACCTGCTGATCCACAGCAGCGGCCTTGGCCTCGGTGCGGGCGACCTGATGCTGTGGCCCGAGCCCAACCGCTTCACCCGCGCCGACATCATCGCCGGCTTGCAGCACCTGAAGCCGACGCACAGCTTTCGCGCCAACTACGCTTACGACAACCTGCTGTACGTGGTGGCCGGCGAAGTGGCCGCGGCGGCGGGGGGCGCGCCCTACGAAACGTTGGTGAGGCGCGAGCTGTTCGCCCCGTTGGGCATGCGCCGCTGCCAGGTGGGCGAATGGAACCGCGTGCAGGTCGGCAACGTGGCCCAGCCGCACATGCGCACCGAAGCCGGCAATCGCGTGATCCGCGAAGACGGCGAGGTGGTACCGGACATCACCTCCATGGCCGCAGGCGGCATTCGTTGCAGCCTCAACGACATGCTGACCTGGGTCGGCATGTGGTTGTCGCCGGACGCCACGCCGGCCTGGCTTTCGCCGGCGCAGCGCAAGGCCGTGTGGACCGCGCACATGCCGATGCCGGTGAGTGCGCGGATGCGCGCCTGGGACAACAGCCACGTATCGGCCTATGGCTACGGTTGGCGGCTGTCGGACGTGGATGGTGCGTGGAAGGTGGCGCACACCGGCACGCTGGCGGGCATGTACTCCTCGGTGATCCTGCTGCCTGATCAGCGCACGGGCATCGTGATCCTGATCAACGGCGAAGGCGAAGCGGCCCGCACCGCGTTGGGCGAAGTCCTGACCAAGCAGATCACCCTGCCGGATCAGAAGCACAGCGTGGCGCACTATGCCGCGTTGCTGGACGAGGAGCGCGCGGGCGAACGCGCGGCCAAGCCTAAGCCCGACACCCGCCACCGCACGCCGGCGCCCACCGGTGCGCTGGCAGCATGGACCGGGCGCTACCGCGATGCCTGGTTCGGCGATGTCTCGATGTGCGCGCAGGGAGATCGCGTCCGTTTCAGTGCCGAGCGCTCACCGATGCTGACCGGCACGGTGATGCAGGTGGGCACGCGCTGGCTGGTGGACTGGGACGACGACAGCGTCGATGCCGAGCCCTGGCTGCATTTCGATGCGGCGGGCGGCACGAACCGGTTGACGCTGTCGCATGTCGATCCGGACGCGGACTTCAGCTACGACTACCAGGACCTCGACTTCACCCGGGTGGCCGCGTGCGGCACCGCGCCTGCCGTGAAAGTCGAGGTATCGAGCGCCACCGACGCAGCCACGGCAGGGCTGGTGGATGTGGCATCGCTCGCCAAGGGCATCCAGCTCGACATGCGCTATGCCGGCGCCGCCAATTTCACTGGTGCGCGCGTGCCGGGTTACGAAGCCAACACCTGCCTGTTGCTGGCGCCGGTCGCACAGGCGCTGGCGAAGGTGCAGGCCGACGTACAGCGCGAGGGCTTGTCGCTGAAGCTCTTCGATTGCTACCGGCCGGTGCGGTCGGTGAAGCATTTCGTTGCCTGGGCACGCGATACCACCGACCAGCGCACCAAGTCCGCGTTCTATCCGAACGTCGAGAAAGCGAAGCTGCTCGACGGCTACATCGCGGAAACCTCCGGGCACAGCCGCGGCGCCACGCTGGACCTCACGCTGACCCGCTGCGAACGCGGCGCTTGCGTCGATCTCGACATGGGCACGCCGTTCGACTTCTTCGATGCCCGTGCGAATACCGCGCACGCCGATCTGTCGCCTGCGCAGAAAGCCAATCGTGCGCACCTCGTGGATGCCATGGCGCGCCACGGGTTCCATAATTACCCGATGGAATGGTGGCACTTCACCTTCCGTCCCGAACCTTCCCCCCAGACCGCGTACGACGTTCCGATCCGATGACTCCCTCCTCTTCCTCCCGGCCGCCGCGCACCACCGATGTCGCGGTGATCGGAAGCGGCATCGTCGGCCTGTCGACGGCGCACCACCTGCTCGACCGCGGCCTGTCCTGCATGCTGATCGATCCGAAGGGGCCGGCGGGCGAGACGTCGTTCGGTAACGCGGGGTCGATCTCCGTCGGCAACGTGATGCCGCAGTCGACGCCGGGCATCGTCGTCAAGGCGCTGCGCATGCTGGCCAACCCGCTGGCGCCGCTGAAACTGGACTGGGGCGTGAGCCCGTCGTACGCGCGCTGGCTGTTGCAGTTCCTGGCGCAGGGACGATGGCAGCACGTGCTGCCGATCATCGACGCGCTGAGCGCGATCAATCGCGCCTCGCGCGGCGCATGGCTCGAGTTGGGCGAGCGCATCCAGGCGCAGGAGCTGATCGCGCACACCGGCTACCTGCATGTGTACAGCGCCGTGGAGACCTTCGAGAAGGGCGAGTGGGAGCGAGGGCTGATGCGCGACCGCGGGGTCGCCTTCAACGTGCTGGATGCGGCGCAACTGCGCGAACTGGAGCCTGGCATCGGCGAAGGGTTCCAGCGTGCGGTGTTCCAGCGCGAATCGCTGGCGATGCGCGATCCGGGCGATTTCTGCCGCCGGTTGTTCAACCACCTGAGCGCACGCGGTGCCGTGCCGCTGACGGCCAGCGTGTCGGCGATCGCACGCCGCGACGGTGGCTACCGGGTCGATACCGACCATGGTCCGGTGCAGGCGGGTCGCGTCGTGGTGGCCGCGGGTGCGTGGAGCAATGCGTTGCTGCAGCCGTTCGGCCTGAAGATCCCGGTGATCCCGGCGCGTGGGTACCACCTGATGTATCCGCAGGCCGAGGCCGTCGTGCGTCGCCCCACGCTGTGGGCCGAGCGCTACATGGTGGTGTCGCCGATGCAGGCGGGCATCCGCATGACCAGCATCAAGGAACTGACCGCGCTCGGCCGCGATCCGCACTACCACCTGATCCGCCGGCTCGATCCGGAAGCACGCAAGCTGTTCCCCGGCATCGCCGGCGAGCCGGTGTCCGAATGGGCCGGCAACCGGCCCTGCACACCGGACTCGCTGCCGATCATCGACCGCGTGCCGGGCGAAGAGATCTTCGTCGCCACCGGCCACGGCCACCTGGGCCTGACCCAGGGGCCGGTGACCGGTCGCCTGCTCGATCGGTTGATGGCGGGTGAAGCAACGGAGATTCCGCTCGCGCCGTACGCGCTGGCGCGTTTTGGCTGAACGCTGTGTCGCGGCTCAGGCCGCCGCGCCGTTCGCTTCGCGCAGTTTCTCCGCGCATTCCTCGCAACACACTTCCACCGTGCGACCGCCAAGGGTCACCTTGATCGCATTGCCGTCCAGCGGGTAATCGCAGGCGGCGCAGGTTTGTTCGGACATGACACGCTCCAGAAGGCTGCCCGGGTTTGGGCAGCCACAGGAGACCATGCGGGTCGGCGCGGCGCTGTCGGAATCTTTAGCGGTTTCCCGCGCACTCACGACGCGCGAAAGGTGCTCGGCGAGCGGCCGTAGGCCTGGCGGAACGCAGATGCGAAATGGCTGTGGCTGGAGAAGCCGAGGTCGTGCGCCACCGTGGAGACATCCTCGGCCGTGGCGAGCAGGTCCAGCGCGCGCGCCAGCCGCAACTGCAGCTGGTAGCGGTACAGCGGGAGACCTTCGACCTGGCGGAACACCTGGGTGAGGTAGACCGGCGAACCACCGATCTCATCCGCGATCTCGGCCAGCGTCCAGCGTCGCCCGGGATCGCTGGCGAGCAGCAGCTTGGCCCGGTCCACCAGCCGCTGCCGTCCGCGCGTTGCGCCGGGCACATGTGCGGTGCGCGCGCCGAGGCTGCGCGAGGCCAGCGTCAGCGCGAGGCCTTCGGCCTCGAGCGGTTCGCAGGTGCCGCGTCGCAAGGCGTGGCCGAGCAGCGCGACCAGCGCCTGCGTGCGAGCATCGATGCGAAGGGCCTGGTGGCGGAAGGCGACCGCTGCGCCCTTGCGCCGCAACGGTGCCGGGGCGAGCTCGTCGAGCAGGGCGTCGGCCAGCTGGAGGACCAAGTTGGCGTCGCCGCCTTCCACCGGATGGCTGACCTGGTAGCCCTCGCCTGCGTTGAACAGCAGTACGTGGTTCGCATCGGCGACGGCCTGGGTCTGGCCGACGTGGCGCAGGTAGGTGCCGCGATAGGGGAACACCAGATGCGTGGCGCCGATGCATTCCTCGTCGCTGCGATGCCGGCATTCGCCGCGGCAACAGACATCGCGCACCGAGACGGTCGCGGTGTCGAGCAGCCGTACGACATCGAACTGCGAAGCGGAAGGCGGGCGTGCCGGGGAGGCCATCGCACCAGCCTACGCGCAATCACGCGCCGCCGGGGAACCCCGCCTGACGCCAGGCCTCGAACACCATCACGGCGACGGTGTTGGAAAGATTGAGGCTGCGGTTGTCCGGTCGCATGGGCAATCGCAATCGGTGTTCTGCCGGCAGGCCGTCCAGTACGTCCTGCGGCAAGCCGCGCGTTTCCGGGCCGAACAGGAAGGCATCGCCCGGTCGGTACTCGACCTGGTCGTAGCGCGTGGTGCTGCGCGTGCTGAGGGCGAACAGGCGCGCAGGACGGATGCGCTGCAGGGCCGCGTCGAGCGACGCATGGACCTGCAGCGTGGCGTATTCGTGGTAATCCAGACCGGCGCGCTTGAGCTGCTTGTCTTCCAACGTGAACCCGAGGGGCTCAATCAGGTGCAGTCGCGCGCCGGTGTTCGCACAGAGGCGGATGGCGTTGCCGGTATTCGGGGGAATTTCCGGCTGGTACAGCAGGACGTCGAGGTCCAGGGCGTCGGTCATGGCGCGCATTCTACGCGGCGCTGCATGGCCTCGCGGGCGGTGGTGCGGTGGAACTCCGGCCGCAGCCGGCTTGCGTGTTACGCGGTTGGAACGTGTTGCCTGCGTATCAACGCGAAGCCAGCTGGCTGGCCAGCACACCCGCCTGCGCAGCGACCTGCTGCATGTCTTCCGCCGACGGACGCACGGTGACCACCGGCATGTCGACCACGCGCACCGCCTGGCTGGCGACGAAGTAGGCCAGGTCGCTCGCGTCCGGCGTCACGGTGACGGCGGCCAGGTCGACGATCTTGGCGTTCTTGTAGGTGTTGTAGTGGGCCAGGTCGGCGGCGTCCGGCGTCACGGTGACGGTCGGCAGGTCGACGATGGTGTTCGCCTGGGCGGCGTTGTGGTTGTTGTCGGCGTGGGTGGCCGAGATGACCATGGAGCCGGCGCACAGCGCGAAGACGACGGCGGCGGTCAGCGGGAGGAGGTTCTTGGCGTTCATTGTCATGCCTCTGTAGTGATGTTGTTGGGTGGTGTGGTAGTAAGGTAGTACACCTAGACAGAACGGTCAAGCGAAACCTTTCGTTTCGGTGCTTTGGTTCAGGGTTCAGTCAGGTTCGGTTCGGAACGGCGGGAATCTTGTTATGGGTATCGCAGGAACCGTGCCAACTACAAGTTATTGATCCAATTGAACTAAGTGGTGCTTTTTCGCTGTCCGGTGTCCGAGGTGCGTGTCCGTCCGGGTGTCCGTCCTGCTTGAACAAGACGCCGGGAGGTGTGTGTTGTGACTGCGAACACGCCGCTTCAGTCGGAGGCCGGTCAGCTTGGGGTGTGCTGGTTGTGATGCCGTTTAGCTAGGAACCGTTGCAGTTCCCCGGCATGTCGGATGCTGGCGTTCAGATTCACCAGGGCAGGGGCTCGCCCTGCCAGTCGAGGAAGCCGCCGCTGTCCTCCGGTGTGAGTCGATCGATCACATGCAGCAGGCCCGAGGCGGACTCCTGCACCGACAGCGCGGCGTTCTGTCCGCCCATGTCCGTGCGCACCCAGCCGGGATGCAGCGCCACCACCACGACCCCCTGGGCCGCGAATGCTTGCGACAACAGTGAGGTGGCCATGTTCTGCGCCGCCTTGCCGATGGCATAGCTGGGCGTGCGGAACTCCTGGCGCAAGCCGATCGAGCCGACTTCCGACGAGATGTTGGCGACCACGCCGCCGTCGGCCAGCCGCGGCGCGAGGGCCTGGGTCAGCAGGAACGGTCCGGCGGCGTTGGTGTGGAAGCTGGCATCCAGATCGACCGGCGCCACCTGGCCGAAGCGTTCGCCGCCCCGCAGGACGCCGGCGTTGTTGACCAGCAGGTGCAGGGGTTCTTCGTCGGTCACCAGCGGCAGTTCGCGCACCAGCGCGGCGCGGCTGCGCGGGTCGGCGACGTCCAGCGGCAATACGTGCAGGCGTCCGGGATGGTCGCCGGCCAAGGTAGTCAGCGCGGTGGCCTTGCCGGGCTGCCGGCAGGTGGCGATGACGTGGCAGTGCCGGCCCAGCAGCTGGCGGACGAGTTCCAGCCCCAACCCTCGATTGGCGCCGGTGACGAGGCAGTGCTTGCGGTCCATGGCACCTCCCGGGTGGACGGAACGGGCTGGCGGCGCGGGCCGCATAGGCCATCCGTCATGGCTTGTGGCCTAGTGTAATGAGCCGGGGCGACGGTTAGCATCGAGGGTTCTGCTGCCCATTCAGTATTACTAAGGAGTGTCCGATGCGCGTTTCCCGCCGGCCCCGCGCCGCCCTGCTTGCCGTCGCCCTGTCCGCCGCCCTCGGAGGGCTGGCCTACGCGCCGGCACCCACGTACGCGAAGCCGGCCGCCGGTGCGGACATCGTCATTCCCTATGAGGAGTTCACCCTGCCCAACGGCCTGCGCGTGATCGTGCACACCGACCGCAAGGCACCGATCGTGGCAGTGAACATCTGGTACCACGTGGGCAGCAAGAACGAGACCCCGGGCCGCACCGGCTTCGCCCACCTGTTCGAGCACCTGATGTTCCAGGGCAGCGAGAACCAGCCCGGCGAGTTCTTCACCCCGTTCGAGCTGGTCGGCGCCACCGACCAGAACGGCACCACCAACCAGGACCGCACCAACTACTTCCAGAACGTGCCCACCACCGCGCTCGACATGGCGCTGTGGATGGAGTCGGACCGCATGGGCCACCTGCTCGGCGCGATCGACCAGAAGGGCCTGGACGAACAGCGTGGCGTGGTCCAGAACGAGAAGCGCCAGGGCGAGAACCAGCCCTACGGCCGCCGCATCATGGCCCGCATGTTCGAGGCCCTGTACCCGGCCGGCCATCCCTACAGCTGGCAGACCATCGGCTCGATGGCCGACCTGGACGCCGCCACCCTGGACGACGTGAAGACCTGGTTCCGCAGCTGGTACGGCCCGAACAACGCCGTGCTGGTGCTGGCCGGCGACATCGACGTGGCCACCGCCAAGCAGAAGGTCACGCGCTACTTCGGCGACATTCCCGCCAGCGCCACGCTGGCCGACATGAAGGCCAACATTCCCACCCACGCCAAGGACACGCGCGAAACCATTCCGGATCGCGTGCCGCAGGTGCGCCTGTACCGCGGCTGGGCCGTGGCCGAGATGGGCTCGAAGGACGCGGCGCTGCTGGACCTGTTCGCCCAGGTGCTGGGCGGCAGCGCGGCGTCGCGCTTCGACACCCGCCTGGTGCATGGCGAGAAGATCGCGGACCAGGCCAGCGCCTACCAGTGGAGCAGCGAGATCAGCGGCACCTTCTTCCTCGTCTCGACGGTGAAGGAAGGCGTGGATCCGGCGAAGGTGGAGAAGGCGCTGGACGAAGAACTGAAGCGCCTGATCGCCAGCGGCCCGACCGCCGACGAACTGGAGCGCGCCAAGGTCGCCGGCCGTGCGTCGTTCGTGCGCGGCATCGAGCGCATCGGTGGCTTCGGCGGCAAGTCCGACGTGCTCGCGTCGTGCGCCGTCTACCAGGGCAAGCCGGACTGCTACCAGGAAGAACTCGACATCCTCGCCAACGCGACCGCGGCCGAGGTGCAGGCCGCCGCGAAGAAGTGGCTGGCGGGCGCATCGCACACCATCCTCGTGCAGCCGAGTGAGACGCCAGCCTCTTCGCTGCCGGAAACCGTGTTCGCCGCACCGGCCACCACGCCGGCCGCCACGCCGAAGGTCGACCCGAAGTTCAAGACGGTGAAGACCGACGTCGACCGCAGCACCGGCGTGCCGAAGACCACGACCTTCCCCGACCTGAAGTTCCCCGCCGTGCAGCGCGCCACGCTGTCCAACGGCATGCAGGTGGTGCTGGCCGAACGCCATGAGACGCCGGTGGTGCAGTTCAATGTCGAATTCCCCGGTGGCTATGCCGCCGATGTCGGCAAGAAGCTGGGCACCGCGAGCTTCGCGCTGCAGATGATGGACGAGGGTGCGGGCGACTACAGCGCGCTGGCCTTCGCTGCGCGCAAGGAAGCCCTGGGCGCCGAACTCAGCACCGGCGGTGGCCTGGATTCGGCCTCGGTCGGCCTGTCCGCGCTGACCGAGAAGCTGGAACCCTCGCTCGACCTGCTGGCCGACGTGCTGCGTCGTCCGACCTTCGACGCGGGCGAGATCGAGCGCGTGCGCGCCACCTGGATCGCCGGCATCAAGCAGGAGAAGGCCCGCCCGCAGACCGCCGCGCTGCGCACGCTGCCGCCGCTGCTGTACGGCGCCGGCCACCCGTACGCGATCCCGTTCACCGGCTCGGGCACCGAAGCCTCGATCGCTTCGCTGACCCGCGATGACCTGGTCGCCTTCCACCGCGACTGGCTGCAGCCGGACCAGGCCCGCATCACCATCGTCGGTGACACCACGTTGGCGCAGATCGTGCCGCTGCTGGAAGCCCGCCTCGGCAACTGGAAGGCCGCGCCGAACGCGCCCAAGCTGGCCGCCGTGCCGAAGGTTGCCAACGCCGCCAAGCCGCGCGTGTTCCTGATCGACCAGCCGGGCGCGATCCAGTCCAACGTCTATGCCGCGCAGCTGGTGCCGCCCACCGGCGACGCCGGCACGATCGACTTCGACTTCGCCAACGGCGTGCTCGGCGGCCAGTTCAGCTCGCGCCTCAACATGAACCTGCGCGAGGACAAGCACTGGGCCTACGGTTCCTACAGCGGCGCCCGCAACACGCTGGGCCAGCGCCCGTGGTGGGCGAGCGCGGCGGTGCAGAGCGATCGCACGGCCGATTCGATGAAGGAGCTGCAAAAGGAAATCAGCCAGTTCGCCACCGGCCAGGTGCCGGCCAAGCCGGACGAGATCGCCAAGATCCGCGCGGCGAACACCCTTGAGCTGCCGGGGGCGTACGAGACCGCTTCCGCCGTGCTTAGCCAGATCGCCTCCAACCAGCGCTATGGCCGCCCGGACGATTACATCGTCCAGTACAAGGCCCGCAACGAGGCCATTGGTGCCGCCGACGTGGCCAAGGCCGCGACCACGCTGTCGCCGGCCGCGCTGACCTGGGTGGTCGTGGGCGATCTGTCCAAGGTCGGTGCCTCGGTGCGCGCGCTGCAGTTGGGCGAAGCGGTCGAGCTCGACGCCGACGGCAACACCAAGAAGTAAGACTGGCCCTGCCGCCGTCCCTCGCCGGGGGACGGCGGTCGGCCCGGATCGATTCATCCGGCGTCGGCCAGAATGGCCACGACTCACATTCCAAGGTGACCCCGATGCGTCTCGCCCTGCTTGCCGTGGCTTCCACTGTGCTGTTGTCCGCCTGCACCTGGGTGCACCTGGCGCCGTCCGCGAAGAACGTCCGGGTCATCCCGGGCGGAGCGGCGCCCGCCGGTTGCGAGAAGCGCGGCGAGGTCACCGTGAAGGTGCCCGGCAATCTGGCCTTCTACGAGCGCAACACCCTGCGCGTGCGGGACGAGCTGGAGACCATGGCCCGCAACGAAGCCCCTGACCTGCAGGCCGACACGGTGCAGCCGATGGGCGAGCCCGCCAACGGCGAGCAGCGCTTCGCCGCCTATCGGTGCGGCCAATAAAGTGTGAGCTTGGTCACACTTGAGAGGGCGTGTCGGGGTGCGACCGGGCGCGTAAAGATGCGGTGAAGACGGGAAGCAAGTACCCTTGTCGGCCCCTTCCGCCTGAGCCTTGGCGCTAACCTCGATGCTCTTCAAGAATGTCTCCATCGCGGGACTGGCGCATATCGATGCGCCCCACACGCTGACGTCGGACGAGATCAACGCCCGCCTGCAGCCCACGCTCGACCGCCTGGGCATCAAGACGGACGTCCTCAACGACATCGCCGGCGTGCACGCCCGCCGTTTGTGGGACGCCGACACCCAGGCTTCCGACGCCGCCACCATGGCCGCGCGCAAGGCCCTGCTCGACGCCGGCATCACCGCCGACAAGGTCGGCCTGGTGGTCAACACCTCCGTTAGCCGCGACTACCTGGAGCCGTCCACCGCCAGCATCGTCTGCGGCAACCTGGGCGTGGCCGAGCATTGCCAGACCTTCGACGTCGCCAATGCGTGCCTGGCCTTCATCAACGGCATGGACATCGCCGCCCGCATGCTCGAGCGCGACGAAATCGACTACGCGCTGGTCGTCGATGGCGAGACCGCCAACCTGGTCTATGAGAAGACCATCGAGCGCCTCAACGCGCCCGACATCACCGAACAGCAGTTCCGCGACGAACTGGCCGCGCTGACCCTCGGCTGCGGCGCCGTGGCGATGGTCATGGCACGCGCCGCGCTGGTGCCGGACGCCCCGCGCTACAAGGGCGGCGTGACCCGTTCGGCGACCGAGTGGAACAAGCTCTGCCGCGGCAACCTCGACCGCATGGTCACCGATACCCGCATGCTGCTGATCGAAGGCATGAAGCTGGCCAACAAGACCTTCGCCGCCGCCAAGGTCGCGCTGGGTTGGGCGGTCGACGAACTGGACCAGTTCGTCATCCACCAGGTCAGCCGCCCGCACACGCAGGCCTTCATCAAGTCCTTCGGCATCGATCCGCAGAAGGTCATGACCATCTTCACCGAGCACGGCAACATCGGCCCGGCCTCCGTGCCGATCGTGCTGAGCAAGCTGAAGGAACTGGGCAAGCTGAAGAAGGGCGACCGCATCGCCCTGCTCGGCATCGGCTCGGGCCTGAACTGCACGATGGCCGAAGTGGTCTGGTGATCCCGGCCGCACTTCGTATCCAGGGGGCCGGTTCGCCGGCCCTTTTCTTTGACGGCGGCGACGCACGATGAACCTTCCCGGCTATCCCTCCCATCCGCAGCGCTTCGAGGTCCGCCCGGGCCTGTCGATGAACTACCTCGACGAAGGCCCGCGCGACGGCGAGGTGGTGGTGATGCTGCACGGCAATCCGTCGTGGAGCTATTACTGGCGCACGCTGGTGGCGGGGCTGTCGGACAAGTACCGCTGCATCGTGCCCGACCATATCGGCATGGGCCTGTCGGACAAGCCCGACGACAGCCGCTACGACTACACCCTGCAGTCGCGCGTTGACGACGTCGCCGCGCTGCTGCGCCACCTCGGCATCACCGGCCCGGTGACGCTGGCCGTGCACGACTGGGGCGGCATGATCGGTTTCGGCTGGGCGCTTTCGCACGCCGCGCAGGTGAAGCGCCTGGTGGTCACCAACACCGCCGCGTTCCCGATGCCCGCCGCGAAGGCGATGCCGTGGCAGATCGGGCTCGGCCGCGACTGGAAGATCGGCGAGTGGATCATCCGCGGCTTCAACGCCTTCTCGGCCGGCGCGTCGTGGATCGGCGTCGAACGCCGCATGCCCGCCGACGTGCGCCGCGCCTATGTGTCGCCGTACGACACCTGGGCCAACCGCATCTCCACGATCCGCTTCATGCAGGACATCCCGCTCGGTCCGAAGGACAAGGCGTGGCCGCTGCTGGAAGCCGCCGGCAAGGCGCTGCCGTCGTTCGCCGACCGGCCCGCGTTCCTGGGCTGGGGCTTGAAGGACTTCGTGTTCGACAAGCACTTCCTCGACGGTTTCCGCGCCGCGTTGCCGAACGCGGAAGTGCACGCGTACGAAGACGCCGGCCACTACGTGCTGGAAGATAAGCACGAGATCCTGGTGCCGCTGATCCGCGACTTCCTGGACCGCCACCCGCTCGATTGAGCGGCGCGTCAGAGCGCCGGCAGCGGGTTCTTCTCGGCGTCCACCACGCCCGCCCAGTCCGCTGCCTCGAGCAGCGGCAAGCCATGCGCCAGCCGCGCCTTGTCGCATTGCGCGCTGCGCTCGCCGAATTCCAGCGAGGCCGGCACCAGCGCGCAGACCGACGGGCGCCGGTCGTGGATCGTGCAGCGGCTGTAGCGGCCGATGTCGGCGTCCAGCGCCACGCAACGCGGCTCCTTCTGCGAGGTGCCGCGCATCACGCGCTCGTGCACGCGCAACGGCTCGGTCAGTTCGATCGGCACCACGCCGCCCTGGTCGGGGTCCGCCTCGCTCCAGTGGAAGCTCACGCGGAAGTGGGCGCAGCAGGCGCCGCAGGTCAGGCAGGGGTGCATCGGCGTGGGCTGGCGTCAGGGCGCGGGCGGGACGCGCATTCTGCCAACGCCGCGGGCTGACGCAAGTACCGCCCAGCGGCGACAATGCCCGCATGACCGATCCGTGCAACATCGCCGCCAGCCTGCCCCGGCTGGCCCGCGAGCAGCCCGACCGCGTGGCCATGCGCTGCCCCGATGGCGGCGGCCGCTACACCCGCGAGCTCACCTACGCGCAGCTCGATGTTCGCAGCGACGCCATCGCCGCCGGCCTGGGCGCGTACGGCATCGGCCGCGGCAGCCGCACGGTGGTGATGGTGCGGCCCACGCCGGAGTTCTTCCTGCTGATGTTCGCGCTGTTCAAGGCCGGTGCCGTGCCGGTGCTGGTAGACCCCGGCATCGACCGCCGTGCGCTGAAGCAATGCCTGGACGAAGCCGAGCCCGAGGCCTTCATCGGCATCCCACTCGCCCAGGTCGCGCGCCGCGTGCTGGGCTGGGCGAGATCGGCGAAGAAGATCGTCACCGTCGGCACGCGTTGGGCCTGGGGCGGCACCACGCTGGCGAAGATCGAAGCGCGCGGCAGCGGCGCGGGCCCGCAACTCGCGGACACCTCGCCCGACGATGTCGCCGGCATCCTGTTCACCAGCGGCTCCACCGGCGTGCCGAAGGGCGTGGTCTACCGTCACCGCCATTTCGTCGCCCAGATCGAACTGCTGCGCAACGCGTTCAGCATGCAGCCCGGCGGCGTGGACCTGCCGACCTTCCCGCCGTTCGCGCTGTTCGATCCCGCGCTGGGGCTGACCTCGGTGATCCCCGACATGGATCCCACCCGGCCCGCGAGTGCCGACCCGAACAAGCTGCACGCGGCCATCGCGCGCTTCGGCGTCACCCAGCTGTTCGGCTCGCCGGCGTTGATGAAGGTGCTCGCCGACCACGGCGCACCGCTGCCCACCGTGCAGCGCGTGACGTCCGCCGGTGCGCCGGTGCCGCCCGATACCGTGGCGAAGATCCGCACGCTGCTCCCCGAGGGTGCGCAGTTCTGGACGCCGTACGGCGCGACCGAGTGCCTGCCCGTTGCCGTCATCGAAGGCCGCGAACTGGAATCCACGCGCACGGCGACCGAAGCCGGTGCCGGCACCTGCGTCGGTCGCGCCGTCCCGCCGAACGAGGTCCGCATCATCCGCATCGTCGATGCGCCGATCGCCGACTGGCGCGACGTCGACATCGTGCCCGATGGCGAGGTCGGCGAAATCACCGTCGCCGGCCCCACCGCCACCGATACTTATTTCCGCCGCGACGCGGCCACGCGGATCGCCAAGATCCGCGAAGCGCTGCCCGACGGGGGCGAGCGCATCGTGCATCGCATGGGCGACGTGGGCTGGTTCGATGGCGAAGGCCGACTGTGGTTCTGCGGGCGCAAGACGCAGCGCGTGGAGACCGCCGACGGCCCGCTCTACACCGAGCAGGTCGAGCCCGTGTTCAACACGCATCCACAGGTCCGCCGCACCGCGCTGGTCGGCGTGGGCGAGGCTGGCCTGCAGCGGCCGGCGCTGTGCTACGAGCTGATGCCCGGCGTGGTCGCCGATCGCGTGCGCATCGAGGCCGAACTGCGCGAGATCGGCGCACGCCTTCCGCATACCGCACGCATCGGCGTGTTCCTGCCGCACCCGGGCTTTCCCGTCGACATCCGCCACAACGCCAAGATCGGCCGCGAGACGCTGGCCGTGTGGGCCGCCACGCAAAAGGAGCAACACGCATGAAGATCCTCGTCACCGGCGGCGGTGGATTCCTCGGCCAGGCGCTGTGCCGTGGCCTGGTCGAGCGCGGGCACGAGGTCATCAGCCTCAATCGCGGTTATTACCCGGCGTTGCGCGAACTGGGTGTGGGCCAGGTGCAGGGCGATCTCGCCGATGCGCATGCGGTGCGGCACGCCGCCGATGGCGTCGATGCGGTCTTCCACAACGCCGCCAAGGCCGGTGCCTGGGGCAGCTATCGCAGCTACCACGACGCCAACGTGGTCGGCACGCAGAATGTGCTCGATGCCTGCCGCGCGCACGGCATCGGACGGCTGGTCTATACCTCCACGCCCAGCGTGACCCATCGCGCCACGCATCCGGTCGAAGGCGGCACCGCCGCCGACGTGCCTTACGGCGAAGGCTTCAAGGCGCCGTACGCGACCACCAAGACGATCGCCGAGAAAGCCGTGCTCGCCGCCAACGAGGCTTCGCTGGCGACGGTCGCGCTGCGCCCGCGCCTGATCTGGGGCCCGGGCGACCACCAGATCCTCCCGCGCCTGGTGTCGCGTGCGCGCACCGGCCGGTTGCGCATCGTCGGCAGCGGCGAGAACCACGTTGACACCACCTACATCGACAACGCCGCGCAGGCGCACTTCGATGCCTTCGACCATCTCGCGCCGGGCGCCGCCTGCGCCGGCAAGGCGTACTTCATCTCCAACGGCGAGCCGTGGCCGATGCGCAAGCTGCTCAACGCGCTGCTGGAAACGGCCGGCGCGCCGCGCGTGGACAAGCACCTGTCGTTCAAGGCCGCGTACCGCGTGGGCGCGGTGTGCGAAACCCTGTGGACGGTGCTGCCGCTGAAGGGCGAACCGCCGATGACGCGCTTCCTCGCCGAACAACTCGCCACCGCGCACTGGTACGACATGGCGCCCGCGCGCCGCGATTTCGGCTACGTGCCGCGCGTGTCGATGGAAGAAGGTTTTGCGCGCCTGCAGGCCTGGTTGCGCGACCATCCGGTCTGACGCGCCGCGCTTCGGCGGCGACCCTTCACGCATGGATCACGACGCTTAAGCGTGGCCGTCTGCGTGTGCCCCACGCTCACGCGGCGATGACTCCCGGCATTCCAGCATGGCCCCACCACCGGCCTTCCTGGCCGCATGCCAACAGGAGTTCCCCATGCTGCACTACGCCGTCATCTTCTTCATCGTCGCGATCATCGCGGCCGTGCTGGGTTTCAGTGGCATCGCCGGCGCCGCCACCAACATTGCGTGGGTGCTGTTCGTCGTGTTCCTGATCCTGGCCGTCGTCTCGATGCTGCGCGGCAAGCGCGTCTGACGCCATCACCGTCTCTCTCCGCCGGGGCGGCAGGATGCCGCCGCGCCCGTCCGGTCCGGCAGGAAGCCGGCCTGCGGACGGGCGGGGTGCAAGGCCTTGCCGCTAGAATGACGGCATGGACCTGTCCCCGTTCGATGCCCTGAAGCCGCTCGCCGGCCGCGCGCTGGAAACCGCGCTCAACCACGCCCTCACGCTGGACCCGGACACCCAGGCGGCGCTGCTGCCGCTGGAAGGCCGTCGCATCCAGCTGCGCATCGATGCACCGGCGCTGGCGATGGACATCATCGTCGGCGGTGGTCAGTTGCAGGTGGGCCCCGCGAGCGAAGTCCTCGATGCCGACCTCGCCGTGCGCAGCACGCTCGGCGGGCTGCTGTCCCAGCTCCCGTTCTTCCGCCGCGACGATGCCGCTCCAGTCGGCAAGCTGCACGTCTCCGGCGATGCCGATCTCGCCCGCCGCTTGCAGACGCTCGCCACCCGTTTCGATCCCGACTGGTCGCTGCCGTTCACCCGCGTGTTCGGCGACGTGATCGGCGTGCAGGTGGCCAACACCGTGCGCGCCGGCCTGCAGCAGGCGCGGATTGTCGCCGGCAACGTCGCCGAGAGCGCCGCGGAATACGTCACCGAGGAATCGCGCGACGTCGTCGGTCGCGCCGAACTCAACGCCTTCCACGACGACGTCGATGCCGTGCGCGATGACGTCGAGCGCCTGGCCGTGCGCGTCGGCCGCCTCGCCGCACGCGTGGAGCACCGCGCATGAAGTCGGTGTTGCGGGCCAGCCGCATCGGGCGCGTCCTGCTCCGCTACCGCCTCGACGACCTGCTGGAAGGCACGCCGGTCGAACGCTGGCTGCGGCTCGCGCGTCCGTTCGTGCCGCGCGCCTCGGCCCAGATCGCGGCGCAACCGCGCGGCGCGCGCCTGCGCCTGGCGCTGCAGGAACTCGGGCCGATCTTCGTCAAGTTCGGCCAGATCCTGTCCACGCGCCGCGACCTGATCCCGCCCGACATCGCCGAAGAACTGACCCTGCTGCAGGACCGCGTCGCGCCGTTCGACGGCGAGATCGCGCGCCGGTTGGTGGAAGAGGAACTCGGCCAGCCGATCCACGAGGCGTTCGAGCAGTTCGACACCACGCCGCTGGCGTCCGCCTCCATCGCGCAGGTGCACGCCGCCATCCTGCCCGGCGGTCGCGAGGTGGTGGTGAAGGTGCTGCGGCCCGACATCCGCAAGCAGATCGCCGGCGACATCGCGCTGCTGGAAAGCATCGCCGCCATCGTCGAGCGCGCGCACCCCGCCGCCGACAAGATCCGCCCGCGCGAAGTCGTCGCCGAGATCGAGAACACGCTGGCGGCCGAACTCGACCTGCAGCGCGAGGCCGGCAACGCCAGCCTGCTGCGCCGCAACTGGGCCGACTCGCCCGACCTGTACGTGCCGGAAGTGATCTGGTCGCACACCGCCGAACGCGCGATGACGATGGAACGCGTGCGCGGCATTCCGTCCGACGACATCGCCGCGCTGGATGCCGCCGGCATCGACCGCAAGGCACTCGCCGCCAAGGGCGTGCGCGTGTTCTACCAGCAGGTGTTCCGCGACAACTTCTTCCACGCCGACGCGCACGCCGGCAACATCTGGGTGGATCCGGAACGCAAGAAAGACCCGCGCTTCATCGCGCTGGATTTCGGGATCATGGGCCAGCTCTCGCGCGACGACCAGTTCTGGCTCGCCGAGAATTTCATGGCGATCTTCAACCGGGACTACCGCCGCATCGCCGAACTGCACGTGCAGGCGGGCTGGATGCCGTCGTACATCCGCATCGACGAACTGGAAGCCGCGGCACGCGCGGTGTGCGAGCCGTACTTCACCCGCCCGCTCAGCGAGATCTCGCTGGCCGAGGTGCTGGCCAAGCTGTTCCGCACCGCGCAGCGCTACGAGCTCACCCTGCAGCCGCAACTGATCCTGCTGCAGAAGACGCTGCTCAACATCGAAGGCGTGGGCCGGCAACTGGACCCGCAGATCGACATCTGGGCCGTCGCCAAGCCGGTGCTGGAGCGCATCCTGCTGGAGCGCTACAGCCCGCAGCGCGCCGCGCAGGAGTTCCGCAAGCGCCTGCCCGAGATCATGACCCACGCGCCAGACATGCCGCGCCTGGTGCACGCGTGGCTGAGCCAGCAAGTGGACGGCCGCCACGAACTGTCGCTGCGTTCCAAGGACCTCACCGATCTTGCGCAGACGATGAAGGGCATGCAGCGCCGCGTGGTCGCCGCCATCCTCGGCGTGGGCCTGCTGATCGTCGCGGCCGTGCTGTACGGCCTGGAAGCGGGCGGCCCGAGCATTTTCTCTGTGCCGGCGTCGGCGTGGATCGCCGGCATCGGCGGCCTGTGGGCGCTGCTGGCGGCGTGGCCGCGGCGCTGACGCGCGATCAGGCGCGCCGCCGTCCCCACGCCAGCCACCAGCCCAGCCACACCTGCAGCGGCAGCGTCAGCAGGCAGGCGAGGGTGAACCAGCGCGGGAAGTCGTCCCACGCCATCACCGTCACGGACAGGTCCAGCGCCAGGTACAGCGCGAACAACACCCACGCGTGCGCCGTCTTCGCCACGGCCGCCACGGCGACCATCAGCGCGCTGCCCGCGACGCCGGCCAGGAACACCCACAGCAGGTCGTAGCCCAGTCGCGCATCACCGCCGCGCGGCAGGCCCAACAGCGCCGCAAGTTCGCCGCCGGCCAGGTTCACCACCGGCACCGCGATGATCGCGAGTGCCAGCGCAAGGAGGCTGCGTACCGTGGTGGTCGCGCGCGACGCCACGGGCTAGCGGACCGCCACCGGCGCGCACTGCGGCAGCGGTACTGGCCCGCACATCATTTATTTCCGCCTCCCCGGCGGTTCATCAATGCAATGCGGCCGTTCTCGATCTTCCAGCCGCCCTGGGACGTACCCACGTACATCGGCTTGCGCGCCCACGCGCTCCAGAACACATGCACTTCGGTGGGGACCGGGTCCATCAGGTGCGTGATCATGATCGCGACGGCATCCCGCGGGTTCTCCAGCACGATGCAGGAGCGGGTGAATCCGCGCTGGCCAACGACCTTCTCGCCGGTCGCGTCCAGATCCAGGCGATAGCTGCCGCCGATGGGCACGACGCCATGTTGCGTCGTCCCAGGCAGCAGGTAGGCGATCCATCCGCCTCCCTCGCGGTCGTCGCGAAGCACCACGCTGTTGTAGGTCTTCGAACACGGCTCGAACTTCGCCGTGGCGGCGGTGGCCCGCGCCCGTGCGGCGCCCAGTTCGTACGACGACAATGCGGCGGGTTCTTCCAGGGCTTCTACCTCACCGGTGACGCGACCATCGCTCGCCACGGTGGCACGGTATCTCGCACGTGGGATCGACTCGCTGCTCAGAAACGTCACCACGATCCCTTCATCGCGCTGCTCGGTGATCCAGCCGGCCAGCTGTCCGCGCTTGCCGTCCTGCCGGAAGGCCTTGAGCTTCATCACGGCATCCGTCGCAACGGCAGCGGCCTGGTCGTGCAGGTAGATCGCCCGACCCGTCGCCTCCGCGTCGAGGATCGCCTGCGCGACCTGTGCGTCGCCGAGAGCCGCAGGCGCGTCCTCCTGCGCGTGTGCGAACGGCACCACCATGAAGGCGGCCAACCACCATGCACCCCGGACGGCGATGCGCTTCATTCCCAGCATGATGGAACTCCCCAATCCCCGATTGAGCGCGACGTTACCGCAGTTCCTATACTGGCGCGAGTCGACTCCAGGCAACGCCATGAACCGCTTCCTGCGCTTCTTTCTGATCGCCATCCTGGCGTGCGCCACCGGGACGCCGGCGCTCGCCGCCGACGCGCCGCTGCGCGTCATGAGCTTCAACATCCGCCTGCCGGCCGAGAGCGACGGCGTGGATTACTGGGAAACCCGCAAGCCGCTCGCGGTAGCGATGCTGCGCGAGCAGGCGCCGGACGTGATCGGCCTGCAGGAACTGGTGAAGTCGCAGGCCGACTACCTCGCGCGCGAACTGCCGGCGTACGCGTGGTTCGGACGCGGCCGCAACGCCGATGGCGGCGGCGAGCACATGGGCGTGTTCTATCGGAAGGACCGGCTGAAGGTGGTCGAGTCCGGCGACTTCTGGTTGTCGGATACGCCCGACGTGCCGGGCAGCATCACCTGGAACCACCTGTATCCGCGCATGGTGACGTGGGCGCTGTTCGAACAGCGCAGTAACGGCAAGCGTTTCTACCTGTTCAACACCCACCTGCCGTACCGCGAGCAGGACGAAGCGGCACGCATCAAGGGCGTGCAGGCCATCGCGCAGCGCCTGGGCACCCTGCCGGCCGGCGTGCCGATCGTGCTGACCGGCGACTTCAACACCGCGCCCGATACCGAGGTGCACGCCGTGCTCGCCCGCATGCTGCAGGACGCCTGGACCACCGCGCCGCGCGTCGAGGGCAGCGACGCCACGTTCCACGCGTTCACCGGCACGCCGGACCGCCGCATCGACTGGATCTTCGTCCGCGGCGTGCAGCTGGAATCGATCACCTCGGTGACCACGCGCTGGAACCACCGCTATCCGTCCGATCACTTCCCGCTGGTGGCGACACTGCGGTTGCCGTAAGCCTGCGCCGACTCGCGACACCTCGCGGGCGACGCTCGATGTGAGAACGATGGAGCGCCGAATCCCATCGATGGCCCGCAGCGTCACGCGCGGTGCTTCAAGTGACGTATGACACGGGCCTGGAAACAAGAACGGCCCCTTGCGGGGCCGTTCCGTGTCACTTGATGTGGCTTACTTCGTGGGCGCCGCCGCGGGGGCGGCCGCCGCCTTCTTGGCGAAGTCGCCCGCCAGGAACACGCTCAGCGCGTCCGGCTTGAAGTGCGCGCGGATCGCAGCGTTCACCTGGTCGACCGTCAGCGCGGCGTACTTCGCGTCCAGGTCGGCGGTGAACTGCATGGTGCGGCCGTAGAACAGCTGGTCGCTCAGCATGCCCGCGACGGTGCCGTCCTCGGCGCGCGCCTGCTGGCGCTCGGTCAGCGTGCCGGCCACGGCGTCCTTCAGTTCCTCGGCGGTGATGCCGTCCTTGACCAGCTTGGCCAGCTCTTCGCGCACCATCGCTTCCACCTTCGCCATGTTCTCCGGTGCGGCGATGGCCTGGATGCTGAAGCTGCCGGCGTTGTCCTTGCCGGTCAGGCTGTCGTCGGCGCGCACGCCGCTGGAGACGCCGTAGCTCAGGCCTTCCTGCTGGCGGATGCGATCGCCCAGGCGCGACTTCAGCGCGCCGCCACCGAAGATGCGGTTGGCGACCACCAGCGCCGGGTAATCGGCATCGGTGACCTTCAACGGCAGGTTGTGGCGGGCCAGCAGCACCGCGTTGGGCTTGTCCGGCGTTTCGAAGCGCGCCTGCTTCGCCGCCACGTCGGTGTACTGCGTGGCGATCGAGCCGTAGGGCTTGCCCGAGGTCCAGCCCACGAACAGCTGTTCCAGCTGCGCGCGCACGGCCGCCGGGTCGAAGTCGCCGACGATGGCGATCTCGCCGTTGGCGGTGCCGTAGAAGTCGCGATGGAACGCGCGCACGTCGGCCAGCTTCAGCGCCTTCAGTTCGGCCAGCGATTCGTCCAGCGTGCGGGCGTGCAGCGGATGGCCGGCCGGCCACGGATCGAAGTACATCGCCAGCGCGCGGCCGGCGATGGCGCCGGGCTCGAAGCGCGAGGCTTCCATGCCGGTGACGGCTTGCGTGCGCAGCTGTTCGAACTCGCTGTCCGGGAACGTCGGGTTGCGCAGCACGTCGGCGGCCAGCGCCAGCGCGTCGGCCAGGTGTTCGCGCCGCGTCTGCAGGCCGATGCTCGCGCCTTGCAGGCTGCCGCCCACGCTGCCCTGGGTCTTCAGCTGCTCCAGGCGCTGGTCGATCTGCTCGCGCGTCATCGTCTTGCTGCCGCGCATCAGCATCGCACCGGCGATGCCGGCCGCGCCTTCGCGACCCTTCAGCGCGGCCTCGTCGGCGAAGCGGAAGTTCGCATCGACGATGACGGTGCCGCCGCGGGTCTTCTTCGGCAGCAGCGACACCTTCAAGCCGCTGCCGAGGGTGAAGGTCTGCGTGCGCGCATCGATGTTCTTCGGCGAGGGATCGAACACTTCGCCCGCCGTCACCGCGGCGCGCCCGGTGTAGCCGTCCACCAGGGTGGCCACCGCCGGCGCGGCCGGGATCTCCACGCGATCCGGCGTGGGCGTGGGCACGAAGCGGCCGAGGGTGCGGTTGCTGGATTTCAGGTAGGCCGCGGCGACGCGGTTGACGTCGGCGACGGTGACCTTTTCCACCGCATCGCGGCTGGTGAACAGCAGGCGCCAGTCGCCGGCGGACTGGAACTCCGACAGGCCCATGCCCACCGCGTTGACGTCGGTGAAGTAGAGCTCGTACGCATTGCCGATGCGCTGCTTGGCTTCATCGACTTCCTGCTGGGTGATCGGGCGCGCGGCAAGCTGTTCGACCTGCTTCAGCAGTTCGGCCTCGGCCTTGGCGGGGTCGCCGTCGTTGGGCACCACCGCGATGGCGGTGAGCAGCCCCGGGTCGCGCATGGATTCGCCGTTGGCACCGGCGGCCGCGGCCAGCTTGGCCTCGACCAGTGCCTTGTGCAGGCGGCCGCCGGGCGTGTGGCCCAGCACGTTGGCCAGCACGCTGAGCGGCGCGCTGTCCGGATGCGCGAGCGCGGGCGTGTGGTAGGACGCGGCGACCAGCTGCAGGTTGCCGACGCGGCGCACGGTGACTTCGCGCTCGCCGTCCTGTGCGGGTTCGATGGTGTAGAAACGCGGCAGCACGCGCGCGGGTTTCTTCACCGGGCCGAAGTGGCGCGCCACGCGTGCGAGCACGTCGGCGCTGTCGATGCGGCCGGCGACCACCAGGGTGGCGTTGTCCGGCTGGTACCACTGGCGGTAGAACGCCTGCAGCTTGTCGATCGGCACGCCTTCCACGTCGCTGCGCGCGCCGATGGTCGTGTTGCCGTAGTTGTGCCACAGGAAGGCGGTGGAGCGGATCCGCTGGAACAGCACCGCGGCGGGATTGTTCTCGCCGGCTTCCAGTTCATTGCGGACCACGGTCATCTCGCTGTCGAGGTCCTTCTTGGCGACGTTCGAGTGGACCATGCGGTCGGCTTCCATCTTCAACACCCACTCCAGGGTGTCGGTGTTGGCCGGGAAGGAGGCGAAGTAGTTGGTGCGGTCCAGGCCGGTGGTCGCGTTGAAGTCGATGCCGCGCTTCTTCATCTCGCCGCTGATGTCCGCCTGCGTGGGCGTGCCCTTGAACAGCAGGTGCTCCAGCAGGTGGGCCATGCCGGTCTCGCCGTAGTTCTCGTGCACCGACCCCACGCCGTAGACCAGGTTCACGGTGACGGTGGGCTTGGTGTCGTCGGGGAACAGCAGCACGCGCAGGCCGTTGGACAGCGTGTACTCGCTGATGCCCTCGATGCTGGGGCCGGCGGCGACGCCCTTCGGCAGCGCGGCGGCGGCATCGGCCCAGGCCGGCTGGCTCAGGGCGAGCGTCACGGCCAGGCCGAGTGCGACAATGAAACGGGGTGACTTCATCCTCAATCCTCCTTCGGGGCCGCGTGCGTCCATCGCGTGCGGCGAACCCCGAGTTTCGCAGATTTGGAAGGCACGCAGATTCATGGATTACGCTGAAACGAAGCCGGACGATGGCGCAGTGCCCGTGCTGTACGCGGATGCGCAGATCGCGGTGGTCAACAAACCCGCGGGCGTGATGGCACACGACAGCAAGCTCGCCGGCGGCGAGACGGACTTCGTCGCCGACCGCCTACGCGCGCAATTCGGCAAGCCGATCTTCCTGATCCATCGGCTCGATCGCGCGACCAGCGGCTGCCTGCTGGTGGCGTTCGACCGCGAGAGCGCCTCGACGCTCGGCAAGGTGCTGATGTCGCGCGAGGTCGAGAAGGATTACCTGGCCGTGTGCCGCGGCTGGCCGGAACCCGATTTCACCGTCGACCATCCGCTGGATGGCGGCCCGGGCAAGCCGGAGAAGAAGCCGTCGGTGACGCGCTTCGTGCGCCTGGCGACGGGCGAACTCCCGTTGCCTTCCGTCGGCTTCGAGACCTCGCGCTATGCGCTGCTGCGCTGCCAGCCGGAGACCGGCCGCTTCCGCCAGATCCGCCGGCACCTGAAGCACGCGTTCCATCACCTCATCGGCGATACCAGCCATGGCGATGGTCGCCACAACCGCAACTTCCGCATGCAGGGCGTGCATCGCATGCTGTTGCACGCGGTGCGGTTGTCGTTCCCGCATCCGCTGACCGGCGCGCGCATCGAGGCGGTGGCGCCGCTGGATGCGGAGTTCCGTAAGGCCTTCGCGCTGTTCGGCTGGGAAGAGGACCTGCGCTGAGGGTCACGCCACCCGCATCGCCGCCAGCACCATCAGCGCCACGGCGCACAGCATGCCGATCAGCCAGATGAAGCTGCGCAGCGACTGCTTGTCGGCCAGGTAGAACACGCCGTGCAGCACGCGCGCCACCACGAAGGCGATGGCCAGCGGCGTGATGGTGTCCGCCGGCACGCCGGCCAGCTGCGCCATCAGCACGCCGGCGACGAAGGCGGGGAAGGCTTCGAATCCGTTGAGGTGCGCGGCGTTGGCGCGCTGCACCTTGTAGTTGCCTTCCTGCTTGGCGATCCAACCCCGCGGATTGCGGTTGTTGTAGCGCTCGCCCGATCGCTTGGCGATGAAGACCCACAGGTACGGCAGCAGCGCGGTGACCAGGATGCACCAGTAAGCGATCGACATGACGTTTCCCTCCCGAGGATGCCGCAGCGTAGTGGCAGGCGAGGGCGGGCGTCCATGGGCGCGGCAAAAGAAGACGGCGCCTCGCGGCGCCGTCTTCGACTCGCAGGAACCGCGCGGCTTACTTCGCCGCGGGCGCCGCCGGACGCATCTTGTCGCGAGCGGCCTTGAAGGGGTTGCCTTCGTACCAGTTCGGCCAGGTGTCGGCCACGGCCAGGTCCTTGCCGACGCCGTACAGCGCCTGCAGGTCCTGCACCACGCCATCCAGCTTCCAGCCTTCGTGCATCTCGTCGCTGGCCTGGTGGTAGCGCTTGGCGTATTCCTCGCTCGCCGCCTTGCCGGCCTCGACGCCGCCTTCCAGCAGGTCGTTGCCGCCCTTGGCGTACAACGCCGGCACGCCGGCCTTGGCGAAGTTGAAGTGGTCGCTGCGGAAGTAATAGCCGCCGGCCGGGTTGCCTTCCTCGGTGAGCACGCGGCCCTGCTGGTCGGCGTAGACCTTCAGCATGTCCTCCAGCTCGGAGTTGCCCTTGCCGGTGACGACGAAGTCGCGCGACTTGCCGCCCACGCTCATCGCATCGAGGTTGATCACGCCGGCGATCTTCTCCAGCGGGAAGGTCGGGTGCGCGACGTAGTACTTGGAACCCAGCAGGCCGGATTCTTCCAGCGTCACCGCCACGAACACCACCGAACGCGCCGGCTTGGGATCCTGGTGGGCGAACGCCTCGGCGATCTCCAGGATGCCGGCCACGCCGGTCGCGTTGTCGACCGCACCGTTGTAGATGTTGTCGCCTTCCTCACCCTCGTGCTTGCCCAGGTGGTCCCAGTGCGCCATGTACAGCACGGCTTCGTCGGGCTTGCTGCTGCCCGGCAGCACGCCGATCACGTTGCGCGAGGTCTTCTCGGTGATGCTGCTGGTCAGCGTGGCCGTGGCCTTGGCCTTCAGCGACACCGGCTTGAAGCCACGCTTGCCGGCGCTGGCGTAGGCCGCATCGAGATCGAGGCCGGCATCGGCGAACAGCTGCTTCGCGGCGTCCGCGCTCAGCCAGCCCTGCAGCGGGATGCGCTTCTCCGGATCGTCCTTCGCCGGCAGGTCGTACTGCGGGCCGGCCCAGGAGTTCTTCACCACGTCCCAGCCGTAGCTGGCGCCGGCGGTGTCGTGCACGATCAGCGCGGCGGCGGCGCCCTTGCGCGCGGCTTCCTCGAACTTGTACGTCCAGCGGCCGTAGTAGGTCATGCGGTTGCCGCCGAACAGCGTCTCGTCCTTGCTGTGGAAGCCCGGGTCGTTGACGAACATCACCACGGTCTTGCCGGTCCAGTCCTGGCCGGCGTAGTCGTTCCACTTCTGCTCCGGCGCGTCGACGCCGTAACCGACGAAGACCAGGTCGCTGGCATCCAGCTTCACTTCGGTCTGTCCGGTGCGCGTGCCGATCACGAAGTCGGTGCCGAACTTCAGCGCGTGCTCGCCCTTGGCGGTGGCCAGGGTCAGCGTGGTGGCCGCTTCGTTGGCGGTGGTTTCCACCATCGGCACGTCCTGGAAATAGCTGCCGTTGTTGCCCGGCTGCAGGCCGATGCGCTTCATCTGCGCTTCGAGGTAGGCGACGGTTTTCTCTTCGCCGACCGAACCGGGGCCGCGGCCTTCGAACTCGTCCGAGGACAGCGTCTTCACCAGGTCGGAGAAATCACCCTCGGTGATGTCGGCGGTGAAGGCGTGCGCCGCGACGGGCGGGGTGGCGGCCTCGGGCGCGGGCGCCGGGGCTTCGGATTCGCGCTTGCACGCGGCCAGTGCGGCCGTGGCGGCAAGCACCAGCATCAACTTGCGGGACATCGGGATTCCTCAACGAAAGGAATCCCGATTCTAGCCTCATGGGCGCGGGCCGGCCTGTGCCGTGCCCCGCGGTTCGCGCTTACTCGGCCGGCGCGGTGTCGGTGCTGAACGGCTTGGCGGTCGCGCCGGTCACCGCACCGATCTTGGCGGTGGTGTGCACGTACAGCGTGACCGGGCGTTCGAACACCAGCGGGCCGTCGACGATGGCGTTGGGGCCGATGATGACGCGCGGGTCGCGCTTGACGTTCAGGCGGATGCCCTGCGGCTTCTCCACCTTGATGCCGCCCTTCACGTGCGAGCCGACGCCGACGGTGATGTCGCCGTTGACGGTTTCGATGCCGCCGGCCAGCTGGGTGGCGACCAGTCCGATCGCGCCGTTGACGGTTTCGATGCGGCCGCCGACCACAGTGCCGCGGTCGGTGAAGATGCTGCCGTTGACGGTTTCCACGTCCTTGCGGACCTGGACGTCCTTGCCGACGCGGATCGAACCGTTGACGGTTTCCAGCGAATCCACGCGCGCCTTGTCGCCCACGTTGATGCTGCCGTTGACGGTGCTGGCGTCTTCGGCGGTGGCGCCGTCGGCGACGCGGATGGAGCCGTTGACGGTATCGAGGTCGCCATAGGCCTGGCCGGCCTCGGCGGTGATGCTGCCGTTGACCTTGGAGATTTCCTGTTGGGCCAGCGCGGGCGTGGTGGCCAGGGCCAGGGTCAGCAGCAGGGCGGTGCGGGGACGGATCATGGGTTGCCTCTCGGGTGGTCTCGTATCGGTCTGATGCACCGGCGCGCCCGGGGGTTTAAACGCCGCCGCGCCGGAGTGGATGGCACCACGCTTCGCTACAATCGTCACCTGCCTGAAGTCACTGGAATCTCCCCCGTGTCCGCATCTGCCCCGTCCGTGAAGCGCCCCAAGCCCGTCGTATTGTTGATCCTGGATGGCTGGGGGCACCGTGAAGATCCCGCCGACAACGCGCTGGCGCAGGCCGATCTGCCGAACTGGCGCCGCCTGCTGGCCACCGCGCCGCACACGTTGATCCATACCGAAGGCCGCCATGTCGGCCTGCCGGACGGTCAGATGGGCAATTCGGAAGTGGGCCACATGAACCTGGGCGCGGGCCGCATCGTCTACCAGGACCTGACCCGGATCGACGCCGCGATCGAGGATGGCAGCTTCTTCACCAATGCCGAACTGGTCGCCGCGTGCGACGCGGCCAAGGCCGACGGCAAGACCCTGCACGTGTTCGGCCTGCTGTCGCCGGGTGGCGTGCACAGCCATGAACTGCACATCTTCGCGATGCTCGAACTGGCCAAGCGCCAGGGCGTGCCGCGGGTGGCGGTGCACGCTTTCCTCGATGGCCGCGACACGCCGCCGAAGTCGGCCGAGCCCAGCCTGCGTGCGCTCCAGGACCTGTGCACGAAGCTCGGCAATGCGCACATCGCCTCGGTCAGCGGGCGCTACTACGCGATGGACCGCGACAAGCGCTGGGACCGCGTGCGGCTGGCGTGGGATGCGATGGTCGATGCGAAGAGCGAGCACCATGCCGCCAGCGGCGTCGCCGCGCTGGAAGCCGCGTATGCGCGCGGCGAGAACGACGAGTTCGTGCTGCCCACCGTCATCGACGGCGCAACGCCGATGGCCGATGGCGATGCGGTGGTGTTCATGAATTTCCGCGCCGACCGCGCGCGCCAGCTGACCGCGGCGTTCGTGTCGCCGGCGTTCGACGGCTTCGAGCGGCGCGTGCCGGCCCTGGCGCGTTACGTCTGCCTGACCGAGTACGACGCCAAGCTGCCGGCGCCGGTGGCGTTCGCGCCGGACGACCTGCGCGAGACCTTCGGCGAGCTGCTGTCCGAGCACGGCCTCACCCAGCTGCGCATCGCCGAGACCGAGAAATACGCGCACGTGACGTTCTTCTTCAGCGGCGGCCGCGAAGACATGTTCGCCGGCGAGGAACGCATCCTGGTGCCGAGCCCGAAGGTCGCGACCTACGACCTGCAGCCGGAAATGAGCTGCCCCGAACTGACTGAGAAGCTGGTAGCGGCGATCGGCTCGGGCCGCTTCGACGCGATCATCTGCAACATCGCCAATCCCGACATGGTCGGTCACAGCGGCGACCTGCAGGCCGCGATCCTGGCGGCGCAGGCGGTGGACAAGGCGATCGGCGAGGTCGACGCCGCGGTGCGCGCCGCCGGTGGCGCGATGATCATCACCGCCGACCACGGCAACCTTGAAATGATGCGCGACCCCGCCACGGGACAACCGCACACCGCACACACCGTCGGCCCGGTGCCGCTGGTGTATGTCGGCGAGCACGCGGCCACGCTGCGCAGCGGCGGTGCCCTGCGCGACGTTGCCCCCACGCTGCTGGCCCTGCTGGGCCTGCCGCAACCGGCCGACATGAGCGGCCGCAGCCTGATCGTCGGCTGATGGCGCATTCCTGGCGCGTCGCGCTGTCCGCCGCCGTGCTGGCGGTGGTCGCGGCCGCGTCCGCGCCGGCACAGACGTCGCGCGAGACCGAGCGCAAGCTCGAGCGCGTGCGCAGCGAACTGAAATCGATCGCGCAGGAACGCCGCAAGCTGGAAGGCGAACGTGGTGCGGCCTCGCGCCAGTTGCGCGACGCCGATGAAAAGGTCGGCCGCACGTCCCGCTCGCTCGCCGACACCGAAGCCGCGATGCGCAAGGAAGCCGCCGCCCTGGCCGAGCTGCAACAGCGGCGCGACACGCTGACGGCGCAACGCGACCGCCAGCGCGGGCAGCTGACCGACTTGGTCCGCGCGGCTTACCAGCAGGGCGAAGACGCGCCGTTGAAGGTGCTGCTGTCGCAGGATCGCGTGGCCGACGCCAACCGCTTGTTGGCGTACCACCGCTACGTGCAGCGCGACCAGACGCGCCGGATCGATACGCTGACCACCGACTTGGCATCGCTCGACGAAGTGGAGCGCGAGATCGCCGCACGCAGTGCGGAACTCGATGCCGCGCGCACACGTCAACGCGGCGAAGTCGCGCAGCTGGAAAAGGATCGCAAGACCCGCGCAAGCCTGGTCGCCGACCTCGACGAGCGCTTCCAGGACCGTGCGGCGAAAGAGAAGGCGCTGGGCCAGGATGCGCGTTCGCTGGAAACGCTGTTGAAGAACCTGCGCGCCGCCGCCGCCCGTGCGGAAGCCGAACGCCGTGCCGCCGCGCGGCGCGCCGCGGCCGAAGCCGCCGCGGCGAAGAAGCGCGAGAACGCCGGCAGCGGCGCCCGCGCGGCGCGCGACAACACGCCTGCACGGCCCGTCGTGGCGTCGGCACCGCCGTTGAAGGTCGGTGGCCTGGGGTGGCCCGTGTCCGGCAGCCTGCTGGCGCGCTATGGCGGACGCATGCCCGACGGGCGCACCAGCACCGGCGTGCTGATCGGCGCGCCGGCCGGCACGACCGTCACCGCGGTGGCCGACGGTACCGTCGTGTTCTCCGAGTGGATGACTGGCTACGGCCTGATCCTGATCCTCGACCACGGCAACGGCTACATGAGCCTGTACGCGCACAACGACAGCCTGCTGAAGGACAGCGGCGACCGGGTGAAGCGCGGCGATGCGGTGGCCCGCGTGGGCACCTCGGGCGGACAGGGACAGGCGGCGTTGTACTTCGAATTGCGGCGCAATGGCCAACCGGTCGATCCGGCATCGTGGCTGCAGCGGCGATGAACGCCGCCGGCCGCCGTAACCCGGCTTGAACATCCGGCCGGCACGGGTTCACGCATAATCGGGTGAACTTCGCGCCCGGCGTGGAGTCCCTAGAAGCCTCTCCCGGAGTTTCCGCATGCTGCAGCGTCTTCCCCTGGCCCTCCTGACCGTTGCATTGCTCGCGGCGTTGCCCGCGTCGGCGCAACAGCAGGCGCCGCAGGCGGACGGGCCGCCGGTGGTCGCGCCCAGCGACGACCCGGATGCCGCCGAGAACGCGCCGTCGAAAGTGCCGCTGGAGGAGATCCGCCGCTACGTCGCCGTGTTCAATGCGGTGAAGGAAGCGTACGTGGAACCGGTGGAAGACAAGAAGCTGATGCAGTCCGCCATCCGCGGGCTGCTGCTCGACCTCGATCCGCACAGTACCTATTTCGACAAGCAGGATTCCGACGCGTTCGACGAGCAGGCCAGCGGCGCCTACGAAGGCATCGGCGTGGAACTGCAGCAGCAAGCCGACCGCACCCTGCTGGTGGTGTCGCCGATCGACGACACGCCGGCGGCGAAGGCCGGCATCAAGTCCGGCGACGTCATCACCGCCATCGACGGCAAGCCGATCAGCGCCGACGACGGCATGGAGCCGCTGCGTGGCGCGCCCGGCAGCAAGATCACCCTGACCATCGTTCGCGACGGCACGCCCAAGCCGTTCGACGTCACCCTCGTGCGCGACACGATCCGCGTGACCAGCGTGCGCGGCCGGTTGCTCGAACCCGGCTATGGCTATGTGCGCATCAGTGCATTCCAGACTGACACCGCTGCCGATTTCCAGAAGCAGTTGGACACGCTGCAGGCGAAGGGCCCGCTGCGCGGGCTGGTGCTCGACCTGCGCAGCAATCCCGGCGGCTTGTTGCTCGCCGCCGTGCAGGTGGCCGACGAACTGCTGGAGAAGGGCAACATCGTCAGTACGCGTGGGCGCTTGTCGATCAGCGATTCCAAGTTCGATGCCACGCCGGGCGACCGCCTTTCCGGCGCACCCATCGTCGTGCTGGTGGATGCGGGCTCGGCCAGTGCGTCGGAAGTGCTCGCCGGCGCACTGCGCGACAACGATCGCGCACGCGTGGTCGGCAGCCGCACGTTCGGCAAGGGCTCGGTGCAGACGGTGTTGCCGTTGGACAACGGCGATTCGGTCAAGCTGACCACCGCGCGCTATTACACGCCCAGCGGCAAATCGATCCAGGCCAGCGGCATCGTCCCCGACGTGGTCGTCAAGCCGGAAGGCGGCACGCCCGATGCCATCGTCGGCCAGGACGGCCAGCTGTACATCACCGAGGCCACGCTGCCGGGCCACCTGCGTGGCGACGACGAAGGCCAGGCCGGTTACACGCCGGGCGATGTGCTCGATGGCGAGGCGCCGATCAAGGCCGCGCTGGTGGAGCTCAAGAAGATCGCCGTGACCGCGCGCGCGAAGCCTGCGACGACTTCGCGCTGACCCGTCGCGTCAACCGGCCGATGCGCCCGGCGCGGGTGCGGCCGAGGCGTTGCGGTCGCGCATGATGCGATTGAACAGCGGCGTGGCCATCAGCGTGGTCAGGATCGCCATGATCACCAGGATGGTGAAGAGGCCGGGCTTGATGATGCCCGCCTGCAGGCCGATGTTGATGATGATGAGTTCCATCAGGCCGCGCGCGTTCATCAGGGCGCCGATCGCCTTGGCATCGCGCGGCGATTCGCCCGACAACCGCGCCGCGGCCCAGCAGGCGATCGCCTTGCCGCCGAACGAGGCCAGCAGGATCGCGATGGCGGGCACCAGGATCGCGGGATCGAGCAGCACGGAGAGCTGGGTCTTCAAGCCGGAATAGGTGAAGAACAACGGCAGCAGGACGACCACCACCATGCCTTGCAGGCGCTCGCGCAGGCGCTCGGTCAGCGCGCCGCGCGGCAGGCAGATGCCGAGGATGAAGCCGCCGAACACCGCATGGATGCCGATCGCATCCATCGCCCACGCGCATAGGAAGAACGCGGCCATCACCCAGGCGAACACCGGCGTGGGTAACGGGCCTTCCGCCGGAACCTGCGCGGCCAACGGCGCGAGCAGCCGGCGCCCGGCCAACAGCATGAAGGCGACGTACGCGACGCCGCCTCCGATCGCCAGCCACGCCTGGTTCCAGCTGCCGCCGAAGCTCGCCAGCACGATCGCGAGGATGCACCATGCGGCCGCATCGTCCATCGCGCCCGCGGTCAGCGCCAACGTGCCGAGCGGCGTGCCGGCCAGGCCGCGCTCCTGGATGATGCGCGCCAGCATCGGGAACGCGGTGATCGCGATGGCGGCGCCGAGGAAGAGGGCGACTTCGAGGAAGCGCGCGTTGTCGGCGAACAGGCCTGGCGCGTCCTGCAGCCACGGCGCCAGCGCGAACGCCAGCACGAACGGTACCGCGATGCCGGCCCACGACACCGCCATCGCGCTGCGATAGCGCGTGCGGATGTGATCGGCCTGGAACTCCGTGCCGACCAGGAACATGTACATGCCCACGCCGACCTGGCCGCCGACGTACAGCATGTCCAGGGTCTCCTTCGGAAACAGGGCGGCCTGTGCATCCGGCAGCACCGCGCCGAACAAGGAAGGCCCCAGCATGACGCCGGCGATCATCTCGCCCACCACTTGCGGCTGGCCGATGCGCTGGGCGAGTTTCCCGACGAGACGGCAGGCCAGGATGATCAGGCCCGCCTGCAGGAAGAAATAGACCGACAACTGTGAGGTGGACATCCCGGCGCCCTATGCGTGACGCGCCATCATAGAGGCGATCGCGCGTGCGCTCGCGGGGTCAAATCGGACGCCGGCAGGCGGGCGCGACGGGGCTCAGCGCGGCTTGGCCGGCATCGGGAACGGCGTCACGACCTTCTCGCCGGTGGCCGCATCGCGGATGGCGGACTGGCCTTTCCGTTCGACTTCTTCCACCCGGATGATGCTCTGCATCGGCAGGTGCAGCACGCGCGTGCCGCCGAATTCGTCGCGCAGGCGCTCTTCGGTGGGATCGACCACCAGTCCCTCGTGCACGTCGAATACCAGCTCCGACACTTCGGTAAAGCCCCACAGGCCGCTGGCCGCCACCTTGCGTGCGTACAGTTCGTAGACCTTGGTGTGGTTGTGGAAGGTGATCTTGTAGAGCGTGGTCTTCATGGGGTCGATTATAGGCGTCGCCGCTCAGTAACCCTGCCGCTTGCGCATGCGCCGGGCGATCGCGGCACGCACGAACAGCGCGAACACCACGCCGAAGAGGAAGCCGGCGATATGCGCCGGCCACGCCACGGTGCCGAACGTGGGGCCGGTGTAGGCGAACACCACCTGCAACAGCGCCCACACGCCGATCAGCACGGAGGCGGGCGCTTTCACCACTTCCCAGAACAGACCCAGCGGCACCACCACGCCGAGCTGGGCGGTGGGGAACAGGGCGAGGTAAGCCCCGATCACCGCCGACACCGCACCGCTGGCGCCGATCACCACGCGGTCGGGCGCATCGATGCTGAGCACCGCGGCCACGTTGGCCACGGCGCCACCGATGAGGAACAGCAGCAGGAAGCGCCACGCCCCCATCGCCCGTTCCGCGGGCAGTCCGAAGATCAGCAGGAACACCAGGTTGCCCGCCAGATGGGCCCAGTCGGCGTGCAGGAACAGTGCCGTGAACAGGCGCAGCACGGTGCCGCGTTGCAATGACGCCAGCCAGACCTCGGGCGCGACCATGCCGCCGGTGAGCGCCCCCCATTCGGTCCGGAGGTGACCCTGTGCGGCGCCCCCCTGCAGCCACGCCCAGACGAAGGCGGCCAGCAGCACGATGGCCAGCGCAGGCGTGGCCCAGCGGACCGACGGTTTCTGGCGGGACGGTATGGAAACGAACATGCGCGGGCACTGTACCGGCTGCCCCCTCCGCTGCCCATGGTGCGACGCAACGAAACTGAATAGGGGCAAGCACTTACGGTGGATTGTTAGTGTTTGGTTAGCGGGTATACTGCATACGGCGTCGTATGTCGGGAGGGGCTTCCGGCAGGCTGAAAAGGTGGACCACACACCACGGCCTTCGACGACGCAGACGACTATTACCCACGTCTCCGGAGAGAACACTGATGGAATTTGCTAAGAACCTCACCCGCGTGTCCGCGCTGGCCCTCGGCATCACTGCCGCGCTGGCCTACGGCGACGTGCATGCCGCCGCCTTCCAGTTGAAGGAAAACAGCGTCAAGGCCCAGGGTCGTGCGATGGCCGGTGCGGCCTCCGCCAAGGGCGACGCCTCGGTCGTGGTCAACAACCCGGCCGTCATGTCCACCTTCACCGAGCGCACCCTGCAGGCCGACGTCACCGCGATCGACCTGTCCTACGAATTCACCGGCAGCGGCACCGCCGCCACCGGCACCCCGTTCCAGCAGCCGCTGACCGGCGGCAATGGTGGCGACGCCGGTGACGTGGCCGCCGTGCCGGCCGCGTCCTTCATCCTGCCGCTGAGCGGCGATTTCGAGTACCTGACCATCGGCGCCATGATCAGCGCGCCGTTCGGCCTGAAGACCGAATACGACGCCGGCTGGGTGGGTCGCTACCACGCGCTGGAATCGGACGTGAAGATCGTCGACCTGACCCTGGCGGCTTCGCTTGAGCTGAGCGATCGCTTCTCGATCGGCGCCGGCCTGATCTACGAACACGCCGACGTGACCCTGTCGCAGGCTGTCGACTTCGGCACCATCATCTGCAGCCAGAACCCGACCGCCTGCCTCACGCCCGGCTCGCCCTACGGCCCGCAGCGCAACGACGGCCTGGCCCACGTCAACGGTACCGACAACGGCATCGGCTGGATCTTCGGCGTGAACTGGCGCCCGACCGACAAGCTGTCGCTGGGTTACTCGCACCGCTCGGAGATCGACCACGAACTGGAAGGCCAGGGCGACTTCACCGTGCCGGCCAACGTGCGTACCGCGTTCGATGCCAACCCGCTGACCCGTCCGCTGTTCCTGGACGGCGGCGCACTGGCCAAGCTGACCACGCCCACCGTGGACACCTTCAGCGCCACGTACTACGCCACCGACCGCTTCACCGTGATGGCCGAAGCCAGCCGCACCGACTGGACCTCGCTGCAGGAAATCCGCATTGAGTTCGACAATCCGGGCCAGCCGGATTCGGCCGAAGAGTACAACTGGGGCGAGAACTGGTTCTACTCGGTGGGCGGCGAATACAAGTTCAGCGACGCGTTCACCTTCCGCGCTGGCGTGGCGCGCGACGACTCCCCGGTGAGCCGTCCGTACCGCACCCCGCGCCTGCCCGACCAGGACCGCATGTGGTATTCGCTGGGCCTGACCTGGGCGCTGTCCGAGCACTTCGAGCTCAACGCCAGCTACGTCAAGATCGACATCGTCGATACGCCGGAAGTCGACCTGACCACCAGCACGCGCGCGCGTCTGGTCGGCGAATTCGACGGCGGCGCCGACCTGTACGGCGTGTCGATGCAGTACAAGTTCTGATCGCCTCGCGCATCAGTCCGATGAAAAACCCCGCTTCGGCGGGGTTTTTCTTTTCAGGCCCTCAGTACGGCAGGCCGGCGACGTCCAGATCGATCGACCACAAGCTCGCCGCGCCGGTCAGGAAGAGGGTGCGACGCTCGGCGCCGCCGAAGGCGGCATTGGTGATGTTGGCGTCGACGCGGATGGTCGCCAGCACGTCGCCGGCTGGCGAAAGCACGCGCACGCGTCGCTCGCCGTGCTCGGTGACGTACACGTTGCCCAGGCAATCCACGGCCAGCCCGTCGCCGCCGGAAATGCGGGCCAGGTCGCGGCCAGGACCGGGGGCACTGTCGATCACCGGATACGCGCGCAGCACGTCGCCATCGGTGGCGCCGCCCGCCACGTAGAGCGTGCGGCCGTCCGGCGACAACGCGATGCCGTTGGGATTGCGCAATGTGTCGTCAACGACCGTGGTGGTGCCGTTGCGGTGGCGATAGACGCGGGTCAGTGGCTGTCCGCCGGGCGCGGCCTTGCGCTGGTAGTCCGGGTCGGTGAAATAAAGCGTGCCGTCGGCCGCCATCACCAGGTCGTTCGGGGAGTTGAATGGCTCGCCATCGAACGTCGAGACGAGCGCCGTGCGCGTCCCATGCTCAAGGTCCACGCGGGCGACCTGCTTGCCGTCGTGGGTCGCGGCGATGAGCGAACCTTCCCGATCGAGCGCCAGGCCATTGCTACCGCTGTCCTGCAGCACGGTTTCCCACCGGTCGGGCGGCGTGAAGCGCCGGATGCGCGAAGGAAACGTGCCGTTGTGGACGAAGTCCGACAGATAGAGCGCGCCATCGCGCCACACCGGGCCTTCGTAAAGGCGGTCCTGCGCATCGCCGGGCGTCGCGACCGACACGCGTGCAGCGGTCAGCGCGCCGCGCGGCGCGGTGCCCGGGTCCACGGGGCATGCGGCATGCTGCGCCGATGCGTTTGCGGTGATCGTCCCGCACAGCGCGAGCAGGGCAAGGGTGAGGCGGTGCAGCGGCATGGCGGTCCTCCGGTCAGGCAGGATGCCAGCGTACCTCGATCCGGTTGCGTCCCTTGTGCTTGGCGGCGTAAAGCGCCTCGTCGGCAAGCCGCATCAGCGTGTCGTACTGCGCGTGCCGGTCCGCCGTGAAGGAGATGCCCAAGCTGACGGTGACCCGGAAAGCCGCACCGATCGGCGAGAACTCCAGCGCCATCACCTGTTGGCGGATGCGTTCGGCCAGCGCATGCGCCGTTTCCGCGTGCGTATCGCGCAGCACCAGCATGAACTCCTCGCCACCGAGGCGGGCGAACAGATCGTCGTTGCGGATGCAGCCGCGTACCACGTCGGAGAAGCGCTGCAGTACCAGGTCGCCTGCCTCGTGTCCGTGGTCGTCGTTGACCGCCTTGAAGTGGTCCAGGTCCAGTGCGATCACCGCAAGCCCGTGTTCGGCAGCGTGCCAGGCACCGCGCGCTTCCAGCTCGTTGTCCAGGCCGCGGCGGTTCAATGCGCCGGTCAGCGGGTCGAACAGCGCGCCGCGCCGCAAGGGTTCGGCGGCCCGGAAGCTGGCGAGCATCAGCATGCAGAAGTTGAGCAAGTACCAGATCGAGAGATCCAGGTTCACCCAGATCGGGTTGGGCCCGTACGTTCCGGTCAATGCGGCCAGCAAGTCGCTGCCGTAGAGCCACAGCAGCATCAGGCTGCCGGCGATCATCAGGCGCGCAGGCACATGGTCCGGCGCGCGGCGCAGCACCAGCAGGTGCCGGATCATCACGGCGAGCACGATCACCTCGGTGGCGCTCATCGCCGCGCCCTGCGCATCCACCGTGCCGCGCAGCACCCAGCCGGCCAGCGAGAAGCCGATGCAGACCGGCAGCAGCGCCCGCTCCCACAGCGCGAGCGGCCGCTGCTGCACGAACTGGATGATCGACCAGGCCAGGCCGACCAGGCCGGCGCACGCCAGCAACCCGCCGACGCCGGCCGTCCAGTGCGCGAGCGTGTCGTTGCCTGCCAGCACCAGCTCCTGCGCGGTGCCGTCGAGCATCGCCGCACCCAGCGAGTAGAGGAAGTGCGCCACGCCCCAAGTGGCGATGCCACGCACGCCGCGCGAGACGCGCCCCACGTACAGGAAAAGCGCCAGCAGCACGGCCGCCAGCGCACAGTCGGTCAACAGCAGGTTGTAGAAATCGGTCGTCATGCGGTGCGGCCGTGATGGCCGTGGAGCTCCCTGTCTTGGGCTAAACGCAGGATGCGCCGCGATCCGGCAGCGCAGCGCAGCCGATGCCCGTCCGCATGGGGCGAAGGTTCAGTGATGGCATCGCGCGCAGCCACAGCTTCGCCCCATCGGCGCACATGATTCAGTGCGGTTGGTCATGGCGCGAAAAAAAAGCCCCGCCGGAGCGGGGCTTGGGGAGCAGCGGCGGGCCGGTCCGCGAACGGATCAGTCGCCGAGGGTCAGCAGCGAGGCGTTGCCGCCGGCGGCCGTGGTGTTGACCGTCACCGTCTTCTCGGTGGCGAAGCGCGGCAGGTAGTGCGGGCCGCCGGCCTTCGGGCCCGTGCCCGACAGGCCCTGGCCGCCGAATGGCTGCACGCCGACCACGGCGCCGATCTGGTTGCGGTTGACGTAGACGTTGCCCACCTTCACCCGCGCCGCGATGCGGTCGATGGTCTCGTCGATGCGCGAATGCACGCCCAGGGTCAGTCCGTAGCCGGTGGCATTGATCTGGTCGATCACGGCGTCCAGCTGGTCGGCTTTCCAGCGCACCACGTGCAGCGCCGGCCCGAAGATTTCCTTGTGCAGTTGGTCGAGCGATGCCAGCTCCCACGCACGCGGCGCGAAGAACGTGCCGTGCGCGGTGTCGTCGCCCGCGTTCGCCTGCTTGATCAGGCGTGCATCGTTCGCCATGCGGGCCGCGTGGTCGTCGAGGATCTTCAGTGCATCGGCATCGATCACCGGGCCGACGTCGGTCGACAGCAGGCCGGGGTCGCCGATCTTCAATTCGTCCATCGCACCGGCGAGCATGGTCATGACCTTGTCGGCGATGTCGTCCTGCACGAACAGCACGCGCGCGGCCGAGCAGCGCTGGCCGGCGGAGGTGAAGGCCGAGCCCATCGCGTCCTTCACCAGCTGCTCCGGCAGCGCGGACGAGTCGGCGATGAAGGCGTTCTGGCCGCCGGTCTCGGCGATCAGCGTGGCGATCGGGCCGGCGTCGCGGCCAGCCAGTGCGCGGTTGATCGCGCGCGCGGTGTCGGTGGAGCCGGTGAACGCGACACCGGCCACACGCGGGTCTTTCGTCAGCGCAGCGCCGACCGTGGCGCCGTCGCCGGGCAGGAACTGCAGCACCGCCTCGGGAATGCCGGCCTCGTGCAGCAACTTCACCGCCGCGTGGCCGATCAGGTTGGTCTGTTCGGCCGGCTTGGCGATCACGCTGTTGCCGGCGGCGAGCGCGGCGCTGACCTGGCCCAGGAAGATCGCCAGCGGGAAGTTCCACGGGCTGATGCAGACGAACACGCCGCGACCCTGCAGCTGCAACTGGTTGGATTCGCCGGTCGGGCCGGGCAGCTGCTCCGGCGCGCCGAACTGCGCGCGCGCCTGCGCGGCGTAGTAGCGCAGGAAGTCGACCGCTTCGCGCACTTCGGCGACACCGTCGGGGATGGTCTTGCCCGCTTCCTTCACGCACAGGGCGATGTATTCGGGCAGGCGCTGTTCCAGCAGATTGGCCGCGTGCTCGAGGATCGCAGCACGGCTGGCGGCCGGCGTGCGGTCCCAGGCCGGCTGCGCGGCCACCGCATTCGCCAGTGCCTTCTCGACGGCGGCGCTGTCGGCGGGCTGCCATTCGCCGACGGTCTGGCGGCGGTCGGCCGGATTGGTCACCGGCAGCGCGGCGCTGGCCACGACGGCGCCCGGCACCAACGGCGCCGCGCGCCACGGCTTGACCGCCGCGTTGATGCGCTCGGCCAGCGCGCGCAGGTCGTTGTCGTTGGCGAGGTTGGCGCCCATGGAGTTGTTCCTGTCAGAAGAGGCGATGGGAGCCGGCTGGCTCCGGAAAAGATCGACCGGCAGCGGGATGCGCGGATGCGGGATGGAATCGAATTCGGACACCGTCTGCACCGGGTCGCGCACGAGGTCCTCGATGGCGACGTTCTCGTCGGTGATGCGGTTGACGAAGCTGCTGTTGGCGCCGTTCTCGAGCAGGCGACGCACCAGGTACGGCAGCAGGTCCTCGTGCGAGCCGACCGGCGCGTAGACGCGGCACGGTGTATCGAGGCGGTGCTTCGGCACCACTTCGGCGTACAGGTCGTCGCCCATGCCGTGCAGCTTCTGGTGTTCGTAAGGCCGGCCCTGCGCGATCGAGCGGATCGCGGCGATGGTCTGCGCGTTGTGGGTGGCGAACATCGGATACAGCGCGTCGCCGTGGTCGAGCATGCGGCGGGCGTTGGCCAGGTAGGACACGTCGGTGTTCGGCTTGCGGGTGAACACCGGGTAGCCCGGATGGCCATCGATCTGCGCGCGCTTGATCTCGGCATCCCAGTACGCGCCCTTCACCAGGCGCACCGGCATGCGGCGACCGGCGCGCCGGGCGAGGTCGGCGAGGAAGTCGATCACGTAAGGCGTGCGCTTCTGGTAGGCCTGCACGGCCAGTCCGTAACCCTCCCAGCCGGCCAGCGAGGCGTCGGAGAAGGTCGCCTCGATGAGGTCCAGCGATAGCTCCAGGCGGTCGGCCTCTTCGGCATCGATGGTGAAGCCGATGCCGTACGACTTGGCCAGCTGCGCCAGTTCGAGGATCGCCGGTGCGAGCTCGCGCATCACGCGCGCGCGCTTGGCGTGTTCGTAGCGCGGGTGCAGCGCGGACAGCTTGATCGAGATGCTGGGTGCGGCGAGCACGTCCGCGAACGGACCGGTGCGGCCGATCGCATGGATCGCCTGGCGATAGGCTTCCAGATAGCGGGCGGCGTCCTTCGTGGTCAGCGCGCCCTCACCCAGCATGTCGAACGAATAGCGGTAGTCGGCGTTGTCGCCCTTGCGACTGCGCGACAGCGCTTCGTCGATGGTGCGGCCCATGACGAACTGGTGCCCCATGATCCGCATGGCCTGGCGCACCGCCAGCCGGATGACCGGCTCGCCCACGCGGCCGACCAGGCGTTTGAACGCGCCCGGCACGTCGGCGCGGGTCAGGTCGTTCAGGTTGACCAGCTTGCCGGTCAGCATCAGGCCCCAGGTGGACGCGTTCACCAGCACCGAGTCGCTCTGACCCAGGTGCTTTTCCCAGTCGGCGTCGCCCAGCTTGTCGCGGATCAGCTTGTCGGCGGTCTCCTGGTCCGGAATGCGCAGCAGCGCTTCGGCCACGCACATCAGCAGTACGCCTTCCTCGCTGCCTAGGTCGTACTGGCGCATGAAGGCCTCGATCGCCCCCTGGTCCTGGGCGCGGGCGCGGACCCGCTTCACCAGGTCCGCGGCCAGTTGCTGGGCCTGGGCCTGCTCGGCGGCCGGCAAGCGGGCCTGCTCCAGCAGCTCACGGACGTGTTCGGTCTCGTCGCGCAACCAGGCGGCCGTGATCGCGGCGCGCAGGGCCGGCGGCGAGGCGGGGAGTTCGGGGGCGACGATGCCGCCGGTCGGCGGGGCGGCTGGCGAGGGGAGCGGTGACGGGGTCGACATGACGGCAGGGCAGTCCAAAGGCAGTCCACTAGTTTAGGGCTGCGCGCGCGGCCCGGATATGCCCGGCGCGCCCGTCCTGAACCGGCGCGCGCCCCGTAGTGACGCGGGTCGCGGAACGTCGCTTCCGACGTGCGGCGAGGCGCGTGCGACGGGGCCGGGCGCCTTGTCCTGGATCAATGAAACTTGCCGCAAAGTGTGTCGGGAGCTACCATTTAACGGTTTTCCGCAGCCTCAACCGTGTGGCGGACGACATGATCGAAGTGGTGCCGTCAGCGTGGGACGGACACGGCGCGTGGCTACGGCTACGGCCGCCGAGGGCGCTGTCGCGCCGCCAGTTCGTGATGTTGTTCGCGGCACTGTCGGGTGCGATGTGGATCGTCGCCATGCTGGGCTGGTGGGGAGGCAATGCCTTCGCGCCGGCCTTTGCATTGCTCCATTCGGCCATCGTGGCCACGGCGCTGCGCGCGCTGTGGCGCAGTGGCGAACGGAGCGAGGACATCCATATCGGGCCGGATGCCGTGGAGGTGAGTACCTCCCGGTCCGGGGCGGTGTTCCGGGCACACCCGTACTGGGTACGCCTGAGCATCGAGCGGGAAGGCGAAAGGATTTCGCTGGCATCCAGTGGGAGGCAGGTCCAGGTCGGCGACTTCCTGGGACCGGCCGAACGCCGGGAGCTGGCGGACACGTTGCAGGATTTACTGGCGGCCGCGAGTGGCCGCAACCGATGACGCATTGGGGTCTAGGCAATGACGCAAGTGAATGGGATGTGGAAGCGGTTGGTGACGGCGTGCTCGCTGCTGGCGATGCCGGCGCTGGCCTGGGCGCAGTCGGCCGACCCGAAGCCGTGGCAGCTGAACATGGGCAAGGGCGTCACCGCCTCGTCCCAGCACGCCTACGACGCGCACATGGTGGCGCTGTGGGTCTGCATCGTGATCGGCGTCATCGTGTTCGGCGCGATGGGCTATGCGATGTTCAAGTTCCGCAAGTCCAAGGGTGCGGTGGCCGCGCAGTTCAGCCACAACACCACGGCCGAGATCATCTGGACCGTCATCCCGGTGCTGATCCTGGTGGTCATGGCCTGGCCGGCGACCGCCAAGCTGATCGCCATGTACGACACCCGCAATGCCGAGATGACCGTCAAGGTCACTGGCTACCAGTGGATGTGGAAGTACGAGTACCTGGGCGAGGACGTCGCGTTCACCAGCCGCCTGGACCGTGAGTCCGACCGCATCCGCCAGAGCGGCGAGAAGCCCGACCTGGCCAAGAACCCGCACTACCTGCTGGACGTCGACAACCAGCTGGTGCTGCCGACCGACACCAAGATCCGTTTCGTGATCACCGCCGACGACGTCATCCACGCCTGGTGGGTGCCCGCGCTGGGCTGGAAGCAGGACGCGATCCCCGGCATCGTCAACGAGGCCTGGACCGACATCAAGGAACCCGGCATCTACCGTGGCCAGTGCGCCGAGCTGTGCGGCAAGGACCATGGCTTCATGCCGATCGTGGTGAAGGCCGTGCCGAAGGCCGAGTTCGAGCAGTGGCTGGCTTCGAAGAAGCCCGCCCCCGCCGCCGAGCCCGCGCCCGTCGCCGCACCCGTGGAAGCCGCACCGGCCGACGCCGTGCCGGCCGCCGAGACCGCCCCCGCCGCCGAGACCCCCGCGCCGTCGGCGCAGGGTTGATCGACCGTCCGAATTAGCTTCAAGAGAGTAAGCACATGGCCAACTCCGCCGTCGATCATCACGACGATCACCACGGTCACCAGCAGAGCTTCATCGAGCGGTGGTTCTTCTCCACGAACCACAAGGACATCGGTACTCTCTACCTGATCTTCAGCTTCATCATGTTCATCATCGGCGCAGGCATGTCGGTGGTGATTCGCGCCGAACTGATGGTGCCGGGCCTGCAGCTGGTCACGCCCGAGTTCTTCAACCAGATGACCACGGTGCACGCGCTGGTCATGATCTTCGGCGGCGTGATGCCGGCCTTCGTCGGCCTGGCCAACTGGATGATCCCGCTGCAGGTCGGCGCGCCTGACATGGCGCTGCCGCGCATGAACAACTGGTCCTTCTGGATCATGCCGTTCGCCTTCACCCTGCTGCTGGGCACGCTGTTCCTGCCGGGCGGCGCCCCGGCCGGTGGCTGGACGCTGTACCCGCCGCTGTCGCTGCAAGGCGGCGCGAACGTGGCGTTCACCATCTTCGCCATCCACATGATGGGCGTCAGCTCGATCATGGGCGCGATCAACATCATCGCCACCGTGCTGAACATGCGCGCCCCGGGCCTGGACCTGCTGAAGATGCCGATCTTCTGCTGGACCTGGCTGATCACCGCGTTCCTGCTGATCGCCGTGATGCCCGTGCTCGCCGGTGCCGTCACCATGCTGCTGACCGACAAGTTCTTCGGCACCAGCTTCTTCAACGCGGCCGGCGGCGGCGACCCGGTGATGTACCAGCACATCTTCTGGTTCTTCGGTCACCCCGAGGTCTACATCATGATCCTGCCGGCGTTCGGCGTGGTGTCGGAAATCATCCCGACCTTCAGCCGCAAGCCGCTGTTCGGCTACCAGGCCATGGTGTACGCGACCGCCTCGATCGCGTTCCTGTCGTTCATCGTGTGGGCGCACCACATGTTCACGGTGGGCATGCCGCTGGGTGGCGAAATCTACTTCATGTTCGCCACCATGCTGATCGCGATCCCGACCGGCGTGAAGGTGTTCAACTGGGTCAGCACGATGTGGAAGGGCTCGCTGTCCTTCGAAACGCCGATGCTGTGGGCCGTGGGCTTCGTGATCCTCTTCAGCATCGGCGGCTTCTCCGGCCTGATGCTGGCGATCGTGCCGGCGGACTTCCAGTACCACGACACCTACTTCGTGGTGGCGCACTTCCACTACGTGCTGGTGACCGGCGCGCTGTTCTCCATCATCGCGGCGACCTACTACTGGTGGCCGAAGTGGACCGGCCGCATGTACAACGAGTTCTGGGGCAAGTTCCATTTCTGGTGGACGATCGTGTTCGTCAACCTGCTGTTCTTCCCGCAGCACTTCCTGGGCCTGGCCGGCATGCCGCGCCGCATCCCGGACTACAACCCGGTGTTCGCGGACTGGAACCTGATCAGCTCGATCGGCGCGTTCGGCATGTTCGCCACGCCGTTCATGATGGCCGCGATCCTGTGGGCCTCGCTGCGCAACGGCAAGAAGGCCGAGGCGCGTGCGTGGGAAAACGCCAAGGGCCTGGAGTGGACCGTGCCGTCGCCGGCGCCGCACCACACCTTCACCGTCCCGCCGGTCATCAAGGATGGCGACCTGGCGCACGGCGACGTGACCCACTGAGATCGTTGAGCCGTACCGCATGAACGCCCCCGCGCTGACTCCTGAGGAACTCGCGCGCCGCCGCAAGGCGGTGCTGCGGACCGCGTGGGTGATCGGCGGGATCGCGCTCGCGATCTTCGTGGCGTTCATCGCCCGCGCGGTGCTCAGCGCATGACTGCCGCGAAGTCCAATTCGGCGGGGCTGTTCAAGCTGGTGGGCGTGGCCGTGGCCGTGTTCGTGCTGACCTTCTCGCTGGTGCCGCTGTACCGCATCGCCTGCGAGAAGGTGTTCGGCATCCGCCTGGAGCAGGGCCCGGGCCAGGCCGCGGCGGTCGCCGCCGCCAAGGCCAAGCGCACGGTCACCGTGCAGTTCGACGGCGGCGTGAACTCCAAGTTGCCGTGGGCTTTCCATCCCGAGCAGCTGACCATGCAGGTCGTGCCCGGCGAGCTGTACGAAGCCAAGTATTTCGCCCGCAACGACAGCGAGCGCCCGATCGTGGGCAGCGCGGTGCCGTCCGTGGCGCCGGCGCGCGCGTCGGGCTATTTCACCAAGACCGAGTGCTTCTGCTTCACCGCCCAGACCCTGCAGGCCGGCGAAAGCCGCGACATGCCGGTCCGCTTCATCGTGGACCAAGACCTGCCGGCGGAAGTGAAGACGATCACCCTGTCGTATACCTTCTTCAAGAACGATGCACTGACCGCGCAGATCGGCACGGGCAACGCATCGCCCTCGCCGCTCGCGGCACCCTGATCACGTTTAGCAACCGGAAGCCACGCCATGGGACAAACCCATTCGCCAGACGCCAACATCTACTTCGTGCCGCACAGCTCCAAGTGGCCGTTCGTGGGTTCCATCGCCATGTTCGTCACCATGGTGGGCGTGGCCAACTGGCTCAATGATTCCGCCTGGGGCATGTGGGCGTTCTACGCCGGCGTTGTGATGCTGTGCGCCACGCTGTTCATGTGGTTCGGCGACGTGATCCGCGAGTCGGTCAGCGGCCACTACAACCGCCAGGTGGACGTGTCGTTCCGCATGGGCATGGTGTGGTTCATCTTCTCGGAAGTGATGTTCTTCGCGGCGTTCTTCGGCGCGCTGTTCTATGCCCGCACGCTCGCGTTGCCGTGGCTGGGCGGCGAAGGCGACGGCGTGATGACCAACAGCCTGCTGTGGGAAGGCTTCTCGGCCGCGTGGCCGAGCGCCGGTCCGGGCCAGGTCGGTGGCCAGTTCCAGACCATCCCGGCCTGGGGCCTGCCGCTGATCAATACGCTGATCCTGCTGACCTCGGGCGTGACCATCACCATCGCGCACCATGCGCTGAAGGCCGGCAACCGCAAGCAGCTGCTGATCTGGCTGGGCGCTACCGTGCTGTTGGGTTGCACGTTCCTGTTCTATCAGGCCGAAGAGTACATCCACGCCTACAAGGAACTGAACCTGACGCTGGGCTCCGGCATCTACGGTTCCACGTTCTTCATGCTGACCGGCTTCCACGGCATGCACGTGACGCTGGGCACCATCATGCTGGCGATCATCTGGTTCCGTTGCGCGAAGGGTCACTTCAGCAAGGACAACCATTTCGGTTTCGAAGCCGTCGCGTGGTACTGGCACTTCGTCGACGTGGTCTGGCTGGGCCTGTTCCTGTTCGTCTACGTGCTGTAAGCGCGGGCGAGCCGAAAGAAGAAAGGGCCGGCATTGCCGGCCCTTTTTCTTTTCTTCACGGTTGGCGCGGCCGGTGGCGCGCGGGACAATGCGTGATCAGCCGGGATTGACGCCGTGCGGCTGGATCCAGCCCATCTTGATGGCCAGGATCACCAGCAGGATCAGTCCGACGGACAGGGCGATACGGCGGGTCAGCGCGTTGACCGTGCGCTTGCTGTCGCTCTTGTCCACCAGCATGTAGTACAGGCCCGCGCCGAGGTTCCACACGATGACGATGAGGAAGGCGATGATCAGCAGGGTTTTCAGCGAATCGTTCATGGCGTCCTCGAGAGGTGCCGCAGCGGTGAGGTGCGCATTATCGCTCCGCCGCGGTGGGCCCGTGGTGGGTGCGACATTCGGACGCAGCCCGTGAGCCGGCGCATGCCGCTGCCGATCGGCTGGACCCTGGCCGTGCTGGCGATGTCGCTGTTCGGCAGCCTGGGCGCCTGGCAGCTGGGACGGGCGGACCAGAAGCACGCCATGCTGGCCGAAACCGCGCGCGTGCTGGCCGAGCGCCAGCCGCAGCCGCTGGCCATCGCCGCGGACGAGGGGCGCGCGAACCGCTACGACTGGGCCGAGGGCCACGGCCGCTTCGCGCCACGTCCCGCCATCCTGCTCGACAACCAGACCCGCGACCGCCAGGCCGGTGTGCGTGCGTACCGTGTCTTCCTGCCGGCGGGCGGTGGCGCGCCGGTGTTGGTCGAACTGGGATGGCTGCCGATCCCGGGCGATCGCCGGATGCCGGAGATCCCGCTGCCACCGAACGACCTGCGCGTCGCCGGCCTGCTGGTGCCGCCGCCTTCGGAAGGCATTGCCCACGCTGCGCCGAGCACCCAACCCGACGGCAGCCTGCTGGTCATCGCGCTGCAGCGGGATGCGCTGAAGGAGGCCCTGGGGCTGCCGGCGTTGGCGCCGCGCGTGCTGAAGCTCGACCCGGACCGGCCGCTGGGCTATGCCCGCGACCTCGACATCCTGCCCAACACGCTGCCGCCGGAGCGCCACATCGGCTACGCCGTGCAGTGGTTCGGACTGGCCGCTGCCGTGTTCATCACTGCGCTGGTACTGACCTGGCGGTCCCGGCGTGCCGCCCGGCAGGGGCATTGAGCGGCGTGGCGTGAGAAAATAACGGTATGGACTCCAATTCGTTCGATCCCGCCCAGCGGCGCCGCGGGCGCTGGATGCTGGTCGGCCTGTTCGCCCTGTTCTTCGGCACCGTGTTCGGCGCCGGCGTGCTGCGCTTCGCCGGCTGGCAGCCGGCCGGGCACAAGAACCACGGCCAGATGCTGCAGCCACCCGCCGACGCCCGCGCCATCGTGCCCGTGCTGGCCGACGGCAGCCGCTACGACTGGAACCCCGCCGAGCGCGGTTGGCGCATCGTCGTCGCACCTCCCGCCAACTGCGCGCAGGCATGCCTGACGCTGGCCAACGACCTCGACAAGGTCTGGCAGTTGTTCGGCCACAACGCCGACGACGTCGACATCCTCTGGATCGGTGCGTATCCCGACGGCGCGCCGCGCCACTCGGCGCTGCGCGTTGTCCGCGCCGACGATCCGCTGCGCGCCGCGTTGCCGCAGGTGGACGATCCGGCCGGCGTGCCGGTCTACGTGATCGATCCGCACGGCTTCGTGATCCTGCGCTACGCGCCCGGCTTCGATCCCGGCCACCTGCGCACCGACGTTTCCAAGCTGCTCAAGCTGATCTGAGCCGCACGCACGCTCCCCGACCATGATGACTTCCAACGACCGTCCCGAGATCGCGCGCCCCGTGATCTACAGACACTTCCATCGCATCGCCTGGCTGGCGGTGGCACTGACGCTGTGCGTCGTCGTGTTCGGCGCCTTCGTGCGTCTGTCCGACGCCGGCCTGAGTTGCCCTGACTGGCCGACCTGCTACGGCCGCGCGGCATGGCCGCAGGCGGTCGATGAAGCGGCTTCGCACGTGGCCAGCGAGATCCGTCCGTTCGAAACCCACAAGGCATGGCGCGAACAGGTCCATCGCCATCTCGCCGCATCGCTCGGCGTGCTGGTGCTGGTCCTCGCGCTGCTGGCCGCACGTCGCCGGCGCTGGGGCATCGCACAGATCGTGGTGGCCGCGGGATTGGTCGGCGCGGCGATTCCGCTGTACATGCACGGCGAACACGGCGCGGCATCCGCGCTGGCGATCCTGGGGGAAGCGATCCTGCTGTTCGCGGCCCTGCGCTGGTCGAACATCGACCTGGCGCGCGCGGCGACGCTGACGCTGGCGGTGATCATCTTCCAGGCGTTGCTCGGCATGTGGACGGTGACGTGGCTGTTGAAACCCATCGTCGTGATGGGCCACCTGCTCGGCGGCCTGACCACGTTCTCGCTGCTGGTGTGGATGGCCTGGCGCGCCACCGATCGCCCGATCACCCTGGCGGACAGCACGGTGCTGCGGCGCTGGCTGATCGGCGGCCTGGTGCTGCTCGGCGTGCAGATCGCGCTGGGCGGTTGGGTGAGCGCCAACTACGCCGCGCTGGCCTGCGGTCTGGATTTCCCGAAGTGCGTCGGCCAGTGGGCGCCGCCGGCGGATTTCCGCGAAGGCTTCGTGCTGTGGCGCGGGATCGGGGTGGACTACGAAGGTGGCGTGCTCGATGGCGCCTCGCGCATCGCGATCCAGCTGACCCACCGCATCATGGCGGTGATCGTCGCGCTCTACGTGCTGGCGCTGGCACTGCGCCTGTTCCGCACGCCGGGCATGCGCAGCTGGTCGCTGACACTGGCGGTACTGGTGTGCGCGCAGGTCACGCTGGGCATCCTCAACGTGAAGCTCAACCTGCCGCTGCCGGTCGCGGTCGCGCACAACGCCGGCGCGGTGCTGCTGTTGTTCACGATGGTGTCGCTGGTCGCCCGCCTGCGCAGGCCCGACTGAGATGGCCTCCACTTACCGCCAGTACTGGGACCTGACCAAGCCGCGCGTGGTGGCGCTGATCGTGTTCACCGCGATCGTCGGCATGTTCCTCGCGATCGATGGCCTGCCCGATGGCGCGCAGCTGGTGCGCGGTGCGCTCGGTTTCCTCGGCATCTGGCTGGCGGCCTCCAGCGCTGCGGCGATCAACCAACTCCTGGACACGCGCATCGACGCCAAGATGGCGCGCACCTCGTGGCGCCCGCTGGTGCAGGGCCAGGTGAAGCCGTGGCAGGCGCTGGTCTTCGCGCTGGTGCTGGCGGCGCTGTCGATGGCGATCCTCGTGCTGTGGGTCAACACGATCACGGCGATCCTGACGTTCGCTTCGCTGATCGGTTACGCCGTGGTGTACACGGTGTTCCTGAAGCGCGCGACGCCGCAGAACATCGTCATCGGCGGCATCGCCGGCGCGGCGCCGCCGCTGCTTGGCTGGGCCACGATGACCGGCATGCAGGGCGAGTGGGACTGGCCGCATGCGCTGCTGTTGGTGCTGATCATCTTCGTGTGGACGCCACCGCATTTCTGGGCGCTGGCGATCTTCCGTCGCGAAGACTACGCGCGTGCACTGGTGCCGATGCTGCCGGTAACGCATGGCGTGACGTACACGCGCTGGCAGATCCTGTTCTACACCGTGTTGCTGGTCGAAGTGACGGTGTTGCCGGTGGTGTTCGGCATGAGCGGGTTCTTCTACCTGGGCGGCGCGCTGGTGCTGGGCTCGGTGTTCCTCTGGTACGCGTGGCGCCTGTTGAACCCGCCCGACGAGTTCTTCGCCATGCGCGTGTTCAACTATTCCATCGTCTATCTGATGGCGCTGTTCGCGTTCCTGCTCGCCGACCACTGGGTGATGCCGCTGCTGCGGCCGGCGATGGTCTAACGCCTTACTTCGACTCCGCCGGGACAGGCATGGCGAGCTGTTCCACCACCACCGGTTCCAGCGATTTCAGTCCGGCGGAACGACCCAGGGCCAGGGCTTCATCCGTAGACAGGCCGTCCCGCTGCGCCGCGCCCAGCGCGAGCAGCGCGCCGACACGATTGCCGGACGCGCAATGCAGCAGCACTTCACCCTCGCGGCCTTGCAGCAAAGCGTGCAGGGCCTGGGCCTTCTCCGCGCTGATGTCTTCCTTGCCGCTGATCGGCAGCGCGATGTAGCTCATGCCTAACGCTTCGACTTCGCGCGCCTCGTCATAGCCGCGGTCTTCCTGCGGGCCGCGCAGGTCGATCACCGTGCGCACGCCGTCGTCCTTGAGTCGCTTCAGCTCTTCGAGGGTCGGCTGCCCGCCGGTATGCAGGCCGGGACGTGGCTGGGTGAACTCGCCTGCCAGGGCGGTTGTGACGCATGCGGAGAGCAGGAAGGCGGACAGCAAACGGACCAGACGGCTCATGCGACGCTCCTCTCAATGGCGACCGATGCGGGCCTGCAACAGGGTGCGCAGTTCGTACTTGTCGGCCTCGTCGAGCCCGACGTTGCGCTGCTTGGCCTGCAGTTCGTCCAGGCGCTGCTGCAGCATCTGCTTTTCCAGCTGTACGGCGGCGTCGAGCAGTTCGAGCCGCCAGCTTTCCTCGTCGCCGGGAAGATCCTGCATCGCCAGCTTCTGCAAAGCGGCTGCTTCATCCCGTTCGGCGAAATGTTCCAGCAATACACCGGTGGTGATGTCGGGACGCGCGTGGACCAGCGCGATCAGCTCCAGCAGCAGGTCCATGCCGGGCAGGCGCAGGGCGGAGAAGCCATGCGTGGATTCGATCGCCAGCGCGAGCGCAGGCTTGTGCAACAGGCGCACGATGATGTGGCGGACAAGGCTGGGTTTCTGGCCCGGGCTCGTGGCAGCGGGACGACGCGCTGGCGCGGCCGGTGCCGGCGCGGCGGCGTTGCCTGCGCCCACGCCGGTCACCACGGTCAGTTGCTGCCGCATCAGGTCGCCGAAAGCGCCATCGGGAATCTGCGCCAGCAGCGGGCGCGCGCGCTCGGCCAGGCGGGCCTTGCCGTCGAGCGTGGAGAGTTTGATGTCCTTGCCCAGTTCCTGGAAAAAGAACTCCGACAGTGGCATCGCCTGCTGCAGGCGCGCGTCGAAGCCCGTCGCGCCTTCCTGCCGCACGATGGTGTCGGGGTCCTCGCCATCGGGCAGGAACAGGAAGAACGCCTGGCGTCCGTCCTTCATGCGCGGCAGCACCGATTCCAGTGCGCGCCACGCGGCACGCTGGCCCGCGGCATCGCCGTCGAAACAGAAGTACACGTCGGGCGCATTGCGGAACAGCAGCTCGGCGTGTTCCGGCGTGGTCGCCGTGCCCAGCGTGGCGACGGCTTCCTTCACACCGAACTGGAACAGCGAGACCACGTCCATGTAGCCCTCGACCACCACCAGGCGCGCGATCTTCTGGTTGGCCTGCTTCACCTGCCACAGGCCGTAGAGCTCGCGGCCCTTGTGGAACAGCGCGGTCTCGGGCGAGTTGAGGTACTTGGGGCCGTCGTCCTTCTGCAGCACGCGACCGCCGAAGGCGATCACGCGGCCGCGCCGGTCGTGGATCGGGAACATCACCCGGTCGCGGAATTTGTCGTAGACGTGGCCGCGGTCGTTCTTCGAGAACAGGCCGGCGCGATCGAGCAGCTTCATCCGGCGCTCGTCAGTACCCAGCGCGTCCTTGAGCGCCGAATAGCCATCCGGCGCATAGCCGATCATGAACTGCGTGCGGATCGCCGCGTCCACGCCGCGGCCATCGAGATAGGACTTCGCCTTCTCGCTACCGTCGAGGTTGCGCTGGAAGAAGCGTGCGGCCGCTTCCAGGGCATTGAAGAGGTCCTTGGTGTCGTTGTTCTCGTTGCGCTGCTGGGTCTCGCGCGGCACTTCCATGCCGTTGCGGCGCGCCAGCTCTTCCACCGCGTCGAGGAACTCGAGGCGGTCGTAGTTCATCAGGAACGACAACGCCGTACCGTGCGCGCCGCAGCCGAAGCAGTGGTAGAACTGCTTGGTCGGCGAGACCGTGAACGACGGCGAGCGCTCGTCGTGGAACGGGCAGCAGGCCGAATATTCCTTGCCCTGGCGCTTCAGCGGGACGCGCGCGCCCACCACCTCGACGATATCCGTCCGGGCGAGCAGTTCGTCGATGAAGGCGTCGGGGATGCGGGCCATGGGTCGCATAGGATGCCACGCCCGGCCGGGTCGCCGGGATCGCGCGCTACCATGCGGCCATGCCTGCGACGATGCCGTCCGACGAAGCCCTGCTGGCCCGCCTGCGCGAGGCCGTGGGCGCGGCGCACGTACTGACCGGCGCGCGGGCGACGCGCCGCTACCGTAAAGGCTACCGCTTCGGCGACGGCCCGGTACTGGCCGTCGTGCGTCCCGGCACGCTGCTCGCGTTGTGGCGCGTGCTGGAAGCCGCCGTGCAGGCGGACCGCATCGTCCTGATGCAGGCGGCGAACACGGGGCTCACCGGCGGCTCCACGCCGGATGGCGACGGCTACGACCGCGGCATCGTGCTGGTCAGCACGCGGCGGCTGGCCGGCGTGCAGGTGATCCACGGTGGCCGCCAGGTGGTCTGCCTGCCGGGCGCGACCTTGGACGTGCTGGAGAAGGCGCTCGCACCGCTGGGACGCGAGCCGCATTCGGTGATCGGCTCGTCGTGCATCGGTGCCTCCGTGCTGGGCGGCGTGTGCAACAACTCCGGTGGTGCGCTGGTGCGTCGTGGTCCGGCGTACACGGAACTGGCCCTGTATGCGCAGCGCGGCGGTGACGGCGTGCTGCGGCTGGTCAACCACCTGGGCATCGCGCTCGGCGACACGCCGGAGGAAATCCTGACCCGCCTGCAGGCCGGCGACTATGCGCCGGCGGACGTGGTCCACGACGCCGCGCGCGCTGCGTCCGACCCGCACTATGCGGCCCACGTGCGCCAGGTCGATGCAGGCACGCCGGCGCGCTACAACGCCGATGCGACACGCCTGCACGAGGCGTCCGGTTGCGCGGGCCGGCTGGCGGTGTTCGCGGTGCGGCTGGATACGTTCGAGAAGGACGACGCATCGGTCTTCTACATCGGCAGCAACGATCCCGACGACCTCACCGGCGTGCGCCGGCATCTGCTGACCGCGGCCGAACGCCTGCCGATCTCGGGCGAATACCTCCATCGCGATGCCTTCGACATCGGCGACCGGTATGGCAAGGACACGTTCCTGTTGATCGACCGCTTCGGCACCGATCGCGTACCGGCGGCGTTCGCGCTGAAGAGCCGCATCGACGGCTGGTGCGAACGCTGGGGCCTGCGCGGCCTGACCGACCGCGTGCTGCAGACCGTATCCGGATGGCTGCCCGATCATCTTCCGCCGCGCCTGCGCGATTTCCGCGCGCGCTACGAACATCATCTGCTGCTCAAGGTGTCGGCACGGGACGCAGGCACCACGCACGATTTCCTCGACCGCTTCTTCGCCCACCGCGAAGGTTCGTTCTTCGCCTGCGATGCCGACGAAGGGCGCAAGGCGTTCCTGCACCGCTTCGCCGTGGCCGGTGCCGCCGTGCGCTACCGCGAGGTGCATCGCACGGAGGTGGAGGACATCGTCGCGCTCGATGTCGCCCTTCGCCGCGACGACCGCGACTGGGTGGAAACCCTGCCCGCCGCGCTGGCCGACACGATGGTCGCGCGTCTCTACTACGGGCACTTCTTCTGCCACGTCTTCCACCAGGACTACATCGTGCGGCGGGGAACGGATCCGCTTGCGGTGGAGCATGCGCTCTGGAAATTGCTGGATGCGCGCGGCGCCGAGTATCCGGCCGAACACAACGTGGGCCATCTCTATCCGGCCAAGCCGGCGCTCGCGGCGTTCTATCGCACGCTGGACCCCACCAATACCTTCAATCCCGGCATCGGCCAGACCAGCAAGCGCGCCGACTGGGGAGAATGATGTTCAGGCCGCGGCCTGCGCCCTGGCCAACGTGCGGGCGCGCTGGCGTTCGTCGATCACCGCCGTGATCAGCGCACCGACGAAGAACACCACGCTGGCGTAGTAGATCCAGACCAGCAGCAATACCAACGCGCCCATCGAGCCATAAGCGCTCCCGGGCGCCGCTTCGGCCAGGTAGAAGCCGATCAGGTACCGCCCGCCTGCGAACAGCAGGGCCGTGATCGCGCCGCCCAGGAAGGCGCGCGACCACGCCACGCGACGGTCCGGCAGGTAGTGGTAGAAGAAGGCGAAAGCGAGCGCGTACAGCAGCAGGGTGCTGCCGTAACCGAGCGCCGGCAGCAACGACGGCAGGCGTGCGAAGGCCACCTGCAGCGCCGTGGTGGCGATCATCGACACGATCAGCAGGAAGCCGATCGCCAGCACCACGCCCAGCGAGAACACCCGCTTCTTCAACCACGCCACCAGTCCGTTCAGGCGTTGCGCGTCGGTGCGGAAGATCAGGTTCAACGCGCCCTGCAACTGGGCGAACACGACGGTGGCGCCGACCAGCAACAGGCCGGTGCTCCACAGGCCTGCCAGTGAACCGATGTCAGGGCGCGCGTCGGCGTTGCGGATCACCGTCTCGGCGACGGCGGCGGCATCGGGGCCCGCGAGCTGGGCGATCTGGTCCAGCAGCGACTGTTGCGCAGGCGGGTAGAGCGAGGCGGTCAGCCACAGCAGCAGGATCAGCAACGGCGCCAGCGACAGCAGCGCGTAGAACGAGAGCGATGCGGCCTGCGTCATCAGGTCGGTGTCGATGAAGCGGCGCAGCAACGCCACGGGCAGGCTGCGCTCGGCGCGCGCACCGAGGTGCTGCAGGCGTTTCCGGATCGCGGGAAGGCGGGCAGGCATGTGCATGGGCCGAGGGTGGCCCGTGGCGTGTCAGCGCTTCGTTAGCGCGGCGTGGTGAGGACGTTTACGGGGATGCGTCGGCCAGCGCGCGCAAGGCGTCGCCACTGACGCGCTGCACGGTCCATTCGTCCATGCCGGTGGCGCCCAGGCGGCGGTAGAAGTCGATGGCCGGCGTGTTCCAGTCCAGCACCGACCATTCGAAGCGCCCGCAGCCGCGTTCCAGGGCAAGCCGCGCCAGGTGCACCATCAGGCGCTTGCCCAGTCCCAGGCTGCGGTAGCGGGGATAGACGAAGAGATCTTCCAGGTACAGCCCTGGCTGCCCAAGGAACGTCGAGAAGCTGTGGAAGAACAGGGCGAAGCCGGCCGGCGTGCCGTCGGCCTCGGCGATGACGACTTCGGCCGCAGGCCGTGCGCCGAACAGGTGCGTTTCCAGCAGCGCCGGCGTGGCGACGGCCTCGTGGGCGAGCTTTTCGTACTCGGCCAGGCCGCGGATGAAATCGAGGATCTGCGGGATGTCGGCGCGGGTGGCCGGGCGCAGCGTGATCGAGGGGGTCTCCATGGCGTCAGGATGCCATGGAGACGTTCCCGGGGCGGTCTGGCTCAGCCCGCCAGCTTCTTCTTGATCAGCGCGGAGACCTGGCCCATGTCGGCCTGGCCGGAGAGACGCGGCTTCAGCACGCCCATCAGCTTGCCCATGTCGGCCGGGCCCGTGGCACCGGTTTCGGCGACGGCCGCCTCGATGGCGGCCAGGATCTCGGCTTCACCCAGCTTGGCCGGCAGGTAGGTATCGATCACGACCAGCTCGGCGCGCTCGATGGCCGCCAGATCCTCGCGGTTAGCGGCTTCGAACTGGCTGACCGAGTCCTTGCGCTGCTTGACCATCTTTTCCAGCACGGCCAGCACGGCGGCGTCATCCAGCTCGATGCGCTCGTCCACTTCACGCTGCTTGATGGCGGCGTTGATCAGGCGGATGACCGCCAGGCGGTCCTTCTCGCCGGCCTTCATCGCGGCCTTCATGTCATCGGTGAGCTGCTGTTTCAGGGACATGGTGTGCTCCGGGGGAACGGGGAGGGCGTGGCACGGGGGAGCCGTGGGACGCCAAAAACACAAAAAGCCGGCGACGCTCGCGCGTGCCGGCTTCTTGCGAAGCGACGCGGCTCAGTACAGGCGCTGGCGCTTGGTGACGTCGCGCGAGCTGCGACGCAGCTGACGCTTCACCGCAGCGGCGGCCTTGCGCTTGCGCTCCTGGGTCGGCTTCTCGTAGAACTCGCGCTTGCGGGTTTCGGCCAGGACGCCGGCCTTTTCGCAGGTGCGCTTGAAGCGACGCAGCGCAAACTCAAACGGCTCGTTTTCGCGGACTTTGACGCTGGGCATACGTAATCTCGGTGGTCTAAACGGCCCGGGCACGCCGGGTGAGCCGCGTATTATAGCGACCGGAGCCGTCGCTGCAACCCACCCCGGCCACCTGCCGGCTTGCCCCTCCCCCTCCCGGACCCCACATCGTTCCCATGAAAGTCCTCGGCATCGAAACCAGCTGCGACGAAACCGGCGTGGCCGTCTACGACACCGGCCTGTCCGGCGCCGCCGGCCTGCGGGCCCATGCGGTCTACAGCCAGATCGCCCTGCACGCCGAATACGGCGGCGTGGTGCCGGAACTGGCCAGCCGAGACCACGTGCGCAAGCTGCTGCCGCTGATCCGGCAGACCTTGGCCGAGGCCGGGCTGGAGACCGGGGACCTGGAGGGCGTGGCCTACACGGCCGGCCCGGGGCTGGTCGGTGCCCTGCTGGTGGGCGCTGGCGTGGCCCGGTCGCTGGCGTGGGCGCTGGACGTGCCGGCCGTGGCGGTCCATCACATGGAAGGCCACCTGCTGGCGCCGCTGATGGAAGACAACCCGCCCGAGCCCCCGTTCGTGGCGCTGCTGGTGTCCGGCGGCCATACCCAACTGGTCGCCGTGGATGCGATCGGGCGCTACCGCCTGCTCGGCGAAACCCTGGACGACGCGGCGGGCGAAGCCTTCGACAAGACCGCCAAGATGATGGGCCTGCCGTACCCCGGCGGCCCCCAGTTGGCCGCGCTGGCCGAGCAGGGCACACCCGGCCGGTTCAGGTTCGCCCGGCCGATGACCGACCGTCCCGGGCTGGACTTCAGTTTCTCCGGCCTGAAGACACAGGTGTTGCTGGCCTGGCGCGACAGCGACCAGGCGGCGCAGACGCGCGCCGACATCGCGCGCGGGTTCGAAGATGCCGTGGTCGATACGCTGGCGATCAAGTGCGAGCGCGCGCTGGACGCGGCGGGCAGCGACATCATCGTCGTCGCCGGCGGCGTGGGCGCCAACAAGCGACTGCGTGCGAAGTTGCAGGAGATCGCCGCCAAGCGAGGCGGCCGCGCGTGCTTCCCGCGTCCTTCGCTGTGCACCGACAACGGCGCGATGATCGCCTTCGCCGGCGCGCTGCGGCTCGAGGCGGGCCAGCACGAGACGCCGGAGGTGAAGGTCACGCCGCGCTGGGACATGGCCACGTTGCCGCAGGTGGGCGCGCGCGCGGGATGACGGAGCTGTCGCGGTTTGCCGTTACCATGCGCGCATTCCGTCATCTGTAGCCCGTCATGGACATCGTTTTCATCGAAGACCTGCGCATCGAGACCGTCATCGGCATCTACGACTGGGAGCGCGGCATCCGTCAGACCGTGGCGTTGGACGTGGAAATGGCCTTCGACAACCGCGTGCCGGCCGCCAGCGACGACATCGCGCACACGCTGGACTACAAGGCCGTGTCCAAGCGGCTGATCTCGTTCGTCGAAGAAGCGAACTTCGGGCTGGTCGAGACGCTGGCCGAACGATGCGCCGGCATCATCCGCGACGAGTTCGGGGTGGCCTGGGTGCGGCTCAAGCTCAGCAAGCCCGGTGCCGTTACCGGCGCACGAAACGTCGGCGTGCTGATCGAACGCGGCACGCGGCCAGACTGACCGTGGGTCTCGCCTACCTCAGCCTGGGCAGCAATGTGGCGCCCGAACACCACCTGCGGGTCGCCATCGATGCCCTCCGCACGCGATTCGGTGACGTGCGCCTGTCGTCGGTGTATCGCACGCGCTCGGTCGGCTTCGATGGCACCGACTTCCTCAATGCCGCTGCGGTGATCGACAGCGACCTCGACCCGTTCGCGCTCAACGATTGGCTGCATGCGCTCGAGGATGCGCACGGCCGCGATCGCAGTGGGCCGCGCTTCTCCGACCGTACGCTGGATATCGACATCGTCTTCTACGACGACCTGGTGCTGCAGGGCCCGGGCAATCTGCGCCTGCCGCGCGATGAGCTGAAGCACGCGTTCGTGTTGCTGCCGTTGGCGGACATCGCGCCCGACAAGATCGATCCGCGCAGCGGCATGACGTTGCAGGCCTTGTGGGACGCGCATCCCGATCGCATGTCGCCGCCCGAACCCGTGGCGATCGACGCCGGCTGACGCCTCAACCCAGGGCGCGGCCGCCATCCACGTGGAGGGTTTGCCCGGTCACGTAGCTGGCCGCGTCGCTCAGCAGCCAGGCGACCGTTGCGGCGATATCGGCGGGCTCGCCGATTCGGCCCAGCGGCGTCTGCGCGAGCAGCTTCGCCTGCAGCGCCGGGTCGATACCGCCATCGGGCCACAGGATCGCGCCGGGCGAGACCGCATTCACGCGCACGTCGGGGCCCATCGAAACAGCGAGCCCGCGCGTGATCGCGAGCAGTGCGGCCTTCGAAGCGGCGTAGACCGCCAGGTCCGCGCGCGGACGCTCGGCGTAGATGTCGGCGATGTTGACGATGGCGCCGCGCGCCGCCTTCAAGTGCGGCGCCGCCGCCTGCGCGAGGAAGAACGGTGCGCGCGCATTCACGGCGAACAGTTCGTCCCACTGCGCCGGCGTGGCCATGCCGGCGGGCGTCGGATAGAACGCCGATGCATTGTTGACCAAGGCATCGAGGCGACCGTAGTGGCCGACCGTCCTTGCGACGAGCTCGGGCAAGCGATCGAAGTCGGCCAGCTCGGCCTGCAGTGCCAGCGTGCTGCCGGGACGGGCCGACTCCAGTTCGTCCACCAGTGCCTGCATGTCGGAGGATGACGCGCGGTAATGCAGCGCCAGGTCGTGGCCGTCGACATGCAGGCGGCGCGCGATCGCCGCGCCGACACGGCGGGCGGCACCGGTGATCAGGACGACGCGACGCGTGGCGGACATGGCGGGGCTCCCGTGCAGAGGCCGACATTGTCCCTGCTTTGCACCGGAATGGCGCAAAGCGATGCCGATGGATGTGAGTCGAGCGCGCCGCGGCGTGAATGCTTGACGGCGCGCACGCCGACCGTGCATGTTGCGACGCATCACCCCTCGCCGGATGTGCCGGCCGGGGACAGTGGAAAGGGCGAATGGACTGGGCGAAGTACCGCACCACGACCTTTGACGAACTGATCCAGGCCGATGGGCGGCCGCGACCGGCCGCGCGCCGCCTGGTGGAATACCTGGCCGGGCTCTCCGGCCGCGAAATCGCCGAACGCCAGCTTGCCGCCGACGTGGTGGCGCGCGTGCAGGGCATCACCTTCACCGTGTACTCCGACGGCCGCAACGTCGACCGCACGCTGCCGTTCGACCTGATCCCGCGCATCATCCCGCTCAGCGAGTGGCAGCGCACCGAAGCCGGCCTGAAGCAGCGCATGCGCGCGCTGAACCTGTTCATCGGCGACATCTACGGCAAGCAGCAGATCGTCAAGGACAAGGTGTTCCCGGCGATGCTGCTGAAGGATTCGGTGAACTTCCGCGAGCAGTGCGTCGGTATCGCGCCGCCGCTCGGCGTGTGGGCGCACATCTGCGGCTCGGACCTGGTGCGCGACGGCGATGGCACGCTGTACGCGCTGGAGGACAACCTGCGCATCCCGTCCGGCGTGAGCTACATGCTGGAAAACCGCATGGTGGCCAAGCGCGTGTTCCCCGAGTTGTTCGAGACCAGTTCGATCCTGCCGGTGGACGAATACCCCAGCCAGCTGTACGACACGCTCGCCGCGCTGTCGCCGCGCCCGGGCGATACGCCGGTGATCGCGTTGCTGACGCCGGGTGTGTTCAACAGCGCCTACTTCGAACACGCGTACCTGGCCCAGGCGATGGGTATCGAGCTGGTCGAAGGCAGCGACCTGTTCGTCGCCGACGACGACTGCACCTACATGCGCACCGTGTACGGCCCCAAGCGGGTGGACGTGGTGTACCGGCGCGTGGACGACCTCTTCATCGATCCCGACGTGTTCCACCCCGACTCCGTGCTAGGCGTACCCGGGCTGATCCGCAGCTGGCGCGCGGGCAAGGTGGCGCTGGCCAATGCGCCGGGCGCGGGCGTGGCCGACGACAAGGTGGTCTTCGCCTACGTGCCGAAGATGATCAAGTACTACCTGGACGAGGACCCCATCCTGCCGAACGTGCCGAGCTACCTCTGCCACAACGCGAAGGAGCGCAAGTACGTGCTGGAGAACATCGAGAAGCTGGTGGTGAAGCCGGCCAACGAATCCGGCGGCTACGGCATGCTGATCGGTCCGCGTTCCACCAAGCGCCAGCGGGAGAAATTCAAGGCGCTGATCGAAGCGAATCCGCGCAACTACATGGCGCAGCCGACGCTGGCGCTGTCCACCGCACCCATCGTCACCAAGCAGGGGCCGGCGCCTCGCCACATCGACCTGCGTCCGTTCGTGCTGTCGCGCCAGGACACCTACGTCACCACCGGTGGCCTGACGCGCGTGGCGATGGTGAAGGGCTCGCTGGTGGTGAACTCGTCGCAGGGCGGCGGCGCCAAGGACACGTGGGTGGTGGACCTGTCCGACGACGACGGGGAGGAAGGCTGATGCTGTCGCGCGTCGCCGACAACCTGTACTGGTTCAGCCGCTACGTGCGGCGGGCCGAGAACACCGCGCGCCTGGTGGGCGTAGGCAGCCAGCTCCAGCTCGACATGCCGCGCTCCGTGCGCTTCGCGTGGCGGCCGATGATCGACACGGTCGGCGCGGGCGAGTGCTTCGAACAATGCTATCCAACGACGGCGGAAGCGGCGGGCGATGCGGACGTGATCCGTTTCCTACTGCTGGACGAGCGCAATCCGTCCTCGCTGCGCACCTCGGTGGATTCGGCCCGCGAGATCCTGCGCAGCATCCGCGATACGCTGCCGCAGGATGTGTGGGAGGCGATCAACGACCTGCATCTCTACATCGCTGCGCAGGGCGAACGCAGCCTCAGCCGGCGGTACCGGTTGGAATTCCTGCAGCGCATCGTCGACGGTTGCCTCAAGGTGTCGGGCCTGTTGAGCGCCAACGTCAGCCGCGACATCGGGTACCAGTTCCTGCGCCTGGGCACGGGCCTGGAGCAGGCCGACATGACCACGCGCATCATGGACGCCGGTGCATCCGGTCTGGTGACGCCGCGTAACGAGGACGACCGCGAGGCGTTCCAGAACATGCAATGGATGAGCGTGCTGCGCTCGCTGGCCGGCTACCAGATGTTCCGTCGGCACGTGCGCCAGCGCGTCACCGCCGAACTGGCGCTGCGGTTCCTGCTGCAAAACAACGAGTTCCCGCGCAGCGTGCACTTCTGCCTGTCGCGCGTGCAGAGCGTGTTGCCGACGATGCCGCCGCGTCCCGGCGTGGACCGTCACCTCAACCGTGTCATCGGCCTGACCCGCAACGCCGACCCTGCCGTCCTCGCGACGCGCAATCCCGCGCAGTTCATGGATCAGATCCAGGTGCATCTGGGCGCGTTGCATGACGCCATCGCGGAAGGGTACTTCCACGGCTGATGCCGTCAGTCGTGGCGGGTACACCACGCGGCAGCGGAGATGGCAGCGAGCTTGCTCGCGATCAGCACCCCCGCGATACCCGCCACGACCCGCCAGGGCGGCGGTATCCACCAGGCCAGGCTGAAGACGGTGAGGCCGAGGCCCGCGCAAAACACGAGCATCGCGACGACCCAGGGCTTCAGGTCGTTCGCGGCCATCGCTCGCTACTGCTGCTGTCCCTGCGCGTCGCCCGGATCCTGTCGCGACGGTGCGCGGCGCGGCGGCATGGCAGGCATGCTGGCGGGAGCGGGCTCGCGCTCGCCCTGCGGCTCCCACGGGAAGCGGGGCAGGCTGTGCACCGCCGCCTCCAGTTTGCGCGACCACGTGTCGTGGATCTCGGCGTACAGCGGCGTGTCGGCTTCCAGGCGCATCTTCTGGGTGATCTTCAGGTCGCCGCTGCGCAGCAGCGCCATGTCCACCGGCATGCCGACGGACAGGTTGGAGCGGATGGTGGAGTCCAGCGATACCAGCGCGCACCGCGCGGCGTCTTCCAGCGGCGTCTCGGGACGGATGATGCGGTCGAGGATCGGCTTGCCGTACTTCGATTCGCCGATCTGCAGGTACGGCGTCTCCGGGGAAGTCGCGATGCAGTTGCCGAGCGGATAGATCATGTACAGGCCCGGGCGCTCGCCGGCGATCTGGCCGCCGAGGATCAGCGTGGATTGCACGTTGACACCGCTCTGCTGGGCCTCGTCGTTCATCTTGACCTGGCTGGCCACGAGCGTGTCGCCGACATATTCCGCCACTTCGTAGAGATGCGAGAACGTCTTCAGGCTGTGCTTGGCGTTGGGGTCGTCCGCGTCGCGCTGCAGCCGCGAGATGGTCAGCTGCGTGGTCGCCAGGTTGCCGGCCGACATGATGACGAACACGCGGTCGCCCGGCCATTCGAACACGTGCATCTTGCGGTACACGCGCACGTCGTCGAACGAGGCGCTGGTGCGGGTGTCCGCGGCGAAGACCAGGCCGTCGTTGACTTCGATACCGACGCAATAGGTCATGGCGTGTCCGTTGCTGCTGTGCACCACGATTCTATGCGCCACCCCGGGGGTTGGCTAGGGCCGCCATCCCAGTGTTAGACGGCCCGTACAATGACCGGGATTTCCGCTCCCGGTGCGCCATGCAGGCCGATCTTCCCCTTCCCGACGACGAGGCGCGCGCCCACAGCGAACGCCTTGCCGCTTTCATCCGCAGCGAGATCGCCGCCGAGGGCGGCAGCATTCCGTTCTCGCGCTTCATGGAACGCAGCCTCTACGCGCCCGGGTTGGGCTACTACAGCGCGGGCAGCACCAAGTTCGGCGAGGCGGGCGATTTCACCACCGCGCCGGAACTGGGCCCGCTGTTCGCCAGCTGCGTGGCGCAGGCGGTGGCACCGGTGCTGCAACAGATCGGGCCGCAGGCCGAGTTCGTCGAGATCGGTGGCGGCAGCGGCGCGTTCGCCGAGATCGTGCTCAAGCGGTTGCTCGAACTGGACGCGCTGCCGGCGCGCTACGGCATCCTCGAGCCCAGCGCGGACCTTCGCGAACGCCAGCGTGAGCGGTTGGGGCGTCGGCTGATTCCGCCGGTGTTCGACCTGGTCGAATGGCTGGATGCGCCGCCGTCGGAAAGCTGGAGCGGCGTGCTGTTCGCCAACGAAGTCGTCGATGCGTTGCCTACGCCGCGCTTCACGCTGCGCGATGGCGAAGTATTCGAGGAAGGCGTGGCGTTGGACGGCGAGGGCCGCTTCATCCGCACCGATCGTCCGGCCGATGCCTTGCTGGCCGCCGCGGTGCGCCATGTCGAACGCTACCTGGGACAAGCGTTCCCGGACGGCTACCGGTCCGAGCTGTTGCCGCAGCTGCCGTACTGGGTGCAGGCGGTGATGGGGGGGCTGGATCGGGGTGCGATGCTGTTCGCCGACTACGGCTACCCGCGCCGCGAGTTCTACCAGGCCGATCGCGACGACGGCACGTTGCGCGCTTACTACCGGCATCGCGTGCACAACGACGCGTATCTGTGGCCGGGCCTGCAGGACATCACGGCGTCGGTGGATTTCACGGCGCTGGCCGAAGCCGGTACGAATGCGGGCTTCGATCTGGCCGGCTACACCACGCAGGCGAATTTCCTGCTGGGCAACGGCCTGCAGGAGCGACTGGATGAAGCGCAGCAGCGCGCGGATGAGACCACGCTGCTGCGCCTGCGCAACGAGGCCAAGCGGCTGACGTTGCCCAGCGAGATGGGCGAGCGCTTCCAGGTGATGGGTTTCTCGAACGACGTCGAGTTCGGTACCGCGTTCCTGTTCAACGACCTGAGCTGGCGCCTGTGAGCGCCCTGTTCGCGTTGCGTCCGTTCCGGCGCCCACGCCTGTGGCTGGGCCTGTGGCTGCTCGCGGTCACCATCGTGATGGTGCTGTCGCTGGCGAACCTCAGCCGTCTGCCGCCGGTGCCGGAAGGGGGCGACAAGGTCGAGCACTTCCTGGCTTACGGGGTGCTGTCGTTGTCGGCGATGCAACTGTTCGCCTCGCGTCGCGGGTGCATCGTGGTGGCGGTGTTGCTGGTGCTGATGGGCGTGGGCCTGGAGTTCGCCCAGGGTGCGCTGACCACCACGCGCATGGCCGATCCGCGCGACGCCTTGGCCAATACGCTCGGCGTGCTCGCCGGTGTGGCGACGTTGTTCACGCCCTTGCGCGGCATGCTGCTGGCGTTCGATACACGGCTCCGCCCACGGCGCGCATCGTAGGGAAAGAAAAAGCCGGGCATTGCCCGGCTTTTTTTTCGAGTGCGCCGTGATTCAGCGCGGCTGCAGGGTGATGCGGTCCAGCACCCACATCTGCGGGCGCGTGTCGCCGGTGAAGCGCACGCACAGGTCCTGCTTGCCCGTGGTGCCGGCGGGCAGGGGCGCATCCAGGTCCAGGAAGCCGTCGGCATTCGGCGCCGCCGGCAGCGGGACCGTCGCCAGCACCGTGCCCTTGCAGCCGCCCCCGAGGATTTCCAGTTCGCCCAGCGGCGACTTCGCGGGTTCGAACGTGCGGTGCGGCTCGTCGTGCGCCAGCTGGAAGTAGTACGGGATGCGGCCGGCCCGCACCTTGATCGATGCGATGCCGTCCAGGTCGGCCTGGTTCCACTGCCAGCACGGGTAGAAGATCGTCGCGTTGAAGATCGCGCGCTCGCCATCGGCCGGGCCATCGTCTTCCAGGCGCAGCAGCAGCCGACCGGCATCCGGGCACACGGCCATCGCTTCATCGGTGCGCGTGAGCAGCGCAGCGGGCGTCAGCTCGAACGTGGCCGCCGGTGCCAGCGCGCGGCCCTCGGCGAAGGCCGCCGCACGCACGGTGACCGGCGTCTTCAGATCAAGCGGTGCCGCGAAGGCCTTGGACGACGAGGTCGGTTCGCTGCCATCCGTCGTGTAGTGCACGGCATAGCCCAGCGGATTCGACAGCGTGACTTTCACGGTGCCCGCCTTGCGATCATCTTCGGTTGCGATTATCGCTTCGAACGGCGTCTTCGCGTAACCCAGTCCGATCGCGTCGTAGCGCTTCAGCTGCGCAGGCAGGCGTTTCGTGAAGTCGCCGAAGTCCTTCTTCGCCGCCGGCGTCCAGCCGGTCTCCGCCACGGCGGCCAGGCGCGGGAACGCGTTGTGCTGCAGGCGCGCGAACGTGCGCGTGTGCTCGGTCCACAAGTTGGCCTGCAGGCCGAGGATGTGGTGGCGCTGGCTCTCTTCCAGCTCCGGCGGCACCGGCTCGAACGCATAGACGTCCTGCAGCGTGATCAGCGCGGGGCGTCCCGGCGGTTCGTTCGGCGAGGCGGTCTGCAGATAGTCGAGGTAGGTCTTGTTCGACGGCGACATCACCACGTCATGACCCTGGCGCGCGGCCTTCAAGCCGCCTTCGATGCCGCGCCACGACATCACCGTGGCTTCCGGCGGCAGCTTGGCTTCGAGGATCTCGTCCCAGCCGATCAGGCGCTTGCCGTGTCCGGCGAGGTACTTCTCCAGACGCTCGACCAGATAGCCCTGCAGGTCCATCTCGGTCTTCGCGCCGACGGCCTGCATCCGAGCTTGCTCACGCGCGGAGGCTTCCCACTGGTCCTTCACCGCTTCGTCGCCACCGATGTGCACGTAGGTGCCCGGGAACAACTGCACCACTTCGTCCAGCACGTTCTCGAGGAAGGTGATCGTGCCCTCCTCGACGTTGACCAGGTTGGGGAACACGCCCCACTCGTTCGACGGCACCAGCGGCGTGTCGATCGAGCCGAGTTCCGGATGGGCGGAGATCGCCGCGGTCGCGTGGCCCGGCACGTTGATCTCGGGCACGACGGTGATGTGGCGCTCGGCGGCGTACTTCACCACGTCGCGGATCTGGTCCTGCGTGTAGAAGCCGCAGTACGGGCGCGGTTCGCCAGTCTTCGGATCCTTGCCGCCGTCGCCGGCGGGAATGCGGCAGCCACCGATCTCGGTGAGCTTCGGGTACTGCTTGATCTCGATGCGCCAGCCCTGATCGTCGGTCAGGTGCCAGTGCAGCGTGTTGAGCTTGTGCAGGGCCATCGCATCGATGACCTTCTTGACGTCGTCCACGGTCTGGAAGTGGCGCGCCGGGTCCAGCATGAAGCCGCGCCAGGCGAAGCGCGGTGCGTCCTCGATATGCAGCGCGGGCAGCGTGACGCCGCCCTTGTCGCCCTGGGTGGCGAGCTGCCACAGCGTCACCGCGCCGTAGAACAGGCCACGTTCGTCGCGCGCCTTCACCGTGGCGCCTTCGGGCGTGATGTCCAGCGTATAGGCCTCGGGCGAGGCATCGTTCGCGCCGCCCGCTTCCAGCACGAAGCGGATCACGCCCTTGCCGTCGGCCTGCGCGGCCGGCAGTGCGGGACCGCCCGCCGACGTCAGGTAGGCGACGAACTGTTCTGCAACGCGCGTCGCCGGTTCACCCGCGGCGAACACCTGGGTCTGGTCATCGATGACGAAGCGGCCCTCGCCCGTCTGCAGCGTGGCGGGCGCGGGAATCAGGGCCGGCGTGATGGGCGCCGATGCGGACGCGGTGCCGGCATCGCTGCCTGTCCTGGCACAGCCGGCCAGGACCAGCAGGGTGAGGGCCATGCCGGCCAGGGCGCGACGGAGGAAGGGTCGTTTCATCGGAATCCTCGTGGGCGAACGAGCGGAAGAGTGCCAAAAAAAAGCGGGCCCGGACAAATCCAGGCCCGCAGAGGGAGAGTGTTCCCTTACATCGATGACGCGATCAGAACTTGAAGCGGAAGTTCAGGTAGTACTGGCGGCCGTTGCTGTAGAACGCATGCGGCAGGTAGCCCGGCACCGCGTCGTTCTCGGTGTAGTACTTCAGCTTCGGGTTGTTGAGGTTCAGGCCGTCCAGGCTGATCGTCAGCCAGTCGGTGGCCTTGAAGCCCAGCGAGGCCGACACCGTGGCGAAGTCATCCTGGTAGAAGTTGTCGGCGCGGCTGACGCCGGCGTAGAACGAGCTGCGATAGCTGTAGTTCACGCGGGCGTTGAAGCGGTCGTTCTCGTACCAGCCCGACAGGTTGTAGGTGTTCTCGGAGGTCCCGTTGAGCGGCTTGCCGCCGTCGGCCTCGCCATCCACGTAGGTGTAGTTGGCGTTGATGCCGAAGTTGTCGCCGATCGGCTGCTCGTAAGTCAGCTCCACGCCGCGGGCCTTGCCGTTCGAGTTGACCGGGATCGACACCAGGTAGTCGCTGTAGACGTCCGTGCCGGCAGCCTGGCTGGCCTGCTGGTCCTTGTACTGGACGATGACGTTGCCGAAATCGACGTAGCCATCCATGTCCATCGAGAACACGCTGGCGGCAAGCAGGGCGCGCGGAGCGAAGTACCACTCGATCGAAGCATCGAAGTTGGTCGACACCAGCGGATCGAGGTTCGGATTGCCGCCGCTGCCTTCGTGGGTCAGGTCGTTGAGCGTCAGCGAGCCGGCCAGCGCCGAGAAGTCCGGACGGGTCATGGTCTTGCTGCCGGACACACGGGCCACCAGGTTGTCGGTCAGCTCGAACTTGAAGTTCACGCTGGGCAGCAGCTCGTTGTAGTCGTTGTTCACCACGACCGGCAGGTAATCGCCGAACGCCGAGCCGGTGATCGCACCGGGGATGCCGGAGTTGACCGCAAGCGCCTGGTTGTAGCTCACGTCGGTTTCCGTCTGCACATAACGCAGGCCGGCATTACCGCTCCAGCGATCGCCCTGGAAGTTCAACTGGGCATACACCGCGTTGATGTCTTCCTCTACGCCGTACACGTCCGAGAAGTAGAAGCGCTCGGGGTTGTTGCGGTTGGCGAAGCGGGCATTGAGTTCCGCAAGCTGCGCAGGCGTGTAGTACCAGATGCCCGACGGGACGTTGCCGCCGACGCCGAAATCGCCCGGGTACGCGCCGCCCGCCGCCGGATAGGCGTTGATGTCGGTCCAGTTGCTGGCCCAGTTCGGGCCCTGGGCGAGCGAGAAGTCGTTGCTGCGCTCGTGCGTCGCGAAGCGATAGCCGAAGTCCAGCGAGGACAGCACGTCGGACTGGAAGAAGAACTGGCCGTCCGCCGAAGCCCAGTCTTCCTTGTCGAGCACGTCGATGCCCTGCGCGCCGAAGATCCAGCCGTTCTGCGGCAGGTGGTTCGCGGCCGTGTTGGTGCCGCCCAGCGACCAGTCGATCGGGCTGCCCACGCCATTCATGCTCCAGCTCGCGCCGGCGTTGCCGGCGACGCCGGTTTCCAGCACGTCCTGGGTGGGGCTGCTGCCGTTGCCCTTGGTGGAGCCGAGTTGGAACACGAATTTCAGCGCATCGCTGGCATTCCATTCGGCGTCGAGCGCGATGTACTTCGAGGTCGAGACCGCGCCAGGGCGGGAGATCATGTCGTAAACGCCGTAGGGCGTGACCGTACCGGACGTGACCGGCGCGTAGGTGGCGCTGGTCAGCACGCCGTTCTCGACGGTGTAGCTGGTCGGCGTCTGCGAATTGACGAACTGACTGGCCCACATCATGTAGTTGCGGTTGTAGTTGTCCGCCTTCAGCCGCGAGTAGAACGCGTTCACGTTCAAGGTCAGGTTGTCGGTGACCTTGGCTTCGATGTTGGCCACGCCGCCCTGGCGCTTGCGCACCTGTTCGAACAAGGCGGCACCCAGCAGGTTGGGGTAGAGCACGCCATTCAGGTCGGGATTGGTCGAGGTGATGGTGCCGTAGCCGCCCACCACTTCCTGGCCATCGCGGCGCAGGCTGCGCTCCTCGTTGAACACCTGGAACAACATGCCGGCGGTGCCTTCGTCGTTGCGCCAGTTCAGCAGGGCATCGAGCTGCGGCTTGGTGTCGCCCGGCAGGTCGGAGTGCACCGCGCCGAGGGAGCCCTGGATCGTCAGCGGTTCGGCGAACTGCAGCGGACGGCGGGTGATGATGTTCACCGAACCGGCGGTGCCGCCTTCGACCAGCTTCGCTTCGGAGGTCTTGTGCACCACGACGCGGTCGACGATCTCGGACGGATACAGCGAATAGCTCACGCTGCGGCCGACGTTGCCCACCTGGCTGAGCACGAACCAGTCGCCGGTGCCGATGGTGTGGCCGTTGACCAGGGTCTGCGTGAGGCTCGGATTGGTGCCGCGCAGGCTGACGCGGTCGGCTTCGTCGAAGCCGCCTTCGCTGGCGCTCGACGAGGCGATGTTGACGCCCGGCAGCTGGCGCAGCGTGTCGGCCACGTTCTTGGCCGGCAACTTGCCGATGTCTTCGGCGGTGACGACTTCGACGTGCGTGGCGGCATCGCGCTTGGCGTCGAGCGCCTTCTCGATGCTGCCACGGATGCCGGTGACCACCACGGTATCGAGGTCGGTGGCCTGCGTTTCGGTCGGTTGAGCGTCCTGCGCCTGCGCCTGCGCCTGCGCCACCACACCCAGACAGGTCACGATGGCGGCGGAAAGGATGGATCTGCGGTAATTCATGATGTCTCTCCCATCATTCATTGTTTGAGTTTCGGCAGGTCTTGCTCGCGCTTGCTCCGCCGTGCTTGAAGCCTTTACTGCAATCGACGCCACGCCTGTCCCGGCGCTTCCATTTCAATCGTCCTGGTGTTGCTCCAGGTACCACTTGGCGGCACCCACCACCCCCAGCTGCCCGTGTTCCACCAGCTTCACGGGGATGCGTTCGAGCGCCTCGCGCATCGATCCCTTGTTGAGGAATCGCGCGACGAAACTGCTCTGGATCAGGAATTCGCGGATCTTCGGCAGGATCCCGCCGGCGAGGTACACCCCGCCCTGCACGCCGTACAGCAGCGCCATGTCGCCGACGACGCTGCCGAGCAGGCCGCAGAACACGTCGAGGCTTTCGCGCGCCAGCGGGTCGTCGCCCGACAGTGCGGCGGCCGTGACCTGGCCCGGATGCGTGTAGGCCGAAGGCGCGGCGCCGCGCACGGCGCACAGCGCGGCATGCAGGTTCAACAAACCGGGGCCGGACAGCGCCTGTTCGACCGGCACGTGCGTGCGGGTCTTCAGCATCTCGGCCAGCAGTGCCATCTCGAGCGCGTTGCCGGCGGTGAGCGCGGCCTGGCCGGCTTCGGTGGCCAGCACCACCGCGCGCGCGCCGACCGGGATCCAGACCGCCGCGCCCAGGCCGGTGCCCGGGCCGAGGATCAGCGTGGGGCCGCGGGTCGGTGCGATGGCCGGGCCGGTGAGCTGCAGCACCTGGCTGGCGTCCACCTGCGCGGCGGCATGCGCCACCGCTTCGAAGTCGTTGACCAGGCGGACGTCGTCGAAACCGAGCTGCGTGCGCAGTTCCGCCAGCGACAAGCGCCAGGGCAGGTTGTTGGTGATGACGGTGCCGTCTTCCAGCGCATAGCCGGCGCTGGCGATCACGCCACGGGTGACGCGCCCATGGTCGAGGCCCAGGTGGTGCAGGAAGTCCTGGACGATGTCGCCCAGGCCGGCATGGTCGGCGCAGGCGTACTTGCGGTACTCCAGCACCTGGACCGGCATCCCGGCGTCGCCGCTGCCGCGCACCAGGCCGATGCGGACATGGGTGCCACCGACGTCCGCCGCGATGAAGGCGTCGTGCCCCGCGTGGCTGGCATCTGTCGGCAATGGATTGGCAATGGCGACCACACGTCTCCCCACATGTTCGCGGCCGGGACCCCGTCATCCCGATATGGCCGGAGTGTGGAAAGTGTTTGACAACGTTGTCAAGACTCTGTCATGAAATAGCCGTCCGGCGGGCGAGGCAATGCGCGGAATCGACAACAATGCTCGTATTCAGTATCGAATTGCACGCACTGATGTCGTTAATAGTTGAATACAAAGGCGAAAAGCGGGGAAGTCCCGCAAGACTTGATGCTGCGGTGCACGATGCCGGTGCACTCACAGAAGGGGTGCAAAGCCGGTTCGAGATCTCATTGTTCCGGTGGGTCGTCTGATGACTTTGACAACGTTGTTCCCGATGCCGCGCGCAGGTGCGGCGTCCCAGATCGAGGGGATTGCATGAGTACCGCTGCTGGAACCACCCCGCTCCGCTCGCTCGCCATCGTCGGCGTGCTGTTCTTCATCATCGGGTTCTTCACCTGGATCAACGGCCCGCTGATCACCTTCGTGCAGCTCGCCTTCGATCTGGACGAGGTGAATGCCTTCCTCGTGCTGATGGTGTTCTACCTGTCGTACTTCTTCCTCGCGTTGCCTGCCGCGGCGCTGCTCAAGCGCACCGGCATGAAGAAGGGGCTGGCCGCCAGCCTGTTCGTGATGGCGGTGGGGGCGGCGATGTTCGGCGAGTTCTCCACCCAGCGCTGGTATCCCGGCGCGCTGGCTGGCCTGTTCGTGATCGGTGGCGGCCTGGCGCTGCTGCAGACGGCGGTGAACCCCTACGTCAGCATCCTCGGCCCCATCGAAAGCGCCGCGCAGCGCATCGCGCTGATGGGCATCTGCAACAAGATCGCCGGCATGCTGGCGCCGATCGTGATCGGTACGCTGGTACTGCACGGCGTGGGCGACCTCGCGGCGCAGGTCGAGGCGGCCGATCCCGTCGCCAAGGCGGCGCTGCTGGACGCGTTCGCGGCGAAGATCCACCTGCCGTACCTGGTGATGGCCGGCCTCCTGGTCGTGGTCGCCATCGGCATCCTGTTCTCGCCGCTGCCGGAGGTGAAGCCCTCCGAGGTCAACGCCGCGCCCACGGCCGATGCCGCCGATGGCGAACGTGGCCTGTCGCACTTCCCGCACCTGTGGCTGGGCGTGCTGTGCCTGTTCCTCTACGTGGGGGTGGAGGTGTTGGCGGGCGACGCGATCGGCACCTATGGAAGGGGCTTCGGTCTGCCGCTGGACCAGACCAAGCTGTTCACCACCTACACGTTGTTCGCGATGTTGGCCGGTTACCTGGTCGGATTGGCGGTGATCCCGCGCTTCGTGTCGCAGGAACGCTACCTGGCCATCTCCGCCACGCTGGGCGTGCTGTTCGCCCTCGGCGCGCTGCTGACGCACGGCTATGTGTCGGTCGGCTTCGTCGCTGCGCTGGGCTTCGCCAACGCGATGATGTGGCCGGCGATCTTCCCCCTGGCGATCAAGGGCCTGGGCCGGCATACCGAGACCGGATCGGCCCTGCTGATCATGGGCATCGCCGGCGGAGCGATCCTGCCGCAGCTGTTCGCGGTGCTGAAGCAGCACTACGACTTCCAGGTCGTGTTCGCCGGGCTCGCGGTGCCGGGCTACCTGTACATCCTGTACTACGCGCTGGCCGGGCACCGGGTGGGCCGGGCGCGGCTGGCGACGGCCGTGCCGGAACGCGGCATCATGGTGGACTCGCCTCCATGACGGAAACGCCCATGCGCCGACCCACCATCAAGGACGTCGCCGAACGCGCGAAGGTCTCGCTGAAGACCGTGTCCCGGGTCATCAACAACGAGCCGTCGGTGCTGCAGGGCACGCGTGCGCGCGTGCTGCACGCCATCGCCGAACTGGACTACGAACCGGACCAGTCCGCGCGCAACCTGCGCAGCGGCACGCCGTTCGTGATCGGGCTGGTCTACGACAACCCCAACCCGTACCACATCATCGGCGTGCAGAACGGCGTGCTGGCCGCCTGCAAGGAGACCGGCTTCGGCCTGCAGATCCATCCGGTGGATTCCACTTCGCCGTTGCTGGCCGAGGAACTGGTGGAATTCGTCCAGCGTTCGCGCCTGGCCGGGCTGGTGCTGACCGCGCCGATGTCCGAACGCGCCGACCTGGTGACGGCGCTGGCCGCTCGCGGGGTGAAGCTGGTGCGCATCATCGCCGCGACCGAAGATCCGGAAGACGGCTTGCCGTGCGTCTATGTCGACGACCGCGATGCCGCCTACGAGATCACCGAACACCTGATCCAGCTCGGCCACCAGCGCATCGGTTTCCTGTGGGGCGGGCTGGCGCACCGGTCGAGTACCGAGCGCTATGCCGGTTACGAGAAAGCGTTGAAGGACTACGGCATCACCCTCGACAAGCATCTCGTCGTGCCGGGCGACTACACCTTCGACGACGGTTTCCGTGGCGCGCGCCGCCTGCTGGCGCTGCGCGAACCGCCCACCGCGATCTTCGGTTCCAACGATGAAATCGCGGCCGGCGTGCTGGCGGCGGCGAAGTCGGCCGGCATGAACGTGCCTTACGACCTGTCCATCGCCGGTTTCGAGGACAGCCCGTTCTCCAAGCAGTCGTGGCCGCCGCTGACCACCGCCAAGCAGGCCACGCAGGACATCGCCAAGCAGGCGGCGCGCCTGCTGATCGCCGGCCTGCGCCAGGACGCCTACGACGACCATCCCACCGCCGTGCACAACCAGGGCTTCGTGCCGCAACTGGTCGTGCGCGGTTCCACCGCGCCGGTCCGGCCGCGCGCAGACCGACCCGAACCCCTCTCGCCATGACCGACACGCCGTTGCCCGCGCCTTCCGACACTTTGATGCACCAGGAGGCGGCCCAGACCGCCGACATCGTCGCCGACCAGTACACGCGCAATGCCGCGACGGTGAAGGCGCTGGCGGAAGACCTGCGCCGTAATCCTCCACCGTTCGTGGTGACCTGCGCGCGCGGCAGTTCCGATCATGCGGCGACGTATGCGAAGTATCTGTTCGAGACGCAGCTCGGCGTGGTCACCGCGTCGGCGTCGCCGTCGGTGGGGTCGGTGTACGAAGCGAAGCAGCGATTGGCCGATGCGCTGTACGTGGTGATCTCGCAGTCGGGCAAGAGCCCGGACCTGCTGCGCAACGCGAGCGCGGCCAAGGAGGCCGGCGCACGCGTGGTCGCACTGGTGAACGTGGAAGACTCGCCGCTGGCGCAACTCGCCGACACCGTGCTGCCATTGCGCGCCGGTCCCGAGCGCAGCGTGGCGGCGACCAAGAGCTACCTGGGTTCGCTCGCGGCGATCCTGCAGCTGGCCGCGTACTGGAAGGACGAGGCGCCGCTGCATGCCGCCGCCGATGCCTTGCCCGACGCGCTGCGACGCGCGTGGCAGGCGGACTGGTCGCCGCTGAACGACGGATTGGTGGGTGCGCACAACCTGTTCGTGCTGGGACGAGGCCTGGGCCTCGCCGCCGCGCAGGAAGCCGCATTGAAGTTCAAGGAAACCTGCGGCCTGCACGCCGAGGCCTACAGTTCGGCGGAAGTGAAGCACGGACCGATGGCGCTGGTCGGTCCGGGCTTCCCGGTGCTCTGCTTCGCGCAGCCGGATGAAACCGAAGCCGGCACACTGGCGCTGGCGCAGGAATTCCGCGGGCGCGGTGCGCAGGTGTGGGTGGCGTCGCGCCAGGGCGACCTGCCGCTGGTCGAGGCACCGCACCCGGCGTGCGCCCCGCTGCTGACCATCCAGAGTTTCTACCGGGCGATCAATGCGCTCGCGCTGCGTCGCGGCCACAATCCGGATGTGCCGCCGCACCTCAACAAGGTCACTGAAACGGTATGAACGCGACGAGCGCCGCCATTGCCCTGTGCAACGCCCGCGTGCTGACGCCGGACGGCTTCGTCGAAGGCCTGGCGGTACTGATGCAGGACGGCCGCATCGCCGACCTGGTCGCGGACGATGCGATCCCGTCAGATGCGGTGCGGCACGATCTTCACGGCGCGACGTTGCTGCCCGGCTTCATCGATGCGCAGGTCAACGGTGGCGGTGGCGCGCTGTTCAACAACGACACCACGGTGGACGCGATCCGCACGATCGCGCAGGCGCACCGGCGCTTCGGCACGACCGGCCTGTTGCCGACCTTGATCAGCGACGATGCCGACGTGATGGCGCGCGCGATCGCGGCGACACGCGACGCCATCGCACAGGGCGTGCCGGGCGTGCTCGGCATCCACCTGGAAGGCCCGTACATCGCGCCCGCGCGCAAGGGCACGCACGATGCGACGAAGTTCCGCGTGCCCGGTGTGGACGAGATCGCGATGGCGACGTCGCTCGACAACGGCGTGACCCTGCTGACGCTGGCGCCCGAACAGGTGCCAACCGACATCATTCGCGCCTTGGTGGCACGCGGTGCGATCGTCGTCGCCGGCCACACGGCAGGTAGCTACGAACAGATCCGCGCCGGCATCGACGCAGGCGTGTCGGGCTTCACCCATCTCTACAACGCGATGTCGCCGTTGCAGGGCCGCGAACCGGGCGCGGTCGGTGCCGCGCTGGAGGACGACGGCTGCTGGTGCGGCGTGATCGTCGATGGCGTGCACGTGCATCCGGCCAGCCTGCGCGTCGCGTTGGCGGCCAAGCCGCGCGGCAAGGTGGTCCTGGTCACCGATGCGATGCCGATGGTCGGTTCGGACGACCCGTCGTTCGATCTGTATGGCGAAACCATCACCGCCGTCGACGGCGTGGTGCGCAATGCAGCCGGCGCGTTGGCGGGTTCGGCGTTGGACATGATCACCGCCGTGCGCAACTGCGTGCGGCTACTCGACCTGCCGCTGGACGAAGCCGCACGCATGGCGTCCACCTATCCCGCCGATGTCCTCGGCCTGGGCGGGACGCACGGCCGCATCGCGCCCGGTTACCGCGCCGACTTGGTGGCGCTGGACGCCGACCTGCAGATCGTCGGCACGTGGATCGGCGGCGCCTGATCCCGCGCGCATGAGCCTCGCTCCGGCCCGGTTCGCGTCCGTCGATGCGCTGCGCGGCCTGACGGTCGCCGCGATGCTGCTGGTCAACACGCCGGGCGACTGGTCGCATGTCTACGCGCCGCTGCTGCACGCGGAATGGCATGGCGTGACGCCGACCGACCTGGTGTTCCCGTTCTTCCTCTTCATCGTCGGCGTATCGATTTCGCTGGGCATCGTGCCGCGTGCCGAGGCAGGCGTGGCGTGCGACGCACTGGTGCGCGCGCTGCTGTGGCGCGCGGCGAAGATCGTCGCGCTCGGCCTGGCGTTGCACCTGCTGGCGTACCTGATGCTGGACCGTCCGCATTTCCGACCCTGGGGCGTGCTGCAGCGGATCGGCCTGTGTTTCGCTGCTGCCGGCCTGATCGCGCTGTACGTGAAGCCTCGCCTGCAGTGGGCATTGATCGGCGCGGTCCTGCTCGGCTACTGGGCGCTGCTCGCGCCGTCCGGCTATGCGGCCTACACGAACCTTCCGGCACGCATCGACACGGCGTTGTTCGCGCCATGGCTGTACCAGTGGGATGCGTCGCTCGCACGCGGGCAGGATCCCGAGGGGTTGCTGAGCACGTTGCCGGCCATCGCCACCACGCTGTTCGGCGTGCGGGCCGGCGCCTGGTTGCGGGGCGGCGCGCTTCGCACGCTGGTGCTGGCCGGCATGGCGGCCGTGGCCATCGGCCTGGCGTGGAGCAGCGTGCTTCCGTTGAACAAGGCGCTGTGGACGTCGTCGTATGCGCTGTTCACCGCCGGCTGCGCATGGCTCGCGCTGGCGTTCGCCCATGCGGCGGTGGACCGGCAGGGTTGGCCGGCCGTGGGACGCCGCTTCGGCGCGAACGCCATCGCCGCCTATGTCGGCGCCGCTGTGATGACGTACGTACTGCTCGCGCTCGGATGGATGGAGCCGTTGTACCGGGTCGGATTCGCCGACTGGATGGCGCCCTGTTTCGGGCCGTACCTGCCGTCGCTGTCGTTCGCGCTGTCGTTCGTGGGCGTGTGGTGGCTGGTCGTGTGGGCGATGGACCGGCGGGGCTGGTACCTGAAGGTCTGAACGCCCGGCGGCCATCACGCTTTTCTTCGCCCGGCCGGCGTACAACGGCGATCACCCCTGCCGGAGCCGCCCGCATGAAGATGCCGTTGCTGCTTGCCTGTGTGGTCTGCCTGGCGTCCTGCCAGCGCGCCACGGTCGACGAGAACGGTGCACGCATCGTGGTTTCGTCCACACCCAGGGCGACGACAGCCGCGGGAATCGCGTTGGCGCCGCATGGCCAGGCGCCCGCGACGTTGCCGGGCGTGCAGCGCGTCGCAGGGGGCATGTCGCCGCCGCGCGCCGTGCCCAACCCACCCTTCACCAGCACGCCCGTCGCCACCTTCAACGAACCGTGGGCGATGACCTTCCTGCCCGACGGTCGCCTGTTGGTCACGGAGAAAGGCGGAACGCTGCGGCTGGCCAACGTGGCCACGGGCCAGGTGGGGCAGGTCACCGGCGTGCCGGCCGTCGCTTACGGAGGCCAGGGCGGGTTCGGCGACGTGCTGCTGCATCCGCGCTTCGCCGACAATCGATGGGTGTACATCAGCTATGCGGAGGCCGGCAGTGGCGGCACCCGCGGTGCGGCCGTGGCGCGCGCAACGCTGACACTCGATGCCAGCGGGAACGGCGGCAGCCTGTCCAACCTCCAGGTCATCTGGCGGCAGACGCCCAAGGTCAGTGGCGATGCCCACTACGGCCATCGGCTCGCCTTCGGTGCCGATGACAAGCTGTGGGTGACATCGAGCGACCGGCAGGCGATGACGCCTGCGCAGGATCTGCAGTCCACGCTCGGCAAACTGATTCGCCTCAACGACGATGGCAGCGTGCCGCCGGACAATCCGTTCGCGGCGCAGGGCGGGATCGCGGCGCAGGTGTGGACGCTGGGCCACCGCAATTTGCTGGGCATCGCGTTCGACAATGCGGGCCGGCTATGGACGCATGAAATGGGGCCGGCCGGCGGCGACGAACTCAACCTGATCGAGCGCGGCAGCAACTACGGCTGGCCGATCGTCTCCAATGGCGACCACTACGACGGCACGCCCATCCCGGACCACCCGACGCGCCCGGAATTCAACGCGCCCGAGGCATTCTGGAATCCGGTGATCGCTCCGGCGGGCTTCGTCATCTACTCGGGCAACCTGTTTCCCTGGTACCGGGGCAAGGGCTTCATTGGCGGCCTGGCCTCGCAGGCGCTGATCGAGATCGAGTTCGAGGGCACGCAGGCGCGCGAAGCGCGCCGCTACCCGATGGGGCGGCGCATCCGCGAAGTCGAGCAGGGGCCGGACGGTGCGCTGTGGCTGCTCGAGGACGGCGGTAGCGGGCGCTTGTTGAAGCTGACGCCCAACCGCAGTTGATCAGGACGCGCTTCCGGCTTCCTGCTGCTGGCGGGTGTGGCGGATGTCCAGGTACAGACTGTACGCCGCGGTGAAGGCCGGCAGCAGGTTCTGCAGTACGCCCACCGCGTCCTGCTTCGACGAGAACAGGAAGTAGCTCAGCGCCATCAGGCTGCCGACCAGGCTCATGTACCAGAACAGGCGCGGGATCACTGGGCGGCGCGCGCGTCGCGAGGCGACGAACTGCACCAGCCAGCGACCGCCGAACATCGCCGCGCCGGTCAGGCCGATCAGCTTCCACGGCGTCATGTGCAGGCCGGTCCAACCCAGCCAGACGATTTCCTGGTTCATCACGCTCATGGCTTGCGCCCCGTGCCGATTTCGCTCACCGCGGTGATGCGGCTGCGCTGGATCAACCACGACACGCCCATCAGGTCCTTGATGCCGACCAGCGCGCGTCCCAGGTTGGTGTACTTGGACTGGCCCGAACCGCGCGGCCGGTGGGAGACCGGCACGCTGACCGTCTTCCAGCCCGCGCGCTGCATCAGCGCCGGCAGGTAGCGGTGCATGTGGTCGAAGTAGGGCAGGTCGAGGAAGGCCGCGCGTTCGAACAATTTGATGCCGCAACCGGTGTCGGGCGTGTCGTCGCGCAGCAGGCGCTGGCGGATCCCGTTCGCCCAGCGCGATGCCCAGCGCTTGCTGGCGGTGTCCTTGCGGTCCACGCGCCAACCGGCGTACAGGCGGGTCTGTGCATCGCCCTCGTCGCGCGCGGCCAACAGCTTGGGGATGTCGGCCGGATCATTCTGGCCATCACCGTCGAGCGTGGCGATCCACGGCGACAGCGCGTGCTTCACGCCGGTGCGGATGGCGGTGCTCTGCCCGCTGCGGCGCTGGTGCACCAGCACGCGCAACTCCGGTACTTCGGCCTTCAGCGCGGTGAGCACGTCGCGGGTGTCGTCATCGGACTGGTCGTCGACGCAGACGATGTCGAACGGCACGCGCCCGCGCAGGTGCTGCACCACTTCCTGCACGAGCGGGCCGATATTGCCGCGCTCGTTGAACACCGGGATCACGATGGAAAGGGCCGTCATGTCAGACCTCACTGAGACAGCGGATTATTGTCCGGCCCGGCAGGTCAGGAAAATGTCGTGGTCCGGCTGGTACAGCGCGGTCCGCACGTCGGCGAGCCCCAGCAGCGTATGGAACAGGTCGTCATGGCTGTGCGGGGCGGCGGCCACGCGGCGCAGGCAGCCCGCGTCCAGCCCTGCCGATGCGCGCCAACCCTCGGAGAACCAGGCCACCATCGGGACCTCCAACTGCTCGCGGGGGGCGATCGAATAGGGCATGCCGTGCAGGTAGGGCCCTTTCTCACCGAGCGATTCGCCATGGTCCGACACGTAGAGCAGCGCGGTATCGTAACCGGGCAACTCGGCCAGTTCGTCGATGGCGCCGGCCAACACATGGTCCGTGTAACCGAGCGCATTGTCGTACGCATTGACGATCTGCTCCCGGCTGCAGCGACCGAGGTCCGAGGTCTCGCATACCGGCGTGAACCGTTGGAAGGCCGAGGGGTAGCGTTCGAAATAGGTCGGTCCGTGGTTGCCCAGCATGTGCAGCACGATCACCTGGTCGCCGGTCTGTCGGTGTGCCGCCTCGGCCAAGCCTTGCAGCAGGATGCCGTCGTGGCAGCGCGTGCCGTTGCACAGACCCGCATCGGTACGGGCGTGCATGTCTTCCACCGGCAAGCCCGCGCAGACGCCCTTGCAGCCGGATTGGTTGTCGCGCCACAGCGTGGCGACGCCGGCGCGCTGTAGCACGTGCAGCACCGACTGGTGGCCACGGATCGCCTTCTCGTCGTAGTGGGCACGGCCGTAGGGCGAGAACATGCACGGCAGCGAGACCTCGGTGCTGCTGCCGCAGGCGGTGACATGCGGGAAATTCAACACGCTTCGCTGTGCCAGCTCGGGCGTGGTCTGCCTGGCGTAGCCGTTGAGGCCCCAGTTCGCGGCGCGTGCCGTTTCACCCACCACCAGCACCAGCAGCCGCGGCTTGCGCATGCCTGCGCCGGGCGCCCGCACGGCGTCCTCGCCGATCGGCAGTTGCACGCGCGCGCGTCCCGGCGGCTCTTCGCTGACCACCTTCGCCAGCGAGACCAGCACGTTGGCCGGCGTGACCAGGTAGCGGACCTCGCGCTGGTTGCGCAGGAAGGCAGTGAGCTGCTGGGTGACCGGCAGCACCCCGGCCAGGGCGATGGCGGCCATGCCGGCGAGCAGCGCGGCACGCAGGCCGAGCGTGCGCGCCCAGGTGCGCTCGCGCAGGCGCACGCGCCAGATCACCACCAGCGCAGGCAGGGCGGCGAGCAGCGGCAGCAGTGCGTCGCCGCCCGCGAGTTCGCTGGCTTCGCGCCAGTCGGTGTGCAACACGTTGCGCACCATGTCGGCGTCGATATAGATCCCGTATGCGGCCATGTAGTGGCCCGCCAGCGCAGCGGTGACCACGAGCAGCGACAGCACGATGCGCGCGGTGCGCCGCCAGACCAGCAGCGACAGCCACACGCCGTGCACGGAGGTCACGAGAAGGAACAGCGAAAGCGTCCAGGCGCCCTGCGCCAGCGGTTGCGGTACCGCCGCGCGCCAGAACACGGCGTTGGCGAACAGGCTGAAGTACAGACAGGCCACGAGGATCAGCGTTTCGGTCCCCACCCAAGGCCGCGCCAGGACGAGGGGACGCACCCGCTGCCAGGCGCGAACGAGCGGACTCTCGGGGAGGGTCGCCGCGTTCATGCCTGCGTCTCCGCCGTCGTCCACGCGCCGCGTTCGTGGAGCCATTCGATCGTGCAGGCGACCGCCCAGCAGACCGCCAGGCTGGCGACGTCATGCGACAGGAAGTGCGCACCCCGCAGTTGCTGCGCGAGGCCGAACACGATGCCTGCGAGCAAGCCGATGCCCAAGCCTGCATGGCGCCAGCGGGGTGCCACATGCAGGAAGAAGAAATACAGCGCGACCCAGGCGTAACCCCCTGCGGCATGCGCGGCGGGGAAGCAGGCCGCCGGCCCCATCGACGCCGGACGCGCCTCGAACAATCCCACGTAGGGGCGTTGCCCGCCGAGGCCCGCGAGGTCCCACGGGCAGTCCATGTGCGTCAGCGATTTCAGTGCCGCCACGCAGGCGATGGAGGCGAAGACCGCCAGCAGCAGACGCGCGGCCGGCCGCGTCCACGTCGCGTCGGGCGAACGCCAGCGCCACAGCGTGGCGACCAGCAGGCCCGCCCACGCCACCTGGCTCAGCCGACGTCCGCCGAGATGCAGGACGGTCTCCATCCATACGCTGCGCTTGAGCGCCCAGGCGCCGCCTTCCCACTGGAACAGGCGTGTCGCCCAATGCAGGTCGATCTGTCGCGCGGCCCACCAGGCGAGCAGCAGCGACGCCATCGAAACCAGGAACAGTCGCGAGAGATCGCTGCGGGAAGAAGGAAGGGCAAGGGAGGGTGAGACCGACATGCAGGACAGGCGTGGAGAAGGGCCTGCGCATGCTGGTGGTCGCGATGTCGTAGCGCGGTAGGACTTCCGTCGGAAGCCCGTTAAAGCGCGCGCGAATGATTCTCGCGCGCGCGCACCGTTGTTCGAGGTTCAGTCTTCGCTGACGTCGGCGGACCAGTCCGCGGGCACGTCGCAGCCCGCGATCCAGGCGTTGCCGGGAGCGAGGATCCATTCGCGCCGGTTCGATGCGCCGATGTCGATCACCTTCGCCGGATCGAGGCAGGGCCCGATCGCCTCCTTGCGCAGGAACAGCCAGCGACGGTCGGGCGCTTCCAGCAGCCACGCATGCGCGTGCTGCCACTGGTCCACCCACGGTTGCTTGAAGCCGAAGTCGGTCACGGGGCGGTCCGCCTGTAGCAGGTGCTGTTCGCGCCAGCCCAGCATGGCCAGTTCGGCGTCGGGCCCAATCCGCTGGCCCACGCGCTGCATCAGCGCGCGCGCGGAACTGTCCGGGCTCAGCGCGGGCATGAAGCCCAAGCCGTACGCCGTCCACAAGGCGGCGGTCACGGTGACCAGCGCGACCGCCACGCGGTGCCGGGATGCACGCGCTACCGCGAACATCGCGATCGCAGCAACGGTCGCGAAACCCGCCAACCATCGGCCCAGCTGGCCGACGGTGGCCATGTCCATGCCGCGGCCCTCGACCAGCGACTGCACATGGTCGGGCGATGCTGTCAGCAGCCACGCGCCCAGGCCGCCCGCCACCAGCGCCAGCACCGCCATGTAGGACCACAGCGTCGCGCGTACCGCGCGTCGTTGCAGCAAGGCGGGCAGCAACGGTGCGGCGGCCACGGCGAGGGCCGGCAGCATCGGGAAGATGTAGACCTCGCGCTTGCCCGGGCTGGCGCTGAAGAACACCAGCACCAGCAGCGCCCAGCCCAGCAGCAGCGCATGGCGCGCGTCGACGCGCTTCAGCCGTCGCCACCACGCCGGCAGCAGCCACGGCGCGAGCAGTACGCCGGGCAGCCACAGCGTCAGCATCGTCTGCAGGTAGTACCAGGCCGGCTTCACGTGGTGCCAGGCATTGGCGTAGCGCGTGCCGGTCTGCTTGAAGAGCATCTCGCGCGCATACGTGTGCAGCGCGGGATCCGTCGACGTGAGCGCGACCGACAGCATCGGCACCAGCCATACCCCGGCACCGGCGATGAAGCCGGCCACACCGGCCAACGCATGCAGGCCACGATGCGGCGGCAGCGTCTGCCGCGACTTCAGCCGTACCCACAGCCAGGGCAGGAACACCAGCAGCGGCAGGAAGCCCACGCCCTTGGTCACCGTGCCCAGCCCCGCGGCGAACGTACCCAGTGCAAGCAACCAGGGGCTCGGCTTCTCCAGCAGATAGCGCAGCAGGGCCCACAGCGACAGCGTGGTCATGCCCACCAGCACCATGTCGATCTGCGCCCGCTTCGCCTGCAGGACGAACTGCAGGCAGACGAACAGGCCGAACACCGCGTACGGCAGGGTGTGCCGGCCCCACAACCGCCGCGCCAGGTCGCCCGTCAGCCACAGCGTCAGCAGCGCGGCGAGCAGCGAAGGCAGCAGGAACGCCACCTGCCAGCTGCGCACCACAAGATAGCTCGCCGCCTGCAGCCACATGAAGGTGGGCGGCTTTTCCGCATACAACTCGATGCCCCGGTGCGGGAACAACCACTGCCCGGTCTCGATCATCGTGCGCGCCGCCAGCACGAAGCGCGGCTCGTCGGCCGGCATCGGCTCGCGCAGGCCCAGCCCGGCCAGCAGTGCCCAGACCATCAGCAGGAGCAGCAGCGGGGTCTGCCAACGGGGAGCGTTGCGGAGGTGCATCGGGGTCATCGGCGGTCGCGGTGGCCTGCAGCGGGACGCATGATGGTGGATCATGGGGCGTAAGAGAACCGTCGGAACTCCGACGGCGCTTCGACATCCGGCCTGCGATGCTGCCGGCCCTTTCCCGCGCACGCGAGCCCCTGCCGATGCGGCTGCTGGTCATCGAAGACAACCGGAGCCTGGTGGCGAACCTCTTCGATTACTTCGAGGCGCGCGGCCACACGCTGGACGCGGCACCCGATGGCATCACCGGCCTGCACCTGGCCAGCACCCAGGTCTACGACGCCATCGTGCTGGACTGGATGCTGCCGCGGCTGGAAGGACCGGAGGTCCTGCGCCGCCTGCGCGAAGAGCACGGCTCCGACGTGCCGGTGATCATGCTGACCGCGCGCGACGAACTGCCGGACAAGATCGCCGGCTTCCGCGCCGGGGCCGACGACTACCTGACCAAGCCCTTCGCCCTGCCCGAGCTGGAAGTGCGGCTGGAGGCGCTGATGGCGCGCGTGCACGGACGGCAGCGCCGCAAGGTGCTGGAAGTGCACGACCTGAAGCTGGACCTCGCGACGCTGGAAGCCTCCCGCGCCGGCCAGCCGCTGCATCTCTATCCCGCGTGCCGCAAGCTGCTGGAGACGCTGATGCAGGCCAGCCCCGCCGCCGTCACCCGCCAGCAACTGGAGCACGCGCTGTGGGGCGACCATCCGCCCGATGGCGACATGCTGCGCTCCCATATCTACGAGTTGCGGCGCAGCGTGGACGGCCCGTTCCCGGTGAAGCTCATCCAGACGCTGCCGCGTACCGGCTACCGGATCGCCGTGCCGCACGAGGCGGCCTCGCCATGATCTCCCGGCGCAGCCTGCGTTCGCACATCCTGATGTGGCTGGGCGGCTACGCCCTGCTGCTGACCGTGGCGGTGATGCTGCACGGGTTCCTGGTCAACGAGATCGCCGAGCGGCTGGTCTGGGATTCGCTGCTGAAGACCGAACTGGAGCACCACCTGCAGCGCAACGCCGACGATCCGCGCTACCGCTGGAGCGATACGGATGATCTTCAGTTGTACACCTCCACCGACACGCGCCCGTTGCCGCGCGAAGTGGTCGGCCTGCCGGAAGGTATCCACGACGAGTTGGTGATGGGCGATCGCGAAGTGCTCGTGCTCGTGCGCACCGTCGAGGGCGTGAAGTACACGCTGGTGCTGGACATCACCGAGCTCGAATCGCAGGAAGACACGCTCACGCTGATCGTGTTCGGCCTGGCGGTGACGCTGGTGCTGCTGATGGGCCTGTCGGTGGCGTGGGGCCTGCGGCGCTCGCTGCGCCCGCTGACCCAACTTGCCGGTGACATCGGCGCCCTGTCCCCCGACCGCATGGGCCAGCGGATCGCCGTGTCGGAGAAAGCGACCACCGAACTGGTGGTAATCGCCAATGCGCTGAACGATTACCTCCGTCGCCACGAAGCGTTCATCGAGCGCGAGCGCGTCTTCATCGACACCACCAGCCACGAACTCCGCACGCCCATCGCCATCATCGCCGGCGCCAGCGAGCTTGCGCTGGACCAGCCCGACCTGCCCATGCCCGCACGCCAACAGGTGCAGCGCATCCATCGCACCGCGCGCGACGTCGAGCGCATGATCGCGCTGCTGCTGACGCTGGCGAAGGATCCCGCGCGCCTGTCCCGCAACAACGACGTGGTGCTGCTGCACGAGCTGCTGCCGGACATCATCGAAGACCACCAGCACCTGATGCAGGGCAAAGACCTGACGATCGTCATCGATGCCTTGGTGCCCTCCAGCGTGGCCGCGCCGCTGCACATCGTGCAGGCTGCCATCGGCAACCTGCTGCGCAACGCCATCGAGAACAGCGACCGCGGCGAGATCCACGTGCGGCTCGACGCCGACGCCACGGTCACGCTCGAGGACCCCGGCCACGGCATGACGCCGGAAGACATCAGCCGCATCTACGCACAGATGGCGCGCGGCGGCAGCCGCGAGGGCGGCGGCATCGGCCTGGACCTGTTGGCACGGTTGTGCGAGCACCTCGGCTGGACCCTGTCCATCCAGTCCGCACCGGGTCGCGGCACCATCAGTCGGCTGCGCCTCTCCCGCTGAGCCGGCTTCACGCGTTGGGCGCTAGCATGCTGCTTTCGCTTGCAGGAGGACGTCCGTGAAGAAGCCCGTGCTGCTGTGCAGTCTCGTTCTGCTGGCCGCGTGCGCGCGCGAAGCGCCTGCGCCCGTCGGTGCCGATCCGGCGCCCGCCGCTTCTCCCGCCGTCGACGTCGATCCGCCCGTCGCCGATGCCGATGCCGCCGCGCCGGCGATGGGGCCGCCCTCGTTCGACTGCGCGAAGGCCGCTTCCGCGGCGGAGAAGCAGATCTGCGGCGACGCGGAGCTGGCCGCACTCGACCGTACGCTGGCCACGCGCTACGCCGCATTGCCGGCACCCGACCCTGCCGTGCAGCGGGGCTGGGCGAAGGGCCGCGATGAATGCTGGAAAGCCGACGATGCGCGCACCTGCGTGCTGGAGGCCTACAAGACGCGACTGGTCGAACTGGCGATGCAGGTGCCCGATGCCGCCGTGCCGAAAATCGTGAAGTACCGCTGCAGCGACAACGCCAAGCCCTTCACGATGACGTACTACCACGACATCGATCCGCAGGCGGCCGTGATGGCCTGGGGCAACGACGAAGCCATCGTGTTCCCGCAACCGGCCGCCAGCGGCGCCAAGTACGGCCGTGCCGGTGTGGAGTATTGGGAGCACCAGGGCGAAGCCAGCGTGGATTTCTTCGGCAACAAGCTGAGTTGCCGTCCACTGGCCTGATCGCCTCCTGCGAGTGGATCAGGCTTTCCGCCGCGCCTCGTGCACCGCGCGGACGCGGGCTTCGCGCACGGCCTCGCCGATCTCCGGGCCGCTCATGCCCTCGCGCGCTACATCCCGGGCGCTGACGCGCAGCGTCGCCTCGTGCAGGCGCACCAGGGTGCGGCCCTGCGGGTAGTCGGCGTCTTCGTTGCCGCCACGGCCGCGCTTGTCGGCTTCGCACACCGTCGCCAGCCACGGAATGCGTTCCGGCCGGCGGAACGCATCGCAGCGGGTGAGCAGCTCCACGACGGTGGCATCGCGCAGTTCGTCGATCCGGTGCACGTTGAGGTGTTCGCGGCAGGCCATCACCGCCAGTTCGCGGTGGTCGACCGGCACTTTCAAACGTTCGCACAGCGCCATCACCGGCTTCACGCCGGCATGTTCGTGGCCGATGTGTTTGGGCAGCACGTCGGCCGGCGTCAACGCCTTGCCGAGGTCGTGCGCCAGCGCCGCGAAACCGATCCGCGCGTCGCCCGGCGCCAGCCGTGCCGCCATGTCGCTGACCATCTGCTGGTGCACGCCAGTATCCACCTCGGGGTGGTACTCCGCGCGCTGTGGCACGCCGTACAGCGCATCCACTTCGGGCAGCACCACGGCCAGCGCGCCGCAGTCGCGCAACGTGGACAGGAAAGCCGAGGGCCGTGTCGAGGCCAAGGCGCGCCGCAGCTCCTGCCACACGCGCTCGGGCACCAGCGCATCGAGTTCGCCGCTGTCGACCATCGTGCGCATCAGCGCCATCGTGTCCGGTGCGATGGAGAAACCCAGCGGCGCGAATCGCGCCATGAAGCGCGCCGCGCGCAGCACGCGCAACGGATCTTCGACGAAGGCCGGGCCCACGTGGCGCAGCACGCGCGCCTCGATATCGCGGGCGCCGCCGTACGGGTCGACGAGCGCGCCGTCGTCCGCCTGCGCGATCGCATTGAGGGTGAAGTCGCGCCGCTGCAGGTCTTCCTCCAGCGTCACCGACGGATCGGCATCGACGACGAAGCCGCGGTAGCCGCGCCCGTTCTTGCGCTCGGTGCGCGCCAGCGCATGCTCCTCGCTCGTGTCCGGATGCAGGAACACCGGGAAGTCGCGACCCACGGCCTTGAAGCCTTGCGCTTCCATCTCCGCCTGGGTGGCGCCGACGACGACCCAGTCGCGGTCGCCGGGCGGCAGGCCCAGCAACCGGTCGCGTACCGCGCCGCCGACGAGATAGGTCTTCATGCCGCCATGATAGCGGCGAGGACCCTGCTCAGCTCTTCGGCATCTGCGCGGTGGGGCAGGTGAACGCTTTCCGCTTGGCCTGCACGCGACCCATCATCCGGTCGGTCACCGGCAACGCATTGCCGTTGAGGCGCCAGTCGTAGAGCACGCTGAAGGCCAGCACGCGCGCCACGTACTCGCGTGTTTCCTTGTAGCTGATGGTCTCGATCCAGATGTCGGGGTCGAAACCCGGGCGCTGCGACTGCCAGCGGGCGGTCGGCGCGGGTCCGGCGTTGTACGCGGCGATGGCGATGTAGGGCACACCGTACTTGTCTTCCATCTCGCGCAGGTAGGCGGTGCCGATCGCGATGTTGGTATCCGAGTCGTACAGGCTGGACGCCCCGGCATAGGGAATGCCCAGCCGCTGCGCCACGCCCGCGCCCGTGCCGGGCAACACCTGCATCAGGCCCATCGCGTTGGCGCCGGAGCGGGCCTTGGGATTGAAGATGCTCTCGGCGCGGATCTCGGCGGCGACCCACGCGGGGTCGATCGCATGCTTGGCGGCTTCGCGCCGGATGGTGTCGCCGTGATGCAGCGGGAATCGCAGTTCGTACAGCCGCTGCTCGTCGGGCCGGCTCTCGCCGCGCACGCTGCCCAGCGAGAACACGGCACGGTCGAACCAGCCGTTGTCGCGGGCCACTTCCACCGCGATGCGCCGCTGGGTGTCGTCGAAACGCGACAGTGCGTCGTTCCATTCGGCCGTCGCCCAGCCCGGTCGGTCCAACTGCCACAGCGCCATCGCGCGCTGGATGGCGGGCTCTTGCGCGACTGCTTGCTTGGCCGTTGCCGGATCGTTCGGAATCCAGGCGCACAGCGCGTACGGCTGGTTGACGCGGTCCGCGGCGAGGAAGCCGTGGAAGGTCGGATTGCCCGCTGTTTCGCGGAACAGGCGTTGCGCGGTGGCGTTGTCGCCGGTCTTCTCCGCCATGCGCGCCTCGAAGTAGCGCCAGCGCGAATCCGAACGCTGCGAGGTCGGCATCTTCCGCAGCGCGACCAGCGCCGCAGGCCAGTCGCCGCGCGACAGCGCTTCACGCACGCGCCATTCGTGCAGGCGTTCGTCGTACGCGGACTCGGGGACGTTGCCCAGGCGACGCGCGGAGTCGGGACCGTACGAGGCCACGGTCCACAACGCGATCTGGTACAGCACCTGTCCGCGTTCGGCTTCGCCCATGCCCAGCGCATCCGCGTACTGCGGCAGCAGGCGCTCGGCGGTATCGGGATCGTTCTGTGCGAGCTTCGCCAGCCCGTACGCCGCCATGCGTCGGCTGCGGTCGGTCTTCGGCCAGGTGAGGGCACGCGTGTTGATGGCGTCGATGAACGCGGCGTAGTCGTTGGCCTGCGCGGCTTCGTCGGCGGGCAGGCCGCGCGCGGCAGTGCGCATCACGCCGGTCTGGCGCTCCGCCGCCGCGGCTTCGATCCGCTCCCACCTCAGTGCGGCCGGCAGCCCACCCTGGCTGGCCAGCACGGTGAAGACGGGGTCGCAGCCATCGGGGAGCGACTTCGCACCCTTGCGCCAGAGCGCCTGCGCCTGTTCGGTCCACGCCGCATCGGTCCGGCCGGTGGCCTGGCGTGCGGCCAGATGGGCGCACTGCAGCGCGATGCTGTCGGTCGGCTTCCACGCCGCCAGGAACGTCGGCCAGTCCTGGCGACGCGCCAGCGCGGCCAGCCACAGTGAACGCAACTGCGAGGCCACCGCCTGCCCGTCGTAGCGCCGCAGAAAGTCCTGCGCCTGCGTCGTGGTGATGGCGTCGGGATCGCGGCGCAGCGAAGCGAACTCGATCCAGCCGTACAACGGATGGCGCACCAGCGCGGCCGATTGTGCGGGGTCGAGCCGGCCAGCCTCGGCGGCCTCCAGTGCGGCCATGACCTGGGCGCGCTGCGGATCGGCGGTTTGCGCGCGCGCGCCGCACGCCATGCCCGTTCCGAGGGCGGCAGCGAGTACGATGAAATACGAAATACGGACCATGCCGGGACTATACCGATGCCGGCTGAACGTCCCTGTAGACAGGGACTGCGAGGAGCGAGATCGCGTGGAAGGCGTGTGGATGTTTCCGTTGCTGGGCGTATTGGCGGGCGTGCTCGCCGGTTTATTGGGGATCGGCGGCGGCCTTGTGCTGGTCGGCGCGCTTGCGTGGATCCTGCCGTTGCATGGCGTGCCCAAGGAGGCCGCGATGCATGCGGCGCTGGCCAGCTCCTTGGCGAGCATCGTGCTGACAGCCGCCTCGTCCGCATACGCGCATCACCGTCGCGGCAGCGTGCTGTGGCCGACGGTCGCGTGGATGGTGCCGGGGCTGTTGCTGGGCGGCTGGGTCGGCAGCGGACTGGCCGTGTACCTCGACGACAACGTGTTGCGCTGGATCGTCGCGGGCTACTGCTTCATCGCTGGCGCGCAGATGGTGCTGGGTGGCCACGCGCATCCGGAAGGGCGCGGCGTGCCCGCGCCACGCGGGCCCTGGATGAGCGCTGCGGGATCGGTCGTGGGCGCGGTGTCGGCCGTGGTCGGCATCGGCGGTGGCAGCATGACGGTGCCGTTGCTGGTGGCGCGCGGCGTACAGCCTGTGCGGGCCGTCGGTACGTCGAGCGCATGCGGCGTGGCCATCGGGATTGCGAGTGCTGCGGGGTACGCGCTGCATGCGCCGCCGGGCGCGTTGCCCGCGCACGCGGTGGGTTATATCTACCTGCCCGCCGCCATCGGCGTGGCGATCGCCTCCGTGCTGGCTGCGCCCTGGGGAACGCGGCTCGCCCATCGCATCGGGGGCAAGGCGCTGAAGCGGGTGTTCGCCGCCTTCATGATCATCATGGGCATCGCGATCCTGGCCAGCGGTTGAGCCACCCCGTCGAAGTCCGAGGTTGCAGGAGTAGGATGCGAAGGCGAGGGGGTACCCGCAGCGCATGGAAGCACCGGTCGACAACGGTTCTGGATACTGGGCGAACGCGGCAGAGCACCGGCGTCGGCGGCGCGCGTTCAACCTGCTGATGGCGACCGGCGTGATCGTCGGCGCCCTGGGCGTGGGCTGGGGGGTGTTCTTCGCCTTGCGCGGCGCCTGGGCCGTCGCGGGGGCGGAACTGGCGATGGCGCTTCTCGGTGGCGTGGTGATCGTCATGGCCCGCCGGCGCCGGACGCGTGCGGCCTCGTGGATCGCCTTCATCGGCCTCGCCCTCGTGCTGTGCTTCTTCTCCGTGTTCCTCGACGTATCGACCGCGGCGATTCCACGGACCAGTCATCTCTTCCTGTTGGTGCTCGCCCTCTGCGCGCACCACGTGTTCCGCGCCGAGCCGCCCGGGTTGCGCTATGGCGCCGTGCTCGGACTGTTGGCGCTCTTCATGCTGTTCGCAGCGACGCCGGTCGGCACGTCTCCGTATGCGATCAGCGAAGACGTCCGGCGGACCGGCATCTGGATCAACCTGGCGACGGTCGTCGTCTCCTTCCTGGTGGTGGTGCGTCTGGCGGAGAGCGACCTCGCCGAGCATCGGGCGCTTCATCGCGAGCTGCGCGATGCGTTGTCGCAACGTCGCTTCGAGCTGTTCTACCAGCCGCAGGTCGATGGCGAGGGCCGGGTCGTCGGCGCGGAGGCCCTGCTGCGCTGGCGGGATGCCCGACGCGGCGTCATCCGTCCGCACGACTTCATGTTGGCGGCCGAGGAAACAGGCTTCATCCTGCCGCTGGGGCAATGGATATTGCAGGCGGCCTGCGCCCAGCTGCGGGCATGGGAGACCGATCCATCGCTGCGCGCGTTGCGCTTGTCGGTCAACATCAGTGCGTTGCAGCTGCGTCAGCCGGATTTCGTGCAGCAGGTGGCCGATGCCATGGCGCGCTCCGGCATCGGCGCGGGACGGCTGACCCTCGAATTGACCGAAAGCGTACTCGTCCACGACATGGAGGACGCCGCGGGCAAGATGCGCGCGCTGCACGCCAACGGCGTGCGTTTTTCACTCGACGACTTCGGTGCGGGCCACTCCTCGCTCTCGTACCTGCGGGAGTTGCCTTTCGCCGAGATGAAGATCGATCGAGCGTTCACGCGGGGGATCGTCCGGGATACGCAGGCCGCCAGCATCACCCGCAACCTGCTCCAGCTTGGGCAAGACCTGGGCATCGACGTGATCGCCGAAGGCATCGAGCAGCAGGAGCAGTTCGTCCTGCTGGGAGAGCAAGGTTGTCGCCTGTTTCAGGGCTACATGTTCGGCCGACCGATGGAGGTCGAGGCCTTCAACCGTCGCATGGCGGCGCCGTAGCGCCGGACCAGCTCAGCGCAGCGCGATGTCCGGCACGTCGATGTCCATCGCCAGTGCGAGGTGATCGGAGTTGGCGGCCGGCATCGCTCGCGCGTTGTCCGCCTGCAACCCATCGCTGACCAGGATGTGGTCGATGGCGCGCTGCGGTCGCCAGCTCGGGAACGTGGGCACGCATACCGCGGGCGGGCGCAGGCGCGTGCGGCTGTAGAGCAGCTCCATTTCCGGTGTGTCGGGCATGCAGTTGAAATCGCCCATCAGCACCGCGTGCGGATGGCCCGACAGCAGTTCGCCGATGAAGGCCAGCTGCGAGCGCCGCGAGTTGGCGCCGAGCGAAAGATGCGCGACGGCCACCGTCAATCCTTCATCGCCCTCGCCGAAACGCGCCATCAGCACGCCGCGGCCGCTGATGCGCCCGGGCAGGCTGTGGTCGGTCACTTCCACGGGCTCGAGTTTGCTCAGCAATCCGTTCGCGCTGCCGGCCACGCGCGCCACGTTGCGGTTGGGCTGGTGCGTCCAGTAGTCGAAGCCGGCACGCTCGGCCAGGTAGTGCGTCTGGTTGGTGAAGCCAGAACGCAGGCTACCGGGGTCCGCTTCCTGCAGGCCGACGATGTCGTGCTCGCCGACCAGCTGCGCGATCAGGTCCAGGCTCCCGCGCTTGTTGCCGGCCGGCAGCGCATGCGACCAGCTGCGCGTCACGTAGTCGCTGTAGCGGCGCGTGCTGGAGCCTGCCTGGATGTTGGCGCTCAGCACGCGCAGCCGGCGCGCGGCGGGAGAAGCGGATCCGGTCATGGAAGTGGGGGCTTCCGAGGGGTTCAGCGCTTGGCGCGTTCCATCGCGACCAGGTGGTCGGTGATGCGCAGCACGTCGTCCCAGGTGCGGCCGCCGGTCACGCGGTACTTGCCGTTGACGACGATGGTCGGGGTGCTGGTCACGCCCCACTTCTGCGCCAGCTGCATGCCGCGGCCGATCTTGGCGTTGGTGCCGAAGCTGTTCATCAGGGCCACGAACTCCTGAGGATTCGCGCCATAGCTGGCGTAAAACTTCGCGATCTCGGCCGGGTCGGCCGGCGGCTTGCCTTCGCCCGGCAGCGTGCGCTGCAGGTGGATGGCGGCAAACACGGCGTCGTGGGTCTTGTCGACCAAGCCCTTCGCTTCCGCCGCGTAGTACGCCTTGGCATAGGGTTCCCACGCCTTGGCGAACGCGACCGGCACGTAGGCGACGCGAACGTCGGCCGGCTGCTTGGCCTTCCATGCGGCCATGCGGGGCGCGAAGGCGCCACAGGCGGGGCAGACGTAACCGAAGACTTCGGCCACTTCGATCTGGCCGTTGAGCGGCGCATACGGCTGGCCGCTGGCGATCTCTTCGTAGTCGGTGCCGGCGACCGGCGCCGGGCCCTGCGGCGGAACGATCGGGTTGGTGTTCGGCGCAGCCGCGGCGGCCTCGGTGGCGGCCGGCGTACCCGCAGGCGTGCTGGCATCGGCCGGAGCAGGTGCGGCGTCCGTGGCCGGAGCGGCTTCGGCAGCCGGCGCCGCAGGAGCCGCGGCGTCGCCGGTCGGCGAGGTATCGGTGGAGGGCTTGGGTCCGCAGGCCGCCAGGATCGGCAACAGCAGGGACAGCATCAGGACGTGGCGGGATTTCATCGCGCGGACTCCAAGGTATCGGGAAAATGGGCTGCCACGAGGGGCGGGAACATCACATTCTGCATGGGCCCCGGCGGGGCTGCCATGACGGCGTCATCACTTGCGGGTGCGCTCGCGTGCCACCAGGCGGTCGACGATCTTCAGCATGTCGGTATAGGTGCGCCCGCCGATCACGCGATACTTCCCGTTGACGATCATGGTCGGCGTGCCGTCGATGTCGGCGGCCATCGCCCACGCGCGGGCGCGCTCGAGCTGCTGGTCGACCTGTTCGCCGCGCAACGCGGCGCTGAATTTCGCCTTGTCCACGCCTTGGGTGGCGTAGAACGCGGCGATCTCGTCGGCCGACGCGTTCTGGATGGGCAGTGCGCCGGTCTTGTGCAGGGCATCGAAGATCGCCTGATGGGTGCGTTCCTGCACACCGAGCTGGCGGGCGGCGAAGAAGGCGCGGGCATACGGGATCCAGTAGCCGCCGAAAGCCGCCGGCACCGGGGTCAGGCGCACGTCCTTGGGCAAGGTCTTCTTCCACGCCGCGAGCGTGGGTTCGAAGTGGGCGCAGTGCACGCAGGTGTAGCCGAATACCTCCACCACCTCGACTTTTCCGTTGAGCGGGGCGTAGGGGGTGCCGTTCTCGATCACCACGTAGTCCTCGCCCTCGACCAGCGGCGCGGGGGCCGGCGGGGCGGCCAGGGCGACGGCCGGCACCAGGGCCAGCAGGGTGATCAGGACAGGCAGCAGACGGGACGCCATCGGGATTCTCCAGCTTCGTGCTGGCCCCGGCGCGTGGCGGGGCGCGGAAAAAGAAACGCCGGCCATGGTGGGGCCGGCGCGATGAACAGGAGCTTGCACTTCCGGCCGCAGCGGGCGGCGGAAGTCCGGGATTACTTGCTGGCCTTGGCGGCGGCGACGTCGTCGGCGCGGGCGTGCAGGCCTTGCAGGTAGCTGGCGAGCGCCTGGATTTCCTGCTCGGTCAGCGGGCCGGCGACCTGGGCCATGATGTTGAAGTGGGCCGGGTCCTTGATCGTGGTCGTGCCGGCCTTGTACTCGGTCAGGCGACGCACGGTGTAGTCCTGCATCTGGCCGCCGATGTGCGGGTAGGCCGGGCCCGGGTTGCCGGCACCGGTCGGGCCATGGCACGCCAGGCAGGCCGGTACGCCGCGCTTGGCGTCGCCGTTGCGGTACAGCTGCTGGCCGACTTCGTAGAACTTCATGCCCTGGTAGGTGCCGTCGGTGATGACGCTGTCATCGGCCAGGCCGGCGCCCGACTTCTGGGTGGCGAAGTAGGCGCCCACGTCGCGCATGTCCTGCGCGTTGAGGGTCTGGGCGAACGGCGCCATCACCATCGCCATGCCGGTGTTGCGCTCGCCCGAGGCGAACAGCGCCAGCTGCTGGGCGATGTAGCGCTCGCTCTGGCCGGCGATGCGGGGGTACTGCGGGTCGCTGGGGTTGCCGTCGGCGCCGTGGCAGGCCGCGCAGGCGGCCGCCTTGGTCTGGCCGGCCTTGGCGTCGCCCCAGGTGGTCTTGGCGAGATTGATGTCCAGCGGCGCGGTCTCGACCGGGGCATTGTCCGGCACGGGGACCACCGTGGTCTGTGCAAAAGCGACTGCGCCCACGGCCAGTACGGCCAATCCGGCAAGTCCCATAACGCGAGCGTGGCGCATGCTAAAGCTCCGAAACCTTTGACTGATGGCGACGCCCGGAGGGGCCGCGAAACCCGCGAATTATCGTCGCGGCGGCCGCTCGCGGTCAATTCAAACGGTATCCGGCCCGCCACCGTGCGATCCTATCGCCATGTCGAACCCCCTGAATTCCGCCACTTACCTGCTCTCCGCCCACACCCCGCGCCAGTTGCCGGAGGATGGCGGCTTCGAAGTGGCCTTCGCCGGCCGTTCCAACGCCGGCAAGTCCAGTGCCCTCAATGCGCTGGTCAACCACAACCGGTTGGCGCGGGTCTCCAAGACGCCCGGCCGCACGCAGCAGCTGGTGTTCTTCCAGGTCCAGCCCGAACGCTACCTGGTCGACCTGCCCGGCTACGGCTACGCCAAGGTGCCGCAGGACCTGCAGGCCCACTGGCAGGCCTTCATCGATCGCTATTTCCGTACCCGCGAGGCGCTGAAGGGGCTGGTGGTCGTCATGGACATCCGCCATCCGCTGAAGGACTACGACCGGCAGATGCTGGGGTATGCGGTCCAGCGGGGCCTGCCGGCCCACGCGCTGCTGACCAAGGCCGACAAGCTGGGGCGCGGCCAGCAGGGCAATGCGCTGCAGGCGGTGAAGAAGGAGCTGTTCTCCGCGTTCGGCGACACCGTCAGCGTGCAGACGTTCTCGGCCGAGTCCAAGCAAGGCGTCGACGAGGCCCGCATGATCGTGGGCGACTGGCTGGGCCTGTAGTCGTCAGACCGAGACGTGGAACAGGCGGCCCACCAGCGCGGCCGCCGCCATCGCCATCGCGCCCCAGAAACCCACCCGCCACGCGCCGCGCAACACTGGCGCGCCGCCCACGCGCGCGGCCAGGCCGCCGGACACCAGCAGGCCCGCCACCGTCGCCAGGGTGGTGACGATGGCCACCTTGTCGGCGGGGGCCAGTAGGGTCGTGGCGATCGGCAATAGCGCGCCCACGGTGAAAGCCGCTGCCGACGCCAGCGCCGCCTGCACCGGCCGCGCGCGCAGGGCCTCGGTGATCCCCAACTCGTCGCGCATGTGCGCAGCAAGTGCGTCGTGCGCCGTGAGCTGCTCCGCCACCTGCCGTGCGAGCGTCGGCTCCAATCCACGGCCGACATAGATCTGGGTCAGCTCGGCGAGCTCGCCATCGGGCATCTCGTGCAACTCGCGCTTCTCGACGGCGAGGTCCGCTGCTTCCGCGTCGGCCTGCGACTGGACCGAGACATACTCGCCGGCCGCCATCGACATGGCGCCGGCCACGAGGCCGGCCACGCCGGTCAGCAGGATCGTCGAGGGCGCTGCGCCGCTGGCGGCCACGCCCACGACCAGCCCCGAGACCGAGACGATCCCGTCGTTGGCGCCGAGCACGGCGGCCCGCAGCCAGCCGACCCGGTCGGTGCGGTGCAGTTCGCGATGGCGCGGGACAGCAGTGCGGGCGTGGCGTGGCATGCCCGCAGCGTAGGCGAGCGCGGCGGCCTGCGTCGAGCGAGCACACCCGTTTCGCGCGCATGGATGGGACGCTGCGGCGTTCCCATGGCAACGATCGCGTGCGTACGGTCACGTTATAGTGCCGGCCTTGCAATGGAAGGCTGCGACCCGACATTGCGTCTCCCCTTTCGCGAGTTCCGCCCTTGTCCAGCCCCAGCCACGTCGCCGACACGCCCATTACCGACCGCGCGCAGCTGGTGGCCTATGTCGCGTCCGGCGAGAAGCCGCGCAGCGACTGGCGCATCGGCACCGAGCACGAGAAGTTCGGCTTCCGTCTCGACGACCTGCGGCCGCCGACCTTCGATGGCGATCGCGGCATCGAGGCCCTGCTGAAGGGCCTCACCCGCTTCGGCTGGGAAGCTGTCGAAGAGAAGGGACGCGTGATCGCACTGTCGAAGGATGGCGCCTCGGTCACCCTGGAGCCGGCGGGCCAGTTGGAGCTGTCGGGCGCGGCGCTGGAGACGATCCACGAAACCTGCGTCGAAGTCGGCACGCACTTGAAGGAAGTGAAGCAGGTCGCCGACGAACTGCAGCTCGGCTTCCTCGGCATGGGCTTCCAGCCCAAGTGGCGCCGCGACGAAATGCCGTGGATGCCGAAGGGCCGCTACCAGATCATGAAGTCGTACATGCCCAAGGTCGGCCAGCTCGGCCTGGACATGATGACGCGCACCTGCACGGTGCAGGTCAACCTGGACTACGCCAGCGAAGCGGACATGGTGAAGAAGTTCCGCGTGTCGCTGGCGCTGCAGCCGGTGGCCACGGCGCTGTTTGCCGACTCGCCGTTCACCGAGGGCAAGCCAAACGGCTACCAGAGCTACCGTTCGCACATCTGGACCGACACCGACGGCGACCGCACCGGCATGCTGGACTTCGTCTTCGAGGACGGTTTCGGTTACGAGCGCTACGTCGACTACCTGCTCGACGTGCCCATGTATTTCTCCTATCGCGACGGCATCTACCACGATGCCAGCGGCAAGTCGTTCCGCAAGTTCCTGCGTGGAGAGCTGGATGTGCTGCCGGGTGCGCTGCCCACGCTGCGCGACTGGTCGGACCACATGACCACCGCCTTCCCGGAAGTGCGGATGAAGAAGTTCCTGGAGATGCGCGGCGCGGACAGCGGTCCCTGGAACCGCATTTGCGCGTTGCCCGCGTTCTGGGTGGGCCTGCTGTACGACGATGCCGCGCTCGATGCGGCGTGGGACCTGGTCAAGGATTTCTCGCTGGCCGAGCGCCACGCGTTGCGCGACGGCGTGCCGAAGCATGCGCTGAAGCTGCCCTTCCGCGACGGCAGCGTCCGCGATCTGGCCCGCGAGGCGGTGAAGATCGCCATCGGCGGCCTGCAGCGTCGCGCGCGCCTCAACAGCAAGGGCGTGGACGAAGCCGGCTTCCTCGATGCGCTGGTGGAGATCGTCGAGGCCAACGAGACCTCGGCCGAACGCAAGCTCGCGCTGTTCAATGGCCCCTGGCAAGGCGACATCGATCGCGTGTTCCGCGAATTCGCGTACTGACCCGACCCGGGTTAGGCTGGGCCTTTCCATGCAGGGGAAGGCCGATGCGGGCGGCAACAGGGTGGAAGGCATGCGGCATCGCGGTCTGCTTGGCGCTCGCGCCGCTTGCGCAGGCGCAGCGCGTCGCGATGGTGGGCGGCACGCTGGTCGACGGCACGCTCAGTGATCCGATCCGCGACAGCGTCATCCTGATCGAGGGTCAACGCATCGTCGCCGTCGGTACGATGAAGACGTTGCCGGTGCCTGCGGACGCGACGGTCATCTCCACGGAAGGCATGACGGTGTTGCCCGGCCTGTGGGACATGCACGTGCACCTGATGATCAATGGGCACGCCGACTACGAGCATTGGGACAAGACCTATCCCGCCCAGTTCCGCGATGTGATCATGCCGTCGTCGGCCAAGCAGCTGCTGCTGGCAGGCGTCACCGGCGCGCGCGACCTGGGCGGTCCGCTGGAAGACAGCATCGCGGTGCGCGACGCGATCAACACCGGCCGCATCCCCGGCCCCACGCTGTTCGTGTCGGGACCCTTCATCCAGAAGAAGCCCTATCCCGGCACCGAGCAGTTCCGCTGGGGTGTGGATTCGCCTGCCGACGCGCGCGCGAAGATCAAGCGCATCGCGCAAGCCGGCGTGGACGTCGTCAAGCTGATCGACCAGGACGGCATGAGCGATGCCGAGCTCGCCGCCATCGTCGACGAAGCCCACAAGCATGGGCTTCCCGTCGTTGCGCATGCGCACCGGCCGGAAGAGATCCGCCGCGGCTTGAAGTTCGGCGTGGATTGCTTCGAACACACCGGGCTGGCGGCCTCGCCGGAATATCCGCCGGACGTGATCGCCGCACTGCGCGAGCGTACAGGCAACATGGCCTCGGGCCCGCTGTTCTGGACGCCCACCATCGAGGGGCTCTACAACTTTCCCTACACGGTCAAGAACCATGAGTTCATCGACGGCCCCGACTGGCACGTCGGTCTGACGCCCGCGATCATCGACGACATCAAGCAGTCGCTCGAACATCCCGAGCGCATCAGCTACTTCCAGCAGACGCCGCAGCGGTGGCCGACCTTGCAGCGCAAGTTCCAGCAGCTGCGCGAGAGCGGGGCGATGCTGCTGGTCGGCACCGATTCCGGCATCCCGATGAAGTTCCACAGCGGCAGCACCTGGAACGAGCTCGACGTGTGGGTCAACAAGCTCGGCGTGCCGGCGATCGACGCCATTCGCGCCGCCACGTACTGGCCGGCGGTGGCGATGAAGGCCGACAAGGACTACGGCACCGTCACCGAGGGCAAGTACGCCGACATCATCGCGGTGAAGGGCGACGTACTGAAGCAGGTCGCCCTGCTGCAGCGGGTCGACATCGTGGTCAAACACGGCCAGCGGGTGAAGTGATCGTGCGGCGCTCAGCCGTGCTCAGAGCACCTTGTGCATGCAGGTGGCCGATGCCGGGCACAGCGCGCGGAACTCCCCGCTGTCCTGGACAGCGCGTGGCGCATTGCCGCGCGTGATGACGGCATAGCCCGCGCGGGCGAAGAACGGGGCCGCCGTCTGCGTCAGCAACACCAGGTCACGGATGCCGCATGCGCGCGCCTGGGCTTCGAGGGCCTCGACAAGTCGTCGTGCGTGCCCCGCGCCGCGATGCGCCGGCGCGACCACCAGCGATCGCAGCAGGCCGGTATCGGCGTGCTGCTCCAGGCCGATGGCGGCCACCAGACCCGCGTGGTCCTCGTCGATCAAGAACGCGATCCGAGAGGTCGTCAGGTCCGTGGTCGGCAGTGCCTCCGCGTCGAGCAGAGCGGCAATGCGGGGCAGGTCCGCGCCGTTGGCGGGGCGTATCGTGCTCATGGCGGTTCCGGCGAAGGCGTGGCGGCGGGCACGAGCAGTGTGCGGGCGGCGAGCAGCGCCAGCGCGGTACCGAGCAGCTGGGCAGCGATGAAGGCCGGCGCATCCAGCGGACGGATGCCGGCGAATGTCTGCGTCAGCGCGCGCGCGAGCGTCACCGCGGGATTGGCGAACGACGTGCTGGCGGTGAACCAGTAAGCGGCGAAGATGTAGCCCGCCACCAGGGCCGGAATCGCCTGCGCGCGATGGCGCAGGCCGAGCAGGATCGTCAGCAGCAGGCCGAACGTGGCCACGCCTTCGCTGAGCCACTGCGCGCTGCCGGTGCGCGCGCGGACGCCGGGCTGGAGCAGGGGCAGATCGAACATCGCATGCGCGAGCATCACGCCCGCGAGCGCGCCTGCGCACTGTGCGAGCACGTAGGCGGCGGCGGTGCGCGTATCGAGGCTGCCCTGCAGTCTCATGGTCAACGTGACGGCGGGATTGAAGTGTGCACCGGAGATCGGCCCGAGCACCGTGACCAGCACATACAGCGCGCCTGCCGTCGCTGCCGCATTCGCGAGCAACGCGACCGCCAGGTTATCCGGGCTCAGCGCCTGGCCCATGATCCCGGAGCCGACCACCGTCGCCAGCAGCAACAACGTACCGAGGCCCTCGGCCAACCATGCGCGCTGCATCACAGCGACGCCAGCAGGGCCTGCACCCGGCGCCCGATGTCATCGCGCACCGCGCGGTACCCGTCGTCGTCCATGTCGCGCGGATCGGGCAAGCCCCAGTCTTCGCGCCGCTTCGCCGGGATCCACGGACAGTTGTCGCCGCAGCCCATCGTGATCACTGCGTCGAACTCGCCGTCCACCTCATCCAGCGACTTCGAGGCATGCGCGTCGAGGTCGTATCCCAGTTCACCCATGAAACGGATCGCCTTCGGATTGATATGGCCGGAGGGGCGTGAGCCGGCACTGAAGGCTTCGATGCGGTTGCCGCCCAACAGGTGCGCGAAGGCTTCGGCCATCTGGCTGCGGTTCGAGTTCTCGACGCAGACGAAAAGGATGCGTGGCATGCCCATGCTCAGCAACAACCGGATCGGGGTGCGCAGCACGAGGTGCCCTGTGCGGGCATCGTCGGCATCGCATGCGGGTCCGGCGTGCAACGGGCACCCTCAGTGGCGCAGGCGGCGTCGCCCGCGTGGTAGGTGGTGGCATCGCCGAAGGTATGGAAGGTCTCCCAGCGCGTTCCCTGCGGGTCTTCCGTCCAGGCTTTGTCCGACGTGGCGTAGCAGCAGATCGTGGCTTCTTCCGGCACCACGCTGCCACCCGCGGCATCGAGGCGCTGGCCCAGGGCGCGGAGGCCCTCGGTGTCCTCGGCCTGCAAGCCGAGGTGGTCGATGCCGGGCGCACGCCCGGTGTTCGAGATGGCGAAGTTGATCCGGGGGTCTTCCAGCATCCACTTCGCGTAGTCGGGTTTGACGACCGTGGGTTCGGCGGCGAACAGCGCGCGGTAGAAGCGGATGCTGGCGGGCAGGTCCTGGACGTTCAGATGGACATGGAATCGGTTCATGGCGCGGCCTTCTTCGTGGGCTTGCAGGAGGACGCGGGGGCGCACGAGGCGACGCCGCCGCAGCAGTTCTCGGTCAGGTAGCCGATCAGGCCGTTCATCTGCAGATAGTTGGCCCGTACCCGGATCACCCGACCCTCGCGCTGGTCGCTGACCAGGGCGCAGGCGCGCAGCACGTTGAGGTGCGCGGTCAGCGTGGCCGGAGGCAAGTCCAGGCTTCCGCGCAACTCGCCGACGGCCAACCCCTCGGGTCCGGCCTGGACGAGGGCACGGAACGCGGCGAGGCGGGATTCGTGGCCCAGAGCAGCCAGGGCTTTCAGCGCGGTCTTTGTTTCCATAATTCCAGAATATAGGAATTGTTGATCCCGTCAAGAACGCCGCGTCGCCGTTGTGCCGGCAGGCGTTGGTAGACCGTTCGCGATCCAGATACTATACCCCAGTATTGGATATGAGCCTGATCGCCATGCCGCACTCCGCCCATGAGAAGAAACGCGTCCTCGCCCGCGTACGCCGCATCCGTGGCCAGGCCGAAGCGCTGGAGCGCGCGCTGGAAGCCGGCGCCGATTGCGGCCCGGTGCTGCAGCAGATCGCGGCGATCCGCGGTGCGGTCAACGGCCTGATGTCCGAGGTCATGGAGGCGCACATCCGCGAGGAGTTCGGCCAGCCCGCGCAGTCCGACGCGCAGCGACAGGCGCGGGTCACCGAGATGGCGGGGCTGGTGCGCTCCTACCTGAAATAACCCGCGCACCGCGCACCGCCCGTTTCACTTTCACTTGTCTTGCAGGAGTTGTCCCATGAAATCCCGTGCCGCCGTCGCCTTCGCCGCAGGCGAACCGCTGAAGATCGTCGAGATCGACGTCGCCCCGCCCCGGAAAGGCGAAGTGCTGGTGAAGATCACCCACACGGGCGTCTGCCACACCGATGCGTTCACGCTGTCCGGCGACGATCCGGAAGGGCTGTTCCCGGTCGTGCTGGGCCATGAAGGCGCGGGCATCGTGGTCGAAGTGGGCGAGGGCGTGACCAGCGTGAAGCCGGGCGACCATGTCATCCCGCTCTACACCGCCGAATGCGGCGAGTGCCTGTTCTGCAAGAGCGGCAAGACCAACTTGTGCACGTCGGTGCGTGCCACCCAGGGCAAGGGCGTGATGCCGGACGGCACCTCGCGCTTCTCCTACGAAGGCCAGCCGATCTACCACTACATGGGCTGCTCGACCTTCAGCGAATACACCGTCGTGGCCGAAGTGTCGCTGGCCAAGGTCAATCCCGACGCGAATCCGGAGCACGTGTGCCTGCTCGGCTGTGGCGTCACCACGGGCATCGGCGCCGTACACAACACCGCCAAGGTGCAGGCGGGCGACTCGGTCGCGGTGTTCGGCCTGGGCGGCATCGGCCTGGCGGTGATCCAGGGCGCGCGCCAGGCCAAGGCCGGCCGCATCATCGCCATCGACACCAACCCTTCCAAGTTCGAGATGGCGACGCAGTTCGGTGCTACCGATTGCATCAACCCGAAGGACTTCGACAAGCCGATCCAGCAGGTCGTCGTCGAGATGACGGGCTGGGGCGTCGACCATTCGTTCGAGTGCATCGGCAACGTCAACGTCATGCGCGCAGCGCTGGAGTGCGCGCACCGCGGCTGGGGCCAGAGCGTGATCATCGGCGTGGCCGGTGCAGGCCAGGAAATCAGCACGCGTCCGTTCCAACTGGTGACCGGCCGCAAATGGATGGGCACCGCGTTCGGCGGCGTGAAGGGTCGCTCGCAGTTGCCCGGCATGGTCGAGGATGCGATGAAGGGCGATATCGAACTCGCCCCGTTCGTGACCCACACCATGCCGCTGGACGACATCAACGAGGCCTTCGACCTGATGCATGAAGGCAAGTCGATCCGCTCCGTAGTGCACTACTGAGCCTTGGCGTGTCAGCGACGGGCGTCGAACTGCTGCCGCATGATCCAGCCTGGGCGGAGCGCGCCCAGGCCGAGGAAACCCGTCTGCGCGAAGTCCTCGGCGACATCCTGGTGGTCGTGCATCACATCGGGTCGACGTCGATCCCCGGCATGCCTGCCAAGCCGGTCATCGACCTGATACCCGTCGTGCGCGGACTGTCGGCGCTGGAGGCGCACCGTGCCGGTGTGGAAGCGCTGGGATACGAGTGGTGCGGCGAGTTCGGCTTGCCGGGTCGCCGCTATTGCCGGAAGGACGATCCGCTGACGGGCGGACGACTCGTGCAACTGCATGCCTATGCCGAGGGCGACCGTGAGATCCTGCGGCATCTCGCGTTTCGCGACTTCCTGCGGCGCGACGCCGCGCTCGCGGCCGAATACGCGACAGAGAAGATGCGCTGCCAGCGCCTTCATCCGGACGACTCGCGCGCCTACAGCGCGTGCAAGGCCGACTGGATCCGCGATGTCGAGGCGCGCGCACTGCGCGCCCGGACCTCTACCTTGCCTACGATGGAGTAAGACTATGCAACGCCTCGAACACCGTGCCTGCTTCGGCGGCTGGCAGGACGTCTATCGCCACCGCTCCGAGGTGCTCGGCTGCGACATGACGGTAGGCGTCTACTTCCCGCCGCAGGCCGAGCAGGGACCCTGCCCGGTGCTGTACTGGCTCAGCGGCCTGACCTGCACCGAGCAGAACTTCATCACCAAGGCCGGTGCACAACGCTACGCCGCCGAGCACGGGATCATCCTCGTCGCACCGGATACCAGTCCGCGCGGTGAGGACGTCGCCGACGCCGACGGTTACGACTTGGGTAAAGGCGCGGGTTTCTACGTCAACGCGACGCAGGCACCGTGGGCCTCGCATTACCGCATGTACGACTACATCGTCGACGAGTTGCCGGCCTGGGTCGAAGCCGATCCGGCGGCCAGCGACCGGCGCGCGATCAGCGGACATTCGATGGGCGGGCATGGCGCACTGACCCTCGCGCTGAAGAATCCCGGACGCTATCGCAGCGCCTCGGCGTTCTCGCCGATCGTCGCGCCTTCGCAGGTGCCGTGGGGACAGAAGGCGTTCACCGCCTACCTGGGCGACGATCGCGACGCATGGAAGGCCTACGACACGGTCGAACTGATCAGGCGCGCGCAGGAAAAGCTGCCATTGCTCGTCGACCAGGGCGACGCGGATGAATTCCTGCAGGGCCAGCTGAAGCCCGAATTGCTGCAGGCCGCCGCTGCCGAGGCCGGCCACCCGCTGACGCTGCGGTTGCAGCCCGGCTACGACCACAGCTACTACTTCATCGCCAGCTTCATCGGCGACCACATCGCGCACCATGCTGCGGCCTTGAAGGCGTAGGGCGGGCTTCAGCCCGCCGATGATCCGCTCGTATGTGCGATGGTGGGCCGAGGCCCACCCGACGTAGCAGCCGCTAGCGCGTAGTCGGTGAACGCGAAGCGCCCATCGCGCAGCTCGGTGTCGCCCTGCGTGAGCGCGAGGGGCGTATCGAACATCGGTCCGGCCGACACGCAGGTGTGGAACTCGCCGTTCTCGCCGCAGGCATCGACGTGGGCAGGCAGCTCGGCGAGCAAGCCGCGATCGAAGTCGCGACCTGCGAAGCCGGCATCCAACTGCTGCGTATCGACACAGCACAACTGCGCGCGCAGTCCGCCGTCGATCATGTCCCGCGCCAGCAATGCCGTGCCGCGGCCGAACAGCGGCGTGACGACGTCCCAGCCAACGCGCGCCAGGTTCGCCACGCGGTAGGCGCGGATGTCCTCGAGGAACAGATCGCCGAACGCCATCGTGCGCAGCCCCGGCCAACGATCCTGCGCCTGGGCGATGGCATCGGCCATGGCGCGTTCGTAGTCGGTGTTCGAGCACTGGGCGGGAATCATCGCTTCCAGCAGCGGCAGGCCGGTCGCGCGCGCCTGCGCATGCAGCACGCTGCGGCGGATGCCCTGCATCGAGATGCGCTCGTACTCGCGCGTGACCGTCGTCAGCAGGCCGACGACATCGACATCATCGCGTTGCCGCAGCAGGTGCAGCGTCCAGGCAGCGTCCTTGCCGCCGCTCCAGGCCAGCAGGACGGGCGTGCGGCGATTCAAGCCGCGGCGACGTCGCGCAGTTCCCAGGCGCCGCCGGCCAGCAGGCGCAGGCGATGCTTCAGGACATGGCCGGGAATGGAGGAACGCGCCACCAGCAGGATGCTGAGGTCGTCCTGCTGGCCAGCCACCGTGGCATCGGGATCCACGACGCCGAGGCCTGGGTCGACCTCATCGGGATCGTCCTGGCGTGCGCGCCAGCGCTCGAACAGGCTGCTCGTACGCAGCGCGTGCTGCAGTTGCGCGGCGAATTCCTCGGCGCCGTGCGCATCGAAACTGAACGCCGGATCCCCGCCGCGTGCGCGGGCGGGAGTGGGCAGACTGATGTAGTAGCGGACCGCCATGGCGCCCCCGGTTAAAGCCAGGGGCATAGCGTAGCCCCGCCGCGTTAGGCCGTCGTTATGTGGCCTTGAACGGCGCGGGCGGTGCGGCGAAGGCGGCCACGACGGCGCCCTTGCCCACGTTCACCATGCCGGTGAGGCTCATGACGCTTTCGAACACCTCGACCTTGTTGTTCTCGCAGATGTCCCGCAGGCGCTGGTAGCCCGGCAGGGCGCGCAGTTCCGACAGTTCGCCGCCGTAGCTCAGGCACACGGTGGGCGTCATCAGGCCGGCCATGACGCGGTTGCCGGTGAACTTGAACATCTGCTCGACTGCGTTGTCGAAGCCCTTGATCTTGGCCACCGGCTCCGTATTGCCCGCGTGGCCGTAAAGCACCGGCTTGATGTCCAGCGCGCTGCCCAGTGCCGCGCTCAATAGGCCCACGCTGCGGTCGCCCTTGGTGCGCGCGCGGTTGCGCAGGTAATACAGGTCGCGCGGGATCATGTAGCCGTGCGTGTTCTGCGCCAGTTCCTCCAGGCGCACGCGGATCTGCTGCACGTTGGCGCCGGCCTCGCGCATGCGCACGGCTTCCACCGCCGTGATGCCTTGCGCCGCGAACAGGTTCTGCGTGTCGATCACCCGCAGGGCGAACGGGGAGTTGTGGCCCGCCGCCTGCCGCACCGGCTTGTAGTCGTTGAGGATGGCGAAGCTGGCCTGCATCGCGTTGTCGTGGATCGGCGAACGCGTCTTCGTGATCGTCATGCAGAACACGTGGTCGTAATCGATCACCAGCTAGCCCAGGAACAGGTCCCGGATCTGGTTGACCGTGAACGGCGTGGTCTCGGCCTCGTGGCCGCGCTCGGCGACGTGCGCGTGCAGGAAGCTCAGCGTCGCCTGTTCGTCGCGATGGTCGGCGAGTACGGCTTCGCCGATCCGCACCGTGATCGGCAGGATGACGATGTTGTGTTGCTGCAGGTACTCCAGCGGCAGGTCGCACGCTGAATCCACGACTATCCCTATGCGCATTTTGCCCCTCCCGGCATCCGTCGCATCTCCCTCGGCCCGCCACGCTAGCCGACAACCGGCAGGCCGTCGCCGCGTAAACGCGTGAAGTGTGAAATAAATCACCTTTCCACGACTTGCGCCACAGTCGGAACGCGCTGCAGGTCCCGTCATCGATGCTTAATAAATCGCGGAATTAATGTGACCATCATCACATTAACGCCCCGGCTGGGCTTGCCCGCCGTGCGGTCGGGTCCGACACTCCGCCGGAAAGCAAGGGGCAACATGAAACAGGGGTGGTGGTCGCTACTACTGCTTCTGGCCCTGCTGCCCGCGTCCGCCGCGTTTGGGGAAAACATCGCGCGGATCGACCGGATCCAGCCATTGGCGCTGGAGCAGCAGGCCGGACAGCGTGCCGGGCTCTTCTCGGAACGTCGCTTCGAAGGCGACGACGATGGCGTGCGCGTGATCGGCAACGGGCAGTGGCGCGTGCAGCCTCGGCCCGGCGTGGCCGAACCGCTGCTGGTGGTCTACCACCCGTACACCGCGCGCGTGACCGTGCTCGACACACCGGACGGCGAGCCGCGTACCCAGGACGTGTTCCGCCAGGACCTGGATCCCCAGTACACGCGTCGCGCGCTCGTATTCCCCCTCGCGGGCGATGGTCCTGTCTACGTGCGGGTCGAAGGCGCCCGCTACCCGCTGCATGTCGCCGTCGAATCGCGGCCGCGTTATGCCGCCGCCGACCTGCGCCACCTGCGTCTGGTGATGCCGGCGATCGGCGCGGTGCTCGGCGTATCGCTGGCGGTGCTGCTGTTCTGGGCGATGCTGCGCGAGCGTGTCTATCTGCTGTACGCCGGTGCCATGCTGTTCCAGCTGATCTACGCGCTGTGCTCCTACGGGGAGGCTTATGCGTGGCCGGGGCTGGACGCGCTGGCACGCTTCGGTGCCCAGGGCATCTGGGCGTCGGGCACGGTCGCCACCATCCTGCTGGTCTATCTGTGGCAGGACTACGCCAGCCTTCGTCGCGTCGCGCCACGTTTGAGCCTGCTGATGCGGGCCGTCGGCGTCTACGGTTGTGCCGCCACGCTGGTGCTGCTGGTACTGCCTTGGCCGGCGGACAAGGCCTGGTTTCCCGACGTGGCCAATGCGGTGTTCCTGATGACCAATGCCGTCGCGCTGGTCACCCTGGTGGTGGCATGGGTGCGCGGGCAGAAGCACGCGGCCTATGTGCTGATCGCCTGGGTGCCGTTGTTGGTGTTCACCATGTGGCGCGCCCTGCGTTTCAGTGGTGGCGAGCGTGCGGAGCCGTGGCTCGAATACGGATTGCCTTGGGTGCTGGCGTTCACCGCGGTGGTGCTGGCCCTGGGCCTGGCCGACCGCATGCTGACGTTCCGTCGCGAGCGCGACAGCGCGAAGCAGCACGCCGAGCGCGATGGACTGACCGGCGTGCTCAATCGCGGCGGCATCGAGCACCGGCTCGACTGGGCATTGATCGAACGCGAACGCGAGCGCATTCCCGCCTCGCTGTTGTTCATCGACCTCGATCACTTCAAGCAGGTCAACGACCGCCATGGCCACGCGCTCGGCGATGCCTGCCTACGCGCGGTGACACGCGCGGTGAGCGAGCAGTTCCAGTACGGCGACCAGCTTGGCCGCCTGGGTGGCGAGGAGTTCGTGCTGGTGCTTTCCGGCGTCGAACTGGCGGCGGCCGTGCGCATCGCCGAGCAGGTGGCCGCGCGCATCCGTCGCGACTGCGCACGGGTCGAGGGCGTCGAGGTCGATCTGACGGCCAGCATCGGCGCGGCGCAGGCGCGCGATGGGGATTCGGTGGCGTCGTTGATCGCGCGTGCGGACCAGGCGATGTACGTGGCCAAGCGGGCCGGCGGCGACCGCGTGGTGGCCGAGGACGCGCCCTGCCACGATGCGGAAAAAGCGAAGGCGCCCGAAGGCGCCTCCGTCGACTGAACCACCGCGTTCGAACTACTTCGAGTACGCGCGCGGCAGCGGGCCCGCCTGCTGCAGGTAGCGGTCGCGCAATTCGGTCTGGCGCGAACGCATCGGTATCGCGCGGCCGCCCAGCCAGACCTGCTGCGCCGTGCTCGCCACGTCCAGCGGATCACCGCTCCACAACACCAGGTCGGCCAGCTTGCCCGGGGCGATGGTGCCGACGCGGTCGCCCACGCCGAAGGTCTCCGCCGGCACGCGGGTCAGGCCGGCGAGGCCGTCCTCCCAGGGCAAGCCGTTGGCCACCGCGTTGCCGGCGAGCTGGCGCACCTTCCGCGCGTTGTGCGACGCATCGCCCGCCTGCGAGAAGCTGACGCTCACGCCGGCCGCATCCAGCCGTGCGGCGTTCTCGAGCGTCGCGCCGATCTGGTCGAAGTCCGATGGCAGGTCGGCCAGCGCATCGACGAACACGGGCACCTTGGCCTGCGCCAGCTGCGGCGCCAGCTTCCACGCCTCCGCACCGCCGGCGATGGCGATGCGCACGTTCTCGCGTTGCGCCCAGCGCAGCAGCTGGCGGATGTCGGCAGCGCGGTTCACCGCCACCACGATGCGGCCATTGCCGGCCAGGTAGCGCGCCAGCGTGGCGCGGCCCGCGGGTGTCAGCAGCGCATGCGGCGAATCCACCGACACGCGGCCGCGCGCTTCGGCCACCATCTGGTCCAGCAGCATCCAGTGCGCGGCGCGCGACTTGCCGGCCAGCTCCGCGGTGCCGCTGCCCAGTCGTATGAACAACGCACGCGGTCCGACCGGATCAGCGCTGCCGTCCAGCCGCACCACGCCACCCTGGCCGGCGATGAAGGAGCCGCCCGTCGAGGCCGCCAGCAGGGTGAAACCGATGCCTTCCACGCGCGCCACCGGGATCACGATCGAGGCCGGGTTGTAGGCGAGCGTCACGTCGAATTCCGGCCGCATCGGCTGGTCTTCGAGCGTGACCGCGGCGTCGACCGTCGAGGATTCGCCGGAGACTTCCTCGATGCCGATCTCGGTGATGCCGCCGAAGAACGCCGGCGTCAGCGGGCGGCCCTCGGCGTCGACCACCGTCGCGGCGGCGGGTGCGGCCAGGCCGGTGCCGACCGCCTGGACCACGCCGTTGCGCACCAGCACGTCCGCGTTCTTCAACGTGCCTTGCGCACCGGCGGTATGCACCGTGGCATTGCGGATCAGCACGTCCTGCGCGATGGCAGGAAGCGCGGCGGCCAGCGCCAGCGCCAGCGCGCCGGTGCGGAGGATCGAACGACGGCTCATGGCGTCACCTCCTGGCCGAGCATGAAGTCGGAGACCGGTTGCCTGCTGCGGTCGTTGCGGTCGTAGAGACGCGCGCCGTCGATGTAGACCTGTTCGGCCTTCGCGTACACGCTGAAGGGGTTCTGGTTCCACACCACCACGTCGGCCATCTTGCCGGCCTCCAGCGTGCCGGTCCTGTCGGCGATGCCCAGCGCCTTGGCGGCGTTGCTGGTCACCCAGCGGATCGCGCGCTCCGGCGCGATGTCGCCCATGCCGGCGCGATGCGCGTTCGCCATCACCTTCGCCGCTTCCTGGTTGAGGCGTTGGATGCCTTCGTCCGAATCCGAATGCACGATCGCGCAGCTGTTGGCCGGCCGGTCCACGATCGCGATGTTTTCCTGGATGCCGTCGAAGGCCTCCATCTTGAAGCCCCACCAGTCGGCCCACAGCGCGCCGCAGACGTTCTCCTGGGCCAGCCGGTCGGCCAGCTTGTAGGCTTCCACACCATGGTGGAACGCGGCGATCTTGAAGCCGAATTCCTTCGCCAGGTCGAGCATCGTCGCCATCTCGTCCGCGCGGTAGCAGTGGATGTGTACCAGGATCTCGCCGTTGATCGCGCCGGCCAGCGTGTCCAGCTTCAGGTCGCGCTTGCCGCCGGCATCGCCGCCACTGTCCGTGCCTTCGCCACCGCTGGCGCGCTCCCACCAGCGCTTCTTCTTGGGCTGCTGCGCCTTGGGGGCATTCTTCTTCAGGTACTCGGCGGCATCGATGAAGGCCGCGCGATAGCCCGCCACGTTGCCCATGCGCGTGGCCGGGCCGCTCTTGCCGCCGTAGACGCGCTTGGGGTTCTCGCCGCAGGCCATCTTCAGGCCCCACGGTGCGCCGGGGAACTTCATGCCCTGGTAGCTGGTGGAGGCGACGTTCTTCAGCGTCACGCCGCGCCCGCCCACCAGGTTGGCAGAGCCCGGCAGCACCTGCAGCGAGGTCACGCCGCCGGCCAGCGCCGTGTGGAAGCCCGGGTCCTGCGCCCAGATCGAATGCTCGGCCCAGACGTTCGCCGTCACTGGCGCGGTCATCTCGTTGCCGTCGCTGTGCGCCTTCACCCCGGGGCTGGGATAGACGCCCAGGTGCGAATGCACGTCGATCAGGCCGGGCGTGACCCACTTGCCGGTCGCGTCGATGCGGGTCGCGCCATCGGGCGCGGACAGGCCGCGGCCTACCGCCACGACCTTGCCGTCGGCCAGCAGCACGTCGGTGCCGTCGAGGCGCTCGCCGGTGCCGGTCAGCACCGTCGCGTTGGCCAGCAGCACGGGGCCGGACGGAACCGCACGGTACGTGCTCGGGTACGGATCCTGGGTGAAGCGGGAGGCGGGCGTGGCGGCAAGCGCGCTGCCGCCCAGCGAGGCCAGGATCAGCCCGGCCAGCAAGGTGGTTCGCATGATGTATCCCCTGAAAGAGAGGCTGACCCTAACCGGCGGCGGCGCGTCCTGCCAAGTGCACGTGCCGCAGTCGTGCCAGAATTGCCGGACAACAACAAGAAAAAGAGGCTTCCATGAAGGACAAGAACGAAATCGTCGACAACTGGCTGCCGCGCTACACCGGCGTGCCCCTGGACCAGTTCGGCGAGCATGTGCTGCTGACCAACTTCGGCGGCTACCTCAATGTGTTCTCGCAGCTGACCGGCGCGCCCATCGTCGGCCTGGACCGGCCAATGGCCAGCGCCACCGCCGACGGCATCACCATGATCAACTTCGGCATGGGCAGCCCGAACGCGGCGACGATGATGGACCTGCTGTCGGCCATCATGCCGAAGGCGGTGCTGTTCCTCGGCAAGTGCGGCGGGTTGAAGCGCAAGAACGAACTGGGCGACCTGGTGCTGCCGATCGCGGCGATCCGCGGCGAAGGCACCAGCAACGATTACCTGCTGCCGGAAGTGCCGGCGCTGCCTGCGTTCGCGCTGCAGCGTGCGGTGTCCACGATGATCCGCGACCTCGGCCACGACTATTGGACCGGCACGGTGTACACCACCAACCGCCGTGTGTGGGAACACGACCTCGCCTTCAAGGAGCGGCTGCGCGCGATGCGCTGCATGGCCATCGACATGGAAACCGCCACCGTCTTCGCCGCAGGCTTCGCCAACCGCATTCCCTGCGGCGCGCTGTTGCTGGTCAGCGACCAGCCGATGATCCCGGAAGGGGTGAAGACCGAAGCCAGCGACGCCAAGGTCAGCTCGTCGTTCGTCGAGAACCACATCACCGTCGGCATCGAAGCGCTGAAGCTCATCCGCCGGAATGGCAAGTCGGTGCGGCACCTGCGGTTCGACGAGTGAGGCGCGTCGGTCAGGAATTGATCATCGCCCCTGAACGTCGCTGCTGAGACGATGCCGGTTCGAAGCGGAAGCCCCGCGGGAGAGAGCGCATGAATCTTGAAACGATCGAGATGAAGGCCTTTGTTCCCGCGCGGGATCTGGCCGAATCCATCGCCTTCTACGAGGCGATCGGCTTCGAGGTGACGATGGAATCGGACGACCTGGCCTATGTCCATCACGGCAAGTCCGCCTTCCTGCTGTCGCACTTCTACCTGCGCGAGCATGCGGAGAATTTCGTCATGCACTTGCTGGTTGAGAATGCGGACGACTGGCACCGCAACGTCGAAGCCTCGGGCGTCGTCGCCCGGTTCTCCGTCCGCCTCAGTCCACCGGATGATCGGCCATGGGGCATCCGCGACTTCACCCTGATCGATCCGACCGGTGTGCTGTGGCGGATCGGGCATGTCCTTCCGGGTTGAGATCCGACCCTCCATCCGAGCATGAGGTGCTTCCATGAACGAAGCCAGAGAGGTGCAGAACTGGCGCGTGAGACTGATCACCGTCGCTCGCACCGTCGGCTGGATGGCCGCATCAATGGGACTTCTCGTCTGTGTCCTGTGCGCGTTCCTGTTCTTCAATCGCTCGCCGGGCGACTTCGAGGGTACGGTCCAGATGTCCGCAGTCCACGTTGTTGTTTTCTATGGTCTCCCATTGCTGATAGTCGGCAGCTTGACCGTTTGGTTTGCTGGCCGGTCATGCAGATCGACGTCTACCTATACTTCACGCGAGCCGAAGGGAACACCATGAACGAATCCAACGACGTCATCACCTTCTGGCGCAACGCCGGCTACGAGAAGTGGTTCGCCAGCGATGACGCCTTCGATGCCGAGTTCGACCAGCGCTTCCGTGGACTGCACTTCCGTGCGGCGCGACGCGAACTGGAAGGCTGGATGGGCGATGCCGAAGGGGCGCTGGCGTTGGTCCTGTTGCTGGACCAGTTTCCACGCAACTGCTTTCGCGAAAGCGCGCACTCCTACGCCACCGATGGGCTGGCGCGGCATTACGCCGCGCGCGCCATCGAGGCGGGCTTCGATACGCAGGTCGATCCCGCGCTGAAGATCTTCTTCTACATGCCGTTCGAGCATTCCGAGGCGTTGGACGACCAGCAGCGATCGCTGGACCTGTTCCGTGCCACCGGCGACGAGAACTACATGAAGTACGCGCAGCTGCATTACGACCTGATCGACCGCTTCGGCCGATTCCCGCATCGCAACGAGGCGATGGGGCGCACCACGACGCAGGAAGAGCGCGACTATCTGGCGGCCGGCGGGTTCAAGGGATGACGTAGGGTGGGCCTTGGCCCACCGGTGCATTGCATGGCGCCGTATGTGGTTCGACATCCGTGTCGGTGGGCCAGGGCCCACCCTACGAGACCGCTGATGGCATCCCATAAAAAAAGGCGGGCCGAGGCCCGCCTTTTCGTTTCTGCAGCGATGCGCGTCAGTACTTGCTGATCGTGCCGTCTACATCGTCGGCCCAGGCGTTGATGCCGCCGGTGATGTTGTAGACGTTCGAGAAGCCGAGCGCGCGGAACTCTTCCGCCGCCTGCTGGCTGCGGCCGCCGCTACGGCAGAGGAAGGCGAGGGCCGTGTCCTTCGGCAGCGCTTCCAGCTCGGCACGGCCGTTGCCGTCGAAGGTCTTGAACGGCAGCTTCACCGAGGCGATGGCGCGTTCATCGGCCGGACGCACATCGACCAGCAGCACTTCGCTGGCGCGGACCTTCGCATCGGCATCCATCGGCGACAGCGCCTGCACCGGCTTCGGCGCGTTCGGGTTGTCGATCGCCAGGCCCTTGCCGCGGATGTCATCGACCCAGTCGATGGTGATGCCGTCGGCACGACGCGCACTGGCCAGGTCGAACTGCACGCGCACACCATTGGACTCGCTAGCGATGGCGTTCGCGTCGAACTGCGCAAGCTGGAAGTTCGGCTGGAACTGCGCGTTGATCGACAAGGCCAGCGAAGCGCCCGGGCCGGCATCGGCCACGGCGTTCTGCAGCATCTCGGCGGCGGCCGGGGTGATGGTGATCGCCGGCGGCGTACGGTCCGGGGCCTGCAGGCCGAGCAGCGAGGCCAGTTCGCCGGAGTTGGTCATCTGCTCGATGATGTCGCTGCCGCCGACCAGTTCGCCGTCGATGTAGAGCTGCGGGATGGTCGGCCAGTCGCCGTAGGCCTTGATGCCTTCGCGGATCTCCTGGTCGGCCAGTACGTTGACGTGGGCGTAATCCACGCCAAGCGCCGACAGCGCGCCCACCGCCTTGGCCGAGAAGCCGCACTGCGGCATGGTCGGCTGGCCCTTCATGAAGAGGACCACGCGGTTGGACTGCAGGAGGGATTCGATGCGCGAGCGCAGGGCGGGGTCGAGGGACATGTCGGGTACCGGAATGCGTGAAGGGCTCTGAAGAAGGGATTTTACGCCCCGTGGCATCATGGGGCATGAGCACGACAGGAACACTGCATCGTCCGCCGCGTCGTCCCGGACTGATATTGGGCCTGCTGGCGCTGTCGCAAGTAGGCGTGGCCTGGCTGTGGTGGCGCTGGGGCTGGGCCGTGGGCCTGCCCGCCATGCTGGCGACCCACCTGGCCGTGGTCTGGGCCACGCTGTACCCGCGCGCCACCTTGCTCTGCCCGGCGCTGTCGCGGTTGCCGACGGACGAACGGGTGGTCTGGCTGACCATCGACGACGGTCCGTCGGACGACACGGCGGCGATGCTGGACCTGCTGGACCGGCACCGCGCCAAGGCCACCTTCTTCGTGGTCGGCGAACGCGCGCAGGCACAGCCGGCCGTGGTGCAGGCCATCCGCGACCGCGGCCACGGCATCGGCAACCACAGCGCCTCGCATCCGGACACGCGTTTCTGGCGCCTGGGGCCCGGCGCCATGGAAGACCAGATCGGCCGCAACCAATCGATCCTCACCGCGATCACCGGTGAAACCCCGCGCTGGTTCCGTAGCGTCGTCGGCATGACCAATCCGTTTGTGGGGCTGTCGCTGAAGAAGCATGGCCTTGCCCGCGTGGCGTGGAGCGCGCGCGGTTTCGACGGCGTCGACTGCGAGCCCGGCAAGGTGCTCGCGCGCATCACCCGCGACATCACGCCCGGCGCGATCGTGCTGCTGCACGAAGGCGCGACGCATGGCCACAACGTGGCGATCCTGGCGCAGTTGCTGGCGTGGCTGGAGGCGCAGGGCTACCGCACGGTGGTGCCGGAGCCCGAAGGCCTGCGCATGCCCGCGGTCGCGGTGGCCTGACGCCTAGCGGCCGGCCAACAGGTGGTGCGCCACCGGGAACGCGAGCCGCGTCCACTCCGTGTACATCGCCGCCGACGGATGCAGGCCGTCCTCCGCCACCATCGTGGCTTCGCTGCCACGTGCACGGCTGACCGGCGTGATGTCGACGAAGGCGACATCGCGTTGCGCGCAGACGGTGCGTGCAGCGGTGTTGTAGGCATCCAGTTCGCGCGCGATCTGCTCGATATCGCGGCCCGACTGCGCGCCGAACGGGGTCACGCCCCAATCGGGAATCGACAGCACCAGTACGCGATCGGGTCGTCCGCCGGCGAAACCGATCGCGCGCCACAGCAGTGCGGCGAACTGCGTGCGGTATTCCTCCACGTCGCGGCCGCGGTACTGGTTGTTGACGCCGATCAGCAGGGTGACGAAGTCGTGCTGGCCCAGCGGCTCGGCGGCGGTGATCGCGGCGTCGAGCTCGTCGGTGGTCCAGCCGGTGGTGGCGATGATGCGCGGGTCGCCGACCAGCACGCCTTCCATGCGCAGCAGGCGCGCCAGCTGCATCGGCCAGCGGCCTGCCTCATCCACGGCTTCGCCGATCGTGTAGGAATCGCCGAGCGCGAGGTAACGCAGCTCGGTGGTGAGGGCGGTGGTATGGGAATGCATGGTGGTCGCCATGGTCAGGTCACCTGGTGTGGAACGTCTGCAGCATCTCGTACGCCTCGGACTCGGTCAGCGTGAGGAGCAGCTCCGCATAGCGGATCTGACCCGAGGCGGCTGCGATGAGCGCGAGAGCCGCGGCGTCGGTCTCTGCATCGGACCGCCGCAGCAGATGGTCAAATGCCATCCTCTGTAGCCCTTCAAGGGCAGCGCCGTAGACGGCGGATAGCTCCACCGGCACGACGGTACCGCGCGTCGCCCTGGCGACCTCGATGTGGGCGGGCAATGCGAAGAAGCTGGGCGTGGCCCGCAGCGGATCGCCCGCGAGGATGCGTTCGATCTCGACGATGGCAGCAAACGAGGCCGGATAGGCCTGCCCCTGATGGCAGAGAGCGCTCCACAAGGAGTGCCAGGGATCGTCTTCCGGCGACGCTTCGTCAGGGAACGCGCTCAGCGCCTCCAGCAGCGCGGGGACATCTCCCGCCTTGCCATACGCATGAAGCAGTTCTTTCCAGGCGATCGACGTCATGCGGAGATACCCTGCCCGTGGGAGCGACGTAAGTCGCGATGGACGACGAGGAGATTCGTTCGCGACTTACGTCGCTCCCACAACAGCCCCACAACGGCACTGCGGCTTACGCCGCTGCCGGCCGCGACTTGCCCTTGATCGGCACCACCTTGGTGGCGGCCTCGGCGCGGCGCGACAGGGCGCGGTCGATGCGGGCGAAGACTTCGCGCATCGTGGCCGCTTCCGGCAGCAGGGTGACGCGGAAGTGGTGGCGGTACGGCACGTTGAAACTGGAGCCCGGCACGACCAGCACGCCTTCGGTTTCCATGAGTTCCAGCGCGAACGCATGGTCGTCGAAACCCTTGGCGGCATCGCCGACCACCGCCGGGAACGCGTACAGCGCACCGGCCGGGTTGACCAGCTCCAGGTGCGGGCTGGCGTCGCAGGCGTCGATCACCGCGCGACGAGTTTCGTACAGGCGGCCGCTGGGTGCGCACAGCGCACTGATGGTGTCGGGGCCGTTGACCGCGGCGTCGATGGCGTACTGGCCGGGCACGTTCGCGCACAGGCGCAGCGCGCTGAGCAGGTCCATCGCATGCAGGAAGTCGCGCACCACGTCGCCGTGGCCGGACACCACGCCCCAGCCCACGCGCCAGCCGCAGGCGCGATGCACCTTGCTCAGGCCGCTGAAAGTGATGCACGGCACGTCGCCCGCCATCGGTGCGACCGGCACGAAGGTCGCGCCGTCGTACAGCACTTGGTCGTAGATCTCGTCGACCATCAGCAGCAGGCGGTGCTTCGCGGCGATCGCCACGATGCGCTCCAGCAGTTCGCGCGAGTAGGTGGCGCCGGTGGGATTGTTCGGATTGATCAGCACGATGGCGCGGGTGCGCGAACTGATCAGTTGCTCGATCTCGTTCGGATCGGGCTGGAAGTCGTTCTCCGGATCGCAGCGGTAGTACACCGGGCGTCCGTCGTTGAGGATGGTGGCGGCCGACCACAGCGGATAGTCGGGCGAGGGCACCAGCACTTCGTCGCCGGGGTTCAGCAGCGCACGCAGCGACAGGTCGATCAGTTCCGACACGCCGTTGCCCACGAACACGCGGTCCGGGTGCGCGTCCGGCGTACCGCGCTTGGCGTATGCCGCGGCGATCGCATCGCGCGCCGAGGGCAGGCCCTGCTGGTGCGTGTACGGATCGGTGCGGCCCATGTCGTCGGCGATCGCGCGCTGCAGATGCTCCGGCGCACGGAAACCGAAGGCGCCCGGGTTGCCGATGTTGAGCTTGATCAGCTTCTGCCCCTGGGCCTCCAGCTCGCGGGCTCGCCGTGCCAGTTCGCCCCGGATTTCGTAGCGGACTTCGGACAGGCGTTCGCGCGTGGCGAGCGGTTTGACGGGCGGGGTGGACATGGCGGGACCGCAGGGGGCACAAAGTGGAAGGAGGGCCAGCTTAACGGATATTTAGCCTGCCCGGCCCCGCCGGCTTCAGCCCCCGTCTAGAATGCGCGCCATGCCCGAAACCCCCGTCCTCAGCGTGTCCGACGTCACCCTTCTGCGCGCCATCGGCTGGCCGTACACGGGGGAACCGACGGATGCCGCATGGCGGGACGCCATGGCCGCGCACCCGGCCGCGACCCCGGCACGGGTGAGCGAGCAGCACCGCTCCGGCTACGTGGTCGCCATGGCGCCCGGCGACGGCGTGAAGGCCGAGTCGCTGCCGGAGTGGCAGCGCCCGCGGTTTCCCGCCCATGAGCGTCCCGCCGTCGGCGACTGGGTGTTGCTGGAAGACGCGACGTCGAAGCGCCCGCGGATCGTCGCGCTGCTGCCGCGGCATACCGGCATCAAGCGCGGCGCGGCCGGCGAGCATTACCACCAGCAGGTGATCGCGGCGAACATCGATACGGTGTTCATCGTCTGCGGCCTGGATGCCGACTTCAATCCGCGCCGCATCGAGCGCTACCTGCTGCTCGTCGGCGGTGGCGGTGCGCAGCCGGTCGTCGTGCTGACCAAGGCCGACCGCACCGAGTACGCCGACGATGCGGTCGAGGTGCTGGCCGATCTCACCGCGCAGGGCGTGCCGGTGTTCACCGTCAACGCGAAGGACGCGTCCAGCGTGGCGCAACTCGCGCCGTGGCTGGAGCCCGGGCATACCGTCGTGCTGGTGGGCTCGTCGGGCGCCGGCAAGTCGACGCTGACCAACACCCTGCTCGGCGACGAGCGCATGAAGACCGGCGAAGTGCGCGAGAGCGATTCGCGCGGCCGCCACACCACCACGTTCCGCGCGCTGATCCCGCTGCCGGCGGGCGCGTGCCTGATCGACACGCCCGGCATGCGCGAGCTCAAGCCCACCGGCGAGGAAGACCTGGCCGACGGCGGCTTCGCCGACATCGAGGCGCTGGCCGAGCAGTGCAAGTTCCGCGACTGCTCGCATGATCGCGAACCCGGCTGCGCGGTGCGCGCGGCGATCGAGCGCGAGGAGTTGGACGAAGGCCGCTTCCTCAACTACCTCAAGCTGCGCGACGAAGTCGCCGCCGCCGCCGACAAGCTGGCGTCGCGCCTGGCCGACAAGGCGAACGCCAAGGTGCAGAACAAGGCGTTGAACAAACGTCTCACCGACAAGTACGGAAAGCGATAACGCCGTCGCTGGCCTCAATCCCAGAGATTGATGAACCCGGTGATGATCAGCGCGTTGGTGAAGTCGATGAAGAACGCGCCGACCAGGGGCGCGACGAGGAACGCGCGCGGCGCCATGCCGTAGCGTTCGACCAGCGTGCGCATCACCGCCATCGCGTTGGCCGTGGTGCCGAGCATGAAGCCGATGAAGCCGCCGCCCATCACCGCGGCATCGTAATCGCGACCCATCACCCGGAAGACCACGACGCAGAACAGGGCGACCACGATCACCTGCAGGGCGAGGTTCACCAGCAGCGGTGCCGCCAGCCCGGACAGTTCCCAGAGCTTGAGGTTCATCAGCGCCACCGCCAGGAACAGCGCGAGGCAGACATTGCCGATCAGGTCGGTGGTCGCCACCGGCAGGCGGATCCAGCCGGTGCGGTCGTCGATCCAGCGGATCAGTGCGCCGACCATCATCGCGCCGACGTAGGCGGGCAGGGTCAGGCCGGCGGCGCTCAGCCCGGCGCTGACGCCGGCGCCCAGCCACATCGCCACCAGGATGACCACCACGCTCTTCAGTGCATCGGATTCGCGGGTGGCGAAATCGGGCTGGTCGCGCGCACCGGCGGGTTCGGCGGCGGATTCGTCCGGTGCGCCCAGCTTCACTCCGCCATACAGCTTGTGGCGGCGGATCAGCACCGTGCTCACCGGGCCGCCGAGCAGGCCGCCGCAGATGATGCCGGCCATCGCCGAGGCGACCGCGATGGATTCGGCGCCCGTGACGCCGGCCTGTTCGAACAGCGGCGCGAACGCCAGGCCGGTGGCCGGGCCGCCGGTCAGCGTGGTGGAGCCGGCCAGCACGCCGAACAACGGATGCAGGCCGAAGCCCAACGCCACCGCCATGCCGAGCAGGTTCTGCACGATGGCGAAGCCGGTGGCCAGCAAGAGGAAGATGACCACCTGGCGCCCGCTGATGCGCAGCAGCGAGACGCTGGCGTTGACGCCGATGGTGGTGAAGAAGGCGATCATCAACGGCGCCTGCAGGCTGGTGTCCAGCGTGAACAGGGTGACGTCGCGGTTGCGCGCGACCAGCACGGCCAGGGCCACGGCCAGGCCGCCGATGACAGGCGCGGGCAGGTTGTAGCGGGACAGCACGGGAATGAAGCGGCAGAGGGCGTAACCGAGGAAGAGCGCCAGGCCGGCGAAGGCCAGTGTCTGTACCGCATCGAGTTCCAGCATGCTGCCCCCGCAACCGATGGAAGAGTGCCGAGCATAGTGCAGGCGCGGCCGCTTGTGACGGTGGCCCCGCGCGCTGGGCTACAGTGGCCGGAGGGAGGGCACCATGCAGGCCGACATCGTCCATCACGCCGCGCTCGACGCGCGCCTGGTCAAGGCTGTGCGCGGGATCAAGCTGCTGAGCCTGGCCAGTTGGCCCGCCGACGCGCAGGCGCCGTTCCTGGCGGGCGTGGCCCGTGGCCAGCCCGTGTTGCCGGTGATCGACTACCCGCGGCTGGACTTCGGCGATGCGCGGCGCGAACTGGCCGCCGTGTCGGCGGCGGCGGACGCCTCCCATCCCTTGGGCCGCTACCTGCGCGAATCCGTGCACAGCTGGGACATTGCCGCGCAGTTGCTGGAATCGCTGGGTTCGCCGCGGGTGACCGACCACTCCATCGCGCTGTTCGGTACCCCCGAGGAATGCCTGCCAGGAGACGGGCCCACCACGCGCGATGCGGCGCGGCATTTCATCACCATCGCCAACGACCTGGACCACGAGCTGCTGGCGCCGGAAGAACAGATCCCGGTCTCCGCCACGGCACTGCAGCTGCAGTTGCAGGCGGACCTCGATGATTTCTTCGATGGCCGCGTCATCACCGTCGAGCTCGACCCCACGCTGATCGCGAAAGCCGCTGCCGGCGCCACCCGCATCCGCCTGCGCCATGGCGCGGCTTTCAGCGACTACGACAGGCGCCAATTGCTGCAGCACGAGGCGCTGGTGCATTCGCTGACCGCGCTCAACGGGCGCGAGCAGGTGCACCTGCCGAGCCTGGCGTTGTCTTCGCCGCGCGTGACCGCCACGCAGGAAGGGCTGGCGACGTTCGCCGAACAGATCACCGGCAGCATCGACATCGAGCGGATGAAGCGCATCAGCCTGCGCATCGAAGCGGTGGCGATGGCGTTGGCCGGCGCGGACTTCGTCGAGGTGTTCCGCTACTTCGCCGACGCCGGACAGAACCCGGCCGAGAGCTTCTCGTCGGCGCAGCGCGTGTTCCGCGGCGTGCCTACCAGCGGCGGCGCGGCGTTCACCAAGGACACGGTGTACCTGCGCGGGCTGGTCGGTGTGCACACGTTCTTCCGCCATTCGCTGCAGCAGGACCGGTTGCGTCTGTGCCGCCGGTTGTTCGCCGGCAAGATGACGCTGGAGGACGTGGCGGGCTTCGAACCGCTGTTCGAATCCGGCGTGCTGGCGCCGCCGCGCTGGTTGCCGCGCTGGGTGAGCCGGGCCAGCGGACTGGCCGGCATGCTGGCGTTTTCGTTGTTCGCCAACCGTATCCGCCTGGATCGCCTGTCGGCCGACTAGCCACAAAGTGCTAACCGCCGCGTCCGCGCCGGATGGCACACTGGCGGCATGAGTGCGCCCGCCATCCTCGTCGCCGACGACCACCCACTGTTCCGCAATGCGGTGATCCACGCACTGCGCGAGGCGCTGCCGGCCGCGACGGTGACGGAAGCGGCTGGCGCCACCGCGCTGGGCCAGGCCCTGGACCAACGCCCGGACACCGATCTGGTCCTGCTGGACCTGACCATGCCGGGCGCGCATGGCTTCTCGGCGCTGTTGCATGTGCGCGGCGAGCATCCCGAAGTGCCGGTGGTGGTGATCTCGTCGAACGAACATCCGCGGGTGATCCGCCGCGCGCAGCAGTTCGGCGCGGCCGGTTTCATTCCCAAGTCCTCGCCCGCCGACACCATCGGCGAAGCGGTGGTCGCGGTGCTGGAGGGTGGGGCCTGGTTTCCGCCGTTGACGGCGGAGCGCTCAGAGCATGACGCCGCGCTCGCGGCCCGCCTGGCGCAGCTCACCCCGCAGCAGTTCCGTGTGCTGCTGTGCCTGGCCGACGGCTTGCTCAACAAGCAGATCGCGCACGAACTCGGCCTGGCCGAGAACACGGTGAAAGTGCACGTCACCGCGATCCTGAAGAAGCTGGAATGCCACAGCCGCACCCAGGCAGCGGTGCTGGTGAAATCGCTGGAGCCGGAAGCGCCGCCGGCTGAGTGAGTCAGCCCAGCCAGCGCGGCAACTGCATCGCCAGCGGCACGGTCGCGGCGGCCAGCAGCGTCTGCCACGTCACCAGCGACGCCATCAGCGGGGCATCGCCACCCATCTGTCGCGCCATGATGTAGGCATTGGAGGCGGTCGGCAGCGCGGCGTAAAAGCAGGCTGCGGTCGTCACCGGCGTGCTGGCATCCAGCCATCGGCACACCAGCACGGCGAGCAATGGCAGTGCTAGCAACTTCAGCGCCGACGTCGCGCCCAACAGCACAGGGCGAAGGTGATCGCGCTGGAACTGCAGGCCGCCGCCCACGCACAGCAGGCCGAGCGCCAACGCGGCATCGGCGAGGATGTCGAGCGCCGCGGCCAGCGGTACCGGCAGCGGCAGGCCGCTGAGGTTGAACAGCAGGCCGGCCAGCGTGGCCAGGATGATGGGGTTGCGTGCCAGCGCACGTGCGATGCCGCGCGCGCTGGCGTCGCCGCTGCCCCACCACGCCAGCGCGACCACGGCGATGACGTTGACCACGGGCAGGCAGATCGCCAGCGCCAGCATCACCATCGTGGTGGTCTCGGCCGGGAACAGCAGCGCCGCCACAGCCAGCCCGAAGTAGCTGCTCGGCCGTACCGCGCCCTGCACGACGGAGGAGCGGCTGGGGCCGGACAGCTGCGGCGCGGCCCGCAGTGCCAGCAGGACCACCGCCGTCAGCAGCAGCGTCGGCAGCAGGGCCGCCAGCGACAGGTCGAGCGCATCGGCGGCGGACAGCTTCAGCCGTGCCGCGCCAACGAAGAGCAGCGCAGGGAAGGCCACGTAGAAGGAAAACCACTCCATGGCCGGGAACAGCCCGTCGGGGACGCTGTGCATCCGCCGCAGCGCGGCGCCCAGCAGCACGATGGCGAGGACGGGGATGACGTAGGTCAGCATCGCGATGGCATGGTGGTGGTCCTCATCGTGCGCGCCGCACGTGCAGTTGGGTCATCAGCGCGCGCAGCGCCGCGGGCTTCACGGGTTTGGACAGGAAGCCCCAGCCGTAGGCCTGCGCAAGCGCGCGCAGGGCATCGTCGCGTTCGGCGGTGACCAGGATCACCGGTGGCGAGGCCGCCCAGCGTTCGCACAGCGCGGTGTAGACCGTCGGCCCGTCGGTGTCGCCCAGGCGCACGTCGAGCAGCAGCAGGTCCGGCGCTTGTCCGGGGATTGCAGCGGCCAGCGCCTCGGCGGGTCCGGCGGCCAACGGCACCTCGCATTCCCAGCGGTGCAGCAACGCGCGCGTGGCTTCGCAGACGCGCGGGTCGTCGTCGATGCACCAGACCCGGCGGCCGCGCAAGGGCGAACCGTCGTCGCTTTCGACGATGGGGAATGCCGGTTCCAGGGTCGCCGCACCAGCGGCGCCCCGTGGCAGTTCCACCCAGAACACGCTGCCGCGTCCCAGCTGCGAGCGCAGGCCGATGCGGTGCCCGAGCAGCCGGCCGATGCGTTCCACGATCGCCAGGCCCAGGCCGGCGCCGCGATCGTTCACCACGCCGTCGCCGAGCCGGCGGAATTCCTCGAAGATTTCCGCCTGCAGGCTCTCCGGGATGCCGGGGCCCTGGTCGTGCACTTCGATGCGAACGCCCTGCGGGAACCGCCGCACGCCGAGCAGCACCCGGCCGCGTGGGGTGTAGCGGATCGCGTTGGACAGGAAGTTCTGCAGGATGCGCCGCAGCAGCGCTTCGTCGCTGCGCACGATGGCGCGGGTGGGAACGCTGTCCAGCCGCAGCCCGCGATCCGCCGCCACGATGCCGAACTCGCGCGCCAGTGTTTCCAGCAGCGGCGCGAGGGCGAAGTCCCGCACGCGCGTCGGGAGCGCGCCGGATTCCAGCCGCGCGATGTCCAGCAGGCTGTTGAGGATGGCGTCCTGCGCGACCAGCGCGTTGTCCACGTGGTCGGCGATGCGGCGCGCTTCCTCGTCCGCCAGCCGGCCGCGCAACGCGGAGACGAACATGCGGGCGGCGTTGAGCGGTTGCAGCAGGTCGTGCACCGCCGAGGCCACGAAGCGCGTCTTGTAGCGGTTGGCGCTCTCCGCTGCCTGGGTCGCATCGGCGAGCGCGCGCGTGCGTTCTTCCACGCGATGCTCCAGCGCGTCCGCCAGCGAACGCAGTTCGCGCGCGGCGTTCTTGTAGCTGGTGATGTCGGCATAGCTGGTGACGAAGCCGCCATCCGGCAGCGGGTTGCCGCGGATCTCCAGCACCACGCCGTCGTCCTTCTCGCTCTCGCGCATGTGCGGCTTGCCGCTGCGCAGATGCTCCAGTCGGCGCTGGATCGCGTCTTCCACCGGACCCGGCCCGAGCAGGCCGCGCCGGGCGTTGAAGCGGAACACGTCCTCGATCGGCCGTCCGACGTGGATCAGGTCGGGCGGGAACCGGAACAGGTCCATGTAGCGCGAGTTCCACGCCACCAGGCGCAGGTCGGCATCGATGATCACCACGCCCTGCGGCAGGTGCTCCAGGCTGCGGCTGAGTCCGGCATCGGCCGAGCGCGCGGCTTCGACGATGCCGTCCTGCGCGGTGCGCAGTTCCTGCGCGTGCTGCTGCAGCACGGCTTCCAGTTCGGCGCGGCTGCGTTGGCGCAGCACGGCCAGGCGGCGACGCTGCTGCATGAACAACACCAGGAACGACAGCGCCAGCCACCCGCCACCGGCCGCGATCGCCGCGGTGCGCGCGGCCGCGACGGTGGCCGACGCGTCGTGCAGCAGGTGCAGGTGCCAGCCTTCTTCGGGCAGCGCCATCGATTGCCACAGCACCGGATCGGCCAGCGCCGGGTCGAGCAAGCGCACGCGACGCGTGTCGCCTGCATCCGAAGGCAGCGCCTGCACGCGCAGCGGCGAGAGCTGCTGGCGTGCGTACTGGCGGGTGGTGGTGAGTTCGCGCCGGTCGGTCTCGGTAAGCGTGCGCAGCGTGCGGTAACGCCACTCGTCGCGGCTGGCGAGGAAGATCACGTCGTGCGCATCGCTGACCAGGACGATGTCCGGCGTCTGCAGCCATTCCTGTTCCAGCGCGTCCAGTTCGATCTTGATGACGACCAGGCCGGCCACCTGTCCATCGGGTCCGGTGATGGCCTGCGACAGGAAATAACCGGGCTCGCCCGTGGTCAGGCCGATGCCGTAGAACTGGCCGCGGCCGTCGCGCAGCGCTTGCTGCACGTAGGGACGGAAGCTGTAGTCCTCGCCGACGTTGCTGGTGGGTTCGCGCCAGTTGCTCGCCGCCAGCGCGATGCCGCGGCGGTCGATCAGGGTGAGCGTGGAGGAGCGGGTCACGCTGTTGGCGTTTTCCAGGCGCTGGTTGAGCGCATTGCGGCGCGCATCGTCCACCGGCGCGGCGAGCGCCTGGCGCAGGTCCGGGTCCTGGGCCAGCACCTGCGGCAGCGTGCGGTAGCGGTCGATGCGTTGCTGCAGCGCCTGCGAATGCAGGTCCAGTTGGCGATGCAGCTGGGCGGTTTCGTCGCGCAACGCGCGCGCACCGGCCCAGCGGTAGGCCATCGCCATCGCCAGCATCGCGCCGCCCACGGTGAGCAGTACGACGAGCAGGGTCTGGCGGTGGCGGCGCGTGCGCAGCATGGCGGTCAGTCTACGGGGGCGCCGCCCCAAGGACGTGGGCTAGTACCAATAGGTTATCGGTGTCGCGGCGAAGCGGGGGTACAACATGCCGGCCGCCGATGTGGGCGGCGTCCTGTCCGTTCCCGGAGCCATCCCATGCACCTGGCCGAAGCGCCCGTCCTGCCACCGCCGAAGCAGCCGCTGTACAAGCAGCTGTACTTCCAGGTGATCGTGGCCATCGTGCTGGGCGCGACGCTGGGCCACTTCGAGCCGGCGCTGGCCGAATCGATGAAGCCGCTCGGCGATGCCTTCATCAAGCTGGTGAAGATGATCATCGCGCCGGTGATCTTCCTGACCATCGTCACCGGCATCGCCGGCATGACCCACCTGCGCACCGTGGGCCGGGTGTTCGCCAAGGCGATGGTGTACTTCCTGTTCTTCTCCACGCTGGCGCTCGTGGTCGGCATGGTCGTGGCGCACGTGGTGCAGCCCGGCGCCGGCATGAACATCAATCCGGCCGACCTGGACCAGTCGGCGGTCAACGACTACGTGCAGAAATCGCACGAGCTGTCGCTGGTCGGCTTCCTTATGGACATCATCCCGAAGACGCTGGTCAGCCCGCTGGTGGGCGACAACATCCTGCAGGTGCTGTTCGTGGCGGTGCTGTTCGGCCTGTCGCTGGCGCTGGTCGGCGAGAAGGGCCGCCCGGTGCTGAACCTGCTGGAGGCGCTGACCGCGCCGGTGTTCCGGCTGGTGCACATCCTGATGCGCGCCGCGCCGATCGGTGCCTTCGGCGCCATCGCCTTCACCATCGGCAAGTACGGCGTCGGCATGCTGGTCAACCTGGCGTGGCTGGTCGGTTCGTTCTACCTCACCTCGCTGCTGTTCGTGATCGTGATCCTCGGCTTGGTGTCGTGGTGGTGCGGCTTCTCGATCTTCCGCCTGATCCGCTACCTCAAGGCCGAACTGCTGCTGGTGCTCGGCACGTCCTCGTCCGAATCCGCGCTGCCGTCGCTGATGGAGAAGATGGAGCGCGCCGGTGCGGCGAAGTCCGTGGTCGGCCTGGTGGTGCCCACCGGCTATTCGTTCAACCTGGACGGCACCAACATCTACATGACGCTGGCCGCGCTGTTCATCGCGCAAGCCACCAACACCGAGCTGAGCCTCGGGCACCAGATCATGCTGCTGCTGGTCGCGATGCTGAGTTCGAAGGGTGCCGCAGGCGTCACCGGTGCCGGCTTCATCACGCTGGCCGCCACGCTCGCCGTGGTGCCCGAAGTGCCGGTCGCCGGCATGGCGTTGATCCTGGGCATCGACCGTTTCATGAGCGAGTGCCGCTCGCTGACCAACTTCACCGGCAACGCGGTGGCCACGCTGGTGGTCGCGCGCTGGGAGAACGCGCTCGACCGCGATGCGCTGGCGCGCGCGCTGGGCGGGCCGTCCGCACCGATCGCCGCCGCGCCCGATCCGGCCGCAGGCCCGGGCGACCCGACACGACTCACGGCCGACTGACACCGGCCACACCACGTCTTCAGAGGAGGGACTGAACGATGCATACCAACCGACGCGCCGCCCCATTGCGGAGCGGTCTTACCCTGGCCTTGCTGGCCGTGATCCATGCCGCCGCGGCCCAGGACGCGCCGGCGCCGGCCGCACCCGCGCCGCAGGCCGAAGCCGCGCCTGCCGACGACGCCAAGACGCTCGACAAGGTGGTCGTGGTGGGCTCGCACATCCAGGGCGCGGCCACTACCGATGCGCTGCCGGTGCTGGTGGTCGGTGCGGAACAGATCGATGCCGCCGGTGCGATCTCCGGCGACGAGCTGATGCGCACCATCCCGCAGATGGGCGACGTGCTGTTCGATGCCTCGAACAATCCGCAGACCAGCAATGCGGCGCGTGGCGACGTCAATTCGGTGAACCTGCGATCGCTCGGCGTCGGCAACACGCTGGTGCTGCTCAACGGGCGTCGCCTGGTGCAGCACCCGACCAGCCAGGGCACGTCCGATACCGGCACGGTGCCGGTGCAGAGCTTCAATTCCAACGCGATCCCCGTCTCCGGCCTCGACCGCATGGAGATCCTGCTGGATGGCGCGGCGGCCATCTACGGCGCCGACGCGGTGGCCGGCGTGGTCAACACCGTGCTGCAGACCGATTTCGACGGCGTCAGCGCCAGTGCGCGCTACGGCACCGCGGAAGGCACCGGCATGAACGAATTCGAGACGAACGTCTTCGCCGGCAAGAACTTCGATCGCGGCAACGTGTCGGTGTTCCTGAACTACACCGACCGCTCCGAGCTGATGGCGGCGGACCAGGAATTCACCTCCACCGACGACCTGCGCGCGCTGTTCGCCGACTACCCCGATTTCGCCGGCCTCACGGCGCTGGATGGCCGTTCCTCGCACACGCCGTGGGCGCGCCTGACCGTGGGCCCGCGCGCGGTGATCCGCTCCAACGGCGTGGCGGTGACGAACACGGCGGGCGCGTTCCGCGTGCAGCCGTCGAGCTTCGGGTGCGGCGTCAGTCTCGGCAACGATCTCTGCCTGGCCAGCGGCAACCACAACTTCAACACCACCAACCGCGAGATGCGCTACGACACGCGCTACGGCACCACGGTGCGGCCGTCGGTGGAGCGCTTCAATGCCTACCTCACCGGCCACTATTCGCTCGACAACGGCGTGGAAGCGTTCGGCGAAGTGGGCTACTACCAGGCCGTCAGCGAAGCGCTGCAGCCGCCGGTGGTGAACCTCAACAGCCTGTGGATTCCCGCCAGCAATTACTGGAATCCCTTCGGCGCGACCACGTTGCCGGATGGCACGCCGAACCCGAACCGCCTGCCCGGCCTGACCAACGTGCCCGCCGCCGGCCTGCCCGTGCAGATGAGCAACTACCGCTACGTCGACACCGGCTTCCAGCGCGTGCGCGTGGAGAACTACCAGGCGCGTTTCCTGGCGGGCTTGCGCGGCGAGTGGAACGGCTGGAACTGGGAAACCGCGCTGCTGTACTCCGAAGCCGAAGCCAAGGACCGCTCGCCCAACATCAACATGACCGCGCTGCAGCAGCAGCTCGCGTTGGCCACGCCCGATGCGTACAACCCGTTCAGCGGCGGCTGCGTGGACACGCCGACGCACAGCGACTGCTCGCCCAGTTCGCAGGCGGCGATCGACGCCATCGTGTTCGACCTGGTCCGCAAGTCGCGCACCACGCTGACCATGGCCGACTTCAAGATGAGCCGCGCGGACCTGTTCGCCCTGCCGGCCGGTGAAGTGGGCGTTGCCTTCGGCGCAGAAGCACGCCGGGAGACGCAGGAGGACGACCGCGACGCCAACCTCGACGGCACCTACACCTTCACCGACATGGTCACCGGCGAGACCAACCTCAGCAACGTGGCTGCGGTCAGCCCGAACCCCGACACGCGCGGCTCGCGCAACGTCGGCTCGGCCTACGTGGAGTTCGCGGTGCCGCTGGTCTCGGCCGACATGGACATCCCGCTGGTGCATCGCCTGGACATGCAGCTGGCCGGCCGTTACGAGCACTACTCCGACTTCGGTTCGGTGGCCAAGCCCAAGGTCGCGCTGGCGTGGGACGTGGTGGAAGGCGTGCGCCTGCGCGGCTCCTATTCCGAAGGCTTCCGCGCGCCGAACCTGGAGCAGACCAACGCCACCCAGTACTCGCGCCTGGCCAGTGGCGTGGACCACATCCGCTGCGAAGCCGACCTGCGCGCCGGCCGCATCGCGTCGTTCAGTGCCTGCGGGCAGAACACGGCGGGCGCCTCGCTGCTGGTGGCCGGCAACCCGGACCTGGAGCCGGAAGAGAGCACCAACACCTCGTACGGCGTGGTGTTCCAGCCGACCTTCATCCCCGAGCGCTTCGGCAACTTCACCTTCACCGTCGACCGCTGGAAGATCAAACAGGAACAGATCGTCGGCCTGCTCGGCGCGCAGACCGCGCTGACGCTGGACTACCTCAACCGAGTGGAAGGCGGCAGCAATCCGCTGGTCGTGCGTGCCGCGGCGACGCAGGAAGACATCGACTTCTTCGCGGGCACCGGCATCGATCCGGTCGGCCAGGTCATCGCGATCAACGACCGCTTCATCAACCTGCAGCCGCAGACCGCCGGCGGCCTGGACATCGGCATGGACTGGTCGCTGCGCCGCACGCGCTTCGGCAGTTTCTCGGCCAGCCTCAACGCCACCAAGCTGCTGGAATTCACCCGCGACCCGGGCGACATCGTCAACGCGCTGTACGCCGCGCGTGCTGCCGGCACCATCGATCCGCTGACGCCCCTGCCGGACCCGAGCCAGCTGATCGGCCAGAACGGTCGTCCGGAGTGGCGCGCCAGCGGTTCGCTGACCTGGAACAAGGGCCCGTGGCGCGTCGGTTACTCCGCGCAGTACATGAGCTCGTTCGAGCAGCCGCAGCTGCTGGGCGCATCGGGCGATCCGTGGGTGGTGGAGGACCGTCTGTTCCACAATCTGTACGGGCAATACCGCTTCCCCGACGGCACCGCGTTGCGCCTGGGCGTGCGCGACCTGACCGACGAAGGTCCGGCGCTGGCCGATGGTGGCTACCGTGGTTCGCTGCACAATCCGTGGGGCCGCTACTTCTACGTCAATATCAGCCGGTCGTTCTGAGGAAGATGCCCCCCACCATGCGATCTCCGCACCGCCGTTGGCGAGGCCTCCTGCTCGCCGCCTGCTTGGGCGCATCCGCGCCCGCCGTGCAGGCGGCGACAGCGGCCGACACCGACGTGGCGTTCGCCCCCGTGCCGTGTCCTGCGTCCGTCGGGACCAGGGTCGCGTGCCACGAAGGGCGCGATGCGCGGGGCGCGTGGCTGCTGGTCGCGATGCCCGAGGCCTGGAACAAGCGGCTCATCGTGCATGCGCACGGCGGGCCGCGCCTGGGCGCGCCGAAGGCGGGCGATTCGGCGGAGGATCTGGACCGCTTCGCGGTGATGGTGCGCGAAGGCTATGCCTGGATCGGCACCACGTATCGCCGCGGCGGTTACGGCGTGCGCATGGCGGCGGCCGACGTGGAACACAGCCGGCGCGTGTTCTGGGCGCGTTGGGGCCGGCCGGAACGCACCCTGCTGCATGGCCAGTCGTGGGGCGGCAACGTGGCGGCGAAAGCGGCCGAGTTGTACGCGCTGGAGATCGACGGGCGCGCGAACTACGACGGCGTACTGAGCACCAACGGCATGCTGTATGGCGGCACGCGCGGCTATGGTTTCCGTGCCGACCTGCGCGCGGTGTACCAGTACTACTGCCGCAACCATCCGGCGAAGGGCGAAGTGCAGTATCCGCTCTGGCAGGGCTTGCCGGCCGACGCCCGCATGACGCGCGACGCGCTGCGCACGCGCGTGGACGCATGCACCGGCGTCGACCTTCCCGCCAGCAAGCGCACGGCCGCGCAGGCGGCGAACCTGCGCGACATCCTCGCGGTCACCGGCGTGGCGGAGAAGCAACTGGTCGCGCACCTGGCGTGGGGCACGTTCCATTTCCAGGACGTGGTGCAGAAGCGCCTCGGCGGCCGCAATCCGTTCGACAACAGCGCCACCGTCTATCGCGGGTCGCACGACGACACCGCCTTGAATGCGGGCGTGGAGCGCTTCCGTGCCGACCCCGCTGCGGTGGCCGCCCTGGCCTACGACGCCGACCTGTCCGGGTTGATCGTGCTGCCGACGGTGACGGTGCATGCGCGGCACGATCCCACCGTGTCCTACGAAGCCGACGCCGCGTACGCGACGACCGTCGCCGCCGCCGGACGCAGCCACCTGCTGTTGCAGGCGCTGACCGACGAGCAGGACCACAGCCGCCTGCAGGATGCGACCTACACCACCGTATTGCAGGTGCTGGAGCATTGGCTGGACACCGGCGAGAAGCCCGCGCCCAGCGCGTTCGGCGACACCTGCGGCCGCGCGTCGCCGCCACGCGATGCTTGCCGCTTCATGACACCCTGAGCGGGACGTTCGCGCGCACGGCGTGACGCAGCGCCGCATTCCGCGGAATCCGGCCCCGGCGGGGACCGGGTAGAATTGCCGCTCCCCCGCCTTTACCACAGGCACCGTTTCCGCGATGACGAACGACGATTTCAAGCAGGCCGCGCTCGAGTACCACCGGCTGTCCCCGCCCGGCAAGATCAAGGTCGCTCCGACCAAGCCGATGCTGACCCAGCGCGATCTGGCCCTGGCTTACTCCCCGGGCGTGGCCTACGCCTGCGAGGCCATCGTCGAGGACCCGAACACCGCCAGCGAGCTCACCGCGCGCGGCAACCTGGTGGCCGTGGTCACCAACGGCACCGCCGTGCTGGGCCTGGGCAACATCGGCGCGCTGGCCGGCAAGCCGGTGATGGAAGGCAAGGGCGTGCTGTTCCAGAAGTTCGCCGGCATCGACGTGTTCGACATCGAGATCAACGAGACCGATCCGGACAAGCTGGTCGAGATCATCGCCTCGCTGGAGCCGACCTTCGGCGGCATCAACCTGGAAGACATCAAGGCGCCGGAGTGCTTCATCGTCGAGCGCAAGCTGCGCGAGCGGATGAAGATCCCGGTCTTCCACGACGACCAGCACGGCACCGCGATCATCGTCGGCGCGGCCGTGGTCAACGCGCTGGAAGTGGTCGGCAAGAAGATCGGCGACGTGAAGCTGGCCACCAGCGGCGCCGGCGCGGCCGGCATCGCCTGCCTGGACATGCTGGTGGCGTTGGGCCTGAAGCCGGAGAATATCCTCGCATTCGACCGCGACGGCGTGATCTACAGCGGCCGCCCGCACCTGGACCCGGACAAGGCGCGGTATGCGCGCGACACTGCCAAGCGTTCGCTTGCGGAGATCGTCGACGGCGCGGACATCTTCCTGGGCCTGTCGGCCGGTGGCATCCTCAAGCCGGAGATGGTCGCCACGATGGCGGACAAGCCCATCATCCTGGCGCTGGCCAACCCGAATCCGGAAATCCTGCCGGCCGACGCCAAGGCCGTGCGCCCGGACGTCATCATCGGCACCGGCCGCAGCGATTACCCGAACCAGGTCAACAACGCGCTCTGCTTCCCGTACATCTTCCGCGGCGCCCTCGACGTCGGCGCCACCGTCATCAACGAGGAGATGAAAGTCGCCTGCGTGCACGCCATCGCCAAGCTGGCGCGGCGCGAAGCCTCTGACCTGGGTTCGGCCTACGGCGACGACGTGCCCTGCTTCGGTCCCGAATACCTGATCCCGCGTCCGTTCGATCCGCGCCTGCTGGTGGAAGTGGCCGCCGCGGTCGCGCAGGCGGCGATGGACTCCGGCGTGGCGCTGCGCCCGATCCCGGACATGTGGGCGTACCGCGAGAAGCTGGGCCAGTTCGTCTACCGCACCAGCCTGATGATGAAGCCGGTGTACGACCGCGCGCGTGCCGACAAGAAGCGCGTGGTCTATGCCGAAGGCGAGGAAGAGACCGTGCTGCGCGCCGTGCAGACGGTGATCGACGAGGGCCTTGCGTTCCCGATCCTGATCGGCCGCCCGGACGTGATCGATGCGCGCATCCAGCGCCTCAGCCTACGCATGCGCGCTGGCGTCGACTTCGAGGTCACCAACCAGGACGACGACCCGCGCTTCAACGACTACTGGCAGCACTACCACGCGCTGACGGCGCGCCGCGGCGTGACGCCGGCGGCGGCGAAGAACCTGATGCGCTCGCGGCCCACGCTGATCGCCGCGGTGATGGTGGCGCGTGGCGAAGCCGACGCGATGATCACCGGCCTGGTCGGCCGCTTCCACAAGAAGCTCGGCTACGTGCGCAGCGTGATCCCGCTGGACCCGGGCGTGCAGTCCACCTCGGCGATGACCGGCGTGATCAACAACCAGGGCGCGTACTTCTTCCTGGACACGCACGTGCAGGACGACCCGACCGCCGAGCAGATCGCCGAGGCTACGCTGCAGGCGGCGTACCGCCTGAAGCTGTTCGGCATCGAGCCGCGCATCGCGCTGTTGTCGCACTCCAACTTCGGCAGCCACGAGACGCCGGGTTCGATCAAGATGCGTCGCGTGCGCGAGCTGCTGCTCAAGCGCAAGCCCGATCTCAACGTGGACGGCGAAATGCAGGGCGACACCGCGTGGGACGAAGTGCTGCGCAGCCGGATGATGCCGGGCAGCACGCTGACCGGTCGCGCCAACCTGTTCGTCATGCCCAACCTGGATGCCGCCAACATCGCCTACAACATGGTGCGCGTGGTCACCGACGGCGTGGCGATCGGCCCGATCCTGATGGGCATTTCGCGGCCGGTGCACATCCTGACCACCAGCGCCACGCCGCGTCGCGTGATCAACATGACCGCGATCGCCGCGGTAGATGCGCAGATCCGCCAGCAGCGCGAAGCCGAGCGCAGCGGACCGGGCTGATCGGTCTGAGCCCTGGAGAGAAAAAGCCCCGCATGCGGGGCTTTTTCTTGGTCGGTATCCAGGACTTCAGGTGTGGGAGCGACGTAAGTCGCGATGGGCTACAGGTAAAGCCTCATCGCGACTTACGTCGCTCCCACATCCCACATTCTTCTTGCCTGTCAGTTCTCTTCCTCGCCATCGAGGATCCGCCGCTGCAGCGCATCCAGGTAGGCGTCGGCATCGGCGGTGGATTCGAAGATCTCATCCATCGGCACGGCCTGCACGATCTCGATCACCTTGCGGATCTGTTCCTGCGGATGCACCACCAGCAGGCGGCCTTCATGCGGCGCCAGGGCCTTGCGCGCCTTCAGGATGCTGCGCACGCCGGCGCTGCTGATGTAGTCCAGGTGGGCGAGGTCCAGCACCAGCGCTTGCGGACGCGCCGCCAGCATCGGCGCCAGCGCTTCGTCGAGCTGCGCGTAGCTGAGCGTGTCCAGCCGGCCGCTGAGCAGCACGTACTGGTTGCCGTTCACCGGCGGGTAGACCTCAATCTCCAATGTCATCGGGCATCTCGTGCAACGGATGTGCCGGGTGGGGGCGACCCGGGTATGGAGGGGAGGGAGGTCGGATCGTAAAGCAAAAGTGAGGCGACGCGGCCCGTGTCTGTCAGTCGTCGTCCTCGCCGGCCTGCAGGACCTTGCGCTGCATCGCGTCCAGGTAGGCATCGGCTTCGGCCGTCGACGAGAAGATCTCGTTCAGCGGCACCGCCTTGACCATGTCCAGCACCTTCTGGATCTGCGGCTGCGGGTTCACCAGCAGCACCTTGCCGCCGTGCGGGGCCAGTGTCTTGCGGGCCTTGAAAATGGAGCGGATGCCCGCGCTGCTGATGTACTCCAGCCCCGAGAGGTCCAGCACCAGCGAGTGCAGCTGGCGCGACAGCATCGGCGCGAGCGCTACGTCCAGGTCTTCGTAGGTGTGCGTGTCCAGGCGGCCGCTGACGGCCACGCGCTGGCTGCCCTTGCCCGGCGGCAGGATGTCGATGCCCAGGCTCATGATGCAGTCTCCTCGGTGGGGATGCGCAGCGTCAGCCGCAGCACGTTGTAGTTGCCGACGCGCTCGTAGTGGGCGTCTTCCGACACTTGCCGCACCAGGTGCAGTCCCAGGCCGCCGGTGGGGCGGTCGAGGATATCGGCGTCCAGGTCGGGGGGCGGCTGGTCGAGCGGATTGAACGGAACACCGCTCTCGCGGAACTCGAGCGTCAGCAGGTGGTCGCGGATGCCGATGTCCACGCACAACTCGTGCTCCTCGGTATCGACGCGGGCGAGGTCGCCGTGCTCGATCGCATTGCTGGCCAGCTCCTCGACGATCAGGCGCACATCGCCCTGGATCGCGCGGCTGACGCCGTTGTTGGCCAGCACGGCTTCGAGCGACGCATTGAGGTCGTCGACACGGGCGTGCTCACGGGGAATGAACAGTCGCATCTGCATGCGCGGTCTCCTGTGATGGCGGAGCTTCGGGGGAAGTGGGGGCGCTGTCCAGCCGGCGGCGGATGGCCAAAGCCGTGATGTCGTCCGACTGCGGTGCGCTGCCGGTAAATGCGTGAACTGCCGCGATCAGCCCTTTGCACTGTTCGCGTGCGTTCGCACCCGGGCGCAATGCGCCGGGGATGCGCTCCGGGCCGAACGCGACGTTGTCGGCGTCGAACGCCTCGGTGATGCCGTCGGTCCATGCGAGCAACGTGGTGCCGGCCGGCAACTGGCCCGACCACAGCGGGAAAGCGTCGCCGACCTCGAACCCCAGCGGCGGCCCGGGTTGCAGCGGCAGTGTTTCCTGGCGCCCGTCGGCATGCAGCAGCAACGGCGCGTCGTGGCCGGCGCTGGCCAGCACGCATTCGCCGGTGCGCACGTCCACGCGCCCGCACAGCACGGTGGCGAACATGCACGCGTCATTGCCCTGCACCAGCCGGCGCGAGGCTTCGGCCAGCACGCGGTCGGGACGGGCATGGCTGCTGGCCGCCACTTCCAGCACGGTCACCGTGCGGGCCATGAACAATGCCGCGGGCACGCCCTTGTCGGAGACATCCCCGATGGCGAACCACAGCGCGTCCGTGCCGGTTTCGATGAAGCTGTAGAAATCGCCGCCCACGGCCTTGGCCGGTTCCAGTCGCGCATAGGCTTCCAGGTGGCTCTGCTCGCGGTCGATCACCCGGCCCGGCGGCAGCATCGCCTGCTGGATCTCGCGCGCGATGGACAACTCGCTCTCCAGTTTCTGGCGCGCCGCCGTCATGTCCTCGATCTCGCGCAACTGCTGCTGGATCGATCCGCGCGCGTGTTCCAGCGTGCGTGCCATCTGGCCGACCTCGTCGCGCCGGCCCACGTAGGGCACGGGCATCGCGTAGTCGCCTTCGGCCAGGCGTGCGGCGGAGGCCGAGAGTCGTTCCACCGGCTGGCTGATGTGGCGCGCCAGCTTGCGCACCACCAGCATGCAGACCAGTGCCAGCAGCGTACCCACGGCGGCGAGCATCCACAGGGCCTGGTTGAGGCGCTCGGTGATCAAGTCGTACGACTGCGCGACCAGCAGGTTCCAGCCCGTGTCGCCCACCGGCTCCACGACGGTGTAGCGCCGTTCGCCGGTCACGGCATCGACGTGCGCATGCTGAAGCGGGCGCCGCAGCCTGACCGCCTGCGCCGCTTCCTGCAGGTCGGCACGACCGGCGCGACGGATGTACTCGTCCAGCGTTTCCAGCCGGTCGACCCCCACCTCCGGATTGAGCGCCAGCGTGCCGGCCGGGGCCACCAGCGTCACCCGCCAACCCGGCAGGTTCGCCAGCGACTCGACCATGTCGGTCAGGTTGGCCAGCGGCAGGTCCAGGCTGACCATGCCGCGGGTGCGCGCACCACGGCCGGGTTCGCGCAGCGGCATGTTGTAGGTGACCATCCACACCGCACCCGCGGTCTGGTTGAGGTAGGGCTCGGACCACCAGCCGCCGGGCGATGCCACGGTGCGCTGGTACCAGCCCTGGTCGCGATAGGGATAACCGTCGGCGACGAGGTCGCGGTCGTGTCCGTTCGCCGCCACATAGCGGGCGAAGGGTGTGTCGTCGCGCGTGCGCGGCTCCAGTACCAGCAGGCCGCCGGCACAGCCGGGCGTGGCCTTGACCATCGCGCGCAGCGTGGCGGTGAGTTCGTCGGGCGCAAGGTTGGCCGAGCCGACCAGGTCGGAGATGCCGTGCGTGGTGATGGTGACCACGCGCATCGCGTTGTCCAGCCGTTGTACGGCTTCCTGCGCGCTGGCCTGGGTATCGCGGCGTGCGTTGTCCAGGATCATCCGGCGCGCGTACCACGACGTCGCCACCACCAGCAGCACCAGCAGCACCACGTTCACCAGGCCCGCCCACACGGCGATGCGCGTGCGCAGGCTGCTGCGCCAGTGCGAGGCACCGGCAGCATCTGGCACGACGTTCCCTGGCACTGCGTCTTGCATGCCGCCCCCGAGCCTTCCCCCGCGCCGATCATAAGCGCATTGGAATGTTGCAATACGGCAAAGGTCTTATTTTGGTGCTTTTGTTGTCCCGGGACAGCGACGTAGTGTCCGTTCCATACGCCTGCGTAGCCAGGTCTGCCGCGGGGTGCGTGCGTTACACTTCGGGGTCTACAAGAATCGGCGACGCCACGCCCCACGCGCGGCGCAACAGGAGTGGGAATGAACTGGTTGAACGAGATGTTGCAGAGCGATCCGGACCCGCAGGAATCCCGCGAATGGATCGATTCCATGCAGGCGGTGATCGAGAAGAACGGCGCCCTGCGTGCTCACCAGTTGCTCGAAGGCATGGTGGAAGTCACCCGCCGCGCCGGCGCCTACCTGCCGTTCTCGCCGACCACCGAATACGTCAACACCATCGCGCCGCAGAACGAGGCCAAGAGCCCCGGTGACGCCGCGCTGGAATGGCGCATCCGTTCGATCATCCGCTGGAACGCGATGGCCACCGTCGTGCGCGCCAACCGCAAGCCCGGCGACCTCGGCGGCCACATCGCCAGCTTCGCCTCCGGCGCGACGCTGTACGACGTCGGCTTCAACCACTTCTGGCGCGCGCCGAGCGATAACCATCCGGGCGACCTGCTGTTCATCCAGGGCCACAGCGCGCCGGGCATCTACGCGCGTTCGTACCTGGAAGGCCGCATCAACGAGCAGCAGCTCGACAACTTCCGCATGGAAGTCGACGGCCAGGGCATCTCGTCCTACCCGCATCCGTGGCTGATGCCGGACTACTGGCAGACCCCGACCGTCTCGATGGGCCTGGGCCCGCTGGCGGCGATCTACCAGGCGCAGTTCATGAAGTACCTGGAGCACCGCGGCCTGATCGAGAAGTCCGACCGCAAGGTGTGGTGCTTCATCGGCGACGGCGAGAGCGACGAGCCGGAAACCCTCGGCGCGATCGCGCTGGCCGGCCGCGAAGGCCTCGACAACCTGATCTTCGTCGTCAACTGCAACCTGCAGCGCCTCGATGGCCCGGTGCGCGGCAACGGCAAGATCATCCAGGAACTCGAAGGCGTGTTCCGCGGCGGCGGCTGGAATGTCATCAAGCTGCTGTGGGGCAGCTACTGGGATCCGCTCATCGCGCGCGACACCAGCGGCGTGCTGAAGAAGCTGATGATGGAAACCGTCGACGGCGAGTACCAGAACTGCAAGGCGTTCGGCGGCAAGTACACGCGCGACAACTTCTTCGGCAAGTACCCGGAGACGGCGGCCATGGTCGCCAACCTGTCCGACGACGACATCTGGCGCCTCAACCGCGGCGGCCACGATCCGCACAAGGTCTACGCGGCCTACCACGAGGCGGTGAACACCAAGGGCATGCCCACGGTGATCCTGGCCAAGACGGTGAAGGGCTACGGCATGGGCTCGGCGGGCGAATCGCTCAACCCGACCCACCAGACCAAGAAGCTGGACGACGAAGCCATCCGCACGTTCCGCGACCGCTTCAACATCCCGGTCAGCGACAAGCAGCTGGAAGAATCGGCCCAGGTGCCGTTCTACCACCCGGGCGAGGACTCGCCGGAAATCCAGTACCTGAAGTCGCGCCGCGCCGCGCTCGGCGGTTACCTGCCGCAGCGTCGCCGCAAGGCCAGCGAGTCGTTCGAGACGCCGAAGCTCGAGGCGTTCGACCGCCTGCTGAAGAGCACCGGCGACCGCGAGATCTCCACCACGATGGCGTTCGTGCAGGGCCTGAACATCGCGCTGCGCGACAAGCAGGTCGGTCCGCGCCTGGTGCCGATCGTCGCCGACGAGGCGCGCACGTTCGGCATGGAAGGCATGTTCCGCCAGATCGGCATCTACGCGCCGTTCGGCCAGAAGTACAAGCCGGTCGATGCCGACCAGCTGATGTACTACCGCGAAGACCAGTCCGGCCAGGTGCTGCAGCAGGGCATCAGCGAGCCGGGCGCGATGTCGTCGTGGATGGCGGCGGGCACCAGCTATTCGGTCAGCAACGTGCCGATGCTGCCGTTCTACATCTACTACTCGATGTTCGGCTTCCAACGCATCGGCGACATCGCGTGGCAGGCGGCGGACATGCGTACGCGCGGCTTCCTGCTGGGCGGCACCGCGGGCCGCACGACGCTCAACGGTGAAGGCCTGCAGCACGAAGACGGTTTCAGCCACGTCATCGCCGGCAGCATCCCGAACGTGCGCAGCTACGACCCGACCTTCGGTTTCGAAGTCGCGGTGGTCCTGCAGCACGGCATGCAGAAGATGCTGCAGGAGCAGGTGGACGAGTACTACTACGTCACCCTGATGAACGAGAACTACAGCCACCCGGAAATGCCGGCAGGCGCGGCCGACGGCATCATCAAGGGCATGTACCTGCTCACCGATGCCGGAAAGCCGAAGAAGGGCGAGCTGCGCGTGCAGCTGATGGGCAGCGGCACCATCCTGCGCGAGGCGATCGCGGCGGCCGAGCTGCTGGACAAGGATTTCGGCGTCACCGCCGACATCTGGTCCTGCCCGAGCTTCAACGAGCTGCGTCGCGATGGTTTCGACGCCGAGCGCTGGAACCGCCTGAACCCGGAAGCGAAGACGCCGCGCAAGGCGTACGTGACGGAACTGCTGGAAGGCCGCCAGGGTCCGGTGATCGCCGCGACCGACTACGTGCGCGCCTACACCGACCAGATCCGCGCCTTCGTGCCGGCGGCGTACACGGTGCTGGGCACGGACGGCTTCGGCCGCAGCGACACCCGCGCCAACCTGCGCCGCCACTTCGAAGTGGACCGCTACTACATCGCCCACGCCGCCATCGCCGCCCTGGCGAAGGAAGGCAAGATGACCGGCAAGGACGTCGCCCGCGCGATCAAGCAGTACAAGATCGACGTGGAGAAGGCGAACCCGGTTACGGTCTGACCCCGGTCGCGGGTGACGGCATGGCGCTGACAGGGGATCACCTGCGCCGCTATGCCATCGCCCGCAGCCTGTTCAAACCGACCACCCTGCCGCGGGCGATCCAGCGGCTGGGTTTCGTGCAGGCGGACCCGATCCGGGCGCCGGCACGCGCGCAGGACCTGACCCTGCGCCACCGCGTCGCCGGCTATCGCGCCGGCGACCTTGAGCGGCGGTATCCACGCTTGCCGCTGGAAGAAGACTTCTTCGTCAACTACGGCTTCCTGCCGCGCGCGCATCACCAGCTGATGCATCCGCGCACGGCACGCGAGGCGTGGACTCCCGCGCGCTGGAAGCAGGCGCGTGCGGTATTGGAGTTCGTCAGCGAACGCGGCACGGCGCATCCGCGCGAGGTGGACGCGCACTTTGGGCACGGCAAGACCACCAACTGGTTCGGGGGTTCGTCGAACGCGAGTACGCAGTTGCTGGACGGCATGCACTACCGCGGGCTGCTGCGGGTGGCGCGCCGCGAGGGCGGTACGCGGGTCTATGCGCCACGCATCGGCGACGCGACGCCGGTCGCGGTGTCCGATGCGGAGGCGCGTCTGGATGCGCTGCTCGACATCATCGTCAACAAGTACGCACCGTTGCCGGCGGCCAGCCTGGGGCAGTTGCTGGGCTATCTGCGCAGTGGCGTGCCGCAGTGGACGGGCTTGCGTGCGGCGGCGCTGAAGCGTGCGCGTCAGCGGCTGGGCACGGCGCGGGTCGACGGGGTGGACTGGTACTGGCCGGCGGACGAGGATCCGCGTTCGCGGCGCTGGAAGCCGGACGACCAGGTGCGGCTGCTGACACCGTTCGATCCGGTGGTGTGGGACCGGCGCCGCTTCGAGATGTTCTGGGGCTGGACGTATCGCTTCGAGGCGTACACGCCGGCACCGAAGCGGAAACTGGGGTACTACGCGCTACCGGTGCTGTGGGGCGTCCGGGTGATCGGGTGGGCGAATCTCAGTGTGGTCGAGGGGGAGCTAAGGTCGACGTTTGGGTATGTGGAGGGGCGTGGGCCGAGGGATGCAACGTTCATAGCTGCACTTAGCGAAGAACTACAACGAGTTAGCGCCTTCTTGTTTCTCGGCGAGTAGCAAGGCTTTCTTGTTGGTGTCTCTCATTGGATGCCGCTATCAGACAGCGTCTAGCCACTATGCATGATTCGTTTGTATCTAGCTTTGAATGCCTCTGGCCCGCCTTCCAGTACACGGCAAACTTCATTCCTAACACCCATCTCTTGAAGTCCCCCGAAACACTCGATTGCCGTTTGGCCTGACCTTACGCTGAGTGAAATCACAAGCTCAGCGTCCCCATGAACAACAATGTTCGGGTTATGAGTTACGACAATGAGTTGTCGCTTCTGTTTCGTCTCTCTAAGTCGTTTGACTACAAGTTCATAGATCAAAGTGCTATCCAGATCATCTTCTGGTTGGTCCAGGATCATGGGTTCGGAGCCATAGCCAAGAACGAAAGCAAGAAGCGCTGCGGTCTGCTGACCTGGAGAGCCCATGGACAGCTCTTTCCAGTTGCTACTCGTGTCGCGCGAGTCGCGAAAAGAAACGCTGAGACGGTCCTCCGGTAAGTACAAGGCGATTCGATCAACTCGCTCCGGTGTAACGCGACGGATAGCAGTTGCGAAACGTCGGTCCCTGACTTCTAGAACTGCGCTCTCGTCTGAGAGAAAATTTCGCAACTCTGAAACGACGGCATCTAGTCGTGCGTATGTCCACGGCGATCCTGCTTCAGGTGAGATTCGGCGAGCTAGGTGCTCATAGTCATCGTCAAATCGGTCTATTCCAAGAGCGCCCCTGAGGAAGTCTATGAGCAGCCCTCGCTCGATGCCATCTTGAACACGAAGGCGTACAAGATCGTTTGATGCTGCTAGCGCAAAGGCGCTTCTTCTGGTTGATAGCTCTTGTCGCGCTGCACGATACGAGTCAAGCCGTGTCCGTGCACTCTCGCTTGCAGCTGCTGCGGAGGTTTGATGGGCAGTTAGATCTGCAATCTCGTCTTCGATCTGGCCTGCTCTGGTCACGAGATCCCCATACTCTTGAGGATTCGCGATACCTGCAGCTGTTAGCTCGACGACCACGGCAGCATAAGCGTCGCTGATCTGTTGCACTGAAAGCCGCCAGGCGGCCCCCTCACTGCTATTCTTGCTCTCAGAAATCTCGCTTCTAACCGCGGAAGTGGAGGCTTCGATCGATGATTTGAAGCTGGCTATGGCTTGGCGTTGCGTATCCAGCACGCTCCTAAGTGCTGCGGCGCTGTCATCACTTGGGAGTCCATCCGTATCGAGAGATGGGAACTGACCGACTAGCGTCTCCACTTCGGATAACCAGTCTTCGATTTGCTGGCTATATGCTATCCAAGCGTCATTCGCTTGGATCGTGGCTCTGTACTTGTTCAGTACCGCCGAATGACTTCCCTGCTCTAGAAGTTGGATCTTCCTCCGAACATCCGACAAGACAGCTCTTCTAGAGGCTAGTCCCATTGCTTGTGCTTCATAGGACCGTGCTGTGGCGAGATGCGACAAGTACGTTGTCTCATGCTCGTTTCGCTGCCTCGCCAGTTCGCTTCCTCTTACGTCAGGGCTATCGTCAACGACCTGTAGAAGTGCGTTTGGAGTTCTGGCTAGCTCAAAGAGCTGCTTCTGGCTGTAGATTCGTACAGGGAAGCGCTCAGTAACATCGCCTTCTTCCACTACATTCGCGCCATCAATGATTCGGTAGATCTCTGGTGAAGAGAGTGATGGGCTCCACGCAAGCCTGAATCGATCCCCATCTTTCCGATAAATAACTTCAACTCGGGTCTCTTCGGTAAGAAGACCTTCGTCATTTCTGCTCGGAGGAACCCGCATCCGGTGCGAGTAGGACGACGATAGAGCGCCGCTCAGTTCGTCCCTTCTTCCTAGAGCCGCACGTGCAAAGTCGACAATGCTCGATTTTCCAGTTCCCCGTCCGCCAACAAGTGTGTTTAGCCAAGGGTTGAAGCTAAGTCTTATTGGGTTAACTCGGCCCATGAACTTGGCCGATGAAACCTGGATCTCTTCAATAGCGTTGTCGGCGTGGACGTTCTTTCTGAAGAGATCGGTAGACGCTTGTGGAAGGAGAGAGTCTTCTCCATCGTAAAGAGCTAGCCTTAGACCCTCGATGTCTGGACGGGACATCTTCACCCAAGTGAAACGCTTTCCCAAGTCACCAAAAGAGTGAGCATCGGAGCACCATATCCTTGAGAAGGATCGAGCAATCTCAGGCCTGCTACCGTCAATGTATGACTGGTCTAAAGGGATATCTGGGTTAATTTCTACCCCAGAAATTCTATCGTTCTTGAGTATGGATAACCTTTGCTGGCCATCTAGCTCAAGAATTCCCTTTGGCCCATTTATGTGTGCGCCAATAACTAGTGCGTTGCCAAGATCTAGCCTTAAGATCTGTTCGATGCTTAAGTTGGATCTTGCGAGATCTGTTCCTCTGGAGTCGACGGAAATGTTCGCTCTAGAGAGAAGATCATCGACATGCTGCGAGTTGCAGGATGGATCGAAGATCACAAGGAGGTGCGTACCACAGCTCGCAGTGACCTCAACTCCAGGAAATATTACAGGGCTGTTAGGGATGCTCGTTGCTGCGGTTTGCAGGCCGTCGATTGCTCCAGATGAGTTGTGATCAGTGATTGCGATTCCGTCTAGGTCGGCTCTTTGAGCCGACTCTACCCAGCGGGTCCAGTTCCTTTCCGACCTGTCCGTTGGTCCGCCAAAGTCGTAGGAGGCAGGCGAGTGACTATGGAGGTCAAGCTTCCACCATCTGGATCCGGGCCAGTTCCAGCTCATTCCTTGTGCTCCTGGGTTGCAGACGGCCTGAATATACTCGGTTGACAGGCTTATTCATCTTGGATCTGCCGGCGGGATGATTCGATTCGAAAGTATTGAATCGTGGCCCCTGGGGTAAGTCTGGCTGCAGCTATGGCAAGAGCGGCGGAGGTTAGAATCCCAACGCCAGCGAGCGTCGCCGCCGCCATCGCGTCGCGGCATTCCCTCACTGGAGTTCCTGCATGTCACGACCCCTTGCGCCCGCAGGGCGCCTTTTCGCTGTCGCTGCCTTCCTGGAAGGCTTCACCTGGGCCGGTCTGCTGATCGGCATGTTCCTCAAGTACGGGCCGGTGGGCAACGAGCTGGGGGTGAAGATCTTCGGGCCGCTGCATGGCGGTGCGTTCCTGTTCTATGTCGTGGTCACCGCGCTGTCCGCGTTGCGGTTGCGCTGGCCGTGGTGGGCGGCGTTGCTGGCGATGGTCGCCGCGGTGCCGCCGCTGGTAACCGTGCCGCTGGAAATGTGGTTCCGGCGGATCGGCTTGCTGGGTCCGCGCGGCTGACGTGTGGGCATGGCGGGCCGGGGCCCGCCCTACGTGCGGCGCGTCCTTCGCATAGACTGCGGCGCCTGCCCTCTCGCTGCCGCTTATGAGCCCTCACTCCCGCCTGACCGAGTTGCGCCTGTTGCTGGGCATCGAGCGCAACACCACTCGCCATGGCGAGAAGTGGATATCGGGCATCGGTGCGTTGCTGGGCATCCTGGCGGTGTACGGACTGACCCGCTGGACGTTTCCGAGTGACGCCGCGTCCGCCGTCGGCGGCGCGCTGATGGTCACCTCGATGGGTGCGTCTGCCGTGCTGCTGTTCGCTGTGCCGCAGGGCGCGTTGTCGCAGCCATGGGCCGTGGTGGGCGGACACCTGCTGTCCGCCTTCATCGGCGTGAGCTGCCAGAAACTGTTCCCCGGCCACGCCTGGACCGCCGCCCTCGCCGTGGGCCTCGCGGTGCTGGGCATGTACTACCTGCGCTGCATCCATCCGCCCGGCGGCGCCACCGCCCTCGCCGCGGTGATCGGTGGTCACGACGTGCATGCCCTGGGCTACGGCTACCTGCTGATGCCGATACTCATCAATGTCGTGGCCATCCTGTCCATGGCCATCGCCTTCAACGCGCTGTTCCCGTGGCGCCGCTACCCGGCCCACCTGCATCGCCGCCGCCAGGCCTCTCGCATCACGCAGCCCGCGCAGCGCCAGTTCGAACTGACCCAGGAAGATTTCTCCGCGGCGATGGAGCAGCTCAACTCCTACGTCGACATCACCACCGAGAACCTCACCGAACTGCTGGAGCTCGCCAAGCAACACGCCGAGCGCGACATCACCCACCCTGACGCGATCCTCCGCGGCCGCTTCTACAGCAACGGCAAACTCGGCCGCCTGTGGAGCGTGCGCCATGTGCTGGAAGGCGAAGGCCCGGTGCTGCAGTACCACGTCGTCGCGGGTGAGCAGACGGGCAACACGGGGACGAGCAGCCCCGACGAGTTCCGACAGTGGGCGCGCTTCGAAGTAGTGCTGCAGGACAATGGGCGGTGGGTGATTGCGGGATAACGCGGTTCGTCCCCCTCAATCCGTCTCCGCCCCGCGCAGCAACGCCATCGCCTGCGTCCGCGATTGCACGCCCAGCTTCTCGTAAATGCGAGTGAGCGTGTTGCGCACGGTCTTGTCGCTGATGAAGAGCGACGCGGCGATCTGCGCGTTGGTCTTGCCGGAGACCAGCGCCGCGACGATCTCGCGTTCGCGCGCGGTCAGTACATTCAAGTGCTCCTCGCCACGTGGCGCGCCGCCCAGGAATGCGAGCGCCTCCTGGCGGAAGCGCTCCCATGCCGGTTCGTGTTCCAGCAGTACGTGGTTGCGCGAGTCCAGCTCGACGAAGCGTGCACCGGGAATGCCAGCGGCGAGCAACCGGCCCTCCTCCAGCGGCACCACGCAATCCTGTCGCGCATGCAACACCAGGGTCGGTGCGGTGACTTGGCTGAGCAAACCGGTGACGTTGAGGTGCGCACGCGCTTCCAGCAGCGCGCCGGCCGCCTCGGCCGTGGTGGTGATGCGCGCCAGTTCGTTGAACCAGCGCACCTGCGCCTCGGTGGCCTCCGGAATGAAGCGCGACGTGAAGACCTGGCGGAACACCGGGTTCTGGTCCGTCCAGCCGACGCGTGCGATGTCGATGATGGCGCGGTACAGCCGTGCCGCTTCATCGTCGTCGCGTTCGTAAGGGCCGCGCGCGTACGCGCCGTACAGCAGCAGCCTGGACACGCGCTGCGGATGCTTCACCGCATAAGCCACGCAGGCCGCGGCGCCCTGCGAGATGCCCATCAACGCGAACGGTTCGCGCAGGTCCGCGGCCTTCACCACCGCCTCCAGGTCGCCGAGCCAGTGGTCGAGCGTGAGGCCGCGCGCATCGCCGCCGCTCATCCCGCAGCCGCGTTCGTCATAGCGGAGCAGTCGGTAGTGCTCGCCGAAGAACCGCGACCAGTGGCGCCAGATCGGGCTTTCCAGATCGTATTCCAGGTGGCTCAGCCAGTTGGCCGCCTTGACCAGCACCGGCCCGTTGCCCAGCGACGCCCAGGCCAGGCGCGCGCCATCGCCGGTGGTCAGGTAGCGGATCGCCTGCTGCATGCAGCCATCCCGATGGGGAGCCGGTCCGCAGTGTAGCCGGGACATTGCTCCCCTGCGGTGCGTGCGCGGGGCCACACGTCGGGACATTGCTCCCCTGCCGGCGAGGTGGTGCAGGGCGGACGATGGCGCATCCCCTTCCAGCGCCTTCCACGGTCCCCCGGCCGTGCAGCGCACCCCGTGAGGTCATCATGAAACGTACCCTGATCCTGCTCTACGGCGTGGTTTGCTACGCCGTGTTCTTCGCCACGTTCCTTTACGCCATCGGCTTCATCGGCAACCTGTGGGTGCCGAAGGGCATGGATGCCGCACCGACGGCGCCCTTCGCCACCGCGCTGCTGATCGACCTGGGGCTGCTGGCCCTGTTCGCCGTGCAGCACAGCGTGATGGCGCGACCCGCCTTCAAGCGCGCATGGACGCGGTTGATTCCCGAGTCCGCTGAACGCAGCACCTACACGCTGATGTCCAGCCTCGCGCTGATCCTGCTGTTCTGGCTGTGGAGTCCGCTGGGCGGCACGGTATGGGAGGTGCGGGACCCGACGGCGCGCGCCGTCCTGTACGCCGTCTACGCATTCGGCTGGGCGCTGTTGCTGTACACGACGTTCCTGCTCAACCACTTCGACCTGTTCGGCCTGCGCCAGGTCTGGCTGCAGTTCCTAGGCCGGCCTTACACGCACCTGCCTTTCCGCACGCCCACCGTCTACCGCTGGGTGCGCCATCCGTTGTATGTCGCCTGGCTGCTGACGTTCTGGGCCTCGCCGACGATGACCATGACGCACCTGCTGTTCGCGGTGATGACCACGGTCTACATCCTGCTCGCGATCCGCTGGGAAGAGCGCGACCTGGTTGCCGCGCTGCCGGAGTACGAAGACTATCGCCGGCGCGTGCCGATGCTGGTGCCGGGAACGCGCCGCTCGAGTGGATCGCCGGTGCTCACCAGGTCGCAGTGAGTGCTTTGAATGGCCGGGCCACGCGCACGCCTTGATCGTCGAAGTCGCTCACCACCTTGCCATCCACGGTGACGCGCGACGGCTTCGTGCGGTTCGGCCAGCTGACCTTCAATGCGGTGTCCTTGCGCAGGCCCGGGCCCAGCGTCACGCGCAGGGTCTGGCCCTGCTGGCGGGCGGTCATGGCCAGCGTGCCGTAGGCCGTTGGTAGGCCATCCACCCGCAGGCCGTCGCCGGCCACCCACGCGGGCGGCGTGCCCGGCAGCAGCGACAGCGCGTCGTCGCCTTCGTGCATCAGCATGCCGAAGATTGAGCGCGCGTATTCCGACCCGATCCACGTATGCGGCATGTCGCCGAGGTAGATCGCGTGGCGCGCGTCCGAATACACCACTTCCGCCAGCACCTGCCACGGTGCGGGGCGGCGGTGGCCGAGGAAACGCATCAGCAGCTCGTGTGCTTCCTGCGGACGGTTGAGGTGCACGTAGGTCAGCACGTTGCGAATTTCGTACGGCGTGTAGGCGTACAGCGCGCCGGGTGTGTCGCGCTTGCGCACCTCGTCGAGATAGCGGTCGAAGGTGATCTTCAATGCATCGGCCGGCATCACGTCCTGCTGGCCGGCCGGGTCCAGGCCGATCGACAGGCTGGTCGGATCGCTGCCGCCCATGTCGGCGTCGGCGGGCACGTAGTCCACGCCCTTCCACTTCATCGTCGCGCGCAGCGACGCGGCCATCGATGCGCGCAGCGCGGCGTACTGTTCGCGCGCCCACGCGGCGGTCTTCGCATCGCCCCACTGTTCGGCCAGCCACGCGCCGTCGTGCCAACCCTTCAACGCCCAGTAGTCGTCCCAGTAGCTGTGGGTGGGGACGGGATAGCCCTCGTGGCTGATCGACGGCGCGAGGATGCCGTGGAAACGCTCCGGCGACGGCTGGTCGGCGAGATAGCCGGGCACCATCGTGCGTTCGCGCAGTTCCTGCATGAACTTCATCGCGCGCGTCACCTTGTCCTGGTAGTCGCGCACGCTGCGCGCACCGCCATCGAGGCGCGCGAGTTCGGCCACCAGCCAGATGAACTGCCCTTGGCTGTCGTACTCGATGTCGGAGCCGAACCCGGTGTTGACCGAGCCGTCGTCGTTGAGGATCGGCGACACCAGGCCGTTCTCGTGCACGGCGTGTCCCGCGTACCACTGCAGGTAGTCGCGCGCCGTCTTCGGCATGCCCATGCGCACCAGCGTGGCGGCGGTGGCGGCGCCGTCGCGGATGAAGGAGCGGTTGTAGTTGCGCGGCCCGGGTTGCATGGCGTGGCCGCTCTGGTTGATCAGCATGTACGCCGCCTGCGCGCGCAGCATGTCGACCAGGGACGCATCCGGCAGCGACAGGCCGATGCGGCCCAGGCGCTTCTGCCACTGCACGGCGACCTGGTCGGCGAGCGTGTCGAAGGCGCCTTCGCCGGTGAGTCCCGTCATGTCGATCGCCGGCGCGACCGGTAGGAGTTTGGCGGGATCGATGCGCGCATCGCCGAGGGCGAACGCGATGACGATGTCCTGCGTCGCGCCCGGCGCCAACGCCACGTCGTAGCCGAGCTGGCCGGCGGCCAGGCCCGTGTCGTCGTGCGCCTGCTGCGCATCCGGCAGCGCGTTCGCCATCAGCAGGCCGGTGATCTCGCCTTCGCCATGCGCACCGAAGGCCGATGCGGACGCGCGTGCCACCGGCGTCAGCGACTGGAACAGCGTGCGCCCGTTGACCGCCACCTGCGCCGCATCGCCGCTGCCGACGGTGATGTCGCGGATCGGCGACGGTCCGCCGTTCTGCCACGGCGGGCTGACCTGCATCGGCCGCGTCAGCAGGTTGAAGCTGCCGGCGACTGGCGTGGTGCCGGTGTTGCGCAGGCGGTAGGGGACCAGCGTCACCGGCGCGCCGCGCTGTTCGAGCGCGATCGCCGCCGTCGTCAGTTCCAGGCCGGGCTGTGGCGACCATTGCACGGTCGGCATCGGCATCCAGCCGTCGCGCAGGGTGTGGGTGATGGTGGTGTCGGCATTCGCCGCGCTCGCGTGACCGCTGGCGTCGCGCCACACCGGCTGCACCAGCGGCGCGCCCTTGAAGGCTTCGACATGGCCGAATTCGTCGAGCACCGACTTCTGCCGGCCGGCGGGAATGCCGACCGCCGTCCAGTACACCTGCTGCTGGTGCAGCGACGACGGGAACAGCGCACGGTGTTCGCGCGAGGCGGCGAGTTCGTAGCGCTTCATCGCCGTCATCACCCGCTTCGGGCCGATCAGGCGCAGGCGCTGCAGCGTGGGCGCCTGCGCGCCCTGGCCGCGCACGCTCAAGCGCAGCGCGGACAGCGTGCGGGCCTGGCTGTCGGCGAGGAAGGCGGTGCTGCCGTAAGCGTTGGGGTCTTCCGCCAGCACGATCCAGCGGTCCGACCCTGATTCGCGGCCTTCCAGCTTCGCCGCACGCGGCGTGTCCTTCCACGCCACTTCCAGGCCGGCCACGGACAGCGGCTTGGGCAGGTCGATCTGCAACTGCCGCATGCCGTCGGCCGCGGGCTTCGCATTCATCGCATGCGCCTCGCCGGCATCGGACCACAGCGCGGCGGAGTCACCGCTCACGCCGGTGATGCGCGGTGTCTCGCCGCCGGCGTACGGCTGGAATTCGAATACCGACACGCCCCAGTCCGCCGAGCGGTCCGGCGCGGTCAGGCGCAGGTAGCGCGCCTGCACGGTGGGGAACACGTCGTACTCGATGCCACCCACGCCATCGCGCGTCTCGAACGCGGTGCGCCAATGTTCGCCGTCGTCGGACGCCTGGATCGAGTACGCGCGCGCGCCGCCCCATTCCCAATGCAGTTCCACCGCGCCGACAGAGACGCGCTTGCCGAAATCCACCTGGTACCAGTGGCCGGGCGAAAACGCGCCGCCCCACTTGGTCGCCGGGTCGCCATCGATGCCCTTGGCCGGGGCCATCTCCACCGTGGTGCTGGCCGAACTCGTCGCCTTCCACGCCGTGCGCGGGGGCAGGGCATCGGCCGAACGGGCCAGGGGGCTGATCGCCGAACCCATCGCCAGACCGAGCAACGCGAGGGCCAGGGGCGGGCGGACCGCGGGCACGAAGGGGGTCATGGCGGAGCTCCTCAAGGCAGGCCATGCAGGCCGGGGGAGCGCCGGATACTAGGGATGAAAACGTTTACATGCTAGTTGCAGCGCACGAATCGCCGCTGATCGCCGTGCGTTGCACGCAGCTCCACTGGCCGCGCTTACGGGGCGCGATGCAGCCCGTGCTCGGCCTGCTCGCAGACCACCAGGGTGTGCGGCTCGGACACCGTGCCGGTCGCCCGGACGCGGTCGCCGGCCTTCAAGGCCTGCACCTCGTCCGGCGGCGGCGCCTTGCACAGGTTCCAGCGGGCCGGCAGGTGGACGTCGACGTTGCCGGCCGGTGTGGCCAGCGTGACCACCGCGCTGCCGTCGTAGGTCCACGGCGTGGTGTCGACGGTGGCGACCTGCCCTTCGACCGTGGCCTGCTGGCCCACGGTCCATCTCGGTGCGGCGGGTGTGGTGGTGCACGACGCCAGCGATACGCAAGCGGCGAGGGCAGTGGTGAGGCGGACGGTCGATGCGGTGGTGCGTGGCTTCATCGAGGACTCCGGGAGGCGGCTCAGGGATTCGTGGTGGGCTCGCTGGTGGCGGGTGCGTCGGCCGGGCACCGTGGCACGCCCGAACCGATCACGCAGTTCACGCAGCACGACGGCCGTTCCGGCGACGCCTCGGGTGCGTCCTGCACCGGCGGCAGATACCCCGGGAGTTTGGCAAGTTCCGCCGGCGATTTGAGGCGCAGGATCGCCGCCCAGTCCTGGCGATTCATGTTGCAGGCAGCTTCGTTGTCCGGCGCACATAGCGTGCCGTCGCCGATCCGCAGCGGCAGCCCGCCCCAGAATTCGCCGTTGCGGTTCAACGGGAGCATCCGCATCGTCACGCTCTGTTGCACGTTGCCGCCGATCGCGTACGCGGTGCTGTCGTTGTTCGGATTCACCGCCACGACGATGTCGCAGTGCATGTCGAGCGAACCGCCACTGCGCAGCAGCGGCACCAGTCCTTCATGGCCGAACAGGCGGCTGTACTGGCGCACGTAGCAGATCAGGTCGCCGACCGCCGGCTTGGCGTGGGCCACGTCGATCACGTCGAAGGCGTTCGTCGCGGGCTGCTGGTAGGCGGCCTGCACGTAAGTGAAGTGGCGACTGGAACCGCGGAAGCCCGGCACCCTGGCTTCGCGCATCACCCACGAGATGAAGGCGGCCGACCACGGCGTGTCCACCACGAAGCCGCGGCAGGCCTCGGCCTGCGGGCCGGTCGCCGAGGCGTACAGGCAGTCGGTCGCGCCGCGGCGGTGGCCGATCGCGCCGAGCAGGCCGCTGTCGCGCCAATAGCGCACCACGCGCTGCCAGGCACGGTCGTCGCCGATCGACAACAGCGACGACTCCGCTTCCATCATCGGCGCGTTCGCCAGCTTGCCTTCCCGGTCGATGAAGGGGCGATACCACGTCAGGTGCTCGCGGCAAGCCACCGCGGCGATGCGGGTGGCGACATCGGACGGCGTCTGCTGGGCCAGCTGCGGGCAGGGGTCGGCCGCACGCGCGGCGAAGGAAGACAGCAGCAACAGGGGCAGCAACAGCCATGCACGCATCAGCAAGTCCTTCGGGGTCTGTGGTCTTTCTTACGCATCATGCCGCATCGGCAGGACAGGACTTCGTCACGCGGCCTGAAGGTCTGGCATGGGTCGGGCCGTTGCCGGGTGTCGTGCAGGCTGGATAAGCTCGCGCTTCATCGTTGAGAAAGCAGCCATGCCCAGCGCGCCCGTCCTTGCTCGTCCCGTACTCGCAGTCCTCCTGCTGCTGCTGGCGCCCATGGCGTCGGCAGACGATGACCGCTATGAGAACCCGACGCTGCAGTTCGCGTTGACCAAGCCATCGACCTGGCACTTCATGTCCGCCCAAGAGAATCGCAAGAACCTGGAGCGGGTGCAGTTCGGATCGGACGCGTTCAAGCAGCAGGTGGTGGAGCGGTCCGCCGCGCCGCTGGTGGTGATCACTCAGTACCCGGAGCCCCACCCGGGCCTCAACGCCAGCCTGAAGGTGTCGGTCAAACCGTTCGGCGCGTTGCCGACGCGCGAGCCGGTGCCTCTGTTGAGCATGATCCTGCCCGTGATGCAGCAGCAGTTGGACAACGTCGAGGTCATCCAGCCTCCCGGGGAGGCGACGGTCGCGGGACTGCCCGCGGCCCACGTCGTGCTGCACTACACGCTGGCCACCACCGATGGCGATGCGTTCGCCACCGCTTCCGAACTCTGGATCGTTCCCAACGGCGATTTCTTCTACATGATCGGTGCGGGCTATGCACAGGGCGATGCGGTAACGCGGGCGGAGGTCGCCAAGGTGGTCGAAGGACTGGCGATCGCGCGCCAGGCGTCGCCCTGATGCGGCACGTGATGCGGGCATGGATGGTGACCGTGCTGTGGGCGGTTTCGCTGGCGTCCATGGCGGTCGAGCCGGAACGCCGCATCGCCATCACCATCGACGATCTGCCCTGGCAGCGCATGGACAAGACACCGGCGGCGGAGGTGCAGGCGCGCCATGCGCAACTGATGGCGCAGCTCAAGCAGGCCGGCGTGCCGGTGGTGGGTTTCGTCAACGAAGGCAAACTGGAGGTCGACGGCCAGGTGCAGCCGGCGCGCGTGGCGATGCTGGACGACTGGCTCGATGGCGGCTTCGAGCTCGGCAACCACACGCACGGTCACGTGGACCTGCACGCGGTCGGGTTGCCCGCATTCCAGCAGGATGTGCTCGATGGCCAGCGCGTGCTGCGTCCGCTGATGGCGAAGCGCGGGCAGGTGCCGCGCTGGTTCCGCCATCCCTACCTGCGTGCCGGGCGCACGCCGGAAGAGCGGGCCGCCCTGTCCACGTTCCTGCGCGAGCATGGCTACCGCATCGCGCCGGTGACCGTGGACAACGGCGAATGGGTCTGGGCCTTCGCCTATGCGAACGTGCTCGACGGCCAGCCCGATACGCCCGAGCGCGCCGCCACGCTGGAACGGCTGAAGCGCGGCTACATCCCCTACATGCTCAACAAGGTCGACTACTACGAACAGCAGTCGCAGGCATTGCTCGGCTACGCGCTGCCACAGGTCTGGCTGCTGCACGCCAACGAGCTCAACGCGGTCGCGTACGCGGAGCTCGTGGCCGGCGTGCAGCGACGCGGCTACCGCGTGGTGACGCTGGACGAGGCGATGCGCGACCCCGCCTACGCACGCGGTGAGGAGGGGTACAACGGCCGCTACGGCCCCAGCTGGTTGCATCGCTGGGCGATGGCGGAGAAGAAGCCGAAGGAGTTCTACGCCGGCGAGCCGGTGGTGCCGGGATGGGTGCTGCAGCTGGCGGGCGTGGAATCGGAATAGCTGGCCCCGGAGATACGGTTTCTGCGTTGGTCGGAATGGACCAGGATAGGCCGGACCGCATGCCAGGCAGGGGCGCGACGTGATCGAGCCGGAGAGAGTGCATGCAGAAGAAGGTGGACCTGTCGACGTGCCGGGGGCACTTGGTGGAAGTGGTAATCGAGCGGCCCGACGACCAGCACCCCTGGTCGCTGGCGGTGCGCGTGCGCGACGCGCAGGGCAGCGCGTGGAGCGCGCCCTGGCGCGAGGGCGAGCCGCACTACTTCACCTGCCACGATGCGCTGGCCGCCGGCAAGCAGCAGGCAGTGCGGATGATCGCGGGGGCGGATCCCCGGTGACCAGGCGGCGGTTCGCTGGCCGGACTTTCGTTTCGACGCGGTGTAACGTCGCTTCGGCGCCGATGCGTGCGCGCCTTACCCGGGGCCACCGATGCCTGTGAAGAAGTCCACTGCACCCGTCGATGTCGACGCGTTCCTCATCGCGTTGGCGCATCCGCAGGACGTCGTCATCCAGCAGCTGCGTGCGGTGATCCGCGCCGCCGATCCGCGTATCGCCGAAGACATCAAGTGGAATGCCCCGAGCTTCCACATCGAGGGTCGGCACTTCGCCACGATGCAACTGCGAAAGCCCGACAGCGTGCTGTTGGTGCTGCATCTCGGCGCAGGCAAGCGCGCGCTGCCGAAGGGCGCGATCGCGGATCCGGCAGGGCTGTTGACCTGGCTGGGCGCCGATCGGGCGACGTTGACGTTCGCCGGTCCGGGAGATGTCGAGGCGCGTGGCGACGCCTTGCAGGCGGTGGTGCGGCAATGGGTGGCGCATGTCTAGTCGTCGCCCGGCGCGCGCGATCTTCGCTGCCCGTCGATGCGGCATCTCTGCGGGGCGTGCTACAACGCTCGCCAGCCCATGGGAAAAGGACGTCGGATGCGATACGCGCTGCTGATTGCCCTCTTGTTCCTGCCCGTAGTCGCGGCGGCGGGACCGGCAGAGGTGCCGCCCGAGGTGCTGGCGCGGCAGACCTGCCAGGAACATGTCGTCGAACCGGCGAAGGCCACGCCGGCCGACTTCCCCAAGGTGTCGGGGGAGTACAACGCCTACGTCATCATCGACTACCGCCTGGATGGGTCGGGAAGCGCGGTCGATCCGCGGATCGTCGAGGCGCGCCCGCGGCGGGGTTTCGACGACTACGCCCTGCGAATGCTGGAACGGACCCGGTTTGCACCGGGCGTACAGGCGCAGTGCACGGAAGTCCGCACGATCAGCAAGCTGCGCCGCAGCGGCCGATAGGGCCCAACGCGCACACCTGCGCAGAATTCGGCATCGAAATAGTGGATAGTGCGCCGCAGTACCCGGACCGCGCTGCCGCCGCACCTGCATGACCGATACCACCCCGCCCACCGGCCGCGTCCCGCGTCCCCCGTCGCTGAGACGACAGTTCGCGCGCGCGGTGGTGCTGGCGGCACTGCTTCCCGCCGCGGTGCTGGGCGTGGTCGAACAGGTGCGTTCCTACCGGGCGGAGCAGCACCACCTCGGTGAGCGCCTGGAAGTGAGCACGATGCTCAGTGCCACGGCGGTGAACGACTTCGTCGACATGCACCAGGCGGGCGTCGCCCTGGTGGCCTCGATGAGCGGCAAGGACACCGACTGGCCGGCGCAACTGGCGGAGCTGCGCCGGCGCTATCCCGGCTTCAGCAGCGTGCTGGTGACCGATGCGCTGGGCAATGTCCAAGCGTCGCAGCCGGTGCCACCGCGGGCGCCGGCCATCAACGTGGCCGACCGTGAGTATTTCCGGATGCCTCGCGACAGCGGCGCGCCGTTCGTCTCCGATGCGTTCCGCGGCCGCCGCCTGAGCAACGATCCGCTTGTCGCCGTCTCGGCGCCATGGCACCTGGACGGCGCCTTTGCGGGCGTGGTGCAGGGCTCCATTCGTGTCGACGCCTTCACCGGGCCCCGGGTCGCGGCCATGCGCCGCCGCGGCGTGGAGATGCTGCTGCTCGACCGCGAGTTGCGCGTGATCCGTGCGACCGAGGGATTGCAGTACCGCTTCCAACAACCGCTCGCGGATACGCCGTTGCTGGCCGGTGCGGGGCAAGGCGCACGCGAGACCGAGTCGCGCAGGCTGCACGGCGTGATGGCGGACGGACGCGCGGCCTGGGTCTCGCAGGCGAAGCTGACCTCGGGTTGGACCCTCGTGCTGGTGGTGCCCGACGACATGCTGGTGAGCACGGTGCGCAGCCGGGCACTGGCGACGGCGGGCCTGCTGGTGCTGATCGCGGCCGGCGTGTGGTTCGCCTACGCCTGGCAGATGCGTCGCCTCGATGGTGCGCTCGCGCAGCTATCCGATGCGTTACATGCGCTGGCCGTGCACCGGCGCCCCAGCGCGACGGCGCCGCTGCCCGAAGAATTCGAACCGGTAGGTCGTGCGGTCGGCGAGCTGGCCGACCAGCTGGAAGTGGCGCATGAGGATCTCCAGCGCTCGTTGGCCGACCAGAGTGCGCTGGCGCTGTCGCTGCAGCGCACGCTGGAACGCCGCGAGCAGGAGATCGACCGCCGCACCGCCGAACTCCGCCAGGCCAATGCCGAACTGGACCGGCTCAACCGTACCGATCCGCTGACCGGCTGCCTCAACCGCCGCGGCCTGCAGCACAAGCTGTCGCTGGTCAGCGACGAAGCCGGGCAGCTCACGGTGGACATGACCGTCATCGCGATCGACGTGGACCACTTCAAGGCCTACAACGACCGCTACGGCCACGCGGCCGGCGACAGTGCGTTGCGGCGCGTGGCCGGCGTCGTCGGCGGCCTGCTGCGGCACCCGCAGGACGCGGTGGCGCGCATGGGCGGCGAGGAGTTCCTCGTAGTGCTGCCGGACACCGATGCCGCCGTGTCGGCGCGCGTGGCCGAGCGCGTCCGTGCCGCCGTGCACGCGTTGGGCATTCCGCACGAAGACTCGCCATGGGGCGTGGTGACGGTGAGCATCGGCTGGGTGCGCACCGCGCCGGGCGAGGACTATGCCCAGGCCTTCCTGATCGCGGATGAAGCGCTGTACCGCGCGAAGCACGCCGGCCGCAATCGGGTGGAAACCGAAGAGTAACCGGCGCGCGTCACGTCGTCGGTCGTGGCCCCACCAGCTTCAGGAAGGCTTCGTGCTGATAGCGGCTCATGCGCAGCTGCTGTCCGGTGTCCAGGGTGATGACGTGGTGGCCGTTGAACCACGGCTGGATGTCGCGGATCCGGCGCACGTTGACGATGGCGGAACGGTGCACGCGGGCGAAGTGGCGCGGGTCCAGCCGTGCGGCCAGTGCGGCCATCGTCTCGCGCAGCTCGTGCACGCGGCCAGCCAGGTGCAGCAGCACGGTGTTACCGTTGGCGCGGATCCAGACGATGTCGTCCACGTCCACCAGCACGACCTTCTCGTCCTCGCGCACGGGGATGCGGGTGGCGTAGTCGTCGCGCTGGCGCAGGGTTTCCAGCGTCTGCAGGATGCGCGCGGTGGCATCGGCATCGGCGCCTTCGCGGACCGTCAGCCGTTGGCGCGCGCGCCGCAGGGTTTCCTGGAAGCGTTCACGGCTGAAGGGTTTGACCAGATAGTCCACCGCATGCGCTTCGAAGGCGCGCACCGCGTAGTGCTCGTAGGCGGTGACGAAAATCGTCGCCGGCATGCGCGCCGCCCCGATCGTGGCGACCACGTCCAGGCCGGTGATGGCCGGCATCTGGATGTCGAGGAACACGAGGTCCGGCGACAGCGCGCGGATCGCCTCCACCGCGGACACGCCATCGCCGCATTCGCCGACGATCTCCAGGTCCTCCGCGTCGCGCAGGTGGCGGACCACCGCATGCCGCGCGATCGGCTCGTCGTCGACCACCAGCACGCGCAGGCTCATGCCGGGACATGCTCCGGTGCGTCGTCGTCCTGTGCGAGTTCGTGGAAGGGCACGCGCAGGCGGCAGGCGACACCGCGCGGGACCATCGCGTCCAGGCGCAGGTCGGCGTTGTCGCCATACAGTTCGCGCAGCCGCAGTCGCGTGTTCGCCATGCCGATGCCGTGCCCACCATCGCTGGGCTGGCCCAGCGTGCTGTTGCCGTTGCGCACTTCGATCAGCAGTTGGCCGCCCTCGCGGCGGCAGTCGATCTCGATGAGGTCCTCGCCGACGTTGCGGCCGATGCCGTGGCGGATCGCGTTCTCGACCAGCGGCTGCAGCACCAGGCTGGGCACCGCGGCGTCGAGCGTGTCCGGTGCCACGTAGATGCGGGTCTCCAGGCGGTCCTTGAAGCGCCGGCGCTGGATACCCAGATAGAGCTCGAGCAATTCCAGTTCGCGCCGCAGCGAGATCTCCTGGCCGTCGTAGTCCTCCAGGAATGCGCGCAGCAGCTCGCTCAGTTTCAGCAGCATGTCTTCCGCCGACAGCGTGTCTTCGTCCAGCAGGGTGACGATGGCGTGCAGCGTGTTGAACAGGAAGTGTGGCTGCAGTTGGGTCTTGAGGACTTGCAGGCGCGATTGCGCGAGTTCGGTGGCGAGCTGGCTGGCCTCCAGTTCGCGCCGGGCCTTCTCGGCGTGGAACTGGATGGCCTGCTGGATGGCGAACAGCAGCCAGTAGGTCAGCAGGCCGATGGCGAAATGCTGCTCCAGGAAGTATCCCAGCTGCTCGAAGAAGCCGCTGGGTTCGAACAGCGTGGAAACCAATGCGCCGATCATCATCGCGACGAACGTCGTGCACAGGCTGGCCACCAGCTGCTTGCCCAGTCCGCGGAAGCGCATCGTGTCGCGTATCGGATAACGCTCGGCCAGTCGGAACACGACCGGCGCCAGCGCCGCCCAGGTGTACCACTGGATCAAGGACCAGCGGATCAGATCCCAGAGCGGCCAGTTGGGACGGTGCAGGCCGTTGTTGAGTTTCGTCTGCAGGGTGAACAGCAGCGCGACCGCCGTCCACAGGCCCAGATAGCGGAACAGGCCGATCTCGAGGGTGCCCAGTCGGATCTTCATGCGTGGTGTCCCTGAAGGTGGGGGCATCCTAGGCCGGGGTTCCGCGCGTGGGAAGCGTCATGCGCGCATGGCTACGATTCGGCCCGGCGCAACGACGATTCATCCCGAATCCGTTGCCGGCATGGCGCGGGCGGCGCGAGATGCGGCCATCCGCCGAGCCCGCGAGGCTTCCGGCGGATCCCCTTCCCAACGGAGATTCGCCATGCGCTCCCTGTCGATCCGCTTCGCCCTCGTCGCCGCTTTGTTGCCCGCCGCCGCCATCGCCCACGCCGAGGACGTGTCGCGCGTGCACTACCTGGACATCGTCAACCGCGCCCACGAGCGCCTGGTCGCGATGTCGGCCGCGCCCGTCGGCGGCGAGCCGGTGGCCGTCGCCCTCGGCGAGGACCTGCAGGGCGGTGGCAATGCGGCCACCGTGCGACTGCCCGTGCAGGCCTGCGTGCAGGACTTGAAGTTGGCATTCGGCAACGGCCAGCAAGTGCTGTATCCGGCCGTGGATGTGTGCGCTCACCGTGGGCTGACGATCCTGCCCGGACACGCTCGCCGGATGACGGCGGAGGAGCTGCAAAAGCAGCAGCGCGTCGCGCGCGGGGATTGAACGCGCGTCAGCGCACCACGCTGAGCCGGCGCGGCGGATGTTCGTCGCGCTGGTACAGCACGCGTTCGGGCCGGTGCAGCGCGAAGCCCTGGCCGTAGTCCACGCCCAGCGAGCGCAGCGATTCGCACAGCTGCGGGCTGCTGACCCACTCGGCCACCACCTTCAGTCCGCGCTGATGGCCGATCTGGGCGATGGCGCTGACGATGGTGCGGCTCATCGGTTCGGTTTCGAGGTCGCGGATGAAGCTGCCGTCGATCTTGATCAGGTCGACCGGCAGGTTCTTCAGGTAGCCGAACGAGGACATGCCCGCGCCGAAATCGTCCAGTGCGATGCGGCAGCCGGCGCGACGCAGGCGTTCGATGACGTTGACGACCTTCAACAGGTTGCGCACCGCGACCGTTTCGGTGATCTCGAAACACAGCGTGTGCGCGGGCACGGCGTACTCGGTGATGCGGGCCAGGATGAAATCCGCCAAGCCGTCGTCCTCGATGCTCGCGCCGGACAGGTTGATGGCGCAGGTGCCCAGGCGCATGCCGGAGTGGTGCAACTGCGCGAAGTGCGCCAATGCGTTGCGGATCACCCAGCGATCGATCGCCGGCATCAGGCCGTAGCGCTCGGCGGCCGGCAGGAACGCGCCGGGCAGCACCACGCCGCCATCCTCGTCGCGCAGCCGCAGCAGCAACTCGATGCTGGTGGCGGTATCGCTGCCGTCGAGCGGGACGATCTCCTGGTAGTCCAGCAGCAGGCGGTCCTGCTCCACCGCCCAGCGCAGGCGGCTGGCCCATTCCATCTCGCCCTGGCGGCGCGTGGTCTCGTTGTCCTGGCGGTAGACGTGCACGCGGTTGCGGCCGTTCTCCTTGGCCAGGTAGCAGGCGGTGTCCGCCCACGCCAGCAGGTCCTTCAGGGTCGGTTCCTGCTGGTCGACGACGACCACGCCGATGCTCGCGCTGACGGTGTAGGTGCGGTCCTGCCAGACGAACATCAACGCTTCGATGCACTCGCGCAGGCGTTCGGCCAGCGCATGCGCGCCCTCGGCATCCACATGGAACGCCATCAGGCCGAATTCGTCGCCGCCCAGCCGTGCGAGGACGTCGCCGCCGCGCAGCTGGTGGCGCATCGCCAGCGCGAGTTGGGCAAGCAACTGGTCGCCGGCCATGTGGCCGGAGACGTCGTTGATCAGCTTGAACTGGTCCAGGTCGATGTAGAGCAGCGCGCACGGATCGGTCTGCACGCGGCCCTTGCGTTCGTGCAGCGCTTCTTCCACGCGGCGTTCGAACTCGCGGCGGTTGCACAGCTCGGTGAGCGCGTCGTGCGTGGCCTGGTAGCTCAGGCGCTCGGTCAGTTCGCGCTGCTCGGAGATATCGGTGGCGACCATCAGCAGGTGGGCCTGGCCTTCCATGTCGACCTGCGAAATGGAGGCGCTGGCCCAGAACGCGTCGCCGCCGGGGCTGAGCAACACGGCTTCCAGGTTGCCCCAGTCGGTGCCGATGGCATCGGCGTCGCGCGCACGGTGCTGCAACTGGGGATCGGAGAACAGCGCCGACAGCGGTAGCCCGGTGGGGTCGCCCAGGCGCAGGCGTGCGGCCTGGTTGGCGTAGACGATGCGCCCGTCGCGCGCGTGGGCCAGCAGGACCAGCGCGGGCAGCAGTTCGTTGAGCGTGCGGAAACGCAGTTCGCTTTCGCGGTAGCGCGCGCTCATCTGCGCGCCCAGCGCGACGGCGCGGCGGCGGGTGGTGGTCAGCGACCACACCAGCGCCGACAACAACAGGCTGATGACGCCGCCGCCGACGAGGATGGCCTGCAGCCGGCCCAGGTCCAGCGGCTGTGGGCGCGGCAGCAGTTCCACGCGCCACTGGCGACCGCCGAAATCCAGGCGACGCACCTGCATGGCCAATCCCGCTTCCACCTCGGTACCGGCGTCGTAGAACGGATGGGGATCCGCGGTGGCGTCGCTGATGCGCACCCGGAAGCCGTCCAGCACAGGACCGGCCAGTGCGCTTTCCACCATCGGCTCCAGGCGGATGCCGATGGCCAGCGCGCCCAGTTCGCGCGTGCGGCGCTGGTTGGGCGTCGTCGGCGTGGGTCCGTGCGAGTACACCGGCAGGCGCAGGGTCACGCCCAGCGGGTTGTGGCCGGCGGGCGTGGTCTGGCGCAGGGCGAACGGCGCGGAGACCACCACCGTGTCGGTGTCGTGGGCCTGTAGCAGGGCCGACAGGTTCGCCTTCTGGGTGACCATGTCGAAGCCGATCAGCGTCGTGTTGGCTTCGTACGGTGCGACGTAGGCGTAGCGGTAGGAGACGTGGTCGGCCAGCGGTTGCCCGGCCGGTTCGCGTCGCGCGAACGCGATCGAGGTGTACGAACCCGGCTGCAACGGGCTGCGCAGGCTGGCGTGGTACTGGCTGAAGCGCGCCTGGTCCATCTGGTCGTTGGACAGGAACACCGTCTGCATCGCGCGCAGCATCGAGGCGGCCTGTTCCAGCGGCATGCGCAGGCGGGCAATGCCGGCGTCGGCCAGTGCGCTGCGATGCTCCTCGGCGCGGTCCTGCAGGTCGTCCCATTCGCGGTGCGCCACGAATGCGGTGCACAGCAGACCCGCCAGCAGCACGGCCGCCGCCCAGGCCATCGGCGGCAGGCCGAGGCGGCGGTCGGGCGTCCCCGGTGTCGCCGCGTTGGCGTGCCCGGGGGGCGTGGGGGTGGCTTCCACCAGCGGCATTCCTGCGTTGAAGGGGACGGCCATCCAGGGCGGTGCCGATCCCGGTGAAGGGATGCAGGCATCGTGCCAATCCGCCGATGTATCGAAAGCACGGACGTGTGGGGCGTGCCCCGCACGCCGGTCCTTCACCGGACGGAAGTCGGATGGACCGTATGGGTCACTATCGGCCCTGCCTGCGCCATCTTGACCATGACGCTTGCTTCATCGCGTTTACGTAAAGCGGGTTACGCGAGCGGATGTATCGGAGACGGGCGGGCCATGCGCCTTCGCGTGGCGACCGGCCAGGCATGCACCGGCGGCGCTGGCTCGAGCGCGGTCAGCGAGCGCTGCAGCAAGGCGAGGTCCTGCAAGGCGCCGAGCTGGTCGACGAGCCCGGCGATGTCGCGCGACGCGACCGCCACGCCGTGCGTGGACACCCGCAGCCGCTTCAGCGCGTTCAGCTGCATGCGCAGGCGACGCGACTTGCGGCGCAGATCGTGGAGATCATCAAGGTCGCCGCTGTCCAGCGCGAACTCCTGGGCTCGCTGCTGGCGGCGCACCGAGCGCGCCAGGCCGTGGCGGAGATCGTCGGCATGGAGCCGGTGCCACGGCAGCGCACGCAGCCGTTCCGCCTGGCGATGCGCCTGCGCCTGCCGGCGCATGAAGCCCGGATCGTCGGCGAGCGCCTCGGCCACGCGGTGTTCCTGCTGGTGGGCCAGCAGGGGCGTGAGCGCGCCCCAGCTCGCCGCCTCGTCGGCGCCGGCGGCATGGCGTGCGCAATCGTGGGCGGTATCCAGCACGACCTGGCCGTCGCGCAACGCGGACAAGCCCTTCGCCAGGCTCTTCAGTGCGGCATCGACCGGCTGCACGTCGGACTTTCCGAGTGCGGGACGCACCAGCGAGAGGAGCGAGCGCAGTCGACGGATGCTCTTGCGGGCCTCATGCACGCCCGCCGCGGTTGCCGGCGCTGCGGCCAAGGCCTCGGCCAGCACCTGGATCTCGTCGGCGGCGAGCGCGGCGACGCGCTTGCCGGTTCGGGAGGAGGCTCCGGGCATCGGCACGCTCCGGGGAGGGGAGTCGAGAGTCTACGGCGTCGCGCCGTGCCCGCCGTCGCGACATCGCTGAACAGACCGCCGCCGGTCGGAAAACGAACGCTTGGCGCCAGCGGCACGAAAAGGTATAAATGATTTATACGATTTTCGGGGGCGCCATGGTCAAGCAGAAGAAGTCGCGCGATGCCGCGCCGATGGAAAGCCTGGGCAAGCCCGCCAAGCTGGTCCGCGACAGCTTCACGATGCCGGCCGATGATTTCGCGCTGGTGGACGTGATGAAGGCGCGCGCGCTGCAGGCGCAGCGGCCGGCGAAGAAAAGCGAACTGCTGCGCGCGGGCTTGCATGCGCTGTCCGCGCTGTCGCCGCAGGCCCTGGCCAAGGCGCTGGATGCGCTGGCGCCGGTCAAGGCCGGACGCCCGAAGAAGAAATAGACGCCGCGTCCGCGTGGCGAAACCGAACCGTCTTGCGCATGCGCTCTCCCGCGCGTGCGGTTGCCCCGTCCCGGATGTGTTGCCGATGAACGTTGCCGTTGTCCTTCGCCGTCGCCGCGTGGCGATCCTGTTGTCCCTGCTACTGCTGGCGCCGGTGCTGGTGGCGTGGTCGCACGTGCACACGCGTGGCGATGCCGTCGTGGAAGCGCAGGCGGGCTATCGCGTGCAGGACCTGGACTGGGTGGATCCCGCGCGCGGACGCGCGGTGCCGGTGAAGCTGTTCTGGCCGGATGCGGCACGCCGCGGCAAGGTGCCGCTGGTGGTGTTTTCGCATGGCATCGGCAGCGCGCGCGACGGCTACACCTACCTGGGGCGCTACTGGGCGAAGCACGGCATCGCCAGCCTCCACGTGCAGCATGTCGGCAGCGACCGCACGCTGTGGGAAGGCAATCCTTTCACGCTGGTATCCCGCTTCCAGCACGCGGCGGGCGACGCCGAAGCCATCGATCGCGTCCGCGACCAGCGCTTCGCCCTCGATCGCGTGCTCGCGGGCGAATGGAGCGCGAGCATCGATCCCGGGCGCATCATCGCGGCCGGGCATTCGTACGGCGCCAACACCACGCTGATGTCCGCCGGCGCGCGGGTGGTGCGCCATGGGCAGGCGATCCAGCTGCGCGATCCGCGCATCAGTGCGGCGATCGTGATCTCCGCGCCGCCGTTCTATGGCGACCAGGATTTCCGCCCGATCCTGTCGGGCATCACCGTCCCCACGCTGCACGTCACCACGGCCGACGACATCATCCGCATTCCCGGCTTCGGGTCGGGCGTGGACGACCGGCTCAAGGTGTTTGACGCCATCGGCGGCGCGCACAAGGTGCTGGCGGTCTACCGGCATGGCACCCACAACGTGTTCACCGATCATCGTTATTTCGATTCGCGCGAGGTCAGCGAGGACGTGAAGCGAGCTACCGAATCGCTGTCGCTGGCCTTCATCGACGGCACGTTCGAGGGTTCGCCCGTCGAGCTCGCGCAGTGGCGGGCCAGCCACCGCGCGCTGCTGGCGCGCTACGAGACCCGTTGATTCAGGTCGCCGACCACACGGCCAGTTCGTAGCCGTCGGGATCGGTGAACTGGAAGCGTCGTCCGCCGGGGAAGGCGAAGATCGGCTTCGTGATGCGCCCGCCGGCGGCTTCGACCTTCGCCAGGCTGTCTTCCAGCGCCGTCGAATACAGCACGACCAGCGCACCGCCCGGCTGCGCCGTGTCGTGGGTGAACCCACCGGTCAGCCGACCATCGCGGAACTCGCAATAGTCCGGGCCGTAGTCCTGGAACGTCCAGCCGAACGCATCGCCGTAGAACGCCTTCGAGGCGGCGATGGAGGCGACGTTGAACTCGATGTAATCGATGCGGTGGTGCTGGTCGGCGGTGCTCATGGCGGGTGTCCGTGGAGGAGGCCGTCAGTCTGGCCGAGTCCGAGCGCCCTGTCTTGGCGAAATCGGACAGTCAGTCCGCGACCTCTGCGAGCAATTGGGTGGGCGTGAGGCCGGTGAGCCGACGCGCATCACCCGCCAGCTGCGCGGCGTCGTAGTAGCCCGCGTCGAGCGCGGCGTCCAGCAGGTTGGCGTGGCGATACCGATGCTGCAGGAAGCGTTGCAGTCGCAGGATGCGCGCCAGCAGCTTCGGTCCGTAGCCGAACGCCTCGTCGCACCGGCGCAGCAGGGTGCGTTCGGTGAGGCCGAGATCGCGCGCGAGCTGCGCGACCGACTCGGGCTGCGAGCACGAGAGTCGCGCATGCACGGCCTGCATCGCGCGGTCGCGAGGCGGCGTGTCGACCAGGATGCGCTCGGCGAGCCACGCCATCGCATCGCCCTCGCGCTCCGCCATGCGGTCGGCCAGTGCGCTCAGGCGCGGACGGCCGAGGTCGCGCACGTCTATGCGCTGGTCGGCGAGGGCATGCAGGGGAACGCCCATCCAGCGTGCGGCGGCGGTCGGCGCGAATCGCAGGCCCTGCAACCGTCGGCCCGGCGCGACATGCGCGTACTGCGCCTGCGTATCCGGTCCGGCGATGCTCAGGCGCGCGCCGTCCCACAGCAGGTCCACGCAGGCATCCGGCAGGACCAGCGCGGGCGTGGCGTGCGCGCCCTGCACGTAGTCCCAGCGGCAGAGCAGGGGCAGGCCGGGGGCAAGGTCGTGTTGTCGGTAACGGCCGCTCATGGAGGCAGGGCGTCAGCGTTCGGAATGGCCGCTCTCATCGTAATCGCGGCGCTCGAACAGGTGGGGCTGGATCAGTTCGATGAAGGCGCGCGCCTGCGGCGACAGGAATTTGCCCTTGCGCACCACCACGCCATAGCTGCGCGACGGAAACCATTGCGCCAGCGAGCGCGCGGCGAGCCGGTCGCGGTCGGCGTCGGTCAGGCAGATCGACGCGATGATCGAAATGCCCATGCCCATGCTGACGTACTGCTTGATCACTTCCCAGCCGCCCACTTCCAGCGCGACGGTGTAGGGCACGCGTGCCTGCTGGAACACCAGGTCCACCAGCCGGTAGGTGATCAGCCGTTTCGGCGGCAGGATCAGGCCATGGGGCGAGAGATCTTCCAGCCGCAGGTCGCGCTTCTTCGCCAGCGGATGGTCGGGCGGCGTGATCAGCATCGGCTCGAAGCGGTAGACCGGCGCGTAGCTGAGATCGGCGGGCACATCGAGCACGGAGCCCACCGCCAGGTCCACGGCATCCGAGCGCAGCAGGTCGGTGCCGTCCGCGGTGGCGGCGTTGTGGAGGGTCAGCTTCACGTCCGGGTGTTCCTGGCGGAAGTGCTCCACGATCTTCGGCAGCAGGTAGAGGATGGTCGAGCTGTTGGCCGCCACGTTCAGTTCGCCGGCTTCCAGCCCGCTGACCTTTTCCCGGAACGTCGCGTCCAGCCCGTCCAGCCCCGCCACCAGCGGCTGGGCCAGTTCGTACAGCACCTGGCCTTCCCGGCTGGGGGTCAGCCGGCGCCCGCTGCGCTCGAACAGGGTGATCCCCAGGTCCCGTTCCAGTGCCTGCAGTTGCAGGGTGATGGCGGGCTGGCTGACGAAAAGCGCCTCCGCGGCCCGCGACACCGACCCCAAACGGACCGTCTGGCAGAAGGCGCGTAGCGGCTTCAACCGGTCGGATTTGTAGGGAAATCGCGGAGTTGGCGCTTCTTTAGAGCTCACGTTCTAGTCAATTATAAGCCAAGATTATTTAGTGCATTGACAAAACTGTTTTGTCAAATAATTCGACACGGGAGCACTGTGCGTCTCCAGCAAGACGCCAGGAGATGCCCATGTCCGCCACCGCTTTCGCCCTGCCGCCGCGCGATCCCCGCGCCGACCGCCCCACCCCCGGCATCGCCTTGACCGCCAACGTGGCGGGCCAGGACGCCCTGCTGCCGCCCGGCGCGCTGGCTCTGCTCGTCTCGCTGCATCGTGCGATCGAACCGGAGCGTCAGGCCCGGTTGGCGGCCCGTCGGTCGCGACAGGCCTTCTTCGATGCCGGCGGCCTGCCCGATTTCCGCGAGGACACCCGCAGCATCCGCGAGGGCGACTGGGCCGTCGCCCCGGTCCCGGCCGCCCTGCAGGACCGCCGGGTGGAGATCACCGGCCCGGTCGACCCGAAGATGGTCATCAACGCGCTGAACTCGGGCGCGAAGGTGTTCATGGCCGACTTCGAGGATTCCACCTCGCCGACCTGGCAGAACCTGCTGACCGGCCAGCGCGCGCTGGTCGGCGCCGTGCAGGGCGATCTTGAGTTCACCTCCGACGCCGGCAAGCACTACACGCTGAAGCCGCAGAACGAGCAGGCCGTGCTGCTGGTGCGCCCGCGTGGCTGGCACCTGGACGAAAAGCACGTGCTGATCGATGGCGCGCCGATCGCCGGTGGGTTGTTCGACATCGCCGTGTTCGCCTGGCACAACGCCCGCGCCCTGCAGGCCCGCGACCGCGGCCCGTACTTCTACCTGCCCAAGCTGCAGAGCATGGAAGAGGCCGCGCTGTGGGAAACTGCGCTGTCGCACATCGAAGCCGCACTGGGCCTGCCGCATGGGCAGATGAAGGTCACCGTGCTGATCGAAACGCTGCCGGCCGTGTTCGAGATGCACGAGATCCTGCACGCGCTGCGCGAACGCATCGTCGGCCTGAACTGCGGCCGCTGGGACTACATCTTTTCCTACCTGAAGACCTTCCGTCGCCACGCCGACAAGGTGCTGCCCGAGCGCGGCCAGGTGACGATGACGCAGCCGTTCCTGAAGGCGTATTCGGAACTGCTGATCCAGACCTGCCATCGCCGCGGCGCCCATGCGATGGGTGGCATGGCGGCGCAGATCCCGATCAGCAACGACGAGGCCGCGAACGAACAAGCGCTGGCCCGCGTGCGCGCCGACAAGCTGCGCGAAGTCACCGCCGGGCACGACGGCACGTGGGTGGCGCACCCGGCGCTGATTCCGGTCGCGAAGACGATCTTCGACGAACACATGCCGCAGCCGAACCAGCGCAGCGTGCAGCGCGAGGACGTGGCGGTCACGCGCGACGACCTGATCCGTCCGTCCACCGGCACCATCACGCGTGCCGGCTTCGAGGGCAACGTGGAAGTCTGCGTGCGCTACCTGGCCGCGTGGCTCGATGGCAACGGTTGCGTGCCGATCCATTGGCTGATGGAAGACGCCGCCACCGCCGAGATCTCGCGCACGCAGATCTGGCAGTGGCTGCACACCGCCGACGTGCACCTGTGCGACGGCACCCAGATCGATTACGCGCTGCTGCAGCGCACGCTGGCCGCCTTGCCCGCGAAGCTGGGCGACCACGCGCGGCTGCCCGGTGGCGAGCGCATCTCCGAAGCCATCGCGCTGCTCGACCACCTGAGCCGCGCCGACGAACTGGCCGACTTCCTGACCTTGCCCGCGTACGACCGCATCGACTGACGCATCGACCGACCACCCCCACCACGACGCCCCACGACGAAAGAGAGCCCGCCATGAGCACCAAGCAACAGCAGATCGACGCCATCCAGAAAGACTGGGACAGCAATCCGCGCTGGACCGGCGTGAAGCGCGACTACGCCGCCGCCGACGTCGTCCGCCTGCGCGGCAGCCTGCAGCCGGAATACACCCTGGCCCGCCGCGGCGCCGAGAGGCTGTGGAAGCTCGTCAACGGGGAAGCCAAGAAGGGCTACGTCAACGCGTTCGGCGCGATCAGCGCGGGCCAGGCGATGCAGCAGGCCAAGGCCGGCCTGGAAGCCGTCTACCTGTCTGGCTGGCAGGTGGCCGCCGACGGCAACACCTCCGAGACCATGTACCCCGACCAGTCGCTGTATGCGTACGACTCGGTGCCGACGATGGTCCGCCGCATCAACAACACGTTCCAGCGCGCCGACGAGATCCAGTGGAAGAACATCTGCGACGGCAAGGCGAACGAAGCCGACGCGATCGATTTCTTCCTGCCGATCGTCGCCGACGGCGAGGCCGGCTTCGGTGGCGTGCTGAACGCGTACGAGCTGATGAAGAACATGATCGTCGCCGGCGCCGCGGGCGTGCACTTCGAAGACCAGCTGGCCGCGGTGAAGAAGTGCGGGCACATGGGCGGCAAGGTGCTGGTGCCCACGCAGGAAGCCGTGCAGAAGCTGCAGGCCGCGCGCCTGGCCGCCGACGTGCTGGGCGTGCCGACCATCGTGCTGGCGCGCACCGATGCCGAAGCCGCCAACCTGCTGACCTCGGATTTCGATGCCAACGACCAGCCCTTCGTCACCGGCCAGCGCACCGCGGAAGGCTTCTGCCGGGTGAAGAACGGCCTGGAGCAGGCGATCAGCCGCGGCATCGCCTACGCGCCGTACGCCGATCTGGTGTGGTGCGAAACCGGCACGCCGGACATCGGCTTCGCCCGCGAATTCGCCCAGGCGGTGCACGCCAAGCATCCGGGCAAGCTGCTGTCGTACAACTGCTCGCCCAGCTTCAACTGGAAGAAGAACCTGGACGATGCGCAGATCGCCCGCTTCCAGGACGAGCTGTCGGCGCTGGGCTACAAGTACCAGTTCATCACCCTGGCCGGTATCCACATCAACTGGTTCAACACCTTCAAGTTCGCGCACGACTATGCGCGCGGCGAGGGCATGAAGCATTACGTCGAGCAGGTGCAGGAAGCCGAGTTCGCCGCACGCGAGAAGGGCTACACCTTCGTCTCGCACCAGCAGGAAGTCGGCGCCGGTTACTTCGACGACGTCACCACCGTTATCCAGGGCGGCAGCTCCAGCGTCACCGCGCTGAAGGGATCCACCGAGGAAGAGCAGTTCTACGAAAAGGAAAAGGCGGCCTGATTGCCGCTCGCAGGGATGCATACGAAGAAACGCCGGCTTGCGCCGGCGTTTCTCGTTTCTGACAGGGCGGGAAGCTGCAGGCTTACTTCTTCACTTCCTGCGTGTGCCGCTTCAGCGCCTCGGACAGGCCGAGGACGCCATCGGCGCCGGTCGGCACGCTGATGCTGGAGCCCGTCAGGTCATTGCCGATCTGTTCGGCACGACCGCCCAGGCACTGGGCGAGGAAGCCTTCTGCCACGGCGTTGAACGCCTTGTTGTTCTCCGGCCGCGCGAAGCCGTGGCCTTCATCGGGGAACAATACGTAGGTCACCGGGATCTTCTTCGCCGTCATCGCCTTGACGATCTGGTCACTCTCGGCCTGCTTCACGCGCGGGTCGTTCGCGCCCTGGCCGATCAGCAGCGGCTTCTTGATCTGGTCGGCACGGGTCAGCGGCGAGCGTTCGGTCAGCCACGCCTTGCCGGCGTCGGTGCGCGGGTCGCCCATGCGCTTGGCGAGCTGTTCGAAGAAACTGGCCCAATACGGCGGCACGGTGCTGAGCAAGGTGTTGAGGTTGGACGGGCCGACGATGTCCACGCCACAGGCGAACGCGTCCGGCGTGAACGTCAGGCCGGCCAGCGTGGCGTAACCGCCGTAGCTGCCGCCCATGATCGCGACCTGGTCCTGCGTGGTCACGCCCTGTTTGACCGCCCACTGCACGGCGTCGATCAGGTCGTCGTGCATCTTGCCGGCCCACTCGCCGTTGCCGGCGTTGGTGAAGTCCTTGCCGAAGCCGGTGGAGCCACGGAAGTTGACCGACAGCACCGCGTAACCACGGTTGGCCAGCCACTGGTTGTAGCCGCCGTAGCCGTAGGAATCGCGTGCCCACGGACCGCCGTGGACCAGCAGCACCATTGGCACCGGCGCATCGGCCTTGCCGTCGTTGTTCGCATCGGCACTGCGCGGCAGGGTCAGGTAGCTGACCAGCGTCTTGTTGTCGCGCGAGGCGATCTCCACCGGCCACTGCGGCACCAGCGGCTTGCCTTCCAGTTTCGGGCGCGCGGAGAACAACTTGGTCAGCGTGCCGGCCGGGCGGTCGTAGCGGTAGTAGACCAGCGGGGCTTCGGCGGCGGAGTAGGCGATGATCCAGGTCTTGTCGTCCAGCGTGCGCGTGTTGACGGACACGTCGCCCGGGCCGATGGCTTCCAGCTTCTCCAGGTCGGCACGGATCGACGGATCGACTACCTTCCACTCGTCGCGCAGGTAGTCCACCGACACGGCCTGGACCTTGCCGGTGGCCGGATCCGCCAGGCTGCCGCCGACGTCGGCGCGTGCATCTTCCAGCACCAGCGTGCGCTTGCCGCTGGCCACGTCCACCGCGAACAGCGCGGCGGTATTGCGGCCGCGCGAATCGGTGAAGTACAGCGTCTTGCCGTCCAGCGTCAGGCCGCCGGGGCTGGTGGTCAGGACGTCTTCGAACGGAATGTCATCGAACTTCTCCCAGCCGCCGTTGGCACCGCGCTTCAGCACGTCGGCGCCGCCGTCGGGACGCGAGCGCTGGGCGTACTTGAGGGTGTAATCGGCATCGGCGATGTAGCCGGCGATCTGCGCGTCGTTCTTCTCCAGCAGCGTGCGTGCGCCACTGGCGAGGTCGACCTTGTAGACGTCGTGCCACTGCGCGTCGCGGTCGTTCATGCCGACCAGGATCGTGCCGGGGTGCTTCGGGCTCAGGCCGGCGACCTGCGCGGTGGTTTTCGGGAACGGCGTCAGGTCCTTTGCCTGACCGGTCTTCAGGTCGACGGCGTACAGGTGGAAGTCCTCGTCGCCGCCGCTGTCGCGGAGGTACAGCAGCGTGTCGGGGTTGTAAGACCAGAAATAACTGCGGATGCCGCGCGCCTTGTCCTGCGTGACGGCCTTGGCCTGCGCAGGATCGTTGGCGGGGGCCACCCAGACATTGAGCACGCCGTCGACGGCGGCGACCCAGCTGAGGTATTTGCCGTCGGGACTGAGCTGCACGTTGGCGCGTTCGGGATTGCCGAACAGCGCATCGCGCGCGATCAGTTCGGTACCGGCGATGCGGTCGGCGGCGGATGGCGCCGCCTGTGCGGCGAGGGCGAACGCGACGGTCGAGGCCAGTAGCGTGAGGCGGAATGCAGTGTGGCGCATGGACGGACTCCAGGGTGGCAAGGAGGAAGGGACAGCGGACAGGACGTCCGCAGGCGCGATGTGTGACCCGAGTAGATCACACCCCTCCTTCCTCCGCCGTGGCCGGAGGTCATGCTGCGCTGCCGCGATCCAATCCCCGGTAGCCCAGAGCTTCGGTCAGGTGCGGCGTGCCGATGGCCTCGCTGTCGGCGAGGTCGGCGATTGTGCGCGCCACCCGCAGGATGCGGTGCAGACTGCGCGCGGATAGTTGCAAGCGTTCGACGGCGCGCTCCAGCAAGGCCTGGTCGCGGGCCTGCAGGCGGCAGTGCGCCATCGTCTCCGCCTGGCCCATCCGTGCATTCGGTTTCCCGCAACGGCCCAGTTGCCGCGCGCGGGCGTCGACCACGCGCGCCTGCACGGCCGCCGTGCTCTCGCCGTCGGGTGCATCGGGTCGCAGATCCTGGGGTGGAAGGCGCGGCACATGGACATGCAGGTCGATGCGGTCCAGCAACGGGCCGGACACGCGGCTTCGATAGCGGCGCACCAGGTCTGGCCCACAGCGACAGCGACCACTGGGATCGCCTGCCCACCCGCACGGGCACGGATTCATTGCAGCGACCAGCTGGAACCGCGCGGGAAACTCCGCGGTCCGCGCGGCGCGCGAGACGGTGACGGTTCCCGATTCCAGCGGCTCGCGCAGCACTTCGAGTGCGGCGCGATTCCATTCCGGGAGTTCGTCGAGAAAGAGGACGCCGTGGTGCGCCAGCGAGATCTCGCCGGGACGTGGTTGCGCGCCGCCACCGACCAGTGCCACCGCACTGGCCGTGTGATGGGGCGAACGGTAGGGGCGCTGGCGCCAGCGTGCCGGATCCAGGCCACGACCGCTGACCGACGCGATGGCGGCGGCTTCCATCGCTTCGGTGTCGTTGGCTTCGGGCAGAAGTCCGGGCAGGCGCGAGGCCAGCAGGGTCTTGCCGCAGCCCGGGGAGCCGATCAGCAGCAGGTGGTGCCCGCCCGCCGCGGCGACTTCGAGCGCGCGGCGTGCATGCGCCTGTCCGCGCACGTCGGCCATGTCGGGGATGGTGGGGGGAAGCGCTGGCGGTGCCACGGCGTCGGGCAGGGTCTTCCGGCCTTCGAGCTGCGCGCAGACCTCGAGCAGAGTGCGCGCCGTCAGTGCCCGGCCCTGGTGTGCCAGCGCCGCTTCGGCGCCGCTGGGTTCCGGTACGACCAGGGTGCGCCCACACGCGGCGACCGCCAACGCGGCGGGCAGCACACCGTCCACCGCGCGCAGCTCGCCGGTCAGGCTGAGCTCGCCGAGGAATTCGTAGTCCGCCAAGGCCTCCCGCCGGATCTGCCCGCTGGCGGCGAGGATGCCGAGCGCGATCGGGAGGTCGAAACGCCCGCCGTCCTTGGGGAGATCCGCCGGGGCGAGGTTGACGGTGATGCGCCGCGTCGGAAACTCGAACTGCGCGCACAGGATCGCGGCACGCACGCGGTCCCGCGCCTCGCGTACGGCGGCTTCGGGCAGGCCGACGATTTGCGTGGACGGCAATCCGCCGGACAGGTGGACTTCGACACGCACCGGGGGCGCGGACACGCCCGCCCGTGCCCGGCTGTGCACCAGGGCCAGACTCATGGCGGCGGGGTCAGGACTGGGCGGGCTTGTCGGCCAGCTGGGCTTCCAGCGTGGCGACGGTGCGCTCGAGCGTTTCCAGCTTCTCGCGGGTGCGCAGCAGGACGGCCTGCTGCACGTCGAACTCCTCGCGGGTCACCAGATCCAGCTTGGCCAGGCCTGCCTGGAGGGCGGACTTGAAGGTCTGCTGCAGCTCTTCCTGCGAATCGCGCAGGCCGGGCGGCACCAACTGGCTGAGGCGGCGGGCGAGGTCGTCGATGTGGTTGAGGTCGATCATGGCGGTCTCCGGCAGTGCACCGAGCTTGCGAGGGCCGTCGACGGCAGGCCATCGGCGTTCGCTGCGCAGCGTTGTCGGAAATGTCCGAGCGGCGAGGCGCCCATTGAACCGCGAGACCGCACCGCGTCGCAACCGCACGCGGTCGTGTCGCGTTATCCTGCAGGCAGCACCGATGGGAGGAAGCTGCATGAAAATGGTCATGGCCATCATCAAGCCGTTCAAGCTGGATGACGTGCGCGAAGCGCTGGCCGAAGCCGGGATCGCCGGCATCACGGTCACCGAGGTGAAGGGCTTCGGCCGGCAGAAGGGCCATACCGAGCTCTACCGCGGCGCCGAGTACGTGGTGGATTTCCTGCCCAAGGTGAAGCTGGAAGTCGCGGTGACCGATGAGCAGGCCGAGCAGGTCGTCGAAGCCATCGTGAAGGCCGCGGGCACCGGCAAGATCGGCGATGGCAAGGTGTTCGTCTACGACCTGGAGCGCGTGGTCCGGATACGCACCGGCGAACTCGACGCCGACGCGCTGTAAGCCCATGACCGAATCCCCATTCGATGCGCGACTGCAACATGCGCTGGCCTTCATCGAGGCGAAGGGAGTCCGTCGCAGCACGGCGGCGCCACCGATCTATCGCCTGTTCTGGAGGTTGGGCTGGCAGGTGCCGCCGCCGCTCATGGCGGGGTTCTTCTCCGTCGCGTTGTTGATGGGCAGTTTCTTCGGCGCGTTCTGGGGTCTGGCGATGTGGCTGCTGATGTGGGGCCGCGCCGGCATGCCGGTGCCGATGGTTGCCGCGATCGCATTGCTGGCGGGTGTTTCGTTCGGCCTGATCATGGCGGCGATCCTGCGCGCGCAGGCGCAGAACAAACGCATCCCGGCGTGGAAGGATTTCTCGCCCTAAGCGGCTCCATCGTGCAAACACGACACAAAGAAAAAGGCCCCGCAATGCGGGGCCTTTTCGTCAATCGCGGCGAGCGGCTTACTCGCCCAGCGCCTTCGCTACGAACGGCGGGGCGACCAGCACGCCGGTATGCAGGTGCGCGGTGTAGTAGAGCGTGTCGAAAGGCTTGGCTGCCGCGTCTGCCTGGCGGAATGCGAAGTCCGCGCCGGCCTGCTTGCTGGCCACGGTGACGCTCCACCAGCCGGTCGGGTAGCACGGCTGCGGGAACGGTAGCGTCTTGAACGACTGGAAGCCGGCTTTGCCCATTTCCGCGCGCATGTCCTTGATCAGGTCCAGCAGCGCCAGCGGCGATTCGGACTGCTGCACCAGCAGGCCGTCCGGCTTCAGCGCACGGAAGCAGCTCTCGAAGAACGCTTTGTTGAACAGGCCTTCCGCCGGGCCGACCGGGTCGGTCGAGTCGACGATGACCACGTCGACGCTGCCGGGTTCGCAGTTGGCCATGTAGGCCACGCCGTCGTCGAACAGCAGCTCGGCGCGCGGATCGTTGTTCGATTCGCACAGCTCCGGGAAGTATTTCTCCGCCATGCGCGTGACCTGCTCGTCGATGTCGCACTGCGTGGCCTTCTCCACGCCCGCGTGCTTCAGCACTTCGCGCAGCGTGCCGCAGTCGCCGCCGCCGATGATCACCACGCGCTTGGGCGCGGCGTGGGTGAACAGCACCGGGTGGGCAATCATCTCGTGGTAGAAGAAGTTGTCCTTCGTCGTCAGCATCATCGCGCCGTCGATGACCATCAACTTGCCCCAGTCGGTGCTGTCGTAGATCTCGATCTTCTGGAACGGCGACTGCACTTCGTCCAGCTTGGCGGTGGTGCGGAAGCCGATGGCCGAGCCGGTGTGCTCGAAGTGTTCGATGAACCAGGTGTCGTTGGCGGTCATGGGGCGGTCCTGCATGAAGGGAAAGTCAACGGCGGCAGGGCCTGCCGCTGCGGCGCCGCATTGTAACGGACCCATGTGACCGCAGCCTGTAGAATGCGCCTCCGTTCGCCCCACCCCTGGAAACCGCCATGTCCTGGTCCACCGACCGCGCCCGTACGACCTACTCCATCCCGCACTGGGCGGAAGGGTATTTCGACGTGGACGCCGCCGGCCGCATCGTCGTCTCGCCGAAGGGTGCGCAGGGTCCGCAGATCCCGCTGCCGGAGGTGGTGGAAGCCGCCAGGACGCAGGGTGCCCAGCTGCCGCTGCTGGTCCGCTTCCCGGACATCCTCGGCGACCGCCTCGGCAAGCTGCAGGCCGCGTTCGCGCAGGCGCAGGCCGACTGGGACTACAAGGGCGGCTACACCGCGGTGTATCCGATCAAGGTCAACCAGCATCGTGGCGTCGCAGGCACGCTGGCCTCGCACGCGGGCGATGGCTTCGGCCTGGAGGCCGGCAGCAAGCCGGAACTGATGGCGGTACTGGCGCTATCGCGTCCGGGCGGGTTGATCGTCTGCAACGGTTACAAGGATCGTGAGTACATCCGCCTGGCGCTGATCGGCCGCAAGCTGGGCCTGCAGACCTTCATCGTCATCGAGAAGCCGTCGGAACTGGCGCTGGTCATCGAGGAGTCCCGCAAGCTGGGCGTGAAGCCCGGCCTGGGTGTGCGCATGCGTCTTGCCACGCTGGGCGCGGGCAAGTGGCAGAACAGCGGTGGCGACAAGGCCAAGTTCGGCCTGTCGCCGCGGCAGGTGCTCGACCTGTGGAAGCAGCTGCGCGAGGCCGGTCTTCAGGACACGCTGGGCTTGCTGCATTTCCACATGGGTTCGCAGATCAGCAACGTGCGCGACATCGCGAACGGCATGCGCGAGGCGACCCGCTACTTCGTCGAACTGTCGAAGCTGGGCGCGACCATCAGCCACGTCGACGTCGGCGGCGGCCTGGGCATCGATTACGAAGGGACGCGTTCGCGCAGCTACTGCTCGATCAACTACGGCATCGGCCAGTACGCCAGCAACATCGTGCAGCCGTTGGCCGAGGCGTGCGAGCAGCATGGCCTGACGCCGCCGCGCATCGTCACCGAGTGCGGCCGTGCGATGACCGCGCACCACGCGGTGTTGGTGGTCAACGTGTCGGAAGTCGAGCAGGCGCCGGAAGGCCGCGTGCCGCCCGCACACGACGACGAGCCGGTGGTGATCCGCCACCTGCGCGAGATCCACGGCGAGTTGGACACGCGGCCGGCCGTGGAGCTCTTTCACGAAGCGCAGCACCACCACAGCGAAGGCCTGTCGCTGTACGCGCTGGGCCAGATCGACCTGGTCCACCGCGCGCGCATCGACGACCTGTTCTACGCGATCGCGCACGCCGTACGTGGCCGCCTGAGCAGCGACGAGCGCAGCCATCGCGATCTGCTGGACGAGCTCAACGAGCGCCTCGTCGACAAATACTTCGTCAACTTCAGCGTGTTCGAATCGATCCCCGACGTGTGGGCCATCGACCAGGTGTTCCCGATCGTGCCGATCGAACGCCTCGACGAAGCGCCGTCGCGGCGCGGCATCATCGCCGACATGACGTGCGATTCGGATGGCATGGTCAAGACCTACGTCGAGAACGAAGGGCTGGACTCCTCGCTGCCGCTGCATGCGATGAAGCCTGGCGAAAGCTACCGCCTTGGCATCTTCCTGGTCGGTGCCTACCAGGAAATCCTCGGCGACATCCACAACCTGTTCGGTGACACCGATGCGGTGGAAGTCAGCGCGGACGCCGGTACCGGCTACTTGCTCACCCAGCAGCGCCGCGGCGACACCACCGACGTCATGCTCGATTACGTGGGCTACAAGCTGGAAGACCTGCGCGCGGCCTACCGCACGCGCGTGGAAGAGGCGAAGTTGCCCGCGGATGAGGCCGTGGCGCTGGCCGATGCGCTGGAAGCCGGTTTGACCGGCTACACCTATCTGTCGGACGAACCGCTGGGCTGAGTCTGCGTCAGTGGCGGGCCACCTGGAAGCCCGCGAATGACTGCGTCACCGGCATGATCTCGAGCCGGTTGATGTTGAGGTGCGCGGGCAACGTGGCGACGTAGAAGATCTGTTCGGCGATGTCGGCGGCCGTCATCGGCTGTGCGCCGGCGTAGAGCTTGTCGGACGCAGCCTGGTCGCCGTGCGTGCGCACCAGGGTGAACTCGGTTTCGGCCATGCCGGGCTCGATATCGGTTACCCGCACGCCGGTGCCATGCAGGTCGCTGCGCAGGCCGAGCGAGAACTGCCGGACGAAAGCCTTGGTGCCGCCGTAGGTGTTGCCGCCCGGATAGGGGTAGCTGCCGGCGATCGAGCCGATGTTGATGATGGCGCCCTTGCGTTCGACCAACTGCGGCAGCAGCCGGCGGGTGACGGTGACCAGCGCCAGCACATTCGTCTCGATCATCGTGCGCCAGTCGTCCAGCGAGGCCTTCTGTGCAGGCGCCGTGCCCAGTGCAAGTCCCGCGTTGTTGACCAGCAGGTCGATGCCACGGAAGGCTTCCGGCAGCGCATCGAGGGCCGCGTCGAGGGCGGCTTCGTCGCGCACATCGAACGCGGCGACATGCACCTTGTCCGCGCCGAGTTCATCGACCAATGCCTGCAGTCGGTCGGCCCGGCGACCGGTGGCGACCACGCGCCAACCAGCGGCAACGAAGCGGCGAACGGCCGCGGCGCCGAAGCCCGAGGTGGCGCCGGTGATGAGGGCAGTGCGGGTCATGGTCGATCCTGTTGCAACGTGTGGGGAGGATGCGTTCAGGGGGATGCAGGCGCCTGGCGTCTTTCAAGCCAGCGGGCGCCCGCATGCGCGCCAAGGGCAGCGGCGGCCAGCGACAGCAGGATGCTGAAGGCATTGCTGGCGAGCATCCCGGGAAGTGGGTGCTGGGGGGCGCCCACTTGCGTCTGCATGTTGCCGACGACCGCAAGCGCGATGACCCAACTGGCCAACGAGAGTCCCATGGCGACGATCAGGAAGCGCCGCCCGGCGATGGCACCGCCCAGCGTCATGGAGGCAGCCGAGACGAGGTAGCTGATGGGCGAGATCGGCCCCAGGGGCGTGATTGCCATCCACGACCAGGACGGCGGCAACATGCGGTGGACAAGCGCATCGCCGGCGATCAGCGCCACCAGCACCGTCACCGTGGCGAGCGCCATGCGCTGCCAGGGGCGAAAGCGGCTCACTGCGCCTTCACCGCCATCGCGGGCAAGCCACTGCTGGCGAGCTTCTGCTTGGCTTCGGCCAGTTCGCTCGCCGTGCCGTAGGGGCCCATGCGCACGCGGTACACCGTCTTGCCGTTGATCTGCGCCGATTCCACGCGCGCGCTGAGGCCAAGCATGGCGATCTTGGCCTTGGTGGCTTCGGCATCACCGGACGCGCCGAACGCGCCGGCCTGCAGGATGTAGCGGGCGCCGGTGTCCGCGCTCGCCACCGTGGTCGTGCGCTTGGGTGCCGGCGCCGTATCGGCGACGCGCGGCGTGTCGGTCGTCGCGCGAGGCGCGGGGGCCTCGTCGATCGGTGCAGGCTGTGCAGTGTCGTTGCCGGACGGTGCCGGCACGACGGCCGTCGACTGGCCGTTCAGCGCGGCACGCGCCTTGCGGGCTTCCTCCTCGCGCGCGCTGGCGGCGAGTTCGGCGTCGGACATCTGTACTTCCTTGCCCGGCAGCAGCGTGTAGAAGTCGTACTGCGTTTCCTTGCCGGTATCGCCCGTCGCGGTCGACGGCGCGCCGGCATCACCCACCGGCGCGTCGGGCACGACGGCTTCCACGTCGGCGCTGTCGATCGGTGCGGGCTGCGCATCCGGATTGGGCTGCGGGCGGAAGAAGCCATCGCCGTCCTTCTTGCCCAGGCCGGGGACGATGAAATACACCGCCAGGCCTATCAGCAGGCCGAGGACCAGCCACACCCACGCGGGCGTAGCGTGACCGGAATTGCGCGTGGCCTGGTTCTTGCCGCGTCTTGCTGCCATGTACTGCTTCTCCGCTTACATCTTTTCGGGCGCGCTGACGCCCAACAGGTCCAGTCCGTTCGCCAGCGCCTGGCGTACCGCCAGGGCCAGTGCCAGCCGCGCATCGCGCGCGGCGGCATCGTCCACCAGCACCGGCGTACCGGCGTACCACGTGTGGAAAGCATAGGCCAACTCGCGCAGGTATTGCGCCACGGCGTGCGGCTCCAGCGATTCGCCGGCCACTTCCACCACTTCCGGGTAGCGCGACAGTTCCACCATCAGCAGCAGCGAGGTCTCGTCGTCCAGTCGCGCGAGGTTCGCCAGGCCGTTCGCCTGGTCGTACACATAGCCCTTCTCGCCTGCCTGGCGCAGCAGGCTGCACACGCGGGCATGCGCGTACTGCACGTAGAACACCGGATTGTCGTTGCTCTGCTGACGGGCCAGGTCGATATCGAAGGTCAGTTGCGAATCGGGCTTGCGCGCGATCAGGAACCAGCGCGTCGCATCGGCACTGGTTTCCTCGATCAGGTCGCGCAAGGTGAAATAGCTGCCGGCGCGCTTGGAGAGCTTCACTTCCTCGCCACCGCGCATCACCGTGACCATCTGGTGCAGCACGTACTCCGGGTATCCCTTCGGAATGCCATCGCCCAGCGCCTGCAGGCCGGCCTTCACGCGGGCCAGCGAGCCGTGGTGGTCGGCGCCCAGTTCGGTGATCGCGCGCTCATAGCCGCGTTGCCACTTGCTGAGGTGGTAGGCCACGTCCGGCACGAAGTAGGTGTAGCTGCCGTCGGACTTGCGCATCACGCGGTCCTTGTCGTCGCCGAAGTCGGTGGACCTCAGCCACAGCGCGCCGCCTTCCTCGTACGTGTGGCCGGAGGCGACCAGCTTGCGCACGGTCTCTTCGACCTTCTGGTCGGCGTACAGCGAGCTTTCCAGGAAATAGCGGTCGAACGACACGCCGAATGCGGCCAGGTCCAGGTTCTGCTCGCGGCGCAGGTAGGCCACCGCGAACCGGCGGATGGCGTCCAGGTCCTGCGGATCCTTTTCGCCGGTGACCACGTGGCCCTCGACCTCGACCGAATCACCGTTGAGGTAGGCCTGCGCGACGTCGGCGATGTAGTCGCCGCGATAGCCGTCTTCCGGCCAGCCTTCGCTGTCGGGCGACTTGCCCAGCGCACGCGCCTGGGTGGACTTGGCCAGGTTGTCGATCTGCACGCCGGCGTCGTTGTAGTAGAACTCGCGCTTGGCGTTCCAGCCGTTGGCCGCCAGCACGCGGGCGATGCAGTCGCCGATGGCGCCGGCACGGCCGTGGCCGACATGCAGCGGACCCGTCGGGTTGGCCGAGACGTATTCCACGCCCACCGTGCGGCCGGCGCCGCTGGCGTTGCGGCCATAGGCCTCGCCCTGGGCGAGCGCGGTCGCCACTTCGCGCTGGTAGGCACCCGGGGTCAGGTGGAAATTGATGAAGCCGGGGCCCGCGATCTCGACCTTGGCGACGTCATCGCTGGCGGGCAGGGCCGCCACGAGGGCGGTGGCGATGGCGCGCGGATTGCTGCGCGCGGCCTTGGCCAGCAACATGGCGGCGTTGGTGGCGAAGTCACCGTGCTCGCGGGTCTTGGGTCGCTCGACCACGAAATCGGGCGTGGCAGTGTCGGCCGGCAGGGTGCCGGCGGAGCGCAGGGCGTCGATGCCCTGGGCGATCAAGGCGCGAAGGGAAGCTTTCACGGAAGGCCGTCGTGTTGCGTGGGAACCGCCTATTCTAGATTTTCCCGGCGCTTGCGTGGTGCCGGTGCGGTTCAGGCAGCGGTTGTCTCAGACCCAGCCGCGCGCTGCCATCGATTGAGGCGGACCGTCGCCGACGATGAAATGGTCCAGCAGGCGTACATCCACCAGGGCCAGGGCCTGCTTCAGCCGCTGGGTCACCGCCCGATCGGCGGCGGAGGGCTCGGCGCAGCCGGAGGGGTGGTTGTGCCCGATGATCAAGGCCGAGGCATTGAACGCCAGCGCGCGGCGCGCGACTTCGCGCGGGTGTACTTCCGCACTGTCGACGGAGCCATGGAACAACTCCTCGAATGCCAGGACGCGGTGGCGCGTATCCAGGAACAGGGCCGCGAAGACCTCGTGCCGCCGCCCACGCAGCCGCTGCGCGAAGTAGCGCCCCGCGGCCGCCGGGTCGCTGATGGCCTCGCCGCGTTCGAGATGGGCCAGCAGCAGGCGGTTCGCCAGTTCGAGCGCCGCCGCCAGCGCGCAGGCCCGCGCCGGCCCCACGGCAGGCAGGGTGAGGAGGTCCGCCGGTGGCCGTTCCAGCAGGCTACGAAGCGGGCCATGGGCAGCGAGCAGCTCGCGAGCGGTCGTCACCGCATCGCGGCCGCGCAATCCGGACCCCAGGAAGAGCGCGAGCAGTTCGGCATCGCTCAGGGACCCGGCACCCCGGCTCAGCAACTTTTCGCGGGGACGTTCTTCAGCGGGCCAATCGCGGATCTGCATGGCCCCAGCTTCCCGTGCGGGGGTGCTGGCATGCATCGGGCATCACGGGGCGTTCGGTTAAGCTAATCGCCTGAATCGACGTAGGAATGGGCCGACGTGAGCGGAGCGGACAAGACATCGGGTCTGGCGGGGCAACGCGTGCTGTTGTGCGTAGGGGGCGGGATCGCGGCCTACAAGGCGCTGGAGCTCGTACGCCGCCTGCGCGAGGCGGGGGCGGAGGTGCAGGTGGCGATGACGTCGGGGGCGCAGCAGTTCGTCACGCCGCTGAGCTTCCAGGCGCTGTCGGGCCACGTTACCCGGACCACGTTGTGGGATAGCGCCGCCGAGCAGGCGATGGGCCACATCGAACTGGCGCGCTGGGCCGACCGCGTGATCATCGCTCCCGCCACGGCGGATCTCATGGCGCGCTTGGCCCATGGCATGGCCGATGACCTGGTCACCACCCTGTGCCTGGCGACCACTGCGCCCCTCACGATCGCCCCGGCGATGAACCATCGGATGTGGCAGCACCCTGCCACCCAGGCCAACCTGGCCACGCTGCGCGAACGCGGCGTGCAGATCGTGGGCCCGAACGATGGTCCGCTGGCCGAAGGCGAGTCCGGCCCCGGCCGGTTGGCGGAACCAGAGGAGATCGTGGCCGCGCTGGCGCAAGGCGCAGTGCCGTCCGGTCCGCTGGATCTGGCCGGGCTGGCCGTGGTCGTGAGCGCCGGGCCCACCTACGAAGACCTGGACCCGGTGCGCTACCTGGGCAATCGCAGCAGCGGCAAGATGGGCTTCGCCGTGGCGGCCAGCGCCGCCCGCCGTGGTGCGCGCGTCACGTTGGTGGCTGGTCCTGTGCACCTGTCGACGCCGCCCGGCGTGACCCGGGTCGATGTCCGTTCGGCTGCGCAGATGCACGCTGCGGTGTTCGCGGCGCTGCCTGCCGACATCTATATCGGGGCCGCTGCGGTGGCCGACTACACCCCGCGCGAACCGGCGGCCAACAAGATCAAGAAATCCAGCGAATCGCTGGCACTGGACCTGGTGCGCACGCCCGACATCCTCGCCGAGGTCGCGGCGCAGACCCAGGCGCTGAAGCTGGTGGTCGGCTTCGCTGCCGAGACCAACAACGTGGCGGAATACGCGCGCAAGAAGCTTGAAGCCAAGCGGCTGGACATGATCGTGGCCAACCGGGTGGGTATCGCCGATGGCGGTTTCGAAAGCGACCAGAACGCGATGACGGCGTACTGGAAGGATGGCGAGCGCAGCTTCGCGACCGCGCCCAAGACCCGCCTGGCGGACGAACTGATCGATCTGATCGTGGAGCGACTGAACGCATGAGTGCACCCCGCGCGGTGGAAGTGAAACTGCTGGACCCCCGCTTCGGCGATGAATGGCCGTTACCGGCGTACGCCACCGAAGCCAGCGCCGGCATGGATCTGCGTGCCGCGCTGGATGCGCCGCTGGTGTTGGAGCCGGGCGACGCCGCCCTCGTGCCCAGCGGAATCGCCCTGCACCTGGGCGACCCCCATCTCTGTGCGGTGGTGCTGCCGCGCTCCGGCTTGGGTCACCGCCACGGCATCGTGCTCGGCAACGGCACGGGATTGATCGATGCCGACTACCAGGGGCCGCTGCTGATCAGTGTATGGAACCGGGGCCATGAGGCCTTCACCATCCAGCCAGGCGACCGTATCGCCCAGGTCATGGTGCTGCCCGTGGTGCGCGTGGAGCTCCAAGTGGTGGATACTTTCGCCGACAGCGCACGGGGGACGGGTGGTTTCGGCCACACCGGCGTGCGATGACAGGGGACAAGCCGATGAACGCAACGAACGAGCGCCGTGCGCGCATGCCCGTGGGCGATCTGCAGCGTGCGCTGCCGATGCTCGCCTTGCTGCTGGTCCTGTTGGCCGGCCTGCTGGGCTGGAGCGGGGTGCGGCAGTGGCGCGAGGCGACCCTGCTGACCGACATGGAGCGTGCTCGCGACACGGCGGTGCAGGCAGTGCAAGGCGAATACGACACCCATAGCAAGGAGTTGGCCCGACGCCTGGAATCCGGGCCGGTGAAGCAAGCCTTGGCCGCGAACGATACGGCGGCGGCCACAGCCGCGTTACGGGACGGATGGACCGGCGTCGAGACGGTCGAGATCCTGGACGCCAACCTGGACGCCGCTTACGACGACGCATCTGCGTTCGGGTACAGCAAGCTCGCGCTGCTGGAAGCCGCGATGCAGGGAGACCAGGTCGCCGCGCGTGTGCTGAGGGATGGCAAGGCCACGGTCTTCGGCCTGGCCGCCGCTGTACCGCAGGGCGTGGTGTACGTACGGTTGCCACTGGCGCGACTGACGGTCGGCTTCGATGGGGTGCGGGCACCGCAGGGCGGCTATCTGGCGTTGCGCCAGGGTGGCTTCAGCGTGCGAGAGCGCGGTAACAGCAGCCTGCAGGACGCTGCAGAGCGCATGGCGCACGTGGTCGGCAAGACCGGTCTCCGGGTGGCGACGGCCGTACCCGACAGCGAGCCCGGCCCGCTGGGCCTCGGCGCGATTCCCGCCATGGTGGTCGCTGGGCTGCTGGGCATCCTCGCGATCATGGCGCTGCTGGTGGCCCGCGGTGGCATCCGCTTGCCTGCGCTTGGCAAGAAGAAGGCGGAAGGCCCTGAAGGCGACGAGCCGACCCTCGGTGAGGCCCTCCTGCGCGAACCCCCACCGATGTCCGCAGCGACCCGCGAGGTGGGCGAGCGAGAAGAAGGCGCGCGGCCTGCCCGAGCGACGGTGGACGTCGATCCCGGCATCTTCCGTGCCTACGACATCCGCGGCATCGTGGGCAAGACACTGAGCACCGAGGTGGCCGAGCTGATCGGCCTGGCGATCGGCTCGGTGATGCGCGACGAGGACCTGGCCGACATCGTGGTCGGCCGCGATGGGCGTTTGTCGGGCCCTGACCTGATCGGCGGCCTCATCAACGGTCTGCGCAAGGCCGGCCGCAATGTCGTCGACATCGGCCTGGCGCCCACACCGGTGGTCTACTACGGTGCGTACCATCTGCGTGCAGGCAGTTGCGTGGCATTGACCGGCAGCCACAATCCGCCGGACTACAACGGGTTCAAGATCGTGGTCGGTGGGCAGACGCTGTCCGGCGATGCCATCACCGACCTGTACGAGCGCATCCGCGACAACCGGCTCTACATCGCCAATGTGCCGGGCGACCTGCAGCAGCGCGACATCTCGGCCGACTACATCCAACGCATCGCCGACGACGTGCAGCTGGAGCGTCCGTTGAAGGTGGTCGTGGACGCGGGCAACGGCGTGGCGGGCGACATCGCGCCGCAGTTGCTGGAAGCCATCGGTGCAGAGGTGATTCCGCTCTACTGCGAAGTCGACGGCACCTTCCCGAACCACCACCCGGACCCCAGCGAGCCGCACAACCTGGAAGACCTGATCCAGACCGTGAAGCGGTTCGATGCCGACATCGGCCTGGCGTTCGACGGCGACGGCGACCGCCTTGGCGTGGTGACGAGGGAAGGCGCAGTGATCTTCCCGGACCGCTTGCTGATGCTGTTCGCGGCCGACGTGCTGGAGCGCAATCCCGGCGCGCTCATCATCTACGACGTGAAGTGCACCGGGAAGCTGCAGGGCTGGGTGCTGCGCCATGGCGGCACGCCGATGATGTGGAAGACCGGGCACTCGCTGATCAAGGCCAAGATGCGCGAGAGCGGTGCGGAGCTCGCCGGCGAGATGAGCGGGCACTTCTTCTTCCAGGAACGCTGGTACGGCTTCGATGATGGCCTGTACTCGGCGGCTCGCCTGCTGGAGATCCTGGCGAACCGGTCCGAGACGCCGTCGGAGGTGCTCGCCGCCCTGCCCGACGGCGTGTCGACGCCGGAGATCAAGGTGGACGTCGTCGAAGGCACGCCGCACGAGATCGTTGCGCGCTTCGTCGAAGGGGTGGAGTTCGAAGGCGCTCGACTGTCGACCATCGACGGCCTGCGCGCCGACTGGGACGACGGTTGGGGCCTGGTGCGCGCCTCGAACACGACACCCATCCTGGTGCTGCGTTTCGAAGCAGACAACAAGGAAGCGCTGGAGCGCATCAAGACCGAGTTCCGCACGCGCCTGCAGGCACTTGCACCGGAACTGGCGATGACGTTCTGAGGCCTGATGACGTGGGGCGCGAGCGACGCCGGGCATGTCCCGGCGTCGTCGTTTGCGGGGTTACTTGCGCGTGGAGGCCGGCGTCTGTCCCGCCGCTTCCTCGATGGCGTCCGCGCTGATGCCCTTCACGGCGCGATAGCGCTGCATGATGTCGGTGATCTCGACGTCCAGCGCCGCGCGCTGGGTCTCGAAGCTGTGCTGCAGCCGGCGCGTGCGTACCAGTTCGGCGTGTCGCTGCCGGATATTCGCAGCCAACTCCGGCGCGACGGGTCGACCGCCCAGCTCCTGGTTGCCGGCGGTCTGCAGCAGACTGACCAAGCCGTCGCGCAGGCTCACCGTGTTGTAGCGGGCCGTCCGCACGTTGTTGTCGACGATGGCGATGCGTTCGTTGAACACGCGACGCAGATCGTTCTCGTCCCGATAAGAGAGCAGCATCGCCGCATCGGTGCGTCGGCGGGTTTCTGCCGCCGCCGCGTCCATCTGACGCTGCTGGGATTCGATGGCGGCTTGCGCTCTCTCTTCTTCGGTCATGGCGCGGCCCACGCCACCTGTCCGCAAGCCGCTGGTCGCGCTGATTTCCTCTCGCGCGGCGTTGACGGCTTCAGCCGGCAGGGCATCGCTGCAAACCCGCTGGCCTTTCTCTTCCCAGCAGAACAACTTTTTCGCAGGCGCCTTGTCTTGCGCCAGAGCCGAGGGCGCCAGCAAGCAGGCAGCCAACATCAACGGGATACGGACGGTCATGACAGCCCCCTGCTGCATCAGTCCTGGGACGCGCTGCCGTAGCGGGCCCGATAGGCCAGCAGGTCGTCGCGATGGTGGACAAGGTCGGCGCTTTCACCGGCAAAAGCAAGCAGGTCATGCAGGCTGGCGACGGCCACGACGGGCACGCCGGTTTCTTCCGCCACGGATTGAGCCGCGGAGCGCCGGGCGCTACCGGAGGCCGGCTCGCCGAGCACTTCCTGGCGATCCAGCGCGACCACGATGCCGGCCGGTCGGCCGCCACCGGCGCGGATCAGTCCCAGCGCCTCGCGGATGGCGGTGCCCGCGGTGATCACGTCGTCGACGATCAGCACGCGGCGGTCCTCCAGCGGTGCGCCGATCAGCAGGCCGCCCTCGCCGTGATCCTTGGCCTCCTTGCGATTGAAGGCCACCGGGAGGTCGCGGCCGCGGCGGGCGAATTCGCACGCCAAGGCGGTCGCCAGCGGGATGCCTTTGTAGGCTGGCCCGAACAGCAGGTCGAACTCCAGCCCGGCGTCCTCGACCGCATCGGCGTAGCACGCGGCCAGACCGGCCAACCGGGCGCCGCTGTCGAAACGCCCGGCATTGAAGAAGTAGGGACTCTGCCGGCCCGACTTCAGCGTGAACTGGCCGAAGCGCAGGGCCTGCGCGTGCAGTGCGAGCTGGAGGAACCGGGAACGGTGGTCGGTCATGGGAGCAAGGACTGAACAGGATGGGGGACAGGATAACCGCCATGGCGTGCACGTCGCGCGGTGGAGGCGCCGGTTCGGGTACGCTTGCCCGGTTTCCGACGAACGTAGTGCACATGCGCATCATCAGCTTCAATGCCAACGGCCTGCGCTCGGCGGCCACCAAGGGCTTCTTCGACTGGTTCACCGCGCAGAACGCCGACGTGCTGTGCGTGCAGGAGACCAAGGCGCAGGAACACCAGCTGGCCGGTCCGGAATTCCTGCCGGCCGGCTACAAGGCCTGGTTCCGCGACGCCAGCACCAAGAAGGGCTACAGCGGCGTGGCGATCTACGCGCGTCGTGAGCCCGATGAGGTCCGCACCGCGCTGGGCTGGCCCGACTTCGACGAAGAAGGGCGCTATATCGAAGCGCGGTTCGGCCAGCTAAGCGTGGTGTCGTTCTATATCCCGTCCGGCTCCTCGGGTGACGAGCGCCAGGGCTTCAAGTTCAAGGTCATGGACTGGCTGGCCCCGGTGCTGGACGAATGGCGCCGCAGCGGTCGCCATTACGTGCTGTGCGGCGACTGGAACATCGTGCGTAGCCGGCTGGACATCAAGAACTGGACCAGCAACCAGAAGAATTCCGGCTGCCTGCCGCCAGAGCGCGATTGGCTGAACGGGATGTGCGTGGACGATGGCGGTTGGGTCGATGCCTACCGTGCGCTGCACCCCGAAGGCCAGGACTACACCTGGTGGAGCAACCGCGGCGCCGCGCGCGCCAACAACGTGGGGTGGCGGATCGATTACCAGTTCGTCACGCCTTCGCTACGCGATCGCCTGAAGGCCTGCTCGATCTACCGCGAGCAGCGCTTCTCCGACCATGCGCCCTTCACGGTGGACTACACCTGATGACGACCTCCGCCAGCGAACGGCCCGGCAAACCCTCGGTCTGGCGTGCCTTTGCGCAGCCATCGGCATGGACGATGTTCTTTTTCGGTTTCGCCTCGGGCATGCCGTTCCTGCTGGTGGCGGGCACGTTGGCCTACTGGCTGACCGAGAACGGGTTGGAACTGAAGAGCATCACGCTGATCGCCAGCGCCGGCCTGAGCTACACGTTGAAGTTCCTGTGGGCGCCGTTGGTCGATCGCTGGCGCCTGCCGCTGCTGGGGCGACTGGGGCAGCGGCGGGGGTGGCTGCTGCTGGCGCTGGTCATCGTCATCGTGGGTCTGCTATTGATGGCGCACCTGACGCCCACGCAGCTGGCGCCCTTCATATGGATCACGTTGTTGACCGCGTTTGCGGGCTCGACGCTCGATATCGCGGTTGATGCGTACCGCATCGAGATCGCGCCGCAGGAAGCGCAGGGTGCGTTGCTGGCGACCTACTCGCTTGGCTATCGCATTGCACTGATCATCACTGGCGCGCTGGCGCTCATCCTGGCCGACCAGGTGCCGTGGCCCCTGGTCTACCAGCTGATGGCAGTGTTCATGCTGATTCCCGTCGTCGCGGTCTTTATGTCCCGCGAACCGGATGTCGTACGGATCCGCGTGACGACCTGGGGAGAAGGCTTGCGCGAAGGTGTCGTGGAGCCCTTCGTCGACTTTTTCCGCCGGTTCGGCGTGGCCCTGGCGGCCGCCCTGCTGGCTTTCATTCTGCTGGCGAAGATCTCCGACCAGTCCCTCGGCGGCGGCATCATGGCGCCGTTCTACCTCGACCAAGGGTTCACCAAGACCGAGATCGGCGCCGTATCCAAGATCTGGGGTGTCTGGGTGGGTCTCGTGGGCGTGTTTATCGCCGGCATCGCGGTCGCGCGCTGGGGAGTGAAATGGCCGCTGCTGGCGGGCATCGTGCTGGGCGCGATCAGCAACCTGTTGTACGTCTGGCTGATCGGCGCCGACGGCGATGTATGGAAACTGACGCTGGTGATCTCCGGCGAAAACCTGGCGCAAGGTTTCCAGGGGACCACGCTGGTGGCCTTCCTCTCGGCCCTGGTCAACCAGCGCTTCACCGCGACCCAGTACGCCCTGTTTTCGTCGCTGGTGATGTTGCCGGGCAAGCTGCTGGGCGCAGTGTCGGGGAGCATCGTGGAACAGACTGGTTACGGCGTGTACTTCTGGATCACTGCGCTGGTCGCGGTGCCGGCCGTCGTGTTGTTCTTCTGGTTGGCGCCGCGCATCCGCTTCGGTGGCGGCCACGAGCCCGCCAGCGGCGTTGGCCGCCCGCCGTCGGCATGAGCTGCGCTAAAGTCTGCCGATGGGGAGTACAGGGGACGAGGAGATGACCGACATCGTGCTGAAGGACGTGGATCCGATCCTGGCCGAACGCATCCGGCGCGTCTCCCAGGCGCGGGGTTGGACCGTCCACGACACCATCTTCAACCTGCTCGAACAGGGCCTGTTCGTCTGTGAGTCGGAAGTCCGTGGCGGCCTGAGCGATCGCGAGGTCAACGCACTGGCTGACGCCATCAGCGCACTGAAGGACGTGCCGCCCGGCAAGGGCTTCTAGGCCGGGAATACCGTGCCCAGCACGCGCGGGCCCGCCGCACCGGTGACGGCGGGCAGGTTGCCGGGCCGGCCGGCAAGCGTTTCGCGCGCAAGCCAGGCGAAACCCATCGCTTCCACGTAGTCCGGGTCCAGGCCGTGCAATGCCGTGGATTCCACCACGGCCTGCGGCAGGTGCGCCGCCAATCGCACCATCAGCACGGCGTTATGCACGCCGCCACCGCAGACCAGCACGCGCCGAGTATCCGGCTGCGTCATCTGCAATGCGTCGGCGACGGTGCGCGCGGTCAGCTCCAACAGCGTCGCCTGCACGTCCGCGGGTGACAGCGAGGCATCCCCCAGCCGCGCGTCGAGCCAGTCCAGGTGGAACTGCTCGCGCCCCGTGCTCTTGGGCGGCGGCAGCGCGAACCACGGTTCGGCCAACAGGCGCGCCAGCAGCGCGGCGTCCACTCGGCCGGCGGCGGCCAGCGCGCCGCCCGCATCGTACGGCTGGCCGGTGTGGCGCTCGCACCAGGCATCCATCAATGCGTTCGCGGGCCCGGTATCGAAGCCGCGTACATCGCCCGCGATCGGCAGCAGGGTGAAGTTGCCGATGCCACCCAGATTCAGCACCGCGCGATCCTCGTGCGGCGAGCCGAGGAGGGCGGCATGGAACGCCGGCATCAGCGGCGCGCCATGGCCGCCCGCGGCCACATCGCGGCGACGGAAGTCGGCGACGGTGTCGATGCCGCTGCGTTCGGCGATCACGTTGCCGTCGCCGAGCTGCCAGGTGAACGGCGGGTTGGCATGCGGGCGATGGCGGATCGTCTGTCCATGCGAGCCGAGCGCGCGCACGCGACCGCGGGGCACGCCGGCTTCTTCCAACAGGTTCGTCGCTGCATCGGCGAAGGCGAGCGCAGTGCGGCCGTCGAGCGAGCCCAGCGCATCCAGCGACACGGCATCGGCGCCCTGGCCCAGTGCGACCAGTTGCGTCCGCAAGGCGGGATCCCAGGGGAACGTGCGCCCATGGACGAGGTCGCACCGCAGGCCTGTCGTCGACGCCTGGAACCTGACGAGCGCGGCGTCGATGCCATCGGCGCTGGTGCCGGAGATCAATCCCAGGTAGAGCTCGTCGGAAGCAGGTGTCGTCATGCGGGATTCGCGGGCAAAGAAAAAGGCGGGACAGTGTCCCGCCTTTTCTGGCTTCCCGCCATGTGTGCGGGTATCAGCCCTTGCCGTTCTTCTTGCCGGCCACGGGCTTGGCCGACGCCACCGCCGTGGCGGGCTTGGCGGCTTCTTCCGCGGGGCCCACATCGGCGTAGATGATGTCTTCGACCGTGCGGATGCGCGCCAGCGCATTCGAGGTGTACGTACGGAACGCCGCCAGTTGCGGGCCAGACAGCGGCTCCGGCGGCGGCATCGTCACCGACAGCGGGTTGCGGTGCACGCCGTTGATGCGGAATTCGTAATGCAGGTGCGGGCCGGTCGACAGGCCGGTCGTGCCGACGTAGCCGATCACCGTGCCCTGCGGGATGCGCTGGCCCTGCTTGATCTTGCCGAGCCGCGACATGTGTCCGTACAGGGTGGTGTGGCCACGGCCATGGTCGAGGATGACGGTGCGGCCGTAGCCGCCCTGCCAGCCGGCGAACTGCACGCGACCATCGCCGGCGGCCATGATCGGCGTGCCCGTCGACGCGGCGTAGTCCACGCCCTTGTGCATGCGCATCGTGCCGAGCACCGGGTGGCGACGCGCGCCGAACTTGGAGCTCATGCGCGCGTATGGAATCGGCATGCGGATGAAGCTCTTCTTCAGCGGCCGGCCCGCGGCGGTGAAGTACTCCGGCTTGCCGCCAGGACGGGTGAAGCGGAAACCCGAATGCAGCTTGCCGTCCACGGTGAAGGTCGCCGCCTGCACGGGACCGGTGCTGATCAGCTCGCCCTCGCGCCAGGTCTGCTCGACCACGACGCTGAAGCGATCATCCGGCCCGAGGTCGGAGTTGAAGTCGATGTCGTACTTGAAGATCTCGTCGGTCATCGAATTGATGTTCGCCGACGTCAGGCCCGCCTTGCGCGCCGACCGGTTCAACGAACGACCCACTTCGCCGCTCAGCACCACCGTGCGCGTGGTGGTTTCACGAGCAATGACGCGCTCGGTGACCTTGTCCGTGCCGACCAGCAACTCGACGCGATGGTTGGCGTCGCGGTCGTAGCGCAGGGTGCGCAGGCCGCCGGTGACCGGCAGGTCGAAGGCGATCTCGGTGCCGGGCTTCAGGCGCGTCAGCGCCTTCTTGGCATCGGCGTTGTCCAGGATGCGGTGCAGGGTGGCAGCCGGGATGCCCAGCTCCTCGAAGATCGCACCCAGGGTCTGCCCCGACTTCACCCGCACGACCTGCCAGCTGTCGCCGGCGGTACCGGCCTGGCGCGCGGCCGAGAGTTCGGGCAGCTCGAGAAGAAGGGTGTTGCGCGGCTCGGATACCGGCGCCTGGATCGCGCTGGAGAAGCCGGGCACGATCGTGGCCATCATCACGCCGATCGTCGTAAACAGGCTGGCGTGGATCCAGTGGCGTCGCGTCCAGCGGCCTTCCGGCAGGTGCCGCTTCACTTGCTGGTGCAGCGCGGTG